>ERZ773106.16-NODE-16-length-203301-cov-21.867530_pt1 | contig 203301 bp, 192 predicted proteins | sample MGYA00580572_ERZ773106 | MGnify/ENA primary metagenome ERZ773106 (study PRJEB29015, sample SAMEA2737868) | human gut metagenome | biome: human gut; feature: human-associated habitat; material: faeces | place: China | collected 2012 ... | reverse complement strand
ATAATAGACCCATTGGAAGAGTCAAGTATGCACTGGCTTAATTCCACCAACGGGTCTCAATTATATTATAGCTACCAAAGAAATTTGCATGTTTGTAATAAACATCCATAATATATTACAATGGTAAATATTATTTGCAAATAATAGCTAAGAAGTCATGGCGATATATTATTTTTGCAAAAAAGGTATTGAATATAATAATACTATAATAATTATTGAAATAAAGATGAAGACAAAATTAATAGAAAGCTTGGATTTTACAGAAGAAGAGTATAATGAAAAAACAGCTGGCGAAGATATTGCTTCTTTCAACGAATTTATAGATGCTGTCATTGCATTTGTAGAACAAAGTGGTGGTACTTTGGAAGATGCAATCGTCATGGCTAACGAGGCTTATTATCAATTGTAGTAAACTGTAATTGATTCTTTCGAGAATTATTTCTGTAGAAATTGCCAATTTGTGGGGGAGTAACTGATCAAACTTTTGATTATGCTGATTCTTCTGGAGTTTTTGTGTCATATTAATAGCTGTATTTATCACTCCTTTTAAGAAAAACTTCATATGCCATAATGCATTGTATCTCAGGAGAACAACTCCTTATATTTTCGATTTGAGATTATCATTTTAGTATAAACAATAAATATTTTGGATGTAAAATTTGTAGTTTTCATAAAAAAACGTACCTTTGCACCGCAATTAAGGATGGTTCCGTAGCTCAGCTGGATAGAGCAACGCCCTTCTAAGGCGTGGGTCTTGCGTTCGAATCGCAACGGAATCACAACTATAAGGCAAGTAGTCGATAAAAAGGCTGCTTGCCTTTCGTTGTTTAACTGGGTATCAACGACTTACTACCTTGTCAATTTCGACAGAATTTGTGCAAAAAGTAGGTAACGTAGCAGAAACACAGCTTTCCGTAGTTCCACTTTTTCGGTGGGTAGAAATAATTTAGAAAACAAAAATGAGTACGGTAAGAGTCATCCAGAACAAGCAGAGATTGACTAAAGAGGGCAATGCTCCGCTATATATAACCTTTTATCTCGGTAAGGAAAAGTTAATGCTTCCTTGCAAAGTGTCTGTACCTGTCGCTAAGTTTGACGAGAAAAGCGGACTCCTCAAAGGGAACAGCAAGGAAGCAAAGGATATAAATCTTATTGTGAGCAACCTGAAAGCACGTGTCAACGACATATTGGTGAAGTTCCGGCTGAGGAACCTGGCTTTGTCAAAAGATATTTTCATGCGGGAGTATAACAATCCAAGTGATTATAAGACTTTCCATGATTTCGTGAAGGAGTATATGAAAACCTACAGCCGGCGCATAGAGATGGGGACGTTCAAGCATCATCTGAGCTGTATGAAAAAGTTCAAGGCATATAATGAACTGTTACAGTTCCGGGACCTTACTCCGGATTATCTGACTGACTACCTGATTTATATGAAAAAGGAGCTTGGAAATACGGAGATAACCGCACAACGTAATATGTCCACCATCAAGATATATGTCACCGCAGCCTACAGAAAGGGGTATATAGAAGAAAATCCTTTCCAGGAATTCCATATCAAAAGAATAAAAAGCGATGTGGACTATCTGACAGAGGAGGAGCTGATGCAGTTTGTGCAATTATACTATCAAAGAACATTGCCGGAAAAGCTTCAGCTAACCTTGGCCTTCTTCCTTTTCATGTGTTTCACGAGCATGCACATTACGGATGCACGCATGTTCTGTATCGAGCAGGTAAACAATGATGTGCTGACTTACTACCGTGTGAAGAACCGGAACTGCAAACCGGAACCGATAAAGATTCCAATGCCGGTACCTGCGGAAAAACTTCTGGAAGAATGGGCAGAAGGTAGAGAAGAAGGACGTCTGTTCAGGAACGTTCAATGTGACCAGGTCGTTAACCGACAGTTGAAGGCCATTGCCAAAGAACTGGGAATTAACAAAAAAATATCGGCCAAGACAGGAAGACATACGTTTGCAACTATTTATCTCCGGAAAACAAAAGACTTATCCAGCCTGCAAAAATTGCTTGGACATAGCAATATCCGGGAAACGATGATTTATGCGCACGTCATGGATGAGAGCAAGCGGGAAGGTATGCAATGTTTCAATAGCTTCACCCTATAATAGAGGGGGTAAAAGCCGTACAATCGTGCGGATGATTCATAAAGTTTTATTTATTAAATAAATGCGGCTGTACCGATTTGTACAAGTTCGTACAAAACGAGGTGCAGCCGCACGAATTTATGCTTTCTCGTACATCACCCAGTAGGGTTGTCCTGCCAAATATTCTACATGGTACCCGGCATCAGCCAATTGCTTAGCCAGTTCGTTTGGCCGTACTGATATGATGTTGGATAAATCATATATCAATTCTGCGGTTGTTTTATAGCATTTGGCGGAAGTGGAACCAATAGGAGAATAGTTCTGTCCTAAGAAATTGGCTATGGCCTTCTGTTGTTCTGCTTTTATCTTTTCCAACTCATTCTGTTTTTCTTGTTCTTTTTCGTCCTTTTCATTCTCATAGTAAGAACGGAATCCTATTTTCCTACTCATTGTACACCTCCTTTCTGATCAGGGATAAGGCCTAAAAATTCGGTACGGACATTATGTAATGTTGCTAAAACATCCAAAAATGTTTTTGAATTGTCATAGAAATAACTACTGTATTCAAGAAGAAAGCCGATACTATCATCCAACAATTCTGCAAGAGATGCTGCTCGATTATTTTGCAATTTCAATAAGCAATTAGATATGGAATCATTGAGTACAATTCCATTAACGGTAGTATTATCCATTCTCGCCTCCTTTCTGCTCCAGTACATTAGCCTTCTCGCTAAATTGATAAATGGAACGAACCTTACAAATATCGATGAAGAATATTGTATCCGGACATCCGCCACTCATTACATGAGCTTCAATACGTATGGTACGGCCATAGTCAATTGGACCGGCAGTGTATTGCATGCGTTTCGTTTTGGGGTGTTCGGCATTGATGCGGTTGACTACATCACATAATTCATGCTTGAGTGCATCCAAAGAAAGCTCATCCTTGATAAGAACGTCCTTATACTTCTCTACATAGTCAATCACCTTTTTCCATGCCCGGTTCTTTGGTGAATAGGTCTGCAAGTGGTAAACAAAGAACATCATACTTTACCTCCTTTCTCATTAAAGGTGATGTTTACTGTCCCACCATTAACATAAATGGAAATGGAATTTTCACTACGTGCTGTACGGATACGTTTACGTCCGGAACACAATTCGATACCCAATCGGGCAAACAGTTCTTGAACCTTCTCTGCGGATACGTAGCGTCCGCGGGCGCTTTGATTTGGTTTTCTCATACTAATGGATGTTTCGCTAATAGGCAGAAAAACGGCTGCCATTTCCCGTGTCGCGAAACATCCATTAGTATCCATGCCGGAGCATTGAAATAATGTGGGAAAGACAGCCGTATACGTTTGTGATAAGCAAACTTCTACATATCTTCAACATGGGCATAAAAAAAGCCCATTAACTTATGAGCATTAACCGCGCTCTACGGCATGGACAACATTCCATGGATGTTTCGCATTGCAAATATGAGGGTTTATTTTGAAATGGCAAAAGAAAAGCGGATATTTTTTTGTTTGCTGTATAATCGAAAACTTTTTATTAATACTTCTACAATCATTTGCTTTAATGAAGTAGATAATGAAGATACTCCAGCTTGTGAATAGAGTAAGTTTTAGATTGTTATTACCTTGTTGAAATTTATGGAACTTTTTTCTGGAACAATACAATTATCAGAGAATATCATATACTCTTGCCCTTTTCCAACTGTAGCCGCACTATAATTTAGAGAATATTCGTACATTCGGAATTTTAAATAAAGGTCAAGAATAAAATCTTCTTTATCATAAGTTACCACCCACTTTATATTTTCTAATCCTGCGATTGCATTATAAATATCTCTATGGTCTTGGTCATCATAATAATTCATATAGAGACCCTTACCTTTTTTGTAGTAAGGTGGATCAAAGTAAAACAAGGAATTATTTGGTAGATTACTCTGTAGATTATGAATTAACTCTACTGCATCTAAATTATGCAATTCAATTTTGTCTTTATATAAAGCTATTAATTTAATACGTTTTTTCAAATCATCAGAATTATAACGAGCATCAATTAAATAATTCCCAGTTTGATTAAGCCCACCGATAACTCCCCCTTTTATAATACCGGAACGATTTGTCCTATTTAAAAAGAAAGTCGAAAATCCTAAAGATAATAGTTCGGCATTAGTTTTGTTTTTTTGAATTTCTCTTTGTTCATACCAAGTATCAATCGTGATAGGAGTATTTTCTATTAGCTGGCAGAATTCATCTGTATAATTTAAAATAGAATACCAAAAAGCAAATAATGAGCGATCTTTATCATTTATAATAATTTGATTGGCAACCCCGTTAATTAACAAAGAAAGAGCTATGGAACCTCCGCCAACATAGGGTTCTATATAGGTTCCCCCTATTAAATTATTTGCAACAAATAATTCAGAAAAGAAAGAAGATATCTTTCCTTTTCCTCCAGGGTATCTAAGTGGCGAGTAACGCATCATATAATTATTCTGATTCTATTTGAGACCACAAAGTTACCATAAAATCCTGAATATTATCCCAAGTTGTTTGAATATCTATTGGCACAGGGGAAAGTTTGTTACTATGTACATAAGCATTCATTGTATCCACTCCCCAAATAGAATTACGTTCTTTGGTTAATAATTTTACAGCTTTTAATATTGTTTCATCTGCAATTTTCTCTTTATATAAGTATTGACTAGCATCATTAACCTTCTGATACAAACTTCTTGAAGAATTGGAAGCCGAAATTTCTCCTTCTTTAAGTAATCCTTTTTTTTCAATGAAAGTATCTACACTTAATTCTAAAAAAACTCTCAAAGTGACAGCTGCACAATTAACAAAACTTCGAACATCTATTTTTTTCAATTCATCATAAATTTTATTTGCTTTTGGATTGGAAATCCTAATAATACAATTATTGGGTATAAGAGTTTTACGTTGGGTCGGAATAGACTTCTTTAAATGTCCTTTAGAATGCAAATCACTTCCCTCATTCTTTGCTGTATTATCTTCTTCTTCCAAATTAGGAATTTGTTCTAATGGATTATCCAACCTCCAAACTTCTCCTATTGTCTTATTCTTATCAGGCAGTTTTTCTCCTAAGCCTTGAATATAATCTTTTCTTTGCTTGGCATTATATATAGAACTAACCTTAAAATCTTTATCAGACAAATCTAAAATAATTTGCCCTAAGGCCTTAGCTATTTCTTCTTCTTCAAGATTAGAACTTAATTTAGAATTTATATACTTTAAACCCAAAATTTCCCGAACACTTTTATCTCCTAATAAACGAGCAAAATTTGTGAGTTTAATGTTTTCGGAAGCCCTCTTTACTTCTTCTTGTACGAAAGGAGATGTTCGTATGAAATCAATAGCTTGTATTTCTACAGACTTATTTTTTCCATGTTTTATATCAAATCTCTGTACTTGCTCTGGTTTCCACTCAACTATACCAACTCCATTCTGTTCTCCTGTATGTTCTAATCGAACCCATTTATCTGCCTCTTCTACATCATCATAAATATAGCACATTATTTTTCTAATCGGAGTTTCCATAAATCTTTCATGCAGCTTAAAAAAACGATTCTTTAATGAAGCATGTTTTTTAGAATCAATTAACTTAGGGTTAGCCATCAATTTTAATGCTGTGGTTCTTCTGTTTCCTTCCTTTACAAGAAATTTCTTGTTAGATTTCTTTGATGGCATAACATAAAATGGCTTGGGAGACAACCCATTCTCTAAAATATGTATCGCAATATAATAAATTTTGTCTCCTAATTTTGTTAGCATTATGTCTATAGCCTGCTTTTCATTCTCAACAGACTCAAAACGATCATTATCTGGATTTATAATTAAATTAGAAATACTGATAGATTTGTATTTTTTATTTGTCATAATATTAAATGGCGAATCCTTCACTATAGTGCGCCTACAGGAATGAATAAACCTGAACCCAATCTTATGGGTTACACTATGGAAAAGGATTCATTTAATTCATTTTTTGGCGTTGCTAAAATAGTGATTTTATCAAACTTAACAAAATAAAAAACTTTTTATTCTAAATTTAATTCATGATTATTTGAATAATGAAATAAAAAAAGGCTTCCAACCCGTGGAAGCCCCTCTGTCATTAAAAACCTTACGGCCTCGCGATAGACCGAGAAGTATCTTTCATTATGTCGCCAAGCTCGGATAGAGCTAAAGATAGGGTATTCAGTTCATCAGCGGTGAAGTTGGCTGGTTTGCCGTTTACCGCACTTCCGTTAATCCGTTGATATAGCCATTGGCGTGTTCTGCCAAAATAGTGCTGGGCAATATACGACATAGAAGCGAATGGCAATACTTTTTCTAAGGTCTGCCTGATTTCCACTGTTTTCACAATGGCTTGGGCTTCATCCATTGATTGCCTGGCACCATCTTGGAACGCCTGCGCAAACGCTTTTTTATCTTCCGGTGAAAGCGTCTGCAGAAAAGCCTTGAAACGTTTCTTATGGTCGGCCAATTCCTCCGGAGTGTTACACTTCAGATATTCCGATTTCCATTTTCCTAATTCTTTCTGTACGTCCATAAGCCTAAAAATTATATGTTAGAGAAAAAGTAGCCCCCTCAAGGAGGGCTACCGTTTTCATTCAGCTTGTCTTGTGCATCATTCAAATCGTCAAGACAATCATTGATGCCACTTTCAAGCTCCTCATCGGAAATCCAATCAGTATTCTGAATGTCATCCCAATAGAGGGAAAAGAAGCTGAGGTCTTTTTTCGCAGCTTCAATCCGAGCCTTTAGCTCTTCTTCTTCAGTCATAAAAAGATCGCGATTCTTAATGACATTGCAAATATAATAACCTTTTGGTAATTAAGCAAGAGAAATGTACTTTATTTTGAGGAATGGATTTATTTTTAACATTATTATTCTATCCTGTAAAAAGTCCCCTTCAATACCTTATTCAATCCATCTGCATCTATCTCCGCCTCAATCTTCTCGCACAAATACTGCTTGTTACCGATAAGAAATACCTTATTCACATTTGGCAATTTATTAGCATGAAATTGAATAACATAAGAAATATTCGAATGAAACTTCTTGAGATTGGATAGGCGGTGTCCCATACTATTTGCACAAACATCGTTCAAACTGAGAGAATAGGGTAAGAAATCCGTGACTTGTGCTTTAGTTTTCTGTTGATAGTCTGTGAAAGGATAAGCATGATTATAGAGTCTGGTTTGTCCGTTGGAAGTCAGGTTCTGTTGGTTTAGTATTCCGGTATTGAAAGCAATTTCCATACGGTCGTTCTTTTGTTGCTTCTCCGGCAGCTCAATATCACCGGCAATTGCCTCTTGGATATTGAACCCTTCTCCCTGAGGGCTGATTATCCAGTCCGGATTATAAATTTTGCGATAATAACTAACTAATGGGATATTCAAAAACAGGCTGGTATCGGTTCGCACCACATCAAAATTATGTTCCAGTCGCTTCCATGTACCACGATCATGTTGTACAATCTTGGCAGGGGCTATTTTCAGCTCAACGTCCGTATCATAAGATTCCGGATCACGAACAAAGTCTGCATAAAGATTAACCTCACGCAGAGTATCGATTTCGTTCTCATTGTAGTTGATGTAGTAACGTTTACCTACGACAAATATTACTTTCTTTCGCTCTGTCTTATTCATGCTGTCATAGGCATTTTTCATCTGCTGATAATTTATGTATTCCATTTTCTTAGCAGCTTTCAACAGATTCCGATCCAGTCGGAGATAGCCATCATCAGACGTGGAAGGAAGGTCGTAACCGACATTGCCAGAGGTTACATCCTTATCACTTTTCTCCTCGTTTATTTCGACTGTAAATTCACATAACAATGCTGTGTGACTTATGATTTCTTTATCAGTATTGGAGAAATAATTGTTTAGTTCGATAAAACGTACAATTTTAGTAGATTCATCCACTACCATAACAACACCCAGAAATTTCTCCAATTCGTTGAAGAACTCAGAAATCGTCCAGTGTGGCAATGCTGTTTCGATACGGAATGAGTTTACTGCGCTGCATATATAAATGTTCCGCAAGAAATTGTTGTCAAAGAAAGTTGTATCAAAAGTATATCCGAAATATTCAATCAATTTTTTAATGACTGTAAGTAAATAGGGCTGAAAACTTCCTATCAAGTAGGTTGAATAGGGATTGAAGTTGGTTGTTCCTTCTTCATACGCAACTGCATTGACCAGATTTTCTTCTTTTGCTTCTTGGTAAAACACAGGCAAGAAAACCCCGTCTACTTCATCTACCGAGCCATAGACAGCCATCATTTTTGATTCCGGTAAGAAGAACTGAAACATTTCCGGCATGGGCGGAACATAGGGGCCTCCCAACTTCAACTCATCAATATAAATTTCATCATTTGTCAGAAGGTTAAATTCCGCATTACCTGATACAAGCTGTACTTTAACCAGTGTATCTTCCACTGACAACAAAACTGCACTGCCATAAAGCAGGCATTTACTGTTAACGATGAGTGTAGCCGGAAGGATGGTCTTTTTTTTCGTTACATCCAAACGATTGACATGCTTAAATATGGCATAATTGGCAGGCATAGGGAGTTCAACATCCATAGAATAATTAGAACTACGGGTAAAATAAGGATTTTCGGACGTAAATGTAAAGCTGAATCCTTCAGGAAGAACAGCCAATTGTCCGTCAATATATAATTCGGTCATTGTTTATTACGTGATTTATTGTTATTCAATATTTGGTATTCTTTTTGAGCTTGATTGATACCCCTTTTTCCGGTAAGATAAGTTTCCGCCACCAACGGTTCATCCAAACGAGTCTTTAGTTTGCGAAGCGTACGGGTACATTCTATCAGCATCGCCACCATCGCCGGGTCATTGGTAGTAGTTGTTGCACTGGCTGCGGGTGTCTTGGCCGGTACGGTATGTGTACTCTTTCCGGAACCAGCCACAGCTGCTATATCTTCAGCTGTCAGGTTACCGACATTTCCACTGCGTTGAGCCACATCAATGACATCGAATATCGGCCGTAAATTCGGGTTGGCCACAGCAAAACGATTGGCAACAAATTCATTTGAATGGACTATGCCCTGCGGCTGGTCCCAACTGCCGGGACCGGTATAGCCGCCGGTGTAGAAATTGCCGACCATCCCTTTTACTACAGCAAAAGCCGCTTTGATGGCAGCTACTTGGGCAGCTGCTTTAGCGGCACCGATAAAAGAAAGAGGAGCTGTTGCCGCCAAATTTTTTGCAGTGATTTCCAGTATGGAGATTTCAATAACACGTTCCAAAGCATCCAGTGCCATCAAAATGGTTTCACGTAAGAAATTCTTCAGCGAAAGTTCGCCAGTGGCAATCATTTCACCAATCGTTTCTCCGAAGTCGGAAGCGATGTCCGTCACCAGAGAGGCATATTGCCTATGCATTTCCATGGTTTTATCGTACTTCTCTTTCTCGGCATCGGTCTGGGCTTCGGCCTGCTCCTTCTGTATCTCCGTACGTTGTTCCTCAGTCAGTCGGTAGTTGTGAAGCAAATCATCCCAATACCGTTGCCGAATTCCGTTTACCTCCTGAGCGAAATCCTCTTCAGAAGTTAGTTTTTTATAATGACTGGAAGTTGCTTCTTCCAATTCGATACGGAACTGTTTCTGACGAATAGAAAGGCGTTCTTTGGCAATCTTGTCTGATGTTTTCTGACGCTCTTTTTCTGTTTTTTCATCTTGTTTTTTACACTCCTCGTTGAATTTGATTTGTGCCTCCAACATCTTTACCTGCAAATTCTCACGTTCATGTGCTTCCAGCCCCACTACTGCCAATTTCTCATTCAAAATCTTTTTCTCCAAGTCTATCTGAAAGGCAGTATATTCCTCGTTAGTTTTGATTTCTCCTTCAAGATAAAGCTTTTGAAGATGGATAAGCTGTTGCATATGCCTGGTTTCGATCTCCTCCAATTTTCCGTTTACACGTTTTTTACGTTCTTCTTCAGATTCGGGACTTCCGCCATTGCCTCCGGTGGGATTGTTTTTAGGATTGTTTTTAGGAGTCTTAGGATTCAATGCTTTCCATTTTTCTTGTACCAGTTTCTTATAACGTGCAGTTAAAGATTCTACAATCTCTTCTTCTTGGGAAATCTTGTTGCGAACATCCTCGCGAGCCATCGACCCCATCGGTGAATTGTCACTCAATGCCGGGGATTTTTGAAGGCGCATCAGGTTGATCCGGTGCTTATCCAGTTCGTCGGCAACCTCTTTTAATTCGATATTGCTTGCCAACATGGCATTATACCGATCAAGTGCCTCTGTATTCTCATTGATGATTTTGCCCTCCTTATCAATTTTTGCATTATAATCCGGAATGATGGCCTGTAATTTTTCAATAGCCTTTTTACGTTCTGAATTGGAGAGATTGTTATTGTGTATTTTGATGGTCAATTGATCAATAAGTGATGATTGGCGCTCATATTCATTATTTGATTTTTCTGTTATCTTTTCATTGACTTTGTTAAGGTCGTAATAAGCCTTGGTGCGTTGTGTCAGTTTGTAGGATACAATCGCAGCAGCAGCAATGGCTGTAGTAATGGCAGCTATAGGATTCAGCCCCAATACCGCCCATGCCGCCCGTATCGCCTTAGTTGCAGCAGAGAAACGGAGCGTCAAAGCTTCCACACCTGCTCGGAGAACAAGTGTACCGGCTGTCACCGTTCTGGTTATGATGTTATGAGTACGCATCTGTAAGATCAACCGGGTTATTGCCTTGTAATCACCCGCCAGTGCATCATTCAGGGCAATGGTAGCCATCCGATAGGCAGCCTTGACGATAATGCCTGCACGCATGATTTTGTTGTAAGAGGTATGATGAAGCGCAATCAACCGAAGTGTCGCATAATAGGTTGCCAACGGAACAAGCAGGGTTACGATGGTACCTCCCCACTTTTGGATCCAGTCAATCAATCCAGGCAGAATTTTAATAACATAGCTCAACATATTGGTACTAATGGCCAAAGCCGGATTCAGTTTCTCCCCCAAATCAATGGCTGCCAGCTTCATCTTATTGCGCGCCTGCTCCAGTTTGGCCTGTGCGGTATCACTGTTTATGGCCGCCTGCTCATACGCCACATTGGTTCCGGTAACAGCTGCCGTAAAGTCTTTCACCATCTCTGTATTCTGAAGGATTACTGATGCTGTGTTATAGCCTTCTTCCCCAAACATTTTCTTAATGGCACCGGCATCCATATTTTTATTCTTCAGATTCTCCAGAGCCTTATCCAATCCGACAATTTTAGGATTCGTTTCATCAGCTCCTGTCTGAAGAACCAGGAAGAATTTCTTCAATCCTGTTCCGGCCACTTCATCCTTTATGCCTCGATAGGCAAGAGTTTCAATCAATGCAACCGTCTGCTCGATGGGAACATTGGCTGAAGCTGCTGCTGTACCTGCATTCCGGATAGCCTTTGCCTGGCTTGCAATATTGGCGGAACCTGCTTGGGAACCGGCAGCCAACACATTGGTAAACCGTCCTGCCTGGTCTGCCGCCGCGCCATACTGATTGAGCGATAAAGTCAGCGAATCCACCGCTTCGTTCAGGGTGATGTCCTTGGCCGCTGCCTGTAATCTCATGGCTTCTTCCGTTACAGCCTTGAGCGCTTCCTTGTCACCAAGCAGTTCCGGCTTGGCCGAACCGACCAGCATAAACGCATCAAGAATTTCGGCTGCCGACTGCCGGACACGTAATCCCTCTTTGGTCATGGTCGTGGAGAGAGTCTTGGCCTGTTCCGTCAGCCAGGCAATATTCTCGTCGTCAAGTCCGGTTAATGCCTTCAATCCGGCTTGCGATTCTTCCAACTTGTTGCGTTCATCCCTGATGGCGCGCAAGGCAAGCGTGAATCCAGTCAGAAAACCGATTACAGACAGGATTACTCCACCGAAACGATTGAACCAGTCCACCATGCTGCCGACACTGATAGTTGCTTTCTTGGTTTCAGCGGTAACGCCTTTTATCTCCTGGCGATGTTGTTTGAGTATTCCTTGCAGATGTTGTATCTTTGCCATGGTGCGGTTATATTCTTCAGACCCCATGGTCATAGTCTTCAGCTGCTGCGTCAGCTGCCGGCATTCTTTTTCGATATGATTGACATCATTAACTATCTCCTTGCCGTCAATATAAAGATAAATGCCTCTTTTTTCTGATTTACTTTTTGCCATTCTTCTGAATCTTTAGTTTATCAAAATTTTCCAGTATCTTTTTAAAAGCTTTATCTCCGTAGTACTCTCCGGATATATCCGCTAATTCAGTGATGTGTTGGTTAATTGCTCCGTCAATGAAATCAACCGGTTTGCGTAACACTGTAAAGACTCCGACTCCTGTTTGATATTTCTGCTTTTTTATCTCCGAATAGGAATAGCCCTTTTTAACTAATGCTGACTTTATATCCCCGTTTCTCCACTTCCTTTTTTTTCGATTATACAGATTATACCCTTTGACTACCACACCGTTGATGCGGGTATATCCACGTCCTACACCATAGTGTACAAATACTCCATATTGTTTGAATTTGAATGCAATGCGGTTTATTTCATCTTTAGTACCCCCTTCGGCATATCTCATCCTTTTTTCCAGACTACGGCTTAGTTCATCGGTGCCCCTGGTTCTAAGTTGGAGAATATTGCCGGAAATACCTATAATGGAATCCATCCAGATACCCACATTCTTTTTAAATTCCGGTGCTGTGACCAGTCTACTTCGGTTTGTATCTTCTGCCATAAAAAAGCCTTTAGTTCCAAGTGCAAAACTAAAGGCTGAAAAGAACGGGAAAAAGGACAAGAATTTAGTGGACGGAGAATTTAAAATCGTTAATCCGGTTCAGCCATCCTTTGCGGAACACAATCTGTGAAGATTCCCTTTTACAGATTTCTTCAATAAATCGGATTCTGTCTGCCTTGATGGTTTCAAACAGCTGGCGCTGATTGACCAGATTGATACTGGCAATGGTCTGAGGTCCTACAATGCCGTCCACCTTGATTTGCAGGAGTTGCTGTACTCTTGTGATACCGGAACGTCCGGAAGCCCATACCCAGTCTACACAAATGTTGGCAATGGACTGATTGTGTATAAAATCAGCCTGATACCTGTCCCAATAATATTTCTTGAAAACATAAAAAACATCGTCCGGAGTAATCATACGCAGATCATCTGCATCAATATCCCCGTCACCATCCTTGTCATAACCGCATGATTTCCATGTAGACAAAGTGATTCCCATATTGGTCTTACCACCTTTATCACTTTTGTGGTCACTCCATCCGCCTTCCCATTTACGGATGATTTTAAATAAGACTTCTGCTTTTGCCATAGATATTTGAATTAATAAAATCGAAGCAAAAGTAGTGTGTGGTTTAGCCATTGCATAGGACATTCATCCGCATAAGATGGTCATCAAGTGTTTTAGGATTGCATTTCAATTTTCGGCAGATAGCAGCTTTAGAATAACCATATTCAAGCATTGTCTTTATAAGGGACTCTTTTCCTGTGAGTTTATAATGTGAGTTACGCCCCCCTTTGTGCCTGCCTAATTTCTGTCCTTCGGCAACACGCCGGGCAAGACCTTCTTTTGTACGCTGGCTTATCAAATCACGTTCTATCTGGGCAGATAATCCGAAAGCAAATGCAAGAATTTGAGACTGTATATTGTTGCCTAATTCATACTTCTCTTTCACTGTAAGAACAGTGATATTTTTTTGCATAAGTGTGTTTAGGATAGACATGACCTCCATTAATCGACGACCGAGGCGACTGATTTCCGATGCAATAAGGGTATCTCCCTTCTTTAATTTCTTAATGAGCGGGCCGAGTTTTCGTTTTTTTGCAGACTTTGTTCCTGATACCGTTTCGGATATCCACTTATCAATATTTAGCTCTCTGATACGAGCAAATTTCTCAATCTCGAATCGTTGGTTTTCGACAGTTTGTTTGTCCGTACTAACACGAATGTAAGCGTAAATCATTTTTGTCGTAAAAGTAAGAATTGAATTTTGTGCTACAAAACTTATATCAGACGCCCCTAAAAAGTACAAAAGTATGGCAGATAGACCCATTACAGATGTAGAAGTAATAGAGCAAATTAGATCAAGTTTACCGATAGCATCTTTAGAAAAAGCAGGATTAGCCGCTAAATGTCAAGGAAAAAGTGAGTATTATTTACAAATTGGAGAGAGTGTAGATGTATATCTTGATTATGGCATATATATATTTGTTAGTGAACAAATAGAAGGGTCAAGTTTTTTATTTCAAAAAGCGCATCATACCTACAATCTTAAGATTCTATTGGACCCTGCAAATGTACATAATCGGTATTTCAAAATAGAGCAGTTAGCAGACGGTGATAAATTTATACGGGTAACCAATTTGATAAATAATAATCAAAGATTTTCTATAAATAGATTATAGCTAATCACCACTATGTCTTTCTGCCGTATCTCATGCCCCTAAAAAGTATGAGGTATGGCGGACAAGAAAGAAAATGCGATGGGTGATGGCATTCCGGCAAGGTTGCGTGGATTGGATACAAATGGTAACAGCATATCACCGACATTGACAAAGGTAATGGATGCGATGGGATTTAAGCGGTATGTCTACGAACTTATAGACGGCCAAGAACTAAGTCTTGAGACAACAGATAATGGTCTATATATTGTGTATATATCTTATTACTCGTATATAGCTTTATATATTATCGGTCCCTATGGCCACAACTCTATAACTACGCCTGATTCAAATTTTTTTGGAAGCTTTGTTGCAAACACCGATTTAAAAATATTATTCGGGAGAAAAGCAAATGAGGGCGTGTTATATATTAAAAATAATAGTGGTCAAAAAGTAATAGCAAACATCAAAAAAATTACTATCTAAGAGTAGGCTAATTTATATGTGACTTTTCTTGCCGTATCTTCTGCCCCTAAAAAATATGAGATATGGCGGACAAGAAGATAAATGAGTTTAACGAAGGGGAACTTGTGAAAATATTGGGGCTGGATTCAAATGGTAACTCCCTAAAAGAAGAATTAGCATCTATAATATCACGAGGTTTATCACCTTATTTGATATTGAAAGACTATAAAAACATAGGGAAAGGTACAGATTTAAATAATTTGAACAATGGGGCTTATTTTTATTTTATCGAAGCAGGACAAATTAGTAATTCTCCTGGATTTGAACGTTTTATTTTACTACAACTATCAGTTGGTAGCTTTGGTGCACAAATAGCTTTTGCTGTTATTGACAAAGGAATAAAATGGAGAACTAAAGAAATTGGTTCCGAGTGGCAGTCTTGGAATGCAATATCCTTTACTTAATTTTGCTACAAACATGAATAATGCTTTTTAATGTGAAATCTTCTGCCCCTAAAAAGTGCAAAGTATGGCAGATATTAAAATGAGTGAGTTTAAAGAAGTTGATAAGGTCGATAAACTTTTAGGATTAGACGACAGTGGGAATGGATGCTGTATACGTAATGATGTATTATTGGATAACCTTTTCCAAGTAAGAGGTACAGTATCAAGCGATTTAGATAATTATACCAGCAATGGTGTTTATGGAATTAATAAAGATGTGTATAATATAGGTCTTTGTGCTCTTGGTATGCTCATCGTTTTTAGCGCACCTGGTACAGCTTATGGGGGAAACCCAATAGTTCAATTTGTTATTAATAGCAACGGGGTAATTATTACCAGAATAAAGTGGCATGTCAATGATTGGTCGGATTGGAGAACAATATCTTTTACTTAATTTGTTGCCATTATTAGCTGCTGTCCTTTTTGCTACATCTCATGCCCCTAAAAAGTAAGATTATGGCAGACAAGAAGATGAATGAGTTTCAGCAGGTAGCAGATGCTGAATATGTGTATGTAGAAGCAGCTGACGGTTCACAGGTGAAGATAAAAAAGAGTGATTTGTTTAGTAGTATATTTCAATATAGGGGTTTAGCTTCATCAAATGATTTTAATGATAACGATATTAGTGGAAGTTATCAAACAGGAGATTTTTCAAGAAACGCAGCTAACAATCCGGGAGTTGGCTATGGGGTTCTTGTATGCATGGATGTAGGCAGTTATTTACTTCAATTTTCATTTGATATGTTTGAAAAAAAAATGTACTATCGAATGAGAACAAATCTTAATGAGTGGAAGAACTGGTATTATGTATCTTTTACTTAATAACTTTAAAAATTCAGTTCCCATTTTTGATGTCATATCTCCCGCCCCTAAAAAGTATAATGATGGCAGATAAGAAAGAAAATGAGTTAAGTGCTGGAATACCTGTATGGTTACGAGGAATAGATACAGAAGGAAATAGTATAAATGTTTCAATGAAGGAAGCTAAGAAATCCTTGTTTTTTGTCCAATTCATAAATAATGGTTCTTTAAATGATATAAATATACCAGGGGAATATATTTTGTATCCAGCTGTAAAAGATAATCCTTTTAATGGTTGGTGTTGGCTAAAAGTAATAGGAGGTTCTGATTATATTCAAATTCTAATTCCATTTTCCTCTTTAGAGGAAAAAAGAAGAAGCTGTATCAATGGAGAGTATTCAGAATGGAAATAAAAATTACTCATATTTCCTAATCGTATGATAACGATGATTCACACCATATTCTTTGCCCCTAAAATGTACAAAGATATGGCAGACAAGAAGATGAATGAGTTTCAGCAGGTGGCAGATGCAAATTATGTATATGTAGAAGATGCGGCCGGTTCCCAAGCTAAAATGACATTGAAAGACTTTAATAGCAACCTTCCACGCAATTTATGTTGGAGTGGGATATTAAACAAAGGGGAGACTGTTGAATTAAAGGCAGAATATAAACTAATTTACGTATGTGAAACGTCGAAACATGGAGCACAAGCAATGTTCTCGACCGGATATGGAACTATTATGAAATTTTCAGGATATGATATGTGGACAACCGATGATACTGATGAACGTTTCTGCTTATTGAGTACAGGTGATGCTACGTTTTTGCTTAAGAATAATTATATAGACGGATGTTCGTTTCAGGTATATATCTTATAGAATTATTGCTGGGTACTTAGTCCCAGCAATAAACTATTATGATATGAAAGATATTTTCCTCCACGAAGTCCACTGATTATAATTTAAAAACCTTACAGAAATGCTGTTCTCGGTAATATTAAAATATATTTGAGATATATAGTTATTACTGCAAGAGAGTACTAACAATACGGCCTCTCCAACCGTTCCTGCAGGTCTATTAGTAACAGTATTCAATGTGGATGTATTAGAGTGCCCATATACTCCATTTCTTTTATAATTATTCAGATCGTCATTCTCTTGAAATCCCTTGTAACCAACTACATCACCTTGATCTATGAGTTTACTTATCGGCAATAAAACACTGTTATTTCCTTTTATAGCCCTCAAATAATCCACAGAATCAACATTGGACATTTCGTTTTCTCTCTTATCTGCCATATACCTTTGTACATTTTAGGGGCGTCATTTTTACTATGAAAATCAGCCCAATTTAACAATTAATTATTATCTCGTTTTTGTAAATTAAAAATCATATTTTTCCGTAGTATCTCGCAAATTCAAAAGGCATCCTCACATCAAGATATCCGTCTATCATTTCATTGGATTTTGCCTCCATTTCGAACGCTGAATTCCCATACGATATTTTGTTCCCATCCGCTCCATGTACACCTTTGAAAAAATGGTAAACACGAGAAACGACATATTCCAATCCGTACTGCAGATAGAACCACAACGGGCACAATAGATATATCCACACACTGAACTCTGTAAGGAACATAACAAGCGTCAACAGAATCGCTGAAGCAATCATGCACTCCTCCCATTGCCTCACATGGATGGCTTCATGGTTAAGAACGCATGTTTTCATTTCCTCCTTCGTTTTCTTCGTGAAAACGAAACAACCTAAAGTGATGGTACTGTAGCCTTGCCACAACAGCCACTTTGCTAAATTACTTTCATAAAATACTTTCATATCAATTATCTATTAGGATAAGATTTGGTTATCACATTATTCTTTAAAAAGGTTATTCCAGATGTATTTATCATGACATCATAAAAATCATTGCCATTATTTTCTGAAACATTTATAAGTTGAGGTCTTATTAATACATTGTATCTTGGATTTCCAGAAGCATACTGAGTCAATTGCATACGAGGATATGTTCCTCCGTCATGATCTATAAAATCCATAGTACCCACTAACAAATCATCTGAGCCATACATTCTAAGGCTGTTCGTTGCAGAATCAATCACAATACGTTTTCCATTGACCGATGTAGATACTTTGCCGGTAATTTCTATATCTCCGTTTTCTTTGATAACAAAGGAGTTATTGGGTGATTTGATATTTTTAAAAGTACCACTCGTAGCATTGACTTCTCCGGTTATTTCTGCATTTTCAGCATGTACTTTCCCGTCTTCAGTAACCCGGAAAGGAGCATTATCAGGAGTGGGGCTTCCGGCCCACATCCGTATCTTCTCACCGGATTGGCTTCCGCTAAGTCCCGCTGTTACTGCTCCATCATCCTTCTTAATAAGCAGCTGATTCCCCTGCATAAAATCAATCTGCGCATCCTTCGCAATGATAAGTGAGGTGAAGATAGCTGTCGTATTAAGCCCGAATTCTTCCCAGTAGGTAGAATTGCCCGGAGCATTGGCAAGCGAACTCGTATGGGTAGTTTTACATTTGTACGCCTTCCATCCGGTGGCAACTTGGCCGTCTCTCACAAGGGCTACATCAAGATATCTTGTGCCGGAAGTGAGTGACTCATCATTGCGCCATTCTACGCCAATCTTCCATTCTCCTTTGCGGATGATACAACCTTGTATGCCCGGATCACCTTTAATGTTCGTACCGTCCTGGGCAACAAGTTCATATTCGGCTGTATTGAGTTCCCCGGTCAGAATATACCCATAAGTCTTCCCACCGTCCTGTGTCTGTAATAATCGGTTGCCGTCCTTATCGGTGATAGTCCACATCGGAGGATTATCAGTACCTGCAGGAACCGTACACTGCCACGTAGCATTTCCCATACGGACAATACCCAGATATGGAATATGCTTACCCGTCTGCCACTGGCCATGGTTACTGACACTATCCCCATCTTCGCCATCTTTACCGTCCTCACCCTTGAATTTGCTCCATGTATAATCAGTCGGATCGGTGCTTTCGACAGCAGTTTCTTTGTTCACAGCTATACCTATGTATTTCGTATTTTCATTAGGCTGCTGATACATAGCGCTACCGTTGGCGTTATCAGAGTATGCGACCCAAGTGTAATAAGTCTTACCGTCTTCTCCCGGAAGGCCGATACCATCTTCTCCTTTGATATCACTCCATTGATAATCCTTTGGATCGTTACTCTCTACTGAAGTTTCTTTGTTATGAGCTAACCCTAAAAACTTTTTACCTACTGGATTATCACTAATTCCGTTACCTTGAGCGTCATCAGCATAACGTATCCATGTATAGAGTACTTTCCCATCCTTGCCAGGTGTACCAGGTATACCATCCGTACCATCCTGAGCTATCATTATATACTCGGTGGAATTCTCGGTTCCGGTCAATATATAGCCGTAGGTCTTCCCACCGTCCTGTGTCTGCAATAACCGGTTGCCGTCTTTGTCTGTAACCGTCCACATGGGAGGGTTGTCAGTACCTGCAGGAACTGTACACTGCCACGTAGCATTTCCCATACGGACAATGCCCAGATATGGAATATGCTTGCCCGTCTGCCACTGACCATGGTTACTGACACTATCGCCATCTTTACCGTCCTCACCCTTATTAACCTGCTTCAGCCAGTCTGCATTCCCTTCAGAGGGTTCAGAAAAGCTTCCCTTTTCGTTCACACAGAGCCAGATACTTCCGTCATGACTGACCCTATCGTAGAAATCGTATTCCGTTTTCGGTGTCCATGCTCCCCGGTCATTGGCCGTATATACAGGTGTACCGTCAGGTTTCATCTGCCGTACCGTACCTGTGAAATACACGCTGTTCAGATACATGGAGTATCCTGTCATATCCAGGCCATGCACGTTCAAGTTGGAGAGATCGCCAGACTGCATAGCGATGTTCGCGGCCGATATCTCCCAGGTATTCTGGTTACGGAGCATACGACTGTAGGTACGAGTTTCATATACCGACGTTTGTCTGTCGTGGTTGGTAAAGTTTCCGTAGCAGGAAAAATGCATATACTTCTGCGGATGCAGTGTTGTCCCCGGACGCAACGAATAGCGGAACGTACCATTATCCTGTCCGGACACTCCGGTTATACGAAAATATGCCGTTCCAAAACCTGCAAAACGGAAATTCCCCTTACTATCATCCGAATCTTCGGTGGCATTCAGTGTCCTGTCATCAAAATGGATGATACCCATACTTATGTCGTCCGCCGCAACAGCGCCTATTTCTCCGGCTTCCAGTTTAAGGTGTACGGTACCGGTGGAGAGAAGTTTTCCTTCACTGTCAGTGTCAATTTCCACACTCTCAATAATGCCCACACCCGGCGTGCGCCATTTAATGCCGGCATACACTTCCACACGATTAAGCCTGAGTTCGGGCACTTCCAACCATTCCCAAAGCCGTAAGCCTCGCATTTCGCCGTTACCGTTCTCGTCGATCTTGGCACCAAAACCAGTCAGTCCGGAAGCAAAACCTGCCTTACCGAACACTGCACCTGCCAAAAAAGATACAAGAAAAGATGTCTGGTCCGGTTGGTTCTTATGTAGATAGATATTCTCAAGGTCTTTTATCAGATTAAGAATACCAACGAACGTACGTCCTACACGTTCTGAGGTGTTTTCATTCTCCCGGGTGGCATATCGTATATACCGGGCCAGTTCTTTAAGTATCTCAATCGTATCTGCCATATTATATAAATGCTTTCCGACAATTTACAGCCACATAGGATTGTGACATATGTATTGCCGCAACCACTCCATAAAGTTGGTTGTCATTGTTTGTCACATAGTCTGCTTCCACCTCTTCCAATGAAAAGGAAAGCCAGTAACGCTTCTTCTGTTTGTCTTCGAGCAACTGATTGAATAATTCATCTAAAATACGCTCACACTTGTCAATTGTTGTTTCTATCTGTATATAATCGGAAGTGTCGGATACATGCTCCACAACAAAAAGCAGGTAATCACGTTCTTTCCGGTACGCTCCCGGACCACCGCCGTAACCGAATCCGGAACCGCGATCCAGAATCACCGCTGGATAATGGAGCACACTGTCCAATGCCGTATGCTTTTCTCTCTCGGATGAGAGAAAGTGCACCTCGCCATTCTCCTTGTGCCGGATGTCAACGTGTTTTTCGGCCAAATTCTCTATGTACTCTGAAAATGTCATTTTTTCTGTTTTTGAGCGTCACGTATTTTTTTATTAAGCAGGCGGAATGCAGTAGCTACCGGCATTGCCTGATATTTCTCCATGACCGCCACATCATCACCGACAAAGGCGTCGAATATGTCGAGCCAATTGACTGACGGTGCAGCCGGCTTCTTTTGCTTGTCTTCCGGTTCCCGTTCGCCATCCAGCGGAAACAGAAAAGGAAAAGCCTTCGAGAGCCACCTCTTGACAAAAACGTAGTTCAGGAATATGGCGTATTTGACATATCTGTCAATCTTTGCCACCTTCTTTATCCGTTTTTGCAATATCAGCGGTTTCTGACGGCTAAATAAGCCGTTTTTTCCACCCGTCGGTAGGACAATATATTCGTTATCTTTCAGATATAACATTGACACAAAAGTGTCCAGTGAGGTATCTTTACCATCACGAACGTAACGGTTGAAAGCTGTGTCCACGTGCATGAAATGCTCAAAGCACATACCTTTCAGACGTTCACCCGGCGCCTTGAGTCCTGCCACATCGGAAAGGATGAAACGGTCCATCCGGACACGACAGTCACCGATGAACTCTACAAGCTCGCTAAGCTTGTACATGCAGTAATTGTCGGAATCGACTCCTGACGGTAGGGAATAGAACTTCTTCAGGAATGATGACTCATCCATTTCCTGAAGATACAGCCGCGACACGAGCAGAAACTGTTCCGGTGTCAGTTCTTCCCATTTCTCCGGTACCGGACACGTCACTTCGCGTCGGATGCCGAAACTGCGGTATTCAATGCGAAGCTCTTTCATGTCCAGAATGTACGTTTATGGTCATTGTCCCGGTCGAATATTCTTCTGGGATCACCGGTATATAACTCTGCAAAATAACTGCGTGCCGTCCTTAGCAGAGCCGTCATGTACATATCCGCATCCGCTTTCAGGTTCTGAATCTGTACGGCTATGCGTTCCGCATCGACGGGTTTCTTTTCCTCATTGCCTTTTTCTCCCGGCTGTACCGTAGTGAAGTACAGTCCCCGGTCCGTTATGCTGCCCGTTTCCATCAACAGACGCCTGACCGCCATCGCAACAATGTAGCGGGAACAGGCCAGGCGCAGACGTTCCACATCTTTCCGCCGCCCTTCATCTTCAGAAGGATTGACCAGCCCGTCAATCAGATGTTCGTATAGTTTGTCACCGATAGCCGGCTGAAGTTGCATTTCCTCAACAAACTTCAGATGCGGTTGTAAACGTAGGAAGATAATCCGGCTGCCATTAATAAAACAGACATCATTGACATCCGCGGTACTGCGAACGATGGCAGATTTACGGTTCAGATAAGCCTGTGAGGTCGCGAACTCCGGATATTCCGCTATATGGGCATACAGGAACTCAAGCAATTCGTCAAGCGCATTGAACCCTTTGTTCCGTAATGATGTCCGCAGGTTATCTTCCTGATACTTGTACACCTGTTGGAATGACTCGTTGTTGTCAGACTTCTGCCGCTGGAAGCCTGCATCGGTGATGCGCATACTGATTTCATCGAAGTCATTCCAGAACGCCAGGTTCGCGTTTGCCCGCTTGCAAATCTCCAGTAAGCGACTGTCTAACTTTTCCCGTTCGGTTGCCCCTTCGGTATTCTGTTCTGGTACATCCGGCTCTGGACCGAATTTGTATATCTCAATCACTTCGCCCGCCATCGCATCGCCTAATAACGGTACAAGATATTGCCGGAAAGCATTCCGAAGCGGCGCTTCCATCATGTCAAAGGAGGTGGCGGTATTCACCTTCATCACCGCTTTCAGCTCCTTGCCGTTGTTCCATTTTTTTGCACTGAATATCATTAGCTCAACGTTTTTTTGGTACCGCTACCGGTATCAAGGGTTACTAAAACCGTATTTCGGAAACGCAGTTCGCATTCCGGCATACCGTTCATCTTTATGTAGAGTTCAATCGGATCCAGGATATTTTGTCGATCAATCCACGCATTGGCTATATTAACGAGGAATGCCTCGCGGATATTGGAGCCTCCCTGGTTGCCCGCGTATGTACCGCCGGGCATACCGGCACCGAGTACATTGGGATTGACCATCAGGGCGAACAGGATTTCCGAGTTAGCAGCTGCTGACACCGGTAGATTGTCACTGCCCTGATATTTATTCTCCAGTGGTTTGATTTTCCATTCTTCCTCAATCCTGCCGTTCATTTCATTTACGGCATAATGCGAAAAGATGGGCTTTTCCGCATTATCCGGGCCGCAAAGGTTCTGCTCCACAGAGTCCATGTACTTCTGTATGGCCGCCTCACGTTCCTTGGCTGAATAGTCCTTGGACGGATATTTTTTCTCCCAATAGGAATACGGTATCTGTACATGCCATTTCCAGGTAATCTGGTTCTTATAGGCTTTCTTGAGAAAATGGGGGATAAGATGGGCTATTTCCACCCATCCGCAGACATAGGCAGGCCACCAAACAGGCATACCGTAAAGGTCGTCATTACTCCAGCTATCTCGTACCGGCATGATGAAACCATCCTTCATTTTTCCGGCAAACTTCAGTACCTCGGCGTGCATCTGCGGATCATATTCGGATAATACATCCAGCTTGGTGTATTTTCCCTTGTCCGGACGCTGCGGCCAATATCCGGAAACGATACATTTGCAGGCACCGTATTCATCCATTTCGGAATAGCGCCGATAAAGTGCATTGACCGGATTAATACCTGCAAAAGAGTTAGTCGCTGCCGACGGTACAAACTGGACCGCTCCGTTACCGAACTTCAGATAGTCCCGAAGTACCTTTTCCATGTAGCGTCTTACATTCCGGGAAGAAATAAAAGCCTGTACCCGGCTGTCCGTAACGGGCTTCAGCAGCTCATTGCCGGCATCATCGTAACCGTTTACCCTGCAAGGATAGATACCCTGTCCGAGTGTCAGGTTACGGAGAAATTTCAGTCCGGTGTTGAGTACGCTGGTATTCCCGATTTCTTCGGCTGCTTTCTGCGGGAAATCGTTCTCATCTCCCCAGGGGCGTACTTTCACCCCGTCAATGTCTATATAGCCGGCGTTCGACAGGTCATACGGTGCCAGAATCCTGGCACGCTCTTTCATCTCCTTCTGCGGTGTTCCCGTCGTCTCACCGAATATGTACGTGGACTGCATCAGCAGGGGAATGCCGCTTGAATTAAACAGTATGTTCATCAGAATACGATTTTCATTTTGTTATATTCCAGTATCAGGTCGATATCCACAGGATAGGGATGTCCTTCAGGGTTTCCTTTGCAGTCACAGGGCTGCACGCCCCGAAGCTGGTATTCCTTCATGTTCATGCGCCCTGCACCGCATGCGTATGCCTGGGGAATAAAATACACCTTGCCTTCCTTGCTGACGAATTTTATTGAGAAGATATGTCGGTGTCCGCGTTCGTCCATGCGGATATCCATGTCGGCCAAAGCCAAATTTCTGCATATTGTTTTCATATTATTCAAATGTTTCATCAAATGTATAGTCAAATATTCCGCCGCCAAACGAAGTCCTGTCGAATACATGGTATTTCCGGTTTGCCGGGCAGAAAGTCAGGTTCACGTTCACCCTTTGGTTACTCATTTTCGTATGGGTAAAGTCAATATCCGTAATGATAATCTCCATCAGAAGCGAGGAAGGGTCATACCAATATTGTACCGGTGAGGTTATCATATCTATCAGCGCCTTGTATTTGTTTTCATCCAAGTAACCGGTATTGACGGTACGTAAATCATTAAAGAGGGGATTAAAACGCCTTTTTTGTTTTACCATATCCACAATATCACCTGCCAGTTCCGGGCTGTATTGTACCAATCCGGAGAATGAAATAGACTCAGGAAGCCCGAACATATTATAATAGAGAAACTGATGTGTCTCTCGGTATCCTCTCCGGTCTATAACATATCTCACAAGGTCTGTCAAAGTACCGTTTGTGATACGCATGTCATACGATATGATAGCATCATATTGTACATCTGCAAGGCCGCTTACTCTGACCGGGCTTACATTATATGCCGCCATACGGTTTGCTTCAGGAAGTTTCAGTTCGACGGTTTTCTTGATGCTATTACCTGATTCCAGATAGATAACATCCAAAGATACTTTTGTCTTTTCCGAAACGAAGAGAGAAAGATATTCAATATTACCCAGCCTGATTCGTTTGACTTTGTAACGGGAATAGAACATAAAATCAGTCAACGGTTCAAAAGAGACATGATATCTGGAATGAAATACGTATAGCGTGTAGTTGGAAGTAGTCTCACTATCCGAAAGGAAAAGTTGTACCGTCATGGGAGATAATGCAATCCAAACATCATCATTGGTGAGTTCCGGACGTACGAAATATTCATTGATGATGTCGCCGGGATCACAAAAAATAACAGCATTGTTATTATCCGGATAATAGTTTTCTGAAAGCGCTTCCTGACCGTCAATCACCATCCGGAGGCTTAGTTTCCCATGTACGCCTGTGATGCGGATGTCCGGCATATCATAGGAAAACACATACGAATTATCAGTAATATTGGCTACCATCTCCACAAATCTTTCGATAAACCAACCACAACAGACCTATTATATAAATCATATCCGGCCTTAAACTCCCAGGATTTACGGCGATACCCTGCCAGAACAATACAATTATTAGGCCCCAGTAAGGAGCCTAATGCTAAGACATTGTTGTAGATAACCGGTTGCCTGTAATCCACCACTACCGTACGGTCAAGCAATGTATTACGGGATATTACATCTGTCAATTCCACCCGTAGATAGGGACGTTCAATAATTGTATCAAGGTACTGCTTCTCCAGGAAATAGTCGGTCAATATAGCCGCCGTATCTACATCTGCAGGTATTTCCCTGACAATCACTTTCGGTTCAGGCACCGCGGGACGTATTGTATCATGGCGGATAACCGTTTCCTGAACACGAACGATACTCCGGGAGCGGGAACCTAACCAATGTCCCGTCCAACCGGCAAGAAGTGCGATAACCGCACATAGGAATATGCACTTAACGTTCCGTCTCATCAACCTTCCTTTTGAATTTGTCCGTAACTGTCACCCATAATATTTCCACCTGTTTAATTAGAGCATCCTTCGGTTTACCGTCAATAATGGCAAGGTTTTCCAATATGCTGGTCACATGCTCCACGCAGAACCAGGTCATAACAAACACTTTGGTTATAGAAAAGAATACGGTAGCCAGCAGCATGACAACGTCACCTTCCGCCATAACCTTGCTTTCCAGATAGAAAGAATGGATAATGTAAATGATGGCCAGCCAGATGCACAACTTGATGATACACCGGGAAAAGCGGAAAGATTCAAAACCTATGCCCTGAACCTTGCTTGCCCGGATACCCGTCCACATCTCAGAAACAATCGCCACCAACATGGCCATTGCCAGCAATGGAGTAATACCTATAGACTCGCTGACGATCGCGGTAACAGCACTGAAGGAAATAGCCGGAAGTTGTAGGTTATATTTGAAGCTCGGAGCTATCGAAAGAAAAAATTCCTTCAGTGAATCGTACCCGTAGGTACCGACGAATTTTGTAAGAAAACGTATCATATCTCTTTTTTGTCACAAAGATAGAATCCTGCCATCTGTCATCATAGGACAAAAAATCCCCTTCGTGGTTGAAGGAACGAAGAAATAAAAAACACCTCTTTACACCCGCTTCCGTTTGTGAGTGTGCGAGCAAACGGAAGCGGGTGCCGCCCCGCACTCGTTCCACTTTTATAAGCGCCCCTCATCGGCAAAGCTATAATAAGTATCGCCTGCGATTATAACATGGTCTATCAGTCTAATATCAAACACCTTACCCGCTTGTATCAATTTCTCTGTTACCTGTTTATCATTTCCGCTGGGTTGGTTATTCCCGCTCGGATGATTATGTACAACCGCAAACTGCGTTGCGGATGCTTCCACCAATATACGCATGATTAGCCTTACATCCGCTGCCGTCTGACTTATGCCACCAACTGACACCCGCACTTTTTTTATCAAACGTGAAGAATTATTTAAAGCAAGAATCCAAAGTTCCTCATTCGGCAAATCCCACAAAAACGGCTGCATCAGTGCATTAATATCCTGACTGCAACAGATAACGTCCAGCCCGTTATACCTGCTTTGCAGCCGCTTGTACAGTTCAACGGCAGCCGTAGCCACTTTTTTACGGCCGGGCGTCAACGAGGAGAATAAACCGTTCAAATCGTACTGCCCGCTGTTCTGTTCCGTTTCGGTAACAAGTTTCTTACTATTTGTTATCTCGTATATCAGTTCGCTGTCGCTCATGTAGCGGCAAGCATTATCAAATAAAGTTTCCATATATCCGTATTTTATCAGAGACAGCCCGCCCGAAAGCGGGCTATCCTGTACTTATTACTCACTGATTAAAAGCTGCTCCAACTCTTCGATTTTAGACTGGATTTTCTTTTTCATAAACTTGGTAAATTCCTCTAATAAAAAGCGGTTGGAAATCGTAAAGATGTCGTTGTTATTACCGTAGCTCGAAGCTTCCACAAACCGCAATTTATAAAGTGCTGTTTCAAAGGAATTTTCTTCTTTCAATTTGTCGGCCGCTTCATCCAGCTTATCCATAGCGTTGATGAATGCGGTACGCTGGCGGGAAATCTCCTTTTTCCGTTCAAGGTCGGCCAGACATTTCTCCAACTCTTTTGTTTTACGGTTTATTTCCTCTTGCAGCTTGGCTGCTTCATCTTTTTTTGCACCTTTTCCCTTACCTTTAGTAGGTGTATCGGTCGGCTTCTCTTCTTTGGCAGGTTGTTCTTTAGGGGCTTCTTTTCCCGTCTTACCCGTTTCTTTCATTGTCTCAACTGCTTTTGTCACTTCTTCACCGATTGTTTTTACTTCTTTTTCCATGTCTTTAAAATTTAAAAAGTTAATAATTAATGATTTATATTACGCCTCTATGATTACAAAATCCTCTACCGTCTGAAAATAGGGGTCAGCCGTTGAAAGCAATTCCCACTTTTTCCCGTTTGCATCCCGAAAAAGAATACTTAGTTCTCTGATGCCGTCAAACTTCCTAAGTACCTTGTACCCTTGGAAATGCTTATTCAAAACCTCGATAGCCTGTTTGTAAGTGAATGTTTTCATAATGCTGTAAATTTTATGTTGAACCTTGAGCTTCCGGGTGTGAGCCTTATCTAATTGGCTGTTTCCCTGATTGGAGCTTTTTTTTTCTGCGTCGCCTGTCGCTACGCGGTATGTTTCGCCTTTTTTACGCTGCATCAAAAGGTGTTGTAAGGAGCAAGAGCAAGTTTTTCAGAAAACCGTAGGCCGGAATACTACCCAAAGGGTGGAGATTTTTTATGAAACGTCAGCCTGAACTTGAGCCAGTGACGTCAACATTTACCTTTGCAGCTCAAAAAAGCGAAACTGCGCGCCATGGAAATGGTTAACGAATGTTATTAAAAAGATATTCCCCTAAAGATGAACATAGAACACTCCGCTTTCCATCCGAATGGAAACAGAAACATAAGTTTCTGCCAACCGCGCCCTATCCAAAAACGCAAACAAAAGCGCAAAAAGTAAGGAAATATGACAAGGAGGATACCCCCTCGGCCAGTCCTGCACACGATGTCCTGTCCTAAAGTGCAGCGATTCCCGTTGCAGGCGTTGCGAGTCCTGCCATATATATTGCGATTGCTGTTGCGAATGTATGTAAGGAAAATCAGATACGGGCATCCACGAATCCGTAAGCCTGTCTGAGCAGATGTCCGTACTTTGTCCATACACGCTTATCCACCGCATCACCGAAGTGTGTCGCTTCTTCAGGAAGGATGGACTGGGTGCGTTCGCTGCGTTTGTCTTTGGCAAAACGTCCTTCACGATCTTCGATGACACGCGTGTTGTTCATGGAGATAAGTGTGTATTTACATTTCGAACCGTTGAAACGTTTCTTCGGGAACCGTTCATCCTTCTCTGCCAGGATGGAAGCCCATAGTAGGTACTTGTCATGTTGTGGCGGTTCCATACCTGCATGGGTATGCTGTTCTACCGTCCAGCCTTGTTTCTCCAGGCGCTCGATGGCAAGTTCATTGTAGGATTTCTTATTGTTGGCGCGGCGTGCATCGCCGTAGCGGTCACGATAGTAATGCAGATGCTTGTTGATATGGTTACGGTAGTAGTGGCAGAATTTATCCATCAGCGCGTTCACCATTGTATCATCCTCTTCATCACGCTTGACGAAGAACTCGTTGATATTGTTATCTACCGGTTCACGCGTCAACAGTTTTGTTACGAAGTCATAGTTGCGCTCCTGGGCGACTTCCAGGAACGAGGCGGCGGAACCCCAGTCAGGAGTCAGTTCTATCGGCTGGTTGGGATTGCAGTCCAGGTCACGACGACTGTCATCGTTGGTGCCCAGCTGTTTCCAGTCGAAGTTGGTATCTTCGGCAAAATCTCGTATATAGTCATCATTGGTAGCATTGTAGTACACATGCCGTTCATCCAGCTGATAATAGCAGCTGTCAATCTTATCCACCATGTAGTTCAGGATCTCGATCATGAAGGAAAGCTTGTCCATCACCTTATACTGGTTCAGGATATAGTTCATACCCACATTGGCGATATTGTCGAAGATAGAACCGAGGATGAACAGCGTGCCGTCCCGCGAGACGAACGGCGTGATGCTTTGACGGAGACGGACGGTCTCGTTCCAGATTTCCTTGAACAGTCCTGCATCACCGGCAGTACGCGCGTCAATGAGCTGCATCTGTAACCGCACAATCTTGTTCCAAACATCGAACAACCGGATATCTCGTTCCTCTTCATAATATCCGGCAGGTTCAAGCAGCCATTTCTGTTCGGGAGTATAAGGCATGGAAGATAAGAAAGTATTGCCATGATGCTTCAATACCGGATGCTCCGATTTACGTCCGAAGATATGCTCATTACCCCGGTTGGTCGGTGCCGCCTCCTGGTCGAACTTCTCTTTGTCAAGCGTCAGCGCTTCATCGGTGATATTGTAGTCGGCATTCGGACCACGACTGTTACCGCCCTGGGTAAGTATATAGAGCATGTGCCCGTTGCTGAAGCTGATACTGTATTCATAAGACATGATGTGTTCGTAGGGCTTGTACCACCCCTCAATGGGACGGCGGCAAACCACATAATCACCGGTCTTGCTGACCGGATCCCATTGTTTGTAACCGAGCATCTCCAGCATCTTGAAGGCTGAGGGCAGTGTTTTGGTGAGCGCCTGCCCGATGGTGGCTTGGGTGAGTGTAGTAATGCCGCGAGGCATCAGCCGGACATTGTCATCTATCACAGCACCGGTAATGAATGATTTACCCGTTGCACGTGAATAGATGACATACCCGTTTCTGTACGGCATTACCAGAAATGCCGCCTGTGCCGGATTGACCTTGATGACCTCTTCCCAAACGTTTTCGTCCATTGTACCGGCATATCAATAGCGTGGGAATACAATGTAGTTCATACCCTCGGAAGAAGTCATACGGGGCATGGATTGTCCGGTGTCCGCAAGCAACTGCGGCACTTCATCCGGTTTGAACTTAGAGGATACGGTACAGACAATCTGCGTTTTGCTGACCGACACCATATCAATATGCTTATGGTCAACCAGGTAAGAGATAAGCCGTTTATTGGTTAATTTCTTCATAATGCTTTCTGAATTTTGAATTGACAAACAAATAATTTCTTACATGCCAGTACGGTTTACCGGCTTTCTGCTCCCGTTGTCGGGTATCTTCTACCGCCCGGATAACAGCCTCTTTTATATTCAGTTCACGAAATGCGGAATGAATTGAAGACTGTACCGGTGAGAGGTTACAGGTATCAATGCACATCACAATTGCAACAATCAATGTATCAATCATATTTTCATATATTTATGAGTTCATTATTTCTTCTGCCTGTATATCATTGATAGGCGTGTACATCGAATCCACCAAAACCTTTTGCTCTTCCTGTGAAAGATTACGGATGGCATTCAGCGGAATGTTTACCATTTTACCCATATTGTTTATCTGGATATTAATTACATTTTTCTCCATGCGGCGCGGGTCCTCAACCGAAGCCGGCTTCTCGCCAATCATCTGGTGCAGCACCTTCTTGGCATTGTTCCATTGTTTGAGGTCGCCCTTGAGCTTGCAATCCCGAATAAGTTGAATTTGGTCCTTGATCATCCAAGCGAACCAGAAGTCCCAGTCAAACTGATGCTGCGTCTTGAACAGTTCTTTTGCCAAAGCGATATCCTTACGTATTTGGGTACGCGAGATACGGTATTTTGCCAGCATGATATTTATAATATGGCTCTCGTTTGGATAATCGTCCAAAAGGCGAGCTATCTGTAACACCCGGTTACACTGTACCTGCAAATACTCCGGTAACGGACTGTTTTCAGGATCAATGATGTGTTGCTGGATGAGTTCGTATGACTGTTCCTCCAGTGCGGCTTTGCTTTTAGATGTCGTCAGATGGTTGTTATTCATACTCAAGATACTGCTGTTGCGATTTAAAAAACTTGATCAATTCCTGTTGTGCCGGATTGCTGCCGTTGATGGCGGACTTGATGATAGCCTCCCGTACTTCGATCATCTGACGAATGTGCCCACGATAAAAAGCTACCCGTACTCCAGTACCCGGAGTACGAAGTTCTGTAAGAAAATCTGTCTCATCCACACCAATATTGATTGCGATTATCCCCGGTGGGATAAGGCGATAGGCCATTTTCTCTATTTCCTCACGTTGCTGCTGCGTCAAATTCATCATTCAGCATTTTAAAGTCAAAATCAAAAATATCCCGGCCGGTATGAATAATTCCACGTTCCAGCTTCGGATTATGGGTAGCGTTCTGGCTGCCTACTACGGTAATTTTCCACTCTTCATTGTACAGCAGCGCCACTTTCGCATGCAAGGCCAGACAACGGTAACAGTCCGGAAATGCAGTCACCAGGTAATCGAATGGCTTGGGTGAGATACTGCGTACCCGATTGTCTATCAGAAACCGTACAGACAACAGTTCACCCGTTTCCATCTTACGGCGAAGCGCCGCAATACTATCCATAGAAATGGAATAGGTCGTAAGGAACAGATGTGCCGGACCGGTCTGTTTCAGAATATAGAAAATCAGCTGAATAAGGTTGAACGCTCCTGAGGAATAGAAATGCTTGTCCTTGCCGGGTATCAGCATTCCCAAAGCATCCGGATGCAGCAGTTTCTCCGCAACCCGGTCATGGTCGGAGACTGCCGCATCCGTTCGGCGGATGTAGCCTGTCGGGTATCGGTCTCCCTGTATAGGACTTACTGCATCATCCGCCGGCATCATCTTATTCTCAATCTCACTGCAACAGACCAGCATAACCTATTGCAGTTCTGCTAAACGATATTCTATCTTTTCCACCAGTGCTTCCTGTTCGGCAACCTTCTTTTCGTATTTCACACGTTTCGGACAATCAGGAAGAAGATTTTCTTTGCCGTCCTTGGGCTTGCTCTCCGAGGAATACAGCAGCATGTTCCTTGCCTTGGTTATCTTACTCTTGGCATTGGATTTTGCTTTCTTCAGTTCTTCAACGGAAAGGGAACTAATATCAGTCTGTTCATCTGCCTTTTCCGGTTTTTCTTCAGCAGCATTCACTTTTTTATAAAGTTCGTCCAGCTGCTCTTCAGTCGGCAGTTCTTTGTTTTGTTCAAACTGCCTTTTAATGGCTGCCAGCAAGGTCATGCGTTTGGAAAGAAAACCTATACGGGCGACAATATCCTTGCGCTCTGCACATACGGCCTGCGTATTGGTTTCACCCAGTTCGGCAAGCAACCGGTGCTGGCGTGAACGCTCGTTATAGCATTCACGAAAATCATAGATGATTTTGACAATAACCGGCGGATAAGCAGGCTGTTCATCTGCCTCACGTGCCAGTTCATTTTCCGCAATGGCAACGATGGCTGCCGCGGTTTCTTCCGGAACCGTCTCGGAACGTCCGTCATTGCCCTCTACGGCATCATCCGCCAAATCCACATCTTCAAAGCGCGGATCATCGGGATGGTACCACACCTTAATCATCTGACGGATTTCATACTCCAGCTTCTCGCGGGTATGCGGCTTTTCGCCTAATTTAGCAAGTTTGGATGATACGATTGTCTTGTAACCTGATTTAGCAAGGATAGCCACACCAGTATTGTATTCTCTCTTAGCAGAGTTCAGCCAGGCGATACCTTCTCTGCGGGCTTCGATATAAGCATTTGTAATTTCAGCCATGATTCTTGATATTAACGTTATACAAAGGTGTTGCGAATTTTATTGCTATGATAGGACAAAACAAAATGTCCGCCTTCCGGAAAGAATCCGGAGACGGACATAAACAATTTACTAAATGAAGAAACGAAAAATTTAGCTGCCAGGAACAGCCTTTACAGTAAGAATGTCTTCCATATCACCTTCATACACACATTTGCGTGGCGCTGTAAAAGTATAATGGAGCGTGTTTTGGTTACGAGCGGTAGAACTTGCCCCGGTGGTGGCTCCGTCACCCGATGCACGAAGAGCACCGCGGCGCTTGTCGCCCATCAGATAGTTCGTGCCGTTATTGTCGGTCACGATAAAGAACATCTTGCGTCCTTTGGTGGCATTCTCAAAACCGAAGATCTTTTTCCGCATTTTGGCAGAAATGATATTCAGGTCCATCAAAAATGACTCACCGCCGCTTTCTCCCTGGTCGGTAATCTTGAATTCGGCCAATTCGTCAGTGAAATCCATCTTGTATGCACGACAGTTCTCTTTCATAACAAGATCACCGACCAATGTACCGGCTTCTTCAAGAGATAGAGGGGATTCCGTTTTTTTCGGATAGTCCGGCCACGTGGCTACATCCGTATGATAACCGAAGATAACGGACGGTATGATACCGCCCATGTTATCCTGGTTTTCGCAGTCCATTGCCTCATTGATATCATCAAGGGCAATACATAATTTAGGGTCTACTTCTGCCATAGTCACAGGATTTATTCAGATTTAACAACATAGGTACCCGTCACCTTTTCCACCTTGCCAGCAGCGGGTGTCTTTTTCTGCACGACAGGAGTGGTGTATCCGGCAGCTTCCAGGAACTCGACGGTATATTCCTTTCCACCGGGAACAGCTACATACGTACCGGAATCGCGCCAGACTTCCTCGCCTTGAATACGCCACTTTCCACCGTTGTTGGCCGCTTCATCCGGCGTAATGGTTACTTCAATGTATCCGAACGGATTGGTTCCTTCAGGATCAACCGGACGGTCATTGACACAGAACTCGGACTTGTGGACGGATACGAACTGGAAGCCGATTACATACTTGCCTGCAGCATCGAATGTGTAGGGATTGCCGGACATGAACGGTTTGATGGACTTGAAGTCGCTCTCCTTATCAAAACCGTAGCATACGTTCTCCTTGGTGGTCAGCATGACGAACTGGCTGCCGTCGGGAAGATTAGGAACACGTACCAACTCACAACGGTTGTTTGAACCCAGAAGATGCTGCGTATCGGAAGTGTCTTCCTTAAGTCCGATAACGATGGTGCCCTCATCTTTGCGCCAGTCATCGTACATGTCACCAATATCATCGCTGATGAACATCTTGATGTTCTTTTTGCGTTTGAAGGTACGCGGCATGTGGCGCCACATCTCCAGCAGCTTCTCTCCGATATTGGCACGTGACAGTTCACCCGTAGTATAAACGTTCCCTTCAGCACTTGAGATGTCTCCGACTGCCTCGCCTTCGGTGATGATGGTGCCGATACCGTCGAAAGAGTCCTGAATGTCTGTCTTTTCTTCATCCGCACTGTATTTTGCCGTAAAAATGGCAAACAGCAGGTCATTGGATGCCAGTTCGTGTCCATGGTTAATCAGCCACAGTTCGAACGGGTGTTCCTTGCGGAGTGTACCAGGAATCTCGGCAATGTAGGTACGGCGATAACGTTCCGGTTCATCGGACATCTCCATTACAACGGGACGCACTACCAAACGGCGGGGAACAATCTTACCCAGATATTTTCCGGCTGTGAACTTGCCGGTATATTTTCCGGAGATGCTTCCGCCCTCCACCTTACCGAGTTCCAGTGAGTCCGTAATACCCGGTACCGGCGTGAAATGTCTCAATACCTCTGAAGCATCGAGCTTGTCGACCGCCTTCAGGATGTCTTTGTGCTTTTTTACCGCGGTCAGAACGGCGGTAATGTCAATAGGTGCTTTAAAATCCATAAATAGAATAGTTTAAATGTTATTCATTCTCAAAACTGTTGATAGGGTCCGTAGCAATGTCCGCGAACTTATTGTCCGCATTCGCTTCCTGATGGCTGACCGTACCTGTTCCCGGTATCTTGCCGACAATATCACGAATAACCTGTACCTTGGCCTTGTTATCGACAGCATTCTTGACACTGTCACTCAGGCTGTCAAGGTCATTTACGACTGCTGTCAGACTGTTTTCGGCTGTTTCTCTGGCGGTATTGGCAGCCGCCAGATCGTTTTCTGCTTTGGCTTTCGCATCATTGGCAGCCTTGACGGCATCATTGATGGCCTGCAGATTCTCTACGGTAAGCGATATATTACCGTCTTTTTCCTCAACACCTTCACAGTTGAGGATCTGGTTGATGAAAGTAAATTCTTTACGCATGGAAACAACTGTATTTGAATTAGAAATGTTAGTCTTGTTACAGGTAGGAAAGAGCCCTTTGATACCGTCGATAATCTGGGAGACCAGGTTCTTGTCACCGCTTTCCGGTTCCGATTCCTTTTCAGATGCAATAACCGGCAACGGCAGACCAAGCGCGGTAAAGCAATCGGTTATTTCATTGGTTACCTGCGGCTTTTTATGAGCGCCGGGAATAATCTTGTCTATGAATCCCCATTCCTTGGCTTCAGTTGCGGGCATCCAGCGTTCCTCTTCCATTAGGGTGATAATCTCCTTCAGACTTTTCCCACTGCGGTTGATATACTTCTGTGCAATCATCAGGTCAATAGCCTCGGCGCTTTTCTTCTTGTTCTGCAGCTCCTTGATAGCGTCTTCAATCTGATCAGCATTGAGGTGTCCCCAAATGTCAATTCCCAGGCTGCACTTATGTGCCAACCACATGCCGTCCTCGTGCATTTCAATGGACTTGGCACCGAACGCCAGTATGGTAGCCGCCGAAGCGTTGAAACTGATGAATTCCACTGTCACATTACCATGATCGGCCATCAGGCTTGCCATGGCGACCGCTTCCGCAACATCACCGCCCGGACTGGAAACCTTCAGGCGTACCGGTTGGCCTTTTGCTTTGTCCAGAAAAAATTTCAGATAATTCTTATTGTACCAATATCGGTCAATACTGCCGAATAGTGTGATAACCGTCTCGTTCATATAACTTTTTTGTGCAAAGAAAAGCGCAAAAAAAACGGTACCCAAGGACACTGGATACCGTCAAACACGAAATAAACATCTTTTTTATCTTTCCAAACCTTCCAATCCGGCTATATAAATTGTAGGTTCATCTTGAATACAAGTGAACGTGAACGATGTGCCGTTCCGCTGGGATACCGATTGCCCGGTTGTCTTGTTTGTAGAGAACAACATAAGTGCGTCTTCCTGTCCGCACCAATGTATCTGCTCATTACCGTCCACTGCCAATACATACCATAAACCACGCTCCAAAGATTCTATCAGCCGGTGATTCATAGAAGAGAGTTTCGGAATAATCCCTTCAACCGACACATTCCAACAATCTCCTGCATCGTTTACTTCCTTATCTTCCTTATATATATAAGTATCATTGGCATATACCGGTATGGAAACAATCTCTTCCGGATTGCAAAGCTCCAGATAGTTCAAGTCAGCAATGTAATCCCTGCGAATCTGTAAAAATGAACTCGGAGGAACAGCAATCACCTGCAATAAGCCCCCGATGTTTTCAAAATCATAGTTTATTACTTTCATAGGCTAATTTTCCTTGCTGGGAAATTGTCCCAAACTCGGACAACTTCCCCAAGATTATACGGTTAATAAAATCTAAAATAGTGGTATTCTCCACTGTTTTTCGATAGCCATGCCGGTTATATTCCCTGCGGATGGTATCGTATGGCCAGGTGTCCTCATCGAATCCGAAACTGTTCTGAAAGTTACGGATAGCGGCTGAGAGTGGAATTCCCACACTCACATGAGTATCGAGATAGAGGAAAAGCATCTGCTTGATGCGCCGTTCCACCTTGTTGCCGAACGCCACCACTTCAGTGTTTGACAAAGCCCATCCGTAGCGGTAAAAATCGTCACGACGTATTTCCACTGCCACATTGGCTGTATAACGGTAAAGGTTCCGGTATCTGTTCTCATAGCGGCCACGTTTTGACAGCCGGGAAAGGAAATCATTTTGCAGCTCCTTATCCGATGACAAGTTGACTATTTCGTTCCATGTATCATCCGGAGCGTTGAAATTATACAGCAAGAACTGCCTGACATACGGTTTACAAGGAAGCCAGCAGACGAATCGGTCTTTCTTTGTCATTTAAATAGTTGATTTTTACACAAATATACAAAATACCAAGAATATAACCAAGCCCTTGCACGAATATAGTACAAAAATCGTGCGGCAGTACTTTTGTACATGTATATTTTATTATATGGCTAAATATCAGTTTATTACATGCGTACAAAAGACGTACGAAATCGCACAAAATCTTTTGTTTGCGTACTTTTGGGCATTTTTTTGAGAAAAGTGCAATTCGTGCGCTATTCGTGCATAAATTGTACGGATTTTGTGCGATTATAATAATTTGTATATCAGTATTTTGTGTGGTGAATATTGCACATCCGTACAAATGCACGATTTTTTTTCTATTTTTTAAGGTAGTCCATTTTAAAAAGAAGAATAAAAAAAAGAATAATATACCCCTTTCGGAATGGCTGCGTCTGTATCTGCCTTTCATGCACGTTTGTCCGAATTGTTATTGTTGACGGGTTGGGGGGAAAGGGGGAAGGGCGAAAGAAAAAGTAACATCCGGCTGTACTTACGCACATCCGGATGTAGGCAAGGATTCAATATGCACTTTCAAGAATACTCCGTATTGTGTTTTCAATGACCCGCTATCATGGAAAATCTTCCGGATAGAATACTTTACAAATGAATTCATATTCACGAGGAATGGAACGTACTCCCACAGCCACACACAAGCCTTGTGCGGCCATTTCATACAAACGTTGGTTAGTGAGTACGGCTCCACGAAAATTATAGCTGCTGCAGAAAACGAAATAGGCTGTTGCCAGATCTATGTCGTAGATGTCGTTCGATATGATTTTCGCTGCATCCGAAGGAATAAGGGCGAAACCGAGCCGTACTGCCAAGCGGCTCAACAGCCTCTTTCGTTCAGCCGGTTCCGGAGAAACGACTACTAATATTTTGTGCTCTTTTTTTAGCATGATTGTTTGCGTAATTCGTTGAAAATATGTATCTTTACATCATAATAAATTGGCGTAGTCTATTCTCTTTTCTGTTTCGGGGTGAAGCGGTTTCCGGAAGGTTTAAAGCCCGTTGTCCGCTGTACATACTCCATATCATCCGACAGTTCCAATTGCCCCGTATGTTTGTCATAAGGCTGTTCCGAGATGAGAGTCTTCACAATGTCCCGGAATAGTTCCAGATCCTTTTCCCGGCAACGGTCTGAGATACGGAATCGGCAGCCTTCCGGTAAATCAACGCATATCAAATACACCGCATCATAAAATGCCATGAAACGTTCAGGTGCCATTTCGTAGAGTGGCATAAGCCTGGCCATGATATTGGAATATGTATCGTCCATCAGAATGCAAGTTTATTGTCCGGATTACCAACCGGTAGTTTATGCGGATCAGTCCCGGCTACCTGTTCTCCGGCAGTCTTTCCTATGGTAAAATACTCCACTCCTCCGGATTTGTCATCTATGACCGGTTTCCCATCCTTGTCCAGGAAGAGGGGCAGACCACTTTGGGCATCATACTTGTGCGGGTTGAATATCCAGCCTTTCCATTCGCAATATTTTTTTATCTTGTCCTTGAAGGCGGTGGAAGTGATGTACTTGCGCTGCTGTGGATCATAATTGCAGAAATTATCATAAATCTCCTTGCGGGGAGTACGACGGCAGTGTTCCTCGCTGCTGAAGTATTCGTCCGCCCATGATATGATGGTCTCGCCAATCTCCTGCCTTAGCTTACGCTGCTGCAAGCGTTCGCCCGGTGCTTGCACGACCCCGAATTTAAGATAGAGCTGTATGCAGTTGGCCAGCATGTTCCAGGTCAGGTTCCACTGGGTGAAGTCCCACTCGGAAAAGAACAGTACCCCGAAATCATCCATGGGCTTGTGCTTGTCATTATAAAAATCGGAGAATGCTATCAGCCATTGTCGGTCAGTATAACTGGAACCTGTACCGCGGATAGCGTGGTTCGTAGGAATATATACTTTCGGTGACTTGGCAAAAGGATAAGTGATACGTGCACCCCCTTTTTTGTTTACAGTCCAGTCCCCGGTAAGGTTGGGAAACAGAAATTCGAAATTGAAATTCAGCATGACATCATCAATGAACACCAGGCGGGTTCGTTCGTCGATGTCATTCCATATAAAACTGTCGTTGAAGATGTCCGTTCGTTTCCCGGATATATAGACTGTATCGACAACCTGGCGCATCAGTTCACCGACAAGTGATTTGCCGCTGCGCCCATTGCTGTCACCGACTTCCGACTGCTTGCCGTCCATGCCGATTACGGCACGTGTCACGTTCGCATCCTTGCATTCCATCAGCATATAACCGATGGCGCACATCTTTGAAAGCAGATGAAGATTGTTTTCAAAGATTTCACTTTCCTCGATCTCTTCCGGCTTTTTTCTCCAGGTAAAATTGCTGGTATTGATCAGAAACTGGAGGTAATGGCATTTCTTGCCATCTGGAGAGAGTTCGTAGTCATACTTGCCATCTTTCTCACTGAACACAATGAGGGGGCGGCCGAGGTATCTGGCATCGGTATTTTTTCGCTGTTCATCCCATATTTGGTGGGTGATGCTTTCATAACCCACTTCCTTGACCTCATGTTGGGTGATGTGCCAGCAATGATCGCGGAAATAAAAATATTGCTCGTCACGAGACGGGGAGATGAAATTTGGCCGGATGAAAGCGAGCCTTGACATCTGGAACGGCCCGACATATTGAGAGCCTCCCTTGAGCAGCTGGTTGTTGACGAAGCGGCTACAATTCTGTTCGGCAAAAGCAAACATAAAATCACGTGCGTCCTCCACGTCAATCGTCCGGACTACTGGCGGTTCCAGATGGATATATGTCCAAAGTTTGGTATCGAGCAGGCGATAACGGCCGATGCCCCGGTTCTGAAAAAAGGTCTTAGCGGCCACATAATCGTACTCAAATACTGGCACCCTGTTACCGTTCGTTTCCTTGTAATCCTCATTCCAGAACTTCTCATCCTCATCATAGGGTAGGGCGGATACCAGTTTGCCGTCCTCGTCAAACTTCCAGGCATAGCGGCCAAAGATAAACTCCGGAAGTTCCTGCAGAACCTCGCGGTGCTGTTCAGCAAATTTCTCATGGCTGTGTAAATTCCATAATTCCCGCAGCTTCTGATCATTCCATGTGGTGATTTTGAATACCTCCACGTATTTTCCCATTCCGGATTTCTCGTTGCAGGCAAATTCCAAGTCTTTGGTCAGTTCCTCTTCATGACCGGCCAGCTTATCGGCCAAGAGGTCGTCCAGTCCCTTGTCACCTTCATTGTTCTTATTGATGTGACCTATGAATATTTCCACCATGATGCCTCGGTTCTTCAGCATACGCATATATTCTTTGAAATTACGGGCGGCAGAGAAAAAACACCGGGGACGTGTATCGACGGGGGTATTAAATTTTATGTTATTGGATAGGTCATTCCAGTCCGAGTCAAAAATGAACGCCACTTCCTTGACCCCGCAGGCAGTGATTATCTTGACAAGGTCTTCCGGTAAGGCCCCTTTCTGTCCCAGGTTCTGAATACCGCTAACCGCTATGGAAGGGATATCGTGTTTGCATGCCTTTTCCGCTTTCTTTTCTCCTTCCTGGATGTAGAGCCTTGTGAACTGCTCTTTCCTCTTGTACATCTGTCTCATGCGCTCCGGAATGTAGATGGGAGTTCCGCTACCGGCAGGAGATTTGTATTTGAACGGCTTTCCTTCCTTGTCTCGATGTTCGTCCGGGAACTGCCAGCGGACGCGGTAATAGACCTTGAGCTCCTGTTTGCCACGTCCCGGCAACTTACGCATGTAAGTAACCGGCATACCGTCCAGATCGTAATATTCGATGATAACATCATCCCCATCAACAATATTGCCATATTCGTCAATGGTTCCCGGATGGAAAGTCTTGGCTTCAAAAAAGCTCTGTGTATCTCCCTTCTTGAAGATATGCGCTGTCACATCCTGATAGGTCAGACCGCTATCGGCAAGCATACGGGCGCAGAATGTATCGACGTTTTCTCCCTTGGCCTCCTTGCTCCGTTTTTTCATTTTGGCAGGTTTGGAGGGTTTCTTCTCTGGCTTCGGATCAAGCAGTACATTGAATTTGCGCGCCAGATAATCGCATGCATCCAGGAACTGCATGTCTTCCGCCCTTTGCAGATAGTCCAGCGGTTCCTTGCCCTTTATATCCGGGCAACTGAAGCATTTGAAAATCTGTTTGGCTGGAGAGATATGCAACTTCTCTTGTCCATGGCATTTAGGGCATTCGCATTTATATTCACTACCTCGTTTCCGCAGTTCATGGAAATCGCCGATTACATCAAGGAGCCTGCTCTTAGAGGCTTCCTTGATTCGTCTTATATCATCTTGAGTAAAGTACATAAAGGTTTTGTATATTGTCGTTACGAATTACACTGTTTCCGGAATTAAGCAATAGGACTTAAATCTTACCGAGAAATAGCAAATACGTACCGAGTTCATTTTTCAGTCGGGCATTCTCATTCCTGAGTTGCTCTATCGTGTTGTTCCGGCAGGAAACAGCCTGGTGCAGCCGGCTGATTTCCTGCGAGTAATCAATTTGTTTTTCACTCCTTTCCATCTTCTTCAGCAGTCTTTGCTTTACTTTGCTTATTTCCTGCTCAAGATGGGCGTTTCGCTTTAACAGACTTCTGACTTGCCCCTCCAGATAAATGGTGCGCTGCCGCTCCCTACGGTAATCTTTGAGCAGGTATTTAAACAAAGTTTCGATAGGAATATATGGTGTAAGATTTTCTTCCGTCATATGCTGTGAGGGTTATCAAGAATCAGATTGGTGTGCCCCAAGACCATTGAATAACATTTCGGCCATCACTATATTGATACCATGATGCTCCTTGAGGTTTTCCGGATTCCGTCCGGTCAATGTCATACTCAAATTCCCCTTGCGGTAATCACGTTCCACATCCAGGCATAATTCCTGTTCTCTGTCATCATGAAAAGTGATCCGGCACCTTTCCACCAATCCGCCCAGTTCAGAAGCGTCCAACCACAAGTCCGGCTTTTTATCCACCTTCAGATGGCAGTACCGATGTACTTTACCACCTTTACGAATCAATTCCACTTCGACGATTGTCGCTACCTGATTGGTACGCAGGATGCGTACTTTTTGACCTTTTTTCATTGATATTTCTTTTTTATTGGTATTCATTTCATCTGGTTCTGATGCCAGTAAGAAATCATCTCACTTACATTACGAACCTTGATTTTCGCTTTGATATTCTCCCGATGGCGGTTCACTGTATAAGGTGATATGTGTAGTTCCGCTGCAATATCATCCGTCTGGCAATTGGAAGCGATGAGTCTGAAAACATCCATCTCACGGGCGGTTAGTGTCGTGTCAAGTTCCGGGCGACAAATCACTCCCTCATGTTCGCACTCACCCCGCAGTGGACACTTTACCTCCTCGAATACGAATTGTCCATCCTTATTGATGTCAAAGTTGTATTGGTCATACTCGCCAAAATTGCAGCGAATAAAGCGGTGAACTACCCGGAATTCATAATGCCACCTATTCATTGTACTACTGGAGTAAAGTTGCATTAACCTGGCATGTGCTTTCGGGTATCTGTCCCTGATGACAGCAAGCATGTGCTCGATGGTCGGGTGGTCGGTGTCTTTAAGGACCATAGCCGACTGCCCGAACTCTTTCATCATGACATCTCCTTCGGGAGTGTTGTAGAACTCGATGTTAGTTATCGGCATGAATTCCATAACGTGATGAGTTTGTAATATGTGCTTGCTCCATTTCGTGAACTTGAATTACAGCTTTGCGAATTAGTGCAGGATAAAATATACCTTGTACATCTACTTTGCAACCGTTTGTGAATTCAAAGTGTGCATAAATTTGTTCTGGCGTGTATTTCACATCACATGCTTTTAATTCTACTTTGAAAAACTCAAAATCTGCATAGGGATTACCTCCAAAGGGTACTCTTTTAAATTCGTCCATAATTTGATTGGTTATTAATTTTGAATTGTGAAAATGTTCTCATATAGTTCTCTTTCCAAAGGTTTGAAGGAGTCTTTTCTTAACTTGTCGTAGAATGTAATCAATGACATACCGCTTCTTCTTAGGAACTCATCACGGAGCCTCAGTCTCGTGGCTTTCTCCATTTGGTCGTAATGGTACTTAGGTACCATTTTAGATGTTTTTTCGCTCATAATCTTAAATATTACAATTGTTATTATTATATTTATAACGCAAAGGACTAAAATAATAATCTAATATCAAAATGTTCATCTTATTATTTTAGTCTAATATTATTATTTAAATCCAATATAAATAATGTAATATGTTTAATCCTGATAAAATACGAAGGCTATTTGAAGATAGAAAGATCAGTCAAGCACAGTTTTTGAAAGATACAAGTATATCTAAATCAAGCTTATATGTTTGGCTCAATAACACTTCGATTCCTGGTGCCGACAACCTGGAAATTATAGCAGATTATTTTAATGTACCAATAGATTATTTTTTTGATAGAGATATAAACTCTTCTGGAATTAATATAGGTCATCAAGTTAAGGGCAATGGTAATAAAATCTCTGGAGATATAACTTTAAGCGAGTGCCGCAAAGAGATAGAGCATCTCAACGCTCTATTGGAGGAAAAAGAAAGAGTGATAACTGAGAAAGAAAGAACAATTCAAATATTAATCCAAAAGTAATATGGATAAGAAGACGTATCTCTATATCGTTGAAGCTGGTCAGTTCAGCTTTGAAGTGGAAATAGAAGAGCTATTAGGAAAAGTAGGAGATACTATTTGTATCAGCACAGACGGAATTGCCCCTGATGGATTTGACGTTAAAATAACTTGTATTGAGGAAGATTACTATGTGTATTGTTCAATGCCAGGTGTTGATTAAAACCTCCTCTTCTAAAAGTAATTTAGGTAACAAAAGATATATAATTGACTATCAGCCAGTATGAAAAGTAATGGCAACGGAATCACTTTTATAAAACGCTGATTATCAATAAGACAATCAGCGTTTTTCTTTTAAAACAAAATGCTATTAGATTAAAAAAAACGAGAAAATGCTCACTTTTGAGCGATTTACCTTGTCGAAATCTTGTCTAAGGATTTTCTCTAATATTTTAAGTCTATGGCAACAATCAGATTAGCTTTAATTCCAGCAAAAGGAAGAAACAAAGCACATTGTCACTTGATTCAAAATCGACAACCTCTTCCAATTCAAAAATGGTCAAGTCGTCAAGCGTCCAGACGCAGCAATGATAAATACCAAGTTACGCACCCTCCTAAACGAGTATCAAGAAAAGCTCGATAGCATAAAGTGCATCCAAACGTATGACTGCAAGCAGTTGCGGGAAATACTGGTGATACTTTACTGAATTTACCAAAGGCGAGTTTCTTCTTTCAGAAATAACACCGGAAATAATCAGTAACTTGTATTGGTTACAGGAATTATTTTATTGGAAGCAAACGGAGCAAATTCCGATATGGGATTATGGTACTATAAAAATAAGAATTTCCATACTCTGTCAGTTTCTTTGTTTACGTAAAATAACACTTGTTACTACTACCGTAAAAAACCCAAAAAAGGTAAAAAGGTTTTGCTTCTACGTTGTAGGCTATTAACTTTGAGATATCAATATTTAAAATCATAAAAGCATATGAAAAAATTAATCTTATCTCTTGCACTTTGTTGTGCAGCTACTAATTTCTTTGCGCAGAATACCGACCCTGCACAATTGGTCAATGAAGGTAAAGCCGCACTTGAATCTAAGAATTATCAACTGGCATTCACAAAATTCAGCACTTATTTGACACAGACAAATAACCAAGACTCTGTAATTGCTTTTAATTGCGGTGTTTGCGCCGATAAAATTAAGAAGCCTGCCGATGCTTTGAAATACTTTGATATAGCTGTACAGAAAAAGTATAACTTAGCCAATGCCTATATTGGTAAAGCCGGTGCATTGAAGGACTTGAAGAAAAATGATGAATATGTCGCTACTCTGAAAGAAGGCCTGGAAGCAGTCCCGGGAAATAAGACCTTAACAAGAATGTATGCTACTTATTACGTGAATCAAGGTATTGTTGCACAAAAAGCTAAAAAGGTTGATGATGCAGAAGGTGCTTTCAAACAAGCTCTTGCAATCCAGCCGGATAATGTAAACGCCCTCAATAGCTTAGGAGTATTGCTTTACAGTCAAGGCGCCGCTACATTGAATACAGATGCTGAAAAGGCAAAAGGACAATTCAAAGAGTCCAAGGAGTATCTGGAAAAACTTATTCCATTGTTGTCTCCGAGCAAACCGGCTCAAAAGAAGATGATAGACAATGCCAATACAATGCTGAACTTTATAAATACTCAGTTATAAAACTCACATACATAAAACATGAAAGAGAGACAGTCCAATCAAGGTCTGTCTCTCTTTTTATCATACTCTGTTTTTGTTCTTCAATTATTTACTTCTCTTTAAAACCATTGCTGTTCGCGCCGGAATATAGAGTTTCAGCCATTCTTTCTTATCTTTCTTGTACAAAGGATCTGAAAGGGTGAAATGCTTCACTGTGTCATCAGTCAGTCCATAGCCACCATAATCCGGATTATCGGTATTCAATATAACCTCATAAGAACCGGCAGGAACCAAGAATCCATAATCGGTGAAAGACTGCTTGGGATTAAAGTTAAATACAAATACTAAATCCTTACGCATATACGCCAATACCTGATCTCCGTCATTATGCCATATTTCCTGAACCGGCGTAGCTTGGAAATTCTTCATACTTTTGATAACTTCCAACATGGCGCAATCAAAATCACCCAGATAATGATATGCCAGATTTTTATTATCTACCAAATCCCATTGACGGCGGGCATATTTGCACGACCAACCATTACCTTCACGAGGGAAGTCTATCCATTCGGGGTGACCGAACTCATTACCCATGAAGTTAAGATAACCGCCATTGATAGTCGTTGCCGTCAACAGACGTATCATCTTGTGTAAGGCAATGCCACGATTTACAGTATAGTTTTCATCACCCTTCTGCATGTGCCAGTACATATCGGCATCTATCAGACGGAAAACAATTGTTTTGTCACCAACTAATGCCTGATCATGACTTTCCGCATAAGATATTGTTTTCTCATCCTGACGACGGTTGGTCACTTCCCAAAACATGCTGGAGGGCTTCCAGTCTTCATCTATTTTTTCCTTGATAGTTTTGATCCAATAGTCGGGAATATTCATCGCCATGCGATAATCAAAGCCATAGCCGCCATCCTCGAATTTTGCAGCCAGTCCCGGCATTCCCGATACCTCTTCGGCAATGGTAATTGCTTTAGGATTAACTTGATGAATCAGGCGGTTGGCAAGTGTCAGATAGCAAATGGCATTGTCGTCCTGATGGCCATTGAAATAGTCTCCATAGTTGCAGAATGCTTCGCCTAAGCCATGGCTATAATACAGCATTGAAGTCACGCCATCGAAGCGAAAACCGTCAAAGTGATACTCTTCCATCCAATATTTACAGTTGGACAGCAAAAAATGAATAACTTCATTTTTTCCATAGTCAAAGCAAAGCGAATCCCATGCCGGATGTTCACGACGGGCACCCGGATAGAAATACTGGTTCGGATCACCGGCAAAGTTACCCAGCCCTTCTACTTCATTCTTCACTGCATGGGAGTGAACGATGTCCATGATAACAGCGATACCCATGCTATGGGCTGTGTCAATGAGTTCTTTCAGTTCGTCCGGAGTACCGAAGCGGGAAGAAGCAGCAAAGAAACTTGATACGTGATACCCGAAACTGCCGTAATATGGATGCTCCTGAATAGCCATAATCTGGATACAGTTATATCCATCCTTTACGATGCGTGGAAGAATCTTTTCCTGAAACTCTCTGTAACTGCCGACTTTTTCCTCTTGTTGCGCCATACCGATATGACATTCATAAATCAACAATGGATTAGTGGCGGGCTTGAAAGTTTTCTTTTTCATCTTATACGGTTTCTCCGGCGACCATACCTGTGCACTGAAGATTTTGGTTTGTTCATCTTGAACAACCCGATTTGCCCATGCCGGAATACGTTCGCCGCAGCCACCGTCCCAATGCACCATTAGTTTGTATAAGTCACCATGCTTCATGGCGCCGGCCGGTAGTTTTATTTCCCAGTTTCCGTTTGCTTTACGTTTCAGGCTGTATTTTTTCTCCTCTTTCCAGTCATTAAACGTTCCAACCAAGAAAATCTGAGTGGCATTGGGAGCCCATTCGCGGAAAACCCAGCCTTCATCAGTGTGATGCAGGCCAAAATAAAGATAGCCGGACGCAAAATCCGATAATGTTTGTTTTCCTTTGTTGGTTAATTCCGCTTCTTTTTCAGTAGCATGTTTATGACGTCCGTTTATGGCATCTGCGTAAGGCTCCAGCCAAGGATCGTTCTTAATCAAATTCAATGTTTCCATAAAGGATTAATTTGAGGTATTTGATATTATGCTTTAACTTTCACAATTACTTTTTTCACACCATCCGGAGTGATGCCGGGAGCGTGTCCGTCTTGTGGAAAGAAAATGGCAAACATGCCCGGTTTAACTTCGATATAGCTCTCTGCCAGACCGGAAAAGAAAGTAATATCTTTCTCTGCATTGTAGGGAGCATCTGCCGGAACGCAATCTTTTGCTGCGGTGTAGCCCATTATTTCAGTACCAGACAGAGGAATCTGGATGTCAATAAAATCCCTGTGTGTTTCCAGTTTGGCATCTTCCTTTGTTTTCGGTTTGGTTTGCGCCACATTTACGAGCAATTCTTTACCTTTAAGCTCCGTTTTTCCCACTTCCAAAGCGTTCAAATCGTGTGATTTCAAAAATTCAATGGCTTGTGCGAATAAAGGATTCAGCGAAGCATATTTCTCTATGTTTTCAAGTCTGTCTACTACCATAATTCAAATGTTTTAAGTTAGTTATAAATAGGTAATTATTCAAAGTCGTCTATTGTGTAATTCACAAAGTCTGAAAAACGTTTCATCTGTTTGAAAATATCATCTGTACGATCCAGAAAGTCCGGAGCCAGAAAGAAACTGTCCGGTTGGCTGCAGGCAACGGTATACTCCTTGCACTGCAAATACTTCAGGTACGGATAGTCCTTAGGAAAGCCTTTCGGGGCTGTTTTCAGGAAATTTTCTCCGACAACGGGAAAGTATTGTTTGAATACAGGATCTTCGACAATTCCCCGAAATTCATCTATATTGTCATACACCGCCTGTCTCAATGCTTTCAGCAGGGGAGGGGGCGGGCAATAGCTGCCGCCTGCCAACAGGCAGTTTCCCGGTTGCAAATGGATATAGTATCCGCAATGGTCGGATTTCTTTCCTTTGGCGTTGATATAGCCGCCAAAATGGTTCTTATAGGGTGTTTTGTCTTCCGAGAAGCGTGTATCCCGATAGATGCGGTATGTACAGTCTTTGGCTTCGATGCCGCGGATGCTTTCGTCAAACAATGAGATGCGGGAGATAATCACTGTCAGCAAGTTCTCGAACTCATTTCGGGCATTTTCGTATTGTTCCCGGTGAGCATTGAACCATTCGCGATTATTGTTGGCGGACAGTTCTTTCAGAAATTGAAATATAACAGGAATGTTCATATCAATCATAAATCCTTATTTCTGCCAAATTTACGGATAATATTTATAACATGCTACAAACAGACATAAAAAAAGCACCGGCTTGGGGTAAACCGATGCTTCTTACACATTTATCAATCAAAACAGACGCTTCTGTTCTTTGATGTACTTACTTATCACAAGCGGGTACGTCTCCTTTAATTAATCTTATATCTAATACTATGAAAAACACATCTATATAACGTCACCCTTTCAGAATTTGTTCATAAGGGTAAGGCTAACTTTAGCAATTGTTATATCTTTGCAAGAAAATATATGAATTATGAGAGAGTATAAATACGATGAAGAAAGTGTCAATGCCTTGATAGAGTGGTCCAAAGCGGCATCATTTCCCGAACAGATACAATTGAACGATGCTGAAACGATATTTGATGTAAAAAGGTATGTACAAGCTAACCTGAGTGACATTACCGCCCATTATCCGGATGAGTTCTATAATCCGGCCATTACGCGTATGTACAGGTTGAAGGATAAAATGGAAGGTAGGGATGATGCAGAGTGAAACGGTCACTCTGCATCATTTCCATAATTTATAATTTTATTTTAAGAATTTTACCGCCGTATCCTTCCACAGATACTTCCGTTGCCTTGTATGGCAATAGGCTGATTGTCTCTTCTTTGCCACTCAATAAATCGACGGCATGGTACCGGTCCATTTGTGGTATTTGCAGGAAATCAAAGGCATGGGAAGGGATATTGATTGCAAGGTCTGCCGATATATGATCGAAGTTTACGACAAACAGCAATAATTCCCTACCGGACTTGCGCAAGAAAGTATATTGCTTATGTTCGTTGAAACGCCAGCCGTTGACATTGGCATACATCAAATCGAAAAAGTCACCTTGTGAGATTGCTTTTTCCTCGTTGCATAATGTCAGTATGCGCTGATAGATGGCATACAGGTGTTTCTGATTGTCCGTCATCATTTTCCCGTCAAATTTTCCGCCATTGCGCCAGCGGCGAATAGTGTCGACGCTCCAATAGTCAAAGATCGTAGTGCGCCCGTCCCTTCCGCTGAAGCCTTCGCTGTCCATGCCCAGCTCGCCAAATTCCTGTCCGAAGTAAATCATCATAGGGTTTACGTTCATACAGGCCGATACGATGAGGGCAGGTATGGCTTTACGCGGGTTACTTGCAAAGAAGTCGGAAGCGATGCGCTGTTCGTCATGGTTTTCCAAGAAATTCAGCATCCGTTTCTCTATTCCGCCCAAACTCTGCCAAGCCCTTGTAATGGCTGTTGCGGATTCGTCGCCGCACACTATTGCGCGGAGCGTGTCATACAGTCCCACTTTGTCATAGAGGTAATCAAACTTTCCTCGGAACAGATAGTTACCGTACTCTTTCGGATTATACACCTCAGCTATGAAGAGAAGGTCGGGATGCTTGGTCTTTACTTGAGGGATAGCCCATTCCCAAAACTCGACAGGAACCATTTCCGCCATGTCGCAACGAAAGCCGTCAATATGTTTCCCGGCCCAAAACATCAGAATATCCAGCATTTTGGTCCATGTGTCGGGAATAGGATTGAAGTGACAGGTGCCACCATTCTGATAATCCACTCCATAATTCAGTTTGACCGTTTCGTACCAGTCATTGATGTTGGGATAGGCGTCAAAACGATTGTTGCCGGTGGCCTTGGCCGGAAACTCTTTATATGGTTCACCGGCTGTACCTTGCATGTCAAACTGTCCATGCAGCTCCGATTGCGGGATGTAATAGAAATTATTGTAAGGGCTGAACGCATAGTTCGCATCATCGTTCACGCCCAACTGAGAAGTGCCGTCCGGCTGCATGTCCGAATGGTACTGGCGTGCTACATGGTTAGGTACAAAATCAATAATGACCTTCAGGCCGCTACGGTGTGTGCGCTGCACCAGGTTTTCAAATTCCCTCATACGCTCCGGAACGTCCTTTGCCAGATCCGGATCCACATCATAATAATCTTTTATGGCATATGGCGAACCGGCTTTACCTTTCACGATAGCCGGATGATCGGGCTGGATATTGTAGCGACGATAATCCGTTTGCGTTGCATGTTCTATAATACCGGTATACCATATATGGGTAACCCCCAGCTTCTTTATTTCTCCTAATGCCTTGGCTGTGAAGTCAGCCATTTTGCCGCATCCGTTTTCGGTAATACTACCGTTATTGATACAGTGGTTATTGTTGTTCCCGAACAGCCGGGTGAACACTTGATAAATAATCAGTTTATTTTCGTCGCTCATTTCTTTTTATTTAGAGAATGGTTATTTTACTCTTTCCAGATAGTGCCTTTTTCTATTTGCAGACGTTCCAGTATGTCATTGGTAGCGTTGTATCCTTGCATAAATATCTCTTCCGCTTTTTCCAGCTCCCGGTTGCTGTAACCGTCCAGGTTGTAAGGCTCTATCAGTAAGTCCGCTTTCTCACGCTCCGGGAACGAGTTGGAACGGAACATGAAGTTGTACGAGCGCAAGGCTACGCTCACGATGTTCATTTTGTACTTAGGCGCCATCAAAGGGCTGACATTGATTGCCACCACCTTTTCACACACCCGTCGGATGGTGGTTACCGGCAGGTTCATCAAAAGTCCTCCATCCACGTAATAGGTTTCTTCTATTTTTACGGGTGCAAACAATACCGGCATGCAGCAGGATGCAGCTACACGCTCTGCGATGTCTCCTTTATGGAAATGTGCCAAACGTCCATGATCCAAGTCGGTAGCGGTGATGATGAGTGGCAATTGCAATTCTTCCAGTTTTTTCGCTTTCAGGTTACTTCTCAGGAAATCTTTAAAGTCGCCAAGCTCGAACAAGCCCACTTTGGGTATTACCAATTTTGTCAAGTCCTGAAATTTATGCCCGGCAAAATAATCCAGGACTTTATGCGGTTCATTGCCGTCCGCATAAAAAACGCCTGCCAACGCACCGGCACTGACACCTGAAATTATATTGGGCTTAATGTCATGCTCCAGCAGTGCCTGCATGGCTCCTAAATGGGCGAATCCCTTAATGAAGCCGCCACTCAAGGCATAACCGATAGAATATTTATTTGAGAACCAGTTGTTCGTTACTACTTCCATATTGTTAGTCTCTGCTATTTTTAGTCCGGTACGAAATTAGTTATTTTATCGAAGCAAGAAAGGAAAACAGCAGGAAAATGTTCATTTATTCATAATATCCATGGAAATTTGAAACATGTCTCATCAAATAATGCATAATCGGCCGTACCGTTCACTGCAAAGGTTTTGATGCTGCATGCATCTTTCAGCAGTTCGCGTGCCAGCCTGATGGTGGAACCGGTTTTTATACGGTCGTCCACCAGCAAGATATTCTTGCCCTTGAAGTCGAAATCCACAGGCGCCAGTAATTGCGGAACGTCATACTTTGGATGCTGGTATTCGTCTCTCAAATTGATGCGCAAGAGATGCACTTCTTTCTGCAGGCGCTGGTTGATGATACCCGCCGGAACAATTCCGCCGTTGGCAATAGCCACAATCATATCAAAATCCTCGTGGAATTCAATAGTGCGGAAACGCTCCAGCACTTCCTCCATTGTTTTTGCCATAAGTGTAAATGCAGCTTTAGATTTTTATTAACTCGTAATCCATTGTTCCCAAACCGATTTTTTCGGCATGGCGCAGGCCGGCAAGCCAGTCCGTATCGGGATGCACCATGTGGAATTTGTCGCAACCGCACAGGTCTTCGTGCTCGTGTCCTTTGGCAAGCACATTATTTCCATGCAAAATGGGCGACTGAATGACCAAGTCCGCACATGCCTTATCCAACGCTACGGGGTCTGCCGACGCCAGCATGCCGAGGTCGGGAATGATGGCAGCGTCATTATGGTTCCAGCAGTCGCATTCGGGTGATACGTTCATGATGAAACTGATGTGGAAATGCGGTTTGTCTTTCAGTACGGCGACGGAATATTCTGCTATTTTGTAATTCAGCCGTTCGGATGTGTCCCAGTCGCTCACAACGGCGGCATCATGCTGGCACAGAGCTACGCACTGTCCGCATCCCACGCATTTGGCATAATCTATTTCCGCTTTGCGTTCTGCGTTCAAATGTATGGCATCGTGAGCGCAATGTTTTACGCAGATGTTACACCCTATGCAATTTCCGGTGTCTATTTTAGGTTGGGAAGATGCATGCAGTTCCAGTTTGCCGCCTACGCTGGCACATCCCATTCCGAGATTTTTCAGAGCGCCGCCAAATCCGGCTTGTTCATGCCCTTTAAAGTGGTTCATGCTGATTATGATGTCCGCATCGGCGATAGCGGTGCCGATCTTGGGAGTCGGGCAATATTCTCCGTCTATCGGTATTTCCCTGTAATCCGTACCTTTGACTCCGTCTGCAATAATCACCTGGCATTGGGCGGATATGGGATTGAACCCGTTCTCCATTGCGCTTTGCAGATGGTCCACAGCATTGGAACGGCGGCCGGAATATAGGGTGTTGCAGTCTGTCAGGAAAGGTTTGGCTCCGAAACTGCGGAGTAAATTTGCCATACGCGCTGCATAGTTGGGGCGGATGTATGCCAGATTGCCCGGTTCGCCGAAATGTATCTTGATGGCGGTAAAGCTGTCTTGTAAAGGAAGCTGTCCGATACCGGCACGCTTGAGCAGACGTTCCATTTTGTCTAAAAGATTGGAAGTGGGAGAGGTGCGTAAGTCCGAAAAATATACTTTTGCTTTTTCCATGATATATGCCTGGTTTATTGTGAATATTTTTGCAAAAATAATAGATAAAATTTAATAATGGCAGGTATATTATATAAAAAAAAGCAGCGGGGACGTGTCCCGCTGCTTTTCATCTTTAGGGTAGAAGAAATAATGTATTCTCTCAATAACGGTTATCCCAACGGATTCTCTTCTTCGCCGCCTTCATTAGGGCCGTCAGTGCCACCGGTGTTTCCGCTATTGCCGCTTCCGTCTGTATAGTCAGTGTCCACAGGCACTGAACGGGTGACGCTCATTTCCTCCAGCGTACGGTGGAAAATCTTTCCCGGCGTAAACACGATGCGCTTGGAAAGGATATTGCTTGCATTGACCTCCTCGGCTGTGTTGGCGCTTTTTGTTTTAATGGTAGGCCGGAACAGTCCGAATTCTCCCATTTGCACCGTTTTGCCGTCGTCAATGTCCTCTGCCATCATGTCCACCAAACCGCTTACCACCAAGTCTACCACTTTGCGATGAACACCGCACAGGCGACTGACCTTTGCACACATTTTGTCGAAACGCACTTGGCCGGAACCGACGGAACGCGCTACATACTTTTCTGTTTTCGACTGGTCAAAACCAAACACTCTTTTGGTTACTACATACTCTAAAGCCATAATCGTTAAAGTTTAATAGGTTAAAAAATAAAAAGGTTTACTATTGCCATTTGTTTTAATGACTATGCAAAGGTACAACAGGCTGCCGGGCGTTCAGTCCCCTTTTGGGCCCTTTGGAACGTGTTTTTTTGAAAAAAGTTGTAAGCTGCTAATTATTAATGGATTCGAAAACATTATGATTGCATGCATACGGAAACCGGGTCGGGGCAACGCCGCAAACGTAACTATTTATATACATAAACAACACCGCCTTTCTTGATGAAATAAAGCATAAATCAGAAAAAGAAACAGCTTTCCACCACCTAAATGCCTTTCATTATTTGCTTACATGCGAAAAAGTAAAATGATGATACATTTAAAATCTTCCTATAAATGAATGTATTTGGAATTTTACTGTAATTCTTGAAAAATTATAGTAAAATTCTTCCGGAATTTATTAATAGGCGTTTTGATGTCTATGAATGAATTTATTGAAATATGGATACAAAAAAACGGCAAATCACAATGTGAAATGCCGCTTTTTCATGTCGTTTTATAAACTTAATCAGGGTATGGATCACCTAAATTTTCAAATATCAGCGCTTGTTGCTTGGGCGAAATCCAGCGGTGATTATAGGGAAGATAGCCCGTTTCCGCCAATAATGTTGCCAATTTTGTACATCTCTTAATGCTGCGTTGCAGACATCTCACCGCATTTTTAGGAGTAGTGCAACCGGGAAAATACATTTGTGCCAACTCCGAAAAGGAAGAAATAGATTTTGCCATTTACTAAGTTTTAGGTTAATGTTATTAGTTGTTCGATGTGCAAATATACGAAATGAGGATACCCCTTGTCAAGTATTTCGGGCTTTAATTATGAAGTTTTCCGGAAAAAGATGAGCAATCATTCTTCCTCCGGGAAGAAATGGCATAAAGGCCCGTTTCCATGCCCTATGTGCAGGTCTTTGCCATGAAGAATAGCTTTGCTTATATAGGCTTTTGCCTGACGGACGGCATCCTCAAGCCCGTTGTTGCAGGCAGCGAGGGTGGCAATGGCGGAAGACAGCGTGCAGCCCGTACCATGAAGATTGCAACTCTCTATCTTTTGTTGTTCGAACAGGCTGAATCCGTTCTCGCCATACAACACATCGCACATTGTGGTTCCGGACAAGTGGCCGCCTTTTACCAATACGGCACAATGATAGCGGTCTGCCAGTTCGCGAGCCGCTTGTTTCATATCCTCCACATCTGTGACAGTGCGTGCAAGCAGCAATGATGCTTCACTCAAATTGGGAGTTATCAGGGAGCAGAGGGGGAAAAGCTCTTCCTGAATTGTGTGAATGGTATCTTCCGTCATCAGTTGCCGTCCGCTGGTAGACACCATGACCGGATCGCAGACAACAAAGCGGGGGCGGAACCTTTGCAGACATTCCGCAATGGCGCGTACGATAGCGGCATTGTGCACCATTCCTATTTTGACGGCAGCAGGCTGCAAATCGTCCATGACAGATTCTGTCTGCATGCGGACAATATCCGGCGGAATGGGGTAGACGGCTTGAACCCCTACCGTATTCTGTGCGGTAACGGCGGTAATGACGGAGGCGGCATACCCCTTCAATGCGGAAATCGTCTTAATATCCGCCTGTATGCCTGCGCCGCCGGAACAATCGGAACCGGCAACGGTGAGAATGACTGGAGTGGACAACATGATGATAAAATGATTGATGATTAAAAGACAGAAGCCGAACGGAGCAGCTCCCTGAAATGATTGATGAAATCCGTTCCCGTCCGCTGCCATATATCGCCTAACAGTCCCACACCGCCGAAACCTAATGAATTGATTTCGGGTAAGTGCTCAGCAGTGACACCGCCCAACGCCATTACGCCGGAGTCGATGATGCCCGCCCGATGTGCCTTCCGCAAATCATCAAAAGCGTAGGCAGCAGCATATCCCTCTTTTGAAATGCTGTTGTATATGGGACTGAGGAAAACATAGTTGCATGCCGCTTTATATTCCGCCACTTCCTCCAGCGAATGGCAGGAACGGCTGACGTGCCCTGTAAAGCCAGCAGGTACTGCCGGGTTGCGTCCGTTCAGATGAACACCTTTCAAGTTCCGTTCGGATGCAAGCCCGAAATGGTCGTGGGTAACGATGCGCTCCATGTATTCCGCCGGAAGGCGGCGCAAGAGTTTGTCCATATCTTCGTAAGACGCACCGGGTTTGCGAAGATGAAGGATCTCAAGTCCGGCATCGAACAGGGAAGTGATCGCAGCGGCTTCATCTTCAAAGAATTCAGGTTGGGTAATCACTATCAGTTTCATACAATTCGAGTATATTTTTTCTGCCATTTATATTAAAAGAATGAACGACTGCATGCTCCTAAGATCGACAGTCCATAATTTTCCGGCCAGTACATCGCCGTAACCGCAAATAAGTTTCAGAACCTCACTCGCTTCCACACTGCCCACAATGGCTGGAGTAACGCCTATCACAGATTTATCGGGAGCAGGCATTTGTAATGTTGCGGCTTCGTCGGGATACAAGTCCCTGTATGTCTTAGGTTGCCCGCCATGACAGAATACGGAAACTTGCCCCTCAAATCCTTGGATAGCACCGTAAACATAAGGTTTGTTCAGTGCACTGCAACTGTCGCTAATCAGATAGCGGGTGGAGAAATTATCGCATCCGTCAACAATAATATCATATTCTGCAATCAGCCGGCGGGCATTCTCCGAACTGAGACGAAAGGGGTGGGCAAGGATATTCACCTCACTGTTCAGAGCCTGCAACCTCTTGGCGGCACAGTGCACTTTGGACAGGCCGGTTTCGTTCTCCGCGTACAATATCTGGCGTTGCAGATTGCTGATACTCACCGTATCGTCATCCACCAAGCCTATTGTGCCTACTCCTGCACCCACAAGATAGAGGGCGATAGGGGAGCCAAGCCCTCCTACACCTACTATCAACACTTTTGCCTTATGCAGTTTCTCTTGTCCGTCTTCTCCTATTTCGGGAAGGGCGGTTTGTCTGCTGTATCGGGTCATAATTATATATGTAAAGAGTGTCAGACACGTTTCAGGTCAAAGCTGGCATCCCAATCTTTCCATACGGGTTCCCGTCCCAAACTTTTCAAAGCCCTGTCCACTTCTACGGCTTTGCGCTCGTCGCTGACGTGGAACTGCTCCAGAGTTTGCGGATAGCTATAATATCCGCCCGGTTCTGTTTTGCTCTCCGCACTCATGGTGGTAACTCCTAAAGTTGCCATGTGGTCGCGTATGAAAGCCGGTTCGCGAGTGGAGTAGGATATGTCTACATCATGGTCGAATATTCGCATGGCAAAGGTAACCTGAGCCAGCTCGCGGTCGCTCATAATCACATTGGGTTGAAACCCGCCGTTCTCCGAAGGGCGCATACGCGGGAAATTGACGCTATACTTCGTTTTCCAATAATGCTTCTGAAGGTAGCGCAGATGGTATGCCATCATGCAAATGTCTGTCCGCCACTCTTTCTCCAAACCGATGAGCACTCCCATACCGATGGAATGTACGCCTGCCTGCCCCATACGGTCAAAGCCGTTTACGCGCCATTCGAATTTGGACTTCATGCCACGCGGGTGGTATATGTTATAGTTCGCCTTGTGGTAGGTCTCCTGAAAACAGATGACGCCGTTCATGCCATGCGTCTTCAGTTCGGCATATTCTTCGGCTTTCAAGGGCATTACTTCAATCTTCAGGTTGCTGAAATAAGGCTTTGCCAAGTCGAGTGCGCGGGCAATGTACGGAACGCCTGCCTTGGCGGGATTTTCACCTGTAACCAGCAACAGGTTCTCAAAAGGCGCAAGCTTCTTGATAGCCTTGTACTCATTGACAATTTCCTCCTCCGTCAGTATGGTACGGGGCATGGGATTGCTGATGTGAAAACCACAGTACACACAGGAGTTGGTGCAGGAGTTCGTAATATATAATGGCACAAACATGGAAATCGTTTTGCCGAAACGCTCTTCCGTATATTTCTTGCTCAAACGCGCCATTGTTTCCAAGTAGGGAACGGCGGCCGGTGAAATGAGCGCCATAAAATCCTCTACGTCGCAATGCTCCTTGGAAAGTGCGCGGCGCACATCCGCATCTGTCTTTGAATTGATGCGGACGGTCGTTTCTTCCCAGGATATTTTTTCTAATTCGTCTGAAAACATTTTATTCTATGATAAAGTTAATCCGATAGTTATTCTTTTTTCTTTCCCAATTCTCTTGACAACCGCATTGCACAGAAGTTAGGGCCGCACATCGTGCAGTATTCTCCGTCTATATGGCGTCCTGCCCGGAAATAAGTCTGTGCGCGTTCCGGGTCGAGCGAGAGGTCGAACTGGTCTTTCCAACGGAACTCATAACGCGCCTTGCTCAACGCGTTGTCGCGTACTTGCGCACCGGGATGTCCTTTGGCAAGGTCGGCGGCGTGGGCGGCTATCTTATAGGTGATAACTCCTACGCGCACATCTTCCTTGTCGGGCAATGCAAGGTGCTCTTTGGGGGTGACGTAGCACAGCATGGCCGTACCCAGCCAACCGATTTGCGCCGCACCGATAGCAGAGGTGATATGGTCGTAGCCCGGAGCGATGTCCGTAACCAACGGCCCCAGCGTATAGAAAGGAGCGTTGTGGCACTTTTCTATCTGGCGTTCCATATTTTCCTTAATCTTGTGCATGGGCACGTGTCCGGGACCTTCGATGAAGGCCTGCACATTCTTTGCCCAGGCACGAAGCACCAGTTCGCCCATGGTGTCGAGTTCTGCAAACTGCGCTTCATCATTGGCATCGTATGTGGAGCCGGGACGTAAACCGTCACCTAAGGATACCGCCACATCGTATTGCGCCAATATATCGCAGATATCATCAAAATGCTCGTACAGGAAACTTTCGCGGTCGTGCACCAGACACCATTTGCTCATAATGCTTCCGCCGCGGCTCACGATGCCGCACAGGCGTTTGTCCGCCAAATGTACGTTGTGGCGGCGGATACCTGCGTGTATGGTGAAATAATCCACACCTTGCTCGCATTGTTCAATCAGCGTGTCCCGATAGAGTTCCCAAGTAAGTTCCTCTACTTTGCCGTTCACCTTTTCCAACGCCTGATAAATGGGAACCGTACCAACGGGAACCGGACAGTTGCGGATGATCCACTCCCGGGTTTCGTGGATGTTTGCTCCGGTCGATAGGTCCATTAGGGTGTCACCGCCCCATTTACAACTCCAAAGTGCTTTTTCCACTTCTTCATCAATGCTCGAAGTGGTAGCCGAATTGCCAATGTTCGTGTTGATTTTCACAAGGAAGTTACGGCCTATAATCATCGGTTCGGCTTCGGGATGATTGATGTTGGCAGGGAGCAAGGCACGTCCTTCCGCAATTTCCCGGCGGACAAATTCAGGAGTGATATGTGTGTCTATCCCTAATTCGGCGCAATTCATGTTTTCACGAATAGCCACATATTCCATTTCGGGAGTGATGATGCCTTGTTTGGCATAGTACATCTGTGTGCAGCATTTGCCTTGCTTGGCGCGATAGGGCAATGAGATGTGTTCAAACCGCAGGTGGTCGAGCGACTTGTCGTCACGACGCATACGGCCGTACTCGGAAGTAATCTCCGGCAACTGCTCCACATCATTGCGATGCAGTATCCAGGGTTCGCGCAGGCGGGGTAATCCCTTTTTGAGATCTATCTCAATGTCGGGATCGCTGAAAGGACCGCTGGTGTCGTAGACGTAAATGTCCGGGTTGGGACTAATCACTTTCTCTCCATTGACAAAGGTCGTACTGGGCACTTGTTCCACTTTGCGCATAGCTACGCGAAGTTCGGGATATAACGTTCCCGGCAGATATATTTTCTCGGAACGAGGGAATTTTATTCTTGGTTTCATAACTGATTGTTGCTGTTTTATTCATTAAGGAAGGCTGTGAGGGGAGAACTGGCTTCGGCTACAAAGCTGTCGGCCTGCAATCCCAAACCGGCTTCATAGGCCATACGTCCGGCTTCTACGGCTTGTTTGAAGGCTTGTGCCATAGCTATGGGGTTTCCGGCTACGGCAATGGCCGTATTTACCAGACAGGCGGAAGCACCCATTTCCATTGCTTCGGCAGCGTGGCTGGGAGCACCTATACCGGCATCTACCACCACGGGGATAGCGGCCTGTTCGATGATAATCCGCAGAAAGTCTCTGGTCTGCAATCCTTTATTCGTACCGATAGGTGCACCCAGCGGCATGACGGTAGCAGCGCCGGCTTCTTCCAGCCGTTTGCAAAGTGTGGGGTCCGCCTGGCAATAGGGAAGGACTACAAACCCCAGCTTCACCAGTTCTTCCGTAGCTTTCAGGGTCTCGGTGGAGTCGGGAAGAAGATAGCGCGGATCAGGATGAATTTCCAGTTTCAGCCAGTTGGTTCCGAATGCTTCACGTGCCATTTGTGCGGCAAACACCGCTTCCTCGGCATTACGCACGCCCGAAGTGTTGGGCAAGAGCTGAATGTGGGGATGACGGATATGTTTCAGCATATCATCTTCCTTGTTTTCCAGCTCAATGCGTTTCATTGCCACCGTTACCATTTCCGTACCGGATGCCAGAATGGACTGTTCCATTATTTCATTGGAATTAAACTTTCCTGTTCCCAAAAACAGACGGGAGTTGAATTCACGTCCCGCAATAACTAATTTTTCCATATACCTTTTTGTTTATTGTTTCAATAATTGTCTGTTTGATTGATTACAGCAAGTATCTTTCTCATTTCCTCTACCGGATTGTCTGCACGCAACACAGTGCCTGAAAGAGCAATGCCCGTAACGCCTGTCTGCATGATCGCAGGAATATCGGCAAAGGTAATCCCGCCGATGGCTACGACAGGAAGATGACAGATCTTTTCTTCCTGCATTTTCCGGATAATCTCCTTATATCCTTCCAACCCCAATATAGGACTGAGTTTCTGTTTGGTTGTAGTGTATCTGAACGGTCCGCAACCGATGTAATTCACTCCGTCGAGCCAATGCTTTTTCACATCTTCGTACGTATTGGCAGTGCCGCCTATGATATATTCGTCTCCAAGTATGCGCCGCGCTTCGGCAACGGACATGTCATTTTTACCAAGGTGCACGCCGTCCGCCCCGATTTCCCTGACCAGCTCCACATGGTCGTCAATGATGAATATGGCGCCGCAATCATTGCATAAATTCCGCAGCTCCATAGCTACGGACACTATTTCCTCTTTGCCGGCATCTTTCATACGCAGTTGTATCCACCGGCATCCCCCTTTCAATGCCATACGGGCAGAGTCGAGATAGGAGTACTTTTCAGTGTAATGTGTAATGAACTGAACTGTTTTCATAATTTATCCGCCGCAGGCTGCCTTTATTATTACGATGGATATGCCTTCGGATAGTGCGTAATTCGTCCATTCCATGCGTGGAACCATACGGTTATTGACGGCAACGGCAATGCCTTGCGCCGGTAAGGAAAGCTCATTGGTCAGCTGTGAAAGGGTAGAGGCTTCGGTTTCCACTTCTTTGTTGTTGATTAATACTTTCATTTTCTGTTTCTGTTAAGTAAAACAATGGAAGTAAATACAAAGAAGCACCGTTAAGGTAAGTTCTGTGAAGAAAAAAAATATCCAATTCCTACGGCAGTACTAACTGCATCAGGTTCGAGGGTATAATCTCAGCCCGTCGGGGCACCCCTTTGTCTTTACGGTGGCAAAGGTAAGAGAAAATAAAATATAAAAAATAAAAAAGGGAGTTTTTTTATTCAGTAAGTTAATATTTGCCCGCAAATATGTCTATTTTATATATTCCGGCTAATTAGGAAATCTTACATATCATAGTCATGGTATGAATATCCCAAATTCTCCTGAATTACTCCGATTTCAGCATGAGTATATCCCTAAAAAAAGAAAAAGGGGTTGCTTCATCGAAGCCACCCCCTTTGAACTTATTGTTCTTTATTGATTATGCAATTCCATGAGCAGATACACTGCTGTCGATCTTCTTAACAAGACCTTGCAATACTGCGCCCGGACCACATTCCGTAAAGTCAGTGGCACCATCGGCAACCATGTTCTTTACCGTCTGTGTCCAACGTACGGAAGCTGTCAACTGAGCAACGAGGTTCTTTTTGATTTCGGCCGGATCAGTATGGGGCAGAGCATCTACATTCTGATAAACCGGACATTTCGGAGCATGAACGTCAGTAGCGTTGATAGCAGCTTCCAACTCTACTTTGGCAGGATCCATGAGTGGAGAATGGAAAGCGCCGCCTACCTTCAAAGGCAAAGCACGCTTTGCACCGGCAGCCTTCATCAGTTCGCAGGCCTTGTTGATACCCTCGATAGAACCGGAGATAACGATTTGTCCCGGACAGTTATAATTGGCAGCAACACAAACCTCACCTTCCGCACTTACCTGTGCACAGATTTCTTCAACTTTTTCGTCCGGCAGAGCAATGATGGCGGCCATAGTGGAAGGCTGTGCTTCACAAGCCTTTTGCATAGCCATTGCACGAGCATAAACCAGCTTCAGGCCATCTTCAAAGCTCAATGCCCCGGCTGCCACCAATGCAGAAAACTCACCGAGTGAATGACCCGCAGTCATTTCGGGCTTGAAGTCATCTCCCATGCAAAGTGCAGAGATAACAGAGTGAAGGAATACGGCAGGCTGTGTTACTTTGGTCTGACGCAGATCTTCATCCGTACCGTTGAACATGATATCTGTGATACGATATCCGAGAATATCATTTGCTTTTTCAAAAAGTTCTTTGGCTAAAGCCGAATTTTCGTACAGGTCTTTTCCCATTCCTACGAACTGAGCACCTTGACCCGGAAATACAAATGCTTTCATATTTACTTATTTTTAGTGTTTAATTAAAAAAGTGGTGCAAAGGTATAGGTTTTTTCCGGTAATCATCGCACAAACAGATGTTTTTTGTGCAAGGCGCTTCTTGACGTGTGTTTATAATACAATATGTAGCCCCTCGGAAAGAGTAGTGGGCAAATCGTAAAATCCTTATAAATTAAGGAGTTTATAGTTATTGTGCCTATTACAATTACAACAATGGAGCTCTGCTTAAATTACATATTGTATTTTGTACGATAACACAACAAGGTGATATTGTAAAAGATATGATATGTATTTGTCTGTAAAATAATGCTTTGTAACATATCAAAAATATTCTTTTCGCCTATTGCATATTCAAAAAACCTCATTATATTTGCAGCCGTTAAACATAAATATTATGCAAAACATGGAACATAACACGCCATTGGCAAACAATCATATTTCCGTAGATTGTGTGGTGATAGGTTTTGACGGAGAGCAGCTAAAGGTGTTGCTGATTAAACGGGCAGGAGAGGAAGAGGGAGAAGTCTTCCATGATATGAAACTTCCCGGCAGCCTGATTTATATGGATGAGGATTTGGATGAAGCAGCCCAAAGGGTGTTGAATGAATTGACCGGACTCAAAAATGTAAATCTGATGCAATTCAAAGCGTTCGGCTCCAAAAACCGTACCAAAGATCCCAAGGATGTGCATTGGTTGGAACGTGCTATGCAGTCCAAAGTTGAGCGCATTGTGACAATAGCATATCTTTCACTGGTGAAAATAGATAGAGCACTGAATCGTGATTTGGACAACTATATGGCTGATTGGGTGGCGCTGCCGAATATAAAAGCGTTGGCTTTCGATCATAACCTTATTATAAAAGAAGCGATAACTTATATCCGTCAATATATAGAGTTCAACCCGTCATCATTGTTTGATTTGCTTCCGCGCAAATTTACTGCGTCACAACTTCGTACTTTGTATGAGTTGTTGTACGACAAACAGATTGATGTGCGTAACTTCCACAAAAAAATAGCCCTAATGGAATATGTAGTGCCTTTGGAAGAGAAACAGCAAGGCGTTGCCCACCGCGCAGCACGATATTATCGCTTTGACAAGAAGATTTATAATAAAGTGAGACGATAAAGAGATAATATGTGTGATAATAGGGTGGTAAATAAAGTAGTAGTACCTTTAATTTTTAATTCAATATGTATTTATTAGGTTATGACATCGGCAGCTCGTCCGTAAAAGCGAGTTTGGTAAACGCAGAAAGCGGTAAATGTGTATCTTCTGCATTCTTTCCGAAAACAGAAGCGGAGATTATTGCTGTAAAACCGGGTTGGGCGGAACAAAACCCGGAAAACTGGTGGGAAAATTTGAAACAGGCAACACAGGCTGTACTGGCAGAATCGCGCGTGGATGCAGCAGATATCAAAGCTATCGGCATCTCTTACCAAATGCATGGACTGGTATGCGTTGACAAAGACCAGAATGTATTGCGTCCGGCAATCATCTGGTGTGACTCCAGAGCAGTTCCCTATGGACAAAAAGCATTTGAAACACTGGGAGAAGAAACGTGCCTCTCTCATCTGCTGAATTCTCCGGGCAATTTTACTGCATCTAAGCTCGCGTGGATAAAGGAAAACGAACCGGCTATCTACGAGAAAATATACAAAATCATGTTACCGGGCGATTATATCGCAATGAAACTAAGCGGTACAATTTGCACCACTGTGTCAGGCTTGTCGGAAGGCATGTTTTGGGATTTCAAGAACAACCAAGTAGCAGATTTCCTGATGAAGTATTATGGCTTTGACCATTCACTGATAGCTGACATCAAACCAACCTTCTCCTTGCAAGGACTTGTTAATGCTGCCGCTGCGCAGGAACTGGGCCTGAAAGAAGGTACGCCTATAACATATCGTGCCGGTGACCAACCGAACAATGCCTTGTCACTGAATGTGTTTAACCCCGGTGAAATAGCATCTACGGCAGGTACATCGGGAGTTGTCTATGGCGTGAACGGTGAAGTGAATTATGATCCGAAGTCACGTGTCAACACCTTTGCGCACGTTAATCATACAACAGAACAAACTCGTTTAGGAGTTCTTTTATGCATCAACGGCACAGGCATCCTTAACTCATGGATGAAACGGACCGTTGCTCCCGAGGGTATCTCTTACAGCGATATGAATGTTCTTGCCGCCCAAGCTCCTATCGGAAGTGCAGGTCTCAGTATTCTGCCTTTCGGTAACGGCGCCGAACGTATGTTGGAAAACAAGGAAATAGGTTGCTCCATTCAAGGCATAAACTTCAATCAGCATGGCAAACAGCACATAATTCGGGCTGCCCAGGAAGGAATTGTGTTCTCCTTTAAATATGGTATTGATATAATGGAGCAAATGGGTATTCCTGTGCAAAAAATCCATGCAGGCAAGGCCAATATGTTCCTCAGCCCGTTGTTCCGCGAAACATTGGCGGGTGTAACAGGAGCGGTAATCGAGCTTTATGATACTGACGGTTCGGTGGGCGCAGCAAAAGGTGCAGGTATAGGCGCAGGCATCTATAAGGATAATAACGAAGCTTTTGCAACGTTGGAAAAATTGGAAATCATAGAACCGAAACAAGCCGACCGTCAAGCCTATGCAGATGCGTATGCACGCTGGAAGCACTGTTTGGACATGAACATGAAATAATAAATTATTAAATAGTGATATATTAACCCTTTAAATCAATTAGAATTATGGCAACAAAAGAGTATTTTCCCGGAATAGGAAAAATTAAATTCGAAGGTAAAGAAAGTAAGAACCCAATGGCTTTCCGCTACTATGATGCAGAAAAAGTCATCATGGGCAAGAAAATGAAAGACTGGTTGAAGTTTGCTATGGCATGGTGGCACACACTCTGCGCAGAAGGCGGCGACCAGTTCGGTGGCGGTACCAAACAGTTCCCCTGGAATGGTGATGCTGATAAAGTACAGGCAGCCAAGAATAAGATGGACGCCGGATTCGAGTTCATGCAAAAAATGGGTATCGAATATTACTGCTTCCACGATGTTGACCTTTGCGAAGAAGCTGCTACTATTGAAGAATATGAAGCAAACCTGAAAGCAATTGTTGCTTATGCAAAGCAAAAACAAGCTGAAACCGGTATCAAACTGTTGTGGGGTACTGCTAACGTATTCAGTCACGCACGCTACATGAACGGTGCTGCTACCAATCCGGATTTTGATGTTGTAGCTCGTGCAGCTGTTCAAATTAAAAACGCTATTGATGCCACAATCGAACTTGGTGGTACGAATTATGTATTCTGGGGCGGACGTGAAGGTTACATGTCATTGCTGAATACCGATCAAAAACGCGAAAAAGAACATCTTGCACAAATGTTGACTCTGGCACGCGACTATGCTCGTGCACGTGGTTTCAAAGGTACATTCCTCATTGAACCGAAGCCAATGGAACCGTCCAAACATCAATATGATGTAGATACGGAAACTGTAATCGGATTCCTGAAAGCTCATGGTTTGGATAAAGATTTCAAAGTGAACATCGAAGTGAACCATGCTACATTGGCCGGCCACACTTTTGAACATGAACTTGCAGTTGCAGTAGATAACGGCATGTTAGGTTCTATTGACGCTAATCGTGGTGACTACCAGAACGGCTGGGATACAGACCAATTCCCTATCGACAACTACGAACTGACACAAGCTATGATGCAGATTATCCGCAACGATGGTTTGGGCAACGGTGGTACTAACTTTGATGCCAAGACCCGTCGTAACTCCACCGATCTTGAAGATATCTTCATCGCTCATATTGCCGGTATGGATGCAATGGCACGTGCTTTGGAGAGCGCTGCTAAATTGCTCGAAGAATCTCCTTACAAGAAAATGCTTGCAGACCGTTATGCTTCTTTTGACAACGGTAAGGGTAAGGAATTTGAAGATGGCAAGTTGACACTGGAAGATGTCGTAGCTTATGCCAAAGCTAATGGCGAACCGAAACAAACCAGCGGCAAGCAAGAATTGTACGAAGCAATCGTAAATATGTATTGCTAATATCGATTAATTACGAATTACAAATTACAAAATTACCGGAATTGCGGCTTTGTAACAGTTGCATAGCCGCTGCCGGTAGATTGTAACTTGTAGTTCGTAATTTGTATTAATCCCCCTAATCTATTATATCATGAATTATACAGAAAAAGGTAGTAAGATCTATCTCTTCTCTATTGTACTTGTGGCTGTCATTGGCGGTCTGCTTTTTGGTTACGATACAGCGGTTATCTCCGGTGCCGAAAAGGGGCTTCAAGCTTTCTTCATGGGAGCCGATTTTGAATACACAGACGCAATACATGGCATAACATCATCCAGTGCACTGATCGGTTGTATCATCGGTAGTGCTATTTCAGGCTTTTTTGCTTCCAGACTGGGGCGCAAAAACTCTCTTTTTTTGGCGGGTATCTTGTTTTTTCTATCTGCATTAGGCTCATACTATCCGGAATTCCTGTTCTTTGAGCATGGAGTTCCTTCATATTCCCTTTTGGTTGCATTCAATTTCTACCGGGTTTTGGGCGGTGTAGGGGTTGGACTGGCATCTGCCATCTGCCCGATGTATATCGCTGAAATCGCTCCGAGCAATATTCGAGGAACATTGGTTTCGTGGAATCAGTTTGCGATTATCTTCGGCCAATTGGTAGTCTACTTTGTGAACTTCCTGATTTTGGGCAGCCATGCCAATCCTGTTATCGATTTGGTTAACGGAGTGAATCAGATTATGAACCCTGAAGCTGCCGCATGGACAACCGAAACAGGCTGGCGCTTGATGTTTGTCAGTGAAGCTGTACCTGCCGGATTATTCGCTTTGCTGGTACTGTTGGTTCCTGAAACTCCACGTTATCTTGCCATGTGCGGTAAGGATGAAAAAGCATTGAACGTACTAAGCCGCATCAACGGTTCTTCACAAGCTAAAGTTATCTTGGCCGATATTAAGGCTACTACCGAAGAAAAGACAGAAAAACTTTTCACTTACGGTTGGATGGTTATTTTCATCGGTATCATGTTGAGCGTGTTCCAACAGGCTGTCGGTATTAATGCGGTGCTTTATTTTGCGCCTCGTATATTTGAGACAATGGGCATGGCAAATCCGATGGTACAGACTGTTCTTATGGGGGTTGTCAATATACTGTTTACTCTATTGGCCGTATTTACCGTTGAAAAATGGGGACGTAAACCGTTGCTCATCTCCGGTTCCATCGGTATGGCAATAGGGGCTTTCGGTGTAGCTCTTTGCAACATAGTGACAGGCCTTCCTGCTATCATATCGGTCATCAGCATTATGATTTACAGCGCTTCATTTATGTTTAGCTGGGGACCTATCTGCTGGGTACTGATTTCTGAGATCTTCCCGAATACCATTCGTGGCGCAGCAGTGGCTATTGCAGTTGCCTTCCAATGGATCTTCAATTTCATTGTTTCATCCACTTTCCTGCCGATGTACAACATGCGTCTTGGAGAAATGGGTGACAAATTCGGGCATATGTTCGCATACGCTCTTTACGGTATTATCTGTGTGGTGGCTGCTATCTTCGTATGGAAACTTGTTCCTGAAACGAAAGGTAAGACCCTGGAAGATATGACCAAACTTTGGAAGAAAAGGAAATAAGTTTGTAAGAATCTCATTCTACAAAAAATGAAAGGTCGTGCAGTTCGAAATGAATTGCACGACCTTTTGCGTTTAAACCTTTCGGCTTTCGATGCCTACCACCGGATGGTACGGTTTGTACCAAAGCGTGGTACGGAGACTACCACCCGGTGGTACACCGAGTACCTTAGTATGGTACAGTCAGTACCAAAGCATGGAATAATTCGGTATCTGTATCTTGTTGATTATAAGCACGCTATTGTCTACCATAATATATACTTGATTCGTTCGGACAGTCCGTCTGTGAGGATAAATAGTCTTTTGATGAGAAAGGTAAGAAAAAATCATTCCCACATAAGGATTAATGTATCAGTAAAACTGTAACTTTGCACCGTTTAAACTCAGGTATATAACACAAAGATTATGGACGAAATGAAAATCAATAAAGTGCAGATTCGTAATTTGCAGATAGAAGATTACGACCAGTTGGCACAATCATTCACGCGCGTTTATTCAGACGGGAGTGACGTTTTTTGGACACACAAGCAGATAGAAAAGCTGATTCGCATCTTTCCCGAAGGACAGATAGTGACAGTCGTTGATGAGAAAATTGTGGGATGTGCGCTCTCCATTATAGTGAATTATGACGATGTAAAGAATGATCATACCTATGCCCAAGTTACAGGTAAGGAAACTTTCAACACTCACAATCCTAAGGGAAATATTCTCTATGGTATCGAAGTCTTTATTCATCCTCAATATCGCGGACTGCGCTTGGCACGCCGTATGTACGAATATCGCAAGGAACTCTGCGAAACGCTAAACCTGAAAGCCATCATGTTTGGCGGGCGTATTCCTAATTACCACAAGTATGCTGACCAAATACGTCCGAAAGAGTACATTGACAAAGTAAAACAAAAAGAAATTTACGATCCTGTATTGACATTCCAGTTGAGTAACGACTTTCATGTGCGTAAAGTGATGCGTAACTATCTTCCGAACGATGAAGAATCCAAACACTACGCTTGCCTCTTGCAGTGGGATAATATTTATTATCAGCCGCCTACACAGGAGTATGTCAGTCCGAAAACGACAGTACGCGTCGGCTTGGTGCAATGGCAGATGCGTACTTACAAAACATTGGATGATTTATTTGAGCAGGTGGAATTCTTTGTAGATGCCGTCTCCGATTATAAGAGCGACTTTGTTCTTTTTCCTGAATACTTCAATGCGCCGTTGATGGCAAAATTCAACGATGAAGGTGAGTCAGAAGCCATTCGCGGATTGGCGGCCTATACCAATGAAATCAGAGAACGGTTTGTGAAGTTGGCTATCAGTTACAACATAAATATCATTACAGGCAGTATGCCGTTCATCAAGGAAGAAGACGGGCGCCTGTATAATGTAGGCTTCCTTTGCCGTCGCGACGGAACATACGAAATGTATGAAAAAATACATGTTACTCCCGATGAAATAAAAAGTTGGGGCCTGAGTGGCGGTAAATCTTTGCAAACATTCGATACCGATTGTGCTAAAATCGGTGTTCTGATATGTTATGATGTGGAGTTTCCCGAACTTTCACGTATTATGGCAGACCAGGGCATGCAGATATTGTTTGTTCCCTTCCTTACCGATACACAAAATGCCTATTCGCGCGTCAAAGTATGTGCCCATGCCCGCGCCATTGAAAACGAGTGTTTCGTTGTTATAGCGGGTAGCGTGGGTAACCTTCCTCGTGTACACAATATGGATATACAGTATGCCCAATCGGGTGTATTTACTCCCTGCGACTTTGCTTTCCCCACTGACGGGAAGCGTGCCGAAGCCACTCCAAACACTGAAATGATTCTTGTATCCGATGTGGATTTGGATTTATTGAACGAGTTGCACACCTATGGCAGCGTCCGTAACCTGAAAGACCGCAGAAATGATTTGTATGAAGTAAAAATGAAGAAATAAGAAATAATTTGCCACCGATTATGCAAATTATTGATACGGATTCTATCAATTATCCGTTTGTGCAAATTTGCGTAACCGGTGGCGTTTTTTTTATTTGGTACTCGCCAAAGCCTCTTGCAAGTCAATACCCAAAGCAGCTGCTACTCCCGTACCATATGCCGGATCTGCCTTGTAACAATTGCGTATGTGGCGTTGCTTGATGAACAATTCGGCATCTCCCATAGCACGAGCCGTATTTTCAAATAGAAGCAGTTGTTCTTCTGCCGGCATCAGTCGGAACAAATCACCCGGTTGGCTGTAATAGTCATCATCGTATTCACGTTCATTATAATTATAAACGTCGCCATGGATTTTCAAAGGCGGCTCTTTCTTCTCCGGTGAATCCTGCCATTCTCCATAACTGTTAGGCTCATACCCCTTGGCGGAACCATAGTTGCCATCTACGCGCATAGCGCCGTCGCGATGAAACGCATGGAACGGGCAGCGAGGCTTGTTTACCGGAATCTGTTCCGCGTTCACCCCCAAACGATAACGCTGTGCATCCCCATAAGAGAACAGTCTGCCCTGTAACATCTTATCAGGCGAAAAACCGATTCCTTCTACGATATTCTGAGGATTGAAAGCAGCCTGTTCCACTTCGGCAAAATAGTTTTCCGGATTACGGTTCAGCTCCAGAATACCTACGTCTTGCAACGGGAAGTCTTTGTGCGACCACACTTTCGTTAGGTCAAAAGGGTTGATGCGATAATTGTCCGCTTCCTCTTCAGTCATCAGTTGAATCTGAAGTTTCCACTTCGGGAAATCTCCTTTTTCAATGCTCTCATATAAGTCTCTCTGATGCGACTCACGATCTTTGGCGATGATTGCTTCTGCTTCCTGATCAGTCAGGCATTTAATGCCTTGCATGGTCTTGAAATGGAATTTCACCCAGATACGTTCGTTGTTTGCATTGATAAAGCTGTATGTATGGCTGCCGTAGCCGTTCATGTGTCGATAAGAGTAGGGAATACCTCTGGTGCTCATGGTAATGGTTACCTGATGCAATGCTTCGGGCAATAATGTCCAAAAGTCCCAATTATTACTGGCGCTGCGCATGTTAGTACGCGGATCGCGTTTCACCGCATGATTTAAATCCGGGAACTTCAAAGGATCACGTAAAAAGAATACCGGAGTATTGTTTCCTACCAAATCCCAATTACCTTCTTCCGTATAAAATTTCATAGCAAATCCGCGAATATCGCGTTCGGCATCAGCTGCACCTCTTTCGCCGGCCATTGTTGAGAAACGGACGAAACATTCCGTTTTCTTTCCTACTTCACTGAAGATTGCCGCGCGAGTATACTTTGTAATGTCATGCGTTACAGTAAATGTTCCATAAGCACCGGAGCCTTTGGCATGCATGCGTCTTTCGGGAATCACCTCACGATCAAAGTGGGCTAACTTCTCCAGAAACCAGGGATCCTGTAACACCATAGGACCTCGCTGACCTGCTGTCTGGCTGTTTTGGTTGTCTGCTATCGGACGACCGTTGGCTGCTGTGAGCTTCTTTTTTTCCATAAATACCATTTTAGAGTTAATAATAGGGACCTTGTATATTGCAAAGATAGTGACAGCATGCCGACACGACAACAGATTTTTTCTATGAGAACATTGCTTAAATCTATAACGTATCGCTCTATATTTTCCAAAGATAGGAATAATAATGAAATAACCTACGATTAAAACGAAAGTTTATAAATGGCATATTTTAAAATTATCTACTCAAAAATCTCTTTTCTCTAACTTTTTTGTAAATTTGCACCCTTAAAGCAAAGAGGATAGTTCCAGATGCGCTGAAAAGACTCCTCGGGCTATCACTAAGAGTAGTAAATCGTAAATAGTCAAATCGTAAATATCAAGATGGGTAAGAAGTTTGCCGAATATTCAAAGTTTGACCTTTCGGAAGTAAACAAGGAAGTGTTGAAGAAATGGGACGAAAACCAGGTTTTCGCCAAGAGTATGACAGAACGTGAAGGTTGTCCTTCTTTCGTGTTTTTCGAAGGACCTCCCTCGGCCAATGGTATGCCGGGTATCCACCATGTAATGGCTCGTTCCATTAAGGATATTTTTTGCCGCTACAAAACCATGAAAGGTTTCCAAGTAAAGCGTAAAGCCGGCTGGGACACACATGGCCTTCCTGTGGAACTGGGTGTGGAAAAAGCACTTGGTATCACCAAAGAAGATATAGGCAAGACGATTTCTGTTGCCGAATACAACGCTGCCTGCCGCAAGGACGTGATGAAATTCACCAAAGAGTGGGAGGACCTTACCCATAAAATGGGATATTGGGTAGATATGAAAGATCCTTATATCACCTATGACAACCGTTACATTGAAACGCTATGGTGGCTGTTGAAACAGCTTCATAAAAAAGGACTCCTTTATAAAGGATATACCATACAGCCGTATTCTCCGGCTGCAGGAACCGGTTTGAGTTCGCATGAGTTGAACCAGCCCGGGTGCTATCGTGATGTAAAAGACACCACCGTAGTAGGACAGTTCAAGATGAAGAACCCGAAGCCTGAAATGACAGAGTGGGGTACTCCTTATTTCTTGGCATGGACCACAACTCCTTGGACATTACCCTCAAATACAGCTCTCTGCGTAGGTCCGAAAATAGACTACGTAGCCGTACAGACCTACAACGGTTATACGGGGGAAAAGATGACTGTGGTACTTGCTAAAGCTCTACTCTACACTCACTTCAACAAAAAGGCGGAAGATCTTGCATTAGAGGACTATAAGCCGGGAGACAAACTGATTCCGTTTAAGGTTGTAGGCGAGTACAAAGGTCCGGAATTGGCAGGAATGGAATATGAACAGCTCATTCCGTGGGTGAAACCGGTAGATGTGGATAATGAGGGAAATTGGAGTGTCAGCGACAAAGGCTTTCGTGTAATCCTCGGTGACTACGTAACCACAGAAGACGGTACGGGTATCGTGCACATCGCTCCGACATTCGGTGCAGATGATGCTTTTGTGGCCCGCGCAGCAGGCATCCCTTCCTTGTTCATGATTAACAAGCGTGGTGAAACGCGTCCTATGGTAGACCTTACCGGAAAGTTCTATTTACTGGATGAACTGGACGAAAAGTTTGTGAAAGAATGTGTCAATGTAGACGCATATAAAGAATATCAAGGCCGCTGGGTGAAGAATGCCTACGATCCGCAATTTACAGTTGACGGCAAGTATGACGAGAAAGCCGCACAGGCAGCCGAGACACTTGATATTTACATCTGCATGATGATGAAAGCCGCTAACCAGGCCTTCAAAATAGAGAAGCACGTGCACAACTATCCGCACTGTTGGCGTACTGACAAGCCTGTATTGTACTACCCGCTGGATAGCTGGTTCATCCGCAGCACTGCCTGCAAGGAGCGCATGATAGAGCTGAACAAGACCATCAATTGGAAGCCGGAAAGCACCGGTACCGGACGTTTCGGCAAGTGGCTGGAAAACTTGAACGACTGGAATCTGAGCCGTTCACGCTACTGGGGTACTCCGTTGCCTATTTGGCGTACGGAAGACGGCGATGAGGAAAAATGCATCGAATCCGTAGAGGAGCTTTACAACGAAATAGAGAAATCCGTTGCAGCCGGACTGATGTCGTCCAATCCATATAAGGAGAAAGGTTTCCAGCCCGGTGTATATACACAGGATAATTACGACAAGATAGACCTTCATCGTCCTTACGTGGACGATATTATTCTCGTTTCCAAAGGCGGAAAGCCCATGAAACGCGAATCAGACTTGATTGACGTATGGTTTGACTCCGGTTCCATGCCGTATGCACAGATACACTATCCGTTTGAGAATAAAGAGTTGCTTGACAGCCACCAGGTATATCCTGCCGATTTCATAGCAGAAGGTGTGGACCAGACACGTGGCTGGTTCTTTACACTACATGCCATCGCAACAATGGTGTTCGACAGCATATCCTATAAGGCTGTGATTTCAAATGGTCTGGTGCTCGACAAGAATGGCAATAAGATGTCCAAACGTTTGGGCAATGCCGTAGACCCGTTCTCAACCATCGAAAAATACGGTTCCGACCCCTTGCGTTGGTACATGATAACCAACTCTTCACCATGGGACAACCTGAAGTTTGACGTAGACGGAGTGGAGGAAGTTCGCCGCAAATTCTTCGGTACCTTATATAATACGTATTCTTTCTTCGCCCTTTATGCCAATGTGGACGGATTTGAATACAAAGAGGCAGATGTTCCCATGGCAGAACGTCCGGAAATAGACCGTTGGATTCTTTCCGTACTGAATACACTGGTGAAAGACGTGGACAACTGTTACAACGAATATGAGCCGACTAAAGCCGGACGCCTGATTTCGGATTTCGTGAACGATAACCTTTCAAACTGGTACGTCCGTCTGAATCGTAAACGTTTCTGGGGTGGTGGCATGACACAAGACAAGCTGTCTGCTTTCCAGACGCTCTATACCTGTTTGGAAACCGTAGCCAAACTAATGGCTCCTATCGCTCCATTCTATGCGGATATGCTCTACTCTGACCTGACGGCAGCTACCGGGCGCGACAACGTAGTTTCCGTTCATTTGGCTAAATTCCCTGAATGCAAAGAAGAGATAATAGACAAAGAGCTGGAAGCCCGCATGCAAATGGCACAAGACGTAACCTCTATGGTATTGGCTTTGCGCCGTAAGGTGAACATCAAGGTGCGCCAGCCTTTGCAATGCATCATGGTTCCGGTGGTAGACGAAGAGCAACGTGCCCACATTGAGGCTGTAAAAGCGCTTATCATGAACGAGGTGAACGTAAAGGAAATCCAGTTTGTGGACGGTGCTGCCGGTGTGCTCGTGAAGAAAGTGAAGTGCGACTTCAAGAAACTCGGTCCGAAATTCGGCAAGCAGATGAAAGCTGTTGCCGCAGCCGTTGCCGGAATGTCACAGGAAGCCATTGCCGAACTGGAGAAGAACGGCGCTTATACGTTGAACCTGGACGGTGCGGAAGCTGTAATAGAGACATCCGATGTGGAGATATTCAGTGAGGATATTCCAGGCTGGCTGGTTGCCAATGAAGGTAAACTCACCGTTGCTCTGGAAGTTACCATCACCGAGGAACTTCGCCGCGAGGGTATTGCCCGCGAATTGGTGAATCGTATTCAGAATATCCGTAAATCGAGTGGTTTCGAGATAACGGATAAAATAAAGATTACATTATCAAAAAATCCGCAAACAGATGATGCGGTAAATGAATATAAAGATTATATTTGTAACCAGGTTTTAGGAACCTCACTGACGCTGACAGACGGTGTAGAAAGCGGTACGGAACTCGAGTTCGATGATTTCAAACTGTATGTAAGCGTTGTAAAAGAATAGATTATTAATACTAACGATTAAACACGTAAAGTTATGGCAGAAAAAACAAGATATTCGGATGCTGAATTGGAAGAATTCCGCGCCATTATTATGGAAAAGTTGGAGTTGGCTCAACGCGATTATGAATTGTTGAAAGCCAGCCTGACAGGTGCAGACGGTAATGATACCGACGATACATCTCCTACATACAAAGTACTGGAAGAAGGGGCCAATACCTTATCCAAGGAAGAAACGACACGTCTGGCGCAACGCCAGCTGAAGTTCATTCAGGGTTTACAGGCAGCTCTGGTACGTATTGAGAACAAAACGTATGGTATTTGCCGCGAAACAGGTAAGTTGATTCCTGCCGAGCGTCTGCGTGCAGTGCCTCATGCAACATTAAGCATCGAAGCTAAAAACAACGGCAAGAAATAAGGATGAAGAATTTTTTCACGAAAGGACGGATAGCCTTACTTGTTATATTCTCGGTACTGATTATCGACCAGGTAATTAAAGTGATTGTTAAGACACACATGTATTGGCATGAAAGCATACGCATCACTGATTGGTTTTATATCTACTTCACCGAGAACAATGGCATGGCTTTCGGCTTGGAGATATTCGGAAAACTATTCCTCACTTCATTTCGAATCGTAGCAGTAGGAGTTATAGGCTGGTTTCTGTACAAGTTCGTAAAACATGGAATGAAAACAGGCTTTATTGTCTGTGTTTCACTCATCCTGACGGGAGCATTAGGCAATATCATCGACAGTGTATTCTACGGAGTGCTCTTTAATGAAAGCACCTATTCACAACTGGCAACCTTTATGCCTGAAGGCGGCGGATACGCTCCGTTGCTATATGGCAAAGTGGTCGATATGTTCTATTTCCCTATTATCGAAACTAACTGGCCCACGTGGATGCCGTTCATAGGTGGAAAGCATTTCATTTTTTTCAGTCCGATTTTCAACTTTGCCGATGCAGCAATCAGTTGCGGAATTATAGCTCTGTTGTTGTTTTACAGTAAATATTTGAATGATTCCTATCATGTTATAAAGAAATCATGAAAAGGAAAAAACGGATTCAATGGTATAGCGTAATCCTTTTGGCGTTCAGTCTGACAGCGTGCCAGGTGAAAAGACCTGAAACAGTCATACCGGACGCCAAAATGGAAAACGTACTCTATGACTTCCACATTGCAAAGGCAATGGGAGAGGAGGTTCCGTATAGCGACAGCTACAAGCGAGTGCTATATATTGAATCGGTCTACAAGAAACATGGCATCACCCAAGCCGATTTCGATTCCTCAATGGTGTGGTATGCCCGCCACCCGGATGCTCTCACAAAAGTCTACGAAAAAGTTAATCAACGGTTAAAGGCCGAAAGAGACGGCATCAATCATCTAATTGCCCTGCGCGACAACAAGCCCAAAGAATCTCTTCCGGGCGATAGCATCGACGTATGGATAGGACGGCACATCTATCATCTGACCGGAATGTCGTTGGACAACAAGCTGACCTTTGCACTTCCTTCGGATACGAATTTCAAGGATCGGGATACGCTCAAATGGACTGTTCGCTTCCGTTTCCTGAACGGAGTCCCCGACAGCCTGCATGCACCGTTAATGGCAATGCAGATCCTTTATGCAAAAGACACACTGAACGATATGCGGAGAATAAAGCAATCGGGTACAGAAACCATATCATTGTTTGCCGATACGCTGGGAGAAATCAAAGAAATACGCGGCTTTATCTATTATCCGGTGCAAACATCTGCACAGAGTATATTGACGGATCGCATCAGCCTGATGCGTTATCATGCAACAGACACCCTGTTTAATGCCGACAAAGAGAGCCTTAAGACTACCGACGACAAAGCGGTGAAGAAAGATACGGTTTTGAGCAAGCCGGCAGAAGTGAAAGAACAGGATGTAGAGCAGAACAATGCCCGCCGTCCGGAAATGCGCCCTCGCCCGCGATTACGCCAAACTACCGAAAAGTAAATGAAACGCTTCGCATCACACTTTTTATTCCTGCCTGCATACGGTTATTTAAAACAATATGCGGTGGAAACGGAAGAGGGGAGCGTTGTACGCATATTTCCATTAACGGAAGAGATAGAAAACGTGGAATGGCTGCCGGGAGCAATCGTTCTTTTGACGCAAGATGAATTGAAAGAACTTGACACAAATTCCCCCTTAGTAAATGCTCCACAAAATTACAGTAAAACGTCCGCGGAATTTTACTATAATTCTACAAGAATTTTAGTAAAATTCCCTCAGAATTTATTAATGGCTCTTCCGCCCTCTATTGAAGGGCGTTGCCAACTCTTACCTGTCTATTTCTCCAATTTTGACATTACAACAATGCTGCCTGTCGCCGGAACTCGGCACAGACTACTGCGGTAGCAATAGCAACATTCAAAGATTCGGAAGTTTCACGTGTCGACGGATAATTGGGAATATAAAGTTTCCGGTTGATAAGTTGCTTCACCTCATTCCCTATGCCGTTGCCCTCATTCCCCATAACTATCAGTCCATGGGCAGAGAGTGGTTGCGTGTACATATTTTCTCCGTCCAGAAAAGTGCCGTATACCGGTATGTCTTTCAAAGAGCCAATCAGCCTGGGCAGGGAAGTATAATGCAGTTTCACCCTTGCTATGCCCCCCATAGTGGCCTGTATGGTCTTGGGATTGTAGGCATCCACGGTATTGGGCGAGCAGAAGATATGTTCTATTCCAAACCAATCGGCCAGCCGGATTATGGTTCCCAGATTACCGGGATCCTGCACGTCATCCAGCGCCAGACAAAGGGAGTGGGCTACAACGGAAGTATCCATTACTTCATCCGGCTGTTCAAAAACAGCGAGCACCTGTTGGGGAGTTTTCAAAAGACTGGCGCATGAGAGTTCTTTTTCGGAGACTTCGGTTATGTCTTCCACCGGCAGCTGCCGGTGTGCGGAAAGCCATTCAGCGGTTGCAATCAGGAAGCGGCAACGGAAATGCCCCAATAAATCGCCTACCAGCTTCGGACCCTCTGCCAGAAACACTTTATCAGCCTTGCGGTTCTTCTTCAACTCCAATGAACGGATATATTTAATACGATTCTTACTTAGTGCCATAAGTTGTTTGGTTTTATTTGGCAAAAGTACACGATTATTTCTATATTTGCAGTAATTTATGCGCAATTAATAATCCAGTATGAAGAAAGGCTTTCGCTACGCACTATTTGCTACCGCCATACTTTTATTAGCTTCATGTTCTGCCACGAAATATGTGCCGGAAGGTTCATATTTATTGGACGAGGTGCGCATACAAACGGACAACAGGGAAATCAAACCTTCCAGCCTCTCGATGTATGTCCGTCAAAATCCGAATTCCAAATGGTTCAGCCTGATAAAGACACAGTTGTACGTCTATAACTGGTCGGGGAGGGATTCTGCAAGTTGGATAAACCGCACTTTACGAAGAATGGGAGATGCTCCGGTCATATATAAAGAAGAAGAAACGGAACGCTCCAGTGAGGAAATGACAAAGGCCATGCAAAATATGGGCTATATGGGAGCAGTTGTAGAACCTGTCACGCACATAAAAAAGAAGAAGCTGAAACTGACTTATAAGGTTTCCAGCGGAAAGCCCTACAAGATACGTTCCCTCAAATATGACATCAAGGATGAGAAAATCAGAGAATACATGCGGCAGGATTCGGCAGATACCTATTTGACGGAAGGCATGTATTTCGATGTAAATCGCCTGGATGCGGAACGGCAGCGCATTACGGACAACCTGCTTCGCTACGGATATTATAAATTTAATAAAGAATATATCTCCTATACGGCAGATACGGTGAGGAACACTTATCAGGTGGATGTTACTATGCACTTGGCGCCGTTTCGGCAGCATAATGACAATGCTCCGCAAAATCATCGCCAGTATTACATCAATAAGGTGAACTTCATTACGGACTATAATGTATTGGAGTCATCCGCCTTGAGCAGCATAGAAATAAACGACTCCATACATTACAAGGGTTTCCCCATATACTATAAGGACAAACTCTATCTGCGTCCGAAAGTCCTGACGAATAACCTGCGCATTACGCCGGGAAGTTTGTACAACGAACCGGACGTACAGCGGACATACTCCAATTTCGGACGTTTGCAGGCTTTGAAATATACTAATATCCGCTTTTTCGAGACACAGGTTGGCGATACTTCCAAACTGAATGCTTACGTAATGCTGACAAAGAGTAAGTACCAGTCGGTATCGTTCGAGTTGGAAGGGACCAATTCTGCCGGAGACTTGGGGGCGGCTGCATCGGTATCGTTCCAGAACAGGAATATGTTCAAAGGTTCTGAAACTTTTATGATAAAACTACGTGGAGCTTACGAAGCGGTATCAGGTCTGCAAGGCGGCTATAACCACGAGGATTACACTGAATTGGGGGCAGAGGCGACGATCAACTTCCCTCGTTTCCTTTTTCCTTTCCTGTCCAACGATTTCCGTCGGAAGATACGTGCCACTACGGAGTTCGGCGTGCAGTATAATTATCAGATACGACCGGAGTTTTCGCGTATCATCGCTTCTGCCAATTGGAGCTATAAGTGGGGATTGCAACGCCAGCGTGCACAGCACCGCATCGACCTGTTGGACATAAACTATCTGTACATGCCTTCCATTTCACAGGAGTTTCGTGACAAATACCTGAACAACGAACAGAATTATATCTTAAAATACAACTATGACGACCGCCTGATTGTCCGCACAGGATACAGCTACACGTACAATAGCGCAGGGCAGGCATTGATGAATAATACAATAATCGGCAACTCGTATTCCATTCGCGTTAATTTTGAGTCAGCAGGTAATCTTCTGTATGCAGTTGCCAAAATGGCTGATATGAAAAAGAATGAAGACGGGGAGTATTCATTGCTAAGTATCCCATTCGCACAATATGTAAAGGGAGATTTTGATTTTGCCAAGAACATAGTCATCGACAATCGCAACTCTATCGCATTCCATGTAGGGGCAGGGATAGCCGTACCATACGGCAATGCAACCATTGTGCCTTTTGAGAAACGTTACTTCTCCGGTGGCGCCAACAGTGTACGCGGCTGGTCGGTACGTGATTTAGGTCCGGGCGTTTTTCCCGGTGACGGAAATTTCATGAATCAGTCGGGGGATGTTAAGTTGGATGCGAGTGTCGAGTACCGTACACGTCTTTTCTGGAAATTCAGAGGAGCAGTCTTTGTGGATGCGGGTAACATTTGGACACTGCGTGATTACAAAGATCAGCCGGGCGGCAAATTTGAATTCAACAAATTCTATAAGCAGATAGCAGTGGCCTACGGGTTGGGCCTACGGTTGGATTTGGACTTCTTTGTCCTGCGTTTTGACGGCGGCATGAAAGCTATCAATCCTGTGTTCAGTAACAGGAAAGAACATTTCCCTATTATACATTCCAAATTCAGTCGTGATTTTGCTTTCCACTTTGCTGTGGGATATCCATTCTAAAACAGTAAAGGCTACGTGCGGTTTCTTTGGAAACATTGCGCGTAGCCTTTCTTATTTAGTTCTTAATTTTCAATCCTCAACGTGCTGCGTAATAGGTGTTGACCATAGTTGCCTGACGAGCAGCAGAAATACCTTGAGCATCCAAAGTGACAGTCATATCCTCACCATTGGGCAAAGTGATCTGTGCCGTACCGTCGTTGTTCATCTGCAGGAGTTCGGTGCTTACACCGTCTGCTACGACATTCCAAGTATTCAAGTCTTTATCGTAAATCAACTCCATAGATGCAGTTTCGCCCTCTTTCGTGATAGAATAACCGTTTTCAAGAGTTTCTACCAAATAGTTTCCGTTTTCGCCCTTCACTTTCTTAACATCACCGACACTTGCCATCGGATTGCTGCCACTCCAGAATTCAATGGAGTTGATGACCAAAGCATCTGCCAAATAGCATACGCCATACACCGGAATGATATTGAATGCCAGAAAAACAAGTTCATTGACAAATTTATTGCCAATGCCCTGGTTCCAATTCAACAGTTTGCTATGCAAACCGAAAGAACCGATACATGAACTAAAAAGGAAAGCACCGCATACCATTACAGTTGCAGCCAATTTCAAATTGAACTTTTTCATAATCACTTTCTTTTATTTTTTACTATATTTTGTTAAGGTTGTATTTAACCAGCCTTTTTTTAGATTAGTGCAAATATAGCCATTTTTATAAAAGAACACAAAAAAGCCGTAAAAAATTACACTTTGTAAGACAAAAGAACCGTATCTGTCTCTATTTGCGAAAAAGGGATTTGGAAATCCAACGGTCTACCGCGAATTTACCCGGTCCTACAATGTACATCAGCACAAATACCACTAAGTAAACAAATGCAAGTTCCTTTACTGCAAACGGGTCATCGGCATGGACTATGAAAAAAGCCACACACATTGTAAATATCATGGGAATCATAGCCAGCCTGTACAGAAAGCCTATGATGAACGCCATTGAACAGGCCAGCTCGCCGAATATAGCCAACCCCAGGGAAAGAGGGCTGCCAATACCGAGAGGATCGGGAAATACGGCTGAAAGTTCCTGATAGTTTGCCCACTTATCGATGCCATGGTTCATGAGCATAACACCAAATACAACTCTAACTATTAATAATATGACAGATATGAAAGTGCCGTCCGGCTTGACAGGAAATAAAAATCGTTTTAACATAATTGTTCGTCTTTTTAAGTTGATATGTATTCTTAACAAATAAGAACGAATAAATGTTTACTCCCGTTTCAAAGGCTTGATGATAATCCGCAATGAAGGGTCATAGGTGAAATAGCTCCACATCCAGTCCACAAATATAAAAAGCCGGTTCTTTACACCTACAATGCTCATCAAATGAACAAACAGCCACACTGCCCATGCCGGAAAACCGCCAAAACGCAGTTTCTTTAACTCTACAACGGCATGGTTGCGCCCGATAGTAGCCATAGAGCCTTTATTGCGATATATAAAGGGCTGCAAAGGCAAGCCTTGCTCCATACGCTGTAAGTTGACGATTAAATTTCTTGCTTGTTGAATAGCCGGCTGAACCACTTGTGGATGCCCCTTAGGGTAAGCATCGGAAGACATTAAGGCGGTATCACCGATGGCAAAGATATTGGAGTACTCACACAAGCGGTTATAACTGTCTACTTTCAAGCGGTTTCCCGGTCCGTATGCTTCGGAAGGTAATCCTTGCAGACTGTTGGCTTTTACACCCGCCACCCAGAATACATTTTTCGTATCAATAACCGGCCCCTCATTCAACACAAGCTCATTGCCTTCATAGTTGATGACCCTTGCATTCAGTTTAACCTCTACGTTCCGCTTTCCCAAATATTCCATTACCTCCCGGGAGGATTTCTCCGAAAAAGCAGACAAGAGGCGAGGAGCGCCGTCTATGAGGATTATACGCATTTCATTGATGTTCAAGTCCGGATAATCTTGCGGAAGAACAAACTTTCGCATTTCTGCCAAAGCACCTGCCAGTTCTATGCCCGTAGCCCCGCCGCCTACTATGGCAAAAGTCATCAGACGCTTGCGCTCTTCTTCATTTCCGGTGTTTTGGGCCTGTTCAAAACTATCCAGAATTTGATTACGATTGAACAGGGCTTCCGATGTATTCTTTAAGGCCATAGTCTGTTTAGCCATGTCATTGTTGCCGAAATAATTCGTATCACATCCGGTAGCAATTACCAGATAGTCATAAGCCAACGTACCAATGGAAGTCTCCAGTAAGTTATTTTCCGGCATAACGCGTTGTGCTTCACAAATACGTATATGGAAATGCTCTCTTTTCTTAAAGATTTTGCGGTAGGGAAAGGAAATGGCACTCGGCTCAATACCTGCCGTAGCCACCTGATAAAGTAAAGGTTGAAAAATATGGTGGTTGTTCTTATCCAGTAGGACAATCTGATATTTATCGCTCTTCAGTTTCCTTGCCAGTTTCAGCCCTCCAAAACCGCCTCCCACAATGACCAGTCGTTTGCGGCCCTCTTTGTCGGGAATATCCATTGCTGTTTTCATATTTCAAGTTGTTCTTGGTTCATTATAAAGAAACACAGAGGATTAAGGAATGTTCTGTTGATGCCCAAGTTAAAATATTCTAAGGAAATAACAGACATTAAATAGGAAGAAAGGAAAACAAAAAGCTTTGTAACATTGTTGTAACATGAATTATTTACAACTAACTTTGTCACGAAGTTTTCTTAGTATTGGAGAATGAGCACTGATTTGAAAACATGGCTATCATCATTAATCTTGTTGGTGACTGTAACCGCTGTTCATGCACAAACACGCTTGGCAGAAGTACATACTTCGGCCGGTACGGATTCTGTCACCGTCCTTGATTCGGCTTCTGCCAAACGGAGTTTTTTCAAGAAGTTCTTGGACTATTTCAATGACGCCAATAAAGAGAAGAAGAATAAAAAATTCGATTTTAGCATTATCGGTGGACCTCATTACTCCAGTGATACCAAATTGGGATTGGGGTTGGTGGCTGCCGGGCTTTATCGCACCGACCGTAACGATACGATTCTTCCGCCCTCCAATATTTCGCTGTATGGAGATGTTTCTACGGTAGGCTTCTATCTGTTGGGAATACGCGGGACGCATCTGTTTCCTCGTGATAAATATCGCTTGAATTATAATTTATATTTCTACTCCTTTCCGAGTTTATATTGGGGAAAAGGGTATGATAACGGAGTCAATAATGCCAATGAAAGCGATTATGACCGTTTTCAGGCGCAGATGAAAGTGGATTTTATGTTCCGGCTGGCACGCAACTTCTATGTGGGCCCTATGGCAGTGTTTGACTACATATATGGGCACAATATTGAAAAGCCTGAATTGTGGGAAGGTATGAACGCACGCACCACAAATTTCAGTCTTGGGTTGTCGCTGCTTTATGATTCGCGCGACTTTCTGACAAATGCATACAAAGGGTACTATCTTAGAATAGACCAACGTTTCAGTCCCGCCTTCTTAGGAAACAAATATGCCTTCAGCAGTACGGAACTGGATACGAGATATTATCATGAGGTGTGGAAAGGCGGCGTTTTGGCCGGACAATTCCACACTCTGCTGAATTACGGGAATCCTCCCTGGGGTCTGATGGCAATTTTAGGCAGTTCGTATTCCATGCGTGGCTATTATGAAGGACGCTATCGTGACAAATGTGTCATGGATGCCCAAATAGAGCTTCGCCAACATATCTGGAAACGGAATGGAGTGGCCGTATGGGTGGGGGCGGGAACTGTTTTTCCAAGGTTCTCAGAATTTGACATGAAACATATTCTTCCCAATTACGGTTTCGGTTATCGCTGGGAATTTAAAAAGAGAGTAAATGTACGTTTAGATTTAGGGTTTGGCAAACACCAGACAGGATTTATATTCAATATCAATGAAGCCTTTTAAAGAAATCAAGAAATGGTTTGAAAATCAAGAGAACTTGTTTTACTTGTTCCTGATAATTTTGATAGTACCCAATGTTGTACTATGTTTTACGGAGCCTATGCCGATTGTGGCAAAGGTATGCAATGTGTTGTTGCCATTTTCCATATATTATATGGTGATGAGTTGGTCGAGAAACTGCGGCAGGACTTTCTGGATATTGTTTCCTTTTTTGTTTTTCGGAGCATTCCAGATTGTGTTGTTATATCTCTTCGGACAGTCCATTATTGCAGTGGATATGTTTCTCAACCTGGTAACAACCAATTCCAGCGAAGCCTTGGAGTTGCTGGACAACCTGATACCGGCTATTGTTATTGTAGTGCTGTTATATATTCCGGCATTGGCAGTGGCGACGGTATCTGTCATCAAAAAACGGGAATTGCCAGAGCTGTTTATCCACAGAGAGCGTAAGCGCGCCCGATTAGCAATGATTGCCGGGGTTTTGTCATTGGGAGCTGCCTATCTGTTTGACTCCCGCTATGAACTGAAGTCGGATTTATACCCGGCCAATGTGTGTTATAACATTGCACTCGCCTTTCAACGCACTGCACAGACACAGAGCTATGCAAAAACATCGAAAGATTTCACATTCCAAGCTAAATCCGTTCATCCCCAAAAGAATAGGGAAGTCTATGTTATGGTTATTGGGGAAACGTCCCGTTCGGCTAATTGGTCGATTTATGGTTATAATCGCGAAACGAACCCCAAACTGTCAAAGGTAAAGGGACTAACAGCTTTCTGCCACGTCCTGACCGAATCCAATACTACACACAAAAGTGTACCTATGCTGATGTCTTCGGTTTCGGCACATGACTTCAATTCCATTTATCAACAGAAAAGTATCATTACAACATTCAAAGAAGCAGGCTATCAGACAGCTTTCTTCTCCAACCAGCGCTATAACCATTCTTTCATTGATTTCTTCGGAAAAGAAGCTGATACATGCAATTTTATCAAAGAAAATGTGAAGCATGCCAACTACAACCCTTCCGACGATGAGCTGTTGGAACTGGTAGCCACTGAGTTGGCTAAAAATGCTCCTAAGCAATTTATTGTTCTCCATACCTATGGTTCACATTTCAATTACCGGGAGCGCTATCCTTCGGAAAACGCTTTTTTCTTACCCGATTTTCCTGTGGATGCCGAAGTGAAATATAAAGATAATCTGGTGAATGCCTATGACAACTCTATCCGCTATACAGATGATTTTCTGGCACGCCTTATCGGAATGTTGCAGGAACAGAACACAGATGCTGCAATGCTTTACACTTCGGATCATGGAGAGGATATTTTTGATGATAGCCGACGCCTTTTCCTGCATGCGTCACCGGTTCCGTCTTATTACCAGATACATGTGCCGTTCTTACTGTGGATGTCTGACAGTTACCGGGACCATTATCCGTCTCTTTGGGAGAATACAATATCCAATAAGCAGAAAAACATTTCATCCAGTGCCTCTTTCTTTCACACGATGCTGGAGTTAGGAGGAGTTACAACGCCTTATCGAAATGATTCATTGTCTGTTGTAAATGTTTTGTTTACCGAAAAGCCCAGAGTGTATCTCAACGACCACAATGAAGCTCGTTCACTGAATGAGATAGGTATGGGCGAGGAAGATTTTGAAATGTTGCAACAGAAAGGGATACTATACCGGTAAAAACAATATGCCGACCGTTAAAACCGGAAAAGCAGCATCTGTTTAGAATAACGGATGCTGCTTTATTTGTATCACCAATCATTGCCTACATGATTTTTTCCGACTAAAGATTCTATTCTTACTTTATAATTATTAACCCCTTCGGCAATGTTTTTTCCTGCATTGGCCGTTCCCATTCCGTATGCCACTACGGGAGTTTGCCATACCATTCCGGCATGTATGGCACTTCCCTGATAAGGCCTTAAGAGTTCATCTATTGTGAAGTTGTTTCTTCCGCCACTACGATAGGCACTGTATTCGGACCCCGTAGTAACCGCAACCAATAATGCCTTACCTGCCACCGCCGGAGTTTTAGCCAGATAGGTGAATACCTCATCCTGCCATTTCTTCAATAGGGAAGGAGCTGACATCCAATACAACGGGAACTGAAACACAATGGCAGAAGCCTGAGAAATAATCTTACTCCATGAGTCTACATTAAAAGCGTCTTCAGGGCGCATTTCATACAAATTGTATACTGCCACTTCTTCCAGTTCTTTAATAGCATCCATTAATGCCTTGTTGGCCTGTGAACTTTTGATGTCGGGATGTGCCAAAAGAACCACAACTTGTTTTATACCTTTATCCATAGTGTATCTTTATATTTATAAATGTCGGTTGATTAGCTACAAAGATAAAAAAACATGAATATATAACAAAAAAGGAACAACTTTTGTTGTTCCTTTTTGGAGTACACCCTCAGGGATTCGAACCCTGGACCCACTGATTAAGAGTCAGTTGCTCTACCAACTGAGCTAAGAGTGCATTTTTTATTTCTCGTTTGCGGGTGCAAAGGTAGCCCTTTTATTTTATTTCGCAAACAATCCTTAGACTTTTTTCGATGAAATCGGTATCTTTTTACTCAAACTCATATAGTTCGGAGGGAGTAGTCCGCTTTAAAGCGCAGAGTTGCACATCTTTACCCACTATAATGCCTTTCTCCCTCAGTTTCCATTCAACAGTTTTATAGGCCAACTCCGGATGATTATTGTCTTTACTTAAATGGCAGAGCCATATATATTGCAAGTGTTCTGTAATATTTTCGGCAAGAAATTCTGCGGTATCAATATTACTCATATGTCCGGTACGGCTGGTTATACGTTCCTTTAGATACTGAGGATAAGAACCCATACGCAACATTTCATCATCATAATTGGCTTCCAGTATCAGGTAGTTTGCTTTACAGATATACTGCGCCGCAGTAGGGGTTATTTCGCCAAGGTCTGTGAGAAAAGAAAAGACTTTACCGTCTATCTCTATACAATAGCCCACATTGTCTGTGCCGTCATGAGGAACTTCAAAAGACTCAATACAAAAGTCTTCCAATTGCATAGGTTGCTGTTTCTCCAGATAACGGACGGATGAATGTAACTTTTCCGTCATACAGTAACTCTTGTTTATTCCTTCGTGAATACGGGCTGTCGTATAGATAGGTATATTCAGTTTCTCACCCAGTCCGCCTACTGCTTTTATATGATCGGCATGATCATGGGTGACAAATACTGCACGTATCATCTCCATGTTGATACCTGCTTCTTTTAATCCTTTTTTTATGGTACGAACAGCAATGCCGGCGTCAATGAGTATTCCGTATTTTTCTGTGCCTATATAGTAACAATTGCCACTGCTACCACTTGCAAGGCTTATAAATCTTACTTTCATTCTAATCTCCTTAATTACAAAAAAGCCGTCACCTTGAAAAAAAAGTGACGGCAAAGACAGTGCAAATAAGAGCAGAATTAAGCTCACTTAATTTATGCCGAATGTAGCCTGTCTTTGCATTGGGGGGCAAATATACATAAAATATGCAATATATAAGATTATGCTTTCTTCTTTTTGTCGATGAATTCGGTGGTTTTTGCAAAAATCAGCAGAGCTACGGCAGCCACTAATCCTATTCCTGCAAAATAATACCAAATGTAATGTGCATTAACACTGGCTGCTTCCCAAGCTTCCCGACTCGCAAACAAGGCCGGATCAGGGCAATATTTAGTCAGCAGAACACCCGCTATACCAAATCCGAAGATGGAAGACAAGAAAGAATGAAGATGGCTGAATCCAAGATACATACCTTCTTCTCCTTCGGGAGCCTGCAAAGAAAAATATTCCAGATAGCGTGGAGAAATGAAGCACTCCGCCAAAGCCTGTACAACAATACCGAGTATCATCATCAACGTGATATTGCTCATCCCCGAAATGACATCATTGCCCAACAGATTTCCACATGCCATCAGCAATGCAGAAACCGGAATCAGAAACATGCCGATGTTCATGAAAGTAATGGCTGTACGCTTTGCCATCCATTTAGTAATGAAACTTACACAACAAACCACAACAAAAGGATTCACATTGGCTATCCAGCCCGGTTTAGCCGTTTCGCCTGCCATACGGATGACATACTTAGGCATTGTGGCATACAGTTGTTGCTGCACCATCCAGAATCCGGTTACAATAAGGATAAGGATCAACAAACGCCAGTTAGTGATGATACGCAGGAAACCTTGTCCTATTTCGCGCATGCTTTTACCTTCGCCTGCCGTATGTGCCGATTTGTACAAGAGGATAACAGAGAGCAGCGCCAATATAGTCATCGTAGCAGAAAAGAAATTGATATAGATATATGCTTGCTCACCGATAGCGTTACGCAACGGATCAATAATGGTCTTTCCGGTGAAAGCGCCGAAATTCACCATCATATAAAAGATAGAATAACCGCGTGCACGGGTAGCTTCGGTAGTTTCTTTGGCAACGGATGCCGATATAATGGACTTGATGAACGAACCGCCAAGCATAATGACAAACAAGACAGGAACAATCATCCAACGCTCACTGCTATCAACCAACCCTGAGAAACGGGTCACTTCACCATATTCCACCAGTCCGGCTGCTTCCAGCAATGTAGGCAGCACACCTAAACCTAAATAACCGGCCGATAACAGTGCGAATGCAATAATCATTGATTTGCGAAAACCAATCTTATCGGCATAGGCTCCGGTGAATATCGGAAGCAGATAAAGACCGCCTGAAAACAGACCGGAAATCATGCTTGCTTCAAAATCGTTAAAACCTAAAATATTGGACAAATAAATGGTGAGAACAATAAATACGGCATAATATGCCATGCGTTCAAAAAGTTCTACTGTGTTGCTTACCCAGAAGGCTTTACTAAAACCTTTGGCGTTAGTTGGGGGTGATTGAGTCATCCTTTACTGATTAATTATTATGTTTTTATTACTTATATTTGCAGCAAAGATACTCAATAACAGTAAAACAGGCAAAGTATGAAAGATAAAATAGAAGTTGTAGCATTTGATGCAGACGATACTCTCTGGGAGAATGAGCTTTATTTTCAAGAGTTTGAGCATAAATTCTGTGATTTGCTGAAAACATATCAGCCACCGGCAGCCGTTTCGCAGGAACTGTTTAAAACAGAAATGAAAAACCTGCACATGTATGGATATGGCCTGAAGAGCATGATGCTCAGCATGATTGAAACTGCATGTAGGATTACCGGTGGAAAGGAAAATCTGCATTGCGCAGAAGAAATTATCAGATTGGGACAGGAACTTTTGCAAAAGCCCGTCACACTACTGGACGGGGTGGAAGATGTATTGCTCCAGTTACAAGGAAAATACAAACTGGTACTGGCTACCAAAGGAGACTTATTCGATCAAAAAAGGAAAGTCATGGACTCCGGACTGGTGAGATATTTCTGTCACATTGAAATAATGAGTGATAAAAAAGAGGCCGATTACCAAAAGCTCCTCAACACGATGGGATGTGCTCCGCAGAATTTCCTGATGTTGGGAAACTCCATAAAATCGGACATATTACCGATACTGAATTTAGGAGGATACGTTGCCCATATACCTTATCACATTACCTGGCAATACGAAAACCACGAAGGGAACGTAACTCATCCCAATTTCCTTCAATTGAAGAATATCAAAGATATAATAGGGTATCTCCTATAATAGAAAGCCCTTCCGCGCTTGTCAAAACCACTCCATTGTGGAATCTCTTAAGTGTGGAAGGGCTAATTTGAATTATATCGTCTTTGTTCTTAGAACTGGAAGAACTTCTTTGCGTTGTAATAGCTGATATCTTCAATCATCTGATTTACGCGTTCCATTTCGGCAGCAGGAATCTCTCCGTTCTCTACATCGCGGCCAACAAGGTTACACAATGTACGGCGGAAATATTCATGACGCGGATAGGAGAGGAAAGAGCGTGAGTCAGTCAGCATACCTACGAAACGGCTCAGCAAACCAAGTACTGAAAGTGCGTTCATCTGCTTCTCCATACCATCCTTCTGATCAAGGAACCACCAGCCTGAACCGAACTGAATCTTACCGGGAACTGTTCCATCCTGGAAGTTACCCAGCATCGTAGCGATTACTTCATTGGCACATGGGTTCAGATTGTAAAGAATAGTCTTTGTCAGCTTGCCTGCCGAGTTCAAGCGGTCGAGGAATTTGGCCATTGCCTTGGCAGTAGTGAATTCGCCGATAGAATCAAAACCAGTATCAGGACCAAGCAACTTGAACATCTTGCTGTTATTGTTGCGGATAGCCCCATAGTGGAACTGTTGCGTCCAACCCTTTTCCCAGTCCATTTCACCAAAGGCAATCAGCATAGCCGACTTGAACTTCAGGATTTCTTCCTTGGTCAATGAAGTGCCGCCATATACCTTATTGAAGATCGCCTGAATTTCCGCATCCGTATAATCCTCTGCATAGAACTCCTCAATACCATGATCGGACAGTTTGCATCCCTGAGCAGCAAAGAAATCGTGGCGCTTGCGCAAAGCGGCAATCATATCGTCAAAAGTAGAGATTTCCACACCGCTCACTTCCGCCAGTTTCTCCACGTATGCGCGGAAGTCGGCAGGAACTTCCACTGCCATAGCCTTGTCGGGACGCCAAGTGGGAAGCATTTTGATTTCAAAGCCGCTCTCACGAGTCTTTATATGGTATTCCAGTGAATCAACAGGATCGTCCGTAGTGCAAACTGCTTCCACATGATAACGGCGCATCATGCCGCGGGCCGAGTATTCCGGCTGCTTCAGCTTCTCGTTACATTCGTCATAAATTTCACGCGCTGTTTTAGGGTTCAAGATTTTATCGATGCCGAATGCTGTCTTCAGTTCCAGATGCGTCCAGTGATACAAAGGATTACGGAAAGTGTAAGGTACGGTTTCCGCCCATTTTTCAAACTTTTCCCAATCGGTGGTATCCTTGCCGGTACAGTAGCGTTCGTCCACGCCGTTGGTACGCATAGCACGCCATTTGTAGTGGTCGCCTCCCAGCCAGATTTCCGTCAATGACTTGAACTGATAATCGTCTGCTACCATTTGTGGAATTAAGTGACAGTGATAGTCGATAATCGGCATTTTAGCCGCATGTTCGTGGTACAACTTCTGCGCGGTTTCTGTCTGCAACAGGAAGTTCTCGTCCATAAAGTTTTTCATCTTCTTGTGTTTTAAGTATCTAAAAAAATTACTTTCTTATTATTACACCTATATAGTATTGATTGTAAAGCTAATAGGCTCGATAAGGCTTTTTGCTTTTATTAACCGTTATCGAACACAAAAGTAGAAATTTTACTTGGAGAAACAAAATTATTCGTATCTTTGCGGCAAATATTTATAATATTTAAGTTTTGAACGTAAGACCTTTTAGCGCCTTAGGAACAGGAAAGTATGGAAAGCAGGAATTATACGATAAAAGACATTGCGCGTATGGCAGGCGTATCCGCCGGAACCGTAGACCGCGTGCTACACAACCGGGGAGATGTGTCGCGTACGAGCAGAGAAAAGGTTCAGAAGGTTCTTGATGAAATAGACTATCACCCCAACATGTTTGCCATAGGTCTGGCTGCCAAGAAGCGCTACCATATAATATGTATTATACCTTATTATATAGAGCATGATTACTGGAGTTCCGTAGCACAGGGGATAGAACGGGCAGCGCAAGAGTTGCGTCCGTTCAACGTCGGGATAGATTACGTGTTCTACAACCATGCGGACAAAACGTCTTATGAAAAAGCCTGCGCATTGCTTCAGGCAGAACCTGTTGATGCAGTATTGATTGCCCCGAACTTTCAGGATGAAACATTGCGGCTGACATCCTATCTGGAAAGCAAAAAAGTGCCATATGCTTTCATTGACTTCAACATGGAACAGACCCACGCATTATGTTATATCGGTCAGGATTCCAAAATCAGCGGATATATCGCCGCCAAGATATTAATGAACCGCTATCAAGAAGGGCAGGAGATTGTGCTTTTCTTGAACAATCAAAAAAACAGTCCGGCTGAAGTCCAGATGCAGCGCCGCCTGGAAGGTTTCATGCAATATTTTGTGGCTGAGCACAAGGATTTGATTATACACGACGTCGTGCTCCACAAGGAAAACACCGCTTCCAATGAAAAGTTACTGGACACTTTCTTTGCCGAGCACCCCAAGGCTGCATTGGGAGCCGTATTCAACTCCCGCGTATATCAAGTGGCAGACTATTTGCAGAAAAAGGGACACAGGCTGGACGCATTGGTAGGCTACGATTTGCTTCAAAAGAATGTGGAACACCTAAAAAGCGGTGAAGTGAATTACCTCATCGGACAGCGGCCGGGACTGCAAGGATATTGCGGCGTCAAAGCTCTATGCAATCATATTGTATTCAAGAAACCGGTTACCGCCGTAAAATACATGCCTATCGACATCCTGATGAAAGAAAACATTGATTTTTACTTCGAGTTTGAATAATTCCCCAAACGTGATAAGTTCAAATTGGAATCCATAATTTATAATTAAAATTATTTTTAAGATGAAAGCATTAAACAAACAGACGGCTCCCAAATCCGTTGCTCCCGAACGAATCATCCAATTCGGCGAGGGTAATTTCCTTCGCGCATTTGTAGATTGGATTGTTTACAACATGAATCAAAAGACCGACTTCAACAGTAGCGTCGTGGTGGTTCAGCCCATAGAAAGAGGTATGGCAGAATGGCTGAACGGTCAGGATTGTCTTTACCATGTCAATCTGCAAGGCCGTTTAAACGGGGAGGCCGTCAATAGCCTGACCCGCATCGACTGTATCAGCCGCGCTTTGAATCCATATTCACAGAATGCTGCATTCATGGCGCTTGCCGACCAGCCCGAAATACGTTTCGTCATCTCCAACACAACGGAAGCCGGCATTGCTTTCGACCCGAACTGCAAGTTCAGCGATGCTCCCGCATCTTCCTATCCGGGCAAGCTGACCCAATTGCTGTACCGTCGTTTCAAAACCTTCAAAGGCGACAAGAGCAAAGGTCTCATCATCATGCCTTGCGAACTGATCTTCCTGAACGGACATCATCTGAAAGAATGTATCTACCAATACATCGAATTGTGGAAAGAGGATTTCGGTGCAGATTATGAGAAGTTCAAGACCTGGTTCACGAAGTACTGCTACGTGTGCGCTACTTTGGTGGACCGCATCGTTCCGGGCTTCCCGCGTAAAGAAATTGCACAGATTCAGAAAAAAATCTGTTATGCCGACAACCTGGTTGTGCAAGCCGAAATCTTCCATTTGTGGGTTATCGAAGCTGCCGAGAACCTCTCTCTCCGCCAGCTGGCAGAGGAGTTCCCTGCAAACAAAGCCGGATTGAACGTGCTCTTCGTGAAGTCCGAAGCTCCTTACCATGAAAGAAAGGTTACCTTGCTGAACGGTCCTCACACCGTACTTTCTCCGGTGGCCTATCTCAGCGGCGTAAACATTGTGCGTGATGCCTGCAATCATCCGGTCATCGGCAAGTATGTCCGCAAAGTGCAGTTTGATGAACTGATGCAGACGCTGAACCTGCCTATCGACGAGTTGAAGAAATTCGCTGCTGACGTACTGGAGCGTTTCGACAATCCCTATGTAGAGCATCAGGTGACCAGCATCATGTTGAACTCTTTCCCGAAATATCAAACTCGCGACCTGCCGGGCCTGAAAACCTACTTGGAACGCAAAGGCGAACTTCCGAAGGGATTGGTGCTGGGTCTTGCCGCTATCATCACATACTACAAAGGCGGCGTGCGTGCCGACGGTGCGGAAATCATTCCGAACGATGCTCCCGAAATCATGCAACTGCTGAAAGACCTGTGGGCAACAGGCGACACTCGCAAGGTTGCAGAAGGCGTATTGGCTGCCAAAGACCTTATCTGGGGTGAGCATGGCGACCTGAATACCATTCCGGGATTGACGGATATGGTTACCGATTTCCTGAACTCTATTCAGGCAAAAGGTATGCTGGAAACAGTGAAAGGTATTCTCTAAACAAGAATCCGCATTATAACGGGAACAGGGCAAGGCTTCGGCTTTGCCCTGTTCTTTTTTATACACCCGCCCCGCCAATATAATGACCGCTATATGATGTCAACCGGATTTTTTCACGTACCTTTACAGGATAAAACATATTCACTAAAATTCGAACAACGAATGGAAAATAACTCCGAACTAAACAACCGGGCAGCCCAATACACATTGTGCTTCAACGCCCAATGTTCCAAAGCCGAAAGCTGCCTCCGGCATAGTATGACACAATACAACACAGCGCAAAACGCCCGATTATCCGTCATCAATCCCCTTTGTTATCCCGCTGCAGGAAAGGAGTGCCCTCATTTCCGCACAAACAAAAAGGTACGGGTGGCATGGGGCTTCAAAACCCTTTACGACAATATGCCTGCACGCATTTCTCATGCCATCCACCTCAATTTGGAAGCTATCTTCAGACATTCTCCCTATTACCGGTATCGCAATCAGAAGCTGGGACTCACTCCGAAACAACAGGAATGTATCCGCCAAGTATGCAAAAAGCATGGTTGGAATGAGGAGATTGTATTCGATCGGTATACCGAAGAGTACGAGTGGTAAACGTTTCGGCAGGAACCCCGGCAAAGGTTTCAACTGAAATCAGCCAGGGGGAGTTTGACGGCCAACGGTTGGTACAGGAAATTCCACCCGTTGGTACGGTCTATACCTTACTATGGTACACGTCGTACCATGGTGAGGTACAGACAATACCAAGCTGAGGTACAAGCCGTACCAAACAAGGAAACTTTCCGGTACACGTATGTATCTGACAAATAGTGAAGTGCGCGATGTAAATATGCAAATGAATTTTCCCTCTGCTACTCTGCCGCCCGAAGGATGAACGTGGTAGCGCCGATAGTCACAATCGCTCCGTCTTCAATGCGGACGCGATCCTTATCGCCTAAAATTTCATTGTTAAGGAAAGTGCCCGTCAGGCTCGGAGCGTCACGCAGCGTATAAACAAGTTTTCCCTGCTTGTTGCGCTTCACGTTGATGACGCAGTGGTTGCGGTCCATACTCATGTCCGAGGTCTCTATCGGAACGTTGATAACGGTTCCCACACACCGGCGCCCAATCTTATTATCTCCCTCCTGCAACGGCAGTACCTGCTTGAACCCGAAAACATTCTCGATCACCGTAATGCTTCCGAAGGCTTCTTTGTATTCTGTTTCATCCAAGCGCTCCTCTTTCTGCGGTACTTTCATCTTTGTCTTGCCTAAGCGGATGCTGAATTGTTTCTTGCAGTTCTCGCAGACAAACACCAAAGACTGGCCTTCTGTGTATTTTGTTTCATCGAAAGTCAGATAGTTCTCACATTTGGGGCAACGGATACGTTTCATTGGATTGACAGGAATAATTTGGTAATTAATAATTCACTACGGAGAAAGTCATTTCTTCAGCACCCAAGCACTTTGGTATGTTTCATCCAGACGGATTTGATTTAAAGCGCGATATGCTTCTTTCTCTGTGGCACAGGACTGGATGCTGACACGCATCTTGCCGTCGCCTATAATCGCTTTGGCGCCTGCATATCCTTTGGCAACTAACTGTTGCGCCATAGCGTTGGCATCTTTTTCGGTGCCTACACTGGCAACGATGATATGATAAGGCATATTTGCCGGTTGAGGGGCAGAAACAGTGGGTGCTGTCTCCGTTTCAGGGCGGCTGGCAGAAACCGCAACAGGCTGCTGGCGGACTTTCACTTCTCTCACAGCAACAGGAGCCACAGTCTTTTTGTTTGCCGTCTGCGACAGATTGGCCTGAGAAGCTCTTGCTTTTTTGGCACCGGGTTGCTGACGGACAACAATCGGAGTGATGGCCAAAGACTGTTTCTCGATCTGTTCGAACAAGTCGCCGGGAAGCAACCGGGCATAGTTGGCTTCCACCACTTCGGTATTCTCTATGGGTGTAGAAAAGAAAAAGAACAGAGCCACAATGGCTATCATAGCGGCCGCATTAGTCAGATAAGAAGGGTTGATGCCAATCCTATACGCACGTTTCTTCTCTTTCCGCACAGCAGGTGTGAAAGGAACAGCCTTGTTGTCATAAGGCTTGCGCAAGACTGTCAGTTCCTGCATCTCAAAACAGTCCAGTCCATACAGATGTGGAGTGGTAATCTTATTGTTGTAAGGAACGAAGTCGTAAGTGTCATGAATGGAATAACGCAATTCACCCACATTGGGCAAATCCGCTTTCCCGTCTTCATGGAGAAGGGACAATAATTCTTTTACCGTTTTGTCCACAATCTTAGTGGCATCGGAAAAGTCAGTGCCATATACAGCCATATAAGATTGCACCAGCAGCCCGTCGTTCATCTTCAACTGCGGATTGAAACCAATGGTACGGGTAGGGGGCAAAAACGTATTCTCTTCCGCCACTCTCATTGCCGGAGCGTAGTGGGCGACAAATCCGCCCAAACCAGGAACAATGACACAATCATTCTCCAATAACAATACTTCTATATGCTGTGCTAATTCAATCATGCTACAAAAGTAGCGGTTTTATCGGAGATACGCCACTTTCGAGGTGTTTTTCTTATTAACAACTTATAAACACGCCGGACTTTGGAAACTCCTCTATTGTCCATGACTGATATATTAGTTTTTTTTCTTACTTTTGCAGCGTTTTACACGTCTCTTTTAATCAAGACTATAAACTATATTATATTATTTGAAATGAACACAGATTACTGTCAGCACTTAACCAGATATAGACTATCCGACATCATGCGTATCCCTATCTGTTTATTGGCTTTTATTTTTACAGGAAATGGTATAGCAACCGCGCAGGTTTCCCCTTTTGTAGAATACGGAGCTACCGTACATACGGGAGACAACACCCCCTTGTGGCAAGTGAGCAACCAGCAGGGGTTGGGATCTATTTATGACAATACATATGTGCGGGGCGGGGTAGGCTACAAGCACAAACTGGGCAAGTGGAAGTTTGAAGAAAAGCTGGACATGGTAGCGGCTGCCGGAATGAACTTCAAGGGCGACAAGGACATCTTTATCCAGCAAGCATACATAGATGTACGTTATAAATGGCTGGGGCTGTTTGCCGGAAGCCGCGAGAAGGGCGCTCCATTGTTGAATAATGCCCTAAGCAGCGGCGATATGACATGGTCGGGCAATGCGAGACCCATTCCCCAAATAATGGTAGGTATCCCCGAATACCTTTACATACTTCCGCGACTTGCCATAAAAGGTGAGATTTCTTATGGCTGGTTCACCGACAACAAATATCAGGAACGCAAAGTGGGAGCGGGCTATTGGTATACAAAAGACATTAAGTACCACCACAAAGAAGGATTTGTCCGGGTGGGAGTGCCCAACGGGAAATGGCAGTTTGACATCGGCATGACACTTGACACGCAATTCGGCGGACACATGATCGGTGCCGACGGCAGCACAACGGATTTAGGCAATACACTGAAAGATTATTTCAGAGTATTTATCCCCGGTGCCGGAGGTGAGGACAAACCCATGAACGACAGCCAATTCTATCAAGGCAACTTCCTGGGAAGCGAACAAATCAGACTGACTCACCGCGCGGACAAATTCTCAATCAGCGCATATCTGTGCAATCACTTTGACGACTTCTCTGCCATGGGCAAACAAAACGGTTGGGACGGTTTATGGGGACTCGAAATGAGTTTCAACAACTTCAATCCTATCAACGCCGTTGTCCTTGAGTTTTTACAGACAACCAACATGAGCGGTCCGCTGCATGGCTTGCACGAACCGGAGGAAGGACCTGTACACAAGACCGGAGGTTCCGACAACTATTACAACAACGGCCTTTATCCCGGCTGGGCGCATTGGGGTATGATGATAGCCAACCCGTTGATTGCTTCGCCCATTTACAATGAGGACGGCAACATGACTTTCAAATACAACCGCGTAAAAGCGCTGCACGTCGGTTGGGGCGGACAGATAAGTCCGGAGTGGAGCTATATCGCCAAAATGAGCCACAACAGGACATGGGGAACTCCCGGCGCTCCTACACTGGACATTTTGGAGAACTTTTCAGCATACGCTTCGTTCTCTTATTCTCCCGAAAGATGGAAAGGGTGGAACTTCAATGCATCTCTTGCACTGGACATGGGAGAGATCTACGGAGATAATTTCGGTTTTCAATTAAAGATACATAAATCATTCTAAAGCAATGAACTACATACAAACAGAAATTGAGGGCGTATGGATCATCGAACCGAAAGTGTTCAATGACGCACGCGGCTACTTCATGGAAGCATTTAAAGAAGGAGAATTTCGTGCCAACATCGGTAATGTGCATTTTGTGCAGGACAACGAATCGAAATCGTCTTTCGGCGTACTGCGCGGACTGCATTACCAAAAAGGCGAATATAGCCAGGCTAAATTAGTACGTGTCATAAAAGGTAAGGTGCTGGACGTTGCAGTCGACTTGCGCCAGTCTTCCCCTACATTCGGCAAGTACGTCAGCGTAGAGTTGAGCGAAGAGAACAAACGGCAGTTCTTCATCCCCCGCGGCTTTGCCCATGGTTTTTTGGTTTTGAGCGAAGAAGCAATCTTCACTTATAAAGTGGATAACGGCTATGCCCCTCAGGCAGAAGCATCCATCCGCTTCAATGACGAGACCGTAGGCATTGACTGGCCGGTTGCGGAGTCACAACTCTTATTGTCGGAAAAAGACGGACATGCCGTATCATTCAAAGATGCGGAATATTTTGAATAGGATATGAAAATAGCCATCGTCGGTACAGGATATGTCGGTTTGGTAACCGGTACTTGTTTTGCGGAAATCGGTGTCAACGTCATCTGCGTTGATACAAACAGTGAAAAGATAGAAGCACTGAACCAGGGGGTTATTCCAATCTATGAGAACGGATTGGAAGATATGGTGCACCGGAATACAAAGGCGGGACGTTTGCAATTCACCACTTCTTTGGAAAGTTGTCTGGACGAAGCGGACGTCATATTCAGCGCTGTGGGAACTCCACCCGACGAAGACGGCAGTGCAGATCTGAGTTATGTGCTCGAAGTGGCACGTACCATCGGGCGCAACATGAAGAAATACGTTCTGGTAGTAACCAAGAGCACCGTTCCGGTGGGTACTGCCAAGAAAGTGCGCACAGCAATTCAGGAAGAACTGGACAAGCGGGGAATACAGATAGAATTCGATGTTGCCTCCAACCCTGAGTTCCTGAAAGAAGGGAATGCCGTAGCAGACTTCATGAGTCCCGACCGAGTTGTGGTGGGTGTGGAATCCGAACGTGCAAAGGAACTGATGAGCAAGCTCTACAAACCATTCTTGCTGAACAATTTCCGCGTCATTTTCATGGATATTCCTTCCGCCGAAATGACAAAGTATGCCGCCAATTCCATGCTTGCCACCCGCATCAGCTTCATGAACGACATAGCCAACCTGTGCGAACTGGTGGGAGCCGATGTCAATATGGTGCGTAGCGGCATAGGCTCCGATACCCGCATCGGCCGCAAATTCCTCTATCCCGGAATCGGATATGGCGGCTCATGCTTTCCAAAGGACGTAAAGGCGCTGATTAAGACTGCGGAACAGAACGGTTATCAGATGCGTGTGCTTCAGGCGGTGGAAGAAGTCAATGAACAACAGAAAAGCATCTTGTTCGAAAAGCTGCAACGGCACTTCTGCAGTGATTTACACAACAAGACAATAGCCTTGTGGGGACTGGCTTTCAAACCGGAAACGGACGACATGCGTGAGGCTCCTTCTCTAATTCTGATAAACAAGCTGCTGAACATCGGCTGTAAAGTGCGCGTATACGATCCTGCCGCCATGAAGGAATGTCGCCGTAGGATAGGTGACAGCGTCTACTATGCCACCGACATGTACGATGCTGCACTTGATGCGGATGCTTTGATGCTGGTGACAGAATGGAAAGAATTCCGCTTGCCGTCATGGGCAGTTATCAAAAAGGCTATGAGAACTCCGGTTCTGCTGGACGGCCGTAACATCTATGAAAAGAAAGAAATAGAAGAACTTGGATTTACCTACCACTGCATAGGTAAATAAAAGGAAGGAGATGAAAATGAAAAGACTCATAATTGAGTTATGTTGCGCCATAGCGTTGGTGGCATGTGGTAATAGCCAAGAATCAAAAGCCGGTGAAGAAGACCTCAGGGCCAAGTCTCTGCTCCAGGGCATCTGGATAGAAGATGAAACGGAATTGCCTTTAATGCGCATAGAAGGAGATACCATATATTATACCGACCCTCAAAATATCCCCGTATCATTCAAGATTATACGAGATACAATGTATGTGTACGGCAACAATACCGCAGCTTACAAGATTGACAGGCAGACGGAATACAGTTTCTGGTTCCATTCTCTGGCGGATGAAATTGTAAAGTTACACAAGTCGGAAAACCCCGAAGACATACTTGCCTTTGAGAATAAGGAAGTGGAGGTGATCCCCATTACGGAAGTTATGAAGAAGGATAGCGTAGTGATGTATAAAGGCATACGCTACCGGGGGTATGTCTATATCAACCCCTCAAAGATGAAAGTTATCCGCACGTCCTATTCGGAAGATGGAATCAGTGTGGACAACGTCTATTATGACAACGTTATACATATCTGCGTATATGAGGGCAGGCAAATGTTGTACGGCAAAGACATCACCAAGAAAATGTTTGCCGGTATCTTCCCAACAGAGACTCTGAACCAAATGATCCTTGCCGATATGAATTTTATGGGAGTGAACAATAAAGGCTACCAATATCAGGCAACTCTATGCGTACCGGAAAGTTCCGTATACAGTTTGGCAAATATAACAATCGGATTTGATAATCAGATGAGCATAAAAAAAGCGGAATAAATTCCGCTTTAACTATTCTTGTTTCTTTGTTCCGGAGGATGGCCTGCCTTCTCTTCGTCTGCTATTATTCCGGTTACCACCTTTACCGCTTCCTGCATTACGGCGTCCGCCGCCTTTGTAGCTGCGTTTACGCCCGTCGTTAGAGCGCGGCTTGTACTCTGGAGCTTCACCCAACTCTTCCGGTACGGGTATTTTATAGATTTCTTTTTCAAGGAAATTCTCTATGCCCTTGAAATTAGTCTGCTCTTTTTCGTTGACAAAGGTAAGGGCGACACCGTCATTATTGGCACGTGCCGTACGCCCGATGCGGTGCACGTAATCTTCACTGTCATGCGGCACATCATAATTGATTACCAAACGAATATCATCTATATCAATGCCACGCGCCACAATATCGGTAGCTACCAGGATATTGATTCGTCCCGCCTTAAACTCGTACATCACTTCTTCACGCTGTGCCTGCTCAAGATCCGAATGCATCTCTCCAACATTCAGCTTCATCTGCTTCAATGCCTTGGTCACCTCTTTCACCTTCAACTTGGAGGATGCGAAGATGATGACACGCTCGGGAGTCTGCTCGGCAAAAAGACTGCGGATAATACCCAACTTCTGATTTTCATAGCAGACATAAGCAGCTTGCACTATCTTTTCAGCAGGTTTGGAAACCGCAAGCTTCACTTCTGCCGGATTGTTTAGAATACTCTTAGCCAACTGCTGTATTTTGGCAGGCATTGTGGCCGAGAACATAATGGTCTGACGCTCTTTAGGCAAGAATTTCACAATCTGCATAATGTCATCATAGAACCCCATATCCAACATACGGTCTGCTTCGTCCAAAATGAAGTAGGAGACACGGGACAGATCCACATATCCCAAACTAAGATGCGCTATCAAACGCCCGGGAGTGGCTATTACAACGTCTGCACCCAGAGTCAATCCTCTCTTTTGCTGCTCGAAAAGCACTCCGTCGTTACCACCATACACTGCCACACTGCTAACCGGCATGAAATAGGAGAAACCCTCCATCTGCTGGTCTATCTGTTGCGCCAGTTCCCTCGTGGGAGCCATTACTATGCAGTTGATGGAATCTTCGGGATGCCCGCCCTCTGAAAGTTTGTTCAGCACCGGCAGCAGGTACGCCGCAGTTTTTCCGGTTCCGGTTTGTGCAACAGCTATCAAATCCCGGCCTTCGAGTATTACAGGTATTGATTGTTCTTGTATGGGGGTGCACTCGTCAAAACGCATCGCATCCAGTGCTTCAAGCACATTGTCATTTAATTTTAGTTCAGAAAACTTCATGAATTTCTTTTATTTGCCGACAAAGATAATGCAAACCGAAAGCAGAACAAAATAAGCTCGCTTAAAAAATAAGCTCCTATGATAATTAATTACCGCAGGAGCTTATGAACTTATTGTAAGAACTTATATTTTATCGAGGGATATCTATATAAGAATCTTTGAATCCCAGGAAGTAAAGCACTCCGTCCAAACCGATAGTGTTAATGGATTGCTTGGCATTTGCAACGACTTTAGGTTTGGCATGAAAAGCAATACCCAGTCCGGCTATGCCCAGCATTGGCAAATCATTGGCTCCGTCGCCCACTGCAATGGTCTGAGCTATATCCACTTTCTCAACTTGAGCAATCAGGCGCAGCAGCTCCGCTTTGCGCTTACCGTCAACCACATCGCCAAGATAACGTCCGGTCAGTTTTCCATTCTCTATTTCCAATTCATTGGCATAAACGTAATCGATGCCGTATTTCTGCTGGAGATAGTGTCCGAAATAAGTGAAACCGCCTGAGAGAATGGCAATCTTATAACCATATTTCTTCAAAACATACATCAAGCGATCGACTCCTTCCGTAATGGGCAACTTTTCGGCAATCTCCTGCATGACAGACTCATCCAGCCCTTTCAACAATGCCACCCGTTCGCGGAAGCTTTCCGTAAAGTCTATTTCCCCCCGCATGGCGCGTTCCGTAATGGCCTTCACCTGTTCACCGACCCCTGCACGCAGTGCCAGTTCGTCGATAACCTCGGTCTCTATCAGCGTAGAATCCATATCAAAACAAATCAGACGGCGCATGCGGCGGTACATATTATCCAACTGGAAAGAAAAGTCCATTTCCAGTTCGCTCGCCAAACGCATCAGTTCTTCTTGCATGGCAATACGGTCTTTGGGAGTACCCCGCACCGAGAACTCAATGCAAGCACGCGTCTTTGTATCACATTCGTCCAGCGGGATACGCCCCGTAAGTCGCTTAATGGCATCGATGTTCATTCCTTGTTCCGCCAAAATACGGGTAACTGCAGAAATCTGACGAGCAGACAACTTGCGTCCAAGCAAGGTGAGAATGTAACGGTTCTTGCCCTGCATGCCCACCCAATTTTCATATTCTTTCGCTGTAATAGGGTAGAAGCGGATAGTAACACCTAAGGAGGATGCCTTGAAAAGCAGCTCCTTCATTATAAAACCGGAATGTTGTTCCTCTGTTTTGCATAGAATACCCAGCGACAAGGTGTTATGGATGTCAGCCTGTCCGATGTCGAGGATAGTCGCATCATACTTGGCAAGAATTTCGGTAACCGAAGCTGTCAGTCCCGGACGGTCTTCACCTGTTACGCGGATAAGAATAAGTTCTGTACTTAATGGTTGCATAAGTTGTCTATTAATAGGATAACAAGCCACAAAAGTAAGGAAAATTCTTGCCTTTTATGCTAAATAACATAAAAAAGTACGCCAAAAAAGTGAGAAAATTGTTTGTTTATTTGGAAGTTACTTTAAGAATTACTTACCTTTGCACCCGATTTCAGAATTAAAGGCTTTGAGTATCAATGAATTCCTCTCATTGCAAAGCCTGAGAAGATGACGTTCCGGGAAGAAATCACTGCCAAAAAGGACAGTCCCGGATAGTATTAACCAAAATCGTGTTACATGAAATATGTAAAATGGATTTTTGTTGTATTACTAATTGGTTCCTTGACTTCTTTTGTAGAAAAAGACAAACCGACCGGCGGTTTGAATGTGGGTGACATAGCCCCGGACTTTAAAATCCAATCTATGTCTGCCGGGCAACCGTTAGCAGAACTTTCAGACATGAAAGGAAAATACGTGTTGCTTAGCTTTTGGGCAAGTTATGACGCGCACTCCCGGATGCAAAACGCAAGTTTGAGCAATGTGCTTCGTTCCGCTTCCCGCAATGATAATGTGGAAATGGTTTCCGTCTCATTCGATGAGTATCAGTCTATTTTTAAGGAAACTGTTCGTAAGGACCAAATAGTTACGCCCACTTGTTTCGTGGAAACTAAAGGCGAGTCCTCCGGTTTATTTAAGAAATATCGTTTAGGCCGAGGATTTACTAACTATTTATTAGATGAAAATGGTGTGATTATTGCCAAAAACATCTCTGCTGCAGAGCTTTCAGCTTACTTGAATTAAACAACTCCGATATACACTGTGATGGAGTGTTTAAAGAACCTGTAAGAAGAAAGTGAGGGCTTCCGACAACAAGCTCTTTGCTTGTAGGAAAGAAGAACAAAACAAAAGAGGAAATGAATACAACAAAAAAGCCGTCCCGCACTTGTGGAAACACAAGAACGGGACGGCTTCTTACTTTTTAGAGGTTTCCGGTTTGTTTCGGTAAACGCCCTTGAACAGTTTTACTTATTTCGGCGCTTTCTTATACAGATAGAATGCAATGAAAGCATAAAGCAAATTCGGTATCCACACTGCGATGAAAGGAGGTACATTGCCATTCACTGCAAACGTAGAAGCAATCGTTTGGAACAAAATGTACGAGAAACTTAATCCCAAACCTATACCTAAATGCAATCCCATACCGCCTTTCGTCTTTTTCGAAGAAAGCGACACGCCAATCAGCGTCAGAATAAACGAAGCGAAAGACATGGCAATACGTTTATGATATTCAATCTCAAACTCTTTGATATTGGCAAAGCCACGCTGCCGCTGCCTGTTTATGTATTCGCTCAACTGAGGACTGGTTAGCATCTCCTGCTGGTTCTTCATGATAAGGAAGTCGGCAGGCTCCATGAAAAGGATAGTGTCCATTTTTTCTCCTTTGACAATACTCTCACGCATGCCGTCCATCTCACGAATCATATAGTCCTTCACCGTCCATTTATGTACGGTCGCCGTATCATAGGTTATACTACGTGCAGTAAGGTGCGACACCAACTGTTTATCTTTGAATTTATCCAGCGAAAAACGATAACCCGTCTTGCTATAATCTTCAAAACGCTCAATATAGGCAATTACTCCCGAATCAACTTCCAATTGAATATTACGAGCTGTGGTAGATTTACGGGGTTTATAGTATTTATCCTCAAAATTAAGACGCGTCACACTACCTTTGGGAATGACATACGAACCGAGACAGAACGTAGTCACCGCGATAATAGCTGCCGATACCATATAAGGACGCAACATGCGCTTAAAACTCATTCCCGTAGAGAACATTGCGATAATTTCCGAATTCTCCGCCAGCTTGGAAGTGAAAAAGATTACTGCGATAAAGACAAACAATGGGCTGAACAGATTGGCAAAGTAGGGAATAAAGTTCATATAGTAATCGAAAATAATAGCTTCCCATGGAGCTTCATGAGACATGAAACGGTCCATCTTCTCATTAAAGTCGAATACTACGGCGATAGAAATAATCAAGGCTATGGCAAACACATATGTCCCCAGGAACTTCTTGATGATGTACCAATCCAACCGCTTAAGGTATTTGTTTTTCCCGATAGGCAGTTTTATTTCTTTCAGTATCTTCCAGTCAATCTTTCTCATAATCTTGTCGATACACGTTGTACCATCATCGGCTTCCATGTAGAGAAATCACCGGCAATAATATGTTTACGGGCTTCACCAACAAGCCAAAGGTAAAACGCCAGATTATGAATGGAAGCAATCTGCATGGCCAGCAACTCCTGTGCATGGAACAAATGGCGCAGATAGGCCTTGCTATATAATGTATCCACGTAAGATGCACCATCGGCCTCAATAGGAGAGAAGTCGGTCTCCCATTTCTTATTACGCATATTAATGATGCCGTCTTTGGTAAATAACATACCGTTACGTCCGTTGCGGGTAGGCATCACACAGTCGAACATATCGACCCCGCGCTCAATGCCTTCAAGGATATTCACAGGCGTACCTACACCCATCAGATAACGGGGCTTTTCCTTCGGAAGTATTTCATTTACCAACTCTATCATTTCATACATCTTTTCCGTAGGCTCACCCACAGCCAAACCGCCGATTGCATTGCCTTCAGCTCCTTTAGAAGCTATGAATTCTGCCGAGCGCTTACGCAAATCCGGATAAACACAACCTTGCACGATAGGGAAGAGCGCCTGATGATAACCATACTTAGGGTCAGTCTCATTAAACCTCTTGATACAACGGTCCAGCCAGCGGTGTGTCATCTCCATGGATTTTTTAGCATAAGCATATTCTGCATCCCCCGGAGTACATTCGTCAAATGCCATCATTATATCTGCTCCGATAGTACGTTCAATGTCCATCACTTTTTCCGGAGTAAAGATATGCTTGCTTCCGTCGATATGCGAACGAAACTCTGCGCCTTCTTCACGCAGTTTTCGAATACCCGACAATGAAAAGACCTGAAAACCACCGCTATCAGTCAGCATCGGACGGTCGAAGCCATTGAACTTATGCAGTCCGCCGGCTTTTTCAATCACATCCAATCCCGGACGCAAATAAAGATGATAGGTGTTTCCCAATATAATTTGCGCCTTTATATCCTCTTTCAGCTCTGTCAAATGCACTCCTTTGACGGTTCCCAACGTACCTACCGGCATAAAGATAGGCGTTTCAATCTGCCCATGATCAGTCGTTATCAATCCTGCACGTGCATTTGTCTTGCTGTCTGTATACTGTAATTCAAATGTCATTCTTCTTTCTTTTCTATCTTTTCTTTTTTTACGGACAAGTCAATGGCATCAGCAACTTTTTCATCGGTCAGCGCAATGGCAAACACTTCTTTTATATCTTTTACATAGTGGAAAGTCAGTCCTTTCAAATAAAGTTCCTGTATCTCTTCAATATTCTTACGATTCTCATCGCTCAGGATGATTTCTTTGATACCGGCACGTTTGGCAGCCAAAATCTTTTCTTTGATACCACCGACAGGAAGCACCTTTCCGCGGAGTGTGATTTCGCCTGTCATCGCAAGATTGGCTTTCACCTTCCTTTGCGTAAGCGCAGATGCCAATGATGTGGCCATTGTTATACCTGCCGACGGACCGTCTTTTGGAATGGCTCCTTCAGGAACATGAATGTGGATATTCCAGTTGTCAAAAATCTCTTCATCAAGATTTAGCAGCGAAGCATGCGCTTTGATGTACTCCAATGCCAGCATAGCCGACTCTTTCATGACATCGCCCAGATTTCCGGTCAACGTCAGACGACCACCCTTGCCACGACTGAGACTCGTTTCAACAAAAAGAATCTCACCACCGACAGCTGTCCATGCCAACCCTGTAACCACACCGGCATATTCATTACCCTGATACTTATCACGCGTATATTCCGGAGCACCCAGGAATTCATATAAATCACCCGGCTTGATCTCTGTCTTTGCAAAATAACCGTCCGTAGCATATTGGCGGGCAGACTTGCGAAGGATCTTTCCAATCTTCTTTTCTAATTCACGCACTCCGCTTTCGCGAGTATAAGACTCGATAATCGCTTCCAATGTATTCTTAGGGAGCTTGATGTCGTTTTTCTTCATACCGTTCGCTTCCAGTTCTTTCGGAACCAAATGACGGCGGGCAATCTCAACTTTCTCTTCAGTGATATAACCGCTTACTTCAATCAGCTCCATGCGGTCAAGCAACGGTCCGGGAATCGTATTCAGATTGTTGGCGGTAGCTATGAACATCACTTTTGACAAGTCATAGTCCACATCCAAAAAATTATCGTGAAACGTGGTGTTTTGTTCCGGATCAAGCACCTCAAGCAAGGCGGAAGAAGGATCTCCCTGACGATCGGAACTCACTTTGTCTATCTCATCCAATATGAAAACAGGATTGGAAGAACCTGCCTTAATCAAGCTTTTAATAATGCGGCCCGGCATCGCTCCAATGTAAGTCTTACGATGTCCGCGTATTTCGGCTTCATCGTGTACACCACCCAATGACATGCGGATGTACTTCCGCTTCAACGCAGCAGCAATGGAGCGTCCTAGTGAGGTTTTTCCCACTCCCGGAGGACCGTACAAACAGATGATAGGTGACTTCATGTCTCCCTTCAGCTTCAATACGGCAAGATGTTCCAAAATACGTTCTTTTACTTTTTCCAAGCCGTAGTGATCCTTGTTCAACGTTTTCTCGGCATTAGTCAGACTCAGATTATCCGTTGTATAAACACCCCATGGCAGACTCATCATGGTTTGCAGGTAGTTCAACTGTACGCTGTAATCAGGCGACTGCGTATGCATACGCTCCAGCTTATCCACTTCTTTCAGGAATGTGCTTTTTACTTCTTCATTCCATTTTATGGTTTCCGCTTTTTTCCGCATTTCCTCTATTTCCTGCTCCTGATTTCCACCACCCAGCTCATCCTGAATAGTTTTAATCTGTTGTTGCAAGAAATATTCACGTTGTTGCTGGTCAATGTCCTCGCGGGCACGCATCTGAATAGATTCCTTGATTTCGGCAAGCTGAACCTCACGATTCAAAATCTCGAGTAGGCGATACGTACGGGCTCGTAATGCATCAATACGAAGCAACTCTATCTTTTCATCCTTCTTCAACGGAAGGTTAGTGCAAATAAAATCCACCAAAAACATCGGATTACTAATGTTCTTGATTGCAAATGCAGAATCCTGAGGAAACATATCCGAAGACTTGATATAGCGTACGGTTAAGTCCTTACAGGCTTCTACCAACGCCTGAAACTCTTTATCATCCTTAGCAGGAATTTCCTCGTTTAGAGTATTGATACGTCCTTTCAAATATGGAGTAGTTTCTGTTATTTCCTTTAGCTCGATACGTTTGGAACCCTGCAAGATAACGGTAGTTGTCTGATCCGGCATTTCCAATACACGAACAATCTTGGCAACTGTGCCAATAGTGTGTAAATCATCATACAAAGGCGCTTCCGTATCAGCTACTTTCTGACACACCACAGCAATGTACGTTCCTTTCTTTTCCGCTTCACGCACTAATTTCAGGGAAGACTTTCTTCCCACAGATACCGGCATAAATACACCCGGAAACAAAACCATGTTCCGAAGGGGTAATACCGGCAGAATTTCATCAACCTCAACATCCATCAACTGTTCTTCATTCCCCTCAAAATCAGCAATTACAGAAAAAGAGTTCTCATTTCTATCTTCGATATCACTAAAGTAATTTCTTTTCTTCATCTCATTCTTTTTAGTTTATGTCATATTGGCAGGCCAATAAGGCACCGCAAAGTTAGCTATTTCTTCTTATTAAATAGGCGTTCCTTCCTTTAAAAAGACAAAAACGATGCCAAAATTGCCGCTATTTTATTGGCTTTGATTATTTTTGAGCGCGATTAACAAAAACAAATATGTCAAACCCTTATTTCCAGTTCAAACAATTTACCGTCCGACACGACAAATGTGCCATGAAAGTAGGCACAGATGGAGTATTGTTAGGAGCGTGGGCTCCTGTGCAAAACGCCAAATACATTCTTGATGTAGGAGCAGGAAGCGGACTAATATCCTTACAGCTGGCACAGCGGAATCCCTGGGCTTCCATTACTTCCATTGAGATAGACCCGGCTGCAGCTGCCCAAGCTAAAGAAAATATCCAGTCTTCTCCTTGGAGTGACCGAATGGAAGTTATATGCAGTGATTTCCGCGATTATCACGCCGAAAACAAATTCGATCTCATTGTTTCAAATCCTCCTTATTTTGTCGATGCCTTGAAATGTCCGGATAATCAGCGTTGTATGGCACGACACACAAATGAATTGAATTATGAATTACTCTTCGGACATTCCACTCATTTATTATCAGAACAGGGGATCATAAGTGTTATCATTCCCTCGGAAGTTGAAAAAACAGTTATTGATACGGCTTGGAAATACCAGCTTTATCCATATCGTTGCCTACACGTTTTCACCAAGCCCGGAAAACCTTATCGACGCGTATTGCTAGCTTTCAGCCGACAAGAAGTATCATGTACTGAAGATAGCCTTTATATAGAAGGAGAGAAACATGGAAAGTTCACTTCAGAATATATTTCACTGACCAAAGAATTTTATTTGAAGATGTAAATGCAAGCTCACTTTACTTCCTATTAGCTTTAATAATCATTGTTTTTTTATTATTTTCGCCAAAACACAAATAAATCATATGAAACAGGACAGAGTTATATTTTTGGATTATTTACGGGGGATTGCTTGCTTTTTGGTAATGATGGTACATGCCAGCGAAGCATTTTATGGAGTAGGTGATGTGCCTATTCTTTCAGATGCCCACAAATTTTGGATTGCAATTTGGGATGGAATGAGTCGCATTTCAGTACCCCTATTTGTTATCACTTCAGCCTATTTACTTGTTCCCATGAAAGAAAAGCAGTCATGGGGAGAGTTCTTTAAACGCCGTTTCCTTCGTATTCTGCCACCTATGTTGGTATTTATGATTGTGTACGCTGTGCTCCAGGTATGGCAAGAAGGAGGCGATTGGAAAGGCATGTGTGTGGCTGTTTGCAAGTTACCGTTAAACTTCCCGATGAATGCTTTTCATCTGTGGTTTATGTATCCTCTTATAGGACTTTACTTGCTTATTCCCATTCTTTCACCTTGGCTGCGTATAGCCACCGCTAAGCAAGAGCGTATGTTTTTATATCTATGGGCGCTGACCACTTGCTTGCCTTTTGTGAATAAATTCTATGGCGATGTATTGGGACAATGTTGGTGGAATCAATATCATATGTTGTATGATTTTAGTGGTTATTCCGGTTATTTGGTTTTAGGTCACTACATTCGTTATCATATTAACTGGACACGCCTGAAGCGCTCCGTTATAGGACTCGTCTGCCTATTGGGCGGTACCTCTTTCACCGTTCTTAGTTTCTACCTCCAGGCTAAACCCGGTATTCCACAACAACTCTCTGACTTGGAGATATCATGGTGCTTCTGCATTATCAACTGTGTAATATCTACTTTTGGAGCTTTCATTCTGTTCACTACTATTCAAAAAGCAGGTAAGATTTACGGTTTAGTTAAGAGTATCTCAGTCAACAGTTATGGTATGTTTCTGATGCACATGCTTTGGTTGCCATTTTGGGTATCAATCATTCAGCCACAAATATCTATTGCGGCAGCTATTCCTCTTATTAGCATACTTACCTTTATCAGTTGTTATATCACTACAAAACTTATCTCTTATTTACCTAATAGCAAATGGGTTATAGGATGATTATTAGTAGAAGAACATGTTTGCTGAATTTATTTATTCCACATGATTAAAAAACTATTAAATATTACTCGAAAGAAACTTGATAAAAGTGGCATTTCGTTTTACACAGTAATCCTCTGTGTCTTTTTTGCTGTTTATCAATGTTTTAAAATTTTATTTCAGATAAAGTTATTAAAAAATTTGGCATGTATTAGGAAAACATCTATCTTTGCAACCGCTTTTAAGAAGTAAAGCACTCGGGGTGTAGCGCAGTCCGGTTAGCGCACCTGCTTTGGGAGCAGGGGGTCGTGGGTTCGAATCCCGCTACCCCGACAGATGAGAATCAAGGAGTTACAGTAAGATGTAGCTCCTTTTTTTGTTGTCCGAATGGGGCGGTTGAATTGACGGTTGACTTAGATAATGTCAACCAAGATGTCAACCATTAAAACAATGAATGCAACTGTAAATGTAGTATGCTACAAATGGAAAACATTATCAAATGGCGAACATCCGTTGATGCTTCGCATCTGTAAAGACGGTAAAAGGAAATACCAAAGTTTGGGAATATCGGTTAATCCGAGATATTGGGACTTTAAGAAGAATGTACCAAAGTCTAAATGTCCTAACTTAGAATATATCCAAAAGATTATTCTTGATAAGAAGTTGGAGTTTCAAGAACGAATGCTTGAAATGAAAGCCGACCAAAAGGATTATTCGGCTGAAACACTCGTTGCGATGCGAGAGCAAACGACAACGATTAAAACAGTCGGAAGTTTCTATCAGGAAATCATTACTCAATGCAAAGCTGATAATAAATGTGGGAACAGATTGGTCTATCTCAATTCTTACAATTCGTTGATGAGGTTTACAAAAGGGAAGCTGGAGATACCGTTTGGCATAATTAATGTGGCGTGGCTCGAAAGATACGAAAAGTGGCTTCGAGCAAATGGAAATAAGGAGACTACAATCAGTTTGATGTTCCGTACTTTGCGTAGCACATATAATAAGGCTATCAATGCCAAATGCGCCCGAACGTCCGATTATCCGTTCAATGAATATAAAATCTCTAAGTTCGACACTACTACTCAAAAGCGAGCCATAGCCAAGACAGAGATGTTGAAATTTACAGAAACATCCCAGCCGATAGGTCAGAAGAAATACGTGGAATTGAGCAAGGACATATTTATATTTAGCTATCTGTGTGGCGGTATAAACTTTACTGATATTGCCAATTTAACACAGGAGAATATCGTCAATGGTAGGTTACATTATATCCGTCAGAAAACTGGTAAGCTAATCAAGATTGGAATACCCCAAGAAGCTATGCTGATAATAGAGAAATACGCAAAGGAGGGTAACGGTTATCTGTTCCCGATATTGAATGTAAAAGTCCATAAAACAGCTTTGCAGAAGCAGAATAGGATTCATAAAATACGCGGCAAGGTGAATGAGGTTTTAAGGATACTCGGTAAGCGATTGGGAATTGAAGCCAACATTACGACCTATGTTGCAAGGCATTCGTTTGCAAGTGTCCTTAAAAAGTCGGGAGTGAACATTGCATTAATAAGCGAAGCATTAGGACATTCAGACTTAGCGACCACTCAAATATATTTGGATAGCTTCGACAACGAGCAAGTAGATGAAGCGATGAAGAATTTACTTTGAAACCATTGCAATATGAGTGAAAAGTTATATCTTTGCATCAATTCTACAACGTGGTAGAAGATACGGGCTAAGACTTAAATAAGCCCTCCTGAATGGTTCACGTGACAGTGCAGTTATCAAGCGGATAATCAAGAAAGGTAACCGTTCTACAAGAAGCTTGTCAGCAATTAAATTCTACTGCATAAGTAGCGGCTTCTGCAACTAAGTTCTCGGAGCGATGACTTCCGAAATCTATTATTGGATGAACATTCATTCGTACCTTGTAAGGGTGAATTGTATCCAATCGTAAGGAGAACTTGGTTGCAGGAGCTTTTTTATTCCCCTTAGTCCAATTGTTAAATTTCTAAATTCATCAAATTATGCCAATGAATTTAAGAATCCGAACAATTGGATTGAGCCGCCAATCGGTACTTGTCACCCCGACAGGTCTTAATCGGCTCACGAGTTTTACAACTTTATATGGGTCTGAACTCCATTCTTCGGGTGGGGTAACAAAATCATCACGCCCATATAATAACCAGTTCTCCCAAGTTTCTTACCCCCTAAATCCGATGAGCCATGAATGACACTACGCACAAGACATTGGAAGTGGAGGTACTGAACATCCACAAGGGAGAGTATCTGTCCGAAGCCTTAAAAAGACAAGGCTACCCCATGCTGCCGAGCAATGCCATTATTAATAAGGTAATGACAGGTACGGGAGCTACTTACATGGAGTTGAACCCGAAGTTAAGTCCGAGAAATTCTATCGTAATCGAACCGTATCGTTCTGCGGTGGAGAACAAAGTGCAAGCATTTGACGAAGCACAAGGAGTGTTCAAGGAAGTAACCGTAAAGAAGCTGACCGCCTACCTTAACAACTCCAAAATCAAGTACAAGAAAATTATCACTACTCCCGAAGGATTTCGGGATAAAGTTTTAAAGGCGGCAAAGAATTTGAAGATGAACATCTATAAGGAGTTCTTCAACTTGTACGATGAATCCGAACACATAACGGAAGACACGGATTACCGTAGGAGCATATCTTCCCCGATGAAGGAGTTCTTCAAGTTCGAGGGAAAGGCTCTCGTATCTGCCACTCCGTTAAAGCCGAGCAAGTACACCTTAACACTGTTCTTGCGTCACCAATTTAGGTGGGTGGAGATTAAGCCCGACTATGACTATCGGGAAGATATGACTTTGATAACGACCCGTAGCTTTTACAGTCGGGTGAAGCAGGAAGTAAAAAGACTGTTGGATAACGGCTCTCCCCATGTGTGCATCTTCTATAAGACAACAGAGGGTATATGTAACATCGTGGAATCATTGCTGCATGACGGAATAATAAAAGAGGATGATTACAAGGTGTTCTGTTCAAAGGAAAGTGCCGACAAGCTAAAGAGCCGTTTCTTGGAACACAGTACGGACAGGTTGGAACTTCCCCTAAGAAAAGTGAACTTGTTTACTTCTCGATTCTTCCCGTCAATAGACATCAATCTGAAAGAACTTTGCGATGTGCTGGTGTTGTCGAACTACGACCATGTGAAGCACACCCTAATCAATCCGTTCACCGAAACCATCCAATGTCAAGGTAGATTCAGACGCGTCTTCCCAAACGGTAAGAGGTACAACTCGCTTACGGTTATCGCTTCAACTCCGAATGAACTTAAAGTTAATTCCGATGAAGAAATCTATAGGGACATTACAGCGAGGATTAAATCTTACCGAGCCGTTCAAAAAGAAAGACTGAAAGCGGACGACCCAACCAATTTTGACAAGGACTTAAAACGGTTACGGCTGAATGAAGTCTTAAATCCCGAACGGAACGGATTTGACAGGTTCGCCATAGAGCAACTATTACTTGACGAGCAGGTTAAGAGATATTACCTCTCACCCGATGCACTTAGACAGGCATACGAGAACACAGGATATTTCAATGTGGACTTCCAGCCCGAAGATGAAGCGGTCGGTGAAGATGACATTTACAGAATCAAAGCAGCCAAGACCAAAGAGAAATGGCAGTTCATTGTATCCGTCTTAAGCAATATCAAGGAAGATGAAAATGCCGTACAACTTCTCCGAGCCAAGTGCGTAGAGGAAGAATGGCTTATCAATGCATTCTTCAAGTTAGGGCGGGAAACTATTGAACAGCAGAAGTACAGCAAGACTAAAATCAAGAAGCTGTTGGAACAGACCGAGCAGAAAGAAGCCATGCAACGGAGATTCAGCCGAGAGTTCCTATCAGACATAAGACGTGAATTTGAAACGGAAACGGGTAACGATTTATATATCCCCGTAAACGATGTGCTTGATAGAATTTCTTACCTGTTGGACTATTATGGGATAACCTACTCCCGATATGGAGACGGTAAGAAAGGTACAATGTGCAAGCTGTCCGCTCCTTTCATTGAGGAATATTTCGATGTGACACGCAGCAATCGGGGCAGTGCTAAAGTCAAATTGGATAGGTTCAAAGATGAACTATTAGACCGAGAGTAAACGAAGTGCGGAGGGCGCAGCCCTCCGGCACTTCGTGCCGTCTGACTGCACCCCTCTTTTAGTCCCCCTCATGCTTGTCGAAGAAAAAAGAATGCTTTTATAATTGCACTATCACCTCACATCATCTATTAAAAAGACATTCTTTGTTGGCAGAGTATATGTTCACAATTCTATTCCCGTAGCCGACCGATTACTCACTAATACTCCGAACTTCCTTTGATTGAATATTTAGGGAAAGACATAGAACGAGCCTTAGATGCAAGCGAAGAAATTCACTTGTGTTTAGGGTTTGTTCTTGTTAAATCCATTCAATCAATAACCCTTTAAATTTCAATTATAGATAGATTATGAAAGCTGATTACACAGTTGGAGAAGTGGAACTCACTTACAAATCCACATCAAAAACTCGGAGTAAAATTTATAGCTCGGAGGATGCTTACAAGGTCTTACTCCCCACATATAAGGAGGGTACAATCTGTTACAAAGAATATTTCAAAGTCTTGTTCCTAAACCAATCCAGCCAAGTTTTAGGTTACACTCTCATATCAGAGGGAGGGATAACAGACACAACCGTAGATGTCAGAGTAATTCTACAAGCCGCATTGCTCACCAATTCAGTAGCTATCATTCTTGCGCATAACCACCCAAGCGGTAGCATGAAACCAAGTAGGCAGGATATGGAGATTACTAAGCAGGTCAAGGATGCTGCAAGGTTTATGAGGATTACAGTAACAGACCACCTCATATTAACGGATGAAGGATATTATAGCTTTGCTGATGAAGGACAGTTATAGCGTATCATCTTGAAAAGGACATTCAATTTTTAAGTTGGGTGTCCTTACTTACATAAGCTGAATGTTCGTTCAGCATTTGTAACCAACTATTAATAATTGTGAATTATGAAGACATACATAGCATATCTAAGGCAATCCACCATGAAGCAGCAAATCTCAGGTCTTGGTGTGGAAGCACAACGGGAGATTATTCACAACCATGTAAGGAATAAGCCCATACTTGCTGAATACATTGAAACGGAAAGTGGGAAGAAGTCTAACAGACCTCAACTTCTTGCAGCTTTGGCGATGTGCAGGAAAACGAACTCTATTCTGATTGTAGCCAAATTGGATAGGTTGTCAAGAAATGTAGCGTTTACTTCCAAGCTGTTAGAAAGTGATGTTGAGATTGTGTTCTGTGACTTTCCACAAGCCAACAGACTGATTCTGCATATCATCAGTAGCATAGCCGAATATGAAGCAGGGCTGATTAGTCAGAGAACCAAACAATCACTTCAAGCCAAAAAAGCAAGAGGTGTGCATCTTGGTAAAGCAGAAAATTTGATGAATAAATTTGAGCAAGCTGTTCAACATAGTATCGTTACCAACAAGGCTAAAGCAGATAACAATCCAAATAATATGAGAGCGATAGCACTGTTACGGTCACTCACAATGCAAGGCAAATCATTATCTGAAATGACTTGTCTGTTAAATGAGCAAGGCTTCGTTACATCTAAAGGATACAAGTTTCAGATTACACAAGTCAAGAGGTTACTTGTCAGAGCAGGATTGATGTCGTGAAGTCACTTTGAAAGGCAGGACAAATTTAGAACAAGGTCAGTCTTATATACCCCAATCTAAATTTGTCCTACCCTTAAATTCAGACGAAGAAATTAACTTTAGCTTTATAAATCCATGTGGGTAATAATTTCTAAAATTCACTTCTTATAATGGGAATTATCATTTTGATACCCACATGGATTTACAGAGTATGGATGCAAATCTTATTAAATATCCCGTTCAGACCATGTTTGAGAGCATGGAAGTTACTATTAATCCTCACTTCATGCCTATTAATTTAGAACCTTTCGCTATCTTTGCACCAATTCCAATGAACTGATGCGTTAGGGAGTTGGAAGGACATATTTAACGAAAGGTGTTATTGAAATTATCTTCCATTCTCAAATCTCGCAAATTTGACAACGGTACGAAGATGATAGCAGTAGCGCCACATCATGGATATATACCTACCCAATCTTTGGGCTTAGATATTGTCTTATGGTGTGGGCTATTGTTTTATCCGTACCAAAGGCAATGCGAGAGCCAGAGAATGAGATAAGACAGTATGTTCCCACACCTTATTTATTTTAACAGCTTGCTAATAGGGAACAAGTAAGCATAATATTATTAATATGAGAACATTTAGATTAATTGGAATGACCTTATTAGTGGTCTTGTGTGCTGTAAACTTTACAGCTTGCAGCGATGATGAAGATGAGAACAATGATACCAACAACGGTATCAATCCTCAAAAGGTATTCGTTAATGGGATGCCAAAGCAAGTGTCTGATATGAAAATCACCCAAGATGCATCAGGTTTAGTTTCTAAGATTGAAACAGATGATGCAGTTGCTATCTTTAAATATCCTACCGCTGTAACAACAAGAGCCGAACTTTCCAATCAGCTTGTAATAGTGGAATTAACAGAAGATACAGGGGGACAATATGAAGAAACATTCATCTTCAAGATGGAAATAGGAAGTAATGGATTTATAAAGCATTGTGATGAAACCGAAGAAGACGGTGATTTGGAGACTTGGGATTTCACATACACCGCAGAAGGCAACTTACTATCTATGAAACGTTCAGAAGGTGGAAATGAAACCACGACTATTACCTACAAAGACGGTGACATTATTAAAACGTCCACCGTATCAGCAGATGAGCCAGAGGTTTCGTCCATTTACACCATAGACTACACTTCAAATACTGTGACTACTCCTATTGAGAACAAGGGATGCCTCATGTTTTATGATGAGACATTAGGGATTGACATGGATGAAATGTGGTTCGCCTATTATGCTGGACTATTAGGAAAAGCAACCAAGCATTTACCTTTAAAACTAACTTACGAATCTGAATTCAACCCTTATGAGGACATTACTAATTTCACATGGACGTTAAATGCAAATGGACTTCCAACTTTATTGTCCATTCAATCAGAATATGGTTCCAATGATAATATTTCTATTATTTGGTAATGAAACTAATATAAAGGCAAATAGATTCTTATTATACTATAAGCGGTATCGGAGGAAACTCTTATACCGCTTTGTTTATGTGGGTACGAATCTTGAAACATTCTTCTTCATATGGAGAATCGGCAAATTCATACCCGAAGAATAAAGTGCAACAATAATGTTGCTCGCTTAGAATGGAATTATTATATTACCAATATGGCATCAAGCCATAGAGAGATTATAAACTTATTGTTCAATACTTCTTGTTTGGTTATCAAATTCAACCAAGATGTCAACCGCTTTAATTCAGTAGGAAAGCAGATGTAAGTTAATTGTCTTATAGATAATCTATTAAACAATGTCAATAATAGCATAAGCGCACCTGCTTTGGGAGCAGGGGGTCGTGGGTTCGAATCCCGCTACCCCGACTGATAAGAATCAAGGAGTTACAGTGAAATGTAGCTCCTTTTTTATTACTCAGATGAAACGATTTAACCGATGATTGATTTAGTAACAAAAAAATACCGTATGAAAACACTTTTATTAGCAGCGACAGTATTAATTATAGCTATGACTGCTTGTAACGAAAAAAAGAGTAAGGTCACCATCATTGGCTCATGGATAATGCCCATTGATGGACAACCAGGCAAGATGCAAGGCATAAGACTGGACGAAGATGGAGAAGCATCTTCTATTAACATGGCTACGTTGGTATACAAATATTGGGAGCAGCAAGGAGATGAACTTTACCTGACAGTAAAGAGCATTGGCAACGGCGTGGAAATAGAAGGGATAGACACTTTAAAAATTGAAAAACTTACAACCGATTCATTAGTTTTAAATTCCAACTACGGCTATACATTACGTTATGCTAAAGAAAAATCAACTAAGCCCTAAACAACTGTTACAGTATTTAGGACTAGTCACTAATCCAAAAGCTTTATTATTTCCTTCTTGCAGCAATAGCCAGCAGCACTCCAAGAACAACGCCTAATATAGCCGCAAACAAAACCCTGACTTCTCCCGGCAACAAGAAAGTTATAGTATGCGCCGGATACCAAAAGAAAGGGATCGTTTTCTTAAAAACAAAGTTCCATTGTGCATCCCAATTAAGATGTGTAATGATGCGCGTCATCGGGATAGGGGTTACAAGGCTACGGAGCGAACCGCCACAATCCAAGATATGCGTATCCGTTATCTTATGAAATGTCATAAACACAGGAGCAAAGATTGTGTTCATAGTGACAGATATAGCCAAAGCAACCCATAGCTTATCCAAGCAGAATTCTCCATTAATTATAGACGAAGCATTTTCCATTCCCATGTATTCCATGAATTGCGGTACACCTTTGGAAAAGACAATCATTGCCATATTAATCCCCATTCCTAAAAGCCCCCATACAACCGCTCGAGGGAGGACACCAAATCCTTTTCTATTATACACTCCTGAACTAATGCGAAGCCCCAGAATTTCGCCCAAAGTGGCAAGCACCCCGAATTTCACAAAACTCATTATCATGCCATGTGCTGCATTGAAAGATTTATACCAATCATAAAGGGCATCGCTTACAAAGAAAGGTAAGAAGATTACGATTAGAGTAAAAACGAAAAGGAAATCTTGTTTTTTCATTCAAATGTTATGCTTTTCATTAATAATAGCAACAAATATACTAAAATAATTTCAAATTCAAAGCAAACAGGTAATTAAAACCAACAAATTCAAACAAAAGCACTTTTTTACTCTCTACTACAAAAAAGTGGGCTGTCCGGTAACCGGACAGCCCACTTCATATAATTTCTTGCAAATACTCTTCTACTTGATAATACCTAATTCCTTAAAGCATTTTGTGAGCTTTTCAACTGCATAATCCACTTGTTCTTTAGTATGAGTAGCCATTAACGCCACACGCACCAATGTATCTTGAGGAGCACATGCCGGTGGAATAACCGGATTAATAAAAATACCTTCATCAAAAGCCATCTTTGTCACAACAAATGTCTTTTCCGTATCACGTACATACAAAGGTATAATAGGAGACTCTGTTTCACCAATCTCGAAACCAGCATCACGAAAACTCTTCAAAGCGTAATTAGTGATATCCCACAAACGCTGAATACGCTCCGGTTCTGATTTAATAATGTGAAGAGCCTCACGAGCCGCTGCTGTTGCTGCCGGCGTGCTGCTCGCCTGGAATATATAAGAACGGGCATTATGACGCAACCAATTGATGACATCCTTATCACCGGCAATAAAACCACCTATCGAAGCCAATGATTTGCTGAATGTTCCCATTATCAGGTCAATATCCTCGGTAACTCCGAAATGATCGCAAACACCGCGACCTTGCTTACCGAATACACCTAAACCATGAGCTTCATCCACATAAATACTGGCATTATATTTCTTCTTCAAACGAACGATTTCCGGCAAGTTGGCCAAATCGCCTTCCATTGAGAACACACCGTCTACAACAATCAACTTCACAGCATCCGGTTCACACTTCTGGAGTTCCTTTTCAAGGTCCTCCATGTCGTTGTGCTTGTATTTTAATTGTGTAGCGAAAGAGAGGCGGCGTCCGTCTACGATAGAAGCATGGTCGCGGTCATCGCAGATAATATAATCTCCACGACCTACTACTGCAGGAATGATACCCTCATTTACAGTAAAACCGGTAGAAAAGCAAAGCGCTTCATCTTTCCCTACGAATTCAGCCAATTCCTTTTCCAATTCAACATGTATATCAAGAGTACCGTTCAGAAAACGGGAACCGGCACATCCTGTACCATATTTTTCAGTGGCAGCAATGGAAGCGTCAATGATTCGTTTGTCATATGTCAATCCCATATATGCGTTCGAACCGAACATCAGGACCTTTTTGCCATCCATCGTTACCTCTGTATCCTGATGGCTGTTAATTGTGCGGAAATAGGGATATACCCCTTTTGCCATAAATTGTTGCGGCAAATCATATTTCGCGAATTTGTCTTGCAGTAAACCCATGAAATGTCTTTTATATAATGAATATTAATTCTATTAAAAACAAGTTCTTAAAAACAGGGGGCAAAGATAGCAAAATATGTTGTTATATGTTCCTTTTACTCTAAAAAATCTACTCTAACTCGTTTTAAGAGACTCACTATGGTTAAAATTAAAGGATTTATATTACTTTTGCATGATAGAAAACCCCGTTTAAATGGATGATAATAAAAAGAAAATAGCATTTATAATAAATCCTATATCCGGTACACAGGGTAAGGAGCATATATTGAAATGGCTTGACGAAAAGTTAGATAAGAATCGGTACATGCCCGAAGTAATCTATACGGAATGGGCGGGACATGCCGTTGAAATAGCTGCCCGAAAGGCCAAAGAAGAGGTTTTTGCCGTAGTTGCCATTGGTGGAGATGGAACAATCAATGAAATAGCGCGTTCATTGGTACACACCAAAACGGCATTAGGTATTATTCCATGTGGCTCAGGAAACGGACTCGCCCGTCATCTGCAAATTCCAATGGAAGCCAAAAAGGCAATTGACATCATCAATGAAGGATTGATAGACATTATTGACTATGGCAAGATCAATGATGTTCCTTTTTTCTGTACCTGCGGAGTGGGATTTGACGCATTTGTCAGTCTGCAATTTTCCAAGGCCGGCAGAAGGGGGCCACTCATATATCTGGAGAAAACCCTGCTTGAAAGTTTAAAGTACAAACCGGAAACTTACGAGCTGGAAATGGACGGAAGCACATCACGCTATAAAGCTTTCCTGATTGCATGCGGAAATGCCTCACAATATGGGAACAACGCCTATATCACCCCGCAAGCCACACTTAACGACGGTTTGCTGGATGTTACCATCCTGGAACCGTTTACCGTATTGGATGTACCTGCATTATCATTCCAGCTGTTTAACAAAACCATTGACCAGAACAGCCGAATAAAAACTTTCCGTTGTAAAACACTCCGTATCCACCGTTCCAAACCGGGAGTAATACACTTTGATGGAGACCCGATGATGATGGGAGAAAATATTGACGTCAACATAATCCAAAGGGGTTTACAAGTCATTGTGCCCAAAAATGCAGAAAAAGACACCTCAAACGTACTACAACGTGCTCAAGATTACATCAATGGCCTTAAACAAATAAATGAGTCCATAATGGAAGATATTACTCATACAAACAGAATGATATTGGATAAAGGCAAGGAACAAATAAAAAAACTTAGAAAGAATTAAAGTCTACAAGATTATCGGGAGATGTTCAAGATTGATAATTTTATTATTCAAGTTGTTCCATAAAGTTGTTTTTTTAAAATAAACTCTTCTGTTTTGATACGTCTGTAATATGTTTTATGTATTTTTGCACAATATTTATCCGCTTTTAGCAATGACACATCCTGATGTTGCATCGCCAAACAGAAAATAGTAAATTGTAAAATAGTAATATAATAAGATGTATAGATCACACACCTGCGGAGAATTGCGTATCTCCGACATTAATAAGCAAGTGACATTGTCAGGTTGGGTACAACGCAGCCGTAAAATGGGGGGGATGACATTCATAGACCTTCGCGACCGTTACGGAATTACCCAATTAGTATTTAATGAAGAAGTAGATGCCGAGCTTTGCGAGCAGGCTAACCACTTGGGACGCGAATTTGTAATCCAGATAGTGGGAACTGTGAATGAGCGCTTCAGCAAAAACAAAAATATTCCTACCGGAGACATTGAAATTATTGTTTCAGAACTGAATGTGCTAAATTCCGCTCTGACTCCGCCTTTCACAATCGAAGATAATACAGACGGCGGGGATGATATCCGTATGAAATACCGCTACTTGGATTTGCGTCGTGCTACTGTACGTAAGAATCTGGAACTGCGTCATAAAATGACAATTGAAGTTCGTAAATATCTGGACAGTAAAGGGTTCATCGAAGTGGAGACTCCGCTTCTCATAGGTTCTACACCGGAGGGTGCACGCGACTTTGTTGTTCCTTCACGCATGAATCCGGGACAATTCTATGCACTGCCGCAAAGCCCTCAAACATTGAAGCAATTGCTGATGGTTTCCGGTTTCGACCGTTATTTCCAAATAGCCAAATGTTTCCGCGATGAAGACCTGAGAGCCGACCGCCAGCCGGAATTTACACAAATAGACTGCGAAATGTCTTTTGTACAACAAGATGATGTAATCGAACTCTTTGAAGGCATGGCAAAGTATCTTTTCAAGGAAATTCGCGGTGTGGAGTTGACAGAACCATTCCAACGTATGCCATGGGCAGATGCCATGAAGTATTATGGAAGTGACAAGCCTGATCTGCGCTTCGGTATGAAATTTGTAGAATTGATGGACATCATGAAAGGGCATGGTTTCTCTGTATTCGACAATGCTGCATACATCGGAGGTATCTGTGCTGAAGGTGCTGCAAGTTATACCCGCAAGCAACTGGATGCTCTGACCGAATTCGTAAAGAAACCGCAAATCGGAGCCAAAGGTATGGTATATGCTCGTGTAGAAGCTGACGGTACTGTAAAATCAAGTGTCGACAAGTTCTATACACAAGAAGTTTTGCAGGAAATGAAAGCCGCCTTTGGCGCTAAACCAGGTGACTTAATTCTTATTTTAAGTGGTGATGATGCAATGAAAACCCGCAAGCAACTGAATGAGCTTCGTCTTGAAATGGGTAATCAGTTAGGGCTGCGCGATAAGAATAAGTTTGCATTGCTTTGGATTGTTGATTTCCCGATGTTTGAGTGGAGCGAAGAAGAAGGACGCCTAATGGCTATGCACCATCCGTTTACTCATCCTAAAGATGAAGATATTCCTTTGTTGGACACCAATCCCGCAGCAGTCCGCGCCGATGCCTACGATATGGTGTGCAATGGCATTGAAGTCGGTGGCGGTTCTATACGTATTCACGACGCACAATTACAGGCTAAAATGTTCGAAATATTAGGGTTCACTCCGGAGAAAGCCGAAGAGCAGTTCGGATTCCTGATGAATGCATTCAAATTCGGAGCACCTCCTCATGGCGGTTTGGCTTACGGTCTTGACCGTTGGGTTAGTATTTTTGCAGGCCTTGACAGTATTCGTGATTGCATCGCATTTCCGAAGAATAACTCCGGCAGAGATGTTATGCTGGACGCACCCTCGGCTATCGATCAGAAACAGTTGGATGAACTCAACCTTATTGTTGAGGTAAAAGAATAAATACAAGAGAATAGGAGAGAGTGAAAGAGTCCACACGTATTTTTCGTTTTGCAGTAATCGGTACGCTAAACGCTTTAATTACAGCAGTCACCATCTGGTTTATGATGGATGAATTGGACATCAATTACATGCTTTCCAATGTAACGGCATACATACTTGCACAGACTCACAATTTCATTTGGTGCAAGTATTGGATATTCCCAACAGAAAAGAAGAGCAACACTTGGCAACAAGTGCTGCTCTTTTCCATAGCCTTTGGCATGGCTTATTGTGCACAATTCATTTTCCTTATCGGACTGGTAGAAGGGCTAAACTGCGATGAGTATCTTGCCCAATTCTTAGGACTATTTGTATATGGCGGAGTGAACTTCCTGATGAATAAAAAGGTCACTTTTAAGTGAAGCCCTTTTTTAATCTAAAAAACGCTTTGTCAATCCTTCATAGGCGTCAATCCTGCGGTCACGCAAGAATGGCCACCAACGACGGACATTCTCCGAACGTTCCAAATCAATTTCCACCACAATATTCTCAGACTGATCATTACCAGCCTGCGCCAAAAACTCACCTTGCGGACCAACCACAAAACTATTTCCCCAAAAAAGAATACCATTCGTTTGCATGGAAGGATCAGGCTCATGCCCCACACGATTCACTGAAATGACAGGAAGTCCGTTGGCTACGGCATGTCCGCGTTGTGAGATTATCCAAGCATTCAATTGGCGAGACTTTTCATCATCCGTATCACTGCTTTCCCAACCGATAGCCGTAGGATAAATCAACAATTCGGCACCTTTCAATGCCATTAGACGCGCAGCCTCAGGATACCATTGATCCCAACATACCAACACCCCCAGCTTTCCAAGAGAAGTCTGTATGGGTTCAAATCCCAAATCTCCGGGAGTGAAATAAAATTTCTCATAATACGCCGGATCGTCAGGTATATGCATTTTGCGGTATTTCCCGGCAATGCTACCATCACGTTCAAAAACAACTGCTGTATTATGATACAAACCCGGAGCACGTTTTTCAAATAACGAGGTTACCAATACAATGTTGTTGGCAGCTGCCAACTCTGAATAGAAACCGGTTGACGGTCCGGGAATAGGTTCCGCCAAATCAAACAGTTGGGTATTCTCCGTCTGGCAAAAATAGAGTGAGTTATGCAGTTCCTGCAACACTACCAATTGTGCACCATGAGCGGCACACGCTTCGATGCTCTTGGCCAGATTCATCAGGTTGGTACGCATATCCGCAACATTAGCCTGCTGGATAATACCGACTTTTATTTTTCTCATAATCTATATTTCTTTTGAATGTTTTTTTATTGTTCTTCGGTCTAATCTATCCCACCAATAATAAGTTACCAAACTGATAAGAATTGAAATAACCCAAGAGAGTATTTCACCATATTCCCAATTCCATTGCTCTACAAAAAGATATTCGGAGAAATTTAGAAGAAAGATAAGTTCCAATACTCCCGGAAGATTATCCAACCATATATTCTTTTTAATATACCGCCGAAACTTAGGAAAGAACCAGCCTGCTGTATACATAGTTATAAATATCCCACAAAAAATGAAATTGACAACTTCCATATCTTCCTACTATTTGATTACCCCCATCGGATATTGCATAGTGACACAGTGCAGCGAGCCATGTTGTTTTATCAAAGCACGACAGTCTACGCCTACAATTTCATGTTCGGGAAAAGCCTTTTGCAACACCTCTTGGGCGCGCATATCATTCTCCGGCTGGTTATATGTGGGATATAGCACCGCATTATTCATTATCAAGAAATTAGCATACGTAGCCGGGAGTCTTTCGCCTTCCACTTCTATTTTATCGGCCATTGGCAGTGCCAACAGTTTATAAGGTTCTCCTGCGAGTGTTTGGAACGTTTTAAGTTGTTCTTCCATTCGGTGCAACTCCTCATAATGCTCGTCATTCACGTCCCGGCACTGCACATAAGCAATCGTATCCGGCGAACAAAAACGGGCAAGCGTATCTATATGGCTGTCCGTATCATCTCCGGCCAAATATCCGTAATCCAGCCAAAGTACCCGTTCAAGATGAAATGTCGATCGGAGATACTCTTCAATCTCCACCTTATTCAGCTGACCGTTACGGTTAGGCGACAGCAGGCATTCCGAAGTGGTAAGTAATGTTCCCAAGCCGTCACTTTCAATGGAACCGCCTTCCAGCACAAAGCCTAAACGGTTCATATATCGACCTTTTAAGATTTCGGCTTCAACAGCCCGACGTGTAATTTGATTATCTTTATCCGAAGCAAATTTCAGTCCCCAGCCATTAAAAGTAAAATCAAGCAGAGAAGCTCCCTCTGTATCTACCATAGTGATAGCTCCATGGTCGCGCGCCCAAGTATCATTCGTTTCACATTCCAGAAAACGTACGTTATCCATATTAACTGCCGCGGAGATTTGCATTCTCACTTCCTCAGGTTCCGGAGTTACAATCAGCAGCAACTCCCGCTTGGCTATTTCGGAAGCAATGGCAATAAAACATTGCTGTACTTCCTCAAGCATATAAGCCCAATCGGTATTTGCATGAGGCCATGTAAGTTGTACACCGCTTTGTAAAGCCCATTCTGCAGGCAGGTGAGGAGCACGCGTTTCCACCTGAAAGGTCATATTCTTACCAAAACGCACCTGATAATCTTTTTCGGTAGCTCCACCTAATGGAATTCCAACAAAATATCCCATATCAATTCTAAGTTATTTAATTCGTTAAGTAAGATAATGAAGCCTAAAGTTCAACTTTACATTTCTCAACTTCAGGTTCGGCAATGCACTTATTTCTTTTCTTCTTTAGGCTTCCTATCAAAGAACGGATTCTTGGAAGAAGCGCTGACCGGAATAGCGAATACCGCCTTGCAATCCTTCAGCCAATTCATTCGTTGTGCAGCCAGCCCGGCAGAGAACATCACCCGGGTATCCACCCGCATATCGGCAGCCATAGCGCAAGCAGAGCCGACAGCAATCCCCACATCAACCGTATTCAAGGCACATGGCACACCCTCGGAACGCCCGGCACAAGTTGAAAAGCCACAATGACCGCAGTTCAACCCTTGCGCCTGCTCGCGCGTCCCTATTATAACAACACATTCTGCTTGCAAAACGTTTGCCGCATCACGCAGAAAGAACTTCATACCCAATTCTTCTGCCATGGCACTCATTTTTTCTGAAAGTTTTTTCAGGTCTTCTCCTGTAACCAGCGCCGTTTCAATTACATCTACACCTTTCCCTTTAGGCGCTGTGCGTGCGGCAGTCATCATTTGTCTCGCCACACCCAGTACATGCTCATGGCGGCAATCCCGTTCGTTCTGTATCATACTTTTTTTCCCGAATTAATTAGTGATACAAAGATAAAAGTATAAAGTTATCTTTGCAAATCTTTTTTCCTTACCTTTGCAATAAGGACTAAAGAATTTATTTATGTTACAAATAGAGGGTGCCAGTATTGCATACGGTCACGATATACTATTCTCCAACTTCAACCTGCAATTGAGGAGGGGAGAGATTGCCTGTATTTCCGGTTCGTCGGGATGCGGAAAGACATCTCTTCTCAATGCCATACTGGGGTTTACTCCATTAAAAGAAGGACGTATTACGGTCAATAACATCGTATCGGATAAAAACAGCATAGACCTCATTCGCAAACAAATAGCTTGGATTCCACAAGAATTGGCGCTACCGTTAGAATGGGTAAAAGACATGATACAGCTGCCTTTCAGTCTGAAAGCCAATCGAGCCACACCGTTCTCCGAAATGCAACTATTCAATTGCTTTGAAGAATTAGGACTTGAAGAAGAGTTATATTATAAACGTGTAAATGAGATATCCGGCGGCCAACGCCAACGCATGATGATAGCCGTAGCTTCCATGATCAACAAGCCACTAATCATTGTGGACGAGCCGACTTCGGCGCTCGATTCGGGTTCTACGGAGAGAGTGCTGGCCTTCTTACGGCATCAAACCCAAAAGGGAACCGCCGTACTGGCAGTATCACACGACATGGATTTCGCCAAAGGATGTGACCGACATATAATAATGTGACAAACCTGATAAACATAAAGCCATGAGTTTTGCCGGATTTGTTTTTGATATGATACGTCGTGATAAGGAGAACCGCAATTTACGCCTTCTTCGCCGGGAGCGTCTCAATGAGCGTTTAGATAAAATGCACAAAGGGCGCCGCATGCCTCACAATACAACTGCAGAAGACATGGAAAAGATAACCAAATTTACCCGGCAAAAGGAACATTCCGAACAGAAACATACCGTACGAATGATGCTGATTATTATTGGGGGGTGCATTATTATTGCATCCGCATTGGTTTTCATATTTATCCGCTAATTCCGCAGGAAAAAGAGAACCACCAAAATACTAATGAATTTTCCAAGATTTATTAATAAATTCCGGTAAATTTATTAATAAATTCTTCCATAATTTATTAATAGCGCTACCTTTGCATTACAAGCTATCGAAAATACTCATGGGAACTATCGACATATCATACCTCAGTCTGGGCATCGGACTACTTTTGCTATTAATACCATTATTCTATATATGGAAATTCAAGACCGGCCTGCTACGTGCAACTCTCATCGGTACGGCACGCATGATTGTGCAGCTTTTCTTCATCGGCGTTTATCTGAAATACCTTTTTCTTTGGAATAATCCGTGGATTAATTTCCTGTGGGTAATCGTCATGATACTCGTAGCTTCGCAAACGGCACTGGCACGCACACAACTGAAACGCAAGATATTACTGATACCTATATCCGTAGGTTTTCTGTGTAGCGTGGTATGCGTGGGAATGTATTTTATAGGAATCGTACTGCGCCTTGAAAATGTGTTCAGTGCCCAATACTTCATTCCTATTTTCGGCATATTGATGGGAAACATGCTATCCAGTAATGTTATAGCCCTAAATACTTATTATAGCGGATTGAAACGCGAGCAACAACTTTACCGCTATCTGCTTGGTAACGGGGCTACCCGTACAGAAGCGCAAGCGCCGTTTATCCGTCAGGCCATTATCAAGGCATTCAGTCCGCTCATCGCCAATATCTCTGTCATGGGCTTGGTAGCATTTCCCGGAACAATGATTGGACAGATATTGGGCGGGAGTAGTCCCAATGTCGCTATCAAATATCAGATGATGATTATGGTTATCACATTTACGGCATCTATGCTTTCACTGATGATAACCATTTCATTGGCTTCGCGTAAGTCTTTCGACGCCTACGGAAAGCTACGGCCTGTCATGGTAGAAAAAAAAGTAAAAAGTAAGCCGTAATTCGCTACTTTTATGTATATTTGCAACCAAATTTTCTACTGATAATGAAAATTAAGGAGATAGTAAGCGCCCTTGAACGGTTCGCGCCTCTGCCATTGCAAGACGGATTTGACAATGCCGGCCTGCAAATTGGATTGACAGATGCGGAAGCAACAGGGGCTTTGTTGTGTCTTGACGTTACTGAAGCCGTATTGGACGAAGCAATTGCGTTAGGGTACAATCTTGTCATATCGCATCATCCGCTTATCTTCAAAGGTTATAAATCCATAACAGGAAAGGACTATGTGGAGCGTTGTATCTTGAAAGCTATCAAGAACGACCTTGTCATTTATTCCGCCCACACTAACCTGGACAATGCACCGGAAGGAGTGAATTTCAAGATTGCCGAGAAAATCGGATTAAAGAATGTACGTGTACTGGAAGCCAAAGAAAACGCTTTATTGAAACTGGTGACATTCGTACCTGCCGCACAGGCGGAACAAGTACGCATAGCATTGGCATCTGCCGGATGCGGATGTATCGGCAATTATGATTCGTGCAGCTACAATGTGGAGGGCGAGGGAATGTTTCGTGCTCTTGAAAGCGCCAATCCTTATTGCGGAAAAATCGGCGAGCTGCATGTGGAAAAGGAGACGCGTATCGAAACCATTCTGCCAGCTTACCGAAAAGCAGAAGCAATAAAAGCGTTACTCGCCGCACATCCGTACGAGGAACCTGCATTTGATTTATATCCGTTGCAGAACTCCTGGCAACAAGCCGGAGCAGGCGTTATCGGCGAATTGGAAGCTCCGGAAACCGAATTGGAGTTCCTGAAGCGTATCAAGAAAACCTTTGAAGTGGGTTGCCTGAAACACAACAAACTGACCGGGCGGGAGATACAGACCGTTGCCCTATGTGGCGGTGCAGGGGCTTTTCTCATGCCGCTTGCCATACGCAACCATGCTGATGTCTTCATTACCGGCGAAATAAAATACCACGACTATTTCGGCCACGACACAGACATCCTGTTGGCAGAGATAGGGCATTATGAAAGCGAACAGTATACAAAAGAAATATTTTATACAATAATCCGGGATTTGTTTCCTGCTGTTGAAGTTCAACCAAGCAAAGTAAATACGAATCCCATAAAATACATGTAATTAAAATGGCTAAAGAAGCAAAAAAAGATCCTCAGGAATTGACAGTGGAGCAGAAATTAAAAGCTTTGTTCCAATTACAGACCATGTTGTCTAAAATTGATGAAATCAAGACGTTGAGAGGCGAGCTTCCTCTGGAAGTGCAAGACTTGGAAGATGAAATTGCCGGTTTGAGTACCCGTATCGAAAGAATCCAGTCGGAGGTTTCCGAATTGAAATCCGCTATTGCTACCAAAAGAGTAGAGATCGAAACCGCAAAAGCTTCCGTTGCAAAATATAAAGAACAACAGGAAAACGTACGCAACAACCGCGAATATGACTTCCTAAGTAAAGAAATCGAGTTCCAAACATTGGAAATTGAGCTTTGCGAAAAGAGAATCAAAGAGTTTACCGCTGATGAGGAAGTGAAATCTCAGGAAGCAGCAGAAAGCATTGCCGCTTTGGAAGAAAGACAAAAAGATCTGGACGTAAAGAAGAATGAGCTGGACGAAATCATTTCTGAAACCAAACAGGAAGAAGAAAAGCTAAGAGACAAAGCCAAAGATCTCGAAACAAAAATCGAACCGCGTCTGCTCCAGTCTTTCAAGCGTATCCGCAAAAATTCACGCAATGGTTTGGGCATCGTTTATGTACAGCGTGATGCCTGCGGTGGTTGCTTCAACAAAATTCCGCCTCAAAGACAATTGGACATCCGTTCACGTAAGAAAATCATTGTTTGCGAATATTGCGGACGTATCATGATTGACCCGGAACTGGCAGGTATTGCTCCGGAAGTGAAAGAAGAACCGGTAAAAGAAAAAACAACAAGAAGCAGAAAGAAAGCAGCAGACGCTGAATAAATTCCGTAATTCTTGCGATAAACCCAATAAGGTTCAGGCAGTTATTTTATGAGATGAATAACAGCCTGAACCTTATTTATGAACATGAAAATCAAAAGTAGGCCTACTTTGCTATTCCCAATTAATTTCACACACTTGTCCAAACTCATAAGAGTAGGAGGAAATACGTATTTTTAACTATCATTTTCACACATCATCAACATTTTCATCCCCCGTCCAGAAGCTACTCTGAGAGGGGATACAATGAGTCCCTGAGTGAAAGGCATTGACTCCCTGACTGAATCCCTTTCACTCAGGGACTCAAATCAAAGATCCTTGTAATCGGGTATATCTTGTAAGAAAATATAACTATTATTTTCATAATCCATACGACAGCAATAATGCCTGATACCATTACTCACTATCAGATAGTCCACCTTCAATACCATATTGTAACGGGTAATCTGATCGAAAACCTTTTGAGTAATTTCCACTTCGGGAGCCTTGTATTCCACAATCATACGCGCTGTGAGATCACGCCTGTAAAGCACTGTATCACAGCGTTTTTTAGTGCCATTCAATTGCACCTGCACCTCGTTTGCCATAAGCGCCTGCGGATAGCCTTTATGCACCAAAAGAAAGTGCACAAAGTGCTGTCGCACCCATTCCTCAGGAGTCAAAGCAACATATCGGCGACGGACCACGTCAAAAATACTCCTTTTCCCGTCTCTCATAGCAATTTTGGCATCAAATGCCGGCAAGTTAAGTGAGAACATTCTATTTTAATTTCTTGTTTTTACTTTTTTATTGTAACTTTGTAAGTTAAACAATCACTCCTTAACGACTCTTTAGGGAACAAATTTAATGAAATCTTATGAAAACAAAAGAAGAAATCGTCGCTAATTGGCTACCCCGTTACACAAAACGTAACCTGGAAGATTTTGGAGAGTATATCCTGTTGACCAACTTCAACAAGTATGTGGAAATTTTCGCTGAAAAGTTCAATGTTCCCATTCTCGGCAAAGATGCCAATATGATTTCTGCCAGTGCGGAAGGAATAACCATTATCAATTTTGGAATGGGAAGCCCTAATGCCGCCATTATCATGGATTTACTGAGCGCTATTCAGCCTAAAGCATGTCTGTTTTTAGGTAAATGCGGTGGTATAGACAAAAAAAATAGAATAGGGGACCTTATCCTTCCAATCGCCGCCATCCGTGGCGAAGGTACCTCAAACGACTATTTTCCACCGGAAGTGCCGTCATTACCGGCGTTTATGCTGCAACGTGCCGTTTCTTCCGCCATTCGCGACTATGCGCGTGATTACTGGACCGGAACCGTATATACTACCAATCGCCGTATTTGGGAACATGATGAAAACTTCAAAGAATACCTCAAGAAGACGCGCGCCATGGCAGTTGACATGGAAACGGCAACTTTATTCAGCTGCGGCTTTGCCAATCATATCCCGACAGGAGCCTTATTACTGGTGTCCGATCAACCAATGATTCCCGAAGGGGTCAAGACCGATAAGAGCGATAATATAGTAACCCAAAATTACGTAACGGAACACGTTGAAATAGGCATCGCATCCCTGCGTATGATTATTGACGAAAAGAAAACCGTAAAACATCTGAAATTCGACTGGTAAAGCAAAAAAATATGGCAAAGCAGGAAATCACGTGTGACGACATTATCAAAGAGCTAAAAGCCGGACAATACCGCCCCGTCTATTATTTAATGGGCGAAGAACCATATTACATCGATCTTCTTTCGGATTATATAACGGACAATATACTGAATGAAACCGAAAAAGAGTTCAACCTGACCGTAATGTATGGTGCAGACGTAGATGTAGCTACAATCATCAATGCCGCCAAACGTTATCCGATGATGTCAGAACACCAAGTGGTTGTGGTAAAGGAAGCACAGAACATACGCAACATGGAAGAGCTTTCCTATTACCTTCAGAAGCCTTTGCTCTCCACTATATTGGTAATATGCCACAAGCATGGCACACTGGACAGAAGGAAAAAGCTGGCTGCCGAAATAGAAAAGTCCGGCATACTGTTCGAATCTAAGAAAGTAAGGGATGCCCAGCTTCCGACATTCATCACGTCATACATGAAACGTAAGGGGGTAGATATGGATCCCAAAGCAACTTCCATGCTTGCCGATTTCGTAGGAACCGATCTCAGTCGCCTTACCGGAGAGCTGGAGAAACTGATTATTACACTTCCAAAAAGCCAGACACGCGTTACCCCCGAGCAGATAGAGCAAAACATTGGAATCAGCAAAGATTATAACAACTTTGAGCTCCGTAGCGCCATTGTGGAAAAGGACATCTTGAAAGCGAATAAGATAATAAAATATTTTGAAGAAAATCCAAAAACCAATCCGATTCAAATGACTTTATCTTTACTTTTTGGATTCTTTTCCAACTTAATGTTAGCCTATTACGCTCCCGAAAAAACAGAGCAAGGCATTGCTTCATTCATAGGCTTAAAGACTCCATGGCAGTCTCGTGAATATCTAAATGCCATGCGGCGATATAATGGAGTAAAAACCATGCAAATCATTGGAGAAATACGATATACGGATGCAAAATCCAAAGGAGTAGGCAACTCTTCATTAAATGACAGCGATCTCTTGCGTGAGTTGATCTTTAAAATCCTGCATTAAAAACTCCTTTGAACATAACCTTTCCTACAATAAAGTAAATAGAAGAAACTGTTCATTTTTGTATCATTCTGTCACATTTAGGGGGAATTTCCCCCTTTTTTTCTATTTCACCTCTTTGCCAATAACCCCAAAAGTAGTATAAAAGACTAATATACAATAAAATACCTTCAAAAAGACGCCCTGAGAATCGCATTTTTTTAATCATCCAGACATTTATACGGAAATAAGACAGAGATTTCATCTTAATGAGAAGTGGAACAGAGAGAATATAAATCCGCTTGCTAATTGTCACCCATTTTCTTAAAAAAATAGCCCATCCAAATTTATCCATTAATACTAAATAGAGAGAATAGTTGTGCACTGCAACTATGGAATATAACTTTCGTAAAAAGCATATATTACTATTGTATAAAATACAATGGTAATATATACCAAATATACATATTATATCATCAATACAATTGTAAATATCGAAATTTGCATTAATAATATCGCTCACTATACGTTTATACAACAAACCATTAATAGTAATATTTTAGAAATATAAATAGCTATAAATCTTAACTATACCACATTTTATTATAGCAAAGGCTTAATAGAACAAATAACAAGCATGAAACAATTGTAACACAGGTAAAATCAAGCAAACAGAGTGTATATAATACATTATATATCAATAAAATATGAATTTTAATTAAACTAAAAATATTAATGATAAATCAATCAATAATAGACATTGCGCATTAATATATAACATAAGTAATAATCAGGAGTACAACTGTAAAAAATCACATATCACAATTATAATTTGCTTTTGTAATTTTTATTATTTACTTTTGTAATCGGATAGTTTATGAATACAATTGTAATAACAATCACGCCATGAGTATAAAAGATAGATTTAAGATGATAATGGATCGGGAAAAACTAACAGCCGGAGCATTTGCCGAAAGCATTGGAGTGGCCCAAGCTACCATTTCTCATATTTTAGGTTCTCGCAATAAATATCCAAGTACAGAAGTAATTCTGAAGTTGCATCAATGTTACAAGGACATTAACTTGGAATGGTTGCTAACGGGGAAAGGAAATATGAGTAATGATTCCTCTTCCACTGAAAGCGGTGGATTTGACTATCCGCTATTTGCTGACAATCCAGAAAACCCGTCCTATGAACCGAATGTTTCGGAAAATCGCAAGGAAATCGCATTAGAAACAGCACAAAAGCCCACCAAAGAGATTGTAAAACAAGAGATTATCTATAAAGAAAGGCCACCAAGGAAAATAACCGAAATAAGAATTTTCTTTGATGATAATACTTACGAAACATTCAAACCGGAAAATTAGAAGACAGCTACGGCTATTTGCACAAATTCCCGTATCTTTGCAGCCGAAAGATAATTCTTCTTTATAGATAATATGAAAAAATATATTTTAGATCTGACAGTGACCGAGAATGTTCGTCTGCATGCCAATTATGCGCTGCTGAAATTGACTTCTTCGTCCCCGCTTCCGGAAATGCTACCGGGACAATTTGCAGAGATTCGTGTAGACGGTTCACCAACGACTTTCCTACGGCGTCCTATCTCTATTAATTATGTAGACAAACAACGGAATGAGGTTTGGTTCCTCATTCAACTTGTTGGTGACGGAACCAAGCGTTTAGGCGAAGCGAAAAAGGGAGACGCAATCAATGTAGTACTTCCGTTGGGAAATTGCTTCACAATGCCTGAAAAGCCCTCAGATAAGCTTCTGTTAGTAGGTGGTGGTGTAGGCACAGCACCTATGTTGTATTTAGGTGAACAATTAGCTAAAAACGGAAGTAAACCAACGTTCCTGTTAGGTGCCAGAAGCAATAAAGACTTGCTGCAATTAGAAGAATTCGCTGCTTATGGAGAAGTATATACCACTACGGAAGACGGCAGCTATGGCGAAAAAGGATATGTCACCCAGCACTCTATATTAAGCAAAGTGAATTTTGAACAAATATATACCTGCGGGCCTAAACCGATGATGATGGCCGTAGCTAAATATGCTAAAAGTAAAGGCATCAATTGTGAAGTATCCCTGGAGAACATGATGGCATGTGGCATAGGAGCCTGCTTATGTTGCGTGGAAAATACTACGGAAGGTCATTTATGTGTATGTAAAGAAGGTCCGGTTTTTAATACAAATAAACTATTATGGCAGATTTAAGTGTAAATATTGGCGAACTGCAAATGAAGAATCCGGTAATGACGGCATCCGGAACTTTTGGATATGGTGAAGAATTTGCCGATTTCATCGATATATCGCGAATAGGTGGTATAATTGTAAAAGGCACCACTCTTCACAAACGTGAAGGTAACCCATATCCGCGCATGGCAGAGACTCCGTCCGGCATGTTAAATGCTGTGGGACTGCAAAATAAAGGTGTGCATTATTTTGTTGAACATATCTATCCGCGCATCAAGGATATCAAAACCAATATGATTGTGAATGTTTCAGGTTCTGCCATTGAAGATTATGTGAAAACAGCGGAAATCATCAACGATCTTGTAAATATTCCTGCCATAGAGTTAAATATTTCCTGCCCTAATGTCAAGCAAGGTGGAATGGCGTTTGGAGTTACAGCCAAAGGCGCTGAAGAAGTAGTAAAAGCTGTACGCTCAGTTTACAAAAAGACACTTATCGTAAAACTCTCACCCAACGTTACAGATATTACAGAAATAGCACGTGCAGCCGAAAATGGCGGTGCAGATAGCGTATCACTCATCAATACCTTGCTAGGAATGGCTGTGGACGCGGAACGCAAGCGTCCTATACTCTCTACTGTAACGGGAGGTATGTCCGGAGCAGCAGTGAAACCCATTGCACTCCGTATGGTATGGCAAGTTGCTAAGGCGGTAAAAATACCAGTCATAGGACTGGGAGGTATCATGAATTGGAAAGATGCAGTAGAATTCATGCTTGCAGGAGCTTCTGCCATACAAATTGGTACAGCAAACTTTATCGATCCGGCAATAACCGTGAAGGTTGCAGAAGGAATTGATGATTATCTCAACAGACACAATTATAAGTCTGTGAAGGAAATAATAGGTGCGCTTGAGATATAACACTTAACAAGGCATAGCCATTCGCAAACAATTTTCATAAAAAAGGACATTCACTCATGAATGTCCTTTTTCTTTTTATTTACATTTTACATATCACTCATTCAACAGATCTGGACGTAGTTTACGAGTTCTTTCAAGTGACTGTTGCAATTCCCATTCCTTAATTTTAGCCTCGTGACCGGATAGTAAAATTTCCGGAACTTTCCAGCCTTTGTAATCAGCAGGACGCGTATAGACCGGAGCAGCTAAAAGATTATCCTGAAAGGAATCGGAAAGAGCAGACTGCTCGTCAGAGATAACCCCGGGGATAATGCGAACAATCGCATCAGCCATAACGGCAGCTGCCAGTTCACCACCTGTCAGTACGTAGTCGCCAATACTGATTTCTTTTGTAATAAGATGCTCTCGAATGCGATAATCAATCCCCTTGAAATGCCCACAGAGAATAATGAGATTTTTAGCCAAAGACAACGTATTGGCCATAGGCTGATTGAACTGCTCACCATCCGGAGTTGTAAAAATTACCTCGTCGTATTCTCGTTCTGCCTTCAAAGTATTGATGCAGCGCTCTATGGGCTCTATTTTCATAACCATTCCGGCAAACCCACCAAAAGGATAATCGTCCACCCGGCGATACTTATCTTCTGTATAATCGCGAAGATTATGAATGTGGATTTCTGCAAGCCCCTTATTTTGAGCGCGTTTCATTATGGAGCAGTTGAAGAAGCCTTCAATCATTTCCGGCAAAACAGTGATGATGTCAATACGCATATACTTAATTTTTCCGCAAAAATAGTGTAAGTTAAGAGTAAAAGCAAAAAATATTCGGGAGAAACCCGTATTTTTGCGTACAAACTCTAAAATCGTTATGACAATAAAAGAAAGAATAGACCAATTACGCACCGACCTCCATCGGCACAATTATAATTATTACGTGCTGAATACCCCCGAAATATCAGATAAAGAGTTCGATGACATGATGCGCGAATTGCAGGACCTTGAGAAAGAGCATCCTGAGTATCAAGATGAAAATTCTCCCACCATGCGCGTAGGAAGTGACTTGAACAAGAACTTCACACAGGTAACTCATAAATATCCCATGCTTTCGTTAGGAAACACTTATTCCGAAAATGAAGTAACGGACTTTTATGACCGAGTAAAAAAAGCTCTGAATGAGGATTTTGAAATATGCTGCGAATTGAAATACGACGGAACGTCCATTTCATTGACCTACGAGAACGGCAAGTTAGTACGTGCTGTAACCCGAGGAGACGGCGAAAAAGGCGACGATGTGACAGACAATGTAAAAACAATCCGCACCATACCATTGGTTTTACATGGCAACAATTATCCTGAACATTTTGAGATCAGAGGAGAAATATTAATGCCTTGGGAGGTATTTGAAGAACTCAATCGGGAAAAAGAAGCACGTGAAGAACCGCTTTTTGCCAATCCACGCAACGCCGCGTCCGGAACTTTAAAACTGCAAAACTCCGCTATTGTAGCTTCACGTAAGCTTGATGCCTATCTATACTATCTTTTAGGAGAGGAATTGCCTTGTGACGGGCATTATGAGAATCTGCAAACAGCCGCCGGTTGGGGATTTAAGATCTCAGAGCACACGAAAAAAACTCACAGCCTTGAAGAAGTATTCGAATATATTCGATACTGGGATACTGAACGTAAAAGCCTGCCGGTTGCGACAGACGGTATCGTACTAAAAGTCAACAGTATGCGCCAACAAAAAAGTCTTGGTTTCACCGCAAAATCTCCTCGTTGGGCAATAGCATACAAATTTCAGGCAGAACGTGCCTTAACGCGTTTAAACAGGGTTACTTATCAGGTAGGACGCACCGGAGCAATAACTCCTGTCGCCAACTTAGACCCCGTACAACTATCCGGTACTATTGTGAAGAGAGCCTCCCTGCACAATGCTGATATTATCGAAGGGTTGGACTTACATATCGGAGATATGGTCTATGTGGAAAAAGGCGGAGAAATCATACCCAAAATTACAGGGGTGGACAAAGATGCACGCGGCATGCTTATCGGTGAAAAAGTAAAATTTATCACTCATTGCCCGGAATGTGGCAGCAAGTTGGTACGTTATGAAGGAGAAGTAGCCCACTATTGTCCTAACGAAACAGCTTGTCCCCCCCAAATAAAAGGCAAAATAGAGCATTTTATCAGTCGTAAGGCTATGAATATTGACGGACTGGGTCCGGAGACCGTAGATACGTTCTATCGTTTGGGATTAATCAAGGATACGGCAGATCTATATCAACTCACAGCAGAGGATATTAAAAATTTAGACCGTATGGGTGAGAAATCTGCAGAAAACATTATTAAAGGAATCAAGGCAAGCAAAGAAGTTCCTTTTGAAAGAGTGCTTTTTGCATTGGGAATTCGTTTCGTGGGTGAAACAGTAGCCAAAAAAATAGCCAAATCCTTTAATAATATAGAGGAACTGGAAAATGCAGATCTCGAAAAGCTGACAAGCATCGATGAAATCGGGGAAAAAATAGCGCAAAGCATCTTAATATACTTCTCAAGTCCATTGAATGTCAGTCTTATAGAACGTCTGAAATCTGCCGGGTTGCAACTATATCGTAAAGAAGAAGATTTGAATGAATATACGGATAAACTGGCAGGGCAATCTATCGTAATAAGCGGCGTATTCACCCATCATTCTCGAGATGAATATAAAGATCTGATAGAAAAAAATGGTGGAAAGAACGTTGGCAGTATCTCCACCAAGACCAGTTTTATTCTGGCAGGTGAAAATATGGGGCCGTCCAAGCTGGAAAAAGCTCATAAACTGGGTATAAAGATTATAAGCGAAGATGAGTTTTTAACGCTCATATCCTAACAAATTTCCACAAAAAGCTTTTTTATAGCTTATATTTGTATGGTAAATCGAAAAAAATCGTACTTTTGCGAGTCATTTAATTAGAGATTACTTTATAATACTCATGATACAGACAAGATTGAAAGGAATGGGGGTAGCGCTGATTACTCCATTTAAAGAGGATGAAAGCGTTGATTACGATGCATTGATGCGTTTAGTAGACTATCAGCTTCAAAACAACACTGACTTTTTATGCGTGCTTGGTACCACAGCAGAAACTCCGACTTTGACTGAAGACGAAAAAAAGAAAATTAAGAAAATGGTTATCGAACGGGTGAATGGGAAAATACCTATTTTACTCGGAGTAGGAGGAAATAATACTCGCGCTGTGGTAGATACTCTAAAAAATGACGATTTTACCGGAGTAGATGCGATTCTTTCTGTTGTACCATATTACAACAAGCCTTCTCAAGAAGGTATTTACCAGCATTATAAAGCGATATCCGAAGCCACAGAGCTCCCTATTGTACTCTATAACGTACCAGGACGCACCGGTGTAAATATGAAAGCTGAAACAACCTTACGAATTGCACGTGACTTCAAAAACGTCATTGCAATCAAGGAAGCATCAGGTGACATTACCCAAATGGATGATATCATCAAAAATAAACCTGCTAATTTCGACGTTATTTCAGGCGATGACGGCATCACCTTTCCCTTGATCACCTTAGGGGCAGTTGGCATCATCTCGGTCATAGGAAATGCCTTCCCGCGCGAATTCAGTCGTATGGTGCGTTTGGCATTACAAGGAGATTACCAAAATGCACTGACAATTCATCACAAATTTGCTGAATTATTCAAATTACTCTTTGTAGACGGTAATCCTGCTGGAGTTAAAGCTATGCTAAATGCAATGGGAATGATTGAAAATAAACTTCGTCTGCCACTCGTGCCAACTAGAATCACAACTTTCGAAGCTATGCGTACGATATTAAACGAATTAAATATCAAATGCTAAATTATATATTAGAGCATAAAAAAGCCCCGCATTAGCGAGGCTTTTTTTATGGGTCAATCTTATAATGCAACAAACAAAAAACCTCTACAATAAATGTAGAGGTTTTTGTGATCGCGACAGGATTCAAACCTGTAACCGGCTGATCCGTAGTCAGCTACTCTATTCAGTTGAGCTACGCGACCGTTGTTTAATATTTTAGTAGTGACCGCGACAGGATTCAAACCTGTAACCGGCTGATCCGTAGTCAGCTACTCTATTCAGTTGAGCTACGCGGCCTTTTTGTTTAACGGGTGCAAAGATACGTACTTTTTCTAAATTAGCAAACAATATGCACACTTTTTTTGAGGAAAATTACTCAATGAATCGGTAATTAAACAATTGCCAACCGAGTGTCAGCCCCACATTCCATTCCTTTTTCGGTGAACTATAATGATTTACATATGCTGATATCGCTCCGAATGGTAATTGACATATCACTGAAATTTCTCCCAAATATTCAAAGCGGGAAAACGCTTTTCCGTAATAAGCCTTGTTCAAAGCATTCTTTTTAATAGGAAATATAGGCATGAATCCATAAAGTTCAGAACGAACTTGAAACATGTCATTGAAAACAAAAATCGGTTTGATACCTGCCGCTAAAAACTGATTGGCCCGGAATGCCTCATTATACATTATCTTGCTATGGGGAGTCGGAGAAAAATCTGCAGCCTGCAACATAGTTGCCGCATAATTCTCTGAAAAATTCTTCGATGAATATAGCATTTCCGCCATCCACCCCAAAGTAAACTTTGGAGTCATGGTATGATACGCATATTTCATATAAGATATTTGTAACCAAGACTGCCGATCTTTAGTTGTGAAACTTGTTTCTGTAGGATTTCCCGGTATAAACTTTTCTTTTCCGGTAAAAACCTGTGCTACCAATTTTTCAAAATAGCCTTTTGTGGCATATTGTCGTGCATTCAATGTACTACCATAAAAGCCTATAGCACCTCCTAAAAGGTTGTAAGTACTCCTGTCCGAACGATCTTTATCAAAGTTTATCACATTGGATTGGAAATAATTATCCTGAAGTTTTCCATATCCGATACTTATTTCGGCTCGCTTATTTGCTAAAAAAGGCAGAGCCACCATCAACTTCACAAAACGCTCATCTTTAGAATTAAAAGAAGGTTTATCATTTTTAGAGAAAAGCTTATCCTTTTTGTAATAATCGAACGTGCTCAAAGAAGCAATAAGGCGATAGGAGGTCGGAACACGAGTAGGAAGATCTATTTTAGCCATAAGTTGCGCATTATTATACACCTTACCAATCTGACCGTCAAGAGTAATTTCTTTGGAATAATAGTTCAGATTCTGATATCCCAGTCCTAAATAAATCTGATTAGAACTGGTCGTAGAAACACTTCCGCCCATTCGTACAGAGAAATTATCCTCCATTTTAACCTTTAAATGCAATGAATATAAGTCGGTTTTGGGATCATAAACCGCATGTGGGATAATCTCCGATATCATATTATCGGATAATAGGCGAAAATAACCACGCTTCAAATCTTCATATGTAAACACCTCATGGTCTTCATCATGGAACTCTTTTTTAATATAGGCTTGCTGCTGTGGATTAGCTCCTTCTATATAGATGTCTCTAAAACGGAACTGAGGTAAATTGCTTCGATATACAAGACGCCTTAAACGTACATTCTCTGCACTTGTTCTCCGATGTATACGACTTTTTATAGAATCCATCAGGCTGATAGTCCGATTATAGCCGATATCGTGCAATTCTTGCAAACGATCAAAATCCAAAAGACTTACGTCATCATACTTAAATGTCATAACAATACCCAAAGAATCCGGAAGAGTATAGTCCGTTTTCTGCATAATCATGTTCTCAAGCTGACTCATCAAATCATTTTCTTTTGGCTTACCGGGATTAGCAGCCACTACACTACCAATAATGACTCCCGGCCGAAAATCTTCGCGCATGATGTCGGTCGGGAAATTATTATAAATTCCACCGTCATAAGCTAAAACGCTATCAATTTCTATCGGTTTGAATACAAACGGAAAGCTCATCGAAGCGCGTACCGCATCTCCTAAATCCCCCTTACGCATAATCAACGGCCTTTTGTTATACACATCGGAAGCTATACAACGAAAAGGCACAAACAGATGATTAAAATCCCCATTACATGCCGCTGTAGCGCGTGCAAAAAGCTCGACAAAAACCAAATTCATCTGAATAGGGTTTACCATACTAGTAGGAAGTATCTGAGGCTTGATATGCAACGAATCCTTAAAAGAGAAACGAATATTGAAAAACTCCGGAGTAGGTCGGTTTTGCTTAAAGTAATACCCATATTCGGGTTCTATTTGCCCCGAATACCAACGTTTGAAGTCTTCTGAGCGCAGCAATGCTTCCATATCATCAGGAGAATATCCCATAGCGTAAAGCGAACCAATAATAGCTCCCATAGAAGTACCGGTAATGTAATCAATAGGAATATTATTTTCTTCCAAAGCACGAATAATACCGATATGCGTCATGCCTTTTGCACCACCGCCACTCAAAACAAGTCCTACTTTCTGAGCTTGCGTAAACGGCAGAAAGAACAGGCAGAGTGACAAAAACAAAAGAAATCTTTTCATGAATATAGTTTCGAGTGAAATATACTAGTTTATTCAATGTCCAAATATAGACAATAGTTTCCAAAAACCTCGTATCCAACGGAAAAAAACATAATCATTACGAAAAAACAAACAAAAAAAAGGGCATTACAACTCATATAAGCTGTAATGCCCTATATAATAAATTTAAAGGGGCTTATTTAATCAGATCAATGCTTCTTTTAACAAAGTTATTCAAAGCCTCGCCTTTCAACATGCCGTTTTGAAGCAAAGCCAAATCAATCAATTGACGAACAACTTTATTATGGGCGGCATAGTTAGCAAACAGACTTTCTTTCTGTGCTTTCAGTTCTTCCCACTTCTTGTCCAAACTGTCTACTTCATCTTTTTCAACTGTAGAAATCTCTTCATCTTTTTTGCCTTCCTGTTTCTTTTTCAGTTCATTACGACGGTTGTTGATATCATCCATTTCTTTCTGAACCGGTGCAATAGCTGCTGTACATTCTCTATCTTCATCATCCAGAATCTCTTTGACTAACTTATGATCAGCATTCAATACCAAGTTAAACATATCCGGCATTTCACCATAAAAACTCATTCCGGCCTGAATATTAGCCATTTCTTTCATACGACGCATATACTCACTTTGAGTAATCATCACCGGCGAGGCATTTTCCCCCAAAGATTGCGCCATTATGCTAAACTCTGTTTTTTCGATTTGCGGCAGTTGACTCTTGAAAATAGCAGAGAGAGCCTCTTGTTTACCGGCATCCAATACGTCGTTTTTCTTGTCTTCTTTAACTATCAAGTTATCAATGACATCACTGTCTACGCGAGTAAAACGTACTTTTTCAAATTTCTGCTCCAACATACTTACCATAGCAACGTCAAGCTGTCCATTCATCAACAATACGTTATAGCCCTTATTCTTGGCCGCCTCAATATAGCTGTATTGCTCATCTTTATTGTTGGCATACAGATAAATCAAGTTACCATCCTTGTCAGTCTGATTGTCTTTTATCAAAGTCTTATACTCTTCAAAAGTATAATGTTTGTTATCAGTATCGGTAAGAAGGGCAAAATCTTTTGCTCTATCATAGAAATCCTCTTGAGTGAGCATTCCATAATTAATAAAGATTTTCAAATCATTCCATTTTTCCTCAAACTGTTTACGATCGTTCTTGAATATAGATTGCAAGCGATCGGATACTTTCTTTGTAATGTATGTAGAAATTTTCTTCACATTAGAATCACTTTGCAAATAGGAACGAGAAACATTCAGTGGAATATCCGGCGAATCAAGTACTCCATGCAACAAAGTCAAAAAGTCTGGAACAATACCCTCTACGGAGTCCGTTACATACACCTGATTGCAATAGAGCTGTATTTTGTTTTTGTTCAACTCTATGTTGCTCTTTACTTTTGGAAAGTACAATATACCTGTAAGATGGAACGGGTAATCCACATTCAGATGTATCCAAAACAACGGTTCATCGGACATCGGATAAAGGTCACGATAGAACTTTTTATAATCCTCGTCTTTTAATTCACTGGGTTTCAGTGTCCACAACGGATTTGCATCATTAATAATGTTATCCTCCTCTGTTTCAACCTGCTTACCGTCTTTCCACTCTTTTTTCTTGCCAAATGCAACAGGAATAGGAAGGAAGCTACAATATTTTTTCAAAAGAGAAGATATGCGTGTTTCTTCAAGGAATTCCTTACAATCATCATCTATATAAAGAACTATGTCAGTACCGCGTTCCGCTTTCTCTGTATCTTCAATTGTAAATTCGGGACTACCATCACAAGTCCATTTCACAGCTTTAGCTCCTTCCTGATGTGATTTGGTAATTATTTCAACTTTCTTGGCAACCATGAAAGCCGAATAGAAACCAAGTCCGAAATGGCCGATAATAGCATTGGCGTCATTCTTATATTTTTCCAAAAAATCATTCGCTCCCGAAAATGCAATCTGATTAATATATTTATCTATTTCTTCTGCCGTTAAACCAATTCCATGGTCTGATACGGTAATCGTATCCTTACCCAAAGACACACGTACTGTCAAATCACCGACTTCACCTTTAAATTCGCCAATAGACGCCAGCGTTTTAAGCTTCTGAGTAGCGTCAACTGCATTAGATACTAATTCACGAAGGAAAATCTCATGATCACTGTACAAAAACTTTTTGATAACGGGGAAAATGTTTTCTGTAGTTACCCCAATATTTCCTTTTTGCATACTAAACTTATATTTTAAATTTATATTTATATTTCATTGCTTTGGCAAACAGAACACAAAAAAAATGCCAGCTCCCAAGAGCTGACATTTTGACTGCTTTTTATTATAAAAACTTTTATTACGCTTTGGTTATATTCAACTCATCTTTCTCCTTATTTACAGAAACGTTAATCGTATCTCCCGGTTGTAACCCAGCCGAAATAATAAGTTCCGAAAGTCCATCTTCCAAATAATTCTGAATGGCTCGTTTCAACGGACGAGCACCAAATTGTACATCATAACCTTTCGTTGCAAGAAATCTTTTGGCTTCATCATCCACAACCATCTTATAGCCAATAGCTTCAACACGCCCATACAAGCCTTTCAACTCTATATCTACAATTTTTGTAATAGCATCCAGTGAAAGCTGGTCAAACGTTATGATTTCATCCAAACGGTTCAAGAACTCAGGAGCAAAAGTCTTATTCAACGCCTTTTGAATCACACTACGCGAATGTTCGTTATCATCCGTACGAGCTTGCGCCGCAAATCCCACACCACGACCGAATTCTTTCAATTGGCGGGTTCCAATATTGGAGGTCATAATAATCACAGTATTCTTGAAATCAATGGTTCTGCCATAATTGTCAGTAAGACGCCCTTCATCCAATACCTGCAACAAGATGTTGAAAACATCCGGATGCGCCTTCTCAATTTCATCAAGCAACACTATGGAATAAGGTTTGCGGCGTACTTTCTCCGTCAACTGTCCGCCTTCTTCATAACCGACATATCCCGGAGCCGCACCAATCATACGAGACACCGTATATTTTTCCATATACTCGCTCATATCGATACGTATCAACGCATCGCTGGAACCGAACATGTATTTAGCCAACTGTTTTGCCAAGTGTGTTTTGCCTACACCGGTAGGACCAAGAAACATAAATGTACCAATGGGACGATTAGGGTCTTTCAATCCTACACGACTGCGCAATATTGCTTTGGTAAGCTTTTCAATAGCAGTGTCTTGTGCCACAACCTTGGCTTGCAAATCTTCTTTCATGCCAGCCAGTTTGATACCTTCCGCTTGAGCCATACGCTGCACCGGTACCCCAGACATCATTGAAATTACATTGGCTATTTCTTCCTCACCAACAGTTTGGCGATCATCTTTGAGACGCGCTTCCCATTCAGCTTTCATTTCATCCAAATGAACAGAAAGTTCTTTCTCTCTATCCCGATAACTAGCAGCCAATTCAAAGTTCTGAGATTTCACCGCTTCAGCCTTCAAAACACGTGCGTCTTCTATTAACTTTTCCTGTTCCTCAATTTCTTTAGGAACATTTATGTTCATTAGATGCACGCGTGAACCGGCTTCATCCAAAGCATCAATAGCTTTATCAGGAAAGTTGCGATCAGTTACATAACGGTCTGACAACTTGACACATGCCTCCAACGCTTCATCTGTATAATCAACATTATGATGCTCTTCATACTTTTCTTTTATATTTTTTAATATTTGGAGGGTTTCCTCCGGAGTTGTGGGCTCTACAATCACTTTTTGAAAACGACGTTCCAAAGCTCCATCTTTCTCTATATTCTTTCTGTATTCATCAAGAGTTGTAGCACCGATGCATTGTATTTCACCACGAGCCAAGGCCGGTTTCAGCATATTAGCCGCATCCATAGAACCTGCAGCGGCACCAGCACCTACAATAGTATGAATTTCATCTATAAATAGAATTATATTCGGGTTCTTCTGCAATTCATTAATAATAGAACGTATACGCTCTTCAAATTGCCCGCGATATTTAGTTCCAGCCACAACAGAAGCCATGTCAAGCATAACAACCCGTTTATCAAATAGGATACGAGATACCTTCTTTTGGACAATACGCAATGCCAGTCCCTCTACAATAGCCGATTTGCCAACTCCCGGTTCGCCAATCAGCACTGGATTGTTTTTCTTACGACGGCTCAAAATCTGCGCCAAGCGCTCTATTTCACGTTCACGCCCAACCACAGGATCAAGTTTACCTTCCTCAGCTGCACGAGTCATATCCATACCGAAATTATCCAATACCGGAGTATCATTAGAGGGTTGCTTTGATGCTGTTTGCGCAGAAGAAGCCGTTCCCATTCCTGCACTACGGGAAGAATGAGACATATTCATGTCTTCTTCATCCTCTTCATCTTCTTCCTGAAATCCCATTCCTGCATTCGGATTAGTAGATTGCATTGTAAGCTGCTCGAATACAAACTGATAGTTTACACGATTTTCTTCCAGGACAGTAGCAGCCAAATTATCTCCATCTTTCAATATAGCCAATAATACATGCTCAGTATCGGCAGTTGCACTTTTCAAGACACGTGCTTCCAAAATACACATTTTCAATATCTTAGCAGCCATTGGAGACAATGGAACATCTGCATCCGGTAATAGGGTGTCATCTTCAGCCTCTCTCAAAAAACTTTCGATACGCTTCTTCACCTTTTTCAAGTCTATATCGAGTCTCATCAATATTTCGATAGCCTTTCCACCGCCGTCACGCAACATACCAAGTAGGAGATGTTCAGGACCGATATATCTATTTCTCAACCTATTAGCTTCTTCCTTGCTATAAGTTATTATATCAGAAACTCTTTGTGAAAATTGATTGTTCATATAATTTTAATCTCCTCAATTAAAGGTTTTTCTATTACAAAGATACGCATTTCTTTATATTGCGTATCACAAACTGAATTAATAATGTACAAATCCTGTGCCACAAATCATAATGTTATTCCCGTTTTTCTCCTACACCTTATATATAATAACGCACAATTCATCTATTTCCAATCCTCCTTTGTTTACAGGTGAACTCTATCATGATCCTATATAGAGGGAATCTCTGTAAGAATGTGGCCGGCAACAAAGTTTATGAAGGAAAACTTTTGTATATCGTAAAAAAGCAGTACTTTAGCGTGGTTTTTCACAAACCCCAAAATGTATAATTAATAATCTTTTTAAATGCTTGAACAAGACAGAATTATAAAGATTAACATCGAGGAGGAAATGAAGTCATCGTACATTGACTACTCTATGTCGGTCATTGTTTCGCGTGCCCTTCCTGATGTTAGAGATGGTTTTAAACCTGTTCACCGAAGAATCCTTTTCGGTATGATGGGACTGGGAAATACGTCGGATAAACCCTATAAAAAATCTGCCAGAGTTGTTGGTGAGGTATTAGGTAAATATCACCCACATGGTGACTCTTCCGTATATGGTGCTCTCGTTCGTATGGCCCAGCCTTGGGCTATGCGCTACATGCTTGTAGACGGACAGGGTAACTATGGCTCTGTAGACGGAGACAGTGCTGCCGCCATGCGTTATACAGAATGTCGTTTGCAGAAGATTGGGGAAGAAATGATGCAGGATCTTGATAAAGAAACTGTTGATATGCAAACCAACTTCGATGACTCATTATTGGAGCCAACTGTGATGCCTACCCGTATCCCAAATCTCCTTGTAAATGGAGCTTCTGGTATTGCCGTAGGTATGGCCACAAATATGCCAACCCATAATCTATCTGAAGTGATAGATGCCTGCATTGCATATATCGATAATAATGATATTGATATTGAGTCCTTAATGACTTATGTCAAGGCTCCTGATTTCCCGACAGGAGGATATATTTATGGTATGAGTGGCGTACGCGAGGCGTATCTAACTGGTCGTGGACGTGTCGTAATGCGCGCCAAAGCAGAAATAGAGACAACCTCTACCCATGACAAGATTATCGTTACTGAAATTCCTTACGGAGTCAATAAAGCCGAATTAATCAAATCTATTGCCGATTTAGCCAATGAAAAGAGGATAGAAGGCATTTCTAATGCTAATGATGAGTCTGACCGCGAAGGTATGCGTATTGTCATCGATGTGAAACGGGACGCCAACGCCAGTGTAGTGCTGAATAAGCTCTATAAGATGACATTATTACAGACTTCTTTTGGTGTAAACAATGTGGCGCTAGTACATGGTCGTCCTCGTTTATTGAACCTGAAAGAGCTTATTAAATACTTCGTAGAACATCGCCATGACGTGGTTATTCGCCGCACTCAATATGATTTACGTAAAGCTAAAGAGCGTGCTCATATCTTAGAAGGTTTGATTATCGCATCAGACAATATTGATGAAGTAATCAAAATTATTCGTGCAGCAAAGACTCCGAATGATGCGATCAGCGGTTTGATGGAACGTTTCGAACTGACAGAAATCCAATCACGTGCCATTGTAGAAATGCGTCTGCGCCAATTGACCGGCCTTATGCAAGACCAACTTCATGCCGAGTATGAAGAAATCCAAAAACAGATTGCCTATTTGGAAGAAATCCTTGTCAACGATGAACTTTGCCGTAAAGTTATCAAAGACGAATTAATCGAGATCAAAGATAAATATGGTGACGAGCGTCGCTCTGAAATTGTTTATTCATCTGAAGAATTCAATCCGGAAGATTTCTATGCAGACGACGAAATGATTATTACCATTTCTCATATGGGATATATCAAACGTACTCCATTAAGCGAGTTCCGAGCTCAAAATCGAGGCGGAGTAGGCTCTAAGGGAACAGAAACACGCGATGAAGACTTTGTGGAACATATCTATCCCGCAACAATGCACAATACCATGATGTTCTTCACGCAGAAAGGTAAGTGTTATTGGCTAAAAGTGTATGAGATACCTGAAGGTACAAAGAATTCTAAAGGGCGTGCCATTCAGAATCTATTGAATATTGATTCTGACGATGCTGTAAATGCATATCTACGCGTGAAAAACTTGAATGACCAAGACTTCATCAATAGTCATTACGTATTGTTCTGTACCAAGAATGGCGTTATTAAGAAAACATTACTTGAACAATATTCTCGTCCTCGTCAAAATGGTGTCAATGCCATTACTATTCGTGAAGATGATCGTGTTATCGAAGTACGTATGACTAATGGTAATAATGAAATTATCATCGCCAATCGCAACGGACGCGCTATTCGTTTCCACGAGAATGCCGTACGTGTAATGGGACGTACAGCTACCGGCGTACGTGGTATGACACTTGATGAAGACGGACAAGATGAAGTAGTTGGAATGATCTGTATCAAAGATCCTGAAGCTGAAACAATTATGGTGGTATCAGAACAAGGATATGGTAAACGTTCTGACATTGAAGATTATCGCAAAACAAACCGAGGCGGTAAAGGTGTAAAAACCATGAATATAACTGATAAAACTGGCAAATTGGTGACCATCAAGTCTGTTACAGATGAAAATGATTTAATGATCATCAATAAATCCGGAATTACCATTCGTCTGAAAGTTGCCGATGTTCGTATTATGGGACGTGCCACACAAGGAGTACGACTGATTAATCTTGAGAAACGTAATGATGAAATTGGTTCTGTATGTAAAGTGACTTCAGAAACCGAAGAGGATATCATCACAGAAGAAGATGAAAATATTTCAGAAACTCCTCAGAATGAAGTAAATAATGAAAATGAAGAATAGACATAATATTAATTTAAAATTTTCTACAATCATGAAAAGAGTACTATTTTCAATGGTCTTACTACTTGCAGTAGGCTTCACTTTCGCTCAAGAAAAAAGCGTAAAAGAAGCTAAGAGCATTGCTAACGAAGTAAAACCAGACTTTGACCAAGCAGAGAAACTTATCAACGGAGCTTTGACCAACACTGAAACGAAGGACAATGCCGAAACATGGGACGTAGCAGGCTTTATTCAAAAAAGAATCAATGAAAAAGAAATGGAAAATGCATATTTGAGAAAGCCTTATGACACTCTTAAAGTATATAATAGCGCACTGAACATGTGTAAATATTACTTTAAGTGTGACGAACTTGCACAAATACCCAATGAAAAAGGTAAAATCAAGAATAAATACAGAAAATCAAATAGCGCCGCTATATTAGCAGCACGTCCTAATTTGATTAATGGCGGTATTCAATATTTCAATTTGGATAAGAATAAAGAAGCTCTTGATTTTTTTGCAACTTATGTAGATATTGCTGCCAATCCAATGTTTGAAAAGGAAAATCTGCTTCAAACAGATACTGTATTACCTCAAATTGCTTATTATGCAAGTTTAGCCGCTGCCAAAATGGAAGATTATCCTAATGTCTTGAAATATGCTCCATATGCAAAAGAAGACAAGGAGGTAGGGAAGTATGCCATGGAATTCATTTCTACAGCATTAAAAGCTCAAGGCGATACTATTAAATGGATTGCTTCTTTAAAAGATGGCATTCAAAAATATCCGGAACATTCATTCTTTTTTGGTCATCTGATTGATTATTATAGCAATAGCAATAAGTTTGATGAAGCAATGCAATTTGCAGACGACATGCTGGCTAAGGATCCTAACAACACATTCTATTTATATGTGAAAGGGTATCTCTATCATAATATGAAAGATTATGATAAGGCCATTGAATTCTATAAAAAGACTATTGAAGTTGATCCTAACTATGCAGAAGCATATTCAAACTTAGGTCTGATTTACTGTTTACAGGCACAGGATTTCTCAGAAAAAGCAACTACTGATGTCAATAATCCTAAATATAAAGATGATCAGGCTACATTAAAAGCTTTTTATGAAAAGGCAAGACCTAATTATGAAAAAGCAAAAGAATTGAAACCTGACCAAAAAGATTTGTGGTTAAATGGATTGTATCGAGTTTACTACAATCTGCAAATGGGTCCTGAATTTGATGCGATAGAGAAGTTAATGCAATAATCGCAAATATTATAAAAATGGCTGTTCTTGTATGAAACAGCCATTTTTATAATATTATGTTTTCTATGATAGAGGCTAATTAAATAATTATTACGCATCTTATATTAAACATAATCATGATATTGTAGAATTATAATTCCTCCTATAATCAAAGCAAATAGAAATCAATTAGAACGCCCACAAATTACCAGTAATGGTGTATCAGAATGAAATATCATCTTTCTCGCAATTCCAGGATTGAATAAACGAGAAAATATATTTCTCTTATATGATGTCAATGCAATAATACCTATATGATTGGTTTTAATATAATTATCTAAGCTATTCAATAAATCATCATTCTTTACTACATCATAATAAATCTCTAATTGTGGATATTGTTTTTGGAAATACTCTTTAATACCACCTAATTTAATCTCATTCCAAGTGTTGCTTACATCAGTAAGATGAATTAGAGATATAGAAAAATGGAATGGTTTCAAACTATTAATTAGTGAATCAAAGGCGATTAAATCCCGTTGATCAAAATTTGTAATAAACGCCACACGCTTCACTTCACTAAATTGTTTGAATGGCGTATTTTCAGGAATAGCCAGAACGGGCACACGACTACGTTCAATGACCTCAGCTGTCACACTGCCAATTAAATCAATATCCTTTTGATTTTTACCACGTGTTCCCATTATAATGATCACCGGACGATATTCTTTGGCATAACGTAATATTTCTTCTTCCGGAATACCTTCTCTCAACACACAAACATATTTTACATCAGGAAACTCCCCAGAAGCGACTTTGACTTTTACCTTATCAGACAAAACATTTAAATCTGCATGAACTTTTTGTAATATACTTCTTACATTTTCTTCATCGCTCAACTGATAGTTAAAAACATCACCATATGGTAATGACGTAGCATAAATAGGTGTAAAATAAACATGGAGTAAAACAACTTCAGCATCTATGTTTTTTGCAAAATTGAAGCCAAACTCACACGCTTTCAATGAATAATTTGAAAAATCAACAGGAATCACAACTTTATTACTCCCCTTCTCTATTTTTGGAGCCTTTCCTCCTACCACCTCTTCAGACAGCCATGCTGAACTTTCAGTAATTTTCAAAGCATGCGGTAAATCACTTTCTTTAATACGAACACGCACACCGGAGGATACGACCGGCTGTATTTGATTCACATTATGAATATAAGTTTCAATGCCCTCATTTTCAAGAACATTCTTCAGTATCTGTGCCTTTGCATACGTCAGAATAGCTAATGTTACTAATTTATCTTCCATAAGTTATCCAATTAGATTGTTTATAAAAACAAACAAGAAATCCCAATTGTTTCTCAGCAATTGGGATTCTTTTTAATTTTTCTTAAGCCCGAACGGGTTCTACAGCTTCGCCTGCAATCTCATCTAAAATCTTCAAAGCCCGATCCAGGACTGTAGTATCATCAATCATTACTAAACCACCATCAGGACCTGGTTCCAAATGAATCCCAACACTCTTGCCTTCCTTAAAGTTGTGGCCACCAAAAAAGTTTCTTACTGTGTCAACGTTAAGTCCGAGTTCATCGGCTATTCTATGCATACTACCGCTGGGTAATGAGTCTTTGATCTTACGGAGTTCATTAAATGTTATCGTTCTCATATTCATAAATTTAATGGTTAATACTTTGGATATTGTTTTATCACGCTATAAACTTAAGGAAAAAAAAAGATAAAACAAACTATTTACTTGTATTTTTCTGTTATATGTTTAACATTCTATAAATACCTCAAAAGCCCGTATGAAATATAAACAGGAAAAACACCTTTTATATCCCATGCGGGCTTTACTATTCGGCAATAAACTATCTCTAAATCACTTCTATTGCAGAAGTAGGAACCCATCCTACTTTACCATCTTCCAGACGAATTTCTTTCCATTCGCGCATAGAATTATCCTTAACCTCTATTTTATGCCCCTCATGCAGAATAAACAAACTGGTGCCACTTTCACTGGGAGTACTTCGTACTGTAACACTGGGAGATAAAATAATAGCTTTATTTCTATTCATCAATTCGCTTTTTTGTTCTGAAGCAAAGATGTTACTCAAGGCAACAAGAAACAAAAATGCAATTCCGGCTATAAATCCACTCTTCTTCCACACAATCTGTTTGGAAAGGAAAAAAAGAGAAAATGATATAAGTAAAAGAATAAAGAATACGATTCCTAACTTAGCCCATGCATCTACACTTAAACAATTTATCAAAGACTTCACCCAGGCTACAAAAAAGATATCAGGCACCGAGACTACTTTATCTATCGTTTTAGAACGCGCAATCTCTAAATTAGCACGAATATCCGCATTGCCAGGTTGCAATAACAATGCACGTTCATAATTTAGAATTGCTTTGGCTATATCATCGGCTTTGTAATAACTATTACCTAAATTATAATAGATTTCTGCCGCTTCCCCTTTCTTTAATAGACTCTCATAAATTTGAATGGCAGAAGCATAATCATTTCGCATATATGCACTATCACCCTCTGCTTTAGTCACATTATCATCTGAGATCTTAGCTGCTGCGAATTCCGTATGTGAACCGATAGAGACTGAATCTTGCGCAGGAGTCAAAGTATCTACTGCTGCAGAACTTTGTCCCCAAGCAGCCATTGTCATCAGCAATCCAAATGTTAAGGATATTATTTTCTTCATCATAGTGTCCTCCCAATTAATGTTTTATAGAGCTTTCCATTTTGCTGATAACCTCCAAAGAATCTGAATAAACTTTATCCATAGCCTGGTTATCATCCCCAGGAGCAAAACGAGCGAACTCACAATTATTCAATGCATCAAGGAACTCTTTTATCAGTGCATCATCCACACCGTAATTACGAAGTTCTCCTTCAACATTATCTTTAGACAAGCGTGAAACCGGGATATTCAATTTGTCACTAATATATCCCCAAAGCGCTTTCAACACTTCATCATAAAATGCATCTTTCTTACCATCGGCCAATAGTCTACCAGCCATTTTCATACGTTTCACAGCAACTTTATTTGCTTTCTTCGTACGCATTTTAGCAACATTGGCATTGGCTGCTATTTGTTTACGATAAATGATAAAGAACAAGATGAATACAACTCCAGGCACAATATAGAATAACCAGCATAGCAGAGAGCCAAAGAAGAAATCGCCCTTCCGAGAAAGAGTGACGTCATTTTGCTTAATATAACGAATATCCTCATTCAACACCTTTAAATCCTCCTTATTAGTAAAGTTAGCAATGGTTTGTGCCGCATTACCACTTCCCTTTTCAACGTGAAGTTCATAGCCTTCAGTGGTCAAAGTCTTATACGTACGAGATTTGATATCAAAATAACTGAACTCCACAGCAGGAATCTTATAGGTGCCGGCATTACGAGGAATAGCAAGATATTCAATTACCTGACTACCGGAAAGTCCGGCACTCGTCAAACGGAACTTATTATCTACCTTTGGATCATAAACTTCAAAATCTTCAGGGAACTTAACTTCCGGAGTGGAAATCAACTTCAAGTTGCCTGTTCCGGAAATGACAAGTTTCACTGTAACAGCATCGTTTGTTTTAACGTTCGTACTGTTTATGGATGAAGAAATACTGAACTCTCCCACTCCGCCAGAGAATCCAGCGGGCTTTCCTGCCGGCAGTTCTTTTACGTCAACTGTCAACTGGGGAGTTGCCAATGTTTTCTTTACTTCCACATAATTATTTCCGCCATTAAAGAAAGCTTCAAACGGATCGGCCACCTGAGTAGCCTTAGCGATAGACGCATCAAAACGGGCCGCATCAATCGTTAATTTACCCGATTGTTGTGGAAAGAGCACAAATTGACGGTATACGGTTGTCTGATAGTTTCTTCCTTTGTAGTGTTCAAGACTCCATTTACGGTCATTGGGAAGTTCCACCTCTTGCGAATGGAATCCCTTGAAATCAGGTAGTTTGACATTGTCAAAGCCCCGTAAATCAACTAAAGTATATATCTTATATGTCAACAAGAAAGCCTCTTGCTCATATAAAGTAGTCTTACTGGCTGTGGCAGTAATAAATAGATCACTATTTGACACTGACGTTCCCGATGAAGCACGACTTGCCGCTCCGCCTTGTCTTCCACTATTTCCGGAGGACGCTCCATTTGCTTGGTCTGCCGGAAGCACATTTATATGTACAGCATTGGAAACCATCTGGTTACCGTCAGCAGTTATGGTAGCTCCGGGAAGAGTAAAACTGCCTTCCTTTGTAGCCATCAAGATGTATGTAAACGTTATGCTGCTGGTAGAGGTAGTTTCTCCATTAATAATCTGCACACTTTTCTGTTGTGAACGGCTGGGTCCCATAAGTACATCGAATCCTTTTATGGAAGGAACCCGAAAATCTCTCACTTTCTGTGTAGTCACTGTATACGACAGCCTGAACTGATCACCCACCGCTACAGCATCGGGGGCAGATGCAGTAAACGATACCTTTTCATCGGCAAAGGCATGCAAACTGACCATTATCAGTGCTATCCATAAGAAAACTATTTTTCTCATATATTATTTCCTAATTATGTTTGTTACCAATCTTTTTCCAAACGTCCACCCTGGATAACCTGTTGCTTCTTTACCTTATCCTGCACATCCTTTTCATCCTGCATAACAGAATTCAAAAGCTGTTCGGCATTCTCTTTAGACATCTCGTTATCCTTCTTTTGCGGTTGAGGTGGTTGTTGCTGTTCTTTATTCTGCTGTTGATCTTTATTCTGGTCCTTTTTGTCTTCCTGTTGGTCTTGCTTCTGCTGTTGTTGATTTTGATCCTGATTTTGTTGATCCTGCTGTTGGTCTTTCAGCATTTTCTGGGCCAAAGCTAAGTTATAACGCGTTTCATCATCCTTTGGATTATTGCGCAGCGACTGTTTGTATGCTTCTACCGCCTTAGCATAATCTTTCTGTGACTGAAAAATCACTCCCATATTATGATAAATCTGCGCTAGATCATCCTTGTCTTTTTCTATCTTTGTGGCTGCAACATATTGTTCCATAGCTTCCTGCAACTTATTCTGCTGTGCCAACGTATTTCCAAGGTTAAACATAGAAACGGTGGACTGAGGATTTACCTCCAATGCCTTGCGATAATTCACTTCTGCATTGACATATACACTATCATTAAAAAAGCGGTTTCCCTTACGGATAAAATCACGTTCGGCTTTTTGGGCGAAAGACGTAGCTGCCGCCAACAGCAATAAAGCCAATCCTATATATTTTTTCTGTAACATACGCATCATTCCTTATTAGAAAACAAATGAATATTACGGAACAGAGGGTTCTTGCGTTCCAATATCAGCATCTCTGCCAACAGCAACAATAAGATGATCCATGCCACAGCCTGGAATTGCTCATTGAATTCTGTATATACTTGCGTTTCTACGTCGGCTTTCGCCATCTTATTGATTTCCTGACTGATTGCCTTCTGGGCACCATTCGTATTATCTACACGCACATATATGCCGTTACCGGATTTGGCGATCTCCTGACACATTTGCTCGTTCAAACGGGTCACAATAACATTTCCGTCACGATCGCGACGATAATCATTGGTTCCTTCTGCCGGAATAGGTGCTCCTTCGGGCATACCCACACCGAGTACATTCACCTGAATGCCCTTCTCGGCAGCAGCCTTAGCAGCTTCTACCGCGCCACCTTCGTGATTTTCACCATCTGTTATGACAATGATCGCACGTCCTACGCCTTCTTGCGGAGTAAAGCTGCGGGAAGCTAAATTAATGGCTGCTCCAATAGCCGTACCTTGTTTAGAAATCAATGAAGGGTCGATAGATTCCAAAAACATCTTGGCCGATATATAATCACTGGTAATAGGAAGCTGTGTAAAAGCGTCACCCGCAAAAACAATCATACCTACCTTGTCATTTTCCATTTTGTCCACCAGCTGTGCCACCAATCTTTTTGCTTTCTGCAAGCGGCTGGGCTGTACATCTTGCGCCAACATTGAGTTTGAGATATCCAGCGCAATCATCACTTCCACTCCCTGACGTTTCACAGTCTCCAGTTTAGAGCCGAATTGGGGACGAGCCAGCAGCACTGCAAACAATCCGATAGCGGCAAATACCATCCAAAACTTCACATCCGGACGGTACTTGGACACATCCGGCATTAATTGCGCCATCAGCACCGGATCACCGAACTTACGAATATTCCTTCGTCTCCGATAATTGGAATACAAGTAAAAGGCTGCCAATAAAGGCAGCAACAGCAACAAGGACAAATATGCAGGTTCTTCAAATCGAAACATCTTCTTATTTACTATTTTACGATTTACTATTCATATTAATCTGTGCACGACATAAAGCACATCCATAAAAAAATCACAAACTTCCTTACGGTATTTTCTTCAATATCGAATTGCGCAACAGGACTTCCAGCAGTACGCAGAAGAAAGCAGCCAGTGCAAACCAGCGGTATTCCTCCTGACGCTTACTGTATTCTTTCACACTCAGTTTCGTTTTCTCCAGTTTGTCAATTTCTTCATATACCTCTTTTAGCTTCGAATTACTCGTAGCACGAAAATAATTGCCGTCTGTTGTCCCGGCAATTTGTGTCAAAGTCTTCTCGTCTATCTCAACCGGCATATTGACGTATTGCACTGTCCCGCCTACCGGATACGGATATGGCGCCATACCGTTAGTACCCACACCGATGGTATAGACACGAATACCGAAACTTTTTGCAATCTCGGCAGCCGTCAATGGAGAAATATCTCCTTTGTTGTTCGTACCATCCGTCAGCAGAATGATAACTTTTGATTTGGCCTTGCTGTCTTTCAACCGGGTAACCGCGTTGGCGATGCCCATTCCCACCGCTGTACCGTCCTCAATAAGTCCGCACTTTACGTCCTTTATCAAATTCAGAAGAACGGCATGATCTACTGTCAGCGGGCATTGCGTAAAACTCTCTCCGGCAAACAGCGTGATACCGATATTATCATTCGGCCGTCCATTGATAAACTCCGCCGCCACATCCTTTGCCGCTTCCAGCCGGTTAGGCTTCAAATCTTCGGCCAACATACTGGTAGAAACGTCTATGGCAAGCATTATATCAATACCTTCTATTTCGCTATTCTGCCAACTATTGGTTGTTTGAGGCCGGGCCAAAATAAGAATAACCAATGCCAAAGCAATTATTCGCAATGCAAACGGTACATGCAGCAAATAGTTCTTATAACTTTTCGGGGTATGCGCATATACACGAGCGTCCGAAATCTGAAGCGTAGCTTCACTATTCTTCCGTTTCATGATATACCATACTATATAAGGTATAAGCAACAGCAGTAAGAATAAATATTCAATATTGGCAAAAACCATGATATTTACAATTTTACAATTTACAATTTATGACTGAAGTTCCCTCCTACCCGCTCATCAAGCAAAATAGTTGTATAACTCCGAACCGATATATATCAACGAACCGATAAGGGCCGCTGCTAAGGCCGCAATCCCTATGCCAAGCAATATCTTGGTACGCAAAGGCCGCTTCTCAATAATAGTGATCTCAGTGGGCTGCGGTTTGACATTCTCGTCCTCCTTTTCTTTCGTTTCATTGATAAAATCGATTGCGCTAATCAAATTAGCATCGTTCTCATTCATCAGCGGACTATGCTTGGCAAACTTCACTAAATCCGCCGTCTGAAACAAGGAACGCAAATCAGAGATAGCATCTTTATCATTCATTTGCAGCAACTTATCAATAATTTCAGAAGACGTCATCTCCAATGCATTGAAGCCGAAACGATTCTTTATATAAGTACGAATAGCGTCTGTCAGCTCCGTATAATATTCCTTCGACTGCCCTTTCTGCCAAACCTTCTCACTCTTAATGCGCTCTATTTCCTGCATAGCCAATTGATGCGGCGGCAATTTGGGCTCCACTTTCACCTTGCGAATAATTGGCTTATTATCACGAATACGTTTCACAAGGTAGATAAGCAGCAACAAGAAGGGCGCAAACAGCACAGCACAAGCGATGGCCATATACCAATCCTCCCATGCAAAGGGAGCTTTCATTACGGGCTTCGGGCCAAAGAACTGGTCGGGATGCAACGTGTCTACCGGCATTGAATATACTTTCAATGCCAAAGCCTTGGAACGGTATGCCTTATTATCGACAAGCACCTCCATCGGTGGCAGATAGTATAATGCCGAATCAAATGAAGTTACGGTATACTCCTGCGTTATCAACGAGCGTCTGCCATCATTCAGCATTTGCGTATCCGGCTTGGCTATATCGATTATTTCCACTCCACGCACCAAAGTATCGGCATAGGCGGGAAAAATAGCACGCTTATCAGCATCCAATGCCACTTGGAGCTTGATTTTGGCTTGCTCTCCAATAAGGATCTGCAAAGAGTCAATCGTAGCATCCACCGTCACCGACTGGGCTGCTATCCTACCCGTCAAGACTGCCAACAGTGTTATCAGAAATATATGTCTTTTCATTTTCCGATTAATTTCGTTTCGCAAACAAATTCATCAATGCCTTAACATAGTCCTGGTCTGTACGTACCGACACATTATCGACATTGCTTTTGGTAAATGTTTCATTCAGTTCTGCCTGTTTGTTCACCCACCAATCATGGTGAGCGCGGCGTACAGCACGTGAAGAAGTATCAATCCACTGTTCATGCCCTGTTTCCGCATCTTTTATTTTCATCAGTCCTACGGCAGGCAATTCCTCTACACGACGGTCATAGACCTGAATAGCCACAACATCATGCTTGCGATTGGCAATAGTCATGGCATTCTTAAAGTTCTCCCGGTCAATAAAGTCTGATAAAACAAAAGCAGTGCAGCGGCGCTTCATCACATTCGTAAGATACTCCAGCCCAAGGCGAATGTTTGTCCGCCGGCTTTCCGGATGAAAATCAAGCAACTCTCGAATGATATATAAAATGTGTTTACGCCCTTTCTTAGGCGGAATAAACTTTTCTATCCGGTCTGAAAAGAAGATGACACCGATCTTATCGTTGTTCTGAATGGCAGAAAAAGCTAATGTGGCAGCTATTTCTGTCACCATATCCTTTTTCATCTGCTTCACCGTACCGAACTCCAAACTACCGGAAACATCTACCAGCAACATAACAGTCAACTCACGCTCTTCTTCAAACACCTTCACAAATGGTTTGTGGAAGCGCGCCGTCACATTCCAGTCTATGTCGCGTATATCGTCACCAAACTGATATTCACGCACTTCGGAAAAAGCCATACCCCTGCCTTTAAAAGCCGAATGATATTGGCCTGCAAAGATATTATTGGATAATCCGCGCGTTTTTATCTCAATTTGACGGACTTTTTTTAACAAATCAGTGGTTTCCATTCAGTAACACATAAATATTTAGTAAACAACAACTTAGTATACGACATACGTCTTTTACTAAATCTTTCTTTCCTTTTTACTAAAACATCGGTAAGGATATACTAAATCTTTTCCCCCGTTTTAGTAAAAGAACAGGAGCGCTCTTTCAACATCAACCTTACGGCTACGATATTTATTTACACATTAGGGCACTTCAACTTTATTCAAAATCTTGCTGACAATTTCGTCAGAAGTCATATTGCTTGCTTCTGCCTCATAAGTCAAGCCGATACGATGGCGCAATACATCATGTGCCACAGCACGTACGTCTTCAGGAATAACGTAGCCACGACGCTTGATGAAAGCATAACTACGAGCTGCCAACGCCAAATTGATGGAAGCACGAGGTGAGCCACCAAATCCAATCATATCCTTCAGTTCCTTCAGATCGTATTTCTCCGGATAGCGGGTTGCAAATACAATATCGACAATGTATTTCTCAATTTTCTCATCCAGATATACCTGACGCACAACTTTACGAGCTTCGATGATCTCATCAGCTTTCAAAATAGGCTTCACATTCAGCTTATCTCCGTTTATATTCTGACGTATAATCAATTTCTCCTCTTCCAGTTTCGGATAGTCGATGACAACTTTCAGCATAAAACGGTCCACCTGTGCTTCGGGCAGCGGATATGTACCTTCCTGCTCAATAGGGTTCTGGGTAGCAAGCACCAAGAAGGGTTCGGGCAACTTGAAGGTCTCCTTGCCTATTGTAACCTGACGTTCCTGCATAGCTTCCAACAGGGCACTCTGGACTTTGGCCGGAGCACGATTTATTTCATCCGCCAATACGAAATTAGCAAATACCGGACCTCGCTTCACTTGGAAAGTCTCATCTTTCTGACTGTAAACCATTGTACCGATAACGTCGGCCGGCAACAAGTCCGGCGTAAACTGAATACGGCTGTACTGCGCGTCGATCAATGAAGCCAACGTTTTGATAGCTAATGTTTTTGCCAAACCCGGCACACCTTCCAGCAGCACATGTCCGTCGGACAACAGACCAATTAACAACGACTCTACCAGATGCTTTTGTCCTACAATAACCTGGTCCATGCCCGTAGTAAGATTGGTAACGAAAGCACTTTGTCTTTCAATCCGCTCATTCAGCTCGCGGATATCAATTGTTTCAGCCATAAATCAATGTATTTTTAATGTTTAATTTTCATTTTAGCCCGGTTGAAAGCCGGTAATTATCTTTTCGCTTCCAAAAGTACGGGAATAAATTAACCATAGCAACTAATTTTTATTAAAAAACTATGCGAAACCTTTAGATTAAACTACTTTCATAGAGTTTAGTATTTAGCAAAAAAAGAAGCAGTAATTTTTTACTGCTTCTTTTTTAATTTCGGGATCTTTATCGTTGTACCTGCGGGTACATTATTCGGATTCTTAATAACAGCCGGATTATGCTTTACGATATATGGATAAAGCACCTTAGTACCATAAAAACGGAGGGCTACTTTTGTTAAAGTTTCTCCCGATTTAATCGTATAGGTGGTCTCTGTTCCCACAATAGTATAACTGGTAGAATCGGGTATATACGCGGTTCCGGTTGTTTTTTGAGTTTGAGCAGTCGTTTTTTGCGTCTGAGATACCGGCGTGGTATTAACCGGATCTGGTCGCCTGGCGACAACAGGCGCATCCGATTTCTTTGTTACAGGTTCAGTAACCGGCCTTCCGGATGCTGTATCTGTATCTGCTTCAGTGACAGTTACAGTATCTTTAACGGCAACACTATCTGCCAAAGCTGTATTATCTGCCGGTTTGTCAGTTCCGACATCAACCACTTTCTCAACAGGAGGTTCTGATGACAGATTATCGAATAATTCCGGGGAATATAAATAAGCAACGGCTCCTGCACACAACAGCACTACAAACACTACAATTCCAATGAAATATTTCATTGTAGAAGATTCGGTTGATGCATCGGTTTTCATCACCTCCGCTTCCTCCGGGGTTTCTGTTTTTTCCTCCTCCGAAGTCATTGTTTCCTCCGAAGTCGCTGTTTCAAAAGTTGTTGCTGCTTCCGATGTTGTTGCAGCTTCCGATATTACTGCTTCTTCCCGGTTTTCAGTTTTTTCTTTCGGCGTCTCAATATCTTCCGACGTAGCAGCAGTTACTTCCTCTGTCTTTTGCCCGGCGTTTTCTTCATCCTCATTATCACTATTATCCACAGGGGTGTCTTCCAAGACTGTATTGTCATTGAGCACCACCGTTTCAAAATGCGAGAATGGCTTATTGATGAGGTCTTTCAGGGCAGGTTCGGGAGTAAATGAAACTTTAGTATGTCCCTGTATCTCAAAACGTTCCCCCGTATTGACATTGACACTTTCGCGGCTTTCCACATCAATCAGTTTAAAAGCCCCCAGCCCTTTTACCTTCACATACTTATCTTTTTCCAGCGCTTCCTCAATCAACTGGAAGAATTCCTTCACAAAACTATCAGCATTTTTCTTGCTCATGCCATGCTTTTCAGCCAGCAAATCAATCAAGTCCTGTATGTTTAGTTTCTCATTCATAATATGGAAGATTTAAAAGCAAGATTACTTAAACTTATCTTTTAACAACGTACTAGGTTTATAAGTCAACACCAACTTGGGTGGAACCAGCATGCGCTGCTTGGTTGTCGGATTCACAGATATACGTTCAGCTTTCTTCTTTACCTCGAATGTTCCAAAGCCTTGTATGGAAATCACATTCCCTTCTTCCAACTGCCGCGTCATGTCCGACAACAAGGATGTAACCAGCTCCGAGGTATCCTTTAAAGTGTACCCCAACCGTCGTGACAATTCAGAAGTAAATTCTTTGTTATTCAAAATCCAAGCTTTAAAATTGTGAACTACGGTGCTATATTAGCAAATCTTCCCCACATACACAAGGAGTTTGGGAAAAATATTTAAATAATCCGGCCAAAAAGGTCGAAATCATCGGAGTTTATTATCTCCACCTGGTAAAAGTTACCGATTTCCAACGACGCATCCCCACATTCAATCAGCACCTCAGGATCCACCTCAGGAGAATCGAATTCAGTGCGCCCAACATAATAATCGCCTTCCCTACGGTCGATAATCACCTTCATCCGCTTACCCACTTTTCCCGCACTCAGTTCCGCAGAAATGCCTTGCTGAATAGACATCAGTTCATCCAATCGGGCCTGCTTCACCTCCGGAGGAACAGAATCTTCGTAATGGGCCGCAGCATACGTACCTTCTTCTTCGGAATACGCAAATGCCCCCATTCTATCGAAGCGAACCTTACGGACAAACTCTTTCAACTCCTCAAAATCAGCTTCCGTTTCTCCCGGATGTCCCACCATAAGCGTAGTGCGCAAATGAATTCCGGGCACTTCCTCACGAAATTTCTCTATCAGACGATAAGTTTCCTCCTTAGTTACATGGCGGCGCATCTTATCCAACATATTATCGCTGATATGTTGCAAAGCAATGTCCATATATTTACAAACATTAGAACGCTCACGCATAACCCGGAACAAGTCCATAGGGAAATGGGCAGGATAGGCATAATGCAGACGTATCCATTCCACGCCCGGAACATCCGAAATTCTTTCGATTAATTCGGGCAACATCTGCTTTTTGTACAAATCCACTCCATAGTAAGTAAGTTCCTGAGCAATGACCTGAAACTCTTTGACCCCACGAGCCACAAGATACCTCACTTCATCCAAGATTTCTTCTATCGGACGCGATATGTGCCGCCCTGTAATAATGGGAATGGCACAGTACGAACACTTACGGTCGCATCCTTCCGATATTTTCAGATAAGCATAATGCTTGGGAGTAGTCAACGTACGCTCTATATGAAACTCCTCATGATATGCCTTACCCAAATCTTGCAACAGTTCCTTCCAGTTAAACTTACCGTAAAACTTATCAACCTGAGGGATTTCAATAGCCAGTTCTTTCAGATAGCGTTCCGAAAGGCAACCCATGACATAGAGTTTCTCCAAATTTCCTTCTTCTTTTGCCTGTGCAAATTCAAGAATCATGTTAATGGACTCTTCCTTTGCATCACCTATAAAGCCACAGGTGTTAATCACAGCAATCTGACCTTTCGGACGCTCGGCATCATGCGTCACACAAAAGCCTGCTTCCTCTAATTGGCGCATCAAATGCTCTGAATCCACCAAATTTTTAGAACAACCTAATGTTATGATATCAATGGTTTTCCGTTTCATGCATTTCCCCCAAACAATGAATCTACAAATTCTTTCTTACGGAACACTTGCAAGTCTTCCATACCCTCTCCTAACCCTATGTACTTCACAGGAATCTTGAATTGATCGGAAATACCTATTACAACACCGCCTTTAGCCGTTCCGTCCAACTTAGTCACAGCCATTGCCGTAACTTCCGTTGCCAGCGTGAATTGTTTGGCCTGCTCAAAAGCATTCTGTCCGGTAGAGCCATCCAAAACAAGCAACACCTCATTAGGAGCATCCGGCACAACCTTCTTCATCACATTCTTAATCTTAGTCAGCTCATTCATCAAGCCCACTTTATTATGCAGACGCCCGGCTGTATCAATAATCACTACGTCAGCATTATTGGCTACTGCCGAACTCAGAGTATCAAATGCTACGGAGGCGGGATCCGAACCCATTTTCTGCTTTACAACAGGAACTCCTACACGTTCCCCCCATATCACCAACTGCTCTACCGCTGCCGCACGAAAAGTATCGGCCGCTCCCAGATAAACAGATTTACCAGCTTTCTTAAACTGATAAGCCAGCTTACCTATGGTAGTGGTTTTTCCCACGCCATTCACTCCAACCACCATAATGACGTAAGGTTTCTTCGTAATCGGAGTTTCAAAATCATCTACATCATCTGAATTATTTTCCGTCAGCAAAGCAGCGATTTCATCGCGCAAAATCATATTCAGTTCTTGCGCATTCATATATTTTTCATCGGCGGCGCGCTTCTCGATACGTTCAATAATTTTCAACGTTGTCTCTACACCCACATCCGAAGTTATCAGCACCTCTTCCAGATTATCCAGCACTTCATCGTCTACTTTCGACTTTCCTGCCACTGCGCGGGCTATCTTGCCGAATACACTTTCTTTTGTCTTAGATAATCCTTTATCTAACGTTTCCTTCTTTTCCTTAGAGAAAAAACTAAAAAATCCCATAGTCTACACTTTTGTATAATACATTATGCTACAAAGATATAACAAAACTGACAAATAATAAAAGTTGAAGCGATTTAATAACAAAAAAATCCTCTCACCGGATACTTCCAATGAGAGGAGCTTTATAAGTAATCAGCGCTTCGCAGCAACTGTATTCATCTTATTTTTTAAAAAAGTCTTGTACTTTTTCGTTAGGAACCATTTGTTCATCAAAAGAATAAGCACCTGTTTTCGGAGACTTAACCATCTTGATAACCTTCGTATAAGCACGACCTTCTTTAGAACCATCGTGCAAACTTGCTACTGTTTTCTTTGCCATGGGTTATACTATTATTATTTGATTTCTTTGTGTACTGTTACTCTCTTCAGAATCGGGTTGTATTTCTTCAACTCCAGTCTCTCGGTAGTGTTTTTTCTGTTCTTCGTCGTAATATAACGAGAAGTTCCCGGCATACCGCTATCCTTGTGTTCTGTACATTCCAGAATCACCTGCACTCTGTTACCTTTTGCTTTCTTTGCCATAATCAGTATTCTCCTCTACTTTTTAGCCAATTACTTTAATGCTTTTCCAATCACAATAGCCCTTAGCTACTGCATCCTTCAAAGCAGCATCCAGACCTTTTTTATTAATAATGCGCAAACCGTTAGCGCAAATACTCAGACTGATCCAGCAGTCTTGTTCTACATAATAGAATTTCTTGTTAAACAAGTTCAAATCAAAGGTTCTTTTTGTTCTTCTCTTTGAGTGTGAAACATTGTTGCCAATCATGGCTTTCTTTCCGGTAATTTGACAAATCTTCGACATTTCTATCTTTATTTTATAGTTTTTATCTATACTTATTTCAAACAGAGCGCAAAGTAAGCACTTTTATCGTTACAAAACAAGTTTTTCCTAAAATAATTCATTGTACGAGAACATTTTTTGCTCATTTCAGTTTGCCGCAAAGCATCGACAACGCATTTTGAATAGCACACTGTACATTTCCTGCCCTTCCGCAATCTCCCTCCTGCTTCATTGTCACAATTTCATTTTTATAAGCAGCTGCTATCCAGATTGTACCCACCGGTTTTTCCTGTGTTCCACCACCGGGACCTGCAATGCCCGAAGTGGCAACCGCACAGTCCGTTTTCAGCGTTTTCATCGCACCTTTCACCATTTCAACAACAGTCTCCCGGCTCACCGCACCATGTCTGGCCAGTGTTTCGGCAGAAACATGAAGCAGATCTTGCTTTATTTCATTAGAATATGCCACAATCCCTCCATTGAAGTACTCCGAGCTTCCCGGAACCGAAGTTATCAAGGCGGCAATTCCGCCACCGGTACAACTTTCAGCGGTGGAAAGGGACAGATTCTTCGCTTTCAACAGTTCTCCTATTTCTTCTTCCAGCTTCATACCTTATTATATAGGGAATATATTCCTCTTACAAGGTGACACGCGAATAAGCGGGCGCTTCTATCGGACAAAAGTCCTTATCCAGATATTTGAAGTAGCCGGTAATGGCGATCATTGCAGCATTATCCGTTGTATAACTGAACTTAGGAATGAATATGTTCCAACCGTATTTTGCCGCATGTTCGCGGAAAGAGTTGCGCAAACCGTTATTTGCCGATACACCGCCGGCAACAGCCACTTCTTTTATATTATACTGCTTTGCCGCCTTACGCAATTTATCCATTAATATATCGACAATGGTAGCCTCCAATGAAGCTGCCAAATCCGTCTTATGATGCTCGATGAAATCGGGATCGTCCTTTATCCAGTCTCTCAAGGAATACAAGAATGAAGTTTTCAAGCCGCTGAAGCTATAATCCAATCCCGGAATATGCGGTTTGCTGAAAGTAAATGCCTTCGGATTGCCCTGACGTGCCAATTTATCAATAATCGGGCCTCCGGGATAGCCCAGTCCCATTACCTTTGAACATTTGTCAATAGCTTCACCGGCAGCATCGTCAATGGTCTGTCCCAGAATTTCCATATCGTTATAGGCTTTCACCAAAATAATCTGAGAATTTCCGCCGGAAACCAGCAGGCAAAGAAAAGGAAATTCAGGCTGAACATTGTCTTCACCTTCCGCTTTAATGAAATGCGCTAACACATGTCCTGTCAAATGATTAACATCCACCATAGGAATACCCAACGAGCGAGCGAACCCTTTGGCAAACGATACACCTACCAGTAAAGACCCCATTAGTCCCGGACCGCGTGTAAATGCCACAGCGCTCAATTCTTCTTTTGTGACTCCGGCGCGTTTCAAAGCCTCGTGCACCACCGGCACTATGTTCTGTTGATGTGCACGCGAAGCCAATTCGGGAACAACTCCACCATAAGCTTCGTGAACTGCCTGGCTGGCTACAACATTCGATAGCAGGTAGCCGTCCTTGATGACTGCTGCAGAAGTGTCATCACATGAAGATTCTATTCCTAAGATTATTGTACTCATAGTGTTTATTTACGTTTAAACGCTGCAAAAGTAGTGATAAAAGTAGTATCCATAACGTATTATTTCATATTTTTGTTGGCCGAACAAAAAATTAACCGCCTATCAGAACGCTGAAAACGACAGTACGCTGGATAATCGGTATAGTGCTGGGGCTCTATATCGGGATAATTTTATTGCTGAACATCCCTTATGTCCAGCATCAGATGTCTGTACTCGTAGCCAAGGAGCTAAGTTCCGTATTGGGCAGCCGGCTTACTATCGGGCGGATCAATATAGGGTTGCTGAACCGGATTATTATCGACGACCTTATGCTGAACGACCAGTCGGGAAAAGAGCTGCTTAAAGTAGGGCGTCTGTCCGCCAAGTTCGAGATACTCCCCATATTCAACGGAAGAATATCTATCGGAAACGTACAATTATTCAGTTTCAACGCTAATCTGGAAAAGCCCACTCCTCAGGCGACAAGCAATTTCCAGTTCGTACTCGATGCGTTCGCTTCCAAAGACACTGTCAAGAAGAAAAGCAATCTGGATCTTCGCATCAACTCCCTGCTGATACGTCGCGGGCGGGTATCTTACGATGTCCTATCCGCCGAAAGAACTCCGGGAAAGTTCAATCCGCAGCACATCCGCCTGTCCAACATTCTCGCCAACATCTCCTTAAAAGCTCTTCAGAGCGATTCGATCAATGCCGCCATTAAGCGAATGAGTGTTGAAGAAGACCACTCCGGCTTTGAACTAAAGAAATTAAGTCTTAAGATAGTGGCCAATAACAAGAAGATGTGGATAGAGAATTTTGCCATTGACCTGCCCAACACCTCCCTGGCAATGGACACTATCCGTATGGAATATGACAGTTTGGGAGCTTTCGGCAATTTCGCCAATGATGTCCGCTTCTCTTTCCACATGTTGCCTTCGGCGGTTGCATTGCAGGATTTATCTGCATTTGTACCAGCCTTCAAACCTTTCAGGGAGACGCTGCAACTGGAAATGAAAGCCGACGGAACAGTCAACCAGCTTAATTGCCCCAAATTGCAGATTTCCGCCGATAACCATTTCCTGTTGAAAGGTGATGTATCCTTGCAGGACTTGTCACACCCTCAGGATGCCTACATATTCGGCAACTTGTCCAATTTATACGCCGATCCGGAAGGCATCACATTTTTTGTCCGCAACCTGAGCAAAGACTATAAGGGAGTACCTCCGGTATTGCAACATTTAGGTACGGTATCGTTCCGGGGAGAAATATCCGGATACTTCACAGATCTGGTCACCTATGGTGAAGTGCGTACGGACATAGGCACTGTCAAGACGGACCTCAAGTTCGGTTCGGACAAAGAAAAGGGATATTTCTCCTATTCCGGTGCAGTAAAGACCGCAGAGTTCGAACTGGGCAAGCTGCTGAATAACGACAAATTCGGGAAAGTAACCTTCAACATGGACCTCAAAGGAAATCATTACGAAAAAAGGTATCCTTCCATTACCATGAAGGGACTGGTTGCTTCCATAGATTACAGCGATTACACCTATGAAAACATCACGCTGGACGGAGAATACAAACAAGGCGGATTCAACGGAAACGTGACATTGGATGATGAAAACGGCGCGATACAGCTGAACGGCGCAATCAACACAGCCGGCAAGACACCCACATTCAATTTCCACGCCGTCGTCAGCCATTTCCGTCCGAACACCCTTCACCTCACCCCCAAATATAAGGACACAGAATTATCTGTCAAGATAAAAGCCGACTTCACCGGCAGCTCCATCAACGATATGAATGGAGAAATCAACATTGACAGCCTGCAATATACTGCTCCGGACCAGAATTTCTTTATGGACAACCTGCGGATTGCCGCCACCCAAAACGATGAACATCAGAAACGGCTGACTATAAACTCCAACTTCCTGCGGGGTACGATCGAGGGTGATTACTCGTACCAGACCCTCCCCGCCAGCGTACTGAACATCATGCGGCGCTACATCCCCGCCTTGATATTACCCGACAAGCGTCCCCGGGAAACAGCCAATAATTTCTACTTCGACCTGCACATCTACAATACGGAGATATTGTCTACCGTATTCCAGATACCGTTGAAAGTATATACCCACTCCACACTGAAAGGCTACTTCAACGACAAATTGCAACGATTGCGTGTGGAAGGTTATTTCCCGCGGCTGAGCTATAAAGAAAAGTTCTTTGAGTCGGGCGTTCTTCTCTGTGAAAATCCGGGCGAACAGTTTCAGGCAAAGGTACGCTTCACTAACCGGAAGCCCAACGGCGCGGTCAATGTAGCGCTGGAAGCCCAAGCCAAAGACGACCGTATACAGGCTGTTTTCAACTGGGGAAACAGCAGTGCGGTGACTTATAGCGGCAAACTGGCGGCCGTTACGCAATTCATCCGCGAATCGGTTCGGGAGACAGACGGCGGCAAACAACACCTAAGGTCCGCCCATAAAGGCAGGAAAGACATTCCCGCCTTGAAAACAATCGTCAATGTTCAGGAGACAGACGTAATCCTCAACGACACCATCTGGAAGATACACCCTTCACAGATCGTGGTCGATTCGGGAAAGATACATGTCAACAACTTCTATTTCAGCCACAAAGAGCGTCATCTGCGCATCAACGGAACCGTTTCCGAACAGCCTCAGGACACCGTACGCCTGAATCTGAAAGAGATTAATATAGGGTACGTATTCGATATAGCCGACTTAGGCGTCAACTTCAAAGGCGAAGCCACAGGCCCTGCGTATGCCAGCGGCGTACTTAAAAAGCCGGTAATGAGCACCGACTTATTCATACGTAACCTCGGTCTGAACGAAGGCCTGCTGGGTGATGCCAACATACATGGCGAATGGCATCACGATGTGAAAGGCATCTATCTGGATGCCCGCATCCGCGAGAAAGACATTGCCAAGAGCCACGTGTACGGCTACATCTATCCCATAAAGCCTACCAGCTCACTCGACCTGCAAATTGAAGCCGACAGCACCAACCTGAAATTCATCCATCATTACATGCAGAGCATCACTCCCGAATTCAACGGGCGTGCCAGCGGCCATGTCCATTTCTACGGCAAATTCAAAGCGCTGACCATGGAAGGGCGTGTATTCGGCGACGCTTCCATTAAAGTGGATGTGCTCAACACCACCTTCTCCCTGAAAGACAGCATACTCATCGAGCCCGGCGGACTGACCTTCCGCAACAACCGCATCTTCGACACGCAAGGGCATCAGGGAAGAGCCAACGGTTACCTGCACTACCAGCACTTCAAGAACCTGGAATACCGCTTCCAGTTCGATGTCAACAACATGCTGGTAATGAACACCAAAGAATCTCCCGACTTCCCCTTCTACGGCACAGTCTACGGCACAGGCAACGCCACCATTGCCGGCAATGCGGCAGAGGGCGTCAACATAGACGTAGCGATGACCACCAACCGCAACACCAACTTCACCTATATGAAAGAAGGTATTGCTTCGGCCGTCAGCAACCAGTTCATACAGTTTGTGGACAAGACGCCGCGCCGCATACTGCAAGACTCCGTCATGCTGGCATCGGAATACGAGCTGGCCCAGAAAGAAGTTCTGGAGAAAGAAAGCGATACCGACATCCGGCTGAACCTCCTGATAGATGCCACCCCGGATGCCACCATGAAAATCATCATGGATCCCGTTGCCGGCGACTACATCAGCGGAAAAGGTACGGGAAACATCCGCACCGAATTCTACAATAAAGGAGACGTGAAAATGTTTGGCAGCTACCGCATCAGTCAGGGAGTTTATAAATTCAGCTTGCAGGAAGTTATCCGCAAGGACTTCATCATCAAAGACGGCAGCACCATCACCTTCAACGGCCTGCCGCTGGATGCCACCCTCGACATCCAGGCAAGTTACCTTGTGAACTCCGCTTCGCTGAACGACCTTGTTCCTGATGCCAGCAACTACGTCAACCAAACCAGCATCAAGGTGAACTGCCTCATGGCACTGACCGGGCAACTCACTTCGCCGGACATTAAAATGAGTCTGGAACTGCCCAATGAACGTGATGAAGTGCAAGCACTGGTGCGCAACTACATCCCAACGGACGAACAGATGAACCTGCAAATACTCTATCTGCTGGGTATCGGCAAATTCTATACCCCGGAGAATGTGGACGCCACCGGCAACTCCAATATGATGTCGAGTGTGCTGTCCTCCACCCTTTCCGGACAACTGAACAATGCGCTCTCACAGATCATCGACAGCAACAACTGGAACTTCGGCACAAATTTCAGTACCGGAGAAAAAGGCTGGACCGATATGGAGTTCGAGACGATGCTCTCCGGACAACTGCTGAACAACCGACTGCTCATCAACGGCAACTTCGGCTACCGCGACAACCCGATGGCCAACACCAATTTCGTGGGCGACTTCCAAGCCGAATGGCTTGTGAACCGCTCCGGCGACATACGCCTGAAAGCGTATAACGAAACAAACGACCGGTATTATACCAAGACCAACCTCACCACCCAAGGGATAGGCATCATCTTCAAAAAGGATTTCAATAAATGGAATGAGCTGCTCTTCTGGAACAAATGGAAACTGAAAAGGCTGAAGAAGCAACCGGCTGAAAAGAGCATGGCTACGGACAGCATTTCACCCAAGATGTCCCGCCCGGAAGTGCAATCCAAACGGGAAAGACCGCAATAATTTCTCTTCGCCGTACTGTATTGTTTATCAACAGTGTATATATACCAATAAATACCACCGTCTGGTACTGCTTGTACCAATAAGTGGTAGGACTTGTACCAACCATTGGTACGGACAATACCACTGTGAGGTACGAGCCGTACCAACGGTTGGTACAGACCAAAAGTAAAAGAACGGAGTTGAACTATCCCCAAAGAATAAAAAAAAGGAGGGCTTTGTCGAAAACAGATAGTGGAATCTCATTTTGACAAAGCCCTCAGTATTATGCTTACCTCACAGGATGAAAGCCATATTCATCCCGCAGAAATAAAAACACCTTATTATTAATAAGAACGTGCAAATATCACGCGGCAAGCAGACGGTTTGCCGGTCACCATACACTTGCCCGGCTCTTTGTCGCCCGGCACGAAAGACTCAAACGGAATACAGCGGATAGTGGCTTTGGTTTCTTCCTTAATCTTCTCTTCCGTTTCGGTGGTTCCGTCCCAGTGAGCCAGAATAAAGCCGCCTTCTTCAATCTTTTCTTTGAATTCGTCGTAGCTGTCTACCGTAGTGATGCGGTTGTTGCGATAGTCCAACGCTTTCTTATAGATATTTGCCTGAATCTCTTCGAGCAGGTCTTTCACGTATTCTTCGATGCCGTCGCAAGAACGGGTTTCTTTTTCCAGCGTATCGCGGCGCATTACTTCCATTGTGTTGTTCTCCAAGTCACGACCACCCATAACCAGACGAACGGGAACACCTTTCACCTCATAGTCGGCAAATTTGAAGCCCGGACGCTTGTTGTCGGCATTGTCGTACTTCACAGAGATACCCATGGACTTCAGTTTGGCCACGATGCCGGCCACCTTCTCGTCAATCTTGGCAAGCATCTCGGCATTCTTATAAATAGGCACGATAACCACCTGTATCGGAGCCAAGTGTGGCGGAAGCACCAGACCGTTGTCATCGGAATGTGTCATGATAAGCGCACCCATCAGGCGGGTAGATACTCCCCATGAAGTAGCCCATACGTATTCCAATTTGTTTTCTTTGTTTACGAACTGCACATCGAAGGCTTTGGCAAAGTTCTGTCCCAAGAAGTGTGAAGTACCACTTTGCAAAGCCTTACCGTCCTGCATCATCGCTTCAATTGTATAGGTGTTGAGGGCGCCGGCAAAACGTTCGTTGGCCGATTTCACACCTTTAACAACGGGCACTGCCATGTACTTTTCAGCGAACTCACCATATACGTTCAGCATCCGTACAGCTTCCTCTTCAGCTTCCTCGCGGGTGGCGTGGGCTGTATGGCCTTCCTGCCACAAGAACTCGGCGGTACGCAGGAACAGGCGGGTACGCATCTCCCAGCGGAATACGTTTGCCCATTGGTTGCACAGGATAGGCAGGTCCCGGTAAGAGTTTATCCAATTCTTATAGGTGTTCCAAATGATAGTTTCCGAAGTGGGACGAATGATGAGTTCCTCTTCCAGCTTTGCAGCAGGGTCTACCACTACACCGCCACCGTTCGGATCGTTCTTCAAACGATAGTGTGTCACTACGGCGCACTCTTTGGCAAAGCCTTCTACGTGCTCCGCTTCGCGGCTGAGGAATGATTTCGGGATGAGCAAAGGGAAATAAGCATTTACATGCCCTGTCTCCTTGAACATATCGTCCAACTGACGCTGCATCTTCTCCCAGATAGCGTATCCGTAAGGCTTGATTACCATACATCCACGTACAGCCGACTGTTCTGCCAAATCGGCCTTTACCACCAACTCGTTGTACCACTGAGAATAATTCTCGCTACGTTTGGTAAGGTCTTTCAATTCTACTGCCATTTTATTTTGTTTTTAAAGTTTTCTATTCGGGTTCATATTAAACGGAGTGCAAAAGTACAAATTTCTGTGCGAAAAGCGTTTATTATATAAACACTATTTTTTGCAGACTTTATGGACACAGGCTTTTCCCTCTTGAAGAGCTGTCTTAATCAACCGCTTACGGCAAGCATACAGGCGCCCTAAATAGATGTTAACTTATTACATCCTAATAAGTTAACATCGTGCCGCTACGAAGTTAACATCGTACGGTTATTATATTAACTTCCTAAAACATCAACACATGCCAATACATTATATATAACTACAAAACATCAACACATGCCAATATTATGAAACTGAAGAGTGCAACCTACTCCTAAAACAAAAGTCAGATAGCAATCTTACGATAACTATCTGACTTTCCATTAAGAGCGGAAAACGGGACTCGAACCCGCGACCCTCAGCTTGGGAAGCTGATGCTCTACCAACTGAGCTACTTCCGCAAAGATTGTTTCCTTTGTTCTGAAAACATCGGCAAAGGTAATGAAATCTTTTAAAAAAGAAAAAATGAAACCACTAAAAAATGTTCTGTTCTTGCCACTACCGTAGAATTCATGTACATTTGTTTCCTGTAAACCTCAAGAAAATCAATGAAACGAATTATACTTATCACCGGTGGGTCCCGTTCGGGCAAAAGCACTTATGCCGAAAAGCTGGCTCTAAGTCTCTCTTCCACCCCTGTCTATCTTGCTACGGCACGCATATGGGACGAAGAGTTTCGCAAACGGGTGATACATCATCAGGCAAGACGTGGCCCTGAGTGGACCAACATAGAAGAAGAAAAAGAGTTGAGCCGCCATGCACTGTCCGGGCGCACCATCCTGATAGACTGCATTACACTGTGGTGTACCAACTTCTTCTTCGACCTTAAAGCCGATACTGACCAAGCCCTTACCGCCGTCAAAAAAGAATTCGACCGCTTTACCTCACAAGATGCCACATTCATTTTTGTCACCAATGAAATAGGCATGGGAGGTACGTCCGAAAACGAGATACAGCGGAAGTTTACGGACATGCAAGGCTGGATGAACCAATACATCGCTTCGCAGGCAGACGAAGTCATTCTAATGGTGTCAGGCATACCTGTAAAAATAAAAGAAGATAAGAGATTAAAAATAAGAGATTAAAGGAATAAAGAATTAAAGAAGAAAAATTGAATATTGAAAGAATACGATGAAAACATTTCATATCTCCCGTCCGAACGAAGCCATTCGCCCGGCATTGATTGACAAAATCAACAACCTGACCAAGCCGAAAGGCTCTTTAGGCACTTTGGAAAGTCTTGCATTGCAAATAGGCCTCATCCAGCAAACTCTGACTCCTACCCTGCAACATCCGCAAAACATCATCTTTGCCGCCGATCATGGCATCGTAGAAGAAGGGGTCAGCCTATCGCCCAAAGAAATCACCTGGCAGCAAATCAGCAACTTCCTCCATGGGGGTGCGGGCGTTAATTTCCTCTGCCGTCAACATGGATTTACGCTAAAGATAGTGGATGCCGGAGTGGATTATGACCTGCCTTACGAAAAAGGCATCATCAATATGAAAGTGCGTAAAGGCACACGCAGCTACCTGCATGAAGCAGCAATGACCGAAGAGGAAATGGAGCTTTGCCTTGAACGGGGCGCGGAAGTAGTGCGCCGTTGCCACGAAGAAGGCAGCAATATACTGAGTTTCGGAGAAATGGGCATAGGAAACACGTCCTCTTCTTCCATGTGGATGACTTGCTTCACAGACATCCCGCTGAAAGAGTGCGTGGGCGCAGGAAGCGGCTTGGACAATGCAGGTATCCGCCACAAATATGAAATCTTGAAACAAGCGCTGGACAACTACCGGGGAGACGGTTCACCGCGCGACATCATCCGCCACTTCGGCGGACTGGAAATGGTTATGGCAATAGGAGCCATGTTGCAGGCCGCCGAACTGAAAATGATTATCCTGGTAGACGGGTTCATCATGACAAATTGCATCCTTGCCGCCGGCAAGTTGCATCCAGAGGTGCTGGACTATGCCATCTTCGGACATTGCGGAGATGAATCCGGACATAAACTTCTACTTGAAAAACTAAACGCTAACCCTCTATTACACTTAGGACTAAGGCTTGGAGAAGGTACAGGCGCAATATGTGCATACCCGATTGTTGTCTCGGCAGTCCGCATGATTAACGAAATGGACAACTTCGCACATGCTGCCATCACTAAATATTTTTGAGATGAGAGCGCCGTATATCATGCAAACAAACATTGACAGTATGAATTAACACAGATTTTCATGAACAACATATTAGCTTCATTCATCTTCTTCACACGACTGCCTTTCTGGAAAATAAAGGAAGTACCCGCCGAATGCTTCAAGCACGTAGTCCCCTACTGGCCTTTGACGGGCTGGCTGACGGGCGGTCTCATGGCAGGTGCGCTATGGCTGTCCGGACAGATATTGCCCGTATCCATTGCCTGGATTATAGCTGTTATTGTCCGCCTGCTTGTCACAGGCTGCCTGCACGAAGACGGGCTGGCAGACTTTATGGACGGGTTCGGCGGTGGCACTACACGTGAGCGTACGCTTGTCATTATGAAAGACTCCCACATAGGAAGCTATGGAGTTATCGGATTAATATTCTATTTCCTGCTGCTGTTGCAGATGCGCAATCTTCCCCTGAATTTCCTATGCATCCTCGTCTTTTGCGGCGATTGTTGGTCTAAGTTCTGCGCGTCCCAACTCATCAACTACCTGCCCTATGCCCGGAAAGAAGAGGATAGCAAAGCCAAAGTCGTCTATAACCGCATGAACCGAAAAGAACTGATATCGGCCTTCGTCTGCGGATTGATTCCGTTTGTCCTGCTCCTGCCGATAAGAATGTGGCCCGCCACCCTCTTTCCACTGCTCACGTTCGCATTGCTATGCCGCCTTATGAAACGCCGCCTGCAAGGATATACGGGAGATTGTTGCGGAGCCGCTTTCCTGCTTTGCGAATTATCATTCTATATAGGCAGTCTCATAATGGTTTATATCTACGCCGGTTATGGCATTGATTTTCTTACGAAATACGTCTCTGTTCCCTTTTATTTTCATTAAACATTTAATCTGAAAGTTATGGAAGTCATACTTATTCGCCACACCTCTGTTGATGTCCCGCCCGGTGTATGCTACGGGCAAACGGATGTTCCCTTGAAACCGACATTTGAACAGGAAGCCGCCATTACCCAAGAGAACCTGAAAAACTATCTTCCTTTCGACCACGTATATACCAGCCCACTCACACGCTGCGTACGTCTCGCCAGCTATTGCGGCTATCCGGATGCGGAACGGGACAAACGGATTATGGAGATTAATTTCGGAAGTTGGGAGATGAAACCTTTTGACCTCAACGACGACCCGCGCCTGCAAGAATGGTATAACGACTATTTGAATGTAGTAGCTACCGGCGGAGAGTCATTCGCCATGCAATACCAACGTGTCAGCCACTTCCTCGATGAACTGAAAGCAAAACCCTATCAGCGGGTAGCTGTCTTTGCCCATGGCGGCGTCCTGATCTGTGCGCAAATATACGCCGGTGTCATCAAACCGGAAGAAGCATTTGATGCGCTGACGCCTTATGGCGGCATCATAAGGATCACACTTTAGAGGGAGACAGGACTGAACATACAAGTGGCGGTCACAACAACTATGATTATCATTAGCCACTCCACACAGCGGTTGATGCGTATGGCAACTTTCATATCCCCGGTGGTCAAAGGCCGTTCATTGTCACCTATATAAGGTTTCCACACCTCTTCTCCAAAATAGTTGTGAGGTCCTCCGAAGCGGCAGTTCAAGATTCCTGCCAGTGCCGCTTCCGGATACCCGGAATTGGGGCTTGCATGCCGGCTGCCATATTTCCCTACAAAAAACAACAACGAAAACCTGCCCGAAGCAACTACCATGAGGAAAGCCGTCAGGCGGGCGGGAATATAGTTGGCCGCATCGTCCAAATGGGCAGCAAAACATCCGAAACGACGGTAACGCTCATTCTTATACCCTATCATAGAGTCAAGTGTGTTTACCATTTTATAAGCAAACATTCCCGGAACACCCAGCAGTGCGTACCAAAACAGCGGAGCAATAACGCCGTCGCTCAAATTCTCCGCCAGCGTCTCCAACGCAGCCGTACGAACTTCCTGAGCAGAAAGTCCGGAGGTGTCGCGTCCCACAATGCGGGCCACCTGCTTCCTTCCCTCTTCCAATGAACGGTCTACTGCTTTAAACACCTCACAGACTTCGCGCACCAGCGTAGTACCTGCCAGACAATAGAAAATCAGCAACACCTGCAAAGTCAGAAGCAAACCGGAAGAATAAGATGCAGCCCAACGCAGTAAGAGCAGCGCAGACAGATAAGCCCCCGCAACAAGCAGCAATGACATGGTAGCCCCTTTCAGAAAACGGGCGTTCCCTTTGTTCAAACGATGTTCACAGAAAGAAATGGCCTTACCAAAAGCTACCACAGGATGCGGCAACCAAGCAGGATCTCCCAACCAGTGATCGAGCAACCATGCTGTAAGCAACGGCAGATTCAGATTGAAAGCAATGCCTAAAATAATGATTATATCTTCCATAAGAATGTTTCTTTAAATCACAAACTCTGTTATTGCAGCCACCAGCCTGTTATTCTCTTCAGGTGTCTGTGCAGCTATGCGAAAGAATTGTTCGTTCAGGCCAACAAAATTGGAAGCATCCCGGATAAGTATGCCATGCTCTTCGGCAAGAAACTTTTTCAAGGCAGACACCTTGCCCACGCGAAGCCGCACCAGCATAAAGTGCGTCTGCGTATCCCAAACATCCAGTCCGCCTATGGCTTTGAGCGCTTTGCACAGATGCGCCGTTTCCTGCAAATAAGCAGCTATATCCAATGGGGCAGGCACATCGTTCTCCATTAAGAAAAGTCCCGCTTCAATGGCAAGCCGGTTTACCGACCATGGCATACGGTTAGTGCGCAACCGCTTCAGCAAACCGGAATTACCGGTCACATATCCAAGCCGCAAGCCGGGAATCGCATACCTTTTCGTCATGGAGTGTAACAACAGTACATTCGGATACTCCGCCGCCTCTGCCGACGAAAAAAGCGGGCACAACGTGAAATATTCGTAAGACTGGTCTATAACAAAGCAAACCTGCGGATTATGTTCAACCAATCCACACATATATTCTTTATCAACCACTGCTCCCGTAGGATTATTGGGATTGCAAAGCCATAACATCCGCACATCGTCCGGCAAGCGATACCCATCCTGCTCCTTGGGCAACTGATAGAGCGAACTCACCCGGTGTCCATGCATGCGGCAGGCATCCGCATACTCGCTGAAAGTGGGTTGTAAAATGGCCGTATTCGTACCCCGGAAAGTCTGTGCAATGAGATATATGGCCTCCGTTGCACCATTTGTCACACAAACAGTGCCGGACGGCAGATGATGGCGGGAAGCTATGCAGGCTTCCAGCGTATAGGGCTCTGGTTCAGGATAACTGCCTATCTCCCCAATACATTCACACAGGTGGGCTTTCAGCCGGGAAAGGTCCACTCTGCCATAAACGTTGGAACTGAAATTAGCCGTTATCGGGCAGTTGAATTTGTAGAAATCGTCTCCATGACCGTCAATCATATCCCATCAGATTTAAATGTTGTCCGTCAGTATCTTGTAGATAAGCGGCATATCGACATGTTGTCTCACATGCTCGGCAAGCTTATCATACTGTTCTTCCTTAAATTGTTGATAGTTGAATGCTTCTGCCGTTTCCGACAATTTACCGGCAAACGGTTTAAGCAGAAAGTCTATGAATTCCGGATTGTCGAGAATACCATGAATGTAAGTTCCCATACACGTACTGTCTACAATATATCCGTCGCACAGCCCGTCTTCCAGCATATTCAACGGAGAAGCAGAAGTTCCCTCAATGGGTACGGTACTGCCCATGTGTATCTCATAACCGGACATAGAAAGTTTTAACGTCCCATCTTCAGTTGCCCGTCCTCCGTTTTCAAACAATTGGAATTTCACCTGCCTTGTCACTTTCTCTCCCGTCATCCTTGTGCTTACAGGCAACAACCCAAGACCGGGCAAACGTTCTATATCCCCCTCCACATGGTCAGGGTCAAATACCTCTTGCCCCATCAACTGATAGCCGCCACAAATGCCCAAGACGGCAGCCCCTTCACGATGAGCACGAATAACAGCTTGCGCCACCCCATTGCGGCGGAGCTCATACAGATCGGCAAGCGTGCTTTTGCTACCGGGCAGAATAATTATATCCGCTTTCGCCAGTTCCTCGGTATTGTTGGTATAAAAAAGATGTACGCGAGGGTCACGTTCCAACACGTTGAAATCCGTAAAGTTACTGAGATGACGCAAAAGCACCACCGCAATGTTCACTTTCCCCTGCTCTGCCTGCAAAGATTTTGTGGCAAGGGCAAGGGAATCTTCTTCCTCGATATATATATCCTTATAATAAGGAACAACCCCTACCACCGGTATGCCGCAAAGCTCTTCCAGCATCTTAACACCGGATTCGAAAAGACGTATGTCTCCCCTGAACTTATTGATAAGAATACCTTTGACGTGCTTGCGTTCTTCGGGCGTAAGCAACATTACCGAACCATACACACTGGCAAAGACTCCGCCACGATCAATATCCGCCACCAGAATAACATCGGCTCCGGCGTACATTGCCATAGGGAGGTTCACGAGATCGACCTCCCGCAGATTGATTTCGGAAATACTTCCCGCACCCTCCAATACAACGGGATTATATTTTTTCGAAAGACGGTCATAGGCCGCGCACACTTCCCGGCGCAATTCCTCTCGTCCTTCCTTATGGAAATAGCCGTACGCACTGCGGTTGCCGATAGGACGACCATTCAAGACCACCTGCGAGGTACAGTCCGACTGCGGTTTCAGCAGTAACGGATTCATGTCTGTGTGGCAGGGAACCCCCGCTGCTTCCGCTTGTACAGCTTGAGCCCGCCCTATCTCCAATCCTTCGGGAGTAGCGTATGAATTAAGGGCCATATTCTGCGCCTTGAAAGGTGCCGGCCGGTATCCGTCTTGTTTGAATATACGGCAAAAAGCGGCAGATATAATGCTTTTACCGACGTCACTGCCGGTTCCGGCAAACATCAGTGGATGAAGTCTGTTCATTTGTTGAGCTAAAATGCGACACCCGGTACGGTCAATCTTGCCGTTCTCCGTTTGCGGTATCAATTCTGTTATAAAGATATGTTTAGGACGATAATATGTTTCCAGCACCGCCTGCAACTTATTCTCCAGTTCTTTTATATCCGGCTTCCCTGCTATCAGTAAAGTAAGCGCTTGTCCCAAACAGGGGTCGGGAACTGCTGTAACGGCAAATGGCACAGGAATAAACGGTTGCAGTCTGTTTTCCATTTCTTCTGCCTGTATCTTGATCCCGCCGCTGTTGATGACATTATCTTTCCGTCCGGCAATGGTAAAGCCTCCATCCGAACAGAGACAGGCAATATCATTAGTCTGCAAAACATCATCACAAATCAGGGGAGCTTTAACGATCAGCGTATTCTCGGCGGACAAAGACAATTCGACCGAGGGAAAGGGATAATAACATTTGGAAGCAGCCTCTCCGTTCAGGCGGCGCAACGCAATATGCGACAATGTTTCTGTCATGCCGTACGTAGAGTAAGCCGCTATCGGAATCGTCTTTAATTCCGCTTCCAAGCTGTCATCCACCGCCCCGCCACCGATAATCAGAATATCTGTATGCTCCAGCCGCTTCCTCTCGGCAGGAACACGAAGCGTATTATAAACCTGCAAAGGAACCATCGCCGCAAATTTCAGAGGTACTTCGACATCGGAAAGAGGATGACCGGAAGCAGGACGCACAACCAGATTCAGTCCTGCCACCAAAGAGCGCACCACCATCATCATTGCCCCAATATAACGGAGATTCATACACAACAAAGCAGTATCCCCCGCTTGCAGATTCAAAAATTCACAAGTGAGGCGTGCGCTTTGCATCATCCGGTCCTTGCGCACAACCAACTCTTTCGGGACGCCTGTGGAACCCGAAGTATGTACGGTAATAACCGGAGAAGCATCAAACCACTCATTCAGGAAAAGATACAAATCCCACAAGGCAGGCGGGCAATTACCCGCCCCTTCCGCCACAAGCCGGGATATATCTTCGGGAGCATACTCTTTTCCCTCTAACAGCAGGCGTTGTTGTTGTCGGTCAAATATCATTGAATACTTTAAATATCATCATTACAGAACCATAAACAATCTTTTCTCACCTCAAGAGGCATCTCCACATTGTCTGTGAAAAGCTGCCCGGTTCCCAGTCCCTGAGGCAGCGGATTGTCGAATGTAGCACACCATTGGGCAATTGCATTCAAACCGATATTAGATTCCAAAGCGGAAGTAATCCACCAGCCGATATGCCGTTTTTCCGCTTCGGCAATCCACTCATTCCCCCCGCATATTCCTCCATGAAGAGAGGGCTTGAGAACAATATACTGCGGATTGACCGCCGAAAGCAGTTTCCGCTTTCCTTCCGGAGTATTGCAACCAATCAGCTCTTCGTCCAAAGCTATCGGCAACGGAGAGTCGGAAGCAAGGCGCGCCATTTCTTCCCACTGTCCTGCACGTATAGGCTGCTCAATAGAGTGCAAATCCAACTCGGACAAACGTTTCAGTTTCTCCATCACATCAACCGGAGAGAAAGCGCCGTTGGCATCCACACGCAACTCTATTTCCTTAGAAGAAAAATGCGCACGTATATGGCGAAGCAAAGCCAGCTCTTCATCAAAGTTGATAGCGCCTATTTTCAGTTTGATGCAACGAAAACCGGCTGCCATTTTTTCTTCTATCCGGGTAAGCATCCTGTCAAAGTCTCCCATCCAGATAAGCCCGTTTATCGGAATCCCTGCCTTTCCGCGCGAAAAAGCCGTATCATAGAGTGCCCAGCTTCCAATCCGGAAATGCCGTACAGCCGTCTCCAACCCAAACAAGATGGAAGAGTAATTGCGTAAAGACTCCACATCCAAATCTCCCCCGCAGTCCTCCAACCGGCGACAAGCCTTGACAAGTATATCCTCGTAATCGGGAAGATCATCACAACTCAATGCAGGCAGAGGAGCGCACTCTCCTATTCCTGTCCTGCCCGGATAGTCGGGAGAAGTCAGATGAAGATACCACACTTTCCGGGTTGTATACACTCCGCGGGAAGTTCCCGCCGGTTGCTTAAAGTGCAGCAACCGGGGAATAATATCTATCTTACAATTCATTACAATAATCAGGGAAATTTGGGATATTGTTTGAAATTCGGCTTACGTTTTTCCAAAAACGCGTTCTTTCCCTCCTGCGCTTCATCCGTCAGATAATAAAGCAATGTCGCATCGCCTGCCAGTTCCTGAATACCGGACTGTCCGTCCAGCTCCGCATTCAGTCCGGCTTTAATCATGCGCAAAGCCAGCGGGCTGAGCTGCATCATCTCTTCCGCCCATTGCACATATTCGTCTTCCAGTTGCTCCAAAGGCACTACTTTATTAACCAGCCCCATTTCCAAAGCTTCCTGTGCGTTATACTTGCGGCAAAGGAACCAGATTTCACGCGCTTTCTTCTGCCCTACCACACGCGCCAGATAAGATGCACCGAAACCGGCATCAAAACTGCCTACACGAGGACCTGTCTGACCGAAAACAGCATTCTCGGAAGCGATAGACAAGTCGCACACCACATGAAGCACATGCCCGCCACCGATAGCAAAACCGTTTACAGCGGCAATTACAGGTTTCGGGATACTACGGATCTGTTTCTGCACATCCAATACACTCAAACGGGGTACGCCGTCTTTACCGATATATCCGCCACGCCCTTTTACATTCTGATCACCTCCCGAACAGAAAGCCTTGTCTCCGGCTCCGGTGATGACAATCACATCAATATCCGCTTCCTCACGACAAATGCGCAATGCATCACTCATTTCGGCAGTTGTAGTCGGAGTGAATGCGTTACGGTAGCGTTCGCGATTGATGGTAATACGGGCAATTCCGTTATAATAATCAAAAAGAATATCTTCATATTCCCTGATGGTAGTCCACTCTCTTTGTGTCAGCATAATTTATATTCTATTTTAATTGGTGATAATAATTCTTCAACATCCGGATATCTTCATCCTTGTCGGTAAATACTTCCAGCAAAATGGGCCGTTCCACAGTTTCCGGACAAGTGAAAGTTTGCATGGTCTCCGCCAGTTGCCCGTCATTCTCCGCACGCAGGTAAAGGAATCCCCGTTCTTCCGCCCAGCCTTTGGCTGAGGTTTTATGAACCGCTGTAATAAACTTATGCGAAGCCTCCGACATTTCAAGCCCCGGCAATGTATGGAAAATTTCTCCGCCACCATTGTTCAATAAAAGGATGCGCAGATTAGAACCGACATTGACATTCCACAACGCATTCATATCATAGAAGAAACTCAAGTCTCCGATAGCTGCAAAATTCAGTTTATCGGAAGTTGCCGCATAACCGACGGCTGTGGATAGCGAACCTTCTATGCCACTGGTTCCCCGGTTGCAACATACCTCAATGGTGGGAGAAATGGCATACAATTGAGCATAGCGCACCACCGAGCTGTTGGCCAGATGCAAAACAGACTTTTCCGGCAAAGACTTTATCAATGCACCCACTGCCGCCATTTCCGAATATGCGAACTCCGGTTCGGGAACAGCCTTGCAATAGTCCTCCCAAATGCGGGGATATTCGGGAGTGTGATTTTCCAGCAGGCCTGCTATCTTTTCCAGGAACTCAAACGGGTCCATCTCTATTACCGTAGTCAATGAGCAGTAAAGATCAGTCACCTCTCCATCCGGTGACACATGCCAATGCTCTTTGGGCGGATGCTGGCGAAGGAATTTCTTTAATCGTTTGGACACGATGTGTCCCCCGTAAGTAATCAGCAGGTCGGGAGCCATCCGGTTCATTTGCTCTTCGGGCATGGCATAGAGCGCCGTATCAAAATTCTTCACAGGGATACCCGGAACAGTCTGATTGCCGATATGCTCCGTCAGCCAGGCAAAATGCTTATACAGCAGTTTGGTATATCGTTTTTCAAACAGATAAATAAGATTCATTTGCCCTACCACGATCATCCGCTTTCTGTATTTGTTCATGCGGTCGATGAGGTCATTATAATCGCGGTCGTAGATGTTCAAGCCTTGATAGCGGGTGATGACGCGCACTCCCGGCAATGCAGCCGTTGTGAAACCGAATAGCGGTTCGGAAACAGGTACATTGATATGCACCGGTCCTTTCCCATGATGATTGGTTTCCAACAGGGCCTCATTTATCAGGCGGTTGCAGAACCATTCATCCTCGTCCGTATGAATTTCGGGAAGATTGACGGACTTCTTGACCAATGTCCGGAACACATCCGGCTGTGGAAGTGTCTGTCCGTCCATTTGTCCGATCCAGGCTGCGGGGCGGTCGGCGGAAATAACTATCAAAGGCACTTTCTGATAAAAAGCCTCTGCCACAGCCGGATGAAGATTTAATAAGGCGGTGCCCGAAGTGCAGCAAACCGCAACAGGTTTACCGCTATTCAAAGCCAGTCCAAGGGCAAAATAGCCGGCACTCCGCTCATCTGTCATTGCATAACAAGTAAAAGCCGGATGATTGGACAAAGTGTGCGCGATAGGGACATTGCGGCTACCGGGACACAACACAACCTTAGTAATTCCGTACGCTTCGAGAAGCGCCGCCAGTTGGAGGATATTCTTTTTGTCTGTATACATGGTGGTTAGTGATTAGTGGTTAATGAATCATGGGAGGGAATCCTTAACAGACGTTTCATGGTTTGCAGTTTCTTTTCCGTTTCCAGCCATTCGTCGTTCAGTTCCGAAGAAGCCAGCAATCCGCCGCCGGCATAAAAAGACAATTGTCCGTTTTCAATGTGCATACACCGCAGGTTCACATATAAGTCGGTCTTTCCGGAAGGATCGAGCCATCCGATGAAACCGGAATAATAACGGCGGTCATAGCCTTCGTTTTCCAGTATAAACCGGTATGCTTCCTCCTTAGGCAGTCCGCATACAGCCGGAGTGGGATGCAGAACTTTCAGAAGACTTCCCAGTTTCCGGTTATCTCTCAAAGTAAAATGAAAACTCGTTTTTAAATGTGACAATGCTCCGGCATAAGCTGGATACGGACCGCTCTCCGCAGGATGAATGTCTAATGAAAGAAGTTGCCGGCGGATATAAGATACAACATATTCCTGTTCTTGCCTATTCTTCTCACCCCATTCCTGCGGCAAATTACCATTCTGCAAAGGCAGGGTACCTGCCAATGCCACCGTACTCCACTCGTCCTTTTCTCCTGATAAGATAATTTCGGGAGTGCTGCCCATCCATACACCGGTCCGGGGGGTGTAGCACAAATATACGTAAGAATGAATATAATGTTTGCATGCAGCATGGAACACTGCCGAAGGGGAGAAATCCGGAAACTGTCCAATGACGGATTTGCGTGAAAGTACTAATTTATCAAACCTCTTACTGCGCAAGGCTTCTATAAATGTCCGGAAACAAGTCTCATACCCTTCTGTATAAGTTTCCGAAAATGTTTCCTGCTCCTGAAACAACCGGAAGGCCTCCTGTTCTTCTTCCGAATACTCATCGGGCAGCAGGAAATGTTCCGGTTCTTCCGGTTGTATCAGCACAATCGGACTCTCCTCACTCACCCGGAACGGTGCAATGACGAATCCTCTTTCCCCATCCAACTCTTCAAGGTCGTGCAACAGGCGGACATTCCCCGTTGCCTGCATCAGCAAATGGGGAGCTGCCTCTCCGGGAATACGATAGACGGCAAAAGGCTGTTCTTGCCGGATCAATGTATCAATAGCTGTCAGATTACTTATTTCTTTGTCAATCATCTTCTTTCATAAAAGAATAAAACCAGCATAGTGTTCAAACGCGCTGCATGATTTTAATTCAGATGACAAAGATACAAAATCCTTTTTATAGAAGATATAAAGCGAAAGTTTGTTTATACTGTCTTTATATGAATATAAGACTCTGTATCTTTCCTTGCATACTTTCAAAATGAACAATCTTTCACAAGGAATGTTTGAGAGATTATCATTTCAACCTAAACGATAAACCTGACATATGAAACAAATCTTACTTATCATCCTCTTGGGAACGGGAATTTCCATAACGGCACAAACCCTCTCCCTGAGTTTTGACGACGCCCTACGGCAAATGCAGCAGGGTAATCGGAGCCTGAAGATAGCCGACAAGGGCATCGAAGCCGCACGTGCAGAACGTGACAAGTTGAACGCTCTGTGGTATCCAAGTCTGCAAGGTGCAGGAACATTCGTACACCTGTCCGAAAAAATAGAAGTGAAGCAGCCTCTTTCGCAATTTACAGATCCTGCCAAAGACTTCGTACACAACCTCGTTCCGGACGACCAGTTCATCAGCGGCATCCTCGACCAGATAGGCAGCCACACACTCGTCTTTCCACTTGCACCGCGTAACCTCACAACGGTAGGGTTGACAGCCGAATGGATTGTATTCTCCGGCGGCAAACGTATCCGCGCCGGCAAAATAGGAAACACGATGATAGACATGGCACGCGAGAACCGGGAACAAACCGATGCCACACAGCGTATCCTTTTAGCAGAGAGCTATTTCGGCCTGCGCCTGGCACAAGAAGTGGTACGTGTGCGCCAAGACACCTACAACAGTCTGCAACAACATTACAAAAATGCCCTAAAGCTGGAGGCTGCCGGAATGATAGACAAAGCCGGACGCCTCTTCGCCCAAGTGAATATGGACGAAGCGCAACGCTCACTGGAAGCCTCGCAGAAAGAGGCCGCAGTGCTGCAAAATGCCTTGCGCACACTGCTCAACATGGAAGATACCTGCACCATACAGCCCATCTCCCCACTCTTCATCAACACCGTCCTTCCTGCTCAAGAGGAGTTCTTGCAAGCCATGCGGACCGAGAACTACACCGTCAACCAATTGCAGTTGCAGTCGCACATCGCCAAGCAACAGCTCCGTATCGACCAGAGCGGATACCTGCCCGACATTGCAGTGTTCGGCAAACAGACCTTATATGCACATGGTATTCAAAGCAACCTCGTCCCCCGCACCATGATAGGAGTAGGATTTACTTGGAACCTCTTTGACGGGCTGGCACGAGAAAAGCGGATACGCCAATCCAAAATAGCCCAGCAGACCCTTGCCATAGGACAGGAAAAGGCCAAAGACGATTTAAGTGTAGGCATTGACAAGCTCTACACACAAATGCAGAAGTCTCAGGACAATGTACGCGCCCTGAACAGCACTATCGAACTGAGTGAAGAGCTGGTCCGCATCCGCAAGAAATCATTCACCGAAGGCATGGCCACAAGCACAGAAGTGATAGATGCCGAAAACATGCTGGCAACCGTACGCGTGGCCCGTCTGGCGGCATATTATGAGTACGATGTTGCACTGATGAACCTGCTGGCGCTATGCGGAATACCAGAACGGTTTGATAAAATGAGAATTGAAAATTAAGGCTTATACTCCATACTTTATACTTATATAAAATGAATATCAATAATAAAACTATCAGCATCACATTCATCGTTATTTTAATCGTTACCGTAGTGGTATCAATCATCGGAATGTTACTTATGAGCCGGCAGCCAATGGTGCTGCAAGGACAAATAGAGGCCACAGAGATACGCATCAGCGGGAAACTCCCCGGCCGCATAGATTCTTTTCTCGTGGAGGAAGGCGAATGGGTCAAGGCAGGTGATACGCTCGTCGTCATCAACAGTCCCACTATCGAAGCCAAGTACCGCCAAGTGAATGCTTTGGAACAAGTGGCGCAAGAGCAGAACAAAAAGATTGATGCCGGAACGCGCCGACAAATCATTGCCACAGCCCGGCAGCTATGGAACAAGACGCAAAGCGACCTCACCCTTGCCCAAACCACCTACCGGCGTGTCCTAACCCTTTACAAAGACAGCGTCGTCACCGAGCAGCGAAAGGACGAAGTGGAAGCCATGTACAAAGCCGCACAGGCCGCCGAACGAGCTGCGTACCAACAATACCAAATGGCAGTGGACGGTGCGCAAAGTGAAGACCGCGCTGCTGCCCGCAGCCTTGTAGACGCCGCCCGCAGCACTGTCGATGAAGTATCCGCCCTTTTGGTGGACTCCAAGCTCATAGCTCCCGAAGACGGACAGATAGCCACTATCTTCCCGAAACGCGGCGAGCTGGTGGCTCCGGGCACTCCCATTATGAACCTGATTGTAATGAACGATGTGCACGCGGTCTTGAATATTCGGGAAGACCTGATGCCTCAGTTCAAAATAGGCGGAACTTTCAAAGCCGATGTTCCCGCACTTGACAAGAAAGACATAGAGTTCCGCATCTATTACATCAGCCCGCTGGGCAGCTTCGCCACTTGGAAATCCACCAAGCAAACAGGGAGCTATGACATGCAGACCTTTGAAATACATGCACGCCCTGTACAGGCTGTGGAAGGGCTAAGACCGGGAATGTCGGTGCTGCTGACTCACGCCGACCGCTAATCACCAATCACTAATCACCAACCTCTCATCATGAATTTACTATATAATGTTTTCCTCCGCGAATATCACCGTATCACCTCACGCCGCCTTTATCTCGGCGTGTGTGTCATCCTGCCCTTATTCTGCCTGTTCTTCATGGCTACTATTTTCGGGAACGGACAAATGGAGAACATACCCATCGGCATCGTAGACCGGGACAATACCGCGACTTCACGCAGCATATCCCGACGCATATCGGCCGCCCCAGCTTTTCGGGTGGCGAAGCACTTCACCGATGAAGCTTCAGCACGTCAGGCGTTGCAGCAGAAAGAAATATACGGTTACCTGTCCATTCCTCCCCGGTTTGAGCAGAAAGCAGTCAGCGGAACGGACGCAACGCTGACCTATTACTACCATTACGCCCTTCTCTCGGTAGGAAGCGAACTAATGGCTACATTCGAAACCACCCTCGCTCCAATAGCCCTGTCCCCTATCATCATACAGGCACAAGCGCTGGGGGTGGAACAGGGACAGATGCAAACGTTCCTCCTTCCGGTAGAAGCCGATACGCACCCACTCTATAATCCTGACATGGATTACTCTATCTATCTGAGCCAGCCGTTTTTCTTCGTTTTGTTCCAAATACTGATTTTACTTGTAACGGTCTACTCCATAGGAAGCGAATTCAAGTTCGGTACCACGCAAAATTGGATGCGGGCTGCCACACCTCCGGATAAAGATCCTGCCAACCTGCAAAATGCCAGCATCCTTGCCGCTGTCGCAGGGAAGCTGCTGCCCTATACCCTTATATTCTCTGCCATAGGCATATTGGCGAACTACGTCTTATTCGGCCCGCTGCATATACCGTTTCAGGGCAGCCTGTGGCTGATGAATGCCATTACAGTGCTCTTCATCATGGCCACACAGGCATTGGCGGTACTGATATTCTCTGTTTTTCCCAAGATAGCCTACATCATCAGCGTGGTTTCAATGATAGGTTCTTTGGGAGCTACACTGTCAGGGGTTACATTTCCGGTGGCGGCTATGTACGCACCGGTTGATGCCGCTTCCTACCTGTTCCCGGTGCGGCACTTCACCGAAGCGTCACAGGCAATGATCTATTTCAATGCAGGTTTTGCCTATTTATGGCAATCGGTTGCTATACTCCTGATATTCCTATTGTTGGGAGTATTGATTCTACCTTTACTGAAATGGTGGATACGGAAAACAATATCGGAGGAAGTAACTGAAAAAGCACCCCCACAGGAATCATTGGCACATACTGCCGGGAACGGAATGCCGTCCTTAGGTGATGTTATTCACCATGAATGGAAAGCCATCTCCACCAATCCTGCAATCCTTCTGGTGTTGGCAGGCGGTATATTCCTCTACGGTTTACTCTATAACTACATGTATGCCCCCAACCTGGTGCGCAAAGCTCCGGTTGCCGTAGTCGACCTCTCCCATTCCGCACTCAGCCGGGAATACGTGCGCTGGCTGGATGCAGCTCCGCAGACTTCGGTCCGCGCCCGGACTCCAAACATCCTTGAAGCCCGCGAATGGATGAAGAAAGGCGAGGTCACCGGCATACTTTATATTCCCTCCGATTTCGAGACACGTGTGGCCCGCGGTGAAACCTCCGTATTCACCCTATATGCGGCAACAGACGCGTTCCTCAATTTCAAGGGATTGCAAGAAGCCGCCTCACGCGTTATGCTGGCCGTAAACGATGCCCACCGACCTGCCGGAGCTGTATTTCTGCCGCCACAGGGGTTGTTGGCCGTCGCATCATCCGCCCCCGTCAACGTATCAGGGACGGCCCTTTACAACTATACCGAAGGATATGGTTCCTACCTGATCCCCGCCGTAATGATTGTCATCATCTTTCAGACGATGCTAATGGTGATTGCCATGCTGACAGGTGAAGAAGCCGAAGAAAGGCGGAAAGGAATTTCCATGATGAACGCCTGTTCCCTAAAGGATGCGCTGCGCATCGTATCGGGAAGGAGTTTTGTATATGTAATGCTGTATGTGGTGTTCTCGTTGTTCCTGCTGGGATTGCTCCCGCACATTTTCAGTATTCCCAATATCGGCAACGGATTGGACATTGTCGTGATGATGATACCTTTTCTGCTTGCCACAAGTTTCTTTGCACTTGCCCTGTCCCGCTGGTTCACCGACCCGGAAGCCCCGCTGCTGATGATAGCATTCTTTTCTGTGGGCTACATCTTCCTTTCGGGCGTTTCCTATCCTCTGGAACTGATGCCTTGGTATTGGCAGGCGGCGCACTACATTTTTCCCGCAGCTCCCGCGGTGCTCGCTTTCGTCCAACTGAATTCAATGGGTGCCACTCTTGCCGACATTTGGCCTCAGATGCTGACGCTGTGGATACAAGCAATCGTGTACGGTGCATGGGCATTGCACACTGCAAGGCATAAAAAAAGGCTATCTATCCCAGACAGCCAATCTTTTTGTTAACCTTAAATCTAATACTATGAAAAACACAGTACAAATATACGGACTTCTGTCAACTTTGCAAATAAAACAAGAAAAAAAAGATGTTTTATAACATTGATTAAATATTTGATTCCTCAATTCTATTTTTATTAAGACTTTCGGCGTTTTGAATGCTATATTCCCAATATTTATCACATAATTTCAGATAGCTGGTCTCGGCACTCTTGCCACCTAAAGAAATAGCGTACATCTTTGTCTGTTTCGCTTTTGCGTGTTCGATGGTCCGGGATAGTAGTTGATCGACAGGACGCATCTCAAAGTCCGATACGGTGATAATGTCCGCTTCCATATATCCTTCTTCGCTGATCTTTCGCAAAGCATGTGTGATAACAGGTTCCATATCGGTTCCGCCATGAAAGGATTGGCATAAGAAATCGACCAGGCGATCGAAACTGCTGCCTAAATCTGTGATTTCAATGTACTCGATATCATCGGAAAACAGGATGACGTAACATTTTCGGTGTTGCACTTCCGTCAGTTCGGCAATGGCAAGTAGGGTGGATTTCGCGATTCTTTCCCGTTCGCCTGCCATGGAACCGGAAGTGTCCAGACAAACAATGAAAGGGCCTTCGGCTTCTTCGGAAACTTCGTTCCCTATTGTTTTCTTGTCGTTGATGGTTTGCTTTTCGTGTGATTGATAGTCGATGACTTGCAATCTCTTCTCAATGAAACGCTCAAAGAAAATGGGTTGCAGACTTTTTTCGGCCAGATAACAATATTCCAAGGGAAGAAGGCTGTTTAAGTCGTTTCCTTCGCAAATGCCTGTAATATCGCTTCGGGTGGCATGAGATATAATTTGTTCCCGATGAATACCGGCAGTCATTTTGAAACGTTTCCGGCTGCTTTGGTGTTTCTTGCCTAAGATTTCTACCAGTTCACGGATAACGGGATTTCGTTTGATCGTTTCTTCGTATTCTAAAATCTGTTCTGCTATCTGTTTATGGTTGCGGAGTAACCAGACGAGGCGTGAGCCGCCACGTACCGGAAGATTTTTGGCAAGTGATAGCTGAAGACGGTAAAAATCATCACAAAGCCGCTCGATATGTTCCATCTGATAGTTGAACTCATTGTTCGAGAGCAGTGTGTGCCATTTGTCGAAGAAGAGAGTCCGCAACGCTTTCCATTCTTTAGAGCGCGGGCTGATTGCGTCAAAACGCTGGAGGTAGTATTTTACGTTGAGGTCTACCAGGTGATATTTCATCGAGAATGGGTAGGCGCTGTTTTTCAGGAAATGGAGAAACTTGGTGTCGGATGCTTCATCCATTTCATGAAAGTATTCCCATTGCGACGCGTAGTGGGAGTAGAAATCTTGCAGGGAGGGTTGCGTGTGACGAAAATACCGGTGAATATCCGCATCCAGTTCTTCGGGACGGATAATCAGGTTGTGCAGTTGTTCGTCGTACACATCGTAGGCTATTCCCTGCAATTTCTCATAATAAATGTCTTGCAGGTGTTTGAGCCTAATACTCTCTGTTCTCTTGTTCATGGGCATGAGCGATGATGCGGAGTTCGTTCCGGTAATTCTCTATGATATGTGCAGTCTCTCCTAAAATTCGTTTGATCTTGCTTTTTTGCGATGAGCTTAAGAAGAGATGCTCTTTTGTATATGCTGTTTCCCGTTCGGAGATTGTTTTATATTCCACCTCCATTTGATGGAGCAAGTCGATCACTTCCTGCAATGTAAATTCGAACGGAGTGTTGCCATCCTGTTGTGCAGGCAAAGGATTACAATTGTCATAACATAGTAACGGATATTCCTGATTGTTGACGAAAACAGACCGTCTTCCTTTTCGGAGGGAATAGATATTCTTTTGCGCGATATTTCTGTTTTTTACAAAATCGTAGGCTTTTAGGATTTTGTTGACCGGACGGAATTTATCCTGCTGGATATAAAACAGCCGGTTGCTGTCTTTCTTCAAAGACTGGTAATCGGAAGCAAAAATGAGTAGATTTCCGGCAATGTGATAACCTTCTATGCGATGATAGAAGGTGTCTACGACCTGGATTCCCGGATCGCTAAGTTCACGCAGGCTGTGTTCGGACTTCATGTTTTCTTTCAGTGTGTCCAGTTTTTGTTCCAGCCGTTTTTCTCCTAACAGATAGGTGTTGATGCCTCGTGCTATCGACTGTTCTACAATCTCTTCGATAATGGGGAGCTGCGAAATCTCATCCCATAGGCAGGCGCTCATCAACAGGCAGTCGGAGAAATGAATTCCCGGAGATTCATTCAGATAGGCTGATGTGCGGAGCAGACCTACTATTTTCTTCCAGCGGCGGTCGGATACATAGATGGGAGGGGTGTTTTCATCCCGTCCTGTATTATATTGTTCAATTTCTCGTTTGATATTGTGAATCAGCTCGAAGATGGTATAGTGAATACCTACTTTTTCGCTTTCAGCTTGTATTTGATTGTATAATTCATCGTTCACCTGGAGCTTTTCAGGGATTTCAGGTTCTATTTCCCGCGTAGAAGAAATCATCTGATCGAACGCATATTCCTGTTCGATACATCCGACAAACTGACGGATCAGGAAACGGTCGTATAAGGCTTCCAGTCCTTCACCTTTTGCCGGCAGTTCGTTGGAAGCGGCAATTAATGCTTTCAGGGGTACACGCACCGTAAATTGTCCGTTGCGGTATATCTTTTCATTGATTACCGTCAAAAGGGAATTTTGGATAGCAGGGCCGGCCTTCCATATTTCATCCAGAAAGACAATTGATGCTGTCGGCAGGTATCCTTTTGTAATGCGTTCGTACGTATCTTCATCCTTCAATTTTGAGATGGAGACGGGACCGAATATTTCGTCCGGTGTACTGAAGCGGGACATCAGATACTCAAAAGCATCTGCGCCTTTAAATGCCAGTTTTAGCCTGCGTGCTACCAAACTTTTAGCTACTCCCGGAGGGCCCAGCAGAAAGATACTTTCCCCTGCCATGGCGGATAGCAGAGACAGTGCGATGGTATGCTCTTTTTCGAATACTCCCTCATTGAGAGACTTCAATAATTGGGTGATATGTGATTTGATAGACTTCATGCGACGGATAATTTCATGTGTTGTTAGCAAGAGGCAAAGATACAAGAATTCTTTGAAATAGACTTCGCCGGAGGGATTTACTCCTAGATTTAGGCAATTTCCTCCTGATAAGTAGGAGTTTTCAGTTTCATGGGGAAAATTCATTCTCTACTTTTGTTCTATCGAAAGATAAATGATATATAATAATTAGAGAACCATTAAAAATAAAGGAATATGAAAACGAGCACATTTAAATACTTCGGTTTGGCGTTGATGGCTATATTGATGGTAAGTTTTACCTCTTGCGAAGTGGAAATAGACAGTTTCTATGATGATGATAATAATGGTGCAGGGTACTATAACCGTTCGGCTGATTTATGTAGCCGTACCTGGGTTAGTTTCTACCGCGACATGGACGGTAACTATTGCCGTCAGGAACTGGACTTCTTTTTAGACCGTACCGGAATCGACTATATACGGGTGGAATATCCTAATGGAGCAGTCGATCAATATGAATATAATTTCCGTTGGAGTTGGGAAAATTATGCACAGACTTCCATTCGTATGTCATACGGACCGAATGATGTTTCATACCTGGATGATGTATATATCGGTGGAAACAGATTGAGCGGTTATCTGGACGGACGAAATAACTTTGTGGAGTTTCAAGGGAAAAGATGAAACGTAAAGCAGGAAGAAACGCGAAGCAGGAAGAAATAAGAAAAGGTTAAGAAATTAGGAGAGATAAAGAAATTAGAAAAAGATAAAGAAATAGGTAAGCGTAAAGGAAGAAACAGGTAAAAAAGCATCGTTGGAAGGATAACAAGATGCGGGTAAAAAGAGAAAGGATAAGATTGTTAAGATAGAAATATAACAGATATTAGAAACAAAATAACAGGTAACAGTGTAAAAGGGTAATCAATAAGATTTCAGGATATATGAATCAGGGTATAATTGGGGCGCGAAATGAAAGCTTAAAAGTTTTGAACCGGACTAAATAGTTTTTATCTTTGCGCCCTATTAGTTTTTATATACATGGAGTGGTTATATAGTCTATTCATCGAACATTCTGCCTTACAGGCTGTTGTGGTACTTTCACTGATTTCTGCCATTGGTTTGGGCTTGGGAAGAGTGCATTTCTGGGGAGTTTCCCTGGGAGTCACTTTTGTTTTTTTTGCGGGTATCCTGGCCGGCCATCTCGGGCTTTCGGTCGATCCGCAGATGTTAAACTACGCAGAAAGTTTCGGACTGGTCATTTTCGTTTATTCCCTCGGGCTACAAGTCGGTCCCGGTTTTTTTAGCTCTTTCCGTAAAGGCGGGGTAACGCTGAATATGTTGGCGTTGGGAGTAGTTCTACTGGGAACGTTGTTGACGGTGGTGGCTAGTTATGCAACGGGTGTCTCTCTTCCTGATATGGTGGGCATCCTTTGTGGAGCAACGACAAACACTCCGGCATTGGGAGCTGCGCAACAAACTCTGAAACAGATGGGAATAAACAGCAGTACGCCTGCTTTAGGATGTGCGGTGGCCTATCCGATGGGAGTAGTCGGCGTAATTCTTGCCGTTTTATTAATCCGCAAAGTATTGGTCCGCAAAGAAGACTTGGAGATAAAAGAGAAAGACGATGCGAACAAAACTTATATTGCAGCGTTTCAAGTACACAATCCTGCTATTTTCAATAAAAGTATCAAGGATATAGCTCGTATGAGTTACCCGAAGTTTGTCATATCCCGTTTGTGGCGTGACGGACATGTCAGTATTCCGACTTCAGACAAGATTCTGAAAGAAGGCGACCGTCTGCTGGTGGTAACTGCGGAAAAAGACGCTTTGGCCCTGACAGTGCTTTTTGGTGAACAGGAAAATACAGATTGGAATAAAGAGGACATTGACTGGAATGCGATTGACAGCGAATTGATCTCGCAGCGTATCGTTGTCACCCGTCCCGAACTGAATGGTAAGAAACTCGGTGCACTCCGGTTGAGAAACCATTACGGAATTAACATCAGCCGTGTTTACCGGTCGGGGGTGCAACTGCTTGCTACTCCGGGATTGATACTTCAGTTGGGCGACCGCCTGACAGTAGTGGGCGAGGCTGCTGCTATCCAGAATGTGGAGAAAGTATTGGGAAATGCCGTGAAAAGCCTGAAAGAACCCAATCTGGTTGTTATATTTATCGGTATCGTGCTTGGTTTGGCACTGGGGGCTATTCCTTTCTCTTTTCCGGGTGTCAGTACTCCTGTGAAGTTGGGATTAGCGGGCGGACCGATCATTGTCGGTATCCTTCTGGGGACTTTTGGACCACGGATACACATGATTACCTATACCACCCGTAGTGCGAACCTGATGTTGCGTGCCTTGGGACTTTCCATGTACCTTGCTTGTCTGGGACTGGATGCCGGAGCTCACTTTTTCGATACCGTATTCCGTCCGGAAGGCTTATTATGGATTGGTTTGGGAGCCGGATTGACTATCATTCCAACAGTGTTGGTTGGATTCGTGGCCTTCAAGATGATGAAGATCGATTTCGGTTCTGTATCCGGTATGTTGTGCGGAAGTATGGCAAATCCGATGGCACTGAACTATGTAAACGATACAATCCCCGGCGACAACCCATCCGTAGCCTATGCGACTGTTTATCCGCTATGTATGTTCCTGCGGGTAATTATCGCCCAAGTGTTGTTGATGTTCTTGTTAAATTGAGAATAGTATATTGCTGGATCGTAATTAGTAACTAGTAAATTGTAAATAGTAAAATAGTAAATAAAATGACTGCTCAAAGTAACATAACTCCTGAAAGCATTGTGGGCGATCTCCGTTACCTGCAACTGCTTTCCCGAAGTTTTCCTACGATTGCCGATGCTAGTACGGAAATAATCAATCTGGAGGCTATCTTAAATCTACCTAAAGGGACAGAGCATTTCCTGACTGACATTCATGGAGAATACGAAGCTTTTCAGCACGTACTGAAAAACGCTTCAGGTGCGGTAAAACGTAAAGTAAATGAAATATTCGGCAACACTCTCCGCGAGGCTGAAAAGAAAGAAATCTGCACGTTGATTTACTATCCCGAAGAGAAACTTCAATTAGTGAAAGCCCGTGAAAAGGACCT
>ERZ773106.13-NODE-13-length-227261-cov-21.375201_pt1 | contig 227261 bp, 263 predicted proteins | sample MGYA00580572_ERZ773106 | MGnify/ENA primary metagenome ERZ773106 (study PRJEB29015, sample SAMEA2737868) | human gut metagenome | biome: human gut; feature: human-associated habitat; material: faeces | place: China | collected 2012 ... | reverse complement strand
TCAATGAAGAAGGAAATAAACAAATTTTTATATTTTTATAGATTTTTGGCAACGGTCATATAATATCTGCTACTCAAAATCGTGGTGGTGGTGGCGGTGATGCTGCTTATGAAAGTCATAACCACGATATCGATAACGATTATACAGCTTCTATTATTTATACTGATACATGGCAAATTGGCGATAAAGTTTTAATGATACCGATTATGGGAGATGATAATAAAACAGTGAAACAGTTTTGGATATTAAGTAAAGGCAAAAGATTGGACGGTAATTGATATGGCTAATCCTTTTATGATAGGAAATACCGTAAATACTGAACAGTACAATACGCAAAAAGAATTTAGAGAATATGCATGGGATTTTAATAGAAATTCTTTTATTTATAATGATGATGGTTCTATTAAAATAGTTACACGAAATGAAGCAATAAAAGTATGGGTATATAAAGTATTGCAGACGGAACGTTTTCGATATGGTGCATATTATGATGATTATGGTTTAGATTTAGAAAGATTTGTAGGAAAGGTAGCTAATGATGAGATAAATGCTAATGAATTATATAATGCTGTTAAAGAAACATTGCTTGTAAATCCGTACATTTTAGCGGTTAATAATATATCTGTCGAACAAGTAAATAAAAAGATAATTTTAAATCTAGAGCTTACCACTGTATATGGTAAATCTACGCAAAAAATTGAGGTGTGATATATGTATGTTTGAGTTGGAAACAAGAAAGAATATATTAGAACGCCTAAAAAGTTATTTTACGGAAATAGCTGACGGTAAAGTAAATCTTGTAGAAGGTGGTTTTGCATGGGATTTATTAGCTAGTAATTCAAAAGAATTTGAAAAGGTCTATGCAGAAATAGGGTTAAGTGTAGAAGCTTTTTTTCCACAAACTTCATGGGGCCCGTGGCTAACGAAAAGTGCCGAAACATATGGTGTAATAAGACGTGAAGCAACTAGTTCTATTGTGGTTTTAACTGTAACAGGGCAAGTAGGAATAACAGTCCCTGAAGGTTCTCTATTTGCTACCAATGACGGTAAAAACTTTTTAACTATAGAAAGTAAAAAAATAGAAGATAGCGGAACTGTGGATATAAAAGCACAGTCTATTGAGACTGGAGAAAATTATAATGTAGATGCAAATACGATAACAAAAATACCAGTGAGTATTTATGGTGTATCTGCTGTAAATAATAAAAATTCTGCTTATGATGGCTTTGATGAAGAGGACGATGAAACACTTTTAAAAAGATTACTTTTTAAGGTGCGTATGCCTGCAACAAGTGGGAATAACTACCACTATATGACATTGGCAACAGAAGTTGCTGGAGTGGGTGAAGTAAGTGTAATAGACCTTTGGAACGGTAATGGTACTGTAAAGGTTATAATCACAGATGATAATAATAATATTGCCAGTGCAGATTTAATAGAAAAAGTTAAAACATATATCGAAGCACAAAGAATAATAGGGGCAACGGTAACAGTTGCAAGTGTAACAGAGCTTAAATTAAATATAGAATTAAAAGTTACAAAAGGAACGGCAAATATAGAAGGTATAAAAAATGCTATAAATAACTACTTTAAAGAGAGTGTTTTTAAAACAGAATATGTATCTTATGCACAGCTGGGTAGTGTTATTCTACAAAATGCCACTACAACAGGTGTTTTAGATTACGCAGATTTGAAAGTAAATAATGATATTGAAAACATTCCGCTTACCAGCGAGCAATTGCCAGTAGTAAGTGAGGTGAGTTTGATTGAATGATGAACTACTATTTGAATGGTTTAGACAAAATGAGGCGGATATTTTAAGATATTTGCCTTATTTTTTATCTAGAGATAATGAATTAAAAACAGTAGCTGATGCATGTAGCAAAGAACACGAAAAAATAAGATTATTAATAAGGGATTGGTTTTATCAGTTTTTTGTAGATACTGCAACATGGGGGTTAAAGTATTGGGAAGAATTTTTAAATATAACGCCTCAAAATGGAGATAATTACACCACCAGACGCAATAGAATAAAAATATTATTAAATGCCCATGATGTATCTACTAAAAATTTTATGACGAATCTGATAAACAGATTTTTAAATGATAATTCAGGTGAATTAATCGAGCATAACGAAAGTTATTATTTCGATATTTGTTTTAATAATGGAAGTTTATTTGATTGGGAAGGATTGAAAGAAGCAATAAAACTTTATAAACCAGCACATTTAGGTATAAAGTTTTTTGCCATGCAAAACGTACAATCTAGTGTATTTGTTTATGGACTTATTAATATAGCTCAACAAATAGAAGTAGAAGCAGAAAAAGGATATAGTATTGAGCCAATAGATAATATATTTACTGCTTTTGGACTTGTTAATATTGCTAGTCAAATGGAATTGAATTTTGATACAAGTATTGGAGAGAGAAATTTATCTTTAGATGGAAAAACTATTTTTTATGGAATAGCCGATGATGCAAATACTATAGAAATTTAAGTTAAGGAGTTGAGTATAATGGCAAGTTTTCCACCAGTGACCATGACTACTGAAGGATTAAATATGATTGCAAAGGCTTCTAGTGGAAATAGTCAAGATAGACTTATTATTACAAAAGTAAAGTTAGGAGATGGCGTATCTGAAGGTAATATAAGAGATTATACAGACGTTATAAGTTCTAAAAAAGAAGTAACATTAGCAGAATGGGAAGATAGAGGCGACGGACGTTTTAGATACACATTTATTTATAATAATGAAGGTGTAAAAACAGGATTTTATCATAGAGAAATAGGTTTGTTTGCTAAAAATGGGGATAGCGGTACAGAAAAATTAATAGCATATAGTAATGCGGGTAGTTATCCTGGATATATCGATGACGAAACAAAAGAAATACCATATCAGCGTCTAATGATAAATATAGGTGTTGGTGATACAGACAATGTTTCAGGTCAGGTTGATGCAAGTAATGCTGTAACGATAGAAATGCTCAATGAACACGATGCTGATGAAAATGCACATGATAATTTAATTAAACGTTTGTTTGGTTCTGCTACTGCTACAATGGAAAGTGTTAAAACTAGCGTGCAAAGTTGGTGCAAAGAAAGCATCGCCAGTTTATTAGGAATATCCAGTGCAACTACAGATAATATAAAAAGCAAAATAAAATCATGGGCTCAGGAGCAAATAGAAAGCTGGTTAGAAACATTAGGTATTAGATACAACATCGCTCAAAACGGGTATATCTGCCTTGGTAAATTATTTGGGGATGCAATTATACAGTGGGGAACTGTATTGTTTGATGGCTCAGTCACAGAAAAAGAAATAACTTTACCAATAAGCTTTTATAATATATTAGGATTTTCTACATTTGCTTATGGTCAAGGTGTACACTCTGTTTTCGGTGGATTTCACACGCCGCCCAATGCAATATCCATGTATAGAAAAGCTTTTTTCGCAGAAGATGTAAATTGTATATGGTTTGGAGTATTCAAATAAACGAAAATTAAGCACCTATTGTTATATAAAAATGACCATCTATAAGTAGTTGCCATGTTTGAGATTTAAAACCAGATAGAGATATACTTTGTGATATGATACCCCATTGTGTTTGTTTATCCTCATCTGTAAGATTTGTAACTTTAAAAGTTATTAAAGGAACATAAACTTTATTATATGATACAGGTAAACTTATCACACCTATACCATTTTCTTGATTATTAAGACTATATCCCCACTGTATTTATGATGAAATTATTAACCATCTAAAGGAATTACTTCCACGTGATACGCTATCTAAATCTACTGTAAACGTAATGCTATCAGATTTAGCAGATATAACACCTACCTTACTTAAATCCGTATATCCATTTACCCAATCCGTAGTAAATACTGCAAAAATTGTAGAAGTTGATATATTTGTATTTATTGTTATATTAGGTGGATTAGTATTTTGTTTTACAACTCCATATCCCCACTGTCTAATGAAAGGTTGATGCATATGTTTAATAATATATATACCAAAATAAAAAAACTATTTAACACGAAAGTGGTTGTAGAACCTAAAACAAAAAAAGAGATTGAGTTCAAAAGCAAAATACCTGAGTATACAATGTGGGTACTGCCTACAACTTTAGAAGAAGAGGACATATCTAATCAATATCAATGGGGAAGCTCAGATATGGTAAACATACATTTAACAAAAGAGGATATCGAAGAATTATCTTATATCTGGAGTACGGAGTCTAAAGAAATAATAGATACTATAAATAGTAGGACTAATGGTCATATTTATATTTCGCAAGAAGATTTAAGGCTACTATTAAATAAACTATATGATAATACGCAAGATTTATCTGTATTTACAGCAAATCATTTAGATAGTGATTACCATTGATATTTTTATAAATTATATATATAGAATAAACCGTTGCAATTAAAGGCTTAACAGATTTTGCAACGGTTTTTAAGTTTAAAAATATATTGTTTTAATGATTTTTAGAAGTAACATTAGTAACACTAGTATATATAGATAAAACCTTGTTTTTTCTAATAGTATAAAAAATAAGAGTAGCTTATTAGTAACAATTATTTTATTTTGTTTATTGCTTTTCGTAGCTGCTTTAAATTTTTATGAGTATATACCGTATCCGTTACATCACCTGTCGCATGACCTAAAATACGACGTTTGGCGTTTTCATTTGCTTCTGCATTATCTAATAGAGTTGCACAAGTATGTCTACAGTCATGAGTGCTGTGTTTGGCATTTATTTGTTGCATTATTTTATTCCATAAAGTCCTATATTTACTGTAATTATAAGGATTTCCATTACTATCACAAATTAGATATTTACCAGGCATATTCATTCTTTTTGTGATAAGCGGGAAAATTTTTTCATGAATAGGAATTGCACGCAACCCACTTTTAGTTTTGGATTTTGTAATTTTAATATATTTTTGTCGTAGATAGACATTATCTTTAGTTAAATTTAATAATTCACCAACACGCATTCCTGTATAAATTAGGATTAGCACAGTGTCTATACCATCAATTTCTAGATTAGTCCATAATTTATTTATTTTTTGTCTTGTAAAAGGTTTGTGTGGACGGATTGCTTTATTTTTACCTAAATTTAATAGATTGGCATAGTTCTTATTGCAATATTCCATTATTATGCCGTATTTAAACATAAGACTAATTAAAGAACGGATTTTCTTACAACTACTGTAGGAAAGTCCTTTTCTTTTAGTATCATCTATTATTTGTTGTAAATGATAATATTTAATGTTCTTTAAAGTCATTTCATGTAGTGGCAGGCAATGTTGAAATGCTACTTTATAGCTATTAATAGTTGTTTTTGCTGGTTGGTATTTATCTATGTGGAACGGCAACCATCTATAATATAGTTCTGCAAAAGTAATCTCATGACCTGAAAGGATTTTGTTATTATGTTTTTTATTGTAATCTGCTGCATAAATTTCTGCTTCCGTTTGCGTAGCAAAATATGCCAGCGGTTTTTGTTTACCCTCTTTGGAGACAAGAAAAACAAACGGTCTCCTCCTGTTACCTGTTAATTTTTTTACACTTCCATAGCCATTTGGCTTACGCATATTAAACCACCTCATTATAAAATTTTATTGAAATCGGAGATGATTATAACATGGCTACAAATGTTAAATATTATTGTATGGCTTTTTTAAAAGATGGCACTCCATCTGTTAGAACATTTGCAAATACAAAAGATATAGAAAAAAATAACGAAAAATATATAGTAGAACTTAAACAAAAAGTAAAAGAAATGTCGGCAGATGAATTTGCTACTGTAGAAATTATTCCTGCTGAAGAATATAACATGTATGTAAATGGTGATGGTACAAATACTTATGTACGAGATATGGAAACAGGAAAACCTAAAATTTATATTCCACCAGAACCAACAAAAGAAGAACTACAGGCACAAGCTTTAGCAAATTTAGAAAGCGAATATAATGCACAAAAAGAGGGTTTTAAAAAAGACTTAGATACAGCTAATCTTGCTGGAAATACAGAAGCTATTAAATCTATACAAGAGGAATTCATGGCATTTAATAAAGCATATGAAGAGGCTAAAAATGAAATATTGAAGGATGAATAAATGGAGTTGAATAAAATGGCATTTTTTGTAAGAAAAGAACGTTGTAAATATTGTGCAGGAGAATTAGTAGATGGTAAATGTACTAATTCTAATTGCATTGCGTGCTCGGATATAACAGAAGAAAAAAACATTGAAAATAAAGAAGGTGCAGACAATGTGTAAATTATTATTAGCGTTGTGTTGTGCCTTCTTTTTATCTATAGCAACTGTAAATGCTAATCCCATTCATGATATGCAGGATGATATTCCTACAGATAAAGCTTTGCACTTTGCGGCTGGATATATTATTTCGGACCAATTACAACGTAATGTAGGTTGTTCGGCTTTTGAAGCATTTCTTATTACATCTGCTATTGCATGGGGAAAAGAAAAGCTAGTAGATGACCATGTAGATAATAACGATGCATACGCTACCATGGCAGGTAGCATATTTTATCAAATAAAATTTTAAATTAATGAGAATGAGGTGGTGATATGCATGAGCAAATTATAAATTTTGTTAGTTCGTTAATTCCTACTAGATTAGAAACATATGTTGGAGGAGGTGTTGCCTTTGTGGGAGTTTTGTTGCAACACTTTATAGGGCAATGGAACAATCAGATAGAAATATTGTTAATTTTTATGATTATTGATTATATTACTGGTCTAAGTGCTGCATATATAATGTCTAATGTTTACTTAGATAGTAGGAAAGGTTTCAAAGGTATTATCAAGAAAATAGTCATTCTTTGCTTAGTAATATTAGCACATCAGATGGATGTGTTAATTGGGCAGGACACATTGATAAAAAATGTTGTCTTGCTCTTTTTTATTGGAAATGAAGGCTTAAGTATTTTAGAAAATGCTAGTAATTGTGGTTTGCCAGTTCCTAAAAAATTAAAAGATACTTTGGCTCAATTTACAGAAATAAAGGCAAAAAAATAACTTATTCAAATTAAGAGGAGTGTATTTTAATGGAAAGAGTTTACTTAAAAGATTTAGGTCTTCAATATAATTATTCAGAATTAGAAAATAGAAATAAAACGGATATGATTGTTATTCATCATACAGGAAATCCAACAGATGATGATTTATCTGCTAAAGAAATTAATGCTAGCCATCAAGCTCAAGGTTGGACCTGTATAGGTTATCATTATGTAATTCGTAAAGATGGAACAATAGAAATCGGTCGACCACATTGGACAATAGGAGCACATGCCTATGGTGAAAATTCTCATACAATTGGTATTCATGTATGTGGAAATTTTGAAATTGGAGAGCCAACATCAAAACAAATTGAAAGTTTAGCAATGCTTCTTGCTAATATTTGTACAGATTATGGATTACCAATTGATACTACACATGTAGTAGGACATAGAGATTTAATGGCAACTGCTTGTCCTGGATATAATCTTTATAAAATTTTACAAACAATTAGAGGGAAAGCAGTATTTTATCAACAGCAATAATATATATAATAGGAAGGAATTTGCACGAAATGAAAAATTTAATAAAAACAGTATTAGGTATTTTTATAAAATCCAAGCTTGATGATGAAAAACAAAAATTAAAAGACAAATTACAAAAACAAATAGCCACAACCACCAGTACTTCTGTGGTAGCTAGAAATACAGCTTATCTTAGAATAGTAGATAAGTTAGATGGTAAAGGTATTGCAGAAGTAAATAAAATTATAGATAAAATTTAATAAAAGAGTTATAATTAAATAACATTTTCTTTTATTGCTAAAAGCCCCTATTGCTTAGAAAAAATCTAGGTAATAGGGGCTTTTTTTATTTTTTTTTATTATAAAGATGTCAAAATATGATGTCACAAATCGTCTGATTAAAAAATAATAATAAATAAAAAACGTCGTAACCTTAATTACGACGCTGATTTATATATGGTTAGCTATTAATTCAAATACAACACTTGTTAAAGTTAAATTATTTTGGTTGCCCCCATATTGCTCCCAAAACCATAATTCAAATACAATACTTGTTAAAATTAAATGCTAGAAAAGTCAATCTTTATGATTTTCATTATACTATTAAAAGTATTAATATACAAGAATTTTAAATTTTTTTACTAACGATGATAGAATTTTTGGAGACTAAAAAAAGGTTTAATTTTTAAGCTTTAGAGGAGCTTTGCTTATTTTTAGCTAGTAATTTTATGGTAAATAAAAATTTTATTAAGCAATAAAAAACAAAAAAAGCAACTATCATGGATAGCTGCTTTAATTTTAAAATTTAGGTATATAGAAAAATAGAACTAATTTATTTTTAACAAATGCTAAATGTTCGCATGTTAAATCATATGGTGACCCACCCGGGACTCGAACCCGGAACCTGCTGATTAAGAGTCAGATGCTCTACCAATTGAGCTAGTGAGTCATTAATAACAAAAATTATTATACTGCTCATTTATGTATTTTGCAATACTTTTTTATAATTTTTTTCATATGACTAAAATGTTACAAAATTTAATAAATAAATAATTTTCAATAGTAAAACTTAAAAATATGTAATCTTTTTTCGTATTGTCTTAGAATTTATGAATAATTATGATATAATAAAAATTACTGTTGCAGAAATAAAAAAATATTTGATAGGAGGAATTTTATGAGCCCTGCAGTAATAACTTTATGCGTTTTAGCTGTAGCAGCATTTTTCTTTGTAACAGAGCTTATTCCATTGGCTGTTACGGCTATAGGTGCATCTATTGCATTAGGTCTTTTAGGAGTACTTACTCCACAACAAGTATTTTCTGGTCTTTCTGATTCCACAGTAGTTTTATTTGCTGGTATGTTTGTCATTGGAGCAGCGATGTTTCAGACTGGATTGGCACAAAAAATTGGTATAAAAGTAGTAAAAAGCGCTGGAACTAGTGAAAATCGTTTGATGGCAGCTTTGATGTGCATTACTATTTTATTATCAGCAGTATCATCAAATACAGCTACAGTAGCTTGTTTGATGCCAGTAGTAATTCAAATTTGTGCGGTAGCAAAAATACCTGTATCCCCACAATTGATGGCATTAGCAGTAGCTGCGAATGTTGGTGGAACAATCACCATGGTTGGTACCCCACCAAATATTTTAATGAGTGCAACACTTCAGGCAACAGGTTTAGAACCTTTTGGATTTTTTGAATTTGCGTATATTGGTGTACCTTTATCTATAGCTGGTATGGTTTATATGTTAAGTATAGGTAGAAAATTCTGCCCTAGACGTTATGTAGAAACTGTAGAAAATGATAAAGCTTCAGATGAAGTCAAAGATCCAAAGAAAATGATAATATGTACTGTTATCTTAATTTTAGTTGTATTAGGTATGGCTTTTGAAAAAAATATTGGTATACCAATGCAAACTACTGCGATAATAGGAGCGTTAGCTTGCGTATTAACAGGTTGCTTATCTGAAAAACAAGCTTATTTAGGTATTGACTGGGTTACTATTTTCTTATTTGCAGGTATGTTACCACTTGCTTCTGCTATGGATAAAAGTGGTGCAGGTAAAATGATAGCAGATGGTGTAGTAGGAATTATTGGGGATAATCCATCTCCAATGTTAATAGTTGTAGCAATGTTTATTTTATCTTGTGGGCTTACACAATTTATGTCAAATACAGCTGCTGCAGCATTATTAGCACCAATTGGTATATCTATAGCACAATCTATAGGTGCATCACCTTATCCTGTGCTTATGGCAATAGGTATTGCTGCTTCTTGTGCATTTACAACACCAGTTGCAACGCCACCGAATACTTTGGTACTGATACCAGGTCATTTTAAATTTATGGATTATGTAAAAGTCGGTTTGTCACTTGTTGTAGTTTCTCTAGTTGTTTGCATGATTGTAATTCCGTTCTTCTGGCCATTTTTCCCATGATGAATATCAGATAGTATAAGAGAGTTTTATTTTAGATTTTATTTATAGTTAAAGGATTGATTTTATGGATAGAGAAAATGCTCTTAGTACGATTGCTTCATTTGATACAGAATTATATACATTCTTTCAAGAAGAGGTACAAAGACAAAAATATACCTTATCTTTTATGCCAGAGGAAAATTATTCATCACCTTTAAGCACATATCTTGAAGGTAGTATTTTGTCAAATACATTGACAACACACCATGATGAAGCTAAACCTACAGGCTTAGAAGAAATCACTATTAATCGCATTAATAAATTATTTGGCAGTGAACATGCAGTTATTCGCTTAGAAAGTATAGCAGCTGCTTCTCGCGTTGTTTTTTATAGTTTAGCTAAAAAAGGCGATACTATATTATCTTTAGATAATAGAAAAAGCGACCATTGTAATAGTAAAAATTTAGAATTTAATTTTGTTAGATTTAGTATTGACCCTAAAACACAATTATTAAATCTAGATAGAGTTGAACAAATAGCCAAAGAACATAAACCTAAAGTGATAATTTTTTCACCAGTTAATTATCCAAGAGTAATAGATTATGAAAGATTAGCTAAAATTGCACATGATATAGGTGCTTATATGTGGTTTGATATTTGTCAAAATGTAGGTCTTGTAGCAACAGGGCAAATACCTTCACCTGTACCTTATGCAGATGTAGTAACTTTTTCAACACATGATTCTTTAAGAGGACCACAAAGTTCAGTAATTTTATGTAAAAAAGAATTAGCCGATATCATTGATAAAACAGTTATCACTACAGGACATTTTTCTTTGAAAAAAAATATTTTAGCTAGTTTAGCTGTTATATTTAAAGAAGCGACTACAGAAAAATTCAAACAGTATACTAAACAAGTTGTATTAAATGCAAAAGCACTTCAAAAAGGATTAGAAGAAGAAGGTATTACAATTTTATGTAAAGGAACTGATACAAATTTAGTTTTAGTGAACCTTACTAAATTAGGTATTAGCTGTAAAAAAGCTCATAACGCTTTACAAAGTGCAGGTTTTATTGTAAAACCAACCGTGTTATCTACTTGTGATGAAAATCTTAATTTTGAAATCTTGAGATTATCTAGTTTGATTTTAACAACTAGAGGGCTTAAAGAAGTGCAGATGGAACACATTGGTAAAATGATGGCTAAGGTATTGAAAAATATTGATGATATGGCAATTATTGAAGAAGTAAGACAAGAAGCAGTAGATATTGCTATGGAATGTCCATTATTTTCTGATGAATGGTTAGCGTTTAAAGATGTATTAAATCCTCTTTATAGTGCAAAAGATATAAATATATCTCATGAATTAGCAGCTGAAAGAAAAATGGCTGTAATGAAAAAATTATTTAGTTTCATGAAAAAATAATATCTATTTAGTATAAAATTTATTTATAGATATTTGCATTAACTATAAAATTTATTGTAGTAATATAAATTAAATGTTATACTAAGAGAAAAATAAATAAAACTAAGGGCGGTTTTATAATGAAAAAAATAGTATTGATTTTTGTAGCTGTTATGATAATGGCATTTTCTAGTGTGTGTATGGCAGCTGATGGCGGAGATTTAAATAAAGATCAAAAAGTTGCTGAAACATTTATCAGTGGTATTACAACAGAAAAAGTTCCATATGATAAATTAGGAGCAAATATTGATAATGGATTAAAAAAGAATTTTGATGCAAAAGCATATGATGCATTAAAAAATGAAGTGAAAACTAAATTTGGCGATTTGAAAGAAAGTAAATTTTATTCTTTTGAACGTTATAATAATCAAGACAAAGTAACATATCTAACTTCTTTTAGCCAAGAAAATGTTGTAGCTATAGTTTTTATTTTTGATAAAAATAATAAATTAGTAGAATTTGGTTTATTACCTATACAACAAAATCAACAAGCTCAAGAAAGTGCTCAACAATAATTGTATTTTTATAAATTAAATAAGTAATTGAATTAAAGAATAGGTTTTTTATATGATTATATAAAAAAACTATTCTTTTTTTTTATATACTAGTTAAATAGTATTGTAAAAAATAAAAAAGATGATAGAATTAATATCTATGTCGGGGAATAAATTTAAGAAAGGGAGTTTTTTATGGAGAAGCTTTGGTCAAAGGATTATGTATTAAACATTGTAGGCAATTTGTTATTATTTGTAGTATTTTATTTATTGATGGTTTATACAACTAAATTGGCTATTACAGAATTTAATGTTTCTGTCAGTGAAGCAGGATTAGCCTCAGGGATTTTCATTGTGGGAGCATTGGTAGCACGTTTAGTTATTAGTAGATATATGGATTTCATTGGTAGAAAAAGAATGTTAATCATTGCAGTAGTAATTCATGCTATATGTACATTTGGTTATCATTTTATTGATGGTATGTTGTTTTTATGTACATTGCGTTTTGTACAGGGTATGACTTATGGTATGGCTTCTACTGTTATTGCTACTACAGTAGCATCTATTGTTCCAGAGAGTAGACGTGGTGAAGGTATTGGTTATTTCACTTTGAGCATTACTTTAGGCTCTGCAATTGGTCCGTTTTTAGGAATTAGTTTACCACAGATAAATCCTTTATATGCACTTGTTTTATGTGATGTTTTATCAATTAGTTTAATTGTTTTGGCTTTTATTTTGAATATAACAGAAATAAAAGTAGGTTTCCGTCAACGTGTAGAAGTTAAATCTTTTCGTTTAAGAACTTTCTTTGAACCTACGGCTACTCCAATTTCTATCGTAGCATTGTTAGGTGCTATTGGTTATTCTGCCGTAATGAGTTATATTGGTACATATAGTGAAACTATTGGTTTATTATTAGGTGGAAGTTTATTTTATATAGCATATTCTATCGCTTGTTTAATTTTTAGACCTATATCTGGTGTAATGATCGATAGATATGGTAATCATGTGGTAATGGTACCTATTTTATTCACTATGATTTTAGGATTTGTTGCTATTGCTTTAGCTCATTCTAATTTAGTATTATTGTTAGGTGCTGTTTTAGTAGGTATAGGATATGGTTCTATTCCTTCAGCAGGTCAAACTATTGCTGTACAAAAAGTTAAGTTAAATAAATTTAGTTTAGCAACTTCAACATTATATATAGCGTTGGATTTAGGAAATGGCATAGGGCCATATATTTTAGGTATGGTTGTGCCTATATATGGCTTTAGAGCAGTTTATATGTGTTCAGCAATAGCGGCTTTATTAGCATTTTTATTTTATATAGGTATGATTATAAAATCTCGAAAAGAAAGTGTGGCAGTGTAAATAAAAAAAAGAGGCGTATAGCCTCTTTTTATTTTGTAGTTAATATTTTTTTATCGTTTAAATAGCATTGATTTAATTTTTCAAAGGCAACAGTTTTATCAATAATTGTTTTTATGAGTAAGTCAAGTTTACTATTTTCATTATAATCGGCAGGAGCAAAATATTTAATGCGATTTTCAGTAAATAATTTAATGACTTTATCCATATTGGATAATTGAGGATTATATACGCAGATAGAATGACCACCATAGCTATTTACTAGTTTCATACAAGGAATATCTGTTTCACTATCGCCAATATAGACTATATTTCTAAAAGGCACGCGAATTTTTTCTTCAGGAATAGAATCGTTTACCGCAGGGTCATTTATATCTAAAAAACCTTTTTCAATGCGAAAGAGAAATTGTGTTTTATTTGTATAATTAACAGCTTGAGCGGGCCATTTAGCTATGCCATTATCATCAAAATAAAATGAGCTTGCATAGATTTTTTCAAATTCACCAGCTTGAGCCATAACAGTACCTTCAATCATCTCTTTTAAGCCACTTGAGATAATATAATGCTCAATGATGATATTATGTTTTTGGCCATAATCGCGAATGCGTTTGAACCATGTTTTGACGCCAGGAAAAAGTTCAACTTTGGCTCCATAATCAGCAAGTATTTTTTTATCTAAACGAAAATTTCCTTGAGATTTTTCTACCATTTTATACATATAAGCTAAATTTGTATCCATATCATTAGCTGTGGCTAAAGTATTTGATTCTTCCCAGAAATTATTTACATCATAGCCTATATCTTGAATAAAGCCTTGAGCTTGCATATCTTTAGGTGATAAAGTTTTATCAAAGTCATAACAAATGGCAATAACAGGAAATTTTTCTTTATATTTACGTTTATACATGAAATCACCTCTAGTCTTTATTTTATTATAATCATTTAGTATATACTATGGAAATTTTTTATAAGTTTTTAAAAATATGTTGGAAAAACAACATATGCTTAATATGATTTATTATATAATGATATATGAAATTTAGATGATTGCTAATTGAGTATAAATTTTTTGTGATTTAGGAGAGGCTATTTGATGAATATATTTGAAATTTTAAGAGAAGAACATGATAATATCAGTAAATTTGTAGATGAATTTGAAGCTATGGCAATAGATTTGATGGAAAAAAATGAAATATCTATTGAAGAATATACAAAAGCTATAGAATTTATCCGTGTATATGCAGATAAAACTCATCATCAAAAAGAAGAAGAACTTTTATTCAAAGCTATGCTTGAAACGAAAGATGAGATGGCAAATAATTTAGTAAATCATGGCATGATTGTAGAACATAATTTAGCTAGATTATATGTATGGGAATTGGAAAATGCGTTGAAAGTGTATCAGAAAGAGCCTACAGTAAAATTAAAATTGGCGATAGTTACAAATACAATGTCTTATGTTTATTTACTTCGTAGACATATAGATAAAGAAAATAGAGTGGCTTATCCTTATGGTGAACGTTTATTATCTAAAGAAGTAATAGAAAAATTAAATGAGCAAGCACAAAATTACATGAAATAATAAAAAAGCCTATTATGATGATTTAAAATTTATTTAAATTATTATAGTAGGTTTTTTCATTTTTTTTATTGACATGAAGTTAAGTTTAACAGTTAATATATAATATAGATGAACTATAAAGGAGTTAGATTATGAATAATATATTATATTTGGAATGTTATGCTGGGATTAGTGGAGATATGTTTGTAGCTTCGTTATTAGATTTAGGCGTAGATAAAGATTATTTAATGGAAAATTTACAGACTTTACCACTAGATGGATATAAAATAGAAATTAGCCGTGTGAAAAAAATGGCACTTGATGCTTGTGATTTTAATGTGATTTTGGATATAGATAATCATGACCATGATATGGATTATTTACATAGTGAACATCATGAGGCTCATCACCATAATCATAGTCATGAACATTATCATCACCATGAACATCGTGGCTTAAAAGAAATCGTAGAAATAATTAATAATTCTCAAATAACGGATAGAGCAAAAGAAATAGCAATAAGAATTTTTAATATTATCGCTAATGCAGAAGCAAAGGCTCATGGTGTAAGTATTGATGAAGTTCATTTCCATGAAGTAGGCGCAGTGGATTCAATAGTGGATATAGTAGCTGCTGCTGTATGTATAGATAAACTGAATATAGATAGAGTTGTTTGTCCAAAGATATATGAAGGTCAAGGCTTTGTGCGTTGTCAACATGGTCAAATTCCTATTCCTGTGCCAGCTGTAGTGAATATTGCTATAGAACATGGTTTAAGATTACATTATACACAGACAAAAGGGGAATTAATTACTCCAACAGGGGCTGCTATTATTGCAGGTATTCAAACAGAAGATAAATTGCCAGAAGAATTTATTATAAAGAAAATTGGTATAGGTGCAGGGAAAAGAAAATATGATATACCAAATGTAGTTCGTGCTATGATGATTGAAGTTAAATAAAAAAATAAGAGACTTTATAAATGATAAAAAATTTATAGAGTCTCTTTTTATTTATGAATTAAAATTTTATATTTAGATAACAAAAAAGCCTTAGCTATTGCTAAGGCTCTGATTTCAAAGTGGTGCGTCCAGCAGGATTCGAACCTGCGACCGCACGCTTAGAAGGCGTGTGCTCTATCCAGCTGAGCTATGGGCGCGTTCCTTGAGAACATTTAATATTATATCTATATATTACGTGTTTGTCAACAACTTTTTTAAAATTTTTTTAAATTAATTTGTTAAGCTACGTACAGGTGCAGGAATACGACCACCACGAGCAATAAATGCATCAGAACTATATTCACTGCGAACTTTAATAATAGGGCAATGACCGAGTAAACCACCAAAGTTAACAGTATCGCCAACTTTTTTACCAGGAACAGGAATAACACGAACGGCAGTAGTTTTATTATTAATCATACCGATAGCAGCTTCATCTGCGATGATACCGGAGATTGTAGCAGCTGGAGTATCTCCTGCGATAGCGATCATATCAAGACCTACAGAGCAAACGCATGTCATAGCTTCTAATTTTTCAATAGAAAGACTTCCACAGCTTACAGCATCAATCATACCAGCGTCTTCACTTACTGGAATGAAAGCACCACTTAAACCTCCAACGTGAGAGGAAGCCATTAAGCCACCTTTTTTAACAGCGTCATTTAATAAAGCAAGAGCTGCTGTTGTACCTGGAGCACCACAAGATTCAAGACCCATTTCTTCTAAGATATGAGCAACACTATCACCAACAGCAGGAGTTGGTGCTAAGGATAAATCGATAATACCGAATTGTACGCCAAGACGACGAGAAGCTTCTTTAGCTACTAATTGACCTACACGAGTGATTTTGAATGCAGTCTTTTTAATTGTTTCAGCAACTTGTGTAAAATCTGCACCTTTTAAATCTTCAAGAGCATGTTTTACAACACCAGGGCCACTTACGCCGACGCTTACTACTTTTTCAGCTTCACTAACACCATGGAAAGCACCAGCCATAAATGGATTATCTCCAGGAGCATTAGAAAAGATAACGAGTTTAGCACAACCAATAGCTTCACGGTCGCGAGTAAGTTCAGCAGTGCGTTTTACTACTTCACCCATTTCACGAACGCAGTCCATATTGATACCTGCTTTTGTAGAACCTAGATTTACAGAAGAGCAAACTAAGTCTGTAGTAGCTAAAGCTTGTGGAATGGAATTGATGAGAATTCTATCACCATTTGTATAACCTTTTTCAACAAGAGCAGAAAAACCGCCGATGAAATCAATACCAATTTCTTTAGCAGCTCTATCCATTGCTTCAGCAACAGGAACGTAAGTATCTGTCTTGCAGGCTTCAGCAGCAATAGCAATAGGAGTTACAGAAACACGTTTATTAATAATGGGAATACCATATTCACTAGAAATATCTTCACCGGTTTTTACTAAGAATTCACCAGATTTTGTGATTTTGTCATAAACATTATCACAAAATTGTTTTAAATTAGGGTGAGCACAATCACGAAGACTAAGTCCTAATGTAATCGTACGAACATCTAATTTATTTTCTGTTATCATACGATTAGTTTCTAAAATATCATTAATAGTAATCACAAAAGTTCCTCCTAAATTCTTTAGTTAATTAATAAAGAATATTTAAAATTAGCCGATTGTATGCATAGCATTGAAGATATCTTCATGTTGAGCTTTGATATCTACGTTAAGCTGAGCACCTTTTTCTTTGAGGAGTTTTTGTAAATCCTGTAATTTAATGTTTTTGTCAGTCATTTCAGCAATTAGAACCATATTGAAAAAGCCATTCATAATATTTTGGTTGATGCTGATAATATTTACTTTGTTTTCAGCAAGAACATTACTTACAGTGGCAATAATGCCTACACGGTCTTTTCCGATAACAGTTATAACGAGTTTCATTTATACTTCCCCTTATTAATTTTATAGAGTTACTAAATTATTGTAACAGTGTTATTATATCATTAATAGTAGTAGCTTGCATTAGTTTTTGCTAAAAATAAATTGTACATATATAATAATATAAGTATTATTTTAGGATATTGTGTTTTTTAATGAAAATGATAAAAATTTGAGATAAGAGGAGTTTTTTATGAAAGTTTTATTGACAGCGATAAATGCAAAATATATACATTCATCATTAGCAATTCGCTATATATACAAAAATTGTCAAGATTTATTTTGTGATGTAGAGATGCTAGAAGTGTCTATAAATAATCATTTGATTGATATTGCTAATCAGATATTTGATGCTAGACCAGATATATTGGGAATTTCTTGTTATATCTGGAACATTGAATTAGTGAAACAATTGTTGCCACTTGTGCATAGATTATTGCCAAATTGTAAGATTATCTGTGGCGGGCCAGAAGTTTCATATGCTACAAAAGAATTTATGCAGGATTTTCCTATGGTGGATTTTGTAGTGCGTGGCGAAGGTGAAAAAGCTTTTCATGATTTATTGCAAGCTTTATTAGATGAAAAAAATAATGAAGAAATTAAAATCGTTGGCATAGCAAAGAGAAATAGTGATGATACTATTGATGAGAATATTGCCGTTACTGTAAGTGATTTAGATGAAATAATTTTCCCTTATGATGATAATGATATCGAAAATTTAAAAGATAAGATAATTTATTATGAAAGTTCAAGAGGTTGTCCTTATTCTTGTAAATATTGTCTATCTTGTGCGACTAAAGGCGTAAGATATCGCTCTTTAGATAAAGTTTTTGCTGAATTAAGTTATTTTATCAAACATAATGTTCGTCAGGTAAAATTTGTAGATAGAACTTTTAATGCAGATAAAAAGCATTATTTACCGATTTTGGAATTTATTGCTAAACAAGATTGCAGGACTAATTTCCATTTTGAAATAGTGGCTCATCATATTGATGATGAAATCAAGGCTGTACTTAAGAAAATGCCAAAAGGTAGAGTACAATTTGAAATAGGTATTCAATCTACGAATTTAAAAACTCTAGGTCAGATAAGTAGAGCAAATCCATGGGAAGAAATGACAAATAACATAAAATCTATCATGGCTTATGGAAATATTCATCTGCATGTGGATTTAATCATTGGTCTTCCTTATGAAGATATTACTTCTTTTGCAAAATCTTTTAATGATGTGTATTTATTGCAAGCTGATATGCTTCAAGTGGGCTTTTTGAAATTATTAAAAGGTGCAGCAATGAATGATTTAATACAAGAGCATGATTATGTATATATGCCACAAGCACCATATCAAGTAATCAGCAATAAATATATGGATTATGCCACTATGCGAAAATTACAGATTTTTGTAGATGTATTGGAATTATATTATAATGCTGGTCGTTTTAAATATACGATTATTAATTTAATCAAACAATATAATCAAGATGCTTATACATTTTTTGCTGATTTTGCTCAATATTGGCAAGCTAAAAAATTGCATTTAGCACCACATGCTCCTAAGAATTTATATGTATTTTTATATGATTTTATTGAGCAAAATTCTAAAATAAAAGATAAAGAATATATTTATAATGTATTGAAATTCGACGCTTTATTGACAGATAAAGGTAAGATAAAAATAGATATGTTGCCATGGAAAGAAGTAGATAAAAAAGTAACAGATGATTTTTATATGAGTGAAAAAGCACTAGCTTATATTAATAATTATCAATTTAAATCATGGCGCGATTTGAAAAAGAAATTTTCGATAGAAGTTTTTGCCTATGATATGAATGAAGCGAAATTATGTCAAATAAAAGCAAAAGAGAATGCAATGATTTTTGCCTATGAAGATGATGGAGTATTTTATCAAGAAATAAAACAAGGAGATATAAATTTATAATGATATATTATGCTTTTTCCGATTATTTAAAACAGCGTTATGGTGAGAAAGTTTATAAATTGCCTATAGGGTTACCGCTTACTTGCCCTAATCGTGATGGTTCATGTGGGAAATTTGGCTGTACTTTTTGTGGTAGCATCGGTGCAGGTTATGAAAATTTACCGCCAGAATTATCTGTAACAGAACAAATTCGTATGAATAAGGCTCATATAGTGCCTAAGTATAAGGCAAAAAAATTCATACCGTATTTTCAAAATTTCAGTAATACGTATATGCCACCAGAGCAATTAGAAAAATATGTATTAGAAGCATGTGCTAGTGATGATATAGTGGCTATTTATATAGCGACAAGACCAGATTGCATAAATGATGTTTATTTAGAAATCTTGTCTAGAATTGCTAAAGAAAAAAATATTGATATTTGTGTAGAACTAGGTTTACAAACGATAAATTATAAGACTTTAGAAAAAATAAATCGCGGTCATGGTTTGGCAGAATATATTGATGCAGTATTGCGTATAAAGCGTTATGGTTTATTGTGTTGTACTCATGTAATTTTAGATTTACCATGGGACGATGATAAAGATATGATTGAAACTGCTAGAGTGATTTCTGCACTCGGCGTTGATCAGGTGAAATTACATGCACTTTATATCGTAAAAAATACAAAAATGGCTCAGCAATATGAAAATAAAGAATTTGAAATTATTTCTTGTGAGCATTATAAGAAGAGAGTAATTGATTTCTTAGAACATTTATCTTCAAATATTGTTTTACAGCGATTAATTGGTAGAGCACCAGCTGAAAATACTTTATTTAGTAATTGGCAGACAGGTTGGTGGAAAATTCGCGATGAAATTGTAAAAGAAATGGAAGAAAAAAATCTTTATCAAGGTCGTTTGTGTAATTATTTAAATGGTAGTGCTGTACAAAAATTTTTAGTTAAAGAATGATGTAGGGATTTTGATTTTATGGAAATCATTTATAAAGATGAAAAAGATTTTACGAAAGAAAATATAATAGAATTGTTTTTATCTGTTGATTGGCAATTATCGGCTAGTAATCCTGATAAATTATATACAGCATTAATTAACTCGCCAACGGTATTTACTGCGTGGGAGAATAATAAATTAGTAGGCTTAGCTAGAGCTTTAGATGATGGCATACTTACAGCATATATTCATTATGTATTGGTAAATCCTAAATATCAAGGCAAAGGTATTGCCAGCAATTTAGTAAAGATGATAAAAAATAAATATAAAGATTATCTTTATATTGAATTGATGCCTGATGAAAAGAAAAATGTTAGTTTTTATCAAAAATTAGGCTTTAATATAGTTGGCTCTGTCACAACAAATGGTTAATTTTTGACGAGAAATAGCGTATAATAATAGTAAGAAACAGTACCACCGAAGGAGGTAATTGGATATGCCTACTATCAAAGACGCATTAGATATTATCGGTAAGTTGACTGTCGCAGAGCAGGAAAGCCTTAAAACAATGCTTTTAAGTCCTGCCTTTGTAAAGTCTTTGAATATTGAAGATTTCGTAGCAAAGGAACGCTTTGCAAATGGTCGTGTATGCCCTCTTTGTGGCTGTATCCATGTGGTTCGCAATGGTCATCGTAAAGATGGCACACAGCGATATGTATGTAAGGATTGTGGCAAGTCCTTCGTGATTGCTACGAACTCCATTGTGTCTGGTACAAGAAAAGACTTGTCCGTGTGGGAGCAGTACATTGATTGTATGATGAATGGCTTATCCATTCGTAAGACTGCTGTTGCTTGTGGGATTCACAGAAACACCGCATTCCTTTGGAGACACAAGATTTTGGATGCACTTCAGAATATGGCAGACGATGTTACCCTTGACGGCATTATTGAGGCTGACGAAACTTTTTTCGCCATCTCGTACAAGGGCAATCATAGCAAGAGTAAGACATTTGCTATGCCACGCAAGGCTCATAAGCGTGGTCATTCTACACATATCAGAGGCTTGTCCCAAGAAAAGGTATGTGTTCCTTGTGCGGTTAATAGGAATGGCTTGTCTATCTCCAAGATTACGAATACTGGTAGAGTTTCTACAAGAGATTTACATCATATTTATGATGGTAGGATTAAGACCAATTCCACTCTTGTTACGGACAAGATGAACTCCTATGTGAGATTTACAAATGCCAATGGCATTGACCTTGTGCAGTTAAAGACTGGCAAAGCCAAGAAAGGCATTTATAATATCCAACATATCAATAGCTACCATAGCCAGCTAAAGAGGTTTATGCGTGGCTTTAACGGTGTTTCTACCAAGTATCTGAACAACTATCTTGTGTGGAATAACCTTGTAAATTACGCCAAAGAAAGCGACATGGAGAAAAGGAACATCTTCTTAACTTTCGTTTTGGCAACATTGAAAACTGCTAAATGCAGAGATTTATCAAACAGACCAGCAGTTCCTCTGGTCGCCTAATTAGAATTTGTGGAGATGATAAGATGGTCAATATAACAGATGTAAAACAGATTCTTCAATTTGCAATAGATGCGGAGATTAAAGTCTTTCTTGATGGTGGCTGGGGTGTAGATGCTCTTCTTGGATATCAGTCAAGAGCCCATAATGATATTGACATTTTTGTAGAAAAGAACGATTATCAGAACTTTATAGAAATAATGAAAGCTAATGGCTTTTATGAGATTAAGATGGAATATACAACATTGAACCATACTGTATGGGAAGATTTGAAAAACAGAATTATTGATTTGCATTGTTTTGAATATACGGACGAAGGTGAAATTCTTTATGATGGGGATTGTTTTCCGATAGAAACTTTTTCGGGTAAAGGAAGAATTGAGGAAATAGAGGTTTCCTGTATTGAACCATATAGTCAAGTAATGTTCCATCTGGGATACGAGTTTGATGAAAATGATGCACATGATGTGAAGTTATTGTGTGAGACACTTCATATCGAAATTCCAAATGAGTATAGATAACTGCAAATAACAGTTTGTAGGGGAGTTCTGATACTCCCCTATAAAAATGGATATTTATCAACTGTTTGTTGTGACATAGCCATATAGTTAAAGAAGGCACACCTATGCAATTGTGCAATCCTGAAACTATGAAAGTAAAATTATAAATAAAAAAGCTATAATAATTTAAGGAAAAATTTCTAGTTAAATTATTATAGCTAATATTTCAATTATCACATTTAAAATCTTGCCAATCAGGTAATGCAGTATGATTATCCACAGCTGTTTTCATAGCTTGATAATAAGCTAATTTTCTTTGAATATGTTTATAATCATGTTGCATTTTGGCTAATTGTTCTAGAATATGATTTTTTTGGTTAGTTAATAATTTTAAAATATCATCAATGTGCGATGGTTCTTGCTGTTCATATTGAAAAAATTCTTGCAGTTGAGCGATACTCATGCCAGTATTTTTAAAACAGCAGATAGTTTTTAAACGATTGATATGTTTTTCTAAATAAATGCGTTTGCCTGATGAATTGCGAGGAATATCAGTTAAAATGCCTACTTCTTCATAATAGCGAAGCGTGGAAGCTGGCAGATTGAATTTGGCTGATACTTCACGAATTGAATATTGTTTATCCATAATAAAGCCCCTTTATCACAGTAATATCTTGACTTAAAGCGTACTTGAATTAGTATTATGATAATTATAAAAAAGATATTGACTAAAAGTAAAGGGGCGTTTTTCATGTATATAGCAGATAAAGACAGATATAATAAGTTAGAATATGCTAGATGTGGTAAAAGCGGTTTGAAATTGCCAAGAGTATCTTTGGGACTTTGGCATAATTTTGGTGATAACAATGATTTTAAAACTATGCAAAAACTTTGTTTCACTGCTTTTGATAATGGCATAACTCATTTTGATTTGGCAAATAATTATGGCCCTCCTTATGGTAGTGCAGAAATAAATTTTGGTAGAATTTTAAAGCAAGATTTGAAAAAATATCGTGATGAATTATTAATCAGTACAAAAGCTGGCTATGATATGTGGGAAGGCCCTTATGGCAACTGGGGCAGTAGAAAATATTTAATTGCTAGTTTAGACCAAAGTTTAAAACGCATGGGTCTTGAGTATGTAGATATTTTTTATCATCATCGCATGGATAAAGACACTCCACTTGAAGAAACTATGGGAGCATTAAATCAAATAGTACAAAGTGGAAAAGCTTTATATGTAGGTTTATCAAATTATGATGGGGAAACTTTAGCAAAAGCTAGTGAGATTTTAACTCAAATGCATTGTCCATTTATCATCAATCAAAATCGTTATTCTATTTTCGATAGAACTATTGAAAACAATGGCTTGAAGGAAATGGCACATAAATTAAATAAAGGTATTATAGCTTTTAGCCCATTAGCACAAGGATTATTGACAGATAGATATTTGAAAGGTATTCCTGAAGATAGTCGCATAAAAACTGATGGAAGATTTTTGAAAGCTGAAATTTTGACAGAAAAAAAATTAACACAGATTGCTAATTTAAATGAAATAGCAAAACAGCGTGGTCAAACTTTAGCTCAGATGGCATTGGCTTGGATTTTAAAAGATAACATAGTTACAAGTGTTTTGATAGGTGCATCAAAGCCAGAACAGATTTTAATGAATTTGGAAGCAATGAACAATATAGTATTTTCTAGTGAAGAATTGAAACTTATAGATGATAATAGTTTATAAAATTTTCTATATGAGTATGGATTTACCACTGATAAATTATAGATATAAAAGGTATATTCATAGTTGAAAAATATTATAAAAAGTTGTATCATAAATATGTGTTATAGTTTAAAATGCCTATAAAAGGGTATATATATATAGAAGGGAGCTTATTTGAAAATATGAGCAAACATATGAAAACTATGGATGGTAATACTGCTGCGGCGTATATATCTTATGCATTTACAGATGTAGCAGCTATTTATCCAATTACTCCATCATCTCCAATGGCAGAAGTTGTAGATGAAATGGCAGCAAAAGGTAAGAAAAACCTTTTCGGTCAAAAAGTACGTGTTGTAGAAATGCAATCTGAAGCAGGTGCTGCTGGTACAGTACATGGTTCTCTCCAGGCTGGTGCATTAACTACTACTTATACTGCTTCTCAGGGTCTTTTATTAATGATTCCTAATATGTATAAGATTGCTGGTGAATTGCTCCCAGGTGTATTCCATGTAAGTGCTCGTGCTCTTGCAACATCTTCTCTTAATATTTTTGGTGACCAACGTGATGTTATGGCAGTTCGTCAAACTGGTTGTGCTATGCTTGCTGAAGCTAGTGTTCAAGAAGTTATGGACTTAAGTGCTATTGCTCACCTTGTAGCTATCAAAAGCCGTGTACCATTCGTAAACTTCTTTGATGGTTTCAGAACTTCTCATGAAATTCAAAAAATCGAAGTTTTAGATTATGAAGATTTAGGCAAAATGCTTGATTGGGAAGCTGTAAATAAATTCCGTCATAATGCTTTAAATCCAGATCATCCAGTAATTCGTGGTACTAGCCAAAACCCTGATATTTATTTCCAAGGTCAAGAATCTGCAAATCCTTATTATGAAGCTGTTCCTCAGATGGTTGAAGATGCTATGGCTGAAATCAATAAATTAACAGGCCGTAACTATCAATTATTCAACTATTATGGTGATCCAAATGCTGATCGCGTAATCATTGCTATGGGCTCTTTATGTGATACAGCTATGGAAGTTGTTGATTACTTGAATGCAAAAGGCGAAAAAGTCGGTGTTGTATCCATTCACCTTTACAGACCATTCTCTGTAAAACATTTCTTAAATGCACTTCCAAAAACTGTTAAGAAAATTGCTGTTATGGACCGTACAAAAGAAGCTGGTTCTATCGGTGAACCTTTATATCTTGAAATTCAATCCGCTCTTTATAATAGCGATTTACGTCCAACAATCGTTGGTGGTCGTTATGGTCTTGGTGGTAAAGATGTTACTCCAGATCAAATCTTTGCAGTTTATAATGAACTTAAAAAAGATGCTCCTAAAAATGGCTTTACTATTGGTATCAATGATGATGTTTCTTTCACTTCTTTACCAGAATATCATGAAGATATCGACCTTACACCAGAAGGAACAACTGCTTGCAAATTCTGGGGCTTAGGTTCTGATGGTACTGTAGGTGCAAATAAAAGTGCTGTTAAAATCATCGGCGATAAAACGGATATGTATGCACAGGCATATTTTGCATATGACTCCAAAAAATCTGGTGGGGTAACAATGTCTCACTTGCGTTTTGGTAAAAAACCAATTATGTCTCCATATCTCATCAATAAAGCAAACTTCATTTCTTGTTCTCAACAGTCTTATGTAGATAAATATGATTTACTTGCTGGTTTAAAACCAAATGGTACATTCTTATTAAATACACTTTGGACTGATGAAGAATTAACAGAAAAACTCCCTGCATATATGAAACGTTATATTGCAGAAAACAATATTAATTTCTACACTGTAAACGCTGTTAAAATTGCTCAAGAACTCGGTCTTGGCGGTCGCTTTAACATGGTTATGCAGTCTGCATTCTTTAAACTTGCAAATATCATTCCTATTGATGAAGCTGTTAAATATCTTAAAGATGCAGTTGTTACTTCTTATGGTAAAAAAGGTCAACATATCGTTGATATGAATAATGGCGCTATCGACAAAGGTATCGAAGCTCTTCATAAAGTAGAAGTTCCAGCTTCTTGGAAAGATGCTAAAGATGCTGATGATGCAAATGCTAATATTCCTGATTTCATTAAAAATATCCAAAATCCAATGAACCGTCAAGAAGGAGATAAACTTCCTGTAAGTGCTTTCAAAGGTATTGAAGATGGTACATTCCCAGTAGGTACTGCTGCTTATGAAAAACGCGGTATCGCTATTAATGTTCCAGAATGGGATATTGATAAATGTATCCAGTGTAACCAATGCTCCTTCGTATGTCCACATGCTGCAATTCGTCCAGTACTTATGACAGATGAAGAAATAGCTAATGCTCCAGAAACAATGAAATCCAAACCAGCTCTTGGCGCTAAAGGCTTAAATTTTGCAATCACTATTTCTGCAAAAGATTGTGCAGGTTGCGGTAACTGTGCTGATATTTGTCCAGCTCCAAAAGGTTCTGCTCTTGCTATGAAACCTATTGCAACTCAACTTGCAAAACAAGCTGAATTTGATTATGCTGTTGATGCTACAAAAGTTGCACCTAAGAAAAATCCTATGAAGAAAACTACTCTCAAAGGTAGTCAGTTCGAACAACCACTCTTAGAATTCTCCGGTGCTTGTGCTGGTTGTGGTGAAACTCCATATGTAAAACTCATCACTCAGCTCTTTGGTGATCGCATGATGGTAGCTAATGCTACAGGCTGTTCTTCTATTTGGGGCGGTTCTGCACCATCTATGCCATACACTAAAAACCATAAAGGACAAGGTCCTGCTTGGGCTAACTCCTTATTTGAAGATAACGCAGAATATGGTTTAGGTATGTTCCTTGGAACAAAAGCTGTTCGTGAAACATTATCTTCAAAAATCACTCAAGCTTTAGAAGAAGGTCTTGGTAGTGATGAACTCAAAGCTACATTTGCTGATTGGCAAGCTAACATCAATGAAGGTGAAGGTAGCCGTGAACGCGCTGAAAAATTGACTGAACTTCTTGAAACAGAAAAAGGCGATAATGCACTCTTAAATGAAATCTATGATAAAAAAGATTTCTTTGTAAAACGTTCCCAATGGATCATTGGTGGCGACGGTTGGGGTTATGATATCGGTTATGGCGGTCTTGACCATGTACTTGCTTCTGGTGAAGATGTTAACGTATTAATTCTCGATACAGAAGTTTACTCAAATACTGGTGGACAGTCCTCTAAAGCTACTCCAGCTGCTGCTATTGCTCAATTTGCTGCTACTGGTAAACGTACTAAGAAAAAAGATATCGGCATGATGGCAATGAGCTATGGCTATGTATATGTAGCACAGATTGCTATGGGTTACGATAAAAACCAAACTTTAAAAGCTATTGCTGAAGCAGAAGCTTATAAAGGACCATCTCTTATCATTGCATATGCTCCATGTATCAATCATGGTTTACGTGCAGGTATGGGCAAGAGCCAACTTGAAACTAAACGTGCTGTTGAAGCTGGTTACTGGGCTACTTATCGTTATAATCCTGAATTACGTGGCACAGATAAAAATCCATTCAGCTTAGACTCTAAAGAACCAACAGGAAACTTCCAAGAATTTATTCAAGGTGAAGTTCGTTATACATCCTTAAAACGTGCATTCCCTGAAATTGCAGATGAATTATTTGCAAAAACAGAAAAAGATGCAAAAGAACGTCTTGAAGGATATAAAAAATTAGCAGGTAAATAATTTTTCGTGCTGATAAAATAAAACTGACGCTATTTATTAGCGTCAGTTTTTTATTGCATGAATTAAGTTTTTTTTATATGATATAAAAGGATTAATTAAATAGTTAAGCATAGGCATATATTATATAAGAAAGGAATGAATGCTTTGAAAAAATTATTATTAGTAGCAATTTGTATTTTATCTATGCTATGCACAGCTTGTGGTTCAACTACAGATGAAAAAGAAGTAGCAGATAATACAAAAACAGAAACTTTAAAAATTGGATTAATGCCAGACATTGATTCCATACCATTTATTATTGCTCAAGAAAAAGGTTATTTTAAAGAAGAAGGTGTAGACGTAGAGCTACAGTATTTTAAAAGTGCTATGGATAGAGATAGTGCCCTTCAAAGTGGCAATTTAGATGGTGGCGTATCTGATATGCTAGCAGCAGGATTTGCTAAAGCTGGAGGATTTGATGTAAAAATAACTTCTTCTACTAATGGCAATTACTGTTTAATTGCAGGTACTGGCAATACTGCTAAATCTTTAGCGGAAATGAAAGGTCAGAATATATCCGTATCTAAAAATACTATTATTGAATTTGTTTTAGATGAAATGCTTGCACAAAACAATATGACTGAAGCAGATATCAATAAAACAGTAATTCCACAGATACCTACAAGATTAGAAATGTTACAAAATGGTAAATTAGATGGTGCAGTACTTCCTGAACCTATGGGCAGTATCGCTGTAAAAAATGGCAGTTATTTAGTAAATTCTTCTGAAGCTATGAAAATAAATCCAGGCGTAATGGTATTTACAAATGATAGCGTAGAAAATAAAAAAGAAGCTATAAAAGCTATGTATAGAGCTTATGATAAAGCTCTAGAATATCTAAATTCTACACCTCAAGAAGAATATATGGATTTAGTTATTGAAACAGCAGGATTACCACCAGCAACTAAAGATGCTTTAGTTATGCCAAAATATATGAAAGCTGCATTACCAGAAAAATCTGATTGGGATAAATCTATAAATTGGCTCAATAAAAAAGAATTAGTAACTGAAAAATATAATTATGAAGATATAGTAAGTGATATTTTAATGAAATGATTACCGTAGATAGACTTTATGTAAGATATGATGATACAAATATATTAGAAGATATTAATTTAAATTTGCCAACAGGGATAACTTGTGCAGTGATTGGCCCTTCTGGTTGTGGGAAATCTACCTTATTGAATGTTTTGGCAGGACTACAAAAAAATTATCAGGGTTTAGTGCAAATAAATGGCGAAAATCCTTCCCCTAAAAAACAAACTATAGGTTTTATTCCTCAAAATTATGGATTATTGCCATGGCTTACTGTAAAAGAAAATATTTTATTAGGTTTAAAAATAAAAAAAGAAGCTAAACAAGGTTTACCTCAAAATTTAGTAGATAATTTAGGATTAAGTAATTTACTAAATCGCTATCCTAATAATTTAAGTGGTGGTCAACAACAACGCGTAAGTTTAGCTAGAGCTTTTGCTTTAAAAGCTGATTTGTTATTAATGGATGAACCTTTTTCTGCTTTAGATGCTATTACAAGAGAAGAAATGCAAGATGTATTCATTGATTTATGGCAGAAGCAGAAAGTTTCTACTATATTAGTTACGCATTATGTAGAAGAAGCTTTATATTTAGGGCAAAAAATAATAGTGATGACTAGTGCACCTGGAGGTGTTTATAAAATAATCGATAATCCTTTATTTAGTGATAAGAATTTTCGTGATAGAGAAATTTTTAGTTTACTAAGTAAAGAAATAAGAAATTATTTGAAGAAAGCAGGTAGTAAGAATGAAAGATAAATCATGGCATTTTTATTTACCTGCAATGATATTATTGCTTATTTTATGGTATGTTATATCTATAATTGTACATTTACCAATTATTCCTTCGCCTGTTTTGGTAATGGAAAGATTGGGCAATATTTTTACACAAACAATAGCTATTCATGCATTATATAGTCTTTGGCGAATTATAGCAGGCGTATTTTTAGCTATAATAATTGGTATACCGATAGCAGTGATGATGGGATATTATAAAAAATGCGATAAGATTTTAGCTCCTATTGTTTATCTGACATATCCTATTCCTAAGATTGCATTATTGCCTATCTTGATGCTTTTAGCTGGCATTGGAGAATTACCAAAAGTTATTATGATATTTTTGATTGTGATTTTTCAAGTGTTAGTTGCCATTCGCGATAGTATAAAAACTATACCAAAAGAAATGTTTTTTCCTTTATATAGTTTAGGTGCATCTTTTAGACAAATTTTCTTAAATATACTATGGCCAGCTGTATTACCAAATTTTATTACATCTTTACGTGTAGCAATGGGGACAGCTATATCAGTATTGTTTTTTACAGAGACATTTGGCACTAAATATGGTATGGGATATTTTATAATGGATTCGTGGCTTCGTGTAAATTATCTAGATATGTACGCAGGTATTGTAGTTTTAAGTTTAATAGGTCTATTTTTGTTTGGTTTTTTGGACTTGGTAGAAAATTATTTTTGCAAATGGAAGAAAAAAGTATAAGAAGATATGGTTCTAGTAGCGATATTAGAACCATATCTTTTTTTGTAATTAATTTTAATTTTTTATATAATTTTTTGAAAATTGTATATTGACTTTATATAGGGAGATGGGTATAATTAAACCATAACAAGATTGTAAATTTGTTGATGTAAACGTTTGTTTTTTGTATTTATGTTGAGATTTTTATTAAATTCCAGCTTGTTACATAAAAAATTTTTGAGAAATATATATTGACTTTAAGTGATGAGAATAATATAATGAAGCTGAGTTAAATGAAAATTTGTAAAAATAAAAATAAAAATAAACATTTGTTCAAGAACTTTAAGATATGTATAAAATAAGTTCGTATTTTGACAAAACGTGTAAACGTTTTCCGTTTTCAATTTTATGAAATTGAATTTTCTAAAAAATCATATGGTTTTATTTATTGATATAATATTGCATTTATAAATAAAAAATATGGTATTTTGAAATATTAACTCGTTATCAATTTCATATTGATAATAAAATAAATGAGTAGGTGATTTTTAATGAAGGAAAACACAGTAATCACGGTTAGTAGACAGTATGGTTGCGGTGGTCGTGAATTAGCTAAAATTTTAGCTAAAAAGCTAAATGTAAAGTTATATGATAGACAAATTGTTCATATAGCAGCAGCTAAATTAGGTATCAATGATTTATCTGAACAGGATTTATTAGAATTAGAAAATACTGTTCATCCATTGACATTGACATTCATGCCATTCCATTCTTTCGGTACTCGCATGGGCGAATCCAGCAGAGGTATGTTCTTATCTGAAGCTAGTGTAGTAAGAAAACTTGCTAACGATGGAGCATGTGTTATCTTAGGTCGTTGTGCTGATTATGTATTAGAAGATATGCCAAATCATTTCTCCATTTTCGTTTGTGCAGACGATGAATATAGAGAAAAAAGAGGTAAAGAAGTTTACGAAGGTAAAACTTTAAAAGAATTAAACGAAGAAAATGAAAAAAGAGCTAGATACTACAATTATTATACAGGTAAAAAATGGGGCGAAGCTTCTAACTATGATTTAATTGTAAATACTAGCAATGCATCTTTAGACAAAATAGCAGATGCTATCATTGAATATATTAATAAAGTTCAAGAATAAAAGAACTAAAGAATATAGAAGGGTAACAGCATAGATGCTGTTATCTACATAAGTTTTGTTAATAATTTTTTTATTAAATATTTATAATTTTATTTAGGAGGACTTATAAATGTCAGGTAATAATGGTAATAAACTTATGCAACGCATAGCATATGCTTGTGGTACTTTCGGACATGATATCTTCTATATGATGGTTAGCACATACTTTATCATGTTCATCACAAGTAATCTTTTCAACACAGAAGATCAAAGTCATAATGAATACATGATCGGTATCATCATGACAGTAATTCTTGTAATTCGTGTAGCAGAACTTTTCATTGACCCATTCATTGGTAACACTATCGATAAAACAAACACTAGATGGGGTAGATTTAAACCATGGGTTATCGTTGGTGGTTTCGTAGCAGCTTTAAGCTTAGCAATTTTATTCACTGACTTAGGTGGTTTAACAACATCTAATCCATTACTCTACTTAATTATCTTTGCTATTTTATACTTAGTAATGGATATCTTCTATTCAGCAAAAGACGTTGCTATTTGGTCCATGGTTCCAGCAATGTCCTTCGACTCTAAAGAACGTGAAATTACAGCAACATTTGCTCGTATTGGTTCCGTATTTGGTGCTCAGCTCGTAACAGTAATGGTTATTCCTATCGTATTATTCTTCTCCAAAGACGCTAACGGCGGTGTTGGTGATGCTAATGGTTGGTTAGCTTTCGCTTTAATCGGTGGCGGTGTATCTTTATTAGGTGCTGTTATCCTTGGTCTTGGTACAAAAGAACAAGCTTCCGCTCTTCGTGAAAACAAAAAAGAAACAACTTTCAAAGAAGTATTCTCTATCTTAGGTAAAAATGACCAGTTAATGTGGATCGCTATTACATTCCTTATCTTATGCTTCGGTCAGGACTTAGTAAACTCCTTCCAGATGTACTATTTCGCTTACATTTTAGGTGATTCCACTTATTTATCCTTCTTAGGTATTATCAACGTTATCATTGGTTTATTAGCAGTTGCTTTATTCCCTGTATTAACAACTAAATTCAAAAGAAGAAACTTATTCTTCTATTCTGTCGTAATCATGATCATTGCATTGATCATCTATGCTTTCGCTGGTACAAACTCTGTATTAGTATTAATCGCAGCTGGTTTATTCAACTTACCACAGCCACTTGTATTCTTAGTAGTATTAATGACAATCACAGATACTGTTGAATATGGTCAGTTAAAAATTGGTCACCGTGATGAATCCCTTATTCTTTCCATCAGACCATTAGTTAACAAATTATCCGGTGCTGTAACAAGTGCTATCGTTGGTTTCACAGCTGTTTGGGTTGGTATGTCTGGTAAAGCTACAGCTGATAGCATTACTGATAGCAATAAAATGATGTTCGAATTAATCATGTTTGCTTTGCCAATCGTATTCATGCTCATCGCAACATTACTTTACAAAACAAAAGTTACTCTTACTGAAGAAAAACATGCTGAAATCGTTAAAGAACTTGAACGTACTTGGAAAGATATCAGTAAATAATATATAAATATGAAGATAAAAGAACTGTACTAAAATTTAGTACAGTTCTTTTTTATAATTTTACATAATATACAACATTTAAACAAATTTTAGCAACATAAAACATTGCTATTGGTAACGATATAAAATATAATAATAACAAAGCTTTTAGATAGAAATGTACATTTCAGGTTAATTGTAAACGTTTTCGAAATAAAAATTTTCGAAAAAATCATATACTTTTATTTATTATTATATATTTGATAAGTTGAGCATTTTCTTATTTATTATATTTTAATATTAAAGAGAGGGATTTAATATGAACTCAAATACAGTAATTACAATAAGTAGACAGTATGGTTGCGGTGGTCGTGAATTAGCTGAAATTTTAGCTAAAAAATTAAATGTAAAATTGTACGATAGACAAATTGTGCATATCGCAGCAGCTAAATTAGGTATCAATGATTTATCTGAACAAGATTTATTGGATTTAGAAAATACTGTTCATCCATTGACATTGACATTCATGCCATTCCATTCTTTTGGTACTCGCATGGGTGAATCTAGTAGAGGCATGTTCTTATCTGAAGCTAGTGTAGTAAGAAAACTTGCTAATGATGGACCATGTGTTATCTTAGGTCGTTGCGCTGATTATGTATTAGAAGATATGCCAAACCATTTCTCCATCTTCGTTTGTGCAAATGATGAATATAGAGAAAAAAGAGGCAAAGAAGTTTACGAAGGTAAAACTTTAAAAGAATTGGACGCAGAAAACGAAAAAAGAGCTAGATATTACAATTATTACACAGGTAAAAAATGGGGCGAAGCTTCTAACTATGACTTAATTGTAAATACTAGCAATGCTCCTTTAGATAAAATAGCTGATGCTATCATCGAATATATTAACACAGTTAAATAATTTTTAGTGTAGTCATTAAATTTTTAATAACATAATGGGAGGCCTTTATATGTCAAGATTTTTATCACGTGTGGCATATGCGTGCGGTACCTTTGGGCATGACTTTTTCTATGCAATGATTGGTACTTATTTTATGATTTTCGTAACAAGTAATTTATTTAATACAGATGATACAAGTTATAATGAATATATGATCGGTCTTGTAACAACAGTTATTCTTGTTATTCGTGTTGCGGAACTTTTCATTGACCCATTCATTGGTAATACTATCGATAAAACAAAAACTAGATGGGGTAAATTTAAACCTTGGGTTCTTTCTGGTGCAGTTATTGCCGCAGTTACTTTAGCTATCTTATTCACAGATATTGGCGGTTTAGCTGAAACAAGCCCTATAATGTACTTAATTGTTTTCGCTATCTTATATATAATTATGGATATTTTCTATTCAGCAAAAGACGTTGCTATTTGGTCCATGATACCAGCACTTTCTTTTGACTCTCGTGAACGTGAAATTACAGCTACTTATGCACGTATTGGTTCAGTATTCGGTGGTCAGCTCGTAACTATCATTGTTATTCCAATTGTTTTAGCTTTCTCTGAAAATAGCAATGGTGGTGCAGGTGATGCTACAGGTTGGTTCGCATTTGCTGCAATTGGTGGTTTAATTGCTACTGTAGGTGCTATTATTCTTGGTATTGGTACAAAAGAACATGACTCTGCTCTTCGTGAAAACAAAACAGATACATCTTTTGGACAAGTTTTCTCTGTATTAATGAAAAATGACCAGCTCTTATGGATTGCATTTGCTTATCTTATCTTTGGTTTAGGTCAAAACCTTATCAATAACTTCAACCTTTACTATTTCATTTATGTATTAGGTGATTCTTCTCAGTTCTCCTTCTTAGGTGTAATCAACGTTATCATTGGTTTAATGGCAGTTGCTTTATTCCCATCATTAACTAAAAAATTCAGCAGACGTAATTTATTCTTCTATTCTATCGCTATTATGTTAATTGCAGTAGTTATTTACTACTTTGCAGGTCAAAATGTATATTTAACATTACTTGGTGCTGGTTTATTTGCATTACCACAGCCACTTATCTTCCTTGTTGTATTAATGACAATCACAGATACTGTTGAATATGGTCAATTAAAACTTGGTCATCGTGATGAAGCACTCGTACTTTGTGTACGTCCTTTAATTGATAAATTAGGCGGTGCTATCACATCTGCTATCGTAGGCTTCACAGCTGTTTGGGTTGGTATGTCTGGTAATAAAGTTACAGCAGAAAGCATAACTCCTGATAATTTACTCAACTTCCAAATTATCATGTTTGCAATTCCATTTATCTTACTCATCATTGCAACATTCATTTACAAAGCTAAAGTTAAATTAACAGAAGAAAAACATGCTGAAATTGTTAGAGAACTTGAACGTACTTGGGGTAAAGACAATAAATAATTGATATGAAAGTTATAAAAAGGATATTCTTTTTAAAGAATATCCTTTTTTTTATGTTTAAATATAATTATTAAAAATTAAAATTTTATTGAATTTTCATTTAAATAGACGTTTTATAAATATAATGGTATTATTATTAATAGAAATTTGAAGAGAAAAGAGGCCTGGCACTAAATGAAAGTTTATCTCTATATTAATAAACAAGGGTTTAAAGAAAATACTTTTAGAGTAGCTTTTAAAGAATTGGTAAAAGTTGTGAAAGACGAGCAAAGTAAGCCTACTGCTTATTTAGTAGGTAAGTATGAAGTAAGGGATTATGAACATAGTTACGATGTGCCTTATAATAAAAAATACGAAAATAGATATTTTGCTATACCTATCAGCGACAGAGAAAAAGGTTTCTTTAATTTAACAACTATTTTTTGCAATAATGATTTGAGCGATTATGAAGTAATTAATGAAGCAACTTTAAATGCAGTGATTAATACTTTACTTAAAGAAGCAGATGAAAGATTATCTAGTAGTATTAGCTTAGAATATGTGGGTGGACGTTCTAAAGAAAATCAGAATATCATTGAAGATATTTCAGCTTCTTCTTTTATTGCTATGATTAATATGTTAAATACTTGGGCAAAAGAAGAAAAACAGGAAACTGAATTTAAATTACAAATTGAATTTTAATAATATTAATAATGGAATTATATTTAAGGGATTGGCTTTATGCTTAATCCCTTTTTATTTTTGTTTAATTGGTTGTAAAAACAACAGAATTTATATCTTTTTTATTTATAATAATAATTAATTTATAAGAAAAGAGTGTGTATAATGAAAAAATGGTTGATAGTTTATTCTAGTGTAACTGGAAATACAAAGCAGATAGCAGAGGCTATTTATAATGGTTTTGGTGAAAATGTAGCAGATATTTTTGCTATACGAGATGAATTTAATCTTGGGGATTATGATAATATTGCTGTAGGATATTGGCTCACTCGTGGTGAACCAGATAAAATGGTACAGGAATTATTGAAAAAATTAAATAATAAAACAGTAATTTTATTTCAAACACAAGGGGCAGAATTAAATAGTGAACATTCTATAACTGCTTTTGCGAGAGCTGCTAGTTATTTAGGAGAAAATTGCAAAGTATTGGGAACTTTTGCCAGCCAAGGAAAAATAAATCCAGCAATGCTGGAAAGACGCAAAAATGCTGATAAAAATGATCCTCATGCAGCGACACCTCGTAATCTTGAACGTTGGCAAAAAGCGTCAATGCATCCTAATGAAGAAGATTTTTCTCGAGCAAAAGAATTTGTTAAGGCCATGCAACGAAAAATAGCTTTGAGAGAAAAATATTTAAATATGAAAAAATAAAGAAAATAAAAAAAGACGGGTTGAATACCGTCTTTTTTGTTGTATTTTAAGTTTTAGATAAGAGATTTAATATCTTCTTCTACACTATTGATACCAGAAATACCGAAGTTATCCACAAGAACTTTAGCTACATTTGGAGATAAGAAAGCTGGAAGTGTAGGGCCAAGTTTTATATTTTTTACACCGAGATAAAGAAGTGCTAAAAGAACGATAACAGCTTTTTGTTCATACCATGCGATATTATAAGCAATTGGTAATTCATTGATATCATCTAAGCCAAATACTTCTTTTAGTTTTAAGGCAATCAAAGCGAGTGAATAGCTATCATTACATTGACCAGCATCTAAAACGCGAGGAATACCACCGATATCGCCTAGATTTAATTTATTGTATTTATATTTTGCACAGCCAGCAGTTAAGATAACTGTATCTTGAGGAAGTGCTTTAGCAAAGTCAGTATAATAATTTCTAGCTAATTGACGACCATCACAGCCTGCCATAACTACAAATTTTTTAATAGCACCAGATTTTACAGCTTCAACTACTTTATCAGCAAGAGCTAAGACTTGATTATGAGCAAAACCACCTACGATAGAGCCTGTTTCAATTTGTGTTGGTGGTGGGCATTTTTTGGCATGTTCAATAATAGCAGAAAAATCTTTAGTTTCGCCGATTTCGCCAGGAATATGTTTGCAACCTGCAAAGCCAACAACACCTGTAGTATAAATTCTATCTTTATATTCAGCTTTTGGTGGTACAAGACAGTTAGTAGTCAATAAAATAGGGCCATTGAAGGATAAAAATTCTTCTTTTTGTTTCCACCAAGCATTGCCGTAGTTACCTGCAAAGTTTTTATATTTTTTGAAGAATGGATAATAATGTGCTGGAAGCATTTCGCTATGTGTATATACATCAACACCAGTTCCTTGAGTTTGTTCAAGAAGCATTTCTAAATCGCGTAAATCATGACCAGAAATCAAAATTGCTGGATTATTGCGAACACCGATATCTACAGATGTGATTTCTGGATTTCCATAGCGAGAAGTATTAGCTTCATCTAAAAGTGCCATGACTTTTACACCGAAAGCACCGGTTTCTAAAGCAAGAGCTGTTAATTCTTCTCCAGATAAATTATCATCAACAGTTTTAGCTAAAGTAGCTTGTAAAAATGAGTCAATTTCATCATTGAATTTACCAAGGGCATTTGCATGTTTATTATATGCTGCCATACCTTTTAAACCATAAGTGATTAATTCACGAAGACTGCGAATATCTTCATTTTCAGTAGCTAAAACGCCGATAGTAGCACCTTTTACAAGGTAAGTATTTTCATCATCAGTAGTCCAAAGAGCTACAGGGGATAAATTATTTTTATTTTGCAATTTCGCAAGTAGTTCTTGTTTATAATTTAAAGTCTCTGTGATGCGTTTTTTGATAATATCATCATCAAAATTAGCGTTAGTAATAGTGATAAAAAGATTTTCACAGATAAATTGATTTAATTTACGACTGATATCTTGTTTTTCTTGACGAAATTTAGTAGTGATTTCGCAAAGACCTTTAGTTGCATAAATTAATAAATCTTGCAGTGTAGCAGTAGTGGCGGATTTTCCACAAACACCTACACGAGTACAGCCTGTGCATTGAGCTGTTTCTTGACATTGAAAGCAAAACATTTTATTTTCCATAATTATCTCTCCAATAATTTTATTTGTGATTTAATTGATATGCTTATTATAATTAGCCTTGATTTAAAAGTATGTTGTAAAAACAACAGATTTAAAGATAAAAATAAAAAAGCTAGAACATATCTGAAAAGACATATTCTAGCTTAATTTTTATAATTTATTTTTTACCACAAACCTAAAAGATGTTGAACTAATAAGCTGACGCAAGCAATAGCTATCCAACAGCAAAAGCCCATGATGATAGGACGACCACCATTTTTTATTAAATCAACGATATCAGTATGAAGACCAATAGCGCCCATTGCCATGATGATGAAATATTTACTGAAAAATTTCATTAAAGCAAAGAAAGATAAAATAGCAGAAGATATTTCAGCAGAAAAAATATTTCTGTCCATAAAATAATTTAAGAAAGTAGTAATAATAGAAGCAATGATGAAATATAAAATAAACATTGGAAATGCAGATTTTATACTAGCTTTGTTTTGACCGGAAGCTTTTTTTGCTTGATAAAAGCCTAAAACTAATGTGATAGGAATAATAGCAAGTGTTCTAGTGAGTTTTACGATAGTAGCACCAGTTAAAACTTCTGTACCAGTATTATGCATGCTATCCCAAGAAGAAGCTGCTGCTGTAACAGAAGAAGTATCATTGACCGCAGTACCTGCAAAGATAGCAAAACCATGATCAGATAAACCTAAAAAATTACCCAAAGTAGGGAAAATTAAAGCAGCGATGATATTAAATAAGAAGATAACAGATATGGCTTGAGCTATTTCTTTATGATTAGCATCAATGACAGGTGCTGTTGCAGCAATTGCAGAACCACCACAGATAGAAGAACCCACACCGATTAAGATAGAAGATTTAGCAGGAATATTGATTAATTTAAAAATTATGTAGGCTGTAATTAATGAAGTGGCAATTGTAGAAATGATGATTGGCAAAGATGTAGCACCTACAGCGATGACAGTGCTTAAGTTTAGACCAAAGCCCAATAAAATAACAGCATATTGTAAAACTTTTTTAGAAGTGAATGTAATACCACTTTTTAAGATATCTTTTTCGCGAACAAATTTTGATAATAGCATACCAAGTAAAATGGCAAAAACAGGACCGCCAATGATTTCAAATTCTTTACCTAAAAAATAAGCAGGTAAGGCTAAGACGAAACAAAGAAATACTCCTTGAAAGCGGTCTTTAATTAATAACATATAATAATACCTCCTATATTTAATTACCTATTAAATATTTATTTTTGATTGGTAATTTTTATAACAAGGAGATATTTTAACTTATTTTTTTATTTTGTGCAAGTTTATAAGTTTTATTTTTGTGTTAATTCATAGATATCTAAACGACGATGTCTTAAAAGTGGTATCTGTTCACGAACGAGATTAATTTCATTTAAATTTATAGTTGTAAATAAAGCTGTTTCTTCAAAATCTGCTTGATTTAAAATTTTTCCCCATGGTGAAACAATAATGCTATGACCATAAGAATGATAAGAAGCATTTAAATTTCTAGCAGGAGCTGTACCAATGGTGAATACTTGATTATCTACAGCACGACTTTGGAATAATAATTCCCAATGAAGTGGGCCTGTAGTCATATTGAAAGCAGCGGGAACAAGGATAATTTTTGCTCCTAAATCTACCATTAATCGAGTGAGTTCAGGGAAGCGGAAATCATAACAAATGCACAATCCAATTTTGCCCCATTTCGTATCGAAGACAGTGATATTATTACCAGCAGATAAAGTATCTGATTCTTTAAAGCGTTGACCATTTTTCACATCAATATCGAATAAATGCATTTTGCGATGTTTAGCGATGCAATTACCATTATTATCAAAGACATAAGCTGTATTAAATAAATGATTTTGGACATCTTTTTCAGGAATAGAGCCTGCACTTAAATAGATATTATATTTTTTAGCTAGATTTTGACAAAATTTATAAGTAATATCTCCTTCGAATTCAGCATATAAAGGAAAAGATTTATTATCATAAGGACAGTTAAACATTTCTGGTAAGGTTACAATGTCAGGCTGAAGATGAAGAAATTTTTTGAGATAAGCTTCAATGTAATTTAATGTTTGTTCCTTTGAAGATAAGACTTTTGTTTGTAATTGTAAAATATTAAGCATAGATACCTCCAAGAATATTATTGTTATATTGACAATTATAAAGCTAAATCATATAATTTCACTATGAAATATTAAATAATAAGAGGTTGGAAAAATGAAAAAAATAATTTTAGCTATAACTTGTGCGTCAATTATTAGTAGTGTAAATAGTTTTGGTGTGGCAAATGCACATTATCATGATTATCATGGACATCATGATATGAATATAAATACGCAGACAAATCGTCTAAATTTTGACCCATTAATCAATAATGAAATTGTAGATAGTATGCATATGCCGATGATGAATGAAGAATTTGTACAAAGTGGCAATGTGGATAAAGATTTTATCGCTAATATGATACCACATCATCAAGGTGCAATAGATTCTGCAAAATTAATTTTAGAATATGGCAGTAATGAAGAAGTAAAAGCAATAGCTCGTAATATTATAAAGACACAGACAAAAGAAATTGAAGATTTCAATGAGCTTTTAGCTAATGAAGATTTTAGCAATAGTAATTTAAGTGAAAAAGCTTATGTTGAATTTGTGGCTAAAGAAAAAGAAAATATGGCGGAAATGATGAATAAAATGATTGCTGTAACTAGAACTCGCGATAAAAAAACAGCAGATTATACTTTTGTTTTGGCAATGAAATATCATCATGAAGGTGCGCTAGAAGCTAGTAAACAGATTTTAGCATATACAAAAAATCCGCAAATAAGAAAAATTGCTAAAAATATCATTAAAGACCAAGCAAAAGAAATAAAACAATTTGATAAATTAATAGAGCAAGGTTTATAATAAATGAGAATGTAAATTAAATATATTTTTTATAATGAATGGTTTACATTTGTCAAAGCAAAACGTATAATAATCTTTATGTGTTTTGATTTAGTATTTATTTAAGGAGGAATTTACCCGTGAAATGGGCTGAAATTAGCATTCAAACTTCACATGAGGCTACTGAAGCTGTAGCAGAGATTTTTCATGAACTTGGAGCATCTGGTGTATTGATTGAAGACCCAGAACTTGTGAATACTTATATTCATTCTGGAGCTTGGGATTATACAGATATACCACTTGCTGAAGAAACAGAAGTTGTTACAGTGAAAGCATGGCTTCCTACTGATGAGGATTTACCAAGTAAATTAGAACAGTTGCGTTTGCATATTGATGAAATGAGCCAATTTTTAGATAAGGGTTCAGGCGTGATTAATTGCAGTGAAATCCAAGATGAAGATTGGGCTAATAATTGGAAGCAATTTTTCCATCCAGAACGCATTGGTGAAAAAATTGTAGTAAAGCCATCTTGGGAAGAATACACTCCATTAGATAATGATATAGTAATTGAATTAGACCCTGGTATGGCATTTGGTACAGGTACACATGCTACAACATCTATGTGCATTCAATTATTAGAAGAATATGTAAAACCAGAAATGAAAGTTTTCGATGTTGGTACAGGTAGTGGTATTTTAGCAATTGCTGCTTCCAAATTAGGAGCAAAAGATATCGAGGCTGCAGATTATGATAATGTGGCAGTTGATGTTGCTAGAGAAAATATCGAAAAAAATCATGAATGTGAAAATATCAAGATTTTCCAAAGCGATTTATTAAAAAATATGAATGGCAAAGCTGACTTAATTATAGCTAATATTATAGCAGATATCATTATTCGCATGTTTAATGATGTAGATAATTATTTAAATCAGCATGGTGCTATTTTGACAAGTGGTATAATTGCTGACCGTATAGCAGATGTTACTAAAGCTGCTGAAGAACATGGCTTTATGGTAGAAAAAATGAATGAAAAAGCTGGTTGGGCTGCAATTATTTTCCGTCGTAAGGAAGATATGCAATGAGACGTTTATTTATAGATGAATGTCTAAGTGAAGATATCACGATTAAAGGCGATGATGCAAAACATCTTCTTTATGCTATGAGAGTAAGACCTGAACAGGTTTTTACTATTGTTGATAGAGAAAGTAAAGTAGCACAGGCAAAAGTAATCTCTTGTACGAGTGATACAGTGCAATTAAAATTATTGCAGTATATAGAAGATGCTGATACAGAAGCACCTATAGAAGTAGTCGTTGCACAATGTTTGCCTAAAGGCGATAAAATGGAATTTATCGTGCAAAAAGCGGTGGAATTAGGAGCATCAAGTGTTGTTCCTGTAGTTAGCCGTCATTGTGTAGTGAAATATGATGATAAGAAAAAATTAGCTCGTCAACAAAAATGGCAAAAAATCGCTGATGAAGCAGTAAAACAGTGTGGTAGAACAATAAAGCCAACAGTTGAAGCTATTGTGAGTTTAGAGCAATTAGCAAAAGATTATGCAGAGTATATTCGTTTTATTTGTTATGAAGCAGAAGATGAGCAAAGTTTTAAAGAGATGTTGCAATCAGCAGATAGTAAAAAATATCTTATCTTGATTGGCCCAGAAGGTGGATTCGCTCCAGAAGAAGTGCAATTATGCAAAGAGGCTGGATTTAAAAGTATATCTATGGGAAAACGTATTTTACGAGCTGAAACTGCATCAATTGCAGCACTTACTATCGTCATGTATGAAAAAGGCGATTTAGGTGGCATTTATTAATTTTTGATTTAGATTTAATATTAAAGATTTTTGTTTAGTATAACTATCTTATAGGAAACTGTAATTTAGTTATACTAATTTTATATTAGTAGTTTTTTAGTTTTATTTTAATTGAGGAAGTGAAATTTTGCCAAAAGTTGCATTAACAACACTTGGTTGTAAAGTTAATCAAGTAGAAACAGAAATTATGGAAGGTCTATTTCGTAATCGTGGCTATGAAATAGTGGATTTTTCTGAGCCTGCTGATTTTTATATTATAAATACTTGTTCTGTTACTCACTTAGGTGAGCGCAAATCTCGTCAATTAATTCGCAGAGCAAATCGTTTAAATGATAATGCTATCATAGCTGTAACAGGGTGCTATGCACAGATTGCTTCTGATGAAATCAGCAAAATAGAAGGTGTTCGCGTAGTAATCGGTACTAAACAGCGCGATAAAATTGTTGATTTGGTGGAAAAAGCAGCTCGTGAAGATGGTTTATTTAATGAAGTAAATGATGTTATGCATATGCATGAATTTGAAGATATTCCTCTTTATGGTACGCCACATCGCACAAGAGCCTTCTTAAAAATTCAAGATGGTTGTTGTAATTTTTGTTCATATTGTATTATTCCATATACTAGAGGGCCTATTCGTTCACGTAAATTGGAAAGTATAAAAACAGCAGTAGATCAATTAGTAGAAGAAAATTTCCATGAAATAGTATTTACTGGTATTCATTTAGGTGCTTATGGCAGAGATTTTAAAGGCGAAAATATTTCTTTAAGCGATGCTGTAGAAATTTGTTTAGCTAATGAAAATTTAAAAAGATTGCGACTAGGTTCTTTAGAGTCTATTGAAATATCTCCTAGATTATTAGAATTAGTGAAGACTCATAAACGCTTTACTAAGCATTTACATTTACCACTACAAGCGGGTAGCGATGAGATTTTAAAAGCGATGAACCGCCACTATACTACAGCAGAATTTGCTAGATTGATAGAAAATATTCGCCGTGAAGTACCAGATATTGCTATTTCTACAGACATCATTGTTGGTTTCCCTGGAGAAACAGATGAATTATTCCAAAAATCTTTGGAATTTGCTAAATCTATGGGATTTATGAAAATGCATGTATTCCCTTATTCTAAACGAGCAGGTACTCCAGCTGCCAAAATGACAAATCAAATTGATGAAGCAGTGAAAAAACAAAGAGTTCATTTGATGCAAAAGATGGCAGAACAATCAGCAACTGAGTTCTATCAAAGATTTTTGGGTCGCGAATTAGAAGTTTTATTTGAACAAGAACAAGATGGATATATGGAAGGTTTAACTTCAAATTATATAAGAGTATATATTAAAAATGATGGAGAAATAACCTCCGGTGATATTCACCTTGTAAAATTAGTTAAATTATTTAAAGATGGTATTTTAGGTGAATTAATTTAAATTTGTCTAAATAAAAAAAGGATTTTACTAATTTTATAACGAATATATAAAGTTATAGAGTTAGTATTAAAGTTTAAGTAAATTTTATTTAAACTAGGTGTATATTAAATATTTATTTGATATATGTCAATTCTATACTAATTAAGCTATAAAAGGAGGTGCCTTATATGTCAGATTGTATTTTTTGTAAAATAGCAAATAAAGAAATTACAACTCAAGCTGTATATGAAGATGACATGGTCATTGCTTTTAATGATTTAGAGCCACAAGCTCCTGTTCATGTATTAGTTATTCCTAAAAAACATATTGCTAGTCTTCTTGCAACAACTGCTGAAGATAAAGAACTTTTAGCACATATCACTTGTGAAGTAATTCCTATGCTTGCTAAAAAATTGAATATTGCAGAAACTGGCTTCCGTACTGTAGCAAATACAGGGGAAGAGGGTGGCCAAACAGTTCAGCACCTTCATTTCCACCTACTTGGCGGTCGCTCTATGCAATGGCCACCAGGCTGATAAAAAAATCATATCAAATTTGTATATAATTGCAGGTTATGGTTGACAATGCACTTATAAGCAAGGTATAATATTTGGGTATGATTATTAAGTACAACACTCCCGTGTTAGGTGGAGGGGAGGGAAATATAAATGTCATCTGAAATCAAAGTTGGTAAAAACGAAACAATTGATAGCGCTCTCCGTAGATTTAAACGTACTTGCCAGAAAGCTGGTACTTTAGCTGAAGTTAGAAAACGTGAGCATTATGAAAAACCAAGCGTAAAACGCAAAAAGAAATCAGAAGCTGCTAGAAAACGCAGATACAGAGCTTAATTAGCTCACAAACGGAGGTAATTCATATGTCACTTAAAGCCCAGTTAATGGACGACATGAAAGCTGCTATGAAAGCCAAAGAAGACGGAAAACAGAAACTTGCTGTTATCCGCATGGTTCGTTCAGCTATTCGTCAGACTGAAATTGATGGTCAAAAAGAACTTGATGATAACGATATAATTGCACTTATTAGCAAAGAAGTAAAAATGCGTAAAGATTCTATAGATGAATTTAAAAAAGGCGGTCGTGAAGATTTAGTCGCACAGACTGAAGCTGAAATTGCCGTTTTAATGCCATATTTACCAGAACAGTTATCAGAAGAAGAAGTTAGAGCGTTGGTTAAAGAAGCAATTGCTGCTACTAATGCAACAACTCCTAAAGATATGGGTAAAGTCATGGGACAGCTCATGCCTAAAGTTAAAGGACGCGCTGACGGAAAAATGGTTAATACCATCGTCAAAGAATTACTAGGTTAATTATGAAAACAGATAAGATTACTAGATAGTGGTCTTATCTGTTTTTTTATATAAATTTATTAGGTGTAGGTGAAGGAATATGCAAGAAAAACAAAACGATTTTACTAAAAATAGTATGGCATATAATATTATGAGTTTAGCTATTCCTATGACCATAGCACAGTTGATAAATGTTTTATATAGTCTTGTAGATAGAATGTACATAGGGCATTTGGCGCAAAATTCTACTTTAGCTTTGACAGGATTAGGAATTACTTTTCCTATTATTATGTTAGTTACAGCAGTTACTAATTTATTTGGCATGGGTGGAGCACCACTTTGTTCTATCGCTAGAGGTAGAGGCGATGATGAAAGGGCAGAAAAAATAATAGGTAATTCTTTTGCTATGCTGATTATCTGTAGTTGTATTTTGATAATTATTGGTTTAGTGATGAAAAAGTTCTTATTATATTTATTTGGGGCAAGTGATGAAACATATCCTTATGCTAATGAATATTTTTCTATTTATATTTGGGGAAGTATTTTTGTAATGGTAGGATTAGGCATGAATACTTTTATTAATGCTCAAGGTTTTGCCAAAAAAGGAATGCTCACTATATTAATTGGTGCGATAATTAATATTATCTTAGACCCTATTTTTATCTTTGGTTTAGATTTAGGTATAAAAGGCGCTGCTATCGCTACTGTCATTGCACAATTTATTTCAGCATCATGGGTATTACATTTTTTATTTAGTGATAAGGCAATTTATCGCATTAAAAAATCTTGCATGAAATTAGATTTTAAATTAATAAAAGAAATTATTTCTCTAGGATTTTCAGGTTTTGTTTTTGCCACTACAGGGAGTTTAGTGCAGATTGTCTGCAATAATGTATTGTTATTTTGGGGCGGAAATATTTATGTAGGCATAATGACAGTACTAAATTCTATACGTGATGTTTTGCAAATGACAATAGAAGGCATTCGCTCAGGTGCTCAACCTGTTATCAGCTACAATTATGGTGCAGGGCAATATTTACGTGTAAGGCAGGGCATAAAATTTTTGACAAAGATAGCGCTATTATATACAAGTATCGCTTGGTGCATATTAGATTTTTTCCCAGAGTTTTTTATTCATCTATTTAATAGTGAAGAAGAAATGTTATTGCTTGGTGTACCAGCATTACATATATATTTTTTAGGGTTTTTTATGATGGCTTTTCAATCTGCTGGACAGACAACATTTATTTCGTTGGGCATGGGAAAATATGCAACATTTTTTTCGCTATTTCGTAAAGTTATTTTAGTTATTCCATTGACGATTTTTTTACCAAATTTATGGGATTTGGGTGTATATGGGGTCTTTTATGCTGAAATGATTTCAAATTTTGTAGGCGGTATAGCATGTTTTTCTACTATGATGATGGTTGTCTGGAGACGATTAGGAAAATTAAATAAATAAGTAAGAATAAGTAATTTAAACTATTGTTTAGATTACTTATTTTTTTATAAAAAGGTTTATTATGAGATATTGTCGAATATATTATTTATATTGCTGAATAGAAAAATAAAAGGAAGTGATAATATGGACTTTATTATAGATTCAAGTATATTGCAATCATTGCTTTTGAGTGTGATATTTCTAGCTATTTTAGTAGAGATAAAAACAGGAGGTACAGGCATAGGAGCATTACTAGGTATCATAGCAGCTGGCGTATTTTTTGGCAGTAGTTATGTGAAAGGCTTAGTCAGTTTATATCAGATTGCAATATTTATTGTGGGGATTATTTTTATCATAATTGAAATATTAACCCCAACAATAGGATTACTTGCAGGACTCGGAGTAGTAGCCATATTATATAGTTTGATTTTAGCTATGGGTGGCGATATTGATGCTATGTTGATGATGGCGGTTTCTTTTGTTATTGCGATAATAATTTTTGCATTGATAATAAAAAAATTACCTACAAGTAAGCTTTGGAGTAAAATAATTTTGACAAAGACATCTTCTAGTGAAGAAGGTTATGTAAGTAGTGTAGATTATTCAAGATATTTGCATAAAGATGGGATTGTTTTGACAGAACTAAGACCTTCTGGAAGTGTGAAAATCGATGATGATGTATTAGATGTTGTATCTGAAGGTAGTTATATCAGTAAAGGCGAAAAAATTCGTGTAGTAAAAATTGAAGGTATGCGTATTATTGTACGTAAAATCTAAAATAAATTTAAGGAGGATTAATCATGGAAGCGATTATCGGTTCTGGTTTTATCGTAGTAATTGTCATTGTGGCAATTATGTTATTTTTACATTTTGTACCTATAGGATTGTGGATTTCAGCATTAGCATCAAATGTTCATGTGGGTATATTTACATTAGTTGGTATGAGAATGCGTAGAGTTCCGCCACAAAAAATTGTATTGCCACTAATTAAGGCAAATAAAGCAGGATTGAATGTCAATGTAAATCAACTTGAAGCACATTATTTAGCTGGCGGTAATGTGGATAAAGTAGTCGATGCACTCATTGCTGCTCATAGAGCGCAAATACCACTTCCATTTGAACGCAGTGCAGCTATTGACCTTGCAGGTCGTGATGTATTAGAAGCAGTACAAATGAGTGTAAATCCAAAAGTTATTGAAACACCTGTTGTATCTGCTGTGGCTAGAAATGGTATAGAATTAAAAATTAAAGCAAGGGTTACAGTTCGAGCTAATATTGATAGATTAGTCGGTGGTGCTGGTGAGCCTACAATTATTGCTCGTGTTGGTGAAGGGATAGTAACATCAGTTGGTTCTTCAGAAGCTCATACAGATGTACTTGCTAATCCAGATGATATATCTAAAACTGTACTTGGCAAAGGCTTGGACGCAGGAACTGCTTTTGAAATTTTATCCATTGATATAGCCGATGTTGATGTAGGCAGAAATATCGGTGCAGAACTTCAGACAGACCAAGCAGAAGCTGATAAACGTATAGCTCAAGCAAAAGCTGAAGAAAGACGTGCTATGGCTGTGGCTAAAGAACAGGAAATGAAAGCATATACGCAAGAAATGGAAGCTCGTGTAGTTGAAGCTCAATCAGAAGTTCCACATGCATTAGCAAAAGCTCTTCGTGAAGGCAAACTCGGTGTAATGGATTATTATAATTTAAATAATATCAATGCTGATACGCAAATGCGAGAAGCAATAAGTAAAACAGGAGATAGTACAGTCCCACAAGGACAAGTACCAATAAAATAATTTATCATGGAAGGATTAGCACCTTTTCTGCTCTTTTTGTTTTTTATGATAATAAATATCTATACTGGTCAAAAACGTAGAGAGCAAAAAAAGAAACAAAAACAAGAATTTCCTGATATATATGATAATCCACCACCAAGACAAAATAGAAAAAGAAATCTTGATTATATGATGGCAAAGCCAAAGGTTAATAATGATAATATTGAAATTGTGGCAAATGATTTACAACAAGAAAAAATAAATGATTTAGCACAATATATCGATAAATATGAACAGGATTTGCAAAATAGATATCAAGAAAAATTAAAGCAAAATAGAACTAATCTACAGGCAAAAGATTTTATTCAACAAACAGAGATAAAAGCTGTAGATAAGGATAAAAAAATACAAATAGATATTGAAAAAGAGCATATAATAAAAGCAATAACGTATGCTCAAGTTTTAGAACAACCAAAATCACTGCAATATTTAAAGCGATTTGGTATAAAACGCGTAATTCATAAAGATTAAAATAAAGCTATAATCATTAGGAATTTTAAGAAAAATAAAATTTTGTAATGGTTATAGCTTTTTTTATTTATATAATTTATAATAGAAAAGGATTGATTTTCATAAAAATTTAATAAGAAGTCTTTAAGTAATTTTTTGGTAAAAAGATTTAGCACTATAGAATGAATATGTTATAATGAGAATATGACTATTACTTTAAAAATAATGGAGGGCGAATGCTTTTGCCAAATTTTGCAGAAATAAAAATACCTTTTCAAGACAGAGCAGAAACAATTGGTATTCTTGGTGAAAATGATGAATTTTTGCGAGTTTTAAATGATAGTTTTGCATGTCGTATTGTTGGTAGAGGTACAGATTTATCAATCAATGGTGAAGAAGGAGAAGTAAATGCTGCCAGTCAAGTCATTGAAGCTTTGCTTTTATTGTATAGACAAGGTACAAAGCTTACAATGCATGAGGTTAGATATAGTATAAAACTGGTTAAAGCAGGTCAATCTAATGAATTAAAATCTTTATTCACAGATGTATTGACTGTTACTTCAAGAGGAAAATGCGTTCGACCAAAGACTATTGGACAGAAAATTTATATTGATGCTATTCGTCGTCATAGCATAACTTTTGGTTTAGGTCCAGCTGGTACAGGGAAAACTTATTTAGCTGTAGTTATGGCTGTTATGGCACTTCGCAATAATGAAGTAGATAAACTTATTTTGACTCGTCCAGCAGTTGAAGCAGGAGAACGTTTGGGCTTTTTACCTGGTGATTTACAAGAAAAAATCGATCCATATTTAAGACCGCTATATGATGCATTACAAGATATTTTAGGTTTAGAAGCTTATCAAAAATTATTAGCTAGAAATATCATTGAAATAGCACCGCTTGCATATATGCGTGGTCGCACATTAGAAAGAGCTTTTGTCATCTTAGATGAAGCTCAAAATACTACACCTAGACAGATGAAAATGTTTTTAACTCGTTTAGGTTTTGGTTCGAAAATGGTAGTAAATGGCGATTTGAGTCAGATTGATTTGCCAAGAGGTAGTGGCTCAGGTTTGACACAGGCGACAAAAATATTAGATGGATTAGAAGGTATTTCTGTGATACATTTTGATGATAGAGATGTTATTCGTCATGATGTAGTTGCACGAATTATTAGAGCTTATGATGCTTATGAAGCTGCTAATCCGCCTAGTGAGAATAAAGATAAGAATTTCTATAAACATAGTTGATAAAGTAATAAATAGCAAAATTAATTTACTAAATGGGAGATTTTATTATGGAAATAATTTTAAGCAATTTACCTGAAAATCTTGAAGTAGATGAAAAATTAAGTGATACAGTGAAAGAAGCTGTAGAAAAAGTTGGTCAATTATATGCTTTAGATAATGCAGAAGTGAGCATTACGCTTACAGATAATGAACATATTCATGAAATAAATCGTGAATATAGAAAAGTGGATAGACCAACAGATGTAATATCTTTTGCTTTGAATGAAGGTGATGAACCTAATATTGAAGGAGAAATTCCTGTAAATATGTTAGGTGATATTATTATTTCTGTAGAAAAAGCGATAGAACAAGCTGGCGATTATGGTCATAGTATTCGTCGCGAAATAGCATTTTTGACAGTTCATGGTATGCTTCATTTGTTGGGATATGACCATATAGAAGAAGCTGACCGTGTAGAAATGCGAAAAGAAGAAGATTTTGTTATGGAACAATTAGGAATAAGTAGAGATTAAAAAGGAGTTAATTTTTTGGAGAATAAACATTTTAAATCAGGTTTTGTAGCAGTTATTGGTAGACCAAATGTAGGAAAATCTACATTGATAAATAGTCTTATTGGACAGAAAATAGCGATAATGTCTGATAAACCACAGACTACACGCAATAAAATTATGTGTGTATTGACTACAGATAATGAACAAGTAATTTTCTTAGATACGCCAGGTATTCATAAACCTTTGCATAAATTAGGTGAATACATGGTAAAAGCAGCAGAAGGCACATTAAAAGAAGTTGACGCTATTTTATTTGTTGTTGATGCTACTGAAGATTTAGGTGGTGGTGAACGTTACATTATGGAACGTTTGCAAGCTACAAAAAAACCAGTTATTTTGATTGTAAATAAATTAGATTTAATTGATAGACAATCCGTATTGCCGATAATTGAAAAATATACAAAAGCATATGATTTTGCAGGTGTAGTGCCAATTTCTGCTAAAGAAAAAATGAATTTGGATAGTTTACTTGCAGAATTAAATAAATATTTACCAGAAGGGCCACAGTATTATCCAGCGGATACAGTAACTGACCAACCAGAACGTTTGATAGCTGCGGAAATGATACGTGAAAAGGTACTTCATTTGACTCGTGATGAAATACCACATGCTATAGCTGTAGATATTGAGGAAATGAAATCCCGTGCTAATGATAAAGTTTATATTCGTGCAACTATTTATGTTGAACGTGAATCACAAAAGGGAATTGTCATTGGTAAACGTGGTGCATTATTAAAAGAAATAGGGGCATTAGCTCGCAAAGATATCGAGACAATGCTTGGCTCTAAAACTTATTTAGATTTGTGGGTAAAAGTCAAAAAAGATTGGCGCGACCGCAGTAATGTACTTCGTGAATTAGGTTTTAGAGATTGATAAAGGAAGACGTGCTTAACATGATGAATAGATTATCACATTATTTTATTAATGGGCTTATAGTATTAGTACCAATTGTTATAACTTATTTTGTAATTGCTACAGTATTTGCCTTAGTAGAAGGTATAGTAGAAAGTTATATACCACTTAAATTTCCAGGTGCAGGTGTAGCCTTATTAATTATCGTTATTTTAGTTGCTGGCTGGATAACATCAACTTGGACATGGGCTTCTCAGCGAATTATCAGCTATTTTGAAACAGTAGTAGATAAAATTCCAGTTGTAAAATTTATTTACAATAGTGTTAAGCGTGTTTCTACAATGTTATTTGAATCAAAAACGATGTTTAGTCAAGTCGTTTTAATTCCTTATCCACATCCAAATGTAAAAACTATTGGATTTTTAATGCCAAAACCATCATCATTACTTGCTCCATATTTAAGTAAAGATGAAGAATATGAATCTGTATTTTTACCATGGAGTTTAAATATGACTTCTGGATTTAATGTATTTGTACCTAAAAAAGATATAATTTATGTGGATATCTCTGTAGAAGATGCTTTTCAATATATATTGACAGCTGGTGGTGTAATGCCAGGTGCTGATGTAAAAGCAGATTTAGCAAAAATACAAGAAGTTAAGGAAAAAATGGAAAAAGCTCAACAAGAAAAAAATATGGATTCTGTTGAAAATAAGTAAAATATTAAAAGGAAAAATAAACTAATATGGCTATTTATACAACAGAAGTATTAGTTTTAGGTGTAAAAAATTGGGGTAACGCAGATAAAATCGTTACCCTTTTATCACCTACTTATGGAAAAATAACAGCAGCAGCATATGGTTGTCGACGTCCTAAAAGTCCATTAGCAGCATCTATGCAGCCATTTTCATGGTTAGATATTCAATTATCTAAAGGTGAAAAGATGGATACAGTTCGCCAATGTGAACATAAAGGATTTTTTTCTGATTTATATGAGGATTTGACGGCAATGGCATATGCTTCTTTTATTGCAGAATTAGCTAAAGAATTATGCAGTGAAGATGAGCCACAAGCAGAGATTTATGAAAAATTATTAAAGATTTTGCCTTGTCTAACAAAATTTAATCCTCGTATTTGTGCTTTAGCTAGTGCTTATCAGATTTTTGAATATACTGGCTGTCAACTTCATTATAGTCAGTGTGCGTTATGTGGAAATAAAATCGAAGGTGATTGTCATTTTGATGCCATGCAAGGTGGAGCAATCTGCACATCTTGTAGTCAAGGAAAGCAGATAAATTATCCAGCTTCAGTAAGATTATTTATAGAACATCTTTTACATTTAGATTGGGATAACCCACCTAAATTTCAAGTAAAAGGTATTGATTTGATAAATGCTGAAAAAATTCTATTAGATTATATACAATCCTTAATTGGCAAGCCTTTTAAATCACTTACTTTTATTAAGCAAGTTACAAGTTTATCGTAAATAAATTTTATAAAAATATTTGCAAAATTTATTCAAAAAAGCAGGATTTTTAGCTATATATATAGAATATAACTAATATAAAATAACTTGAAAATATATTATAATCAAGGCACCAAGGAGGGTTTGGTTATGGATAACGTAAAACGTATTTTAGTTCCAATCGATAGCTCTGAAATTGCTGAACGTGCTATGCAACAGGCTATAAAAATTAATCGCTTTAATGAAGCAGAAGTTCATATTTTATATGTAGCAGATATTAATAAGTTAGCAATTAATGCTTATTTATCTGGTAACGTATTGATTGAAATTGAAAAAGCAGGTCAACGCATTTTAAATGCAGCAAAAGAATTGTTCCCAGAAGGAATGAAAATTGTTTGTGCATATAGAACTGGAGACCCAGCTGAAGCAATTAGAGATTATGAAAAAGAAATTTCTGCAGATTTAATTGTTATGGGTAGTAGAGGTTTAGGTCTTGTACGAGGTGTATTGCTTGGTAGCGTAAGTAAATATGTGTTAGAGCATGCCAAATGCCCAGTTTTGATTGTAAAATAATATAAATATTAATTAAAAAACTAACCCCAATAATTAGTACATTCTAGTTATTGGGGTTTTTATTTTATGTTGAATTTAATTTGTATTAATAGGGTTAATATCCACTGTTATATTTTTATCAATATCTACTTTACATTCACGCAAATAATTTCGTAAGGTATCTAAATCATTTGTTTTTAATAGTAAATTAAAGCGATACATTCCTTTGAAATTTGCGATTAAAGATGGAGCAGGGCCCATGACAATAATATTTTTATTATCTTGGAATTTATTTTTGATGAGTTTTTTTAAATTTTGTGCTTTAGTTAAAGCATTTTCTTCATTTTCGTCTTGAATTATTAATTTTATGAGCTGACAAAAAGGTGGATAATACATAGCTTTACGCAATAAAATTTCTTCATTATAAAAATGATTATAATCTTGTTGAATACCGCATTGTACAGCATAATGTTCTAAATTATACGTTTGTACGATTACTTGTCCACGTTTATTTTTTCTACCAGCACGACCAGCCGTTTGAGTTATTAAACCAAAACAACGTTCTCCTGCTCTAAAATCTGGTAAATTTAGGCTAGAGTCTGCACTTATGATGCCAACAGCTGTTACAGTAGGTATATCATGACCTTTAGCGACCATTTGTGTACCTAATAAAATATCATATAGACCAGCTTTAAATTGCTTTAAGATATCTAAATGAGCGAATTTTTTGCCAGTAGTATCTCTATCTAAGCGAATTATTCTAGCTTGAGGAAATAAAGTGGATAATTCTTCTTCAAGTTTTTCTGTTCCTGAGCCGAAAAATTTAATATATTTACTATTACATTTTGGGCAGATAGTAGGAACAGTTTCGGTAATATCGCAATGATGGCATTGTAAGATGCCACGGCGATGATATACAAGTGGTAAACCGCAGTATTTGCATTTGATAACATGACCGCAAGCTCTGCACATTACAAAAGTAGAAAAACCTCTGCGATTTAACATGATGATAATTTGTTCTTTTTTGGCTAGAGTATCTGCAATTAATTCTTTTAATTTTAAAGAAATAATTTTTCGATTGCCCATGCGTAGTTCTTCACGCATGTCCACTCCTTCAATATATGGTAAGGGTAGGTTATCTATACGATTGGGCATTTTTAATAAAACATATTCACCTATTTGCGCTTTGTAATAACTCTCTAAAGAAGGTGTAGCACTACCCATGATTAAAGTAGCATGATAAATTTCAGCCATTTTTTCAATGATATCATGACTGTGATATCGAGGTGATTCATCTTGCTTATATGAAGAGTCATGTTCTTCGTCCATTACAATTAAGCCTAAATCTTCAAATGGAGCAAATAATGCTGAACGAGCTCCAATGATGATACCTACCTGTTTCGTACGAATTCGCCAAAATGTATCATTTCTTTCTCCAACGGATAATCTACTATGAATAACAGCGACATCATCAGTAAAATATTCTTTAAAGGAAGTTACTAATTGCCCTGTAAGGACGATTTCAGGAACTAATATAAGGGCTTGTTTACCTAAAGCACGTGCTTTTAAAGCCATTTCTATATAGATTTGAGTTTTGCCACTACCTGTAACGCCATATAGTAAAAATTTTTGCTTGCCTTGATGTTGAGCTATTTCTATATTTTTTAAGGCTGTCATTTGGTCTGATGTCAGTTTTTTATCTGTATTTTGTTTAGTAGTTATTTGGTGATAACTATCTCGCAATATTTGTTTCTTTTCTAATTTTATATAGTCTAAATCAGCAAGTGCTTTTAGTGTAGGTAGAGAGATTTTTTCATTTGCTAAATCTTTAGTAGAAGCTTCTTTTATTTTAGCTAAATATAATAGAGCTTTTTTTTGAGCTGGTTTATTTTTTAAAGTTGCTAAAATATCATCATTAACTGTTACATTTAAAGAGGCATAAGTGATATAAATTTTATTAGCTTTTGTTTTATAAGTATAATCTCGGATAATTAGTTTTTTGGCGATGAGTTTATCTAGTAAAGAAGATAAATTGTCAATTGTACTGAATTTATGTCGTAAAGTCAATAAATCAGTATTTTTTTGTAGAAAAAGATATTCAAGCAAAGATATTTCAATTGCTGATAGTTTATTTTTAGGGAATAAATCATATTCTTGTTGGTTGATATTAAAAATAGGGCGAATTTGTACACTATTTTTTCCGGGGATAAATAACCGCATAGTTTCGCCTAAAGAACATAGATAAAAATCAGCCATCCATTTGGCGGTAGTATACATTTGAGGTGTAAACCAAGCTTCCGTATCAATAATATCTTTGATTTCTTTTAATTTAGTTATATCTATATTATGTTCATTATTTGCATATATTTTAATAATAAAGCCTTCCATAATTCTATTGCCGAAAGGCACTAAAACACGACAACCTTCTTTTAAAATATCAAATTTTTCAGGAATTATATAAGTGTAAGCCTTAGCAATACTTTTAACGGGAATATTAATATATATATCTGCAAGTTTTTTCATATAATCACGTACCTAATCAAGTAATATGTTTATATTATAATATATCTATTTAATTTTAGAAAATAAGAAAATATGAGAGAGGATATTTTATATGTATTACAGAATTTTATAATTAAAATAATTTGCGTGAAGGAGGATTTTTATGAATCCATTATTAAGAAGATTATTGCTAATTATATTGGGAATATCGATAGCATTTTCGTTTTTATCGTTTTTTTCGGCAAAATAGATTGAAAGGAGATTTTATAATGTTAAAAAACAGAATAAAAAAATCTATTGGTATTTTAACTATGGCATGTTTCTTAGCAACACCTATTAGTTATGTCATAAGTGCAAATACAACAGAGGCTGCTCCGCCACCTTAACCTGGACATGGTCGTCATAGATAAAGAAAAACCTCTGATAAATTATTTATCAGAGGTTTTTTATATAATATTATTATAAGCCAGCTTGTTTTCTTAATGTTTCAGCTTTGTCAGTATGTTCCCAAGGAAGATCTACATCTGTACGACCGAAATGACCATAAGCTGCTGTTTGAGCATAAATTGGACGACGTAAGTCTAATTCTTTGATGATACCTGCTGGACGAAGGTCAAAGTTATCATTTACAAGTTTTGTGATAACGTCTTCAGTTACTTTATTAGTGCCGAAAGTATTGATGCTGATAGATACAGGTTTTGCAACACCAATAGCATATGCTAATTGGATTTCACATTTATCAGCAAGGCCAGCAGCTACGATATTTTTAGCTACATAACGAGCTGCATATGCTGCAGAACGGTCTACTTTTGTTGGATCTTTACCGGAGAAAGCTCCGCCACCATGACGAGCCATACCACCATAAGTATCAACAATGATTTTACGACCAGTAAGACCAGTATCACCTTGTGGACCACCGATAACGAATTTACCAGTAGGATTGATGAAATATTTTGTTTCAGCTGTTAAAAGTTCAGCAGGAACAACAGGTTTAATTACTTTTTCCATGAGGTCTTGTTTAATTTGTTCTAAAGTAACATCTGGGTCATGTTGAGTAGAGATAACAATAGTATCTACAGCAACAGGTTTACCATCTTCATAAACAACTGTTACTTGAGTTTTACCATCTGGACGAAGATAAGAGAGTTCACCAGATTTTCTAACTTCAGTAAGACGACGAGCGAGTTTATGAGCTAAAGCGATAGGAAGAGGCATATATTCAGGAGTTTCATTTGTAGCATAACCAAACATCATACCTTGGTCACCAGCACCAAGATCTGTTTTGTCTGCTTCGCCTTCTTTTGCTTCTAAAGATTTATCTACACCCATAGCAATATCAGGGGATTGTTCATCAATAGATAAAGAAATACCACAAGTATCGCAGTCTAAACCGAATTTTGCACGAGTATAACCGATATTGCGGATAGTTTCACGAACGATAGATGGAATATCTACATAGCAATCAGTGGATATTTCACCAGCTACATGGATTTGACCAGTCATAGCGAAAGTTTCACAAGCTACACGACCATTTGGATCTTTGGCTAAAATTGCATCTAAAATGCTATCAGAAATTTGGTCTGCTACTTTATCAGGATGACCTTCAGTAACAGATTCAGAAGTAAATAATACTCTGTTGGACATTTAGGAACCTCCTAGTATATTTTTTTATATCTTAACAATTAAAAAATAACATAAAAAAAACTCTCTAAACTTAAACGCGAGAGAGTTTATATCCATCTCTCATCTTCTAAGTAAAACTTAAAGGATTTGGCACCGTTTGATAAATGCTCAATGGTTGCCGCAACGTCATTGGGCCAGTCCCTCAGTTGCTCTTGATGAGTTATTCTATATAATTGCTAATCATTATCATATAGAAAAAATAGATTTTTGTCAATATCTTTGTTATAAAAATAATTTATTATTCTAATCTAAAATATAAATAAGAAGGCTCCTAAAAATAGAAGCCTTCTTGGAGAATTTTATTAAATCATATTGTTTCTATAAGTTGCATAGAGTTCTTTTAATTCTTCCATTTTATCATACATTTCTACCTGTAAACTAGAAGCTGTAGCAAAATCTCCAGAATTTAAAGCATTGATTAACTGAGTGAATAAGGATTTATTATCGATGCTGTCTTTAGCAAGATAATAACGAATGCGGTTGAGTTTATTCCAGTTGTAAGAATCTTCATCAGTTACATATGCAGATTTAATTTCTTTAAATTTGCTGATAAGCATACGATTTTCAGGAATAATACGGCTGATAAGTTCAGTTTTCCAACGAATTAATTCACCTTCAACAAATGCATCAATAATTTTATCGCTGAATGCTTTACCTTCAGTTAAAACTGCACGTTTTTCAGGATATTTTTTCAAGTTAGAGAAGTTTTCCCAAACTGTTGCAGGATGTACACCAAAACGTTGATGACGTTCTTCTTCAGTATAATCTTCAAATACATCATCTTCAGCACGATAAGCACGGTCTTTTTCTAAGTAACCAGCATCATCACCTACATCTTTGGAGATTTCAGCAAGTAATTCAGCAGTAGTTTTAGTAACAGCATATTTAACACCATCAAGGATAGATGTATAAATAGCAGCAAGTACAAGATAAGTGTTTGTATATGGATTACAAGCGCGAAGTTCAAAACGAGTAGCTTTTGGATTGTTAACATCACGAATAAGACCAGCTAAGATTGTACGGTTACGAGATGGTACTTCTGGTTTATGACCTAAGGAAGTAACGATACATACAGGAGCTTCAAAACCTGGTTTTAAACGATTTAAGGAGTCATTAGTTGCGGATACGAATGGGTTGATAACTTCATAGTTTTTAAGTAAGCCCATGATAGCACCATAACCTACAGCACTCATGAAGTCTTTTTTCATATCAGTTGGTGCGAATAAGTTTACGAAAGAACCATCATTCATGATAGCACCAATACCGAAATGAGTATGTTCACCATTACCAGCAAGACCGATCATAGGTTTTGCTTTGAAGTTTACTTCAAGACCATTTTCACGGAAGATTTCTTTTACAAGGATACGAACAACAAGTTCATTATCAGCAGCTTGAAGTGCATCAGCGAATTTCCAGTCAATTTCTACCTGTTCGCAAACATGAGTCATATTACCATCAGTATCCATATGACCTTTCATACCACCAACTTCTTTATGACCCATTTCAGGGGAAAGACCATAAGCTTCAAGAGCTAACATGCACTGTTCAAGAGCTGTACGAACAGCACCGCGTGTACGTTGCCAATATTGTTCTTGCATAACCTGAGATGCGGACATTTCAGGGATATCTGCTTCACTAAGTGGAGTTTTTACCCAGAATTCAAGTTCAGTAGCGGAAGTAAATACGATATCTTTTACATCTGCGCCATTGATATGTTCTAAGCCAGAGATTTTAGCATTATTTTTAAAGAGGTCTAATAAACCTTTTTTTACATAAGTTAAAGTGTTAGCTAAGATGGAACGGGAGTCTACAGCTTTGCCATCATGAATAAGAGCTGCAGGAATGCGGAGAGTACCAACTGGTTTACCGAGTTCATCATCATAGCTTTCGATATTGTAATCAACGAACCAATTAACAGTAGGATCAATTGGCATATCTACTTTAGCATTATTTAATGTAGCAATACCTGTTAATACTACAGAAGAACCATCTGTTTGAACAGCAGAGCCATTATAGAAAGAGTCAATATCTTCAAGAAAAACTCTCATAGGAATTTTTTCATCAGTATCATTACCAGCTAAATCGATACCTACTAAAGAAACAAATTTAATTTCAGGATGTTGTTTCAATGTAGCAATAATATCTTCTTTTTTAGAATTTGCAGGAATAACATATAATAAATCGTTCATTAAAAGACCCACCTTTTATTAACAAAATTTATGTAGCAACTAAAAAAAGCCGTATGAAAACAAACCTGACTGCATTAATGTCATAAAAACCTATTAATAAAAATATATTGAATAGATATATTAATGCACAGATGTCTCATATGGCTCCCTTGCCTTTGCTGTTCTATTTTACGAGATTTATAATATCATATTCAAAAGTATTTGTCTAGTAGTTATTTTTTTATTTTTAATGTAACATTGTATTTTTATCATTGGCTTTTTATTAAAATTTGTTAAGACTTTTTGATAATATGATATTCTTAATTAACTAAAAAATAAAATAGCACCCTAAAATTAATCTTATTTTAGAGTGCTATTATTTAGGTTAAAATTTATGCTTCCATTTTGCGAATTGGATTAAATGTGAATTCTTCACCGTTTACATTAATATCTACAGTGTCGCCTTCTTTGATATTACCTTTGATGATTTCTTTACTTAATTGAGTTTCTACAGTATGAGATAATAATCTACGAAGTGGACGAGCACCGAAGTTTGGTTCAAAGCCTTCATCTGCAAGTTTAGTCAAAGCTTCATCAGACCAAGAAAGTGAAATATTAACTTGATGTTGTAGACGTTTATTGAGATTTTCGAGCATGATGCGAGCAATTTGACGTACTTGTTCTTTAGCTAAAGCTTTGAATACGATAATATCATCAACACGATTTAAAAATTCAGGACGGAAATAATCTTTTAAGATATCACGTACTAATTTTTCAGCTGTAGCAAAATCTTCTTGATTTAAGATTTCATGACTGCCTAAGTTTGAAGTCATAATGATAACAGTATTTTTGAAGTTTACAACTCTACCTTTACCATCAGTTAAACGACCATCATCTAAGATTTGTAATAATACATTGAATACATCACGATGAGCTTTTTCGATTTCATCAAGTAAAATTACGCTATATGGACGACGGCGAACTGCTTCAGTGAGTTGACCACCTTCATCATAGCCAACATATCCTGGAGGAGCTCCGATCAAACGAGCTACAGAATGTTTTTCCATATATTCACTCATATCAATACGAATGATACTGCGTTCATCATCAAATAGACTTTCAGCTAAAGTTTTTGCAAGTTCAGTTTTACCTACACCTGTAGGGCCGAGGAAAATGAAAGAACCGATTGGACGATTAGGGTCTTTGATACCAGCACGAGCACGGATAATAGCTTCACTTACGGCTTTTACAGCTTCATCTTGACCGACAACACGTTCATGAAGAACATCTTCTAAATGCACGAGTTTTTCTCTTTCACCTGTGAGCATTTTAGTAACAGGAATACCAGTCCAACGACTTACTACTTGAGCGATATCTTCTTCAGATACTTCTTCTTTTAAGAGACGATTGCCTTCTTCATCATGAACAGCTTTTTCCATTTCTTCAAGTTCTTTTTGAAGTTGTGGTAATTTACCGTATTTGATTTCAGAAGCTTTGGCATAATCGCCACTGCGTTGAGCTTTTTCCATTTCCGTATTGGCACTATCCATTTCTTTTTTGATAGCACGTACACGAACAATACCTTGTTTTTCTTTATCCCATTTTGCTTTTAATTCATTTTCTTCATTTTGTAATTTAGTTTTTTCATCAATGAGTTTAGCAAGTTTTTCTTTAGATGCTTCATCAGTTTCTTTATTTAATGCTTCTTCTTCTATTTGTAATTGCATGATTTTACGACGCAATTTTTCGATAGGTTCTGGCATAGATTCGATTTCAGTACGAAGTTTAGCAGCAGCTTCATCAACTAAGTCGATAGCTTTATCTGGTAAAAATCTATCGGAGATATATCTATCAGATAATACAGCTGCAGAAACAAGTGCATTATCACGAATTCTTACACCGTGATGAACTTCATAACGTTCTTTTAAGCCACGCAAGATAGAAATAGTATCTTCTACAGATGGCTGACCTACCATTACAGGTTGGAAACGACGTTCAAGAGCTGTATCTTTTTCGATATATTTACGGTATTCATTTAAAGTAGTGGCACCAATACAGCGGAGTTGTCCACGTGCTAACATTGGTTTTAATAAGTTACCAGCGTCCATAGCACCTTCAGTTGCGCCAGCACCTACTACAGTGTGAATTTCATCGATGAACAATAAAATTTGTCCATCGGATTTAGAGATTTCATTTAATACAGATTTTAGACGTTCTTCAAATTCACCACGATATTTAGCACCAGCGATTAATGAACCCATATCAAGAGAATACAATGTTTTATTTTTTAGAGATTCTGGAACATCACCTGCTACGATACGGCGAGCTAAACCTTCAACGATAGCAGTTTTACCAACACCAGGTTCACCGATTAATACTGGGTTATTTTTAGTACGACGAGATAAGATTTCGATAGTACGGCGGATTTCTTCATCACGGCCAATAACAGGGTCGAGCTTACCAACTCTTGCCATAGCTGTTAAATCACGACCGTATTTTTCAAGTGATTTATAACCACTTTCAGGATTATCACTATTTACATTTTGTTTACGTTCTGATTTGATTACAGATTGAATTTTATTTTGATGTAGATTAAATTCTCTACATAATGCTTGCATTTCGTCATCGCTATCGCTGACAATAGCTAATAATAAATGTTCTGTGCTTATATATTCATCGTTCATGTTTTCAGCGAGTTTTGCTGCTCTACCTAATACACGAACCATTTCTGTACTCATACCTAAACGACTTTGACCTTTTACGCTAGGAATTTTTTTGAGTATTTGTTCTAATTTTGCTTTGAGCATAGGCAAATCTACTCTACATTCAGCAAAAATAGTAGCGAGTAAACCTTCTGGTTCTTTAATCAAAGCAGAAAGAACATGAGCAGATGTAATTTCTTGATGATAGCGAAGTGCTGCTTCTTGCTGTGCAGATTGCATAGCTTCTAAAACTTTTTGTGTATATTTTTCTTCACCCATGATTTATACCTCCAAGTCATGATGAGTAACATTTCGATTAATAATATTATAAAAACAATAATATAGTAAACATAAATACTAAAGTAATAATTTATGTTATACTTTAGTTTCATATTTGCTTACAAAACATATTATAAAAGCTAAAAGTCAAATTGTCAAACATTATTTTGACTTTTTGACATTTATTTTTAAAAATTTTTTATCTGTACTAAAAATCTTTATATTATAATAAGATAGAGGTGATTTTATTTATGGAAAGACTCATAGGATTTGCCCCATCTATTGATGAAAATTGTACAACTATTATCTTAGGTTCAATGCCAAGTGTGAAATCTTTGGAACAGCAACAATATTATGCTCATCCTCAAAATAGATTTTGGAAATTAATGGCTATATTTTTTAATGAAGGAATAATACCAACTATTTATCAAGAGCGATTAGAATTATTGAGAAAAAATCATATTGCGCTATGGGACTCTATAGATTCTTGTATTCGAGAAGGTAGTTTAGATAGTGCTATTTGCGATGAAGTGCCAAATGATTTTAAAGCTTTATTTGCTAAATATCCTAAGATAAAGACTATTTGTTTTAATGGCGGAAAATCTTTTCAGTGCTTTAAGAAATATAATAAAGATATTTTAAAAGATAAAACATATACTTTTTATACTTTGCCATCTACAAGTCCAGCAAATGCTAAATTTCGTTTGCCGATGCTTCAAGAAGTTTGGCAACAAGCTTTAGCTAGACATATAAACAATAAATAGATTTTATAAAATAAAAAAGGTACCTACAAAATATTTCATAGGTACCTTTTCGTTATTATCATGGTAATGTTCTTAATTTATCAAGTGGCCAGAAGATGAGTATTGCTTTACCTTTGATTAAATCAAATGGTACCATGCCTACATCAGCGAAACGACTATCTTCGGAATTATTGCGATTATCGCCCATTACAAAGATATGTCCTTCTGGTACAGTAGCCAGTGGATAATCTCCTCTAGTTGTGCTTAAGATATATGGTTCATTTTTTAATTCCCCATTTACATAAATATGACCATCTTTGATTTCAATAGTATCTCCAGGAATTGCAATTACACGTTTGATAAAATCACGGCTAGGGTCTTTTGGATATTGGAATACCAAGATATCACCGCGTTCAGGGTCATGTAAATTATAAATAAATTTATTAACGACTAAACGCTCTTGATTTTGTAATGTCGGACGCATAGAAGGTCCATCAACTAAATATAATTCTACTACAAAATGACGAATGAATAAGGCTAAGACAACAGCGATAGCTATGGAAATAACCCAATCTTTAATTTCACTACCTAAAGATGACTCTTTTTTATCAGCCATGATAATCCTCCCTCTACTAGAACATACTAATAAAACAAAAGGGACTTGCCATAGGCAGTCCCTCTTATGAAGATATTAGCGTCTTTCTTTAATACGAGCAGCTTTACCAGTAAGGTTACGAAGATAATAAAGTTTTGCTCTACGAACAATACCTCTACGAGTAACTTCGATTTTTGCAAGGCGTGGGGAATGTACTGGGAAAGTACGTTCAATACCAACACCATAAGAAATTCTTCTTACTGTGAAGTTTTCACGAACGCCAGAACCTTGGCGAGCGATTACAACACCTTCGAACATCTGAATACGTTCGTTGGATCCTTCAACTACTTTTACATGTACGCGAACGCTATCGCCAGGGATAAATTTAGGGATATCGTTACGTAATTGTTCCTGTTCTAAAGCCTGAATAATATTCATTATTTTTCCTCCTTAATTCAAACGTTCATATAAGAATATCTCACAGCGGACCGTTTGTTGCATACTAGGCTATTTTATCATATAAAAATGGGCTATGCAATATATTTTTTGGAGATTTTTCGAGAATTTGACAAATATTTTAGGATAATTTATATTAAAGGCAGAATATGAAAAAGGGAGCTTGTAGACAGGCTGAGAGGAAGTTGTGAACTTCGACCTATGACCTGATTTGGATAATGCCAACGTAGGGAAATATTAGTTTGATTACGTATTTTCAAGGAAATGGCATGGCTATTTCCTTTTTTTTAATATTTTTATTTTTTATGAGGTGATTTTTTGTCTACATTTTTTACATCAACAAATAACTCTAGTTTTAATGTATCATTGATTTGGTTTGGTACAGCAGTTTCTGTGGCTGAAATCATGACGGGAACTTTTTTAGCACCACTTGGCATGAAAGATGGATTTTTAGCTATTTTAGTAGGTCATGTAATTGGTGGAATTATTCTTTATTTAGCAGGAATTATCGGTGCTAATAAACGTTGCAGTGCTTCTGAAAGCATTAATTTATCTTTTGGTAAGTTGGGTTCTGTCAGTTTCTCTCTATTAAATACTATTCAATTAATAGGTTGGACTTCTATAATGACTATTATTGGGGCACAAGCTTTCAATAAATTAATGGCATCTTTATGGAATATAGGAGAAAATACTATTTTATGGACAATTATCATAGGTCTTTTTCCTTGCATTTGGATTTTTAGTACAATGGATTTTGTAAGTAAGATAAATAAAGTAGTAATGCTTTGTTTATTGCTTGCTTCTTTATATTTAGGTTTTGGGGCTGTAGTTTCTGCAAATGAAGTGGTAACTTCTTTAGATGAAAGTATGAGTTTTGGCATGGCGGTAGAATTAAATATTGCTATGTGTTTATCATGGATGCCAGTTATTTCAGATTATACAAGAACACTTAAAAATCAATCTACAGGTACATTGAGCTGTGTAGTGGCATATTGTTTTGGCAGTATTTTAATGTATACAATTGGCTTAGGTAGTGCTGTTCATTATGGTATAACAGATATTTGTGATATTTTCATATTATCTGGATTGGGTGTTATTTCTTTAGTTGTTATTTTATTATCTACAGTAACAACTAATTTTATTACGATAAATTCTTCAAGTATTTGTTTAAATCATATTAGTAATCAATTAGATGTAAAATATACAGCATTTTTTGTATGTATAATTTCTACATTGCTTGCTATTTTCTTATCCATGGAACAATATGAAACTTTCCTTTATTTTATAGCAGCAACTTTTGCACCGTTATTTGCTATTGCTTTTTCTGAATATTTCTTTAGTCATAATATTTATCATCAAAATTCATTTATCACTGGTAAAAATTGTCTTTTATGGTTAATTGGTTTTATAGCTTATGAATTGTTGATTGATTATAGCACTTTTATTGGGATTACTGTGCCAGTTATGTTAGCTATAGCCATTATCAATATTTTTGTTAATCAATTGATTGGGGCAAAAAGATTTAGTTTGAATAAGAGATATTAAAAGCATTTTATTTATTTTATTATTTAGCCATAAATCTAAAAGTAAACAACATAAATATATTGACAAGGATTTTTTCTTTTGCTAGACTTTATGTACAGCAATGAACTAGAAAAGTAACTTTAATCAGCGAGTAGTGATGGTGTAAGACTACGAAAAGTGAATGGCACTAGGGAGCTTTATAATAATAAATAACATTCTAAAGAGGACTTAAATATATTTAAGTCAATCAGGGTGGAACCGCGGGAATACATCTCGTCCCTGTAACATTTTGTTGTTACATGGGCGAGATTTTTTATTTTGTCGCCCATGAATATCAAGGAGGTATATTTATGACATTTCAGGAAATTATCCTGACTTTGCAGGAATTTTGGTCTAAGCAAGGCTGTATTTTAGCCCAACCTTATGACGTGGAAAAAGGTGCAGGTACTATGAACCCTTCTACATTTTTACGTGTACTTGGCCCTGAACCTTGGCATGTAGCATATGTAGAACCATCTCGTCGTCCAGCTGATGGTCGTTATGGTGAAAATCCTAACCGTTTATTCCAACATCATCAATTCCAGGTAATTATGAAACCATCTCCTGATAATATTCAGGAACTTTATTTACAGAGCTTAGCAAAACTCGGTATCAATGAAAAAGAACATGATATCCGTTTTGTTGAAGATAACTGGGAATCTCCAACACTTGGTGCTTGGGGTCTTGGTTGGGAAGTTTGGCTTGATGGTATGGAAATCACACAGTTTACTTATTTCCAGCAAGTAGGTAGTGTTGATGTAAAACCTGTAGCTTCTGAAATCACTTATGGTCTTGAACGTATTGCAATGTATATTCAAGAAAAAGAAAATGTTTATGATATTGATTGGAATGGCACATACACTTATGGTGATGTATTCCATCAAAATGAATTTGAACAATCCACTTACAACTTTGAACTTGCAGATACTGCTCTTTTATTTGACCTTTTCGATAAATATGAAAAAGAAGCTGTTCGCGTAATTGAGCTTGGCTATGTTCATCCAGCATATGATTATGTATTGAAATGTTCCCATACATTTAACTTGCTTGATTCTCGTGGAGCAATCAGCGTATCTGAACGTACAGCGTTTATTTCTCGTGTACGTAATCTTGCTCGTCTTTGTGCTCAATGTTATTTAAAACAGCGTGAAGAACTCGGCTATCCTCTCTTGAAGAAAGGAGCAAAATAATAATGGCTAAAGATTTATTATTAGAAATTGGTACAGAAGAAGTTCCTGCTCATTTTATGCCAGGAATTTTAGCTCAATTAAAAGAAAAAGCAACTGCAAAATTTCAAGAAATGCGTCTTGATTTTGATGAAGTAACAACTCTTGGTACACCTCGCAGAACTGCACTTTTAGTAAAAAATCTTGCAGAAACTCAGCAAGGTGCATCTAGTGAATATAAAGGCCCATCTACTGCTATCGCTTTTGATAAAGATGGCAATCCTACAAAAGCAGCTATTGGTTTTGCTCGTGGTAAAAAAGTAGATGTTGCTGATTTAGTAGTAAAAGATGGTTATGTATATGCTGTTTCCAGCGAAGAAGGCAAACAGACTGTAGAACTTTTACCTACTTTATTAAGAGAATTGGTAGAAGGCTTGAATTTCCCTAAAAATATGCGTTGGGGCGATTTAGATTTCCGCTTTGTACGTCCACTTCGTTGGCTCGTAGCTTTATATGATGAAGAAGTAATTGATTTTACAGTAGCTAATGTAACATCTGGTCGCGTATCTCGTGGTCATCGTTTCTTAAGTGAAGGCGATTTCACAATCAATAAAGCAAGTGATTATGAACAAGCTTGTAAAGAGGCATTCATTATTGTAGACCAAGAAAAACGTCGCGATATCATCAAAGCACAGATTGAAGAAATTGCAAAAGCTCACAATGGTCATGCAGAAATCACTGAAGATTTATTAGAAGAAGTAATTTATCTTGTAGAATATCCAACAGCACTTTGTGGAACTTTTGAAGATAAATATCTTAAATTACCAAAAGAAGCAGTAATGACTCCAATGAGAGATCATCAGCGTTATTTCCCTGTTTTAGATGATAATAACAATTTATTACCATTATTTATTACAGTTCGCAATGGTGGCGATTATTGCTTAGATAAAGTACAGCATGGTAATGAACGTGTACTTCGTGCAAGACTTGCTGATGCTCAATTCTTCTTTGATGAAGATAGAAAACATAGTCTTTATGATTATGTAGAAAAATTAAAAACTGTAGTATTCCAAGAAGGTCTTGGTACAATTTATGATAAAGCTAATCGTTTAGCAGAACTTTCTGCTTTCATTGGCGAAAAAGTAAATGCTACAGAAGCTGAAATAAAAACAACTAAACGTGCTGCAATTTTAGCAAAAGCTGACCTTGTATCTGCTATGGTTTGTGAGTTCACTGAACTTCAAGGTATCATGGGTCGTGAATATGCACTTTTAGATGGTGAAGGTCAAGAAGTAGCAACTGCTATTTATGAACATTATATGCCACGTTTTGCAGGTGATGCAGAACCAGCTAGCGTAGCAGGTCGTCTTGTTTCTTTAGCTGATAAAATGGATAATATCGTAGCTACATTCAGTCGTGGACTTGTGCCAACTGGTTCTCAAGATCCATTTGCACTCCGTCGTCAAGCTCTTGGTATTGTGCATACAATTATTGAAGCAAACTACACTATTTCTATCAGTGAAATTGCAGATAAAGCAATGGATTTACTCAATATCACTGATAGTGAAAAACGTGCTGAAATCCAGAAAAATGTAGCAGAATTCTTCACTTTACGTCTTAAAAATGTACTTGGCGATAATGATGTTCGCTATGATATTATTGACGCTGTACTTGAAAATGCAGATGAAGTTGCAGGCACTTATGCTAAAGCTTGCGTAACAGCTCAAGAAATCGCTTCTGGTGTATTAAATGATGCAATTCAAGCTTTTGTACGTGTAGGTAACATCAGTAAAAAAGCAGAAAATAATGTTATTAATGAAGCATTATTTACATTAGATGAAGAAAAAGCTCTTTATAATACTTATGTAGCAGTAGCTAAAGATGTAGAAACTGCTTTAAATAATAAAGATTATAAAACAGCTATTGATAAATTGCAGGAACTCACTGCACCAATCAATAATTTCTTTGATAATGTAATGGTTATGGATAAAGACGAACAAATCAAAAATAATCGTCTTGCACTTCTTAAAAATATTGATACACTTATTAAATCTATTGCAGATTTCGGTAAGATCGTATTATAAGAATGATTGATAAAAGGCTAGGTAGTTAAATGTTAGGTTTAACTATCTAGCTTTTTTGTTATAATTATTGATATATAAATATTAAAAAAGATGAATATATAATTTGGTAAATTCAAAGAAAGGGGCATTTTGATGAAGGTTTATCAAATACGCATAAAATTATTTTTATTAAAGGATATCATGGCACAAGATGTGCAAATTATGTTGACTAGATTTATTGATAAAAGTTTATTTGCAAAAGAAAATCTAGGAAAATTACATAATACAAATACATATAAAAATTATTGCTATGATTTATTATCGCCATTGGAAAAAGATAAAATCTATAAAAAAGGCAAGATATATACTTTGACCATTAGAACTATTGATGAGGATATGGCAGAATTTTTCTATGAAGTTTGTTCAAATATAAATACTAGAGAATTTAAAGGTCTGACAGCAGAAAAAAGAGTTTTGCCACGAAAGATAATAGAATTTATCTATACTTTGACACCAATGATAATTAAGGCAGAAAATGGTTATTGGAAAAATTGCATGAGTCAAGAAGAATTTGAACAGCGATTTATTATTAATTTAACTAAGAAAATAAATAATTTCAAAGGCGATATAAATGATAAAGATGAAATAAATATAGAAAAATTTTATTCCACTATAGAATTTTTAAATAAAACACCTGTGCCAATGAAATATAAAAATATAAAACTTCTCGGCGATAAAGTACGTCTTGCTGTCTTAGATGATGAAAAATCTCAAGAAATGGCATATTTATCTTTAGGCGTGGGCTTAGGTGAGATGAATTCACGAGGAGCAGGTTTTGTGAATTATCGTTGGCTATAAATTTAAACTAGATGATTGAGGAAAAAACTTGATTATCTAGTTTTTTTATAGAAAGATTTATATATATAATTAGGAAAAAACTTTATTATAATAATGGTTTTGAAGTTGCTTTATCTAGGATTTATGCCTATAATAAAGTATTGATATATCTTTGATGAGGTGGTCAAATGGCAAGTAAAGCTTTTTTAGTAGCACTACAGTATGGAATGCTTCTTTGTATCTGTGGTTATATTTTTGTAACTGTAAAATCCATGTTCAAAGATTTGAAAAGCACTTCCAGCTTAAAGCCAGTGAAAGAAGAATCTGCACAAAATGAAGTGGCTTTAATAGTGCTAGAAGCAGCAGATCCTAAATTGGCTAATAAGAAAATATCTTTTTCTGGTCAAATCTCTATCGGTAGAGGTAAAGAAAATGATATTGTATTAGATGATATTTACGTATCACATCATCATGCTGTTATTAGTCCAGTTCGCAATCTTTATCAGATTGAGGATTTACAAAGTCGAAATCACACCTATATAAATGGTAATATTCTTAATGGCAAAGAATTTTTACAAAATGGTGATGTTATAAAAATAGGTTGTGTATCATTCCGTTTTGAGAGGTGAGAGCTATGATAATTACTCATGCTACTGATATTGGTTGTGTACGTACTACAAATGAAGATAGTTATCTTTGTATTGAACCACATATTTATGCAGTTGCAGATGGCATGGGAGGACATGCAGCTGGAGAGATTGCCAGTCGCATAATGGTGGATACTATAAAATTTCATTTAGAGAATAAAAATCCTGATGAATGTAGTGAAGAATGTTTAAAATCTGTTGTCTTAGAAGCGAATAAACAAATTATGAAAGCTTCTAGTGAAAATCCTGATTATAATGGCATGGGGACTACGATTAGTCTATTTTATGTTCATTATGGCTATGCCACATGGGCTCATGTAGGTGATAGTAGGATTTACTTATTGCGCAATGGTCAAATTTATCAATTGACAAATGACCATTCTTTGGTGAATGAATTATTAAAACAAAATAAAATCACAGCACAGGAAGCTGAAAATTATCCACATAAGAATATTTTAACAAGAGCAGCTGGTGTTTCTGTGAATTTAAATGTAGATACAGGTTATTGTGATATTTTACAAGCGGATAAATTCCTTATTTGCTCTGATGGCCTTACAAATATGGTAGATAATGAGGAGCTAAAAAATATCTGTTATGATAGTAATATAAAAGATAAAGCTCAACATTTAGTACAAAGAGCAATTAATTATGGTGGAAAAGACAATATTACATGTATCGTGGTGGAAATATCATGATAAAAAAGGGATATATTACATTAGTATTTTCAATTTTATTATTATTTTTGGGTACATTATTAATCAATATCAAAAATAATACTTTGACTAATGAAGCATTTATTCCAGCTGGAATATTATCTGTTATTTTTATCGTAGTACAGATAATAAGCGTCAAATTGCGAAAAAATGCGGATAATTATTTATTATCATTAGTCATGTTTATGTCGAGTATCAGTGCTATCATGATTTTGCGATTGAAGCCAGATTTATATATGCATCAGATAGTATGGATATGTATAGGGCTTATTGTTTTTTTGATAATTGTAACAGTATCTGATAGGTTGTTAGAATTATTGGATTATCCTTATGTACTAGGATTTGGGGCTTTGATAATTATTTGTTCTGTACTTATATTTGGGACAGATATCGGTGGTAACCGCAACTGGATTATCTTAGGGCCTATTCAAGTACAGCCTTCAGAATTTGCGAAATTATTGATTATAGCCTTTTTATCTTCGTTTTTATCCGAAAATAAAAATGTCTTAGTATTGCCTAGCCGTGGCTGGAAATTCATTCATTTACCGCCATTTAGATTTTTAGCTCCATTGTTATTGATATGGAGTGCATCAATTTTGATGTTTGTAAGTCTTCGAGATTTAGGCTCAGCATTATTATTTTTTGGCATAGTTGTCATCATGACTTATGTAGCTACAGGTAAAAAATTATATGTAGCGATAGCATTATTTTTCTTTTCATTATCTTCATATATAAGTTATTTATTGTTTGCTCACGTGCAAACTCGTGTAGCTATTTGGTTACATCCTTGGGACGACCCGATGGGCAGTGCTTATCAAATAGTACAATCATTATTTGCTTTTGGTTATGGCGGAGTTTTCGGCACAGGATATACATCTGGCTTTCCTCGTTTAATACCAGAAGTTCATACTGATTTTATTTTTGCTGCTATTGGAGAAGAATTTGGTTTAATAGGTGTAACCTTTTTATTGTTGGCATATTTATTATTATTTATGCGAGGCATAAAAGCTGCTTTACTTTTGACTAATGAAAAATATAAATTGATGGCATTTGGCTTAGCTATAACTTTATTATTACAGACATTCATCATATTAGCTGGTGTAACTAAGCTGTTACCACTCACAGGTATTACTTTACCTTTTATTAGTTATGGTGGTAGTTCTATGGTTTCATCTTTCATTTCACTAGGGCTATTATATGCTCTCAGTAGTAAGGAGAGATAAGTTTGCATAGACAAAATAGTATAGATAAACATATATATACAATCGTAAAAGTATTTATTGGCTTATTTGCAATAATTTTTATTAATCTAGCATATATTCAAATATATCAAGCTGAAGATTTATTAAAAGATAGTCATAATTCACATGTAGCAGAAAAAGCATTACAAGTACAACGCGGTAAAATTTTAGATAGAAATGGCGTGGTGCTTGCAGATACTACAGTGGAAAAAGATGGATTTAAAAGGGTATATCCTTATGGCGAGATTTTCGCTTCGCCAATTGGTTATGTAAGCGATAAATTAGGTTATGCTGGCATAGAAAGTACGCAAAATACTTATCTTGCTGGTAATAATTTAGTATTGCATGCATTAGGGCCTATTTCTCAAATTTTTGAACAAAATGTGGGCAATGATGTTCATTTAACACTCAATGCAGATTATCAACAAGCAGCTTATGACGCTTTAGGTAATCGCAAAGGGGCAGTTGTAGTTTTAAATCGTAAAACTGGTGAAGTATTAGCAATGGTTAGTAGACCAATGTTTAATCCAAATACAATTGATGAAGATTGGGATAATCTTCGTGTAGATGAAAATAGTCCTTTATTAAATCGTGCTAGTCAAGGTTTATATCCACCAGGTTCAGTAATCAAGCCTATGATAGGTGATGGTGTATTGACAAGTGGAGTAGCGACTACTGATACTGTGGTTAATTGTACGGGGGCTTTACAATTAAGTGGAGGATATTCTCTATCAGATAGTAGTGGAGAAGTTCACGGTGGTGTGAATTTAGCCAAAGCTATAGAAGAATCTTGCAATAGTTATTTCGGTACAATGGGTATACGTTTAGGTAGTGATGGTTTAAAAGAAACTTTCTCTCGTTTTGGTTATGACCAAGAACTTGATACAGATTTTATCAACAATAAACCACAATTACCTGATTTTGATAATTTAAGTGATGGAGAACTTGCTCAAGTAGGTATTGGGCAATCTACTTTACTCGTAACACCGCTTCGTATGGCTATGTTAGCTGGAAGTATAGGGAATGAAGGTATCATGATGAAACCTTTCGTAGTAAATGCCATTACAGCTCCAGATAATAGTATTTTAGAACAACATCAACCAATGACTTGGCGACAAGTATCTTCACCAGAAACAATAAATATCATCTATGAAGATATGAAAAATGTTATTAATCATGGTACAGGTACAAGAGCCAAAGTTCCTGGTATTGAAATGATAGGTAAAACAGGTACTGCTGAAAATTCTACAGGCAAAGACCACGCTTGGTTTATTGGTTGTGCAAATATGCCAAATGAAGATATTGCATTTGCTGTTATCGTAGAAAATAGCGGATTTGGTGGTAGTGAGGCTGCACCTATTATAAAAAATATACTCACAAGTATTTTAGCAAAGGAAGGGAAGTAAAATGTCTACGCTCTTAGACAATCGTTATGAATTAATTGAACGTATAGGCGACGGTGGTATGGCAGAAGTTTATCGCGCTCATGATAAGATGTTAGACCGTTTCGTGGCTGTTAAAATTTTACATCCGCAATTTACAAGTGATGAATCATTTGTAACAAGATTTCGTCGTGAAGCTCAAGGAGCTGCTAAATTATCACATCCGAATATTGTTAGTATTTATGATGTAGGCTCTTGTGATGGTAAATACTATATAGTAATGGAATATATAAAAGGAGAAACTTTAAAAGATAAAATAAATCGTGAAGCTCCTTTACCAATAGATGTAACACTTAAAATTGTACAGGAAATAGCAGAAGCTTTAGAAAATGCCCATGCAAACCATCTTGTACATTGTGATATTAAACCGCATAATATCTTAATCAATGAAGCAGGTCATGTAAAAGTAGCTGATTTTGGTATAGCTAGAGCTACATCATCATCAACAATAACATATACAGGTACAATTGTAGGTTCTGTACATTATTTTTCTCCAGAACAAGCAAAAGGTCATACTATTAGCCCTAAATCAGATATTTATTCTTTAGGTGTAGTAATGTATGAAATGCTTACAGGTAAAGTTCCTTTTACAGGTGAAACTGCTGTTAGTATTGCGATAAAACATCTTCAAGAACCACCAATTCCACCACATGAATTGCGTCCAGATATACCAGCAATTGTTGAAGCTATAGTATTAAAAGCAATGGATAAAAATCCAGATAATCGTTTCTCTAGTACAGAAATGATTAAAGAAATTGAACAGGCAAAAAGAAAACCATTTGCAAAGGTTAATGTACCAACAGAAGACCCATTTGCAACAAGAGTGCTTACTAGTGAAGAAATAGAACAATTACAAAATATTGAACCTAAGAAAACTACAGTAACACCAAATTATAGTCAGCCTGTATACCAAGAAAATAAAGTAGAACCACAGAGAAAATCAAAGAACTCGTTTAATAAAACATTTATTATGGGTTTGATTTTTATTCTAGTGTTAGGTTTTGGTGTAGGTGCATTTTTATCCTATGGTGATTTTTGGAGCAGTAAAACTGTAGAAGTGCCAAATGTAGTAGGTATGAGTCAAGCACAGGCTGAAGAAACTTTGAAAGCAGAAAACTTGCGTGTAGAAGTAGCAGAAACCTTTGATGAGTCAGTGCCAGTAGGAAAAGTTGCTTCACAAACTCCAGAAGCTGGTAAAACTGTAAAAGAATCTCGCTTAGTTACTATTTATATAAGTAAAGGCGGAGAAGAAATCAATATGATTAATTTAGTAGGTTTGAGCCAAAGTGAGGCAGAAAATCAACTTGCTAAATTGAAATTAAAGATTGGTCAAGTTACAGCAGAGTATTCTGATAAACCAAGTGGAACAGTATTAAAACAATCTATATCTGCTAATAATAAAGTTAAAAAAGGTGCTAATATAGATATTGTAGTAAGTAAAGGTAAAGAAGTTAAAAAAGTATCTGTACCAAATGTAGTTGGACAATCTGTAGATTCTGCAAGAGCTACGCTAGAAGCGCAAGGATTTAATGTAAGTGCAAGTGCTTCATCTGGTAGTGTAACAGCACAAAGCGTATCAGCTGGTTCTCAAGTAGAAACAGGTACTACTATTGAATTGACTGTATCTTCTGGTAGTGCAGATAGACATGAAAATAGCACAAATACAAATGTACCAGACAAAAATGAACAAACAAATACTACTAATACGGGAACAACTAATACAACAACGCCAGAAAAACCAGCGATAGAAGTTCCACAAAGACAAAGAGATTAGTATAATAGAATTAAATTAGTTTTATGAAATAAATATTAAAGGAGGATTTTTAATGAATGCTGTTATTTTATTATCAGGTGGATTAGATTCTACAACTTGTATGGCAGTGGCAAAACAGCAAGGTTATGATTTATATCCTATAAGTTTTGACTATCATCAACGTAATAAAATTGAATTAGAAGGTGCTAAAGAAATTGCTAAATTCTTTGGTGCTAAAAGACATTTAATTATTGATACAAATATGAATGCTATTGGCGGTTCAGCCTTAACTGATGAAAATATTGAAGTACCAAAAGGAAATGTTGATCGAAAAGATAATGATGTACCAGTAACATATGTACCATCAAGAAATTTGATTTTCTTAAGCTATGCTTTAGGTTATGCTGAAGTAGTAAAAGCTGATGCTATTTTTATCGGTGTCAATGCAGTTGATTTTTCTGGATATCCTGATTGCAGACCAGAATTTATCCAAAAATTCCAGGATATGGCAGATTATGCTTGCAAAACTACAGCTGTTGATGGCAAAAAAATAAAGATTGTAACACCTCTACAATCTTTATCTAAAAAAGAAATCATTCAATTAGGTACAAAATTAGGGGCACCATATCATTTAACTCGCAGTTGCTATAATGGTAGAGAAAAAGCTTGTGGTGTTTGCGATAGCTGTAAACTTCGTTTAAGAGGTTTTGCTGAAGCAGGAATAAAAGACCCTATAGCTTATGAAAAAAATTATAATGATGTAACTAAAAATCATATTGCTTATGAAAACGGAGAGTGAAAATTTGCAAGATGTACAAAATAGAGTAGATAAACGAGGTATTGCCATTCAACGAGTGGGCATTAGCGATGTTTATTTACCTTTACAAATAAAGCAAGAACAGCATAGCCAGCCAGTTATGGCTAGATTGAAATTTACTGTGGATTTGCCTATGGAATATAAAGGTACACATATGAGCCGTTTTCAAGAAATTTTGACGAAATGGCATACCAATCCTATTGGGCAAGCTGAAATAGGCAATATTTTAGATGAAGCTATCACTAAATTAAGTTCTAATTCAGCGCATTTGTCCATGAGTTTTAAATATTTTATAGAAAAAACTGCTCCAGTTAGTGGTAAAAAATCTTTATTGGATTTAGATTGCAAAGTAAGTGCTGTAAAAACAGCTAGTAAAAACTCTATGCCATTTACACTAGCTATAAAAATACCAGTAACATCTCTTTGCCCATGCAGTAAAGAAATTTCAGCATATGGGGCACATAATCAACGCAGTATTATTTCTGTAAAAATAAATTATGATGGCAAAAAAACAGCTATAAATATTAAAGATATTGTAAGCTTGATAGAAGCACAAGCTTCTTGTCCATTATATCCATTATTAAAACGTGAAGATGAAAAATATGTAACAGAAAAAGCATATGAAAATCCGAAGTTTGTAGAAGATATTTTACGTGATTGTGTTTTAGCACTTAGAACATTAGATGATATTCATTACTTCTCTGTGGAATGTGAAAACTTTGAGTCCATTCATAATCATAATGCTTATGCTAGTCATGTAGAATATTTAAAATAAAAATCAAAGCCTAGATTATAGTTTTATAGTCTAGGCTATTTTTTTTTAAGACATTTAGCAATGTTTATAATTTATGTAATCATGGTATTTTTGGCTTTTAAAGTATATAATTTTCTCATAATTAATAATAAAATAAAAATTATGAGGTGGGTTTATGTTAAAGAATATATTGAAAATAAATAGACCGGATTTTATTGAACTGACTACAGAGACAAAAACAGTGACTTCTAAATGGAAAAATGATGATTATAATTTAGATGATATAAATGTTAAGCTAAATCAGGATAATGAACATTTAGCTATTTTTCTTACTGCTCAAACTTCAAAAGTAAAATGGATAAAATTGAGATGGAATAATTTGAGTTGGGATAAAAATGTTCGTTTTTTAGGTGATGCATGGGAACGTGGATATGGTGATATGGAATGGAAAGGTATGAACCCAAATCGTTTTATGCCATGGTATTTCTGTGCTAAAAGTGAAGCAAAATCTGTTTGTTATGGGGTAAAAGTAAGACTTTCAGCAATGTGTTTTTGGCAAGTGGATTCTTTAGGTATGACTTTATTTTTAGATGTTCGCTGTGGTGGTAGCGGTGTAAATCTAAAAGGTAGAGTGATTAAGCTTGCTGATGTTATAGCTTGTGAAATGCGTGATTGCACTAGTTTTGAAGCTATGCAAGAATTTTGCGGTCAGATGTGTGAAGACCCGATTTTGCCTAAATATCCTGTTTATGGTAGCAATAACTGGTATTATGCTTATGGCAAAAGTTCAGAAAGTGAAATTCTAGCTGATTGTGATTATATTTTAAATTTAACAAAAGATATAGAAAATAAACCATATATGGTTATTGATGATTGTTGGCAAGAACATCATCGTTTAAATGAATATAATGGTGGCCCATGGACAAAGGGAAATGAAAAATTTCCAGATATGAAAGCTTTAGCTGATAAATTAGTACAAAAAGGCGTGCGTCCAGGTATTTGGGTGAGATTATTATTAAATGAAGATGAAAATATAAAAAATGAGTGGAGATTATCACATAATAATTGTATCGACCCAACTAATCCAGAAGCACTCAATTATATTAAAGAAGATATCAAGAGAATTTGTAATTGGGGATATATTTTAATCAAACATGATTTTTCTACTTTTGATTTATTTGGCAAATGGGGCTTTCAAATGAGTCCACTTGTAACAGATGATGGTTGGCATTTTTATGATGATAGTTTGACAAGTGCTGAAGTAGTGAAATTATTATATAAAGCTATTTTAGATGCAAGTGTGGAAGCTTCAAACGGAGAGACTTTGATACTTGGCTGTAATACTATAGGTCATTTAGGTGCAGGTTATATGCATATCAATCGTACTGGTGATGATACAAGTGGAGTTATTTGGGAAAGAACTAGATTTATGGGTGTAAATACATTAGCTTTTCGTTTACCACAACATGGTAAATTCTATGAAATCGATGCTGATTGTGTAGGTATTGATGGCGGTATTTCATGGTCAATGAATAAACAATGGGCAGATGTATTAGCGAAAAGTGGAACATCTTTATTTATTTCTGTTAGACCAAATATTTTAGATGAAACAGAAAAACAAGAATTACATGAGATTTTAAAAGTAGCATCTAAGCAAGAACATCATGTAATTCCTGTTGATTGGGAAGAAACTACTTGCCCAGAGCATTGGCAGGATAAAGACTATGATATAGATTGCAAATATCAATGGTTTGAAGAAACTGGTTTGAAATTTAATCCAAATTCAATACGTTATCAAACTTTCTTAGCTATGGTTGAATAATTTAATATTTTACTAAATCGTTTGGTTGGAGATAGTGTTGACGATATTCTCGTGGAGAGATATTCGTAACTTGTTTAAATGCACGTGAAAAAGCAAAAGCATTTTTATAGCCACATGATAAAGCTACGCTATAAATAGGAATTTTCGTTTTGCTTAAAAGTTCACGTGCATTTGCTATTTTAGCATTAGTTAAAAACTGCTGTGGCGAAGTATTTAATTCTTGTTTAAATAATGCATATAAATGACTTCTGCTGATATTGAGATATCTAGCGATATCATTTACACTTAGATTAGTAAAAGTATTTTTTTCGATATATTCAATCGCTTTGGTTACATAAAAACTATTATTTAGTTCGACTTTGTTATAAACACTTTGTAAAGCCTCATGAAGTTTGGCAAAAATGAGATATAATTTACTTTGTAGATAACATTCATTTGCAGGTGTGAGTTGATGATAAGAGAGCATTTCTTTGATTATTTCATAGATGGTTTGATTGTAAGATAGATTGATAATGGGATTATCCGTATTTAAATTTGACTGTTTAAGTAAGTGGGGTACATAATCGCCATTGAAACAAATCCATGTATAAGTCCATGGGTTTGTAGGTTCTGCTTTATATAAAGTTACTGTTCCTGGTTCTGTGAGAAAACATTGATTTTCATTTAATTTATAATGTTTATTATTTAGATAATAATGACCTTGACCTTTCAAGATAAAATGAAGCATATAATAATTGCGAACAGCTGGTCCATAAGAATGTGTAGCACCACATTTTTCCCAGCCACAGGATACTAAATATAAATCTTTAGAACTAGTTTTATATTCCATAATTGCAACATCAGCCATAAGTACACCTCATTTTTAAAATATATTTATATTATTTATCCTAAAGTTAACGAGAGATGATGTCAATTAAAAGAATTGGGAAAATATTTTATTTAATTGGCTTTAATTATAATGAAAATAAGTGTAAGATTAATAATATGATTAATTTTTGTAAATAAAATATATAAGGGAGGACAATAATGTGATTGATTTGCATGTACATTCTACAATGTCTGATGGAACGTATACTCCTAGTCAATTGATAAAATTGGCTAAAGATAAAGGGTTAAAGGCTATAGCCTTGACTGACCATGATACTATATATGGTAATAAAGAAGCTCGTGAGGCTGCTAAAAAATATGATATGGAATTTATTCATGGTATGGAACTTAGCTTAAATTATAATAATCATCAAATCCACGTAGTAGCTTTAGGTTTTGATGAAGAAAGTAAGGCTTTTAAAGATTTTTATCATGAATTAAGACAGAAAAAACAATCTTCTATAGTATCTGTTATTGATTATTTACAAAAACAAGGATTAGATATTTCAGTAGAAAAAGTAGAGCCTTTTATAGCTGGCGGTGCATTAGATAAATATGCTATTTTGCGCTATTTAGTATCTGATAAATCAAAAGCCGGCGATATTCAGTATTTATGGGATAGATACATTGACCCTGCTTTTAATAATTTGAATTTGAAGATAACAGAAAATCCAAAGGCAGAAGATGCAATCCAAGCTATGAAAAAAGCTGGGGCTGTTACATCTTTAGCTCATTTTCATAAAAAAATAGGTTTTAAAAATTATACAAGAGAAGAACAAGAAGCAAATATAAAGTATTTACATGAAATTGGTTTAGATGGTATGGAAGCATATTATCCAAATTATAGTGAAGATGATGAAAAATTTGCTCATTATTTGATTGAAAAATATGGTTTAGTGCCAACTGGTGGTACTGATTTTCATGGTGCTAATCGACCATCTGTAGATTTAGGCAGTGGTACAAATAATAATTTAGATGTACCATATGAATTTTATCAAAATATTTGTAAGTTAATAAAGCGTTAGTTTTAATAAATATTTAAAATATAATTATTTGTGGATAATAATTAATATTAATAGTTGACAAAGAGAAGTATTAATTATATTATATAAATATAATATGAAATGAATTTAGTATATAAAAGCTAAGACAAATAAAATATATTGGAGGCTATTAATTATGAAAAAATGGGTTTGTACTGTATGCGGTTGGGTTTATGATGAAGAACTTGGAGATCAAGATTATGATTTAGCTCCTGGTGTAGCTTTTGAAGATTTACCAGAAGATTTTGTATGCCCATTATGCGGTGTTGGTAAAGACCAATTTGAAGAAGAAGCTTAATTAAATTTTATAAAATTAAGACATTAACGCAGTATTGCCAATTTTTTAGTTGGTATACTGCGTTATTTAGTTTATCTAGTGAGGTGTAATTTTGTTTAAAAGAAAATATCATCATAATGCTTCATCAGAAGATTGTAATAAACTTTGTTGTACCAAAATAGAAAATTTTTCAGCTCATGCTGGAGATACAGAAATATTTACAGATGTGAATATGCATATTCATTGTGGACAATTAACAGCTTTAATCGGGCCAAATGGAGCAGGAAAATCTACATTATTAAAATGTATTTTAGGGCAAGTACCTCATAGTGGGAATTTACATTATGTTGATGCTAAAGGAAAACATACAGGAAATCCTATTATAGGTTATGTACCACAGTATTTGCGTTTTGACCGTACTTCGCCTACTAGTGTAATGGATTTTTTTGCAGCCTGTTTATCAAAATATCCTGTATGGCTCTGTAGTATGAAAAAATTAAGACCAAAAGTTTTAGAAAGTTTGCGTAGGGTAAAAGCTGAACATTTAATTGATAGAAGATTAGGAGCTTTATCTGGCGGTGAAATGCAACGTGTATTATTATCTCTAGCTTTAAATCCAATGCCAGATTTATTATTGTTAGATGAGCCAGTATCCGGGGTAGACCACAATGGTTTGAAATTATTTTATGAGATTGTATCCGAGCTTAGAGAAAAAGAAGATATGGCAATTGTTTTGATATCACATGATTTACCACTTGTAGCTCAATATGCTGACCAAGTTGTTTTGTTGAATAAAAAAGTGATTTGTAAAGGAACACCACAAGAAGTATTCAATCGTAAAGAAACAAAAGCGTTATTTGGTAATATTGTAGCTCCATTAGAAGAGGAGGCAGAATAATGTTAGATATTATTTATAATGGTTTAGATGTGATTTTGCCTTTTGCTTGGATAAATCATGTATTTATGAAAAATGCTTTTTTGGCAGTGTTGATGATTACACCACTTTTGGGAATTTTAAGCACTATGGTTGTCAGCAATCGCATGGCATTTTTTTCTGATTCATTAGGTCATGGAGCATTTACAGGTGTTGCTGTAGGTGTATTATTAGGCAGTGGTGAGCCACTTGTTTCGTTGATTATATTTTCGATAATTTTTGCGGCTCTAATCACATATATTAAACATCGCAGTAGTGCTTCAACAGATACAATTATTGGTGTCTTTTCTTCGGCAGGTATAGCAATAGGTCTTATCTTGATGTCGCATGGCGGCAATTTTAGTAATTATACTTCATATTTTATTGGTGATATTTTAAGCATTACAGCTGATGAACTTGTATATTTATTCATAACTTTTATTGTCGTTGTGATTGCATGGTGTTTCTTATTCAATCAGATTTTGATAATTAGTATAAATGATGGTTTTGCTGCTAGTAGAGGTATTAAGACTTTATATATTGAAATGATTTTTGCAGCTATTGTAGCTGTAGTTGTTTCTATAAGTATTCAATGGGTAGGATTATTGATTATAAATTCATTGTTGATTTTGCCAGCAGCAGCGGCTAGAAATATAGCTGTTAATGCTAGACAATATCATGCTTTATCTATTTGCTTTGCTATTTGTGCAGGGCTTTTAGGTCTTGTGATTTCTTATTATGCTGATATTGCAACTGGGGCAACCATTGCTATTTTTGCGGCAATTATATTTTTCATTACATTATTTTTACGCCCATATTTTCAAAATTAATATATTTAGTTTGTAATTTTACTAGATTTAATATTTTTATTGTGTTATACTTAGGTTTACAAGTTTACTTTAATGTATAAAAATGAGGTTTTTATGAAAATAACTAAAAAAATAAAAGATGAAATGTTGGAGATTTTAGAAACGACGTATAAAGATGCTAAGCCAGCTTTAATTTTTAATAATCCTTTTGAATTGTTGATTGCAGTTATATTGTCAGCACAATGTACGGATAAACGCGTGAATATAACTACAGCTCGTTTATTTGCTAAGGCAAATACTCCAGAAAAGATTTTGGAAATGGGTGTTACTGCTTTAGAAGAAGAAATACGTGATTGTGGATTATTTAGAAATAAGGCAAAGAATATAATAGCTACTTGTCATAAATTATGTAGTGATTATAATGGTGAAGTGCCTGAGCAATTCGAAGAATTATTAAAGTTGCCAGGTGTGGGAAGAAAAACGGCAAATGTTGTTTCAAGCATTGCGTTTAATCGTCCTGCTATAGCTGTGGATACACATGTATTTAGAGTATCCAATCGTTTGAAATTGGCTGTAGGTAATACACCTGATGAAGTGGAAAAAGGATTGCAAAAGGCAATACCGATGGAAAAATGGTCAGATGCACATCATTGGCTTATTTGGCATGGTCGTAAACTTTGTAGAGCAAGAAATCCTCTATGTGGTGATTGTCCACTTAAAGATATTTGCCCTTCTGCATTATTGCAAGCTTGATATAATTATATTGAGGAGATGTTTTAATGATTTATCGCAAGGCTACATTTAACGATGTTGAAGAAATATATAATTTAGTAAATTTATATGCTCAAGAAGGAGTAATGTTAGCACGTTCTCGAAATACTTTATATGAAACTTTGAGAGATATGTATGTTGCTGAAGAAGATGGTGAAATACTAGGTGTGGGAGGTCTGCATATAGTTTGGGATGAATTGGCAGAAGTTCGCACTTTAGCAGTAGCTAAAAAAGCTTTGCGTCGTCATATTGGTGCAAATATCGTGGAACATCTCATTGAAGAAGGAAAAGCTTTAGGTATAAGAAAAGTCTTCACATTGACATATCAAGATAAATTTTTTGGCAGTTTAGGATTTAAAGTGGTAACGAAAGATGATTTGCCACAAAAAGTTTGGAAGGATTGTATAGATTGTCCAAAATTCCCAAATTGCGACGAGATTGCTATGGAAATGTATATTTAAGGCTGTTATAAAAAATATAACAGCCTTAAACACTTGTAATATAAGCTTTTATAGCGATTGATGTTAATTTAAAATTTTTCATAGGTGCCAATTAGGTGCCTTTTACAAATTTGAGAGTAATTTTTCAAATTTAGTAGCAGCTTCAGACCTATTTTTTTTAGTGACGTGTAGGTAGATATCTTCTGTTATTTTATCGTGTGAATGCCCTAATCTTTCTCTAATAGCTGAAATTGGCACTTCAGCTTCAGCCAGTAAAGATACGTGTGTATGACGGAAAATATGCGGATGTAGATGCGGTAGATTTACTTTAGTTGCAATTCTATCTATCCATCGTTGTATTGTATTTACAGATACCGGCTCACCAGGATGCATTAATGAAGATATGACAAAATCATATGGGCTTGTTGACCATCTATTACAATTTAATACTTTAAAAGAAAGATACAATTTACGATATTCTTTCAGATGCTTCACTATATTATCAGAGATAATAATACTTCTAATTGATTTGCTAGTTTTAGCAGAATGAATAATATAGTGTTTATCTGGTCGGAATATCGTATTTTTTATGCGTATTACTTTATGATTTATATCAATATCTTGCCATTGTAGTCCTAAAAGCTCACCAATTCTCATACCTGTATATGATAATAATAAAATTGCTGTATAATATGGAAATGCTTTTTCATCTGTTTTCGCTGCCAATAAAAACTTTTTGAGTTGGTCCTTTTCTAAATAAAGCAATTTATTTTCAGTTTTAAGTTTCATTTCTTCTTTTTCTTTTATGGTTAATTTAGGAATTGAAATATTTTCACATGGATTATCACTGATTATTTTTTCAACTGTTACAGCATAATCTAATGCTTTACGTAAGTATGATAAATTAGTTCTCGCAGAAGTACGATTTATTTTATCCTTTAAATGATTAGCAAACATAACACATTGATGTGCTGTAAGATTTTTTAATTTCTGGTCTTTGCCAAAGAAAATATCAATTCTTTTTAAACATCTAGAAGTATTATTTCTTAAAGTTGACTCTTTTATAAATTGCTTATGATATTCAAGCCAATGATTCCACATGAAATCATGCAGTGTGATATCAGATGGTTTTACAATCATTTTGTGATTATTATATTTTAACTCAACTTCTACAGCAGCTTTTTGAGCATCTTTTTTGGTCTTGAAACCACCTCTCACTATACGCTGGCGTTTACCTGTGTTTTCATCACGACCAGCCTCAATAGAAAAATAATATGAATTATTCTTTTTATATATTCTAGCCATAGTTTTCCCCTTTCACTATGCCTAGCTATTACTATGTATAGTTTTAGTATGTAAGAAAAGTGAAATTATGTCAACTTCAATTATTAATTGTTAGAATGATTATATAATTTAGTTAATGAAAAAAGGTACTAGATGAATTACATCTAATACCTTTTTACTATGGGCAACATACTTTAAAATAAGTTTATATCTTTATTAATGTTGCATACGTTTGAAGTATTCAATTGCCTGTGGTGTAAATTCGATATAAGTATTACCATCAGCAAATGATGCTAATTCATAAGGTTGATAGATAAGGTAAATTGTTCCATTGCCACCTAAATAATAATCTTCGCTAACTCTATCTACATCCCAACCATTACGAAGTGGAATTTGTTTCATTCCTTGATTATAAAGTTTGGTAACATGTCCTCTTATGCCTATATTTTCAAGTTGTTCAGCTGATTGAATTGGTACAAAATAACTTACAGGAATTTTATTACCAGTGTGTTTATCATATACTAGACCAACTGTTTCATACATACCGTGTGCAGCACCAGCATTATACCAATAACTTGTAATTGTCAAAGAAATATAGTTCTCATCTTCAAATTTAAGACTATATTTCATGCTTCCTTGATAAAAATTACCAGCATCATAACGACCTTTTAATTTATATACATATGTTGCAATATCGGTATTAATCTTGTTTTGTACATCTTGGTCATTGAGGTATACAATAGGATATTTTAATTTTAAATTAGTATAGTTTTGTTCACCAGAATCAACATATGCTAAGCATAGACTAGGTATTAGCATTACCACAAACAAAGTTAATAAAAATAATTTCTTCATAATATCACTCCTAACAATTATTTAATGGTTTTTAAATTTTATTTTTCTCAACTCAATATCTTTATTTAAACTATCAGCATGAGTAAATAAAGTTTTAGCTAATAATACATAAGTACCGTTATTTATAGTTTCATGATAATGAGATGGATTTAAACTGTTCGCAGAATAAGCTTGAATTGCCTTTATATTATTGTTGCTATCTAAATCATATAATATATACATCGGAATTAAATGATTATTACCATGCCATTTCCCTAAATTTTCATCTACACTGTCTTTATCGTCATCTATTACAGTCATAGTAAATATTACAGGGTCGTAACTTTTTGAGCCATTACTATACATCTCATAATTATTTTTTAAATAAAAGTATTCTGTGGTGTATGGAACAGAAGCAATCATATCGTTGGGCTTATTGTAGATAATAATTTCTTTATCGCTAGTTAAACCTACAAAGCCATTTTCATCGAATTTTGATATGGCTATTACAGGTTTATATCTTTTTATTAAAATTTGATTAGCTTGTTCTAAAGGATTTTTTTCGTTGCTAGGTATTACCATTTTATTAGAATCATCTATATATTTTGGGTAGTTATTTTCTTTATTGTTTAATTTGTTATCTCTATCAACTAAACCAGCAGCAACTTTTTTCAAAGTTTCGTAATCAGTACTTGGAATTATAGTTATAAATTCACCCATAGCATTGTCATGACTAATTTCGAAACCACCTCTTATTGGATATAAAGCTATTTCAAATATTTGTACTTTATTGGTCTTAAAATGTATCTTCATATGCATTAATCTTTTCTTTTGTTCGTTAGGAATATTTTGCAATATCCAACAATCTGCGATGTCACTACTAGCATCATATGTCAGTGTCTCGGTATCTACATATTCAGTTACTTCAGAATTAGAAAAAAACCAATACCATCGTTTATCTAATTCTTTAGCAGAACATAGGCTAGTAATTAATAAAAAAATTAGTAGAATTAAAGGTAATATTTTTTTCATAATATGACTCCTAAGGAATTATGCAGATTGGGTTTGTTCTTCTTCAATAGACAATGTTTGTCTATATTGTTCTGCTACCATAGTTTTATTGAATTCTGCTGCTGGGTCAAATTTATAAACTAAATTTTCTAAGTCATCTATTGATATCTTGAAAAACTCTTTTCTATTATTTACCTTATTAACACGATTATTTTCTAATGCTTGATGTAAATCTGATTCTAATTGAACAGCGTCATTTGAAAAAATAAAACTATGCACATCAAATTTAAATGGAACGCTAGCACTACCAAGTTCATCAATACGTTCTTGAGGGTCAAGACGTCTAGTCATACCAATTTTAAATATATCATCACCAAATGATCCTAAATTACTTATAACATAAACATAACCGGCTTTACCATTTTGAAGATTAGTAATTTCTTCTTTCTTTTTATCTATGTCATTAAGCTGTGATTCTAATTCTTTAATTTTGGCTAATAATTGCTTAGTCTTTTCATCGTTTTCAGAAGTTTTTAGTTGTTCATTTATATTGGCAATCTCTGTTTCATATTTAGCCGCTTCTTGTTTCATTTGTTCTTCTTGTTCTTTTAATCGACGGCGTTCTTCTGCTTCTTGTCGCATTTGTTCTCGTAATGCAAGCTGTTCTTGTCTAGCTGCTTCTTTTTTTACATAATATTCATACTCTATTTTAACAGCATCTATAAATAAAATTTCTAATTCACCGATAAATTTAGTTAATGTTGATGATATAGTTTGGTTGCCACTTCTTGCAATATTTAAGTATTTATTAATTATTTCTCTAATGTTATTTAATGCTTCATCAAGTTTTTTATAATTCAGTGTATAAAGTACATTTTGAAGTTCTGAACGTAATGCAATTACCATTAATTGATAAATTGCTTGATTGGTTTTAGTGGTATATCTATTTGCATATTTTTCTAATAATTCGGTAATGATTTTTTCGTTGGCTTTAAAAGCTGTATTTAATTCTTTATAATCCATGTTATGTAATTTTAAAATTACTGATGGTGCATAAGTGTTAATATCATTAATTAATTCTGCTGGAAGAGTAATAGTACGGTCGTATGGTTCATGAGAAAATTCGAAATATTTTTTTAAACAGCCATTGATACTTTTTTGAATGCTATCTAATTTTTGTATTTTTTTTATGCGATTATTTTGCTTTTTTTCTAATCTATTTATTTCGTCTTTTAATTTATCAATTTCAGATAAATAAAAAGCTTTTTTGTCAATTTCGTTATTGATATTACTTAATTTCTCATTAGCTTGAGAATTAGCATTGTTGATTATTTCCTGAATTAATTTCTCCTTATGATTTATTTGATTATCTAATTGCTCATTTTTTGATAATAAAGCTTCTATTTTACGTTTACCTTCTAAATTAGCTTGTTCGATTATTGTATTTGCTTGTTTTTTAGCAGATTCTAATAATTCATTACTTTGCTTTTTTATATCTAGATAATTATTGGTAAGATACTTAAAAGCAGACCTCTTTTTAAATATGACTAAAATAAATGCTATAAAATTAAAAAATGGATTTTGTGTGCCAAATAATAGCATAATACCAATAAACCAATTCCGTAAAAACCATTTTTCCTTATAAATTTCTTTGAATTCAAATCCTTTATTATTCACATATAACAACTCCTTATTTTAAATATTAAATTACAATCTATAAGTTTTTAAGATGTATAAATTTTTTTGGAATACCTTGTGCTGTAGCTAGATTATAAATGCTATAATTGGAATTTTCTTGTAAGTAGATATCTGGTAGTAATAATTCAACCGCAAAGGTATTCGCAATTTTTTCTATTTTATCACTGTTAATACTCATGGTATATGTTTTTAACCATTGTGTGTTTTCTTTTGGGGTACAAAGTGCGTGTCCTAGTTCGTGGGCGCATACAAATTTTAATAAATTATCTGTAGTCTTTCTTTTATCAATAAGAATAAATTTTTCTCGCTTATATTTTACATAGTTTCCTAATTTACCGCCTAAATCTATGTATATGATATGTATGTTTTCCTGTTTAGCTATTTGGAATGGGTCATTTGTTCCGTATTTTTTAATAAGCTTAGTTACTATATTTTTTATATTCATACATAATACACCTTCAATCATTTGCGATATTTTTTAGGAGTGTATTTCTTTTTAGCTATTCGTTTCGCTTGTACCATAGCTACTTTTATAGCAGATTTAAAAGCTTCTACGTCTTCAAAGTCATCGTCACCTTCACAGGCAGCAGAAGCCATAGAGTTCATCATATCTTCCAAATCAGATTCAATTTCACGTTCATCTTTTTCGGTTAATTCTGGTAAATCGTCGTCATTGTCTTCAATAATATCACTTTTTTTTATACCAAAAAAATCTGCTATTTTTTGAATAGTTCCCATTCTAGGTTCTTTGGTTCCGTTTTCCCAGGTAGATACAGCTTTGTCTGATACGCCAGCAATTTTAGCAAATTCTTTTTGAGATAAATTATGTTCTAGTCTAAGTTTTTTTATATTTTTAGAGATACTCATCATATTACTTCCTTTCTTTATTTATTTATATACTAAACTAAAAGTAGAAAAAAATCAACTTTATTTATAAAAAAATCTACTTTACGTAGTTGACATTCTACTTTTAGTAGATTATAATAAAAATGTCGAAAGGAGGTATCCAAATGACAATAACTTTAAAACAAGCTAGATTAATAAAAGAAAAACGACAAAAAGATTTAGCCAAATTATTGGGCATACACGTTCAAACTTATCGTAAATTAGAACAACATCCAGAGGAATTAACTATAAAACAGGCAAAAAAAATATGTGATTTCTTAAAAATATCTTATGACGATATTTTTTTTACTCTCTAACTCTACCTAAAGTAGATGGAGAATAAAAATAAAAGGAGATGATTTGATGAATAAAGAACCATTAGAAATTGCTTATCGGAATTTAAATATTCACGACATTATAAAAGAAAGGTACTTTTGTTATGTATATATTTTTGATAATCATTATTCTTTTATTGGGAATTAAAGTATTAATTTCTAGTATACAAATTCATGCTTTAATTTTATATATGTTAGAAAAAAAATATACACCACCCACTAAGAAAGAATTAGATGACTATAGTACAAAATGGGTGATGTTTCTAATTAAGAAATAAAATGTGATTTTATTAATTCAGAAGTAACGTTTTCGGCAACTTGAACAAATGAAGATAAAGATTTTACACCTAAATCTTTGCAAATACGTTTAGTTTTTTCAAAAACAGAATCATAACGAATATTAGCTATTAATTGATGACCTTTTGGTGTTAAATCTTCAACAATGATTGCGATAGAATTGCTATCATTACGTAAATCAATAAGTTTGTCTTTTACGCAGTAATTTAGGTGATAAATAAGTTCTTTATTAGAATATTTAGTTAATAACTGATATTGATAATTCTCTATAACTGAATCATTAGTAAATCTTAAAGTATTTTGATTAGTTTTTTTTAAAAGTTCAGTATCAATAAAAACGGCGAATTTTCTAGGTTCAACTATTTCTTCAATACAAAGAAGAATATCTCTAATACAATCACAGTTTAATACCATATAATCATCTCCTCATAAGATGATTATAGCATAAAAATATTTAATATATGCTTAGCTATTACTAATTATTCCCTTATCGTAACGAACGCTTGGCGGTGGGTTATTGATGAAACCGTTGTATCAAAATTTATAGCTTATCTATGGGTAGCAACCAAATAAATTGAAAGGAGATTATGTATATGCCTGATTGGAATTTAGAGTGTGAAATAAAAATTCGAGCTTTAGAAGCTTTGAAAGAAAATCTAGGTAAAGAGATTGATGAACTAATTAATATCGCCAAAAAGGTTCAGCAAGAACATTTAGAAGTCATAGAGGTACAACAAAACTTAAATGATATAGAGAGAAAGCCATTATCAATCAGTGAATTTGCTGAAAAAGTAAATGTAAGTTATGGCACTATTTACGAAAGAGTACGTACTGGAGTAATAAAAGCCAAAAGAGATGGACGTATTACACGTATACCTTATTCAGAATACGAAAACTATATGCAAAGGATTTGAGAATATGCAGACAATCTATGAAACGAATGAGAAAAAGGGGATTGCTATTAAATTAACGCCCAGCATTTTTAAACCTAAAGATTTGCCAATAGTTTTAGATAATATTAATAAATTCTTTTCCATATTAAAAAAAGCTGACCAGCACATGGCTAATCAGCACAAATAAAAAAACCTTAACTAAAGTCTACCATAAAAACTTAATTTATAAAAGGAGTTAATATCATGGATTTAAATGTAAAAGTAACAATTGAAGGAACTGAACAATTAGCACAAGCTATAGGAGCATTAGCGAAAGCTTTAGAAGCAAATACAAAAAATGCAGTGGTTAATGTTGCAACTGAAGAAAAAGAAGAAATTGTTGAAAAACCAGTAAAAAAAGTTACTAGACAAAAGGCAAAGAAAAGTGAAGTAAAAAATGAAACTTTAGCTGATGAAGAAGTAAAAGAAGATAGCACTAAACCTCAATTGAGCGAAGAAGAATTGAGAGATAACTTAAAAAAAGATTTAATGGAAGCCAAAAAATCAGATGATACATTGATGGGGAGAATGAAAGATACTTTACACAAATGGGAATTAAAAAAATTAAGTGATATTCCAATTGACAAGATAGATGAATTTAGAAAGGAAGTTCTTGGCGAATGACCGAGCCAGCACATGCCTTATTGAGTGCATCGGGTAGTAAAAGGTGGCTATCTTGTCCACCTAGTGCCCGATTAGAGGAAACATATCCTGACAAAGAAACAGCAGCAGCACGTGAAGGTACATTAGCTCATGCCATCGGAGAATTTTATCTAAAGTATTATTTAAAGCATAATCATACCAATGTTACCCTACCAAAACAATTTAGAAATCAAGAATTCTATAATAAATCAATGTTTGATTATGTATTTGAATATATAGATATTTGTATAGAGAAAATTAATACAGCATTAAGCATAGATAAAACAGCTTATATAGCAATAGAAGAAAAGATTGATTATAGCGAATGGGCAAAAGAGGGTTTTGGTACAGGAGATTTAGTGATTATTACTGATAAATATGTAGAAATAGTAGATTTAAAATATGGTAAAGGTGTAGCTGTTAGTGCTATTGATAATACACAAATGCAGATGTATGCCTTAGGTATAATCAGTAATTTTGGTTTTATGTATGATTTTGATACTATCCAAATGACTATATTTCAGCCACGTAATGGTGGGATATCTAGTCAAGAAAAATCAGTAAAAGATTTGATTAAATGGGGAGAAAATATTGTAAAACCAACTGCTGAACTTGCCTATGATGGCATAGGAGAATTCAATGCTGGTAAGTGGTGTTTATTCTGTAGGGCTTCATTGCGTTGTAAAAAATACTCTGAATATTGCTTAAGTGTAGCAAAGTATGATTTTATTGATCCTGAATTTATGTCTGATGAAGAAATGGCTGATGCATTGAATAGGATAGAACCTCTTATTCATTATGCCAAACAAATAAAAGATTATGCGTTATCTGAAGCTCTACAAGGTAGGACATGGCCAGGCTATAAATTAGTAGAAGGTAAAAGTTCTCGAAAATATAGTGATATTGATGCTGTAATTGGTAGATTACAAAAAGCGAATATTGATTCATCTGATTTTATGAAAGAGCCTGAATTAAAGTCTATAACTGAATTGACTAAATTATTAGGTAAAAAAACATTTAGTATTTTACTTGATGATTTAATCACTAAAATATCTGGTAAACCTACACTTGTTGATATTGATGACCCGCGACCTGAATATAATAGCCCTGAAAATGATTTTGAAATACTTGATTAAAGGAGATTATAAATATGAATGATACAAAGTTAACTTTAAAGAATGTAAGGCTTTCTTATGCTAATATTTGGGAACCAAAAGAAACACCAAATGGGGATTTGAAATATGGTGCGTCACTTATAATTCCTAAAACTGATAAAAAACAAATAGCTGAAATAAAGAGAGCTATAGAAGCTGCTAAAAATATAGGTAAATCTAAAGTAGTGAATAAAAATGGTAAAATTCCACCTAATTTAAAAGTACCTCTTAGAGATGGAGATACTGACCGTTTTGATGATGATGCATATGAAGGATGCTACTTTATAAACGCAAATTCCAACACTGCACCTAAGATTGTAGATAGAAAAATAAAACCTATTCTTGACCGTTCTGCGGTGTATAGTGGTTGTTATGCTAATGTATCAGTAACATTTTATGCTTATAAAACAGATGCAGGTTCAGGTATTGCTGCTGGATTAGGTAATATCCAAAAAGTAAAAGATGGTGAGCCATTAGGCGGTGCGTCTAATCCAGAAGATGATTTTGAAGTATTAGATGATGACGAATTTGAAACAGAATTTGCAAATACTGATGACGAAGATGAGGATATGTTTGAATAAAGCCTTATTAGGAGGTATTTTATGAGAACATTATCTATTGATTTAGAAACATATTGTGACCTCGACTTAAAAAAAGTTGGGGTCTACAAATATGCTGAAGAAGCAGAAATATTATTATTTGGCTATGCATATGATGATGAAATGGTTAATGTTATAGATTTAGCTCAAGGTGAAGATATTCCTGAACAGGTTTTAAGAGATTTAATCGACCCTGCGGTTTTAAAAACAGCATATAATGCTCAATTTGAAAGAGTGTTATTAAGTCATTATTTATTTGGTGGCGAAACAATTAATAGTTTTTATGATGATAATTATTTTTTAGACCCTGCACAATGGCAATGTACTATGGTGTTATCTTTGAATTTAGGATTGTATGGTTCTCTTGCTGAGGATTGTCGAATTTTTAGATTAGCTGAAGATAAAGCCAAAATGAACATTGGGCGAAAATTAATAATGGAATTTTCGAAGCCTTGTAAGCCGACTAATACTAATGGTGGCAGAACAAGAAATTTACCAAAGCATGATATACAAAATTGGAATTTATTCAAAGAATATAATAAACGTGATGTAGAGGTTGAACGCTATTTACGTAAGAAAATGATTAAATTCAAACCTACAGATTTTGAACAAAATTTATGGGTATTAGACCAACAAATAAATGATAGAGGTATTGGATTAGATAGACAATTAGCTGATAAAGCTGTAGAAGTTGATACTGATTTTAGAAATAGAATTTCAGCAGAAGCTAAAGATATATCTAATCTAGATAACCCCAATTCTACAGAACAACTAAAGCATTGGATACTGGAAAAGGAAGGGTTTTTTCCCTCTAAAATTACAAAAACTACGGTATTGGAACTCTTAAAAATAGTAAAAAATAAAGAAGTCAAAGATATGTTAAAGCTAAAAATGTTGCTATCTAAGACTTCAATAAAAAAATATGTAGCTATGCAGAATGCTCAATGTGCTGATGGACGAATTCGAGGATTACTTCAGTTTTATGGTGCTAATCGTACTGGACGTTGGGCAGGTAGATTAGTACAGGTTCAAAATTTACCTCGTAATTCTATGAGTGATTTGGACGATGCTAGAGAATTATTAAAACATGATGACGCCGAAACATTTGAAATTTTCTATGAGAATGTTCCAAATGTATTATCTCAATTAATAAGAACTGCTTTCATACCGACTAAATCGAATAAATTTGTAGTAGCTGATTTTTCAGCTATTGAGGCTAGAGTTATTGCCTGGCTTAGTGGAGAAAATTGGCGTATGAAAGTATTTGCTGATGGCGGTGATATTTATTGTGCATCGGCTAGTCAGATGTTTCACGTACCAGTGGTAAAACATGGTATTAATGGTGAACTTAGACAAAAGGGGAAAATAGCTGAACTTGCTTTAGGTTATCAGGGCAGTATGGGAGCTTTAAAAGCTATGGGTGCTGATAAAATGGGGCTTACTGATGAAGAATTAATTGATATTGTAACTAAATGGAGAAAAGCTAGTCCAAATATTGTTCGTTTATGGTCTATTGTGGATAAAGCAGCTAAACAGGCTATAAATGAAAAAACAAAAGTGAAAATTCATCATAATATGGCTTTTTATTATAGAGCGGGTATGCTTCGTATATGTTTACCTTCAGGGCGAGAATTAACATATATTAGACCTCGTATTGAGAATAACAAAATCACATATGAAGGTACAAATCAGGTATCTCGTACATGGGAAAGGTTAGAAACTTATGGTGGAAAACTTACTGAAAATATAGTACAAGCAATTGCTAGAGATTGTTTAGCAGTCGCTATGATTAGATTAGAACAAGCAGGTTTTAAGATTGTTATGCATGTACATGATGAAGTTATTCTTGATTGTGTTGCTGTTGGTATAGATAAAGCATTAGAACTTGCTAATAAAATAATGGGAACTGCTATTGATTGGGCACCAGAGTTAATTTTAAATGCTGATGGTTATATAACCAAGTATTATAAGAAAGATTGATTCCGTACATTATATGTTGATGTTAATTAAAGGAGTTATTAAAAATGGCTGATAAAAAAATAAACACATTACAATTAAAAAAATTTATGGAAAAACAAATTGAGGAACTTGATGAAATTAAAAAATTGCGTGCTGAATTAAAAATAGAAGAAAATGATAAGAATTTTGTCAATAGCTTAGATTATTTGGAACGTATGTATAAAGCTTGTGAAGAAACTATAAAAATGTGTGATATGTATGATGAAAAGCAAAAAGCGGAAGCTAAAAAAGAAGCCGATAAAATAAAAGCTGCTGCTAAAGAAATTAAATCTGAAGATAAAAAAGAAGTTATAAAAAAGACCGAACCTGAACCAATAACTGAAGAAGACGATGATGATATCTGGGATTGAGGTGATTAATTTGAGAATATATGACTTATATATGCCGAAATTATTTTATCTTTATGAAGGTGGCTTAAAAAGCTTAAATAATGGTAATAAGTTTACGAATATGTATCATTGTTCTAGTTGTGGTCATAGTTTTAAATCCTTATGGGATGGTGTAGGAAATTATTATGGTGTGCGACCAAATGATCAGATTATATATTGCCCTAAATGTGGTTCACGTTTTACGGAAGCTACGCAAAAAAATGATTTTAGTTTTATGGCTGACGGGGATTATTCCCCGCTCAGCATGAGGATTAGTCTTGATGAATATAAAGATAGTTTACGTTTGACTTTATCGGGTAAAGAAATAGTCTGCGATGAAGACAGTGACTATATGTTTCACCACAGACTATATAAAGAGACTATATCTTTTAATGTAGCCCAAAGGACTGCAATTTATAAAAGATATATAAATCATAAACTTATTATTAATTATAACTTATGTAATATCCTGGATACAAGTTTTAGCAGAGATACTAATTTAAAATTTTTAAATCACAGACATTTTACAAGTATATATGCTGTAGATTTCAAAAAGATATTGAAAATTCTTCGTGAGAGATTATCCAAAAAGCTAGAATCTAAATTTAAATTTAAAATAAAATCGATGTACGTATGTCATGAAAACAAAGGCAGTTATTTTATAAAACCTATATTGAATATAGCTTATAGATTAGTTTTTACAGATTTAAATAATTTATCGCTTACTGATTATAACTATATATATCGTAAATATCCATTTTATTATGGTAGTGCTGATAGAAATTTTTATGATTTAGATGATGCATATTTATCAGATGAGCGTTTGAAAATCATAAGTAAGGCAAAAGATACAATATCAGGATTATTAGAAATAGCAAATTTACCAAATAAGCCTGCGATTAGACGATTAGTAAAAGATAAACCATTTTTATTATTACGTCATAAACAAATTTATACTATAGCTCAAGGTAATATAGATACCTTCAATAATATTAATAATTGTTTGGAATTTGATTTTTTATGGCGACGAGATATTCGCACATTATTAAATCAATTAGCACTAATTTCTTATAACTGGGGAATAGAATATATCAATGCATTAATGCGTTGGTGGCATAATTCTCAAGATAAAATTTCATGTGAAGACGCTATTTATATGATATTTAAATTGAAAGATAAAGCTACACTTTGGCAAGAAAAACCGGCTCCTGCTAATCTACATGATTATTTAGTAACAGCTATTTATAAACAGGAACATCCATTTAGAGCTTTTAATATCAATGACCCAATCTGTAGAAGATTAGCTATGCAGTTTGATAGTATTAAATTTTATTTACCTGAGAATTCAGATGTACTTCGCAATATAGGCAAAATTTTTAGAAATTGTGTGGGTAATTATGTTGATGCTGTTTATACAGGTAAATCAAATATAGTTTTAATGTCTGATGATAAAGGTAAGTTAAAAGCTTGTATCGAGGTGCAAAATAATAAGCTAATACAAGCAAAATTATTTGCTAATAAACCAGCTCATAATAATAAGCAAATAAATGATGAGATTATTAAATGGGCTGATAAAGCTAATATTAATTATGATAATTGCAGCGATATATTTAAACCTGAAAAACAAATTTTACCGCAAAGAGAGGCGGTGTAAGGACGTGAATTAATAATGCAAAATACCGCTTTGAACATAGACAATTTGTCTAAGTTAAAATATGACGGAGAAGTATCTATTGCTGTAGCTAGTAGTAGAAAATCAAAGAAATGGAAAAATAAACAGTTATCATGGTCCACACTTCTTTTTAAATTGTCAAAAACTAGAAGAACAGGGGAGACCGTTGCTGAATATAAATCATTTGCTAAGTCAAAGCAAGATGATATTAAAGATGTTGGCGGTTTTATAGGTGGGGCATTAAAAGAAGGTAGGCGAGTCGCTGAAAATGTACAATGGCGTTCAGTTATAACACTGGACGCTGATTTTGCCACTAATGATTTTTGGGATAATTTATTTTTTACGATAGGTAATGTAGCTTGTTGTATTTATAGTACGCATAAGCATAGTAAAAATAAACCTAGGTATAGATTAGTCATACCGATAAATCGTCCTGTGAATCCAGATGAATATCAAGCAATAAGTCGTATGATAGCAAATGATATCGATATTGATTTATTTGATGATACCACATATCAACCGCATAGATTGATGTATTTTCCTAGTACTAGTCAAGATGGTGAATTTATTTTCAAATACAATGATGGCGTTTGGGTAGATGCTGATGAATATTTAAATCGATATGATAATTGGCAAGACCAAAGTTTTTGGCCCGTGAGTAGTAGAGTTCAAGTAGATATCAAAAAAACGGTAGATAAACAGGAAGATCCACTCAGTAAAAAAGGAATTATCGGTGCTTTTTGTCGCTCGTATACTATTCAAGAAGCTATAGAAAAATATTTATCTGATATATATGTACCATGTGGTACTGATGATAGATATACCTATGCTGAGGGAAGTACATCAGCTGGTGCTATTGTTTATAATAATTGTTTTATCTACAGTCATCATAGTACCGACCCTGCTTGTGGAAAATTATTAAATGCTTTTGATATGGTAAGACTGCATAAATTTAGACAGTTAGATAATGAAGTTTCAGAGGGCACGCCAACGGGAAGATTGCCAAGTTATAAAGCTATGCAAGATTTAGCTATAGCTGATGAAGAAGTAAAAGAAACTATCGGTAAAGAAAGATTAGCAGAGGTACAAACTGATTTTGAGGTCCTAGATGATATTGATACAAAATGGACTGCTAAGATGGATATAAATCGTTGGGGCGGATATGAAAATACGCCTCATAATGTGAAATTAATATTAGAAAATGATCCTAATTTAAAAGGTAAATTTGCTCTAGATGAGTTTGCTCATAGAATGGTTGTTTTAGATAAATTAGTATGGCGTAAAGATAATAATGTTAGTGATTGGATTGACGCTGATGATAGTGCTCTGCGAAATTATATATCTGATGTATATGGCATAAAAGGTAAGGATATAATTGCTGATGCTATATTAGAAACTATTCATAAACATAGTTTTAATCCAGTAAAAAAATATTTAAAAAGTATTAAATGGGACGGTAAGCATCGAGTAGAGACTTTATTCATAGATTATTTAGGAGCCGAAGATACGAAGCTTAATCGTGCAATGACTAGAAAGATGTTTTGTGCAGGTGTGGCTAGGGTGTTTAATCCAGGAACGAAATTTGATTATGTAGTAACGTTAGTTGGCGGTCAAGGTATAGGTAAATCTTATATTATTGGTCGTATTGGCAAAAAATGGAGTTCTGACAGTATGAGTACAGTTATTGGTAAAGAAGGTATGGAACAGATTCAAGGATTTTGGGTTATTGAACTTGCGGAATTATCGGCAGTTCGTAAAGCTGAAGTTGAACAAATAAAGCATTTTATTACTAAGCGTGAAGACAGTTTTCGACCTGCATATGGTAGACGTACAGAACGTTTTCCTAGACAGTGTATATTTATAGCTTCTACAAATAATAATGATTTTATTCGTGATCAAACTGGTGGTCGTCGTTGGTGGCCAATAATGGTAGATAAGAATAAACGAAGATTAAATCCTTTTGAAATTAGCGAAGATACTATTGACCAGTTGTGGGCAGAAGCTAAAGAACTATATGAGAGTGGCGAAAAATTATATCTTGATGAAGAAATGGAGCAAGAAGCAAAAAAAGTACAAGAACAACATACTGAAGAAAGCCCATTAGCTGGCATGATACGTGAATTTATTGAAAAAGAAATACCTGAAAATTGGGCAGAGTTGAGTATCAGTGATAGGCAAGATTTCATTCGTGGTGATGGATTTGAATATAATGGGCCACTTGTTAAACGTGATAGAATATGTGCTTTAGAAATTTGGGTAGAACTATTAAATGGTGATGTAAAGAAATTAACTAGAGCTATGGCTATAGAAATAAATGATGTGTTAAGAAAGACCGAAGGCTGGAGAGAAAAAAGATTACGATTTAAAAATTATGGTTTACAGAGAGGTTTCATAAAAAAGTAAATTACTGTAAATATATTGAAAATGATATTTATATAAATATTATGAATAAAACTTGATTTTATTGGTTTTAATCACTAGTGTGACATTTGTGACAAATTTTCTATATGCATTTATGAAATTAAGAAAATAAAAGACATATGTTTATTGTTTTCTTAATTTATGAATAATATATACGTCTATGTCACGAATGTCACGAAATATGATTTGAGAAAGGTGAATCATGTTAGAAAAGCAAATTGAAAAATATTTTACAGATAAGTTGAAGAAATTGGGCTGTATTGTTTGGAAATTTACTAGCCCAGGGACGGCGGGTGTACCAGATAGAATAGTAATCATGCCGTATGGGAAAGTAGTTTTTGTAGAATTGAAAGCACCAAATAAAAGCCCTAGAGAAATACAATGGGAACGTATAAAGCAATTAATAAATCATGGTGTAGATGTATGGGTAATAAATAGTAAAGACCACGTTGAGTTATTTATAAATGAGTATAGCAAAGAAGGTGATTTATGATTGAAATACGAACCAAGAATTTATCAAAAATATGCTACAGATAAGATAATAAATAATGAAGCTATTGCTTTAATGCTGGATATGGGTATGGGAAAAACAGTATCCACCTTAACAGCAATATCTGAGCTTATGTATGATTATTGGGTAGTAAATAAAGTATTAGTAATAGCACCAAAAAGAGTAGCACAAGTAACATGGCAAGATGAAATAAACCAGTGGGAACATCTAAAAGATTTGCGAGTATCTGTAATTTGTGGTGATTTAAAACAGCGAAAAAAAGCATTAAATATGCAGGCAGATATATATACTATCAACCGTGAAAATATCGGCTGGTTAGTAGATAGTTTAGGTAAAAAGTGGGATTTTGATATGGTGGTGATAGATGAATCATCGTCATTTAAAAATCATCGTAGTCAGCGATTTCGAGCATTGAAAAGAATAAGACCTTTTATCAAACGTATAGTAGAACTAACTGGAACACCAGCACCAAATGGACTCATGGACTTATGGAGCCAAATATATTTATTAGATGGCGGTAAAAGGTTAGGTAAGACTATAACACAATATCGTAAAAATTATTTTAGGCCCGCACAAACAAATGGTCATGTGGTTTTTAGTTATGAAACATTACCGCATGCAGAACAGGAAATATATAGCAAAATATCAGATATTTGTGTAAGTCTAAAATCAGATGATTATCTTGATTTACCACCAGTTATTTATAATCAGGTATCTATTAAATTACCAAAAAACATCATGTCAAAGTACTATGAATTTGAACGAGAATTAGTATTAAGTATGTCTGATGAAATAATTACAGCAAGTAGTGCAGGCGTTTTAACAGGTAAGTTATTACAATTTGCAAGCGGAGCTATTTATGATGAAGGTAGAAATATTATAAATATCCATGATTATAAACTTGATGCTTTAGAAGAAATACAAGTTGATAACATAGGAAAAAATCTTATGGTCATTTATTGGTATCAGCATGATAAAGATAAGATATTAAAAAGATTTCCTAAAGCTAGAGTATTACAGAATATACAAGATTTGCGAGATTGGAATAATGGCAAAATAGAAATGGGTCTACTTCATCCAGCTAGTGCAGGTCATGGTTTAAATTTACAGCATGGCGGAAATATTGTTATTTGGTATAGCATTACATGGAATTTAGAACTATATCAACAAGCAAATAAACGATTGCATAGACCAGGGCAAAAAGAAAAAGTAGTTATACATCATTTAATCGCTAAAGATACTGAAGATGAGAGAGTAATGCAAGCACTTTCAGATAAAGCAAATGGTCAGCAATCAATGATGGAAGCAGTAAAAGCTAAAATAGCTAAATATATGAAAGGGTGATAAATATGTCGTGTAAATATAGTTATTTTGATGATGGCATCTTTTTATGCAGTCTTAGGCGACATAAACAACAATGTATTTTAGGAAAACCCGATTTGAAAAAATGTATGGCTAATGGATATAAAAAATATAAAGAAGGGATAAAATGCAAAAATACGAACAAAATATCCTAACAAATTCTGGTCATTGTAGTGATCCAGTAGCTAATAAAGTAATAAATAAAGGTAGATTAGGATTTTGTCAAAGAGTAGTTAATTTATTTGTAAAGTTTCTTAGTAGAAGAAGATATATGGTGCTTAATTTAGTTATTAGAGATGTAAAAGATAAAAAAACATATAAAGCAAAGGATTTTGATTTATGAGAATACCAACAAGATATGAATTGAAACAAATGGAACGTGAACAAGATAAAAAATATATTTTAGGAACTTGTATAATTTTTGTGCTTGTAGGAATAAGCTTAATTTTAATTGGATAATTTAAAGGGTAGCTTTTGGCTACCCTATTAGTATTTGGAGGATTAATGTATGTGTAAAGATATTTTGTGTAATATTTGTTTAACTTATGAAGGTAAAGCTGTGCATATGCAGGCTAAAGGAGATTATTTCAAATGTCCTGAATGTGGAGCTGAATTGTGGCCACAAGATATGAATTTTGCCAATCATTGGGAAAAAGAACGACAGCAAAATTTAATGTATAAGGCAATGAGCTTACAAGAAGGAGAACAAATAAAAGGTGGTTCTAATAATAGTTCATCTAAAAAAACAAATAAGAAGAAAACACCACAACAGCTATATCAGGCATTATTTAAAGAAACATAATTGACTAGAAGTTGACAAAATGATATATTATAGATAATCGTTTCGTGTATCTTGATGCAAGTTAAATATTATATGAAAGAGAGTCTTAATTAATGGGAAAAACTATTATTATTTTTTTACAAGGTAAAAATAGTGTGGCTATAAAGAGTCAATTAAAAAAATTAGAATATTTAATAGATAGTGATTTTCCAAATATGTTTAAGGTAAAATATGATAGTAAATATCAAGATAATTTTCCAGTATTTGTCCAATCTATAATAGATGGCGGAATTGATCTTTTAGTTAATAAAATAGAAACAGATATAGAATACAATTTTTGTAGCATATATAGGACTAACAATTAAAAAAATATATATTTTAGTTATATAGTAAAATCCCAAAGTTATTTTTCTTTGGGATTTTTTAGTACAAAAATTTAGGTGGTGAGGTGATTTGACAAATAAAAATATAAAAGATTTAGCTTTTGAAGATTATTGTGCAGGAATGAAATATAAAGATATAGCAGAAAAGTACGATATTAATTTATCAACAATAAAATCATGGGCTAGTCGTCATTGGAAAAAGTTGCAACCTAATACCAAAAAGGTTGCAACTAAAGAAGTTAAAAAGTCGCAACCTAAATTAATAGAAAAAATGAATGCAGATTTGGTTAACAATCTGCGTGAGGTAGTGTATGATGAGCCTCAATTAACTGAACGACAGCAAGATTTTTGCGTATATTATGTGATGAGCGGTAATGCTTTGCAAAGTTATTTAAAAGCTTATAAGTGTAGTTATGCTACAGCTTGTGTAGAAGCGTATGTTACCCTAGAAAAGCCTAGAATAAAAAATAAAATAAAAGAGCTTAAAGAAATCATGCGTCAACATACAGACATTGATGTTGAGGATATGATTTCTTTTTTTATTAAAGTTGCTAAATCTGATATTCGTGATTATGTATCATTTAATAAAAATAGTGTGAGATTAAAAGATAGTGAGTTAATTGATACATCTATTATTCAAGAGGTAAAACAAGGTAAATTTGGGACTTCTATAAAAATGTTGGATAAGTTTAAAGCTTGGGAGAAACTTGAAAAATATTTTGGTTGGGATAAACAAGAAAAGTGCAATATTGAATTATCTATAGAAGAACAAAGACTTCGAATTGAAAAACTCAAGAAAGAAATAGCAAAAGATGATAGTCAAGAAACATTGATGGAAGATGATGGCTTTACCAAAGCCATAGAAAATGCAACTAAAGAGGTATGGCGAGATGATTAAAAAAATAAAAAATATTATCAAGCCTGTTATAAAATTTAATACTTTTAGTAGAAAACAGTTGCAGATACTTACATGGTGGGAAAAGGAAAGTCCATATAGTAAATATAACGGTATTATATGTGATGGTTCTATTCGTGCGGGCAAAACTGTACCAATGGCAATATCTTTTGTTTTATGGGCAATGAAATATTTTGATGCCCAAAATTTCGCAATGTGTGGAAAAACGGTTGGTAGTTTTAAGCGAAATGTGTGGAAATGGCTTAAGCCAGTATTAATACTTCGAGGATTTGCGATCGAAGAAGATAGGACAAGTAATTTGATATATATCCAAAAAGGCTATGTAGTGAATTATTTTTATATCTTTGGCGGGCGTGATGAGTCTAGTCAAGATTTAATACAGGGTATTACTTTAGCAGGTCTGTTATTAGATGAAGTAGCACTTATGCCAGAAAGTTTTGTTAACCAAGCTACTGGTCGTTGTTCAATTTTAGGTGCCAAATTATGGTTTAATTGTAATCCAGAAAGTCCTGTACATTATTTTTATACAGATTGGATACAGAAAGCTAAAGAGAAAAAATTTCTTCATATACATTTTATGATGGAAGATAATCCTTCATTATCACAAGAAGTGATACAGTCTTATAAAAGCAGATATGCAGGAGTATTTTTTCAGCGTTTTATTTTAGGATTATGGGTAATGGCACAAGGTGCTATTTATAAAGATTGTTTTGATGATGATAATTTATTTGGTGATGAATTAATAGATTATATAAGTCGAAATATATTCAGAATGAAACGTTATATATTTATTGATTATGGTACAGTAAATCCTATGGTTTTCTTAGATGTATATGATGATAATGAAAAATTATATGTGGTGAACGAGTATTACTACGACAGTAAAAAAACTGGTATTGAAAAAACAGACCTTGAATATGGAGAGGATTTATTAAAATTTGTAGGCGATAAAAGTATAACACCTGCTTATGTAGTAATTGACCCTTCGGCTGCTAGTTTTAAAGTTTTGCTTCGTAAAAAAGGATTAAGAGGAAAAGTAGCAGAGGATACTATAAATGCAGATAATAAAGTATTAGAAGGTATTCGCCATGTATCATCTTTACTTAAAAAGAAAATACTATTGTTTCATAAAGATAATTGCAAAAATACTATAAATGAAATGAAGTCTTATGTATGGGATGACAAAGCTTTGAAAAATCAAGCAAAAGAGAAACCCTTAAAAATAGCAGACCATGGACCAGACGCAGTACGTTATGGTTGCTTCACTCTTATAAATCCAAGGAGGTATAATAATGCGTCGTAATAAAAATAAAAAAATGATACGTGCCAAAGCAACGGACGCATTTCAAAATATGTTGGCACGTATGGGTGCTTTTACCCCTAGCTTACTAGAGGGTACTAATTATCCACTAACTAGACTTACAAGAAATTTCAACTTAATGAATTCTTTATATCGTAGCCATTGGATAATTAGAAATATCATTGATGTTATTCCGCAGGATATGACCAAAAACTGGATTAAGATTACATCTAACTTAACACCAGAAGCGATAACAGAATTAAAATCTGTAGAACGTAAAACAAGTATTATAAAAAAGATAACACAAGGCTTACGTTGGGGAAGGTTGTATGGCGGTGCTTTAGGTATAATGCTAATAAAGGGGCAAGGGGAAGATTTAAGTAAACCTTTAGATTTAGATAGTATAATGCCCGGAGATTTCAAGGGAATGCTTATTCTTGATAGATGGAATGGTTGTTATCCTGGTACAGGATTAGTAACAGATATATCAGACACTGAATATGGATTACCAGAATATTATTATGTAACGGATCCGGAAACTAATATAAATATCAATATTCATCACAGCCGTGTTATTCGATTTACTGGAGATGAGTTGCCTTATTGGGAATGGTTAGCCGAGCAATATTGGGGAGCTTCAGTAATAGAATCAATTTTTGATGAATTAAAAAAGCGTGATAATGTTAGTTGGAATATAGCCAACCTAACATTTTTAGCTAATTTAAGAGTACTTAAAATGAGTGATTTAGGTCAGCTTTTATCAACTACAGATGTTAATAGCCAAAGAGAGTTATATGATACAGTACAATCTCAAAATTGGTTGATGAATAATTTTAGTATGCAAATACTGGATAAAGAAGATGATTTTAGTACTCATCAATATACATTTAGTGGATTAAGTGATGTTTATCAACAATTCATAATGGATATAAGTGGTGCTGCTGGAATTCCCGTTACTAGATTATTTGGTCGTTCTCCCGCTGGATTAAATGCCACAGGGGAAAGTGATTTGCAAAACTATTATGATATGATAGAAGAAAAACAAGAAAGTACATTGCGACCAATAGTAGAAAAGTTATTACCAATAATAGCTATGAGTACATGGGGAGTTATTCCTGATGATTTAGATTTTAGATTTAATCCAGTACAACGAGCAACGGAAGAAAAACTTGCGGATATCGTTGCTAAGAAGTCAACTGCTATTCGCGAAGCTAGAGATAGTGGAATTATTTCAGATAGAATAGCACTTAAAGAATATAAACAAATGAGTGATACTACAGGTATGTGGACAAACATTACCGATGAAGATATAGATAAGGCAAGTAATGAAATTGATATACCTGTAGAAACAGATTTTGGATTAGAACCTAATATTAATGGTGGTTTAAGTAATGAAGTACAACAAATGGAAAATGAAAAGGACAATTGAAAAAGCTTATGCTAATGCTATAAAAAAGCTAATACAAGGACTACAAGATGAATTAAAAAATCTTGATAGTCCTTTTTTAATTACAAGCACAATAAAGTCCTTAGCTAGACAGCCTACATTTATAAAAAAAGCGGAAGCGTTGGCTAAAGGAATGATTACTCAACTTTTTTCCGACAACGTAAAATCTTGGAGACAAGCTGCTAATAAAGGTAGTCAAGGTAAGATGATATATAAAGAATTACAAAAAGGATTAACTGGACAAATAAGAGTTACTTTTAATGAATTGATAAACCAAAATGCAAATTATATATCATCTTTACCTTTGGATATTGCCAAATATGTCGATAGGCGAATAGCAAAAGGGGTATTAGAAGGAAAACGTGCTACAGATATACGAGATGAAATTCTTAGGTATTATCCACATATAAGTGAAACTAGGGCACAATTAATAGCAAGAACAGAAACAAGCAAAGCTCAAACTGCATTAACAAGAGTAAGAGCTCAAGCTATAGGTCTTAATTGGTATGTATGGCGAACTAGTGAAGATAGTAGAGTGAGAAAAAGTCACTCTCATATGGAAGGAGTACTTATCAACTTTAACTATCCTCCTAGTCCTGAAAGATTAATAAACAAAAAATCCTATGGAAATTATAATGCCGGAGATATATTTAATTGCAGATGCTATCCAGAACCTTTAACAGACATTAATGATATTAAATTTCCGCATAAAGTTTATTATGGTGGAACTATTCGTAATATGACTAAAAATCAATTTTTAAAAATAATGTGAGGTGGTGAGAAAATGAAATGATATCTTATTATGGCTCTAAAATATCCGATAATTTAACTAAAACTCCAGAAGGTTTTTTAATTTGTCATAATGTACCAATTGCTAGAACTGGACAACAACTATATTTAGGCAGTGAAACTCCTTTTAAAGAATTGCCTAGCAATGATACTGTAAAAATAGTGAGACACCCAGAAGAAGTATTTTCCAAAGCTACCCTTGCTTCTTTTGAAGGAAAACCTGTAACGGATGACCACCCGCTAGAAGATGTTACTCCACAAAATAGTAGAACATACTTAAAAGGTATTTGTAGAGATGTAAGAAGAGGCATTGGTGAATATAATGACTGCATTGTTGCTGATTTAATGATTTATGATCCAATGCTAATTGATGAGATAACATCCAAAGAAAAACGAGAGGTGTCTTGCGGATATGATTGTTTTTGGGAGTTAGGGAATGATAATACTATTATTCAAAAACAAATAAGAGGTAATCATATCGCTATCGTAAAAAATGGTAGGGCTGGGCATAGGGTAGCTGTTAGAGATAGTAAACCAGAAATTAAGAATAAAGTTAATAAGGGAGGCAAAAAAATGAGTTTAAAAGCTATAAAAAATAAAATGTTTGCCATGTTTGCGAGAGATGAAAATTCTACACCAGAAGAAATTGCAGAAGCAAGCAAACTTTTACATGATGAAAAAACAGAAATGAAGCCAGAAGAAAATGTAAAAGATGAAGGTCCATCTGTTGGTGAGCTTATGGCAGAAATAAAATCTTTAAAAGAAACAATGCAGGCTATTATACAGGCAGAAAAACGTGAACCTGAACATAAAGAAGATGAAATTTCTACTTTAGATGAATTAGAAAATCAACTTATTGGTACAAATGATGAAAGTGTAACAGAGCAGGAAGAAGCAGTTACCGTAGAACCAGAAGAAATCAACGATGAAGAAAGCATGATTAATAAACCTGCATGTGATACTCTTGCAAATTTAAAAGTTTTAAAGCCTATCGTTGCAAGTATTAAAGATAAAGATACTAGAAAAAAAGCTATTGATAGTTTAGCAAATCTTGTTCGTGGAAATGTACAAGATAACCAATATGCTACTGTGCTAAAAGCTAGTAGAAAAGCACAAGATAACAATAATATAGTTAAAAATGAAGATTTAGGGAAAATGTGGGCTAAAAAATATAATCCACAATATAAGGGAGGTAAATAATATGGCAGGTTATGCAATTGGAAAATCCATGAATTTAGGTTTCCCAGGAACTTATGCACGCACACCAGATGATGTAATTATGTCTAGAGCAGTGAAGGAAGATAGCAAGGCTATTCCTTTTGGAGCTCCTGTTATTTTAAATAGTGATAATACTTATTCTGTGGGTGATGCTACGCTTACAGCAGATAATTTTGCTGGTGTAGCAGTTAGAATTGTACAGCAAGCTGTGCAGTATTTAGCACAAAATAGTGGAGCATATCAACCAAATCAACCATGTTCTGTTATTCAGCGCGGGAATGTAATGGTTACTTGTAATGTTGGTACACCTACAGCAGGCGGAAAGGTTTATGTTAGAACAGCAGGGGAAGATAGTGGAAGTGGTAAAATAATCGGTGGATTTGAGGCTACTGATGATAGTGGAAACGTAGTTGAATTACCTAATGTCTGTTGGGCTACCGGTAAAATAGACGCTAATAAAGTTGCTGAAATTTGTATTAAAACTCGAAACAATCCATAAGGAGGAATGAACTAATGTCAACACCAATTATTATTAATCCAGCAGACATGAAAAATGCTGGTAATTTAGCTAATTTTGCAATGAAACAAGGTGGCGGACTTTATGGCGGAGCTTATGACGCTGCAACCGCTTCTGGGATGGCTTATCTTGTAGGTGAGCTTGAAAAAGTAGATCCTAAAATCCGTGAGCCATTAACAGCAGTTACATGGCAACGTGATATAGTAGCCGAAACAGGCGGTGGCTGGGTAGAATACACTAGCACATTTGATGTGAATTACGGAATTTCCGACCCTAATGGTGGCGGTATTCAAGGCGGTAGTTCTACAGCTATTCCTGCTGTACAAGTGGATATTGGAAAAAATCAATACCCTGTCCATACATGGATGAATGTATTAAAAGTTCCATTGGTTGACCAAAATAAGCTCCAACAAATTGGAAGAAATTTAGAAGATTTATTAGATAAAGGCTTACGATTAAATTATCAGAAAGCTGTAGACCAGAATGTTTATGTAGGATACGACGAATATAAAACAACTGGTATTATCAATAATCCTAATGTTGTAACTGCATTAGTTGCACAAGGTGCACAGTCTGACACAAAATGGAAAACAAAAACACCAGATGAAATTTTAAATGATATTAATACAGCATTAACTGAAGCATGGACGGCTGCTGAATATGATATGCGTGGTATGCCTAATCAAATTTTAATACCGCCACAACAATATGCTTATTTAGTAAGTCAAAAAGTAAGTGATGCAGGTAATATATCTATTTTACAATTCTTATTGGAAAATAATATTGGTAAAAATCAGGGTATTGATGTTCAGATTTATCCTTGTCGTTGGTGTATTGGTTCAGGTCAATCTAAAAAAGACCGTATGATGGTTTATGTAAATGATAAAGACATGCTTTATTTTGATATGACAGTTCCACTTACTCGTGCCTTAACACAACCAAGTGTAACAGACGCAGCTTATTTAACATTATATGCTTCTCAGTTTGGTGTTCCTAAGTTCTTATTCTATCAACCAGTTCGTTATTATGACGGTATTTAATGGGAGGATATTATGCGTATTTTAACTAAGAAAAAATATCAGTTTGGAAGTGGGGAAAACAAGGTTATTTCCTCCGGAAACTATGTAATTGAAGATGTTCCAGATTGGGTAGAAAAGGACCCTTTATTTAAATTAGCAAAACAAGATGGAGATATTGAAGTATTAGAGGCAAAAATTCAATCTACAAAAGTGGAAAAGGTAGAAGCTGAGCCTAAAGAACCAAAAACTGAAACTAAAGTAAAAAAATCTAAAGAGGAGTGATGACCTATGGTTATCACTTCTGCTTCTAATATTAGATGTGGTGATAATCCTGCATACACACTAGATGATTTTTTTGGATTCTATCCGCAATTTAAAGATATAGTCCCAGATGTAGTAGTTAATTCTTTTTTAGAGTTAGCCAATAATAGTTTGCAGTATAGAAGATATTTTGGACAATGGAAATTTTGTATGAGTTTATTTATAGCCCACTTTTTGACTTTATATCTTGAGTCTGTGAGTGATAACGATACGCCTTCTGCTGATGAAGTAATATCTTCTGCGGCAGTTCGTGGAATAGTTACAAGTGAATCTGTTAGTGGTGTATCTTACTCGCAAGATGTATCTACAATAACTAATGATTTAGATGGTTGGGCGCAGTGGAAGCTTACTAAATATGGTGTACAATTTGCGTCTATTGCTAAACTCATGGGTAAAGGTGGTATGTTGGTATGGTAAACATGATAAGAGTAAAACATAAAAGTAATTTAAATGCTTTAAAGAAAAGTATAGAATTACTTGAAAAAAGCCGTGTTTATGTAGGGATACCAGCAGAAAGTGCAAGCCGAGATGATGGAAACGATATAAATAATGCTGAACTATTGTATATTCAAACACACGGAGTAAGAAAAAAATCCATGCGTGAGGAAATGCAACCAGCATTAAACGAAGGTAAACCATATTCTAAAGCGTATGAAATGTATATTAAATCGCATGGTTCGCCATTGTGGCATATACCGCCAAGACCTGTGATTGAACCGGCAATAAATAATAATAAAAAAGAAATAGCTGAACGACTTATAACAGCTTATGGAAAAGCTATGGAAAATATTTATGCTGGTGATAGTATTCAGACAGCTATGCAATATTTAGAAGCAGTAGGTATGTATGCACAAAATATTGTCAGAGCTTGGTTTACTAATCCTAATAATGGCTGGGCTTCTAATTCACCATTAACCATTGCAAAAAAAGGAAGTTCTAACCCTCTTATTGATACAGGAGAAATGCGAAAATCTATAACATATGTGGTGAAATCTGATGAGTAGAGTAAATGTAAAACAAGTTATATTATCACCTAGATTTAAGCAAATATATACTGTAACTAGAACAGAAGGGCATTATGAAAAAGGTAAATTTGTATTAGATGCTCCTAGTAAATTTAATATATCTGGTGTTATAACAGTAGCTAGTGCTAAAGAAGTAAATATGATACCGGAAGGCGATAGAATAAATGGAGCTATGGTATTTTATAGTTTAGTACCTTTACACACTACTACAAATAATCCAAATGCTATATCTGATATTATTGAATGGCGAAATAATAAATATAAAATAATGCAGGTTAACCCATGGGTTGATTATGGATATTATCAAGCGATAGCTGTTCGCATGGAGGGCTATTGATATGATTACAACCTTAGATGAACTAGAAGATATATTATGGGAAGAGTTAATGTCTATTTTAGGATATGAAATAGATAATCCGGCATGGTCTATTAATCCGCCGGTTAGAAGAAGTTGGCAACAACAAGGACAACCAGGTTGGAGCATTAATGATGATATTTTATTTTTTAAAATATTTGATGAATCAGGTCAAGATATAACTATTCCTGTAGATACTATTATTAATAATGATTTAGCGGAAGATATCCAAATTAGTAAAGGACAAACGAGAGTTTTAAGAGTAAATCTTATAGCTTATGGTCCTAATTCATATGATAATCTCATTAATATAAGAAATTACTTTCATGCTAATAGAAGTGAAATTTTAAAAGAAAATAAAATCTATCTAATACCAAGCTCTGATGTTCCCTTAAGAATGCCAGAGCTTTTTTTACAACAGTGGTGGGAAAGAGCAGATTTAAATTTAAGATTTAACTGTCTTATGACATACACTACACAAATTAATGAAATTAAGACTGTTCCACTTAATGTATATGGTAATGCTAGTGGAGAAACAGTGATTGAAAATCATAAAGAAATAACGAAAGGGGATTAATCTATGGCAACAACAAAATCTTTAAGTCTTACCCCTATTGTAGATGTGCAGATAACATTAGGTGCTGTTTCTGCTCCTAGGAATAGCTTTAATTTAGGTCTTATTATTGGTGGTTCTACAAAAACTGAACCTTTAAATGAGACAGTAATTCCGACAGCAGAACGTATTCGTATTTATACAGATTTAGATGATATGTTATCTGATGGATATACAACAGATAGCCCAGAATATAAAGCGGCTTTATTAATGAAATCTGCAACTCCATTGGCACCTAATCGTATTGCTATTGGGTGTTGGGATAAAGCAAATGATGAGGAAGCAGTTGATGCTGTTCGTGCTTGTCGTATTGCTAATGCAGAATGGTATGCTTTTACAGTTTGTGGTGCTACTAATGATGATATAAAAGCGATAGCTCAATATACAGAAACAGCAGAACCAAGTAGTACTTACTTTTATACAGTAGCTACAGAAGATGTATTATCTAGTTCTGGTAATAGCACAGATTTATTTATCTTTTTAAAGGGTAAAAAATATCGTCGTTCATTTGGTCAGTATTGTGGTCAAGAAGATACACCAGACGCTGTAGCTGCAACTATGGGTTATGCTATGGGAAATAATACAAGTCTTGCTAATAGTGCGTATGCTTTAGCTTATAAAACATTACCAGGAGTAACCACTGATGATTTAACTAATACACAAGTTGAATATATAAAGGGTAATTATGGCAATGTTTATATAAATCGTGGTTATTATTATGATATGTTAGAACAAGGAACTATGGCAGATGCAACAAGATTTGATGAAATTTTAAACCTTGATATGTTAAGTAATAATATTCAGTTAAATATTATGGATTTATTGTATCAATCAACAAAAGTGCCACAAACAGATGCTGGGGTGACTAGCATAATGAATGCTATTGCGGTTGCTTGTGACCAAGCTGTTAAGATTGGTTTTATCGCTCCTGGTAAATGGAATGGTTCAGCAATTTTAAATTTAAAAACTGGAGATACTTTACCAGATGGATATCTTATTCAAGCAGAGTCAGTTAATGACCAATCACAAGCAGATAGAGATGCACGTAAATCACCACCAATTTATGTATCTGCAAAACTTGCAGGGGCTATTGAACATGTAACTATTGGTGTTACTGTTAATAGATAGGAGGTTATTTAATGGCTTTATCAACATATTCTTTTTTAGATTTATCAGGTTCTATCTCTCATCCTACAATTGGCTCATATTTATTTACTGGTGAAGGTGTTGGAGATATAAATATATCCATGAGTACAGACCGTTCAGCTCATGATGTTGCATCTGATGGTTCTGTAATGGTAAGTAAAATAGCTGGCAATAATGGTACTATAACTATTACAGCACAACAAACTAGTCCTTTACATTTTTGGCTTCTCGATTGGTATAATACCCTTTGGAGTTTGCCAACTAGTGAATGGGCTACAACATCAATGTTATTAAGAAATACATCTACTGGTGGAAGCCATACAATAAAAGGGATATCACCACAAAAGGTGGGAGATACACCATATCAACAACAAGGTCAAAGGATTACATGGACCTTAATGGCGGCAGATATTCAACATAATTCTAAATAAGCTACATCTATTTTGATGTAGCTTTTTATTTTAAGGAGTAAATTATGATTAATAAAACAAAAATAATTGAATTAAATGGATATAAATTTAAAATTAAAAAATTAAACGCTTTTACAGCATCTTATATAGCCGTGCAGATAGGTTTTTCTTTAGCAGGTGGTTTAATTAATGCGGGTAATACAAATAAAGTAGATATGTTACAAAAAGCAATAAGTGGCATTGATAAAGATAAATTTATTGAAATACAGAAAGATTGTTTATCTGCTGTAGAAATCCTGAATAATATAAATGGTTCAGAAATGCCTGAAGCTTTAATATTAAATAATGGTAGTTTAAGCCATAAAGAATTAGAAAATGATTTTATGACAATTATATTATTAACGATTGAAGTGGTAATGTTTAATGTTGAGGGTTTTTTCGGAGAAAAAGGCTTGCAGAGCTTGACGAACTCCCTGCAAACCAATTCCAAACAGTAAAAGCAGATACATTAAATGAATTCCTTTATAGACCTGTTCTTGCAGGTTTATGGAAACAGCATGAACTTTGGGACGGTACTTATGATTTAGATGATTTGATTGCTATACATGAAATGCTAGATATAAAAGCAGTTAATGATTATAGAGCCAGTATCGTAAATAATAATAGTAAGTGAGGTGAAACCATGGCAAATACTAATGTAATTGAAGAATATTTGGTATCTCTAGGTGCAATAGTTAATAATGCACAGTTTAGCGAATTTAACAATACACTTAATAAAGCTAAATCTGCTGTAACTAAATTAAGTGATAGTGCTATGGATACCACCACATCACTTGGCAAAATGGTAACAGGTTTGAGTGCTGTTGCTTCTGCTATAACTGCTGTCGGTTTTGCCACAGCTAAAACTATAAAATCTGTAGCGGATGCAGACATGAAATATCAAGTACTAGCTAAAGATATATGGACCACGAAGGAAAATGCTAAAAGTCTACAATTAGCATTGGATACAATGGGGGCAAAACTTGAAGATGTTGCATGGATTCCAGAATTAAGAGAACAATTCTTGCGCCTTAGATCAGAAATGCAAGAACTTCAAACTCCAGCAGATGCAAATAATCAACTAAAGTATATTCGTTCAATTGGTTATGAATGGCAATCTTTTATGCTTAAGATAAAGATGTTAAAAGAATGGGTAGCTTATTATTTAATAAAGTATTTAGCAGGGCCTATTGAAAGAGTTCGTCAGGGATTAAAAGATATAAATGAAAATTTAAAAATGAATATGCCGAGCTGGGGTAACAAAATAGCTAAAGCATTAACAATAGTAGTCAATTTAGGTATGAACCTTGCACGTTTTGGTAAAACTGCTATAGATACCATTTCTAGATTTTTTAATATGCTACCAGAGGGAGCACAAAAGATTATTAAGTTTATATCTATAATCGGTATGGCTATAAAGTTAAATCCTTTTTTTGCTGCAATGAGTATAATGATACTTCTTATAGATGATTTTTATGCTTATATTGATGGTAGAAAATCAGCAAAAACTTTAGCTCCAGTATGGAAAAAACTTCTTGAAGTTTGGGATGATTTACAAGTTTATTTTGAAAAAGGAGAGTATTATTTACAACTCATTATCTCATTGATAAATACTGAAGCACTACCAAAGCTAAAAAATTGGTGGTCAACCTTTAAACAGATTATGGATAACTTGGTTGAAATATTTTTCCGTATATTGGAGATATTAAAATATATGTTCCAAGATTTTGATGTAATCGGATTATTTATGCTTATGGGAGATAGTGTATCTAGTTTAGTTGATGGTGTCCTTGATTTAGTAGAAGCCATATTGGAACTTATCGCTAAATTATTTGGTTTAAGTGTAAAAGGTAAGGAAGTTTGGAGGGCTTTTGGTAAAGGTATAGAAAACACTTTAAGACTAATGACAAGACTTGTAAGATTAACGGGTGATTTATTTAGTGCATTAGCTAAAGCTGCAAGAGGTGATTTTAAAGGTGCTTTCAAACAAGTAATTCGTGCTTTTGGTAATTTTGGCGAAGGTATTCTTGATGATGTAACTAAAGGAAAAGTAGGAGATGCCTCTGATGATGCAAGAAGTGAAAGAGCTCAATATATAATGCGTCGCCTTATAAATGGTGGTCTTACACCAGTTCAAGCTGCTGGTATTGTTGGTAATTGGATACAGGAATCAAGTTTGAATCCAGAAACTGTAAATGGTATAGGAGCTTCTGGTATTGGTCAATGGTTAGGAAGTAGGCGTGAAAATTTAATAACTTTTGCGTCTAATCGAGGTAAAGATTGGACGGATTTAGATACTCAAATTGATTTTGCACTTTGGGAGATGAATGAAGGTGGAGAATTTTTTAATATAGATGGAGCTAGGGATGATTTTTATTCTACAAATAGCCCGTCTAAAGCTGCTGTAGCTTTCAGAAAAGGATATGAACGTCCTGGAAAAAGTGAAGCTAATGATTCTAATAGAATTAATAAAGCTGAAACAGCTTTTGATGAATGGAATAAAACAAATCCTAGTAGCAATTATGATTATACAGATACTAATAAATCTAGTGGACCAGTACATCTAAATAATAATAAATTAGAAGTAGATGATTTTTACACACCACCAAAAGAAGATTATAGTCAATACTTTGAAAAGACTGGATTTAGTGGTTTTTTAGGTCAAGGAACTTATGCACATAGTTTAATAGGTGGTAGCGGTATGCCGATAATGACAACAGCTAATAATTATAATGGTTCAAGTGTCAATATAGGTCAGATAAATATTACAGCACCAAATGGAACAGAGCCAATGACAGCAAAAGATGTAGCAGGAGCTGTTAAAAAGGTAATACCAGATGTAAATATTGGTGGTATTGGCAATAATGCACGAGATATTAGAAATATTAGTGGGGTGATAGTATGAGTTTATTTTCTACAGGCTCTATTAATACTTTATCCGCATTATGGCAATTAGGAAAAATAACTGTAGATAGAGCAAATGGTGGTACAGGTTTTTTCTCAAAAGGATATCGACCTAAAGAATGGAATGTCGCTGGCGGTGTAAGTGATGTAATAACCAATGGTAATATTGGGGATGTAACAAATTTATTAGGAACAGATTTTTCTTTAGGTAGTTTAATAGGTTCATATATATCAGGAGATTTTAATTTTGATGTAACAAAAATAGGAGGCTCAAACAGCGAATTAGTATTAGTTAAAACTAATATTGGAGGCTTCTTTTTTGATGCCGTACTAAATGAACAACATGATAGTGAGCTTACTATAACACAACACCCAGTACAAACCGGAGCTAACATAGCTGACCATAGCTTTTTAAATCCTTCTACGTTGACTATGGAAATAGGAATGAGTGACGCTATGGCAACAATGCTAGAAGGTCAGTTTACGGAGTATTATACAAAATCGGTATCTGCATATGAAAAGTTAAGAGAATTGCAAGCTTTAAGGCTACCGGTATCTGTTCATACCAGATTACATCACTACGACAATATGCTTGTACAAAATATTACAGCACCAGATAGTTATAGGACACAATATGGTCTGCGTTGTACAGTAACATTACAAGAAATTTTTGTAGTAAATGTGGCTACAGGTACAGTATCAACTCGAAACTGGGCATCTAGTAGAACTACAAATAGAGGTGAAGTTCAACCGCAAGCAACCGAACAAGCTGGAAGTGCCCTGTATGAAATGGGGGCTTGATTATGTTATATACAATACCATTAACAAATACAGCTAACCAAATGCTTAGTTTTAAAATAAATATAAACAAAACTAATATACACATAAAACTTTTTTTGCGTTATTTAGAGGAATATAATCACTGGACAGTTGATATAAGTAATGCAGAAACTGGTGAAATGTTAATAGCAAATTTACCTCTTGTTCCAGGGAGTGGATTAGCAAGTAATATATTAGCTCAATATGAATATTTAAATATTGGAGAAGCTTATATTGTAAAATCTGGTGAAACTCAGCTTGAATATCCAGATAATGAAACGTTAGGTTCAACTTTTTTATTGCTGTGGGGTGTATTAGATGAGTAATTTTTTATACCTTAGAAAATATCGTATAGTTGTTGCTTCTTCTACCGCTGAAATTGATAATACACAACCAACAAAAGGAAACGATAAAAACGATACATCTAATGAAAATAAAGAATACGCATTAGATGTATCGCTTTTACATTGTGTTTTTAGAGTTCGTAGAGGTATGGATTTTAATAATCATGCGGAAGTTAAAATTTATAATTTAAATAAAGATACTGAGGAAAAAATAATAAAAGAAGGGGATAGGCTCATAATTTCTGCTGGATATGAAGGGTATTTAAATACAGTAAACCTAAACCCAGAAGATACTAAAAAGGCTGTAGGTTCTAATTTTGTGAGTAAAAAGGATAGTAAAAGTAAAATAAAAGAAGATAATACTACCCAACAAATACAACAAATACAACAAATACAAGAAAGCCAACCAAAACAGTATGGGAAAATTTTTGACGGGCAAATTGTACAAGCTGTTAGAAGCAAGGAAAACAATACAGATTATGTGCTTACTCTTATATGTATAGATGGGGATACCTTTCTTAACATGAATTTTATATCACTAAGTTGTGTTCGTGGTCAAAATCCTAGAAATGTAATAGATACTACAGTATCTAAGGCAGAAAAAACAACACAAGTAAATAGAGTGTCACCTACAATAAGTGGACAAACATTACCAAGAGGAAAAGTTTATTTTGGTAGACCAAAAGATATTCTTACAGATGTGGCACGTGGGAATAATGCTAATGTTTGGATAAATGATGGTCAAGTAAATGTTACAAAAATTACAGATACTTATACAGATGAGGCTTTAATACTAACTCCACAAAATGGGCTTATAGGGTATCCACAACAAATACAATATGGCGTTTCATTTAGGTGCTTATTAAACCCTAAAATAAATGTATTATCCATGATTCAGTTAAAAAATACAGAAATAAACGGAATGCAATTGCAGATGAATATGCCCGGTAAGAGCCAACCGCAAACACTGCAATTAGATGAAGAAAATATGTATCAAGCTTATGAAGTTGAACATACTGGAGATACTAGAGGCAATGATTGGTATACAACAGTTAATGCTTATAGTAGATATGGAAAAGATGTAGTTCCCGCAATGATGAAAGGAATTGGCTCTAACCCAAACAGTGTATAAGAGGTGAAACAATGATTACATTACAAGAAATGATGAATGGGACACCTGCAAAAGATGAATTACTGCAACGTAATACATCTACAAAAATAAGAGTTGCTATTCCCGGAATAATAAAAGAATTTAATTCATCGGAGCAAACTGTTATAGTTCAACCAACAATAAGAGAGTTAGTGAATATTAATGGTCAACAGCAATGGCTTGAATTACCATTACTTTTAGACGTTCCTATAGTATTACCACATGCTGGCGGATTTGTTATTACAATGCCAATAAAAAGTGGCGATGAATGTCTTGTTGTTTTTGCAGATAATTGCATAGACGCATGGTGGCAATCTGGAGGGACACAAAATCAAATAGAAATCAGGCGACATGATTTATCCGACGCATTCGCTATTTTAGGTTGTTGGAGTCAACCTAATGTTATAAGCGAATACAATACCAATGCTATGCAGTTAAGAAATGTAAGTGGAAGTAGTGCAATAACTATTTCAAATACTGGAATAGATATATCTGCCTCTAGTATAACTCTTAACGGGACAACTACGATTGAAGGTATTGGATTTATGGGGCATAAACATAGTGGAGTACAATCTGGTGGAAGTACAACAGGAGGTGTAAGTGGGTGAAATATAGACGACTTGATATAAATGGAGATTATACACTTGGTAGAAATCGTCAAAACTTTTTAATGGATATAGACGCTGTAGCACAAGCAATAAAAACACGACTTCTTTTATTGTATGGCGAATGGTGGGAAGATTTAACAGACGGATTACCATTGTGGCAAAGAATGATAGGTAGTGTAGGCAGTGATGAAAATAAACAGGTGTTAGATTTAATTGTTAAGGAAAGAATAAATGGAACAACTAATGTAAATAGTGTAGTGAATTTTATATCTGAGATAAAAGACAGAAAATATACTTTTACTTGCTTAGTTGTTACTGATTACGGAAATCTTACAGTAAGTATTTAAGGAGGGATAAAATGGCATATTTTGCACCATACATTGATGAGGCTGGTTTACATATTCCTACTTATCAAGATATTAAAGACGATTTAGTAGCTGAAGCAAAAAATATTTTTGGTGATGATATATATCTTGAAAATGATAGTATGGATTATGAATATATATCTGCTGTAGCTTTAAAAATGTATGATACTTTAAATAGCATTGTATATGCGTATAATAGCCGTTCCCCAGTTACTGCTATAGGTTCTGGACTAGATACAGTTGTTAAAATAAATGGTTTAAAGCGAAAATCTGCTAGTTATTCTACTTGTGTAGTTACTTTAACAGGAACACCGCAAACAGTTATTAAAAGTGGTATAGTGCAAGATATTTCTGGCAATAATTGGAATTTGCCTAGCAATATAACTATCCCAGAAAAAGGAGAACTTGAAGTATCTGCTATTTGTACAGTATTAGGTTCAGTATCTGCTTTAGTTGGAGATATAAATAAAATAGCTACTCCACAATTAGGTTGGACAAGTGTTACCAATAAGGTAAAAGCAGTTGAAGGTCAACCCATAGAGACGGACGCTGAACTTAAAGAACGACAAGCAGTAAGTGTAGCTATTCCATCACAGACATTATTAGAAGGAACTGTTGCTGGTATTTTATCTGTTGAAGGAGTAACAAGATTGCGTGTATATGAAAATGATACGAATTTATCTACAGCTTCTGGCGGTGAAAATCCATATTCTTTGCCACCACACAGTATAACGGCTGTTGTAGAAGGTGGAAGCGATGAAGATATTGCAGAACAAATATACTTACGTAAGGGTATTGGTGGATATACTAATGGGACTACAGAAGTGGCTATTTTAAATAGATATGATATAAACTCATTCATAAAATTCTATAGACCAACCTATATTGATATAGATGTTACTGTAAATATAAAAAAATATGTAGGATATAGCAATTCAATAACAGATAAAATACGAAATAATATATATGAATATTTAAATAACTTACGTATAGGAGATAATTTGTCTGTTTCCCTATTATGGAATGCTGCTTTAGTTGCGAATACAGATTTAACATCTCCTATTTTTAGTGTAGTAAGTCTTACTGCTGGCAGGCACGGACAACAACAAAATACGATTGATATAGAAATGAATTTTAATGAAGTTGTACAAGGAAATATGGATAATATAAAAATTGTTGCAAATTAGGAGACGGGAAATGGATACTTTATATTATTTGAATTTAATACCTTCGGAATACCGTTTAAAACCTAACTTTATACAATGGCTTAATAAAGCAATAACTTTATATCAAGATAATAATGCATGTGCTATAGATATTATAAAAGCATTTGATTTGGACACTGCTACAGGTAATCAACTAGATATAATAGGTATAATATTGGGTAGAAGTAGGCAACTATATTTTCAACCACCGGATAATTTTTCAGCCATACTTGATGATAATGCTTACAGAACATTGTTAAGAGCAAAAATAGTGTGGAACCAATGGAAAGGGTCCATACCTGAATTATATACTTTATGGGATATAGTTTTACCTGAAAATGAGTTAATTGTTTTAGATAATCAGGATATGACAATGGACGTATTTATATCTGGCAAATTAACAGACATAGAAAAACAATTAATAAGACATAATTTAATAATTCCTAAACCTCAAAGTGTACGAATAAATTATGTAATAGTAGAAGATGAAGGCGGTTTGCCTATATTTGCATACAGATATAATACTACAAGGTTAGCTGGTTATACTGCACATTGGGTTTTTGATAGCTACAAATTTACAAATAAAAAAATTTTTGGATATGGCGAAGAAACCAATGACATAGCAGGATATTCCAATGGACAATGGATGTATAACATGTAAAAAGGAGTGTTAATGATGGCAAGAACTAATATACAGGTATTTAATGCAGGATATCAAAACATAATGGATGATGACAATTATAATGTGAATGTGCAACGAACAAGAGGTGTAACTGCGGGCATTGCAGACCCGTTATTACACAATAAATTATATAGACAGACTTCAATAATGGCTAAAGCATTGGCAGATTATATAGTAAGTCAAGGTCAAGATTGTCTTGACACAGATTTAAACGCAATAATAAACGCATTCACAAAGGCATTGGAAACGCATACCAGAAAAAATACTGGTGTTTTAGTAACCGAATCTAAAACTGCTGCTAACACCGCAGACTGGAATACATTGACTGAAAGCCGTACCTACAAGATAACTGGAGCGACATTTGCCGCAGACAAGCACCAGCCGGTGGGGGCAATCGGTACAGGTGAGTTGGTAGTGCTGAAAAACGGAGATGACACCATAGCACAGGTATACTATGCCAACTCCGCCGCCTACGACAAAGCAGGAGCCTATCATAGAATGTGCATTGGCAATACCTGGACGGATTGGGTGTATAACATAACTAATAAAGGCGGCACGGTAACTGGAGATTTTAATATAAATGGGAAGTTGACCGTTGATAGTATGGATATAAAAAACAACTTTACGGTTGCAGGTGGTACTCCTGTTACAGGAGACGACTTGCAAAAAATACAAGACCAGATTATCTCACCTTTACAAACCTTCTACGTAAGTAATAACGGTTCAGATGATAATGATGGTTTATCTTTAGGTACTGCTTTTAAAACGTTTTCTCCAATATTTACAAAAGTAAAAAAAGATGTGCCAGCATTACAGATATACATTGATAATACCTGTGATGATTTAAACTACGTATTACCACAACCATTTGATTTTAGTTCTCAAATTGGAAAATCTGGAACACAAGGTAAATCATTGACAATATCTATGACTAATTACGATTTAGCTATAAATAAAGACAATAGAGCAACTATATACGTACCATACGGAAAAGCATTTTCTAATTGGGGAGGAAATAAAATATATTATTATTATGGAAACATCTTAGCGTCTTCGTGTGCTTCCATAACATTGACTGGAATAAATATAAAATTACAAAATAAAAGTGATAACAAGTATTCTGGATTTTTGTTAAATAGTTCCGATATAACTATTTCTCGTACTTCTATAGAATTACAAGATTATGATTTATCCAATACATTTTGGAATAATTCTATTACAGGGATTAATTTATCAGGATATGTTGAAATAACTGGTTCAGGATATTTAATAAATGCTTCTAGTGTTAATAAATATATGACAGACCCTTCACTTTCTGAACAGACGAAACAAATAGGAGGAATTTCTACTTTGGCTGTTACACAAGATGTATACGTAGAAAGATTAATATCTGGATTAGATACTACCATAGATAGCAATATATTAAATAAAGGAAATCACGCATGCACAAATGATGTATATGTTAATTTTTCCAACATAGGAAGCTAATTAGCAAAGGCAATCGTGAGCGATAACTTAGTCAAAGCCTTGTGTGTAAATTGCTTTTGTTTTAGAAGGTAATCCTTTTGTACCACCTAGTGTATCACCAGTAAAATTAACACCATTATTAATATATTTTGTTATTAATCCTCCAACAGTACCACCAGAAACATATTCAGCGTCAGGATTTGTTTTAGGGTCTGTTTTATATCTTTTAGAATTACTATCATCTATTATCAAAGATGTTCCAGTGACTGTAGCATTGCTTGCATCAAAATTAATAATATCAATATTGGTTTCACCGTAAACATTAATAATAGAGCAATTATTTTTTAATGTCATTGTGTTTCCATACAAGTCTCTTATTTGAAAAGATTTTTTTAACCCATAAACAATGCTATTTCTATATTTTTCACTATCTATAGTGTCGGCGCTAAATTCAAATAATACACTTTGTAGATAAATAGTATTAGCTTTTTCTATAAAAAAACGTCCCCATTGATAATATTGTTCCTCTGGTTCTACACTATAATCATAAATACCTGTTCCTATTTTACCATAAGGAACAATTATTTTAGCTACGATATTTTCTGTTCTATAAGTTTCCCATGTTCCTATTAATCTAAAAGTATCAACTTTTAGATTACTATTGTCTATAGGTTTACTTATATTAAACGTATTATAAATTTGGTTTTCAGGTTCGGTATATGTCGTTAGATATATAGTAAGCGTAGGAATATTTTTAGTTATTAAACTTACAGCTTTATCTAATGTCCTTACTGCTGTTGCTTGTGTTGTACCATCATTGTTATCATTACCATTTTTCTGGTCAACGTATAACACTTGGTTAGGCGCGATAATTTGTGCCTGTATTTTATCTATAGCGTCCTGCCCCAAAGGAGGCGCACCGCCTATAGTTAAGCTATTAGATACTTCAATAGTGTCAACGGTCAACTTCCCATTTATATTATTTTAGGAAGTAACCACCTTGGAAGGAGGTGATAAAATGGGAAAGATATTAATAATATTAACTATATGTATAGCATGTATGGGGTCTATATGTTCGGCTAAATCGTTACACGATATTCAAGATGAAATACCGACAGACAAAGCCTTGCATTTTGCAGCAGGATATATAATTTCCGACCAGCTTCAGCGCAATGCTAATTGTAGTGCGTTTGAAGCTTTTTTAATTACAACAGGAATTGCGTGGGCAAAAGAAAAATGGGTAGATGACAGTGTAGACAATAAGGACGCTTATGCTACCATGGCAGGTAGCATATTTTATCAAATAAAATTTTAAATTAATGAGAATGAGGTGGTGATATGCATGAGCAAATTATAAATTTTGTTAGTTCGTTAATTCCTACTAGATTAGAAACATATGTTGGAGGAGGTGTTGCCTTTGTGGGAGTTTTGTTGCAGCATTTATTTGGGCCATGGTCAACAGCGTTTGAATCACTTTTAATTTTAATGGTGATAGATTATATAACTGGTATAAGTGCTGCATATATAAATCCAAATATGAAGCTAGATAGTGGTAAATGTGGTACTGGTGCATTAAAAAAAGTTGTTATTTTATTAGTTATAGCAACAACATACAGAATAGATTTGATAGGGCAAACAATGGCGAAAGACGTTGTATTGCTCTTTTTTATTGGTAGAGAAGCATTAAGTATATTAGAAAACTCCGCTAACTGTGGATTACCTATTCCAGAAAAACTAAAAGTAACATTAGCACAATTTACAGAAATAAAGGCAAAAAAATGAACCTATTCAATACAGTTAGATGATAAGAAAGTAATTGGAAGGTAATTGTAAAGTTAGAGTTTGTAAACCGTACTATTAAAGGATTTAATTGGACGGTAATTGGAAGGTTTTAAACTAGTCGAATTCGACCAGTTTAATAAAAGGAGTGTATGCCATAATGCTAAAAATTTTTATAAATCCTGGACATGATATGGATTTAGACCCTGGAGCTTGTGCAAATGGAATTAGAGAGGTAGATATTGCTTTAGCTATTGGAGAGAAAGTAAAAAAGACAATGGAAGTAATCGGCTATCCGTGTCAAATTCTTCAATCTGATAACCTCAATGGAGAAACAGAGGGGAAACCTAATGTCTGTGCCACTGCAAATAATAGTGGTGCAGATATTTTTGTATCTATTCATTGCAATAGTGCAGTTAATGCTAGTGCAAAAGGAACAGAAACGCTTGTTTATAGTACAGGTGGTAAAGCGGAACTATTAGCTAAATGTATTCAAGCACAAATTGTTAATTCTCTTAATATGGTAGATAGAGGTATTAAAGAACGTCCTGATTTATGTGTATTAAGAGAAACAACTATGCCTGCGGTATTGGTAGAGACAGCATTTATTTCAAATCAAGAAGATGCTTATAAACTTATGTATAGAATAGAAGAATTTGCTAATGCCATTTCTCGTGGAATTACTGACGCAGAAAAATTATTTTGATAAGGAGATTGTATGAATATATTAAAAGAATTTGCAAAGATTTTTATTAAATCTAAATTAGATGATGAAAAGCGAAAGCTTAAGGACAAATCACAAAAACAAATAATTACAACTACTAGTACTTCTGTAGTAGCTAGAAATACAGCATATCTTAGAATAGTAGATAAGCTAGATGGTAAAGGTATTGCAGAAATAAACAAGGTTATAGATAAAATTTAAGAGGGTGCTTAGGTGCCATAGTGGGTGCCCAAATTAAATTTAATATAAAAAATAATTGATTAATTATATAAAAAAATATAGTAATAGCTAAGCATTATAGTAATTGTACAAAAATATTATAATGAATAAAATGCATGTTTTAATTGCTATGGAAATGTATATTTGATAGATTAAATAAAAGCTGGCTATTGAGTCAGCTTTATTTTTTTGTCTTTATAAAAATCAAGGTTTAAGCTAAAATTGAATTATAAATTATGGATATTTGAAATTGATACATAATATAAGTTTAAGATATAAATTTTTCGGTGATTTTTATATAGGAGATGATTTTTTGCAAGCAGGAGAAACAACTTTAAATAAATTATTAAATACATCTCGTCAATTTATAGTACCTATTTTTCAAAGAAATTATAGTTGGCAAAAAAATCAATATGAACAATTATGGTTTGATATTTTACGTGCTAGTAAATTTAAAGAAAAACAAAATCATTTTATTGGCTCTATTGTGTATATTGATATGGGAACACCAGCAGGACGTCCTCAACAATTATTATTGATTGATGGCCAACAACGTTTGACGACAATTTCTATTTTATTATGTGCAATAAAAGATTATGTGCAGAAATTCAATTTAGAAACTAAACTCATCAATTTAGCAAAGATAAAAAATCAATTTTTATATAATAGCGATGAAATAGATGAAGACAAATACAAATTATTATTGAATGTACAAGATAAAGAAACGTATATAAAATTAATAGATAATACAATATTTACAGTGAATAAGCCTGCTACAAATATCATTAAATGTTATGAATTTTTTTATGAACATATAGAAGATTTTATAAAACAAGATGGGCAAATTGATGAAATTTATGCAGGTATTTTTAAATTGAGTTTAGTGTCAATATCTTTGGATAAAGATAGCGATAATCCTCAAATGATTTTTGAAAGTATGAATTCCACAGGTAAAGATTTATCGCAGACGGATTTATTGCGCAATTATTTATTGATGGATTTGACCCCAGAAAAGCAAACTAGATTGTATAAAACATATTGGAAACCAATGGAAGAATTATTTGGTGAAGATATTTATAAAAATGATGTAAATAAATTTGATTATTTTATACGTGATTTTTTAACTTTAAAGAGTGACACAGGTTATATTTGCAAGATAAATAATGTATATGAGAATTTTAAGCGTTATTATTTAGATAATAATTGTGAGAAATTCGCAGTTTTGAAGGATTTATTTACTTATGCCAAATACTATGCTTGCATTGATTTATTGCAAGAAAATGATGATGAGCTTAAACTATATTGGCAAGAATTTAAGAAACTAGATAGTCATGTAGTATATCCATTTTTATTGAAATTGTATGATGATTATAGTCGTCAGATATTGATTAAAGAAGATTTTAAAAAGATTTTGCAAGTAGTGATAAGTTATTTATGGCGTAGAGCTATTTGTGAAATACCGACAAATTCACTTAGCAAAACTTTTGCTACTTTATATCAAGCTGTGGATAAAGATGATTATGTAAATAGTGTTATCAAGGCTTTTGTTTTTAAATCAAGTTATAAGCGATTTCCATCTGATTATGAAGTTCGAGAAAAATTGCAAACAAAGGATATATATCATTTTCGCTTGCGTAAATATTTATTAGAAGCGTTAGAAAATTATTATCATAAAGAGCCCATTGATTTAAATACAGCAAATTATACTATAGAACATATTATGCCTCAAAATATAGAACATAATCTATCATGGCAAAAAATGTTAGGTGAAGATTGGCAAGAGGTGCATAGCTTGTATTTGCATAGCTTGGGCAATTTGACGATAACGGGATATAATGCAGAAATGAGCAATAAATCTTTTGGGGAAAAAGTAAATGGTGAGAGTGGATTTAAGCATAGTCATTTAAAATTAAATGAAAGCATTGCTCAATGTGATGTATGGAATAAAAAAGCTATTCAACGAAGAACAAATATATTGACGGATATAATTTTAAAAATATGGAAATATCCAGAGTTTTGAAGTATTGTTAAGATAAATATTGATTTAAATAAATTAATGAGGTGATTTTATGAAATATTGTCCATACTGTAATCAAATGGTTTCTCCAGTGAAAAGACCATCATGGTTTTTATTTATATTTTTATCAGTAATTACTGGTGGCAGTTGGATTTTTATCTATGCTATATATTATTTTTTGTTTAAAAAAGAACAATGCCCTATTTGTGGTGGAAAAGATTTAAGGAAGAGATAGAATATATAAGCCCTAGAAACTTTTATTTATTAGATTTTGGGGCTTATTATTTTTAGAAGGTGAAATGATGCATGACATATGGAACCCATGGCATGGTTGCCTTAAATATAGTGAAGGCTGTAAAAATTGTTATATGTATTATTTAGATAAGATAAGAGGTAATAGTGGAGCCTACATCTATAAAGTAAAGGCAAATTTTTATTATCCATTAGCTAAAAATAGACAAGGCGAATATAAGATAAAAAGTGGTGAACAAATAAGGGTTTGTATGACATCAGATTTTTTCTTAAAAGAAGCTGATGAGTGGCGAGAAGAAGCATGGAGAATAATAAAAGCTAGAAGTGATGTTATATTTATATTGATAACAAAAAGAGCAGAAAGAATAAGAGCATGTTTACCTAAAAATTGGGACGATGGTTGGGAAAATGTGTTTTTGCATGTAACTTGTGAAAATCAAAAGCGTGCAGATGAGAGAATACCAATATTATTGAATTTGCCATTTAAACATAAAGGGATAATAGTTGCTCCATTTTTGGAAAATGTAAGTATAGAAAAATATTTAAAAGATAGAGAAATTGAACAGGTAATTTGTGGTGGAGAAAATTATAATGGAGCTAGAGTTTGTGATTTTGATTGGGTAAAAAATTTGCGCCAAGAATGTGTAAAAGCAAATATTACATTTTGTTTTATGGAAACAGGAACAGTTTTTATGAAGGATAAAAAAATATATAATTTGCCCTCAAAGGAATTGCAAAGTAAAATGGCTTTTAAATCTAAGATGAATTATCAAGGCAAAGAAATAGCATTTAAATTATATGACCAATTTGGGAGATTATTAGATAAGGAAAAATTGTATAAAAGAAGTTTCAAACTAAAGTGTAATGAATGTGCTAGTAAACTTATCTGTAATGGTTGTAGTGAGTGCAAGCAAGATTGTAAATAAAAAACCTAATCTCTAGAATAATTAGAGATTAGGTTTTCAATTAATGACTTTTTTCGTATTCAGTTAAAACTTGTTCAAGAATTTCAGCTGTAGCTTTTACTGTATTTAAACAATGTACTTCTTGAGAATAATGTTTTGCTTTAATTTGACAGCAAAGTCTTGAAGAAAAATGACTTTGAAATGCTCTAACTAAGTTTAACATTATAGGTTTTAAGTGAGTAGTTTCATGAGCTCTTGTTTCAATATATTTACTTGAGATAACACATGCTGAACCACTTAAAGCTCCACATACATCACCAACATGAAAACCACCACCAAAAGCGCCTGTCATTTTTAGAGCATTTTCATCAAGATTTAAATTATAATATTCATTACCTGCACGAATAAGACTTTCTGCACAATTATAACCTTGTATGTAATATTTTTCTGCTATGTCTTTTAACATAATATGATTTTTTCTCCTTTATTAAAGATATATAATATTATATTATAACATATATTTTTAAATACTAGCAAAATAGTATATAATAGGCATATAAAATAAAGTGAGGTCGTAAAATGGATAGAATAATTGAAATTTGTTGTGGCAGTTATGAAGATGCTATAAATGCTTATAGAGGTGGAGCAAAGAGAATAGAATTAAATTCAGCTTTGTATTTAGGCGGACTTACGCCAAGTATAGCTACTTTAGAATTGATTAAAAGAAATACAGATTTAGAAGTTATTTGTATGGTAAGACCAAGAGGAGCTGGTTTTTGCTATAGTGATTTAGAAAAAGAGCAGATTTTTGCCGAAGCAAAAGCTTTATTAGAGCATGGTGCTGATGGATTAGCTTTTGGCTTTTTAACTGAAGATAGAACAATTGATTTAGAATCTACACAAAAAATGGTAAATATAGTACATTCCTATGAGAAGACAGCAGTATTTCATAGAGCCTTTGATTGTGTAAAAGATGAAAAAACAGCTATAAATGAATTAATAAAATTAAACGTAAATAGAGTATTAACTAGTGGATTGAAAGCAACAGCTATAGAAGGCAAAGAACTAATTAGAAGTTTACAAAAAACAGTAGGAGCAAAAATAGAGATTTTAGCAGGTAGTGGTATTAATAAAGATAATGCAAAAGATTTAATAGAATATACAAAAGTAAAGCAGATACATTCATCTTGTAGGGCATGGAAAGAAGATAAAACAACTTTTAGTGATTTTGTGAATTATGCATTTGCTCAAGGTGAAAATAAAGCTTGTTATGATTATGTAGATGAAAATTTAGTGAGAAATTTAATTAAAGCTGTTAATGAATAATTTTTTTAAGTTAGGAGAATGATTTTGCAGTTAAAATGGGAGAGTTTTTATTATAATTTGAAGAGAGATTTCAAATTATTTATTTTTGTTTGGTTATATTTAAATTTATTGCGTGTAATTTCATTGATAACGATGAAAAGTTATGCTGGTGATATAAATTTAAATGATATTTTGTTGACTATCTATTATGGGGCAAGAATTAGTTTAAAAACAGCAGGCGTGCTTATGCTATTTACATTTATTTTTGTTACATTAATAGGTTGGTTGATAAATAAGCATTTAGATAAATTGAGATTAGGATTATCAGCAGTATTTTTATTTATATTGAATTTTTTATTTGTAGCAAAATATTTTTATTATAGGGAATTTCATACTAATTTTAATGAAATGGTATTTAATGCTGTAAATGATGATGTAAAAGCTTTATTTTATACAATGATAGAGCAGTATTATTTATTAGAAGGCACAGTAATCATTGTTTTATTTACAGCTATAGTCATATATATATTGAAAAAGTATCTTGCTTGGCAGTGGATAAAAAAATCTTTTAAATTTGAAAAAAGTCTTATATTTAAAATATCAGTTATAGTATTTACCTTAGTTTTTGCTTTATTTGTACGCTTTGGTGCAAGTTTTTCTTATGCAAAATCTATTCATTGGGAAAACTGTGCAAAGACAAAGGATACTTTTCTTAATGAGATAATTTTAGATGATATGCAAGCTATCTATCGAGGATATTCTATTAAAAAACGTATTGATAATGGCGTGATTTATGGCGTGCATAAAGAAAATATTACCCAGAATGTAGAGTTTTTAGCGAAAAATAGTGATGCTTATCGTCTGCAAAAACAAGATTTAAGTCAAATTGATAGTAATTTAGTATATCAAGCTCATGGTAATATAATTGATAAGAAACAGCATATATTTATTATAATCGGTGAAAGTTTTGCTCAATGGCCATTATTAGATGAATATGCAAATCTGCAATTAGGCGAAAATGTGCGAGCTATTATGCAAAAAGATAATGCAACATATACACATAATTTTATGCCTAATGGTGCATTTACACCTATGGCAGTAAATGCTATTATTTGTGGTTTATCTGATGTAAATATATATCCTAATCATCAATATGAGTCATATAAGCAGGTATATGCGACATCTTTTGCACCGCAGATAAAAAAATTAGGATATAAAACACAGTTTTGGTATGCTGGTTTTAGTGGTTGGGAAAGAATAAAAGATTTTGCTTTGGCACAAGGCTTTGATGAATTTCATTGTGCATCAGATTATCAATATCCATCAGGTAATGTATGGGGCTGTGATGACGAATTTATTTTTGATAAGTTAAAGCAAGAAGTAGCTCAAAATGATGAACCTACAGTATATGTGATTTTATCTGTATCAAATCATGCGCCTTATAGTGTAGATTTAGCAAAAGCAGGTTTTCCGAAAGAAGAAGTGCGAGCTAAATTACCTGTAGATGTACAAAATAATGAAGATTTATTGAATAAATTAGGTCATTATTGGTATACGGATAAAGTGATTGGCAATTTTGTTGAAGATATTGAAACAACATATCCTAAAGAAAATCTATTTGTGATTACTGGCGACCATGCTGATAGAACAAATATAGAAGCAAAACCAACATTATTTAATAGATATACTGTACCATGTATCATTTATGGTGATGGTATTACAAAGAATATATTATCAGATGAAGTGGCTGGCGGTCATATTAATATTGGGGCAACTATATTTGAATTAATAGCTCCACAAGGTTTTGAATATTATAGTTTAGGTAAATCATTAACAAGAGGAGCAAATGTAGGATTTAATGATAGTGTTTGGCTTAATACTGTAGATATAGGTAAATTAGATGGAAATGAACCAATAGAAGTAGAAAAAACTTTGGAAGCATATAGAACAATTTCATGGTGGAGAAGTATAAAAGGTAATTTAATTCCATAAAAAATAGCCATTTTCCAAATTTCTAAATAAGAAATAAGGGAAATGGCTATTTTTATTCAATGAGAAGACCTTTATTTTTATATTTTTCTTTTAATATTGGTGAAATATTATCATCTGTTAATAATAAATCAACATTATCTAGATTTAATACTTTTTGTTTTGAACGTTTGCCAATCTTACTAGAATCCATTATGGCAATTACTTTTTCTGAACGTTGAGATAATAATTTAATAATACCTATTTCGGATATGCGAAAATCGGTGAAGCCATCTTTATAATTTATAGCATTAATAGATAAAAAGGCAATATCAGGAAAATATTGACCAAATTCTTGTTCGCAAGTAGTACCATAAGTTGATTTTTCTTGAGAATCAATAATTCCGCCAATAGAAACAATTTTTATTGCTGGATTTTGAATTAAAATATTAATGGCTGCTAAATTATTAGTAATGACAGTAATATTATCTTTTTTAAAAACTAATTCTTGGGCTAATATAGTATTAGTTGTTCCGGAATTTAAAGCAACGATAGCATTAGGTTTAATATAAGCTAATGCTTTTCGTGCAGCTTCTCGTTTTAATTTTATATTGAGAACTTCCCTACCGGTAAAATTGGATAAAGACGGCAATGAATCAGGTAAACAAGCACCGCCACGTATACATTTTATTAGACCACTTTGTTCCATAGTTTTTAAATCACGGCGAACAGTATCAACAGAAACATTTAATAAATCTTTTAAATCATTGATTTTTACAATAGCTTGTAATTGTACTTGTTGCAAGATTAATTCTACACGTTCATTATAAAGCATGAAATAATCACCACTTAAGATAAAATAAGAATTTGTTCAAATAAATATAAATAAATTATTTTAAAGTACGTTGTTTTAAGACTTCATAAGCTAAGATAGCAGCAGCATTGGAAGCATTTAAAGAGTTTACTTTTCCACGCATTGGGATTTTGACGATGAAATCGCAAGCATTTTTTGTAAGACGGCTAACACCACGACCTTCACTGCCAATAACTAAAACTAGAGGGCCTGTCATATTAGCATCATAATAATTTTCTGTACCGTCCATGTCTGCTCCAGCTACCCAAAGACCTTTTTGTTTTAATTCTTCTAAAGTTTGTACTACATTACCAATGCGAGCTACAGGAACATATTCTAAAGCTCCAGCAGAAGTTTTAGCTACGATAGAAGATAATGGGCAACTGCGATGTTTAGGAATTAAAATACCATGAGCACCAACAGCATCAGCAGTACGTAAGATTGCACCGAGATTATGAGGGTCTTCTAATTCATCTAATAAGATGATGAATGGATCTTCATTGCGTTCTTTAGCAAGATTTAAAATATCATCAAGTTCTACATAATCAACAGGAGCTGCATAAGCTGCAATACCTTGATGACGTTGACCGCCACAGATTTGGTCAAGTTTTTCAGTATTTACATTTTGTACAATGATACGACGTTCTCTAGCAAGTGTCATAATTTCAGGCATAGAACCACCATGAGCGCTATCTGCAATTAAGATGCGATTGATAGAACGACCACTTTTTAAAGCTTCGCGAACAGCATTGCGACCAAGTAAGATATCTTCACTGATTTCTACTTTTTTAGGTTTAATTTGTTTTGTATCATTTATTTTTTTCTTCGGACGAGGACTTACTACAAATTTATTTTTTTTATCTTTTTTAGGTTTATTTTTTGTTGGACGCATGATAATCTCCTTTTTTATTAATATTTTATAAATTATTCTTCACGTAATTTAAGCATTTCTTTAAATTTACCACAAGTCATAGCACCTTCAGGGCAACGACCAGTGCGAACACAAGTTGCACCTGCATTTTTGAATAAAAGTGGAGCTACTTTTTTTACTTCAGCAAGCATTAAATATGCCATTTGACGAATTTCCCATTGAGCACGATTACAGCAACGAAGAGAGAAGAAGTTAAGAAGTGAACGAGCATTAAATGTTGCTAAAACTTTCGTTTCTGTAGCATTAGCTAAAACATAACGAGCATCTTCTTTAGGAACATCCATAGCTACTAATTCATCATAAGTTTGGCGAATTGTATGCATTAGATTTTCAAATTTTGCCTTAGCTTCATCATTTTCAGCGATTGATGGCGGTAAAATATATTCAAAATCATGTTCACTTACATAACGCTGAGATTGTTGAGAATAAGAAGCAATACGATGGCGTACTAATTGATGAGTGAGTACGCGAGAAATACCTTCAATGGCAAATGTAAAAGTAACATGTTCCATAGTGGAAGCATGACCCATGCTGATAATTTTTTCTACAAGTTTAGTAACTTGTTCATCAGTCATTTTTTCGGATAATTCCTCTGCACCAGCAGGAGAATAACAAAGACGAGCTGCCATAGCTACAGTACGCTCTGGTTCAGCAGTATATTTCATAAGTTTAACTTTAATCAAAGTAAAGCACTCTCCTAATATAAATTAAGTAAATTAATTATAACTAGTTTTAAAACTTTTCACAAGTAAAGTACAGTAAAAAAGAGCAATACTAATAATTTACATTTAACAATTAGTATTGCTCTTTGAGTATAGAATTAAATTTCGTTTAAATAATCTGTTACAGATTTAATAGCATTGGCACCATCAGAAGCAGCAGTTAAAACTTGACGTAAATCTTTTGTACGCAAATCACCAGCTACAAAAAATCCTTTGGCATTTGTTTTACCTGTTTCATCAGCAATAACATAACCAGCATCATCAGTATTGACAAAATCAGGTACTAATTGATTATTAGGTATCATGCCCACTGCCACGAAAATTCCATCTACAGGAATATCTACAATTTCGCCAGTCTTTTTATATTCGATTTCAATAGCAGAAACTTTTTTATCCCCTTTGATAGATTTTGGCAAAGCAGATTTTATAAATTCCACATTTGGCATAGCAAAAATTTTCTCTTGGGAATGTTTATCTCCACGTAATTCATCACGACGATGGATTAAATAAACTTTTTCACAAATTTTGGCAAGGAATAAAACATCTTCAAGAGCAGTATTTCCGCCACCGATAACAGCAGTTGTCTTATTGCGATAAAAAGCACCATCACAAGTAGCACAATAATAAACACCACGGCTTAAATATTGTTGTTCTCCAGGAACATTCAAAGTGCGAGGATTAGCACCAGTAGCCAAAACGACAGATTTAGTCAAAATAGGTGCTTGACCTTCGATTTCTACAGTATATGAATTATCCTCGTTTTGTTTAATAGCAGTTACAGTTGCTTCTTTAATTTCAGCACCTAATTTTTCAGCATGTTCTTGAAGTGCCATAGAAAAAGAAGCCCCATCAATATTAGGCATACCAGGATAATTATCTAAATCATTAGTAGTAACAATCTGACCACCACTATAACCAGCTTTTTCCAAAACAACATAATTCAAAGCCGCACGAGAAGCATATATAGCAGCAGCAAGACCAGCAGGACCACTGCCAATAATAACAGTATCTAACATAAAATCACCTACAATATAAAATCAATATTTCTTATAAAATAATAATTATTATCCATTAACTAAATTATAATATAAAAAACAACAAAATGTCTACAAAAATATTGCAGAAAAAAGAATCATAATATATAGTAAAAGGAAGGGATTGAAGTAAAAAAGCAAGCTTAGCATGAGTCTAGACAAAAGAAAGGAATAAAAAATGAAAAAAAAATCTCCTCGCCTACAATTAAATATAAGATTAACCCCAGAACAAAATGAACTAATAAAACAAAAATTAGAACAAACACAAATATCAAAAACTCAGCTAATAATAGACAGCATAAACAACAACCCAATATACATAATACCCAACCTAGAACAAACAATATCGCAAATAAAATACCTAGGAAATAAAGTAAACGAATTATCTAATAAAATAGAAACAAAAGATGAAAATACAGAAAAACTACTACAAGAAATCCAGCAAGGATGTGATGAATTTTGGCAATTATTAAAGTCGTTAAAGCAGGAAAAACAAAAGCAAGTCTAAAATCAGCTCTAAAATATATTGCTAATGAAGAAAAAATAACCACAATAACAGGGAAAAAATTAATAACTCCGTTGAATTGTTGGGGTTCACTAAAAAATATATATGATACAATGATAGCAACAAAAGAGCTATATCGAAAAGCAATAGATAATAGAAATAGTGAAATGTATAAACATTTTCAGCAATCATTTAAGCCAAATGAAATAACTCCAGAAAAAGCCCATGAAATAGGAAAAAAATGGGCAATGCAAAATTTTGCTCAAGATGGTTTTGAAGTATGTATATGTACACACCTAGACACAGAACATATACATAATCACTTTATCATCAATTCAGTGAATGCTATAACAGGAAAGACAATAGAAATACATGCCAATAAAACTTTAGAGAAATTAAAATATAGTTCTGATGAATTATGCAGAGAATATAATTTATCAGTTATTGAAAGAGATATATTTGCTCAAAATAAAAATCATGAATATAATATGCGTAAAAAATATAGCTTTTTAAGAGAACAATTTAGAGATTTAACGTGGCAGAAAACAGTTTATGATAAAATAATAGATATTTTAAACAAAAGTAGAAATAAAGACTTTAAATATTTTGAGCAGGAATTATTAAAAGTTGGCATAAAACTGGAGCATGAACGTTTAAAGAAAGATGTTATCTTTAATTATATTGATGAAAATAGAAAAGTTAGTGATAAAACTTTAGCTAAAACTTTTCATGATGATAAAATTCTACGCAGTAATATTGAAATGATATGGGGAAAAACTCTTCAATATGATTTAGATAAAAAAATATATTTATCCGAAAAAAAACAAGGATTTTATAATTTGATAGAGAATTTAATAAAAACAATTGATAATATAAATAAATTAAATATAAAAACTAAAATAGAATTTTATATATTTATGGAAAAACAAGGTTGGTTAATAAAAGAAACTCAAACAGGTAAAGCTTTTTATAATCAAGAACATGATAGGTATTTATACGATAATACTATTTATAAAATTTTAGAAAATAAAGCATATTGTTTGAAATATATAGAACAAAATTTAATGTAAAAGGAGCTTTACTAATGGGAGTAGCGATGAAAGGTCATTTATTGGCACTATTTACAATCATTTGTTGGGGAACAACATTTATATCCACTAAAATATTATTAGTAGATTTTTCGCCAATTGAGATATTATTAACAAGATTTGTAATCGGTCTTAGTATTTTATATATAATCAGACCAGAACCTTTGAAGTTAAGACATGAAGAACATCGTTTATATTTGGTAGTGGCAGCATTATCAGGAATTACTTTATATTATTTGATGGAAAATATTGCATTGACATATACATATGCTTCAAATGTAGGGATTATATCATCAACAGCTCCTTTTTTTGCTGCTATTTTAGCTAGTTTTACATTGCGAAAACATGCAATAACAGGGCCTTTTATTGTAGGATTTATAATTTCAATGATAGGTATAGTATTTATTGCCTTAGAAGAAAGTAGTTTGAATATCAATCATAAAGGCGATATCTTAGCTTTAGGAGCTGCTGTTTTATGGGCTGTTTATGCTGTAGTATTAAAGAAAATTTGTGCATTTGGCTATGATATGATAGTTATCACAAGAGAAATTTTTCTTTATGGCGTAATTTTAATGATACCACCAGTTATTTTTATGGGTTTTAATATTGACTTAATTTATTTATTGGAACCAGTAAATTTAGCAAATATGTTGTATTTAGGAATTGGTGCTTCAGCAATTTGTTTTTTGACATGGAATTTCGCTACGAAGTATTTAGGTGTGGTAAAGACTACAGTATATATATATGCTAGCCCAGTGGTAACAGTAATTACTGCTTATTTAGTATTAAATGAGCCAATAACTTTATATAAATTAATAGGTATGATATTGGCTATTGTTGGCTTAGTCATATCACAAAGATGAAGAAAGCTCTCAGATATTCTGAGAGCTTTTTATTATAAGCCTAGATTTTCGCCTACTAGGATAACTTTTATTTTTTTTGCTGGACGACAAATACGAGTAGTAACTATATAAGCACAGCAACTATCACTGGATAAGCAATCATGACAAGAACCAGTTTGATTACATGGTGTTTTAGCATTAGGAAAACGTTGCACAACGCTAGGAGCAGCTATATTTCTAGCACGAGCATAAGCATCATCTAGAGTTTTTACTACTTTATTCATGCCTGCAATTATGATTACATTTTTAGGTCCATAAATCATGGCAGCGACACGATTGCCGTTACCGTCGATATTTACTAATTGACCATCTTCACTGATAGCATTAGAGCTCATAAGGAAAGTATCACAAAGTAGAGCTTTACGCATGAGGTCAAGTCGTTCTTCTGGTGATTTGGCACTATCGCGGTCAATTACTTGATAATGTTCTTTTACATAGGATAATAAATTAATTTCATCAATAGAAATAGAGCCTCCCCATGAAACAACATCTTTTTCAGGGATTAATTTAATTGCTTGGGCTAAGGCTTCTTCTTTTGTGCTACAGTAATAAGCTTCAAAATGACGTTTAGTTAGAGCTTTTACTACATTAGGGCCTAATTTGTCATAACGCAATTGTTGAGGTAAATTTCTAGCCATAAAATCATCTCCAATATAAATAGTATTTACTTATATTATAATATAAAATTTCTTTATCAAGGATATATAATAATGAAGAAAAATAAGTACTTAATTAAATTGATATTTACAAAAGAGATTTAAATCTATATTATATTAAATATATAAATATTAATAATAAAGTTTATTAGTAATAGATTGCGGAGGTTAATTATGGGTAAAATTATTTTAACAGGAGATAGACCTACTGGTCGTTTACATATTGGTCATTATGTAGGTTCTTTAAAAAGACGTGTAGAATTACAAAATTCTGGAGAATTTGAAAAGATTTTCATTATGATTGCTGATGCTCAAGCACTTACAGATAATGCAGATAATCCAGAAAAAGTTCGTCAGAATGTATTAGAAGTAGCTTTGGATTATTTAGCTTGTGGCATTGACCCTAAAAAATCCACAATTTTTGTGCAATCACAAATCCCACAGCTTTGCGAATTGACATGTTATTATATGAACCTTGTTACTGTATCTCGTTTACAGAGAAATCCTACAGTTAAATCTGAAATTCAAATGCGTAATTTTGAAGCAAGTATTCCTGTTGGCTTTTTGGCTTATCCAGTAAGTCAGGCTTCTGATATTACAGCTTTTAAAGCAACAACTGTACCAGTTGGTGAAGACCAAGAACCAATGATTGAACAGACAAGAGAAATTGTTCGTCGTTTTAATATGTTGTATAATACAGAAACTTTAGTAGAACCAGATATTTTACTTCCAGATAATAAAGCTTGCTTACGTCTTCCTGGTATTGATGGTAAAGCTAAAATGAGTAAATCCTTAGGAAACTGCATTTATTTATCTGATGAAGCTGATGTCATTAAACAAAAAGTAATGAGCATGTATACAGACCCTGACCATATCAAAGTTTCTGACCCAGGAAAAATAGAAGGTAATACAGTATTTATTTACTTAGATGCATTCTGCAAAGATGAACATTTTGCTAAATATTTACCTGATTATAATAATTTAGATGAATTAAAAGCTCATTATCAACGTGGCGGTCTTGGTGATGTTAAAGTTAAAAAATTCTTGAATGCTGTATTACAAGAAGAATTTGAACCAATTAGAAATCGTCGTAAAGAATATCAAAAAGATATTGCTTATGTATATCAGATTTTAAAAGAAGGTTCTGAAGTAGCTCGTGAAGTGGCTCAACAAACATTGCATGAAGTGAAAGATGCTATGAAGATAAATTATTTTGATGATATTGAATTATTAAATCAACAGATTGATAAATATAAAGAAGTTAAATAATTATTTTATGAAATTCCCTATAGAATTTTATTTTTAAGATTTTATAGGGAATTTTTTATTTTTATATCAAGAAAATAACTTTGATAAGAAATGTATATTTTTTCATTTTTTTTCGATAATAAATGTAAGCAATTATCAAAATATAATAAAGTAAAAATGTCTTTTTATAAAATACTTAATTGTAATATATAACTTTACATTTAGTTTATATTGTTAATTGATATAAATAAATTGTTAACTTGTGAAAATGGTATTTTCTTCTTAATATGGACATTATGATAAATAAAAGTATGATTTTTAGGGAGTCAATCTGTATTTATTAGATTTTTGTTTGTTTTATATAAAATTTTAGTAAAAAATAAGAGTTTTTTTAGTAAATTGTGTAAAAATAAAAATGTTTTTAATGTGTATTTAGTATTGCACTTTGTACAATACTATTGTACAATATATCATGATTTTATAAAAAAGGAGATTTTATTTATGAAAAATCATGATTTCATGAGCCATGAATTAAAATTGCCTGAACTTACACTTAGAGGGGTTATACTTGGTTTATTTATAACAATAGTATTTACTGCATCTAACGTGTATTTAGGATTGAAAGTAGGACTTACATTTTCTTCTGCTATTCCAGCTGCAATTATTTCTATGGCTATCTTGCGTATGTGCAAGGATTCTAATATCTTAGAAAATAACCTTGTACAGACTCAAGCATCTGCTGCTGGTACATTATCCGCAGTAATTTTCGTTATTCCTGGTTTATTGATGATTGGTTATTGGCAAGGCTTCCAATTTTGGCAAACTTTAATGATTTGCGCATGTGGTGGTTGTTTAGGGGTATTATTTACTATTCCACTTCGTCGTGCAATGGTAGTTAATACAGATTTGCCTTATCCAGAAGGTCGTGCTGCTGCTGAAATTTTGAAAGTTGGTAGTGCTAGTGTTAGCGAGAAAAAAGGCGTTACTGGCATGAAAGATATTGTAAGTGGTGGTGTTATCGCTGCACTTATCAATTTATTTTCTAGTGGATTTGGATATCTTTCCGCTGAAATGATGAATTGGATTCATTTGGGCAAAAATGTAGTAACTTGTCTTCCATTAGGTTTTTCTCCTGCTTTATTAGGTGCAGGTTACCTTATTGGTCTTGCTAGTGGTTTAGCAATTTTATTTGGTTTAGTTGTTACTTGGTTAGGTTTTGTACCATATTTCATGTCTATATCTGATATTCCAGCTGGTGTAGATATCGGTGAAGTAGCTACTAGCATTTGGTCTTCTAAAATTCGTTTTATGGGTGCAGGTACAATTGGTATTGCTGCTATTTGGACTTTAATTACTTTGTTAAAACCTATTTTAGATGGTATTAAAATGTCTATTAAAGCTGTATCTGATAATAGTGTATCTAACGATAATTTACATCGTATGGATACTGATATGACACCAAAAAGTATTGGTATTGTATTCGTATTAATCATTATTGGTTTAATAGGTGTATTCTATTCCTTCTTAGCTGGTGGCAATTTATCCACAGGTATGACTTTGTTGTACATAGTAGTTGGTATTATTGTTGCTGTAGGTATGGGCTTCTTCGTAGCTGCTGCTTGCGGTTACATGGCAGGTCTTATCGGTACTTCTTCCAGCCCAATTTCTGGTATTGGTATTTTAGGTATTATCGTTTCCTCTCTTGTAGTATTAGCATTAGGTAATCTTGCAGGTTTATTCAGCTCTGAATATGGCACTTTATTTGCTACTGCATTTGCTATTTTTATCACAAGTGTTATTACAAGTATTGCTGCTATTTCTAATGATAATTTACAGGATTTAAAAACTGGTTTACTTGTTGGTGCAACTCCATGGAAACAGCAGGTAGCTTTATTAATCGGTTGTATCGCTGGTGCGATCGCTATTGCTCCTGTACTCAACTTACTTTATGAAGCATATGGTTTCCCAGGTGCAATGCCTCGTCCTGATATGGATCCAAATCAGGTATTGTCTGCTCCACAGGCTACTTTGATGGCAACAATTGCTAAAGGTATTTTCAATAATAGCATGGATTGGTCATATATTCTTTATGGTGTAATCTTTGGTATTATCATTATCATCATTGATGTACTCTTGAAAAAATCTACAAAAAATCTTAGCTTACCACCTCTTGCTGTAGGTATGGGTATATATCTTCCTCCAACTTTACAGATGCCACTTGTAGTAGGTGCTGTACTTTCTTATGTAGTAAATCGTTATTTACGTAAACGTGCAGAAGTTCGTAGCCCTCAAAATGTTGTTGATGATGTAGATACATGCAATCGTCGTGGTATCTTATTTGCTTCTGGTATGATTGTTGGTGAATCCTTAATGGGTGTATTACTTGCTGGTATTATCGTTGTTTCTGTAACATCTGGTGGTAGTGAAGCTCCACTTCGTATGGTAGGCGATAGCTTTGGTGATACAGCTCAATGGCTCGGTTTATTAGTAAATATTCTCTTAATTATTGAATTTGCTCGTCGTATTATCACTGCGAAATTAAATAAATAATTAGTGTAATAAAAAACGACTTCTATGATAATTTGAGTAGAAGTCGTTTTTTTATTGTTTAATTGTAGGATTTCTTTTATAATGATTTATATGTATTTTTTAGAATTTTAGGGAGCAAAGAAGATGAATTTTGATTGTAAAAATACGATTATACGACATAGAATATTTAAGAAATGTTATAAAGAGATAGCTAAAGAGGAAACAAATCGTATTTTTTGCCGACATGATATGGGTCATTTTTTAGATGTGGCTAGATTGATGATGATTTTAAATGTAAAAGAAGATTTAAAAATTAGCGATGATATGATTTATGCGACAGCTTTACTACATGATATTGGTCGTCATATTCAATATCGTCAAGGAATTGGTCATGAAATATCTAGTGCACAAATTGCTCCTTTAATTTTAGATGATTGCGATTTCACTGTAGAAGAAAAAAATCAAATCATTGAAGCTATTTTAAAACATAGAGATAGTAAAACTAGTGAAGAAAAGAATTTAAATGGGTTATTATATCGAGCTGATAAAATGAGCAGGGCTTGTTTTTGTTGTCAAGTTGAGCCTATTTGTAATTGGAAAGATGAAAAGAAAAATTTAAAATTAAAATATTAATTATTTGAGGTATTTTTTATGAAAATTGGTAGTAGAGAGTTTGATTTTGGTAGACATACTTATATTATGGGAATTTTGAATGTAACACCTGATTCATTTTCTGATGGCGGTAGATTTAATTCTTTAGATAAAGCTTTATTTCATGCGCAAGAAATGATAAAAGAAGGTGTAGATATCATAGATGTTGGCGGAGAGTCAACACGACCTGGATATACACTTTTGAGTGATGATGAGGAAATATCACGTATTGTTCCTGTTATTGAAAATTTAAAAAAAGAGTTTGATGTGCCAATATCTTTAGATACATATAAGGGAAATGTAGCTAAAGAAGGAATAAAAGCAGGTGCTGATTTAATTAATGATATTTGGGGCTTAAAATATGATGATATTTTAGCAAAAGTTATAGCAGAAAACGATGTGGCTTGCTGTTTGATGCATAATCGTAAAGATATGAATTATAAAGATTTTTTGACTGATGTAGTGGAGGATTTACAAGAAACTATAGATATTGCTCAAAAAGCTGGAATAAAAGAAGATAAGATAATTTTAGATCCTGGTATTGGTTTTGCTAAAACATATGAACAAAATTTAATTATGTTAAAAAATTTATCTAGTCTACACAAATTGAATTTTCCTTTATTATTAGGAGCTTCAAGAAAATCTGTGGTGGGATTAACTTTGGACTTACCTGCTGATGAGAGAGTAGAAGGTACAATTACTACATCTATTATGGCAGTGTTAGCAGATTATGATTTTGTACGAGTTCATGATATAAAAGAAAATTTAAGAGCTATAAAAATGGCAGAAGCTATAAAATATGCTGGAGGTAATTTTTGATGGATATAATTCGCATTGATAATTTAGAAGTATATGCTTATCATGGAGTATATGATGAAGAAAAAGAAAAAGGTCAGTATTTTTATGTTAATGCTGAATTATATACAAATACAAGAAAAGCTGGCATGAATGATGATTTAGACGCTTCTACTAATTATGGAACAGTATGCGATTTTATTCATGATTTTATGACTAAGCATACTTATGATTTGATTGAAACTGTAGCTGAACAATTAGCACAGGCATTATTATTGGAATTTAAATTAGTAAAAAGTGTTTTATTAGAAATTAGAAAACCACATGCACCTATCGAAAAGGAATTTGAGTCCGTATCTGTAGAAATTGAACGTGGCTGGCATGAAGCTTTTGTAGCGTTTGGCTCTAATTTAGGAGATAAAGAAAAATTTATAGACGAAGCTATTGAAGCTTTGAGTAATTTACCGCAGATAAATATAGTAGCTATTTCAGATAAAATTGTTACAGAACCATATGGAAATGTGGAACAAGATGTATTTTTAAATGGTGTTATGAAGATAGAAACACTTTTATCAGCAGATGAATTGTTACAGATTTTGCAAAAAGTAGAGGAACATGCAGGTAGAGAACGTAAAATACATTGGGGACCTAGAACTTTGGATTTAGATATAATTTTTTATGATGATGATATTATAAGTGAAGATGATTTGATAGTTCCGCATCCAGATATGAAAAATCGTGATTTTGTATTAAAACCATTAATGCAGATTGCTCCGTATAAGTTACATCCTGTATATAGAAAAACCATCAGCGATATGTATGCTGAATTGATGGCTAAAAAATAATAGAAATAAAAAAGTTGTAATCAAATGATATATAATCAAGTGATTACAACTTTTTTGTTATTTAATAAATTGTTTAATTGTTTGTTCGACTAATTCTAAGTCTACAGTGGTATTATAACAAGGGCCGTTAGGTCGAATATTTAAAACTCCAGCAGCTGGTAGAGGATATACGTCTTGTATGCCACTTGTTAAATCACGTTCACAAGCAATAGCTAATAACATTTTAGGGCGGAGTTCTTTGGCAATTTTACGAGCTAAAGTTCCACCTGTTGCCACACGGAAATGAAAACCCATTCTATTTGCCATATCGATTAATGGTCCAATAGTACATTGATTGCAATGCTTACAATTATTGATGTCATGAGTTATTTTGTGTGGGCAAGTTGCGAGTTGTAGACAGTGTGGGGAGATAACTAATAAGTCTTTAGCTTCTACTTTGATATTTTTATGTGTGAGTATATAGTTATTTAAGGCAATAAAGGAACGTTCAATTTCACGTCGTCCTATGCCGAAGATTTTTCCCCACAATATGATAATAGGGAAAAGAAAATTGATAAAATTGAAGATATATTTATCAAGAAAAGAAAAGGCTTTTATATTTGCTATGTTGAAAATCATATTTAGAATGAATAGACAACAGAAAATAAATACTATGCTAACAATGGTAAAAGCTAATTGGGCAATAAAAGCTAAGTCTAAAACAACTAGGCGTGGATAACATAACCAAATAATCAAATAGGTGAAAAACATTATACTAAATAAGCTAATAGTAGCTAATTTTATAAATAAGCGTTTTTTAGTATTTTTTAAAATATCATTATACATATAGTTTATCCTAATCTTTCGTGTAGTGTAAAATTGGTAAAAAATTAGTAAGAAAGCGAAAATAGCTAGGCTACTTTCGCTTGTTACGTTTAGATAAAAGATACATTATTTTCAAGTTCTTGTTTATGACCATTTATATATGAACTTGCTGGCATTTTTGCTTTATTAGGTGGTTGGATTTCAAGAAGTTCAATCGCACCTTCACCAGTAGCTACAATAATACTTTGTTTAGTTAATTTTATGATTTGACCAGGATTTCCAGTTCCTGTAGTTACTCTTGTTTGCCAGATTTTAAATTTCTTATTGTTTAAAGTAGTATAAGCAACTGGCCAAGAATTCAATCCACGTACTAAATTATGGATATCTTGGGCAGATTTTGTCCAATCAATGCGACAATTATCATTGTTTAACATTTTAGCATAGCAAGATAAATTGTCATCTTGTTTTTCACGAGGAGCTTTATTTTCTTCGATTAATTGAACTGTTTGTAATAATAAATCAGCACCTTGAACCATTAATTTGTCATGAAGTTGTGCTGTAGTCATATCTGGAGTGATTTCAGTAGTAGCTTTTAATATCATATCGCCAGTATCTAAACCAACATCCATATACATAGTAGTGATACCAGTTTCTTTATCGCCACTGATGATTGACCAGTGGATTGGAGCTGCACCGCGCCAACGAGGTAATAATGAACCATGTACATTTACACAGCCAAGTGGCGGTATATCAAGTATTTCTTTAGAAAGAATTTGACCAAAAGCGACAACAATAATTAAATCAGGTTTTAATTCGCGAAGCTTGGCTACACATTCTGGTGTTTTGATTTTTTCTGGCTGATATACTGGTAAATTATGTTTTAGAGCATATTCTTTGACAGGGGACATAGCTAATTTTTGACCACGTCCTTTTGGTCTGTCTGGTTGTGTATATACAGCAGTTACATTGTAGTGTTGATTTAAAATATCTAAGCAAGGTACAGCAAATTCCGGAGTACCCATGAAAACAATATTTTTTATTGGCATGGAAAACACCTCTTATTTTTGAGCTTTATGAAGATTATTGGCAATATCGATAAATAATCTTCCATGTAAATGGTCTATTTCGTGTTGAAGGCAACGTGCAAGAAGTCCTGTAGCAGTAATGCGATGACGTTTTCCACGACGATTTAAATATTCAACGTTTACTTTAGCAGCACGTTCTACTTCACCATAAATTTCTGGTACACTTAAACAGCCTTCAGTGTCTATTTCAGTGCCTTCTTTGCGAATAATAGTAGGGTTGATGAGTTCTAAAAGTCCTTCACCTACATCGATAACTACTACTTGGATAGATTGACCAACTTGTGGTGCAGCAAGACCTACACCATTAGCTTTATACATAGTTTCTGCCATATCATCAAGTAAAGTACGGATTGTTTTATCAATTCTTTCAATTGGTTGAGCTTGTTGTTTTAAAACAAGATCACCAGCTTTTTTTATATCTAAAATAGCCACGAGAATTCCTCCTATAATTTCAAAGTTAACTGATATAAATTTTAACATAGGAAAGAGTATAAAGCAAAGATAATAGTATTTATGGTATAATAAGAAATGTCAAAAAATTGAATTGGAGAATAATAGCTTATGAATAGAAGTAGAACATATTTGACACCAAATCGACATGAAAAATACATGGTAGTAGATGGCTATAATATAATAAATGCATGGGAAAGTTTAAAGAAATTCATCAATGATGATTTAGATTTTGCTAGAGAAAAATTAATTCATCTTTTAATGGAATATGGACAATATGAAAAATATGATATTACTATAGTTTTTGATGCACAATATACTAATGCGGAAGAAAATGTCGAAGAAAAATCTAAACATTGTAAAGTGGTTTATACAAAGGAAAAAGAGACAGCTGATAGTTATATTGAACGCAGTGTATATGAAGCTACTAAGTATTATGGTAGAGAAGTATATGTAGTAACTTCTGATGGAGCAGAGCAGTCTTTGATTTTAGGAGCAGGAGCATATCGTATTTCTGCAAATGAATTGTGGCGAAGAATAAAACATAGCAAAAAAAATATTCGCGATGAATATACAGGTGAGCATGTATTGCCATTGAGAAGAAGTGAAATCGGTTCAAGAATAAATGATGAAGTCATGGCAAAATTAGATGAACTCAGAAAAAGAAAAAGTTAAATGAAATAATTCAGATTTAATAATATGATGATAAGCTATTGCAAATAGCAGAAATTATTTTATAGAGATATTTTTTGTATAAATGTATAAAATCTTGCATAGATAAATTTTCTATGCTATACTAGTTAAAGAAGTTAATTTGATTATTCCTTAAAGAGTGGGTAGACGCCCACTCTTTACTTTATATTGGGGATAATATTACAGGAGGTGTTTCGATGGCAAATCGTGTGGAAGAAGCAGTTGAAAAAATTGCTGAAGAAATTTTAGCTAATACTGATTATGAACTTGTTGATGTAGAGTATGTAAAAGAACGTGATTGGTTTTTACGTGTATACATCGATAAAGAAGGTGGCATTGGCCTTGATGATTGTCAGGAAGTAAGCGGCCTACTGGATGAAAAGCTTGAAGAATTAAATATTATCAATGACCGCTATATTTTGGAAGTGTCTTCACCAGGACTTGACCGTGCGTTGAAAAAAGAAAAAGATTTTAAACGCGAAATGGGCAAATTGGTGGATATTACATTATATAAGGCTATTGATGGTGAAAAAATGATAACTGGTAAATTAACTGGTTATACAAAAGATATTATTACTATTGATGAAACTAGAGAAATAGCATTAAAAGATATTGCTTTAGTTAGATTGCATATTGATTTTTAAATTAAGATTAAGGAGTAAATGTAATTAAATGGCAACCAAAGATAAAGGCTTTTTAGATGCGTTAAAAGAAGTTGGACAGGAGAAAGGCATAGCACCAGAAGTATTATTTGAAGCAGTAGAAGCAGCATTGGTATCTGCTTATAAAAGAAATTTCAACACTGCCTCTAATGTGCGTGTGTATTTAGAAAGAGCAACTGGCGAATTTCATGTATACGCTCAGAAAAAAGTTGTAGAAAAAGTGGAAAATAAAGTTACAGAGATTTCTTTATTACAAGCTCAAAAACAATTTGGCGAAAGCATTGTTTTAGATGATGTAGTAGAAGTAGAAGTAACACCTGCTAACTTTGGACGCATTGCAGCTCAAACTGCAAAACAAGTAGTAGTACAGCGTATTAGAGAAGCAGAACGTGGTATTATCTATGAGGAATATTCTAACCGTTCTAGTGATATTTTAACTGGTACTGTACAGAGAATGGAAGGTCATAATGTATTTATTGACCTTGGTAAAACAGAAGCTGTACTTGCACCATCTGAACAGATTAGTACAGAACAATATAAACATAACGACCGCATTAAAGTTTATGTAGTAGAAGTAAAGAGAACTTCTAAAGGTCCTCAGATTTTAGTATCTCGTACACATCCTGGCTTATTGAAAAGATTATTTGAACTTGAAGTACCTGAAATTCAAGAAGGTACAGTTGAAATTAAATCTGTAGCTCGTGAACCAGGTATGCGTTCCAAAATAGCGGTATTTTCTGCAAATGAAGAAATCGATCCAGTTGGTTCTTGTGTAGGTCAAAAAGGTTTACGTGTTCAAGCTGTAGTAGATGAACTTCGTGGCGAAAAAATTGATATCGTAAAATGGAATGAAGATCCAGCAAAATATATAGCAAATTCTTTAAGCCCTGCAAAAGTTGTATCTGTTGCAGTAAATGAAGAAAAGAAAATGTCTAGAGTAATCGTACCAGATTATCAATTATCTTTAGCTATTGGTAAAGAAGGACAAAACGCTAGATTGGCTGCAAAACTCACTGGTTGGAAAATTGACATTAAGAGCGAAACTCAAGCTGTAGAAGAAGGCTTTGATTCAGACGATATGAACATGGTTAATGTTGTAAGTGAAGAATCTTTTTCTGTAGATTAATAATAGGGAGCGATAAGTAATGAAAAAACTTCCTGTTCGTTTATGTGTGGGTTGTCAAGAACCTCATAATAAACGTGAAATGATTCGTATAGTTAAAAGTCCAGAAGGTGAATTTAGTGTAGATTTCACAGGTAAAAAATCTGGACGTGGTGCTTATATTTGTAAGAATATTGAATGTCTAAATACAGCAGTGAAACAGCGTCGTTTAGAAAAATCTTTTAAATGTCAGATAGATAATTCAGTATATGAACAGCTAAAAGAGGAATTTGCCAAACTTGATGAACAATAAGGTTAAATTAATAAATATTGTAAGTATTGCATGTCGTGCTGGTAAAGTTATGTCTGGAGAATTTGTCATTGAAAAAGCTTTAAGTAGTAAAAATAATATTAAATTGATATTATTGGCAAATGATGTTGCTGATGCGACAAAAGCTAAATATGAAAAAATGGCAAAAAATAGTAAAGTTTTGTTGAGATATACAGAACTTACAAAAGATGAGATGGCAAATTCTATTGGAAAAACTGATAGAGCAGCTACAGCGATTTGTGATGAAGGCTTTAAGAAAGCCATTTTAAAGATATTGGATAATTGAAAACCCTGGGGGTGGCTTAATGTCCAAATATAGAATTTATCAATTAGCTAAAGAGTTTTCTTTAGATAGCAAAAAAATAATTGATATTTTAAATAAAAATAATATTAATGTTAGTAACAACCTAAACTTGGTTGGCGAGAAAGAACGTGAGGTTATAGCTAGTATCGTGAATAATAAAGATAATAATAAACAACAAACAGCAAAAAAAAATAATCAGCAGAATGTAAATCATAAAAATAATAATTCTGCAAATAATAATAACAACAACAATAAAAACAAAAACAATCAGAATAATACACATCAGAACAATAATCGCAATAATACTAGAAATAATGCTAGTACAAATGAACATAAAACAAAAAATACTCCAGTAAATAATATTGCTAATAATAAAAATCGTAACAATAAAAATAATCGTCCACAAAATAACGATAAAAACAACAATCGTAATAACAATAAGAAAAATAATAACAACAATAATAATTTTAATAATAAATTTGCTGGCAATAAAAAGAATAAAGGCAAAAATACTAAGCCTGTAGTGGAAAACAAACCACAAGAAATCATTCGTCCAAAACATATTAAAGTTGGCGAAACAATTACAGTTAAAGAATTAGCTAGTAAAATGACATACCCTGTAACAGATGTTATCAAAAAATTAATGTTACTCGGTACAATGGCTACAATCAATCAGGAACTTGATTTTGAAACAGCTTCTTTGATTGCAGAAGAATTTGGTATTGCTGTCGAAGAACTTCCACCTGAAGTTGATTTAACAGAAATCCCAGAATTTGAAGATGACCCTAAAAACTTAGCACTTCGTCCTCCTGTTGTAACAGTAATGGGACACGTTGACCATGGTAAAACTTCTTTACTTGATGCTATTCGTAAAACATCTGTAACATCAAATGAAGCAGGTGGTATTACTCAGCATATCGGTGCATATCAAGTTATGTGTAATGGTCAAAAAATTGTATTCTTAGATACACCAGGTCATGAAGCTTTCACAGCTATGCGTGCTCGTGGTGCTCAGGTTACAGATATAGCTGTACTTGTAGTTGCAGCTGATGATGGTGTTATGCCTCAGACTTTAGAAGCTATCAACCATGCTAAGGCAGCAAAAGTGCCAATCGTTGTAGCTATCAATAAAATGGATAAACCAGGTGCAAATCCTGACCATGTAAAACAACAGCTTGCTGAACATGAACTCATTCCAGAAGAATGGGGCGGTACTACAATCATGGTACCTGTTTCTGCGAAGAAAAAAGAAGGTATTAATGACCTTTTAGAAATGATCTTATTAGTAGCAGAAGTACAAGAACTCAAAGCTAATGCTAATCGCGAAGCTCGTGGTGTAGTAATCGAAGCACGTCTTGATAAAGGTCGTGGTCCTGTAGCTTCTGTACTTGTACAAAATGGTACACTTCATATCGGTGATTTTATTATTGCAGGTACTGCTTGTGGTAAAGTTCGTGCAATGATCAATGATCGTGGTGAAAAAGTTAAAAAAGCTGGTCCTTCTATGCCAGTAGAAATTTTAGGTCTTGCTGATGTTCCAGAAGCTGGGGATGAACTTGCAGCATTAGATGAAAAACTTGCTAAAACTATTGCTGAAAAACGTATTGAAAAACAGCGTAATGAACTTATGCGTTCTAAGAAAGTTTCTTTAGATGACTTATTCAATCAGATTAACGAAGGCGATATCAAAGAATTAAATATCTTGATTAAAGCTGACGTTCAAGGTTCTGTAGAAGCAGTATCTTCTTCACTTTTAGGTCTTAATAAAAATGAAAGCGAAGTTCGTGTAAGTATCGTTCACTCTGGTGTTGGTGCTGTAACTGAATCTGACGTAATGCTCGCTTCCGCGGCAAATGCTTTAATTATTGCATTTAACGTACGTCCAGATGCAAATGCACGTAAATTAGCTGATACTGAAAAAATTGATATTCATACTTATCGCGTAATTTATGAAGCTATTGATGATATTCAGGCAGCTATGAAAGGTATGCTTGCACCTAAATATAAAGAAGTAATTCAAGGTAAAGTAGAAATTCGTCAAGTTATGAAATTCTCCAAAGCTTTAGTTGCTGGTTCTTATGTACTTGAAGGTAAAGTATGTAATAACTCTAAAATCCGTATTATTCGTGATAATATTGTATTATACGAAGGTCAGATTGAATCTTTACGTCGTTTCAAAGATGATGTAAAAGAAGTAGCAACTGGTTATGAATGCGGTATTACTATTGATAATTATCGTGACTTTAAAGAAGGCGATATCCTTGAAGTATATGATATGGAAGAAATTCCACAGAAATAAGGAGTATATTAATGGGAAGCGTTCGTATAGAAAAAGTACAAGAATTGATTAAACAAGAAGCTAGTGAAATCATCATGAGAGAATTGAAAGACCCTCGTATTGGTTTTGTAACTATTACAGAAGTTGATGTATCTAGTGATTTACACAATGCTAAATTATATGTAAGTATTTTAGGCAGTGATAAACAAATCGAAGATACATGGAAGGGCTTAAATTCTTCTTTAGGTTTCATTCGCAGAGAATTAGCGCATCGTATTCGTTTAAAATTTATTCCAGAAATTAAATTTTTCATGGATACTTCACTTCAATATAGTGCACATATTCAAGAATTATTGATAAAAGTGCAAAAAGATGAGGAGCAAAAATAATGGAAGTAACACTAAAACAAGCTGGTGAATTAATTGAAAAAGCTAATAAAATAGTGTTATCTTCTCATGTAAATCCTGATGGTGATAATGTTGGTTCAACTTTAGGGCTATATCATGCCCTAAAGGGAACTAATAAAGATATAAAAATTTTATTAGATGATGATTTACCAGATAATCTTGGTATGATGGAAGGTTTAGATTTATATCAAAAACCTCAAGATGGTGAGATTATAGAGTGTGATTTACTTGTGATTTTAGATGTTGATGTTGATCGTATCGGCAAAGTAAAAGATGTAGTAAAAGCACCTATTTTGAATTTAGACCATCATATATCTAATACAAAAGTATCTGATTATTGCTATGTTGATGCTAAAGCGGCAGCTACAGCTCAAATTGTCTATAGTTTAATAAAAGAAATGAATTGGCAATTTAATTTAGAAGCAGCTACATGTATTTATACAGGTCTTTGTTCTGATACAGGATTTTTCTGTTATAGCAATACAACACCTTATACATTAAAAGCTGCTGCAGAATTATTAGAAATTGGTGTAAAACCAGATAAAATTTCTGAAGTATTTTACCAACGTTCTTTTTCTAGTGTAAAGGCAGCTGGAAGGGCTATAGATACTATTGAGTTGTATCATGATGGCAAAATTGCTTTGATGATTATTGATAAGGCTTTAAAAGAGTCTGCTGATAATACAGAGGGCTTTGTTAATTTTGCTAGAAATATTCGTGGTGTAGATGTAGCTGTGATGATTAAATATGCTGATGATGAAGTAACTAGAGTAAGTATGCGTTCAAAATCAGTAAATGTCAGTGAGATTGCTCAATCTATTGGCGGTGGCGGTCATATTCGTGCAGCTGGTGCGACTGTATATAAAAATCTTATGGAAGCAAAAGATATCGTACTTAATGCTATTATCAAAGGAATGAATAAAGAAAATGCCTAATGGATTTGTAAATGTTTTGAAGGCACCAGGAATAACTTCACATGATATTGTATCTCATTTACGTAAAGTTTATGGATTGAAAAAAGTTGGTCATGCTGGGACTTTAGACCCTGCTGCTGCTGGAGTTTTGCCAGTGGCACTGGGAAAAGCTACAAGAATGCTTGAGTATATGGACGATGTAGATAAGTCCTATAAAGTAGAAGTAACTTTTGGTCTAAGCACTGATACTGGTGATGATACAGGAAAAATCATTGAAACGATGGAAAATTATACTATGCCTACAGCTGAAAAAGTAAAAGAGGCATTAGAAACATTTCGTGGTGAAATAAAACAAAGACCACCAATGTATTCAGCTATTAGAATTAATGGTGAAAAAGCGTATAATTTGGCTCGTAAAAATATAGAAGTAGAAATGCCAGAAAGAGATGTTGTCATTCATGATATTAAATTTCAAGAGATGACACAAAATGGTTTTATTTTTGAAGTAGTTTGTTCTAAAGGTACTTATATTCGCAGTTTATGTATGGATATTGGTAAATATTTAGGAATACCTACAGTGATGAGTTTCTTAATTCGCACTCATGTGGGAGCATTTAAATTAGAAGATGCATTTACTACAGAAGAAATAGGTTTATTACCACATATGGCGCTATTATCAATAGATTTTCCGATAAAGCATTTACCAAAATATGTTATTTCTGATGAAGAAGCAGTAATGATTAAACAAGGTAAACAAATTGCTGTTAAAGAAGATGAAGAAATAACAGAAAAATTTATTCGTTTATATAAAGATAAAGAGTTTGCTGGTATAGGTCGTTATGTATTTAGCGAACATAAGATAGCACCACATAAGGTAGTATTATAAAATGAGAAATATAAGAGTATGAATGATAAGAAATTCATACTCTTTTTTCATAAAGATGATATTTATTATATGATATAATTTGATGTAGATAATAAAATATAAGGAGAATTATTTTGCAAGAAAGATTACAAAAATTTTTAGCTCGTACAGGGATTGCCTCTCGTCGTGGAGCAGAAAAATTAATTACAGATGGTAAAATTCGCGTCAATGGGGTAGTTGTTACTGAATTAGGTACGAAAGTTGACCCAGTGAAAGATAAAGTTTCTTATAATGGAAAAATGCTTAAAGTAGAAGCAAAAAAAGTTTATTATATGCTCAATAAACCAAAAGGGTATATCTCTAGTGTGAAAGATGAAAAGGGTAGAAAAACAGTTGTAGATATTTTATCTGATGTAGAAGAAAGAATTTTCCCTATTGGTCGTTTGGATTATAATACAGAAGGTTTATTATTACTCACAAATGATGGCGAATTTATGAATAAATTATTGCACCCTAAGTATGAAATTGGTAAAACTTATGTTGCAAGAATAGATGGCATTATTAATATGGAAGATTTGGATAAATTAGCAAATGGTGTGAAATTGGAAGATGGTAAGACTGCACCTGCTGATGTGTATTTAGATTCCATAAATAAAACTTTGAAAGAATCTCGTGTGGAAATCACTATTTATGAAGGTAAAAATCGTCAAGTTCGTCGTATGTTCAAGGCTTTAGGATATGAAGTTAAAGCTTTAAAACGCATAGCTTTTGCAGGTCTTACTTTGGGTAAATTAAAACGTGGAGAATATAGAAAATTAACTGAAACTGAATTATTGCGTTTGCGTAAAAAAATAGGAGATAAATAATGCGTAAAGTTATTGTTGTTGGCGGTGGTGCTGCTGGACTCATGGCGGCTGTCAGTGCTGCACAAAATGGTGCAGAAGTGATGTTGTTGGAAAAAAATAATCGCTTGGGTAAAAAATTGTTAATCACTGGTAAAGGTCGTTGTAATGTAACAAATACAGCACCATTGCAAGAGTTTGTAAAAAATATTCCTGGTAATGGTAGATTTTTATATAGCGTATTTAGCAAATTTTTTAATTGGGATATCAGAAGCTTTTTTGAAGAATTAGATGTGCCATTAAAAGAAGAACGCGGTGGACGAATTTTTCCTGTAAGTGATAAAGCCATTGATATTGTAAATGCTTTTGAAAAGATATTGCATAGATTGGCTGTACAGATAAAGTTAAATGAAAGTGTAAAATTTTTAAAAGTAGATAATAATAAAGTAACAGGTGTAATCACTGAAGAAGATAAATTATATGAAGCTGATGCTGTTATTTTAGCTACAGGTGGCTCATCTTTCCCTGGAACAGGTTCAACAGGTGATGGTTATCGCATGGCAAAACAGATTGGGCATACTATTGAAGATTTATTTCCAGCACTTGTACCTTTAGAATGTGAAGAAGATTGGGTAAAAGATTTCCAAGGTTTATCACTTCGCAATGTAAATTTAAAGGTATTAGTTGATGGTGATGTAAAAAAAGAAATGTTTGGTGAAATGTTATTCACTCATTTTGGTGTAAGTGGGCCAATCATTTTGACTTTAAGTCGTGATATTGCTAAATGGTTAAGAGAAGGAAAATTGGTAGAATTATCTTTAAATCTCAAACCTGCTTTGACAAAAGAACAGCTTGATAAACGCATTTGTAGAGATTTTGAAAAATATAGTAGAAAACAAATAAAAAATGCTTTAGGCGATTTATTGCCAAGCAAAATGATTAGTACAGTGATTGATTTAGCTTTTATTGATGAAAATAAATTTGTAAATCAAATAAGCAAGGCTGAACGTGAAAGATTGGTTGACTTATTGCAAGATATGGTGATGACTGTTACAAAGACAAGACCACTTAGCGAAGCTATTGTAACAGCTGGCGGTATTTCTACAAAAGAGATAAATCCTAAAACTATGGAGTCAAAACTAATTAAAGATTTGTATTGTGTTGGCGAAGTAGTAGATGTGGACGCTTTTACAGGTGGATATAATTTGCAAGCAGCTTTTTCTATGGGCTTTGTTGCTGGTGAAGCTAGTAGTTTAGAGTAATATTTTTTAGTAAATAGTTTTTTTGAAAAAAATTTCATGCTATACTATAAATTAGATAGGATTTATTTAATTTTATAGTAAGGTGGGATTGAAGCTCGATGAAAATATCAACTAAAGGTAGATATGCATTGCGATTGATGTTAGATATCGCATTAAATGATGCAAAAACACCGGTTCGAATAAAGGATATTGCTGAACGACAGCAGATTTCAGATAAGTATCTGGAACAAATAGTATCTAGTTTAAATAAGGCAGGATTTGTAAAAAGCTTGCGTGGACCGCAGGGCGGATATCGACTGACTAAAAAACCAGAAGAGTATACAGTAGGCATGATTTTACGTTTGATAGAGGGAAGTTTAGCCCCAGTAGCTTGCCTTGATGATGATATCAATAATTGTACACGTGCAGATAGATGTCCAACATTAATTCTTTGGGAAAAATTATATGATGCTATAAGTGAAGTTGTGGATAATATTACTTTGGCGGATTTAATTAGTTGGCAAAAAAATATGAAGTAGAGGAAAAAGATTAATTAATATGCCTACTAAGGTAAATTAATTAATCTTTTTTTGTAATTAATTTTATTGTGGAGAATAAGGAGGGTATCTTAATGTATGATGAATATATAGAAAAACAATTGGTAGAAATCAGTAAATGGGAACAGCAAAAACCCAGTGTAGTCAATACTGGCATGAATAAGATTTTTTCACCTATGAGTAAATTTACGAGAAAAGTAATTCCAGAGGTGGTAGTAGAAAAAGCAATATATCATGCTCATGATATTGGTCAAAAATTAGCAAATAAAAATGATATTTTGAAAAATGCTGGTGTAGATACTATCGAAGAATTGCGTCATAAGGATTTGGCTTTATCTGATAAGTTGGCTAGTAATGTGCATAAATGGGCGATAGGTTTTGCTGGTTCTGAAGGATTTGCTACAGGGCTTGGCGGTACAGCAACAATGGTAGCTGATGTGGGGGCTGTTATAGTTTTAGCTTTTAGAACTATTCATAAGATTGCTATGTGTTATGGATATGAAGTTAAATCAGATGAAGATAAAGAATTTGTGTTGAATATTTTATCTGTATCAGGTGCTAATGATATGAAGGAGAAAAAGGAAGCATTATTAGCATTGAAATCAGATTTTTTACAAAAGAAAATAATTGAAGAAGTTTTAATGAGCAATTTAGTCAAGAAAGTCGCTAAACAATTAGGTATTAATTTGACTAAACGTAAGTTGATGCAGATAATGCCGATTATAGGAGCAGGCATAGGTGCAGCGGTTAATGCTTCATATATAAATGATATCGCATGGACAGCTCGTCGTTCGTATCAATTAAAATGGCTTGCTGATAATGAATATATAGATGCTAATAATTTGAATAATATTTAAGGAGTTTTAATTTAATGAAACAGATGAAAGTTGGTATTGTAGGAACAGGTTTAATCGCTTCTTTGATGGCAAAAACGTTGAATGGATTAAATGATGAAAATATAAAAAATTATGCAGTAGCCTCAAGAACTTTAACTAAGGCAAAAGCATTTGCAGATGAATATAAAATAGAAAAAGCTTATGGTTCTTATATGGAATTAATTCAAGATAAAGATATTGATTTAGTCTATATTGCCGTACCACATAATGAGCATTATCGCATAGCTAAATTATGTATAGAAAATAAAAAGAATGTTTTGTGTGAAAAACCTTTTACTGTAAATGCAGAAGAAACAAAGGATTTATTAGCTTTAGCTAAGGAAAATAATGTACTTATCACAGAAGCAATTTGGACAAGATATATGCCTTCACGAAAATTAATAAATGATGTTATTGCTTCTGGCATTATAGGGCAAGTACATTCAATTCAGGCAAATTTAGGTTATCCGCTTAAAGATGTTAAACGTATGATTTCTCCAGAACTTGCTGGCGGTGCTTTACTTGATGTAGGTGTATATACAGTTAACTTTGCTTTAATGGTATTTGGCAATGATATAAAAGATATTTTTGCAAAAGCTGTGATGTCAGATAAAGGTGTAGATTTAACAGATAGTATAACAATCACTTGGAATGATGGGAAAATGGCAGTTCTTCATGCTTCTATGATGACACCAACAGATAGATGTGGTTTTATTTATGGAGAAAAAGGTTATATTTGTGTAACTAATATCAATAATCCTGAAGCGATAAAAATTTATGATGTAGAACATAATTTAATCAAAGAAGTAGAAATACCAAAACAAGTAACAGGATATGAATATGAAGTTTTAGCTTGTGCTAAAGCGATTGATAAAAATGAATTAGAATGTGAAGCAATGCCACATAAAGAAACTATTTTCGTCATGGAAATATTAGATAAAATACGCAATCAATGGAATATGAAATATCCTTTTGAAAAATAAATAAGTAGAAAAAGAAAACGCCTTATGATTAAGGCGTTTTTACATTGATAAATAATTTTAATGATAATTTAATCAAACTAGGTGAGTAAGTTTATTGAGCTTAAGATAGATAATTTGTATAATAGAGTTTAGATAGGGTATAGATTTAAGAGGTGAAAATATGATGGATAAAATTATAGATTGTCATATGCATTTTTCAGCTAAAGGGATATTTAATAAAACAGCTGAAAATATTGGTTTAAAATGTACCTTAGAAGAAGTACAAAATGAATTTAAGAAAAATAATATAGTTTTAGGTATTGGTATGGGTGTGGATATTTGTGAAGAGAATAATCTTAGTAATCCACAGATAATATATCATGGAAAAGAAAAATTTCCGCCTTTTTTAGCACAATGTTTAGGTATTAATGCGTTGGCTATTAATAAGGAAAATCTTAAAGCTACATTAGATAGTTTTAAGCAAAAATTAGAAGAAAATTCAACGGTTGGATTAAAAATTTATACAGGATATCAGCCATATTTGGCTACAGATAAGAAATATAGAGATTTTTATAAATTAGCACAGAAATATGAGGTACCAGTGGTTTTTCATATGGGCGATACAGCAAATTCAATGGGAAAATTAAAATATTCACAGCCTTTAATCATAGATGAAGTGGCTGTTGATTTCCCTAAGGTGAAATTTGTAATTGCTCATTGCGGAACTCCATGGGTGGCTGATGCAGTGGAAGTAGTAGCTAAAAATAAAAATGTATATATGGATTTATCAGGCTTAATGGAAGGCAAATTTAAAGCTAAAAAGCAGATAAAAGAATTTAAACCATATTTAAATATATTTAGGACATGGTTTAATTATTTACATGATTATCAAAAATTGATGTATGGCTCTGATTGGCCTTTAGTAGATATGAAAGAGTATATTAAAGTAATACAATCAATAATACCTAAAAAGGCTTATGATGACGTATTTTATCATAATGCTTTGAAGGTTTTTGATAGATTACCAGAATATTTAAAGAAACAGGAGAAAAAAATTTATGATTAAATTAAAGCTTTTAATGAAATCAATGTTTTTAGTTTGTGTATTGATGTTATCTATGGTAGGAGTATCTAGTGCAAGTGTATCCGTAACATCTGATAGCAAGTATTTTGATATTTCCTCAGGTTGTTTTGTACTTGAAGGAAATGTCTTAGTAAAGACTGATACAAGAACTATAGGAGCAGATAAAGCTCGTGTCAATTTAGTAACTAAAGAAGTATGGGCAAATGGCAATGTATATGTAGAAGAACCTCAAGAAGAAATTAAATTTAAAGGTGGCAGTGTCTATGCTTCTGATGAATTAAAAACAGCGATTATAAAAGGCGATGCTATTTTAGAAAGACCAGATATAACTATTCAAGCAGAAAAATGTTCTTTCAATTGGCGAACTAAAATAGCAGAATTTAGTGGATTAGTAGAAGTACATCAAGATGGTAAAACAAATGTATATGATGTAATTCAATATGATGTAATTAATAATAAAATTATTGATGCAAAATAATAAAAAATATATTTGATAAAAATAAAAGGCACTTATTAGTGCCTTTTTTTGTTAATTTAAATGTTCTTGATGATAAATTTCTAAATCCATGATAGCATCATAAACCATTTCACGAGTGATTTTGTATGGTACATGGACAATATCATTTGTGGTCATTACTTTATCTAATACAATATCGAGTTCTTCTTTAGTACTGATTTCAATATCTTTTAGACAAGTTGGTAATTTAGCTTGGCGGTTAAATGCATAAACTTTTTCAAATTCAGTTTGTTGTTTATCTAAAAGTAACATTACAAGTACGCCATAGCTTACAAGCTCGCCGTGAAGATGTTTTTCTCCTTGAGGAAGCATAGTGCAACCATAATATATAGAGTGAGCAAGACAACTATTGTAATCATTTATAACAAGCACAGAAACAAGACCTGTACTTACGATTATAGTTAATACTACTTGTTCTAAAGCTTCACTTACTTGATGATTTTTAGCAGAAGTCAAAGCTTCAAGACCATATTGCAATAGAGTATCAGAACAATTTTTGCTGATTTGTACACCTAAAGCATTTGTATGGCTCATTTCATCATTACGAGAGGAAAAGCCAGTTTCATATTGTTTGGATAAAGCATCACCGATACCAGCCCAGATATATTCATAAGGAGCTTCAGTGATTATTTTTGTATTGATAAAGCTATGTAATGGGCTTTTTTGAGGAAAATATAATTCTTTGAAGCCATGAGTTTCATCATCATAAATTACGCAAACAGCTGTTACAGGAGAGCAGTTAGAAGCTATTGTTGGAAAGGAAAAAACAGGCTTATTTTCCATATCGCAAAGAGTCTTGCAAGTGTCAATAGCACGACCACCACCTACAGCAAAAACCATATCTGCTTTTTGAAATTGAGGATTTTGGGCAAGTTTTTTTATATTAGCATAAGTAGAGTCGCCACCGTACCAGATAAAATCAATTATTTCAATATTAGAATTATGTACTCCAGCTAAAAGAGCATCTTTAGCTTTAAAAATTGCTGTTTTACCACCGATAACTACAGCTGTTTTGCCATAAGCACCACAAACTTTTGGAATTTGCTTGTAAACATCACTGCCTACACTATATGAAGGTAAAAATACTGTATTCATAAATAAAACCACCTTATAATTAAATAATATCTTTAATATTATTATTTAAAACTTTTTGTATTTACAAAGTGATTAATAGTTTATAACTAAAAAATAAAATTGTCAAGTTGTAAACTATATGATTAAAAAAATAAGTATGATATAATAATATAAAAAATTATATTAGGCGGTGATTTTATGGGTAAGGATAAGGGTTTGGAAAAATTTTTAAAAGAAGCAGAAGTTTTATTTGATGGTAATACATATAGGTTAAATATAGAAGAAAAAAATCAGATACAAGAAGCATTAGAAATGGCTTTTTGGGACGCAAAAGAAAGAAATAAACGAAAGAAAAAATAAATTATGCGAAAAAATATAAAATTAAGAGTGAAAAATTTAGTTAATAAATATCAAACAGCAGATCCATTTGCATTGGCAAAGGAATTAGATGTAAATATTTTATATGTGCCACTTCCTGAAAAGATACGTGGAATATTGGTGCGTGTTTTGCGAAAAAAGACTATTTTATTGAATGATAAATTGAATTATGAAGCTCAAAAAATTGTAATTTGTCATGAACTTGGTCATGTGCGTATGCATTGGCATGCAGGTTATTTTTTTCAACATGAAGGAATATATTATTCTCCTGCTCGTTATGAATGTGAAGCAAATGAGTTTGCTATTCATTTATTGAATTATTCTAGTGATTTTATTTATGATAAAGATTATATATTAGAAGTATTGGCTAAGGAAAATCCTAATCCATATGAAGTGCATAAAATCATCAATGCTTTGATGCAAATTGAAAGTATTTAAAAATACCAGCTAAAATGATAGCTGGTATTTTATTTATCAGATGCTTATTGAATAGATTTTCCTAAATCTTCGGCTTGTTTTAATTGCTCTGGTTTATTTAAAATATCGCCAATAATCATATTTCCTCCAGCATAGACAATGCCTAGATTTTTCCAACCTAAATGAGATATTAATCCTTCATAAAAAGCCTTAACTGGTGCAAAATTATCAGAGGTATTTCCTTCTGAAGCCATAAGTAAAATACATTCTTTTTGTGGATTTTCATAATTTGGATTTAATTCGGCTATAGCGAATAAACGATCAAAAGCACATTTTAGTTGACCTGTGATGCCCCAATAATACATAGGAGAGGCTAAGACTATGATGTCTGCTGTCTTGTATACGGGATAGATTTGCGACATATCATCTTTTTGTACACAAGGAGCGTCTTCGTTTTTACCTCCATTACAACAACCAAGACAGCCATGAATATTCATTTTTTGTAAATCAAAGCAAGTAACTTCATGACCTACAGCTTCTGCTCCTTTAGTAAAATATTTGATGAGTTCTTTTGTATTACCATTTATTCTGGGACTTCCATTTAAAATACAGATTTTTTTATGCATAAATTTACACCTCCAATGTTTATATTTATAATTATATCAGTGTAGATTATTTGCTTGAAGTACGCACATTTTTGTTAGATACTAACCAAAAGGAGAGTTTTGATGTTTAAAAATTATATTGAAAATGCCAATTTTGAAGATACAGGTTTTAGTTATACTTTATCATTAATACGAGGCAAGTATAAAATGGTTATTTTATACTGTTTAATGGAATTTAATATTGTCAGATACAATGAATTAAAAAGATATATAAAGACTATCTCACATAAAACACTTGCAGTATCTTTGAAAGAATTGGAAAAAGATGGCTTGATAATACGAAAAGAATATCCACAAATACCACCTAAAGTAGAGTATAGTTTATCAGATAGGGGAAAATCGCTCATGGAAATTTTAGATAGATTATGTGTATGGGGAGAGATACATAAAAATGATATGAAATAAAAAAGTCTAGTAAATTTACTAGACTTTTAGGTGGAAAATTATTTTTCTGCATAATATTTTCTATACATAGAAGGTGAAATAGAAAATTCTTTCTTAAAGGTACGTGAAAAGGCTAATTGGTCATCAAATCCTAATGAGGAAGCAATAATAGAAATAGAAAGCTCAGTAGTTATTAAAAGGCTACGGGCTTTTTTTAATTTTAGTTGCATTATATATTGTTTTGGTGATAAATGAAATTTTTCGTGGAATATGCGAGTTAGATAATTAGGATGAATGCCAAATTTTTTAGCAATATCCTTTAGAATTAATTTTTCTGCATAATTGACATCAAAATAAAATTTTAAATCATTAGCAAGAGATTTAGTTTGCATTTGATTTTCAGATAGATTAATATCCTCAAATAATTGTGCGAGAATGAGAAATAATAGGCTATTGGCTTTTAGATAATGAATGACATTGTTTTCTTGAAGATTAATAATTTCATCAATTAGCGTTTTATATTTTGTTATATCTAAATTGTGAATGATGTAAATATCATCAGTTTTTTTCATCATTTGATAGATATAGTTTTGAGAATTAATCCCTAAAAAACTAATCCATGTATAGCACCAAGGATTAGTAGCTGAAGCTTTGTAATAAGAAATTTTTCCCGAAGGAATTAAAAAAGCATCTCCTTGTTTTAGATTAAATGTTTGTTCATTGATATGAAGTGTGCCTTCACCACTGAGGACAAAATGGATTAATTGGTAATTTCTGTATTTGGGGCCATAACTGTAACTAGGTTTACATTTTTCATAACCAGCACTATAAAATGATAAATCTGATAAAGATTTATAGTGTATACTATGTTGAGTTTCTTTATATTCTTTCATAGATAATATTATAAAATAAAAGGTTTGTTTTTTCCATATTTTGGTAAAGAAATACTATAGAAAAATCACTGTAAATATTATTTAATATATATGTAGTTTTTAGGAAAGAAGGAAAAGAATGGGCATAGATATTAGACAAAAATTTCATTTAGAACCTGATGTAGGATTACTAAATGACCCTAATGGACTAATCCAATACAAGGGAATTTATTATGTGTTTTTTCAATGGAATAGGTTTGAAAAAAATCATACATATAAGGAGTGGGGATTATTTACTTCGAAAAATTTAATTGATTGGAGCTTCAAAGGAAGTGCTATTATACCAGATCAAGAATATGATTTTAATGGGGTATATTCAGGGAGTAGTTATGTTATAAAGGATAAATTATATATTTTTTATACAGGAAATAGGAAATATGATAATGAGCGGAAAAGCAGTCAATGTTTAGCTATTTCTAATAATGGGAGAAATTTTCTAAAAAAAGGAATAATTATAAATACAACAATAAAATATAGTGAACATTTTAGAGACCCTAAAATTTTTGCAGGTAAAAATAATGATTTCTTTTTAGTTATAGGTGCGCAAACAAAACAAACAAAATTAGGAGCAATTGCATTATATCATTCTCTTGATGGTGAAAATTGGCAATATATGGGAAGTTTGGCTATATCAAATACGTATCAAATGATAGAATGTCCTGATATGTTTCGCATGGGAGATAAATATATATTATTTTACTGTCCACAATATAGAGATAATGAAAAGGATATACCTTTAAAAAGTTTCTCTGTGTATAAAGTAATTGATTTAGATGAAACTACAGGAGAAATTGATGATAAAAATTTAGATGAAAATTATTTTATGATGGATTATGGTTTTGATTTTTACGCTCCACAGACATTTGAAGATGATAAAAAAAGACGAATTTTATGGGCGTGGATGTCTAGAATGAATGATGAGGAAGAAAAAGCTTTTGCCAAATTACAAGATAGTATACATTGTTTGACCATGCCGAGAGAGATTTTACTTGAAAAAAATAGATTATATCAAAGACCTGTGAAAGAATTATATAATTTATTGGGGCAAGATATAATTATTAAAGAATGTGATGATGACCAATTTAATATTTTAAATGATAAGCATACAGTATATTTAAAATTAGAAAATATTAAAGAAGATAAAAATATTGACTGGATTATAGAAGATGAATTTAAAATAAATTATAATTTTGAAAAAATGGAATTTTCCATTTATAGATTGAATTGGTTAACAAATAATTGGGATAAAAAATCTTGTAAATTAGAAAAAATTATTGATATGGAATTGTGGATAGACAATTCTAGTATAGAGATATTTATAAATGAAGGTGAAAAAGTATTTTCATCAAGAATATATCGTAAACATGAAAAGATATCAATAAGTGGGAATTTATGTGGTGAATTAATAGCGAAAAATATAGATAGGTAGGAGAGCAAATTATGGGAGATAAAGAATTAGCACAAAAGATTATTGAGTTAGTAGGAAATAAAGAAAATATCGTTTCAGTTAGACATTGCGCTACAAGATTGAGAATTGTTGTAAGAGATAAAGATAAAATACAAGTGAAAATGATAGAAAGCATAGAAAAGGTAAAAGGTTCATTTTTTAATTCTGGGCAATATCAAATTATATTGGGAACGGGTTTAGTAAATCGAATTTATAATGAAGTTATAAATATAATCGGCGAAAGTAATAATGCAGATGAGGTAAAATATGGCAATAGTTTCCAAAGAGCGATAAGAATGTTTTCTGATGTATTTGTGCCTATTATACCTGTATTAGTTGCTACTGGTCTTTTTATGGGTGTTCGTGGTTTACTTATGCAAGATGCTGTATTGGCTATCTTAGGAATTAATGCTGCAAATATACCAGAATCTATGTTGACTTTTTCTAAAATATTAACAGATACTGCATTTGCTTTTTTACCTGCTTTAGTTTGTTGGTCTACTTTCCGCAATTTTGGTGGTAGTCCAGTAATAGGTATGGTTTTGGGCTTGATGTTAGTAAGTCCAAGTTTACCTAGTGCTTATGATGTAGGTGCAGGTAAGATTGAGCCTTTATTATTTTTTGATTATATAAAGGTATCAGGATATCAAGGTTCAGTGTTACCAGCCTTTGTTACAGGTGTTTTAGCTGCAAAATTTGAATGTTGGGTTAGAAAACATATACCAGACGTAGTTGATTTGATTATTACACCATTTTTGACTTTATTAGTAGGCATCGTGTTAGCATTATTTGTTTTAGGTCCTATTCTTCATTGGTTAGAATTAGAATTGTTATTTTTAGTTAAGTCTATTTTATTCTTACCTTTTGGCATAGGTGGACTTTTATATGGTTGTTTTGGTCAATTATTTGGCATTTTTGGTATACATCATATTTTCAATTTCTTGGAAATCAGTATGTTAGCTCAAGATGGTTGGAATTATTTAAATCCAATAGGTACTTGTGGAAATGTGGCTCAAGCAGGCGCTGTATTAGCTGTAGCTATGAAGGCTGTTTCTAATAAAGTAAAACAGGTAGCATATCCTTCTTGTTTATCCGCTTTATTGGGTATTACTGAACCAGCTGTATTTGGGGTTAATTTAAAATTTATAAGACCTTTTGTTTGTGCAATGATTGGTGGAGGCGTTGGCGGATTTTTAGCTTCTAATTTACAATTAAAAGCTACTGGTATGTCAATTACAGGTATTCCAGGAACATTATTATATTTAAATGAACAATTACCATTTTATATTTTAGTAAATGTCATCTCTTTTGCTGTAGCTTTTACGATTACATGGTTCTTTGGCTATAATTCCAAAATGGAAACAGGAACAGAAAAAGTTGAACAAGAAGAAAATAATGCAATAAATAAAGTTGATTTAAATGAAAATAACAAAGTTGTAGAAATTGCAAGTCCATTAAAAGGCGAAGTTTTACCATTAAATGAAGTAAAAGACGAAGCATTTGCTTTTGGTATTTTAGGAAATGGCATAGCTATAAATCCTAAAGAAGGTGTTTTAGTATCACCTGTTAATGGTGTGGTAAATGCATTATTACCTACATTACATGCTATAGGCATTACAACTCAAGAAGGCGTGGAATTATTAATTCATATAGGAATGGATACTGTAAAATTAAAAGGAGAAGGTTTTAAAGCCTTTGTAAAACAAGGTGATGAAATTAAAATTGGGCAAAAATTAATAGAATTTGATATAGATTTATTAAAATCTAAAGGGTATTGCCTAGATGTTTCTATTGTTATAACAAATATGATGAATTATACAGAAGTTGTTTGTACAAAAGAAACAAATATAAATATTGGTGAAAATCTTTTATCAATAAAATAACAAAATAATAAAATATAGCAAAATAAAAAGATAGAATACTTTAGTGAATTACACTTTTGTATTCTATCTTTTTTATTTAAGTTAAAGAATAATATTAATTTTATTTAGCAAGTAGCGCCACCAACTAAATGTTTTTGTGCTTTTAAGTTTTCTTGTTTACGAGATAAGAGGTCATCTGCTAATAATTGTGCTTCTACATTAGCAAAGCCTAATCTATCAATTGTATCAGAGAAACGTTCGCCAGTGATACCTTGTTCACGGAATAAAAGAATAGCTTTTTCGACAATGGCTAAAACTTCTTCTTTAGATGTGAAGATTTTGGATAATGGTTGACCTTCTTTTACGCGTTTGCCCCAACGACCGCCGATATAAATACGATAACCATCAGTATAATTATCAAAGCAATGGAATGGGCATTTATTTACGCAAAGACCACAATGATTACAATGTTTTTCATCAATAGTTATTTTTTTGTCTATGACATTTAATGTTTTCATTGGGCATCTATTCATTGGTTGGCAAATTTTACAACCATGACATTTTGCATAATCAATTTGAGGAACGCGTTGACCGATGATACCAATATCATTTAGATTTGGTTTTACACAGTTATTAGGACAGCCCCCAACTGCGATTTTGAATTTATGAGGGAGTTTTACATCTCTATATCCTTTATAGAAACGTTGATGAATTTCTTCAGATAAAGCAAATGTATCAATTAAGCCATATTGGCAAGTAGTACCTTTACAAGAAACTACCGGGCGAACTTTTGAGCCTGTACCACCTGTTTCAAGTCCTGCATTTTGCATTAGATATTCGCGCAATGGTTCAATATTATCATATGGAACGCCTTGAATTTCCACAGTTAATCGGGAAGTCATTGTTATTTCGCCACTGCCAAATTTATCTGCTGCTTCAGCTATAACTTTGCTTTCTTGAGCTGTAATTTTACCATTTCTAGTAATTACACGACCATTGAATTTATCTTCTGTATTTTTGTCTTGAAGGAAACCTAGAGCTTTTACAGCTTTTATTTCTTCAGGTGTTAATTTAGATGTAATTTTTACTTTTACATCATTGAAGAAAAGACCACCTTCAAGGGAAAGTGTGTTTGTATAACCTAGATGTCTTAAGCGATTTTGTAAGAAATATGCACGTTTACCTTTAGCGCATACTAAAAGAAGTTTTTCGTCTTTGTCGATACCTTCTATAGGTGCATTTACTTTCGCCAAATCTACATATTTAGCATCACGAATACTAGGAGCTAAACCAGCATCAATTACACGATAATCTTTTGCTTTACCAGCTAGATATTCAGCAGGAGTGATACTGATTAATTTATTGCTTAATTTATTTTGCATAATATGAACTGTTTGTACAAATGGATGAATAGCTGTGGAGAATGGAGGAGCATAACAGAAATCCATGCATTCGCATTGTTCAATAGTAGCATCTAAGGAAATAGCTGTTACAGCGATATCTACCATTTTGTCTACAGCACCGCTTCCAAGTGCTTGGAAACCTAAGATTTTATGTGTGGATTTATCTACGATTAATTTGGTGATGAAAGAGCTTGCATCTGGATAATAATGAGCTTTGTCATCAACGACTGCCATTACAGTTTCTACATCGTAACCAGCATCACGAGCAACTTTTTCACTAAGACCTGTTCTTACACAGTTTAGTTCTGGAAGTTTTACAATACCTGTGCCTAATACGCCAGGATAATTTTTAGGTGTATTATTTAAAATTTGAGCTAAGAGTCTGCCTTCTAAGTTGGCACTAGAACCCATCGGAGACCATTGAGCAGAATGTGTCATTCTGTTGGAAACCATAGCACAATCGCCAATAGCGTAGATATCAGGTAAATTTGTTTGTAATTGTTCATTTACAAGAATAGTTCCTTTGAACATTTCCATACCTGTGTCATTTAAAAAGGCAGTATTTGGTCTGATACCAACAGATAAGATTACTAAATCTGCATTTAATTCACCAGCGGAGGTTTTGAGTGCAGAAACTTTATCATCACCTAAAACTTCTTGAGCAGCAACGCCAGTTAATACGCGAATACCATGTTTTTGTAAATGTTTTTGTACGTAATTAGCAATTTCTGGGTCAATGACATTAGGCATGATTTGTGGAGCAAAATCGATAACTGTTACATCAACTTTTTGAGCTAGAAGATTTTCAGCAACTTCAAGACCGATAAAGCCACCACCAACAATAACAGCTTTTTTTACGTGATTGATAGTAACATAATCTCTTATATTTACAGCATCATTAGGAAGGCGCAAAGAGAATACACCTTGTTTTTTTATACCTTCAATAGGTGGAGTGATAGGTGAAGCACCAGTAGCAATAATTAATTTATCATAAGCATAAGAAGCTTCTTCATTAGTGATTAAATTTTTAGCGATAACAGTATGATTATTATTATCCACAGCAATAGCTTCTACATTAGTTAAAACATTCACGCCTGTCATAGCAGCATATTTTTGTGGAGTATTAACAATTAGACTAGAGCGGTCTTCGATAAATCCTCCAATATAATATGGCAAACCGCAACCAGCATAAGAAATATCACCATCTTTAGCAATGATTGTGATATCTAAATCACGATTTTCTCGTTTTAATTTTGCAGCTGCTTTCGTTCCGGCTGCAACACCGCCGATAATTAGTATTTTCATAAGCGGATACCTCCAATAGAATATATACAATTTATTCTAAAATATAGATAGATTAAATTATATTTATTTTAGCACTTATATAAGTAAAAGTATATGAAATTATTTTAAAATTTATAAAATTTTTGTTAAAAGTAAAAGGCATAAATATTATGCCTTTATGGAGAGTAATTATTTTTATTTAATTTTGGTAATGAATTGTTCAGGTATATAATTTAATAGACGACTAGGTCTACCTGAACTAGAGAGAAATAAAGCTTTTTTGGCACGAGTGATGGCTACATAGAAAAGACGTTTTTCTTCTTCAGTAATAGAGCCATTGCGTGTGCTGAAATATGATGGAAAAATATCATCATTCATGCCAGCTAAAAATTCATAATCAAATTCTAAGCCTTTGGCTTGATGAATAGTTATAATAGGGATTTTAGGATGAGAAGAAGTAAGAGCATCTAAATCTGTATTAGATAAACTAGCATATTGTAATAATTCTTTGATGCCATTTGTTCCTCGATGTGAGTTGAGTTCTGCTTTGGCTAATCTAAATAAATTGCGAATATTTTCTAAGCGAACAGCTCCATCTTGAGTTGCATTAGCTTTATAGATATTTACTAAATTGAATTCTTTAACGATTTGAGTGATTAGATTTTCTAAAAGTAGATTGTCGTTTAAAATATTATGCAGTTTTTGGAAAATTTGAGCTACATGAATGAATTTATTTTTTTGTTTATTGATTAATTCACTGCGTTTTTTAGCTGTAGGAATAATTTTATCTTCGAGCAATTTGTGCAATAATTCCCATGTAGCAAAAACATCATCTAAAGAGTTATGATTTGATTTTGTTTCAAATTGAAAATGATTACTTAGAAATTCAAGTTTATGATTAGGCAGATTAGGATAAAAACGACGAACTAAATCTAAGGTATCAAAATTTATATTAGAGAAATCTACAGGTTTCAAGTTATGTTTTAATAGATTTTGATTGAGAATATCCATATCATAACCGCGAATATTATGACCTGTGATGATAGCATCTTGAATGAATTGACAAAATTCTTGAAGGACAAGCTTAGGATTTTCGCCATGAGTTTGTAAATATTCATCAGAAATATGATGTACTTTTTCAGAGTCGCCAACAGGTTTATCTGATTTTAGATAACGATTGAATTCCGCTATTTTTTTCCCTTTGCGGATTTTGATGGCAGATAATTGAATTATATTGTCTGCAAAAATATCTGTACCTGTACCTTCAATATCAAAAACTATGATGTCTTTGGATAAGTAAGCTGAAATCAAGTCAGAAAAAGGTTCATAGTTTGGGTTTTGGAAGTTTGCATTGATGAAGTCAGATAAACGCAATCCATTTTGAAGATATTCAGCAGAAGATATTTGTTTGATAGTGCGAATACCAATATTAGGAATTAGATTTATTAATATTCGTTGTAAGCTGAGATAATCATTAGGATTGATAAGATATTTCATAATAGATAGAACATCTTTTATTTCTTGACGTTTGAAAAAGCGGATATTATCTATTTGAATGAAATGGATAGGTTTTTCTTGATTTTTTTGATTATAGATATTGGCTAGATAATTTAGATGTAATGTTAAGTTTTGTAGATAATTGTTTTGGCGAACTAAAATAGCTATTTGCGTAGGTGTTTTTACTAAAGGTAATAAATTTACGATATTTTGAAAAATCCATTGGGCTTCGTTAGCTAGGGAGTTTGTTTGTTTTAATTCTATTTTATGACCGAGTTCACTACTTTTTGAAAGTAGATTTTTGGCATAGGAATGAAGGATAGTTTCTTTACAAAAAAGATTTATCAAGGTATTATATGCCATTTCTAAAAGTAATTTTGTAGAACGATAATTTTCATTGAAATTAATGATTAGAGGGTTATATTTTTCAGTGAAGGCAGTTAAGATTTTTTGAGGATTAGAGCCACGCCATTCATAAATAGTTTGAAATTCATCGCCACAGAGCATGATATTATTAGCAGGAAAGAGATTTTCGAGCATAGTATATTCAAAAGAACTAGTGTCTTGCATTTCATCAATCATGATATATTTGTAGCGTTTTCGCCATGATGAGCATATATTTTCGTCTTGAAATAAACGATAAGCATTGGCGATTAAATCTTTGTAATCTAAACCGTGCATTTGTTGTAAAGCCAATTCATAGTTGATGATTATATTTAAACCATCAAATTGAAAAAAATTCGTTAAATTATCATTTTGTTGTTGATTGAATGTTTTGTTAAACTTCAAATGTTGATGATAAATAGTGGTATAATCGGCTTCAATATCTTCGGTATAGATATGTTTTAAAGCTCGTTCTTGCTTTAATTGCTCAATGCAATTTACGATATATTGAATATCTAAGGCTCTAGCTTTAGGAAAATTAGCGATAGTTTGTCTGATTAGCGTTTTTTGGTCTTCATCATCAAAGATGACGAATTCTTTAAATATTGTTTGTGCTTTTTTGGCGGTAGTGGTAATCACTTGATAAGCAAAGCCATGAATGGTGCGAATGGTGATTTTATTTGCTGTTTCAAAATCTAATTGCGAAGTGATGCGATTTTTTAATTCTCGACAAGCTTTATTAGTGAAAGTTAAGCAGAGAATTTCATCAGCATTGGCACGATTTTTATTTAAAATATTAGCTACACGATAAGAAAGTACATTTGTCTTGCCTGTGCCAGCTCCTGCACTTAAGAGTATATTTTGATTTAATTCATTGATTACTTGTTGTTGTTTTTTATTGAAAGTAATAGACATGATAGACTCCTGATAAATTTATGTATATTTGTAGTTTAACATAAATAAAACCTCTTAGCATAATAATACTAAGAGGTTTTTAATTACATAGTTAAATTTCTATAATATGAAGTGATAAAGATACTAAATCCAATGATACCGGAAATAGAACCTATATACCAATAATATTTTATTTTACTAAGTGTAGTCAATGAAGATAATAAAATACCTATCTGCAAAAAGATTAAAGCATTACCAAAGTTAGTAGAAATCTCTTTTGTCAATAAATGACGTTGTTCCGCTTCTTGAGCTTTAGCGGTCAATGTGATTTCTTCTTGCTTATATTGAGCAATTTCTTGTTCATAGATAGCTTTTTTAGCTAAAAGTTCAGTTTTTAAAGCATTATCTGTATCTTTGAGTTTAGCAAGTTCAATTTCAATAGTATAAAGTTCAGTTTCTAAAGTTGTTTTCTTAATCGTTTTTGCTTGGTAGTTTGACCAGTGGTTAAAAGCTTCATTTTGGGTAGTTACCACCTGGTTGCCTAGACTTGCAGCTTTGAAAGAAGCTAGTGTGCCAACAACGGCTAAAATCAAGGTTGTAATTGCTACTAATAATTTTAAAGTTTTTGACCATGGCTTGTGGATAACTTCTTGTTTATATTCTGTTATAAAGTTATCATCTTCATCATTTAAATTAGTTTGTTGTTTCCTATCGGGGTCCATAAATCATCTCTTTCTTTTGTTTATAAATTTAATACATAGTTAATTATAACTTAAAACGATAAGAAATAGCAATGTTTTTATTTGTTTATAATTTAATTTTAATTTATTTACTTAATAATTTTTTTTCGGCAGGAATAATGATTTCTTCATAACGGTCTACTTTTTTATTTAAACGTTCTATTACTATATTCATAGCATCAATTTGTTTTTGTAAGCGGTCGCGTTGTTCAATTAAGATATCTTTGCGAGCTTCTGCTGTGTTTTCTTGATAAAAGAGGTGAACATAATCAATCAATGCTTCGATTTGAACGCCGATACAACTTTTTATAATACATTTAAAATTAGCGTAAAATTATACGTATTTTAAGAACTGGTTTAGTATATGCATTAGAACGTTTATTATCTAATCTTTCTACAAATATTTTTTCTACGACGGAATGTATGATTTCTTTCTTTTGCTCTCTATTAGGATTTTTTATTTTATGGAATATATCATATAGATTATTTATAGAAAAGCTTTTTTTACTTCTATTTGTGGATTGTAAATTGCTTATTTTTTTATCTAAGTCATTTATTTTATTGTTTAAATCATTTATCTTATTATCAGCTATTTCTTGGTCTATCTTGCCATCAGCAAACCATTCAACAATTTTATTTTTGTTTTTTGATAATTTATTTCTATCTTCGATTAGTTTATCTAGAAGATTATAAACATTATCTTTGAGTTGTGTTTCTTTTAAATATTTTTCAAGTGTTTCTTTAGAATAAAAAATATTTAATAATGTTTCCCAAACAGAATCTTCAAGAGCATAAATTGGAACTTGTCTGTTAGGACATTTTTTATCAGAACCAAACCAATTTAAAATATTAGTCCTACATTTAAAATAAAAATTATATTTTTCTTCATTTTCTTTTATTTTTCCTATTTTGGGAGTTTGTTTTATATTCATTATTTGACCACATTTTTCACAATAAACTAATCCTTGTAAAATCCAAGTGCGTTGTGTTCTTCTAGGATTAGTACTTTTTCTATTCATTATATTATTAGCTTTATCCCACGTTTCTCTAGAAATTATGCTAGGAACAGGAACACTAATCCATTCTTCTGGTGGTCGTTTGGTTTTCTTCATATTGTTTAGACTTATTTTCTCAAATTTATATATCATGGTATGGCGTATACCAGCATAGGTTTCATCTTTTAGCATAGTTCGAATAGTAGATTCGAACCAAATATTGTCTTTATTAATTATTTTTCTGTTTATTTTTGGTTGTGGTGCAGGTATTTTTTCTGTATTTAATTTTTTTGATATGCGAAATGCACTTAAATTATCTTCAGTAAACCATTTAAATATTTTTCGTATAACGATAGCTTCATCTTCTTTTATATCTAAATTTTGTTTTTCATCATTAAATATATAACCATATTTAGTTATTTTATCTAATTTACCTTGTTTTCTTTTTTCTATTTTACCTCTAATAGAACGTTCTTTTCTTAAAGCATTGTCAAACTGTGCTATACTACCCATTATTTGCATGGTTAGTACATCTTGTGGATTTGCTCCGTATTGAGCTCCATCGGTGGATATTATTTTTATATTTTTTTGTTGCAAAATTTTTATTATATAAGCTAATCCCATACTATCTCTGGATAAGCGATCTAATTTATATATTATAAGAGCATCATAAGATTCTTTTTCTGTTTTTATGTCATTTAGCATTCTTTGTAATTCTGGTCTGTCTAAAAATGCTCCTGATTTTCCTTTATCTACATATTCATTTATTGTTATAGCACCTAAATCGTGAGCTTTTTTTCGGCAATCTACAAGCTGGGAATCTATACTGTATCCTTGTTCAGCTTGATGCATAGTAGAAACTCTTACATATATGGCTACATTTCTCATGATTTTCCTCCTAAAAAAGAGGTAATAGAATAAACTATTACCTCTTTTTGCATTTTATTTATTGTATATTATTGATTTTAATTTCATTCATTAAAGCAACCTGCAGAACTTTAGAAAAATTTATGCTTCTACGTTTTGCTTCATCGTTTAACCATTGAGGAATAGTAAGCGTCTTTTTTACAGATTTAGTAAAATGTTGGCGAGCATATTCTGCTACATCAACAGAAACTAAATTTACAAAAGCTTCAATGTAATCACTATCTTCGTCATCTTCGCAATGTATGTCTATTTTATCTATAGGTGTTGGTGTAGGAAAATTATTACCATCTAATTGTTCTGAATATAGATATCCTGCTAAACAATCTACAGCCATAGACATAGCTTCGTCTAAATCACTTCCACATGTAGCTAGATGATTTAAGTCTGGGAAAATAACAGAATATTCACCAGTTTTTTCTTTTTGAAAAATTGCTGGATAAATGCTAAGCATAAGGCTCACCTTCTTTATTTATTTTGGAGGGAGAGCAAGGCTATTTAAGCCCTGCTTGCTTTAGAATGGATTTTACAACTCCAGGAGTTAAGTCTTTTTTACCGTGATTAGGTATAGTCACTTTTCCTAATTTCAAAGGATGCACATATTGATTATGTGAACCTTGAATAGATTTTAAAACCCACCCATCGGCTTTTATGATTTTCTCCATTTGTTTGAAATTCATATAAGCCCCTCCTTAATAAATACTATATCATAAAACACGTATAAAGTAAATACGTATATTATATATATGTATTAAAAGAAAAAGGACTGATATCAGTCCTTTAAACATTGTTCTAATTTAGATATAATATTATTTTTTTCTTTTATTTTTTCAAGACTTTTTACTATTTTTCTGGATGTATCTTCAATGTCCATTACATAACCACTAGCATTTTTACCATTTAAATAATCATTTAATACATCTAAACGAATAGATAAATGTTCACGATTTTGTTTTATGGTATTTTTTCATATTCTATTTCTGATTTTAGTATTTGTATAATGTTTTCGATGTTCATTTTAATCACTCTTGTCTTTTAAATAATATTAAGAGAAGTAAATGCAACAATTTCGCCATTCTCATTTTTTATTGCGTTACTAGCTACTAGTAAATCATCTCTTTCTGGTAGCTGTTGTGCCACTATTACTGGCACAATGTAAAATATATTTTCTTCTGGTTTGGGTACATTTCCAACTTCGGTATAAATTCTTTTTCCAATATCAAATAAACATCCATCTACACAAGCTTCGTCAAGAATATTATCTTGTTGTTTTACAAAAGCAACTGTACCACTTTTAGGAAATGTAATGGTTGTATGGTTTTTACCATAAATAGTAATATCTTTGTCTGTTAAATTAATAAATTGTGCATCTTTGACCATAATTTTATGCTCCTTATTTTTATTGAGCAAATCACGACCAATTTTATTATCTTTTTTTATTAAATTGATGACAGGTTTTATAATTTCCCATTCTTCATCAAAAACACGAATACTTTTATTCTTTCGTATTTCAACTTGTTTGGGTCTACCAGCACCTTTTCTAATTCCGCCCCAAGACATATATATCACTTTTCCTTTCTTTTTTGTTGTGTTATTATTTTATATTGGGTTTATATTGTTTTTTTTTATTTGGGGCGGTTAGAAATAACCGTCTATTTTTTTGCTCAATCATATTATAACATATATTTTGAAAAAAGTAATACTTTAATCAAATAAATTTGAAGAATATATTCTCATATCTTAAAATATAATTAGTATATATTTTTAGGTGGTGTTTATATTATGGTAGAAGGTAATTTTAAAGAAAAGTGGTATCTAAGTAATATAACAATAGGATTAGTATTATTTATTTGTTCAATGGTACCATTTGCGTCTATTTTAGGTATTCCATTGGTTGTTTTAAAATCATATAAATATAGGAATTATATTAAAAACATCAATGAACAGTCTTCTCAAAAAGAAATAGAAATAAATAAGAAATTAAATGATTACAAAAGTGAAAATGAACAAAGTTTAAAGAAAATCAATGAACTTGTATTGAGTTTGAATAATGCTAATGGAGAAATACATAGATTAAAAGGATTAATATCACCAGATGCTAAAAAAGTCGAAAGCCTTAAATTACAGATTGAAAAATTAGAAAGTAAAGCTAATCTTTTAAAAGAAGCAGTTAATAAAATAGAAGAAACAAAAAAAGAATTAGAATTAAGTAAAAAGGCTATAGAAAAAAGCAAAAAAGAAAGTATACTTAAGGTAAAACAAGAAATTCGTGAATTTACTAAGATTGAACGTGCTAAATCTGAGATGGAATTGCAAAAACTTAGAGATGAATGTGAAAAACTTGAACAAAAAATTGAAGAAAATACAATAGAACTTATTGAATTAGATGATGAAGTTTTATTACAAAGTTTTTCGTTATATAAACCACAATATGATTTTGTAAATTCAGCACAATATAAATATAAACTAGATGATATCCGTGAAGACCAAAAAAATATGATAAGACAAGACCAAGCTGTGTTGGGTGATACTAATTGGACTGTAAATAATGATGCTCGAAAAGGGAAAAAAATGGTAAATGATACAAAGAAGCTTCTATTAAGAGCATTTAATAGTGAATGTGAATATGTTATAAGTAAAGTTCGTTATAATAATTTTGATACTTGCTTAAAACGAATAAAGAAAGCATCTGAAACAATATCTAAGCTTGGTGTGGTAATGAACATATCAATTCATAACAGATATTATGAATTAAAGGTACAGGAATTAAGATTAGCATTGGAATATCAGCAAATGAAACAGCGTGAAAAAGAAGAGCAACAAGAATTAAGAGCAAGAATGCGTGAAGAAGCAAGAATTCAAAGAGAAATTGAGGCAGAACGAAAAAAAGCAGAGAAAGAAAAGCAACATTATTTAAATGCTCTAAAAGAAGCACAGAAACAATTAGCTGAATGTACAGATGAAGCACAAAGAAATGCTTTGGCTGAAAAATTAGATGAAATGCAAATTCAAGTTTCAAAAATTGATAAAAATTTGGCGGATATTGATTATAGAGAAGCTAACCAAAGAGTCGGATATGTATATGTTATTTCTAATATAGGTTCATTTGGAGAAAATATTTATAAAATTGGTATGACACGCAGATTGAATCCTCAAGAACGAGTTGATGAACTGGGTAATGCTTCTGTTCCATTTAATTTTGATGTTCATGCTATGATTTTTAGCAAAGATGCACCAGCATTAGAAAATGCTTTACATCATGCTTTTGATGATAGAAAAGTTAATATGGTAAATAAACGTAGAGAATTTTTTAATGTATCTCTTGATGAAATTGAAAAAGTAGTTAAAGAAAACTTTGATGGCAGTGTAGAATTTGAAAAAACTGCATTAGCTGAACAATATAGGGAAAGTTTAAAAATAAAAAAAGAATTAGCGTGTATTGCATAGGATAGGTGTGAAGATTATGGCTAGAAGAAGTAGTAATGGTTTTTCAGGTTTATTAACATGTTTAATTATAGCTACTATTATTGGAAGTATAATAACTTATTGGTATATAATCATTCCTGCAATTTTAATATTGGTTGTTTTGATATTTTTGGGAAAATCAAAAGGAAAAACAACATCAACTGTAAAAAAAGCTCATTCTAATAAGCCTGTAAATGAATTTAAACGTATAGAAAAATAGTTAATTATAAAAGACCTCTAAACAGAGGTCTTTTTGTATATTTATGTATAAAATCAAATGTGGTTTGGAAATATTATATTTAAAGCCATTTTAAGCGTTTTTTATTTACTGTATATAAAATTATACTTAAAACATAAAAAATACGCTTAAAAACGATTTTAGGGCTATTAAAATGAATTTTAGAATAATAGACATGGTATGTATTTCCTTTTTAAACAAAGTTTATGGTTTAAATATGCTTTAATCATCAAAATTGTTATTGTTTTTTTAGGGGAATATAGGGGTTATATATAATATATTCTCTAGTTAATTATATATTAAGTTAATTAGGGTGCAAAATTTGCACTTCTAGAAATAAAACTAGAGGCTACTTCCATTAGTTGGAAATAGCCTCTTTTTTAATGCTTTGTTTGATTTTTTATCACCCATTTATACCAGTGGAAACTTCTAATATTTTCCCTTTTTCTTCGGCATCTAATTGTTTGCTAAGTATTTTTAATTTTTCTTCTCTAGTAAGTTTACCATCTTGTATATTTATACTGTTTATAGAATTATTATGCTGAATAATATTAGCAATATTTAAAATATGTTTTAAGATGCCTGCACGTTCTTCAGATGATAAATTTAGACAATAATCTGCAATTTGAGCTTCTACAGGGGAAAGATTATATTTTTTAGTCAATTGCTCTAGAAAATTATCCTCTTTTTCAATTATCATTTTTCCTTCGTTTGTACGAAGCCAATTTATATTTATTTCTGGAAATGCTAGATTGATAGATAATATTAATCTTTCACTTATAGGTCTATCACCTGTTTCTATTTGGCTATATCCTGAGCGACTCATTCCAATTTTTTTAGCAAAATCTTTTTGATTTAATCCCTTATGAATACGTATCTCTTTTAATCTGTTAGCCATGAAAATATCGTTTTCTTTATTAGACATATTCCTGCCTCCTTATTTTTAATATAAATAAATAATATCATTATAAATGCCCCAGTGCAACATTTTTGTTAAAAATATATTGACATTATGCCCTTAAGAGGCTATAATGTGTCATGTAAGGTAAAAAAAAGCCCCACAGCGGAATGAGGTGAGAAAAATGACAGATAGTAAAAATAAAACAGAATTAGAAATTATGGAAATTATAAATGCTATTAGAAATAGCGGAAATACAGAATTAATACAAATAGCAACATTAAGTTATCTCAAAGGATTAGAAGATGGAGTAAGAATAGAACAAACAAGAAAAATTGCTTAAATCAAAGAAAGGATTTTGAAAATGATAAAACTTGGTAAAGCTGAAGCATTGAATTATTTAGAAAAAGGATATGTAGTAATAATTAGAAATAAAGATTTTGAAGATTATCCTGTAATAAAACAAGGCGAATATCTTTGTAGATATGATGATCCAATTGAAGGTGAATTAATAAATGAAATGCTTCAAGAAAACGATGAGTTTTATTATGATAAAGTCCTTGATGATGAGTACTATGAAATGCAAGTAATATAAAAAATGGTCGGTAGAAATACCGACCATAAAAGAAATAAAGGAGAAAAATAAAATGAATGCTCAACATAAAGATGTAACTTTAAAAATTGTAGAAGTGTTATCAAAAAATAATGTTATATTGTCAGATATAGATACTATTTTTTCTTTAGTAAAAGATGTTATACAAAAAACTACTACTGTATGTGATTTATATAAAAAAGAATAATCACAATACTAATTTAGCAGAAGAAAGTATAGCTTGAGCTTTAGATAGCATAATGTCTGGTTTAATATTTATAGAATATAAATTATCTTTATTAGACATAAGTTCTGGAGATAAATAAACTTTTGGTAAATATAAACATTGACAAATAATATTTAATAATGATTGAGTTTCTATTAATAGAGAATGTGCTTGAGAGTCAAAAAATTCATTTGTGAATGTTAACATATAATCATTATTTATAGTTTCAATATAATCTTTAATGAAATTTTTTGGCTCAATTTCTTTTGTAGATAAATAATATAAAGTTAATTGTTTATATAAGTTTATATTATTAAAATCTGTGTCTGGAGATATTTGATTGAGTTCATTTAGATTAGAATTAATAATATTTAAATGTTGCTCTAATTCTTCAATTTGTTTTTTTAAGGAAAATTTTTCAAGCATAACATTATCCTCCAAAAGAATATTAATAATAAAATTATAACATATACGATTAAAAGATAGGAAAAATAATGATAATAACTTTTATAGAAGAAAATACCTTCTTGCAAGAAGGTCATAAAATTGTGGCAGATAAGCCTTATTTTAAGGATTTAATAAATAAAGTAATAGGCTCACCTAGAGCTTATTACTTTATAAAAGATAAAACATCTGATGTGGTAATTTCTCTAAGGAAAGACCAGATGCAGGTTTTAAAAATGATTGAAATTATTATCTCCACAAATATAGATGATAAAAAAATCAAAAAATATATAAAGCAATTATAAAAAGTGGCTAGTATATAGCACTAGCCCTGCGACAAAAAATAATTCACTCCATAAAAATTTAAATTTCAATAATGTAGTCGTAGGGCGAGTGGTATGTATTAACCATATCTAAATTAATTATATATGAACAGAGGTGTAATACTATGAATAAAGATAAAATTAATGATGTTGTAAATCTTCTAGTTGGATTGCAACAATATGAATGGATACGTATTAAAAATATCATTGATAAAGAATTTCAAAAAAAAGCCGTCAAGCAGACACTTGACGGAGAAGATTTAAAAAAATCATTAGAAAAAGAATTTATTTTGTAACAACTTAATAAGATGATTATAACATAACCTGGTGTGTAGCACTTGCCTCGCAATATAATATGTAATTTAAAATACTCCGCCCAAGACATTTAATTTATAAGATATATTGCGAGGTGAATGGTACACACTAGAAAATATAGACACGAAAGCTTGGCGGTGGGTTTCGATTAAACCGCCCATAAAAATTTATAGCTTATATATGTGGGTAGCAACCACAAATATATATTGGTTTAATAAAATGAGGTGGAAGATAAGAAATGAAATTATTATCATTAAGTCTTCAGAATTTTAGAGGGATAAAATCCTTAAATATAAATTTTGAGGGTAAAAGTGCAAATATTTATGGTGCAAATGGAATAGGGAAAACAACAATTGCAAACTCTATTAGTTATTTGTTAACAGGACAACCGCTAACAAACGAAAAAGATTTTTCGCCTAAAACAAGTGATACTCATAACTTGCATCATATTGTAAATGGTGTATTTGAATTAGATAATGGAGAACAAATATCATTATCTAAAGATTATTATGAGGTATATCGTCAAAAGAAAGGAGAATTAGCAGAAAAATTAAGTGGTCATACTACAGACCATTATATAAATGGTGTTCCTGCAAAAGAAAAAGAATATATATCTACTTTAGAAAAAATCTGTGGCGGTGATGTTAATAAAACAAAAGTATTAATGTTAGTAGGATATTTTGCAGAAGTATTATCTACTACAGATAAAAGAAAACTTTTATTTGAAGTATGTGATAAAGGTCTTTCTGATGAAACAATTATTAATAAAAATGTTTCTTTAATGCCATTAAATGAATACTTAATTATTCCAGGAACGAATAATAAATATTTAATTGATGAGTACAAAAAAATAGCAGTAAATCAACGTCGTGAAATAAACAAGAAATTAGAGTCTATACCAGAGCGTATAGATGAATTAGAACTATCATTAAAAAATGATTTACCAACAAAAGACAACCTCAATATTTCTATTAAAAATATTGAGACAGAAAGAGAGGTTAAACAAAAAGAACTAGATATTTTACTAAGTGATAGTAAAGCTCTTGAATTAAGTATAGATAAAAAAATATCTGTATTAGAAAATCACTATCAAGAAAGTAAGGCAAACTATATAGAAAATAATAATAAAGATAATGAAGAAATATATAAAGCAATAAATGCTCTTAATAATAAAAAAGCAGAATTAGTACAAACATCAATGGAATATAAAAATAATATATACTCTCTTGATCTGAAAATTAATGAATGTATTAGTAATCGTCAACGATTATTAGATGAATATGATAAAGTTAAAGCTAATACTTTTAATGAAAAATGGGATGAAAACAACGAGCTTTGTAGTCTATGTGGTCAAAAATTGCCTTTAGATAAAATTGAACATTTAAAAATAGAGTTTGAAAAGAGAAGAGAAGAACATAATAAAGCCAATTCAATAGCTAAAGAAAAAATAAATAAAGAAGGGCAACAGTTTAGTAAGGCAATAATTGATGGGTTAAATAAACAAAAAACAGAATACTCTAACAAATTAGATGCTATAAATACAGAGATTTCCGATATAAATAATAAGATTAATTTAGCAAAAGATAGTGTTTTAAAACCTAAACCTTTTGAAGAAACAACTATAGCAGAAAGTATTAAAAATAGGATTGAACGATTAAATCGTGATAAAGAAAACATTGATACAAATGAAGCTTTACAATCCATTAATAAAGAGATTTACGAACTTGATAAGAAACTACAAGATTTAAAAGAACAGTTAATAAAAATTAATGTAGATGAGAAAACTAGAAGTCGTATAAATGAATTAACTAATGAGCGAAAAAATAAAGCTCGTGAACTTGAATATATAGATAAAGGAATTTATTTGTGTGATGAGTTTTCAAAAATTAAAGCTCGTATGATTACAGATAATATAAACAAAAACTTCAAAACAATTAAATTTGCTTTATTCAAAGAACAAGTAAATGGCGGATTCAAAGAAATTTGTGAACCGTTAATTAAGAATAAAGCTGGTCAATGGGTTGAATATAAATCAGCAAATACTGCTTCACAGGTAAATGCTAATTTAGAGATTATAGATGTACTAAGTAATTTCTATAATTTAAAACTTCCTGTAATTGTTGATAGAGCAGAAAGTATTAGTAACATAGAAAAGATATCGTCTCAGCAGATTAATTTAATAGTATCTGCAGAAGATAAAGAATTTAGAATTGAACAGGAGTAATTAACTATGGCAGACATAAAGGCGCTTCAAAGTCAAAAGAATGAATTAACTATTAGTGAAAGATTTGCAAATAAAGTACTTAAAGAATTAAGTAGTAATATGCATCTTAATTTGGAAACATCATATTATCAAAAACAGTTAATACAAGGCTACTATTTAGGTATTGATAAAGCTCTAAAAAAAGCTGAAGAAGATAGATTAAGACGAAATCTTAGTAATAAAGATCCTAAATATAATAATAACCTAGCTTATACATGGAATAATGTTGATTGGGAAAGCTTAGCAGTGGATATTATCTACTATGCAAGAGTTGGACTGGATATGAATATACCAAATCATTTACATCCTATTCCTTTTAAAAATAATAGGACTAATAAATATGAAATAGCCTTAATAGAAGGCTATAACGGCATAAAATACATGGCTGAAAATTATGCTCTTGATAAACCATTAAATGTAATAATTGATTTAGTATATAGCAATGATAATTTTATACCAATAAAAAAAGGTATAAGCCAGAATTTTGAAAGTTATGAGTTTACAATTTCTAATCCATTTGATAGAGGTGAAGTAATTGGTGGTTTTGGATATATTGAATATAGTGATAAGACAAAAAATAAATTAATAATGATGCCTAAAAAAGATATTGATAAGAGAAAACCTAAATTTGCTAGTGCTAATTTTTGGGGCGGTGAAGTAACTGATAAAAAAAGTGGTAAAAAAGTATCTGAAGACGGCTGGTATGAAGAAATGTGTAGAAAAACACTAATAAGAGAAGTGTATGGTCAAAAACATATACCACTAGATCCTAGAAGAATTGATTTAGAATATAGAAAACATCGTCAACAGGAATTGAGTATAAAAGTTGCAGAAAATGATGTTCAAAAAGAAAAAGACATCACAGAAACAACGGATATGGATTATATGGTAGAAAGCACATCACAATTAGAGCAAGAAGAAAATAAGAATGAATATAATGTTTTAAAAGAGGCTACTCCTGTTGAAGCTGAAGTAGTAACACCCAATACATCTAATATAAAAGAAGAAACAGTGGTTCAGAAAAATGAAACATTGTTTGATGAACCAACGTTTTAATGAATATAAAAGTAATTGCTTCTGGTAGTAGTGGTAATTGTTATTTAATAAGTGATGATAAAACTTCGCTACTACTGGATGCAGGCATTTCATTTAAACAAATTCAAATAGGCACAAATTTTAATATAAGTAACATTGGTGGGTGTTTTGTTACGCATAGACATATTGATCATGCTAAATCAATAAAAGATTTAAATAAAAGAGGTGTGCCTATTTTTGGACCAAAAGATGTAGCAGAAATTTATCCAATAAAGATAATTAAGCCATTCATAAAGCTTAAAATTGGCACATTTGAAATAGTGCCATTCCCATTGAAACACGATGTCGAGTGTTATGGATATCAAATTATGAATAAAGATAATAAGTTGGTTTATATAACAGATACAGCTTATGCTAAATATAAATTTAGTAATCTTACTCATATTATGATAGAAGCTAATTATGATAGAAATATTATTAGGAATAATACATTTAATGATGTAGTTAATGGGAAATTAGCTAATAGAATAATATCTTCCCATATGAGTTTAGATACAGTTAAAGAGTTTTTATCGGAAAATGATTTAAATAAGGTTCAACAAATATATTTATTGCATCTAAGTGATAATAATAGTGATACTGCTCTATTTAAAGATGCTATTCAAAGACAGACAGGTGCGGAGGTATATGTTTTTTAATGGAAATAGCTCAAGGAGTTATAAAAGAGTTTAATGAAAGTGGAAAGGCAATAATTGTTGCGGATATTCCAGACTTTAATAGAGCCTTACTTAGAAAGTATAAGAATGTGCTTATTGGGTTTTCAGATGGTCGTAAAATATCGGCTAAACAAATGCGAAAAATATATATTTTGCTTAAGTATATAGCTGAATGGATTGGAGACACAGAAGAAAATACAAAAGCACTCATGAAAATACAATTTAATATGCAAATTCAATCAGTAGGAAAACATATCATTTCTTTTAGAGATTGTGACATGACTACTGCTAGAGAGTTTATTACTTTACTGATAAATTTCATGATTGAAAATGAAATTTACTCTGGTGAGCCACTATATTTATTGAATGATGATATAGAGAAATATATATATGCTTGTTTAATAAATAAAAAATGTTGTGTATGTGGCAATCATGCTCAATTACATCATGTTGAACGTGTTGGCATGGGCAGAAATAGAGATAGTATTTATCAAGTTGGTATGGCGGTACTTCCATTATGTGCTGTTCATCACGATGAATGTCATAAAATGTCGCAATATCAATTTAATAAAAAATATCATCTTGAACCATTAAAAATATCTGATAAAGATAAGAATATGTTTATCAAAAAATACGGATTAAGTAAGAAAAATTTTGAAGGTGGTGATGCTTAACTAAATTTAATGTTGATAATTAATGACCGAAAGGACAATCATCTTAACACTAGGTGCTACAACGGTCAGTAGCACCACAACATTAAATATGGAGGGCATTATGGATAGAATAAAAATAGCAGATATTGATAATGAGCGATATTATCAAGTACCCGTAGCATTTTTTACTAATCCTTATTATAAGGATTTATCAAATGATTCTAAAATGGCATATGCTATTTTGAAAAATAGATTGATATTATCTATTAAAAATAATTGGTTGGATAATGATGGGGCAGTATATATTTTTTATACTTGGGATAAGTTATCTGAAGTTATGAATATATCTAGACGTAAAATTGCAGATACTATAAATCAATTAAAAGAACATAATCTTATAGATGTAGTAAGACAAGGTAGAGGATTACCTGCAAAAATATATGTAAAAAAACTAAAGCCTAATACAAATGCATCAAGAAATGATTTTATAGAGTCTAATAATGAACAAGAAGATGAAATAAAAGAGGAAAAACAGGTTAAAGAAAAATCGAAAACAGAAAATAAACAACAAGAGTATTTTTCAATATTCTGGGCTTCATATCCTAAAAAAGTTGGTAAAGGTGCAGCAGAAAAAAGCTGGAAAAAAATAAAACCAACTAAAGATTTGTTAGAAAAAATGTTAAATGCTATAGAAACTGCTAAACAGTCTATGCAGTGGAACAAGGATAATGGTCAATATATTCCTAATCCAGCAACATGGCTAAATCAAAAACGTTGGGAGGATGAGATTATCATAGACAATAAATACAGTAATAAATCTAAAAATTCAAATAATACGCCAAGTGCAATGACTACGGCACAAAAAGCTTTAGATTTATTAGAACAAATGGGTTGATAATAGTGAATTCAAAACTACATCAAGCAGAAATAATAAAATTATTAACACCATATCTGTCATTATTTCCACATAGTAAAGTAGATAGCTTGGGATTAGTTATTTATGCTAAATCTTTAACAGAATTATCTTTAGCTCAAATAGAGGTGGCAATGTTGAAGCTTATTAGAAAGGTAGATTTCTTCCCTACTGTTCATCAAATTTTTGAAGAAGCTAAAAATATAGATGAACTTGTAAATGAAAAAAGTTTACCTACTGCAGAAGAAGCATGGGGCGAAGCTATGGAGCAGGTCCGTAAAAATCACATCTATAAAGAATGGCAATATAGTTGTGATGAAGTTAAAGAAGCTGTAAAACTTTTCGGAATTACTGAATTGTGTAGTTTAAAAAGTGAAGAAGTTGGAATAGCTAGAGCTCAGTTTACAAAGTTTTACAATAGTGTTGTAAAACGTAATGAGGATAAAATTTTAAATGGTCAGATTTTGGCTAGTTTACCTGAAAAAACTTTAAAAGATTTAAAGGAAAGGAAACAAAGCTCACTTATACAAGTAAAAGATATATTAAAGAGCTTAAAAAATAAGAAATGATATTTTATACAGTTATAAGATTCAATTTATATAGAAATGGATCAGTAAGAAAATATCAAAGACTGTATAAAACTCCAAGAAAATTTAAAACAAAAGAAAAAGCTGTAAGGTATGCCAATGAATTATTTAAGAATAAAAACTGTTTGTGTATACAAGTGGATCTAAATGATGAATTTGGTGTAATTGAAACAGTTTTTGAAAAAACCAGATGATCCAGGAGGCATTAAAGATGGCTACATTAAGATTTGAGAAAGATGGTAATATCATTGAAATAGAAAATTATAGGGAAGAAATAAAAGAAAAATTTAATAGATTACTTGTTGAAACAAGTGAGGAGAGTAGATTTTATGACGAAGGCACAAGCTATACAATTGATGATAAAGGGCAAAAAGCTAGTTAGTACAGATGTAGGATTTCATTATTTTTATATTCAATATAAAAATGATAAGTTCGTTGATAGTTTAGGAAACGAGGTTAATATTAACGTCTTAAATGGCGTGTGGAGTATATATGAACCTAATTTGGTAGATAAATTTATAAATAAATTGTGGGGAATTTGAGTGTTTAATAGGAAATACTTTGCTTATGAAATAGAAAATATGGAAAAAGAATTAATAGCAGATACTAAACATTATGTATTATTTGGAGGAATTGTTCTTTTAGCAATAATTTTAATGAGTGTTGTTGTTTTGTATGACTAAATCAATATTAACAGAAGAACAAAAAGCTTATTTATTGAGAATTGCTCCAAATAGATTTAATAAAGAAATAACTTTATTGATAAATAATAAATTTAAGACTAATTTTACAGAAAACCAGATAAAACATTACAAAAAACATAATAAAATTAAGTCCTTTAACGATGATAAGTTAAAGGAAATAAAATCAATACAGGTGGCAAAATATAGAAAAGTTTTGCCGATAGGAAGTGAGACTGTTTGGAGTGATGGATTTATATGGATAAAAGTAAAAGCTGATCCAGCTAAATGGAGATTAAAACACCACGTTATTTGGGAAGAATTTCATAAAAGGGAAATACCCCAAAATTATGTTGTTATATTTTTGGATGGCAATAAAAGAAATTTTGATATAAAAAACTTAGAACTACTATCAAAAGAAGAATATTGTTATTTAAATAACAAACACATAATTTTTAAAAACTCGGAATTAACAAAGAGCTATTGTATTTTATGTAAATTGATGTCTTTAAGAAAGAAAAGGAAGATATAAAAAATGAATAATAATTTGGATACTTTAAATCAAGTATTATTTGAACAATTAAATCGGTTATCTGATAGAAATTTGAAATCAGATAAATTAAGAAAAGAAATAGAAAGGACTACATGTATAGAAAAGATATCTAAGCAGATAATAGAAAGTGGTTATCTAAGGCTAAAAGCTCTGCAAATAAGAGACGATAGTCTTAGAGCTGATACAGATATGCCGAAAATGTTTTCGTTAGATGAGGAGATAAACCATGAAAATAAAAAGTAAATTTTTAAATTTTATAAAATATCTATTGAAAAAAATAAATAATATAAAATCTGGTACCACAGATAATGAAAATAGTAATGAAAATAATATTATGGTTTCATGCAATAAAAATATAGGAATTAATAATGAAAAGATATCTCAAAATAATAGATTAAGATTTAATAATAGAAGATGTAATATCGGAAAAATGTTACTTCGACCAATTAATCTAAAAAAAGGTGAAAAAATGAATGAGTAAAGAATTTATAGAAAAACGAATGATAATGATTCTAAAGTATTGATTAATTTGAATGATACCAAAGAAATAAAAATTGAAGATACAGACTATACAAATATAAATGAAGCACAGTTAATCGCCATAAGAAATAATGGTGAAAAAATCATTTTAGATGAAGGTGATTATGCGGAGATGAAAAGTTCATATTATTATTTATATGATTTTATAGACGTGATTAAACTATGACTACATGGACGATAGAACAATTAAAACAAGCAGGATATAATGTATCATCTGCGATTATAAAACCTAAAAATAAATATAATAATAAGGTTACACATATAGGTAATCTTAGATTTGATAGCAAAAAAGAGTATGAATATTATTTAAAACTTTTGTCATTAAAAAAGGCTGGAGTTGTAAAGTATTTTGTGATGCAAAAAGATTTTACATTACAAGAGGCTTTTACAACAGAGAAAGGTGAAAAAGTAAAACCTATTCGTTATAGAGCTGATTTTGTAGTGACTTATGCTAACGGTACAGAGGAAGTAGTAGACGTGAAGGGGATGAAAACAAGAGTATATATTAATAAAAGAAAGCAATTATTAAAAAAGTATCCAAATATCAATTTCAAGGAGGTTTAAAAGTATCATTTTGAAACTTTAAATACTTTGGGATACTTAGAAAGGAGATTATAGTTATGAAAAACGAACATTTAATTAAACAATTTATGGAAGAAAATGGAATAGAGTTTAATAAACCATTTTGGGTTAAAAGTAGTAATAACGAAGTTAAGTATAAAATAATAGAAAAAGAAGGAATGTGGGGAACTATACCAAAGATAAAGTTTTATAGTAATGAAGGTGAATGGAAAGAAACAGACTTAAGTTGGTTATTATTAATTATATTTTGCGAAGGATATGAAATTATACCGCCCAAACAAAGACCTAAAAATGGAGAAGAATTTTGGTATATTACTCCAAATGGGAATATTCATTCTGTTCCATGTGATTCACAAGCTACGTCTGACATTGCATTATTTTTAATAGGAAACTGTTTTAAAACAGAAAAAGAAGCGGAACAGAATAAAGAAAAAATCTTAAAACTATTAAGAAGAAACGAACCTTTAGTTGATTTAAATGAGTGGTAATAAAAACAGGGAGTATGAACGACTATGCAATGTGATGAAAAATATTATGAAGCAGACAAAGGGTTCATGTGTTGGATAAATAAGGAACCATGCAGTAAGACTAATTGCACATTGAAGCATAGATTTGCAAAAGAGTTTTCCAAAAAGGTAATAAAGGAGCTTAAAAATGGAAAATATATCTACTAACAATATGTATGAACATGTTAAATCAATAAAAAATAGTTGTGATAAATATAGAAAAGAGAATGGAGGATCATGTAGAGGATGTATATTTAATAAACTAGTTTATAAAGATGGAGATTATGATGATTTTGAATGGACTGATGAAAACGATAAGAATGATGATAATCTTACTTTTTGTGAATTGTTTTTTGATATAGGTCCATTAAATTGGGATTTAGAAGAATTTAGTAATAAAATTCATGAGGATAAGAAGAATAAATAAATATAGCGGTGTTTTTATGTTAGTTAGATTAAATAAAGATATGATATATGATTTAAAGGCTATTCGTTCTATACAAATTATTAATAATTCTATAATTTTAATTGGAATATGTGTAAATTCTAATTCAGATAATGAATTAATTAAATATGTACATATTTCTAGTGAATTAGAAAATGTTAATTTTATTTATGATTTAATCTGGAGAGAAATTAACTATAGCCTTGTACATTATAAACAAATTTTAGATTTATATAATTTAATAAAAACATATGGTCAAGTGAAAGAAGGATAAAATTTTGAACGAAATAAATAATACAAATGATATAAACGAATATTTAGATAATGTAATATCAACGTTATGTAAAGAAAAAACGATTGCTAATATCAATTTTAGTCTTACTCAGGATAAATTTTTAATAAATACTAATGCTATTAATGATAAAGATATATTGGTATCTCATGCTCTTTTAAGTATATATATTCTTAATAAATTTGGTGTAAGTTATGAAGATTTTGTAGAAATGTTAAAAAAAGTTAAAGCTGTTTTGAAAGGATGATATGATGCGTCAAATGAAATTAGGTGATTTTATAAAGATTAATCATGTAAAAGATTTTTCTATAAATGGTAAATGTTCTATGTGTGGAGAATGCTGTGGAGCAATATTACCTGTAAGTGAAAAGGAAATAAAAAGAATAAAAAAATATGTAGTTGAACATAATATAAAAATAAATGTTAATCCAATAAATACTTTATCTGAAAAAATGATAGATTTAACGTGTCCTTTTAGAAATAATAAGGAACGAAAATGTGATATTTATGAGGTTAGACCTAAGATTTGCAGAAGCTTTATTTGTAATTTAAAAAATATAGATAATATTGATAAGATAAATAGGATATATAAAACTGTTAATATGAGAAAGATATTTGAGGTATACAAATGAATAAGTTAGAAATTAAACAACAAATATTTAATAAGTTATATGAATTATATGTACCAGAAGAACAATTTACTGAGGAATCAGCTTTAAAGCTAATAACAGAATATTCTGCATTAAAAGGGGTTAATATTTGTTCAAAATCTCTAAATGGTCATAGACATTCTTTAATGGGAAGTTTAAAAACTTTTAATATGTTAAGCGATTTAAATATATGGGGTCCAATATATAAGAATTTTGTAAAATCTTTAGCAAAATATATCGGAGATAGAAAAGTATTAGAAGTGTGTTGTGGAAATGGATGGCTTTCTACAGGTCTTATGTTTTATGGTGTAGATATTATGCCTACAGATAATTTTAGTTGGATATTAAGTAATAGATATAGAGTAAATGCTTATATAAAAAATATGGAAGCAGAAGAAGCAATACTAAAATATTTAGATAGAGATATAATTTTATGTTCATGGGCTCCATATGGAGATCCTGTTTTAGAAAGAATATACGATTTATCAAAACAATATAAGAAAACATTTATTTTTATTGGAGAAATAAATGGCGGTTGTTCTGGGCAAGGAGAGTTTTGGGAGAGGGAAGATTTAAAAATAAAACAATTACCAATAGAGGTTAATTCTTTTTATGGAATAAATGATGTAGCTGTGATATTGGAATAATAGGGGATGTCTGTATGAATGTTAATGAAAATATTTTAAATAGTTTATTTAATGAGTTTTGTAAAGAAAAAAATAAAATAACAAATTTAAAAATAAAAAATATAGAAAAAAACCATATTTTATACCAGTTGCTGAAGCATCTTAATAGGTTGTTTATAAGATGTGTAGTTAATGAACTTAATAAAATAAAAATAGATAATGATTTGAGAAAAGGTGTCGTCTATTATGAAAACTGTTGATATTGCCAGATTTATAAGACATATTGGAGCTAGAGATTTTGTAAGGGCTTCATCAATGTTAGAAGATATTATAAAAAAAGAGACTAATGTAAATACTAGATATGCTTTAGAGCAAGCATATAAAACATGGGGAACTCCTAAACAAATGGATGAAGTACCAAATAATATAAAAAGATTTATTTATAATGTGAATAAAAATGTAGTTTTAAATGATTTAAAACTAGAGAACAATATAAGAAAAGCAATAGATTATATTGTAGATACTTTTAATAAAAAGGATTTGTTACAAAGCAATGGATTAGAGCCAGTAAATAAAATATTATTTGCTGGTCCTCCTGGAAATGGAAAAACTTCTGTTGCCTTAGCTTTAAGTAAAGATATGAATATACCTTTGTTTAAAGTTAATATGGCGGAAGTTGTAAGTGGGAGATTGGGAGAAACTTCTAAACAGATTGATAATGTATTTAGAGAAGTTAATAATTTTGGAAAAGGAATTTTATTCTTTGATGAAATAGATACATTTGCAACGAAAAGAACATATGATAATGGATGCGATAAAGAAATATCTGGAGCAGTTAATAAAATGTTGCAAGAAATAGATAGTCTAAATCCTAATATTTTATTTGTATGTGCTACAAATGTATCTGATGAATTGGATCCTGCATTATTGAGACGATTTAATATGAAGTTATGGTTTAAAAATCCTACAAGAGAACAAATTGAAGATTATATAATGGAGTATTTTGATAAAAGAAATGTTGATTTAGATGCAATGATATTATCAGGAATAGAAAACTTTAAAAGTAAGAGTTGGTCTGATGCGGAAATGTATTGTGAAGCACATTTTAGAAGAATAGTTTTAGATTCTGAAACCATAATATATGGAAATGAATGGATAGGAAATGAATGATTGGAGCTGTAAACAATGTTTATAGAAATAAAAAACGATAGTGAAATTAATGAAGATGTTATATTAAATAGTAAAGATATATCAGTGATATTTTTAAAGAAAAATAGCCTGCATCACACAATTAGAGTTGTTCTTAATAATGGTCATGTTGTAAATTTAAATAATTCTTCTGAAGAAGAAGCTAAAAAACTATATAACTATATAAAAGGAACTTTATTTAAAGTAGATATAAAAGAATTGAATTGCAAAAATATAAAATTTATCTTGGGAATAAATGAAAATAATTATGATGATGATTTAAGCGATGCATTAAAACGTTTTAATGGTCGTGAAAAAGAATTGTATAGCACCATATATGATAGAGGTGGTTATAATGAATATTTTATTGAATTAAATAGTTTAGAAGATTTAAATTTACTTGCGTCAATGTTAGGACGAAATGTTGAGGTTTCAATAGATTATAATAATGTTATTCCAAGAATAAGACTAAATAAAGAAGATGAGGATAAATAATGAAATGGTTAGTTGCATTGGGATTAGCATTTACTTTTGAAATAATAACATCAAAATGTATTAAGCTTTTTATAGTACATTTTTTTGGTAGAAATATTGATAATGATAATTATATTCTTATAAGAAAAATGGTACATGATATATTTTTTTCAGGTATTGTTGTTGGTTTAGTTACTGTACTTATTGCAATAGTTTTAGATACAGTAATGTAGTAAGTAATTATTAATTGAGGTATAGAAAAATAAGGTAGATAAATATAACCGATGAAAAATATGTTTATTATGTATCTTTAAAGTAAGAATTAGAGGTGTAAAAAATGGCTGTGTTAATAAAGGGAATAAAAACAAATAACTTTAAAATGGCATATGCTATTTTAAAAGATAAAGAGAATAATTTTTATTATCAGGTTGTAGTAGATGGTAATCAAACACATTTTATAACTCCAGAATTTGTGAAAAGGTTTTCATCAAAAGAAAAAGCCTTTGATGAAATGTTATTTTTTATAGCAAATAAAAGTTTTGAAGCTTTAAAAAATAATGGGGATAAAGACATATATAGTATCAATATTATAGAAGAAATGTTAAAAGAATATCCCAATTCATCCATATTATTAAATATATATCAGCAAGCAAAAGATTTTATAAATAGTAATAGTAATGAAGATTATCAATTATTACTTTTTTGAGGAGTGGTCGTAAAATGATAAATATTTATATTGTTATGTTTAGTATAGAAGGAAAGAGAAAATTAAAAAGATTTTTTATACATGCATCTGATATTGAGGATGCAGATAAATTTGCATATAAAAAATTAAAAGAGTTAGAAAATGAATATGGTAAAAAAATTTTACTAAAAGGAATAAAGAAAAATAATGAATGAAATAAAACCGATTTTAAGATGGCCAGGAGCTAAATGGAGAATAGCAAAATGGATAGCAAGTTATTTTCCTGAACACGGAACATATCTAGAACCTTTTTTTGGGAGCGGTGCGGTATTTTTTACCAAACCGCCGTCTGGTTCAGAAACAATTAATGATATTGATAATAATATCGTGAACCTCTTTAAGGTTTGTAGAGATAATCCTAAAAAATTAGCTAGGAAAATAGCTATGACACCATATTCAAGAGCAGAATATATCTTTTGTAGAAATAATTATAAAGATGATAGTTGTGATGATATTGAAAGAGCTAGACGATATGTAGTTGCTGTATGGCAGGGATTTGGTGGCAAGACATATCAAGAAGTAAGTTGGGCTCATGATAGAACAAATAGTGTATTTCGACCAAAGTACTGGGCGGAGTTACCAGATAGAATATTAAATGTTTTAGGTCGTTTAAAAATGGCACAAATAGAAAATAAAAATGCTATAGAATTAATAGATATGTACAATAGAAAAAATTGTTTAATATATGCAGATCCACCTTATCTGAAAGAAACAAGAAGTAATTTGCACTATGAATATGAAATGGGGAAAATTGATGAGCATAAGAAGTTATTAGAGGTCCTTTTACATCATAAAGGTCCAGTTGTAGTAAGTAGTTATACTAATAAATTATATGATGAATGGTTGGTATTAGAAAATGGATGGGATAAAAAGACCATAAAGGTACAAGCAAACGCAGGGAAAAGTACCTTAGAATGTATTTACTTAAATAGAATGTGTAATATAGAAATAAGTTTATTTTAATATAATATTATTTTATTTATGGTGTTTAATTATGAAAACGAATTTAACTAAAGAAATAGAAAAATCTATAATACTTACAAGTAAAGCAATAAGTCTAGGTATTTATAGTTATTTAGACATCGAGGATAAAGTAAAAAGATTATCTATGAGATGCGTATCTTTTCTCAAATGGGCTGATATAGCAAATATTTGTAATTGTTCTATTAAATATGTATATAAACTATATATATTAAGATTAGAAAAAAATATTAGGTATAAAATATAAATAAATGCAATATTTTATTGCATTTATTTATATTGTTTTTTATAATAAAATTAATTTGAGGAACATTTGCAGAAGCGAGGAATAATATGCAATTAAAGAAAATAACTATTGAAGGTTTTAAAAATATAGAAAAAATAACCTTAAGTTTTGAAAACATTGTATCATTAATATCATTAAATAATTATGGAAAATCGAATGTATTAGAAGGTATCAATTTTATTTTTAAGTTTATTCGTGCAAGTGATGAACTAAGAGATGAAATGATGGGTTGGTATAAGGGAATTCCATTAAATATAAAAAATGATTATCAAAACTTTATAGTAAATTTTTGTTTTTATGAAGATTCTCTTCAAGAAAAATATAGTAATATTATTGATTATGGTTTTGAATTCATTTGGGATAAAAATGATAATAGTGGAAAAAAGATAGTAAAAGAATGGTTACGATTAAAAAAAGATAAAAAAAATCATCGTTTTTATAATGTTATAAAGAGAGTTAATAATGAATGTTTTTATAAAGCTAGTGTAAATGGTCGTTGCGATAAATATTTTAATATTAAAGATAATCAATTAGCATTGGATTTGTTATTAAAAAAGGATAACTTGTATTATTATCCAATTATAAACAAGATATTAAATACAAGAGTTTACATAGATAAAAATTTGAATTTTAATAATACATTTAAAGATAATTATTTTATATTAAAAACTGTAAAAAAATTTGATTTAGTTGACGATTGTAATATACCTAGAGTTGTTTATAATTTAAAAAAAGAATATGAAAAAGAATATGATTTATTAATAGATAGTTTTTGTAATATATTTCCTAATATTACTAATATAGTTGTAAAAGAAAATATAACATACACTTTTAAAGATCTTGAAATGCCTGACGATATACCATATACTATTACAAATAAAATGTATACTATATATGTAAAAGATAAAAATCTTAATCAAGCATTAAATATAGACCAATTATCAGACGGAACAAAACGAATATTCTTTTTATTAACACATTTAGTATTAGCAAAGATGAATAATATCTCTTTAATTGGTTTAGAAGAACCTGAAAATTGTATTCATCCTAAATTATTACAACAACTAATTATATTAATGGATAGATTATCTGGTGATTGTAAAATAATAATTTCTAGTCATTCTCCTTATATACTGGATTGTGTAGAGACTTCGAATATATATGTAGGGAAGCCTAATGATTATGGTTTAGCTGATTTTTCAAAAATAAATAATAGAAAGATAAATAGTTTATATAGAGATGCTGAAAAATATAGTTCTTCAGTAGGTCAATATCTTTTTGAATTATTATCTGGTGATGAACTTGATTTAGAAATGTTGTTTGACTATTTGGAGAATTGAGCTATGAATAAAGTAATTATTATTTTTGTTGAAGGCGATACTGATGAAGAATTTTATAAAAGATTAATATCCATTATCAAAAGTAAATGTAATAATGATTTTAAACAATTTAATATTAGTAAGGTTCATATTATTAATTTAGAAGGTATAGGAAACGCTCAAGCTAAAGCCATTCGTCTTTTTGAAAGATTAAAAAGGAACAGTAAAATAAAAGCCGATTACTATGTATTTTTTTCATATGATACGGATATCTTTAAATATGGAAAAAAACCTGCAGTTAATTGGGATATGGTAAAAAAAGCTTTTAAAAGAAAATGTAAAAAAGTTTATTTAATAGCAGCGAAAGAAGCAATTGAAGATTGGTTTTTATTTGATATAGAAGGAATATGTGCTTATTTAAAATTGGATGAAAAATATCGTAATAAATCTTATAAGGGAATAAAAGATTTAGAAAAGCTTTTTGATGCTGGCAATAAGACATATATTAAAGGTCATATGACAAAAAAATTTATTGAATCAATAGATGTTGAAAAAATATTAACATCAATATGTAAAGATATTTGTTGCTTGTGTGAAGAAATAGGTTTTTGTAAAGATAAGAATTTTTGTAAAAAAGATATTTATAAATAATTAGTTCACTATCAAAGTATGATATAGTTATGATTACAAAAAATATAGAGCATAGGAAATATAAAAAAAGGCAGTCAATAAATGGCTGTCTTTTTTTATACATAAATTTAAGTGAGGTAACAATTATGACTGCAGTAAAATGTAATAAACATAAATGCTACTATAATATAGAGGAAATATGTTCTCATCATAAAATAAATCTTAGATATTTTAAGTATTTAAACTATACAAGAGATGATAAGCGAACATTTAAGGTGCAAGATTTAATAGATTGAAAAAGTAGCAAAAATAAATTTCTATTCTTAGGTAAATAATATTTTTTATTAAATATCTTCTATTGCACAACAGATTATTGAAGCAAGTTGATTGATAATAGTCTCATTAACCATATTATATGGATTAAATTTAGCTTGAGTAATAGCTGGATGTCCAATTTGATTACGTAAATGCGTAAATTGGTCCTCCATTTCAGTTGATTTAGCACCAGGACGAGTAGTTGGATACGGATGTACTTTTATTCCAACTCTTGAGCAATTATCAGAAATGTATTTTACAACATGTTTTTGTCCTTCTCTAGGTTTTTCGTATATTTCTTTTACTAAACTCATTAAATAAGCATACATAGCCATATATTTTTGAACTTGATTTTGTCCTTGAAGTAATCCAAATAAAATATTATATTTATCTTCTTTATTTTTATAGTTTGAAACATTAATATCTTTAATCCATTTTTCTAAATGTTTATTTCCATCAAGTGTAGATTTAAAATATATTGATGTTTTTAATTGAATAGAAGACGTTAAATATATTTTATTATTTAAATTATTACTAAAATGTTTTTGTGAAAGACGAATTATTGGTTTTAGTGAAACACTTGAATATGAATAACTGTTCTTTAAAAGAGAAATCATCATACTACCTAAATATGCATATAAATAATCTTCTATTTGTTGAATATTTTCTTTGGTATATTCAAGTGAATCATGTAAATAAAAAGTTGCTTGGTTAATATCAGAAGATATTACGATTTTTTTTATAAATTTATCATTGGAAATTTCATATTCTGCATTACTAGAAAAAACAAAAGAGTTTTCTTTGTTGTTCTTTTTTATTCCCATGATTTCAAAAACGATATAGTTATTATCATTCATTTGTGTATTCTCCTTTTGTAATATTAAATTTAGCCTATGTCATTATTTTACTATTATTCAAGATTTTTATAATAAAAAATTATAAAAGAGGTGATTAAATGTTACAGACAAAACAGAAAGTAAAGTTATATGATCAGAAATTAAAAAATCTAAATCAAGATAATTTTTAACGTGATAATCATAGATGTATTGTATGTAGAAAATAAGAAGATGATATTTTTTATTGAGAAACAATTAGGAGTAAAATTAGATTTTAATCATTTAGTTTTATAAACAGAATGAGATAAATAATATGCAGGCATCTTGATTTTATTTTAAAATTTTTTTGAGGTGATGCATATGAAATATGATTACAATCCTTTAAGTAATCGAACAAAATCAGATCCAGTATCTGAAAATGCTATTAATAATATTATGCATAATGATAAAATTAAAGAAAAAAAAGAAGAAAGGAGCTTCATGAATAAATTTATGAAAAAATTAGCGTATTTTCTAGATAAACAAGGTTATTTCTTATTAAACATATCAGTTATATCTAAAAAATATGGTACAGAATTTAATAAAATTTATAGAAAGTAGATGTTATATGAATAAAGTAATATTAGCAGGACGTCTTGTGCGTGACCCAGAAGTGCGTTATACACAAACAGGAAAAGCAGTGGTGAGTTTTACGTTAGCTGTTAATCGTAGGTTTAGTAGCAGTGATGCTCAACAGACAGCAGATTTTATTCCTATCGTAGTATGGGATAAATTAGCTGAAGTATGTGGTAATAATTTAGTGAAAGGAAGTCAAGTTTTAATAGAAGGTCGTATTCAGATTCGCAGTTATGATGCACAAGACGGAAGTAAGCGTTATGTTACTGAAGTTATAGCTCATGAAATCGAATTTATGGGTAGCAAGCCTATTAATAATGTACAAACTCCACCACAAGCTAAATCATTTGGTCCAGAAGTTCCATGTGATGAAGAAATACCATTTTAAATTAAGGAGCTATAAATTAGCTCCTTTTATATTTTTTTATAATTACCTGTATTTTTTATGCAGAGTCTTTTTGTGCGATATAAAATATTATGTATTACAAAAATGGAGGTATTATAAAAATGAAACGTAGAAAAAGAGATAGTGAATTAATAAAGGCGAGTCAGTATTTAGATTCTTTATGGGAAAAAAAAGAAGATTATCTTTTAGCAGTTAAAGAACTAGATAATCTTAAAAATAATGGTAGTGTTAAAGCTACTATATATGGAGCAGAAGGTGGGCATAGTAATGGCATTAACAGGGACATTTCTAACTTTATTGTGCTGATTGAAAACCATGAAAAGCTTGTTAATGATAAAAAAGAAGAGTATTTATCTCTAAAAACAGAAATAGAAAGCATTGTACAGAAATTAAGTCAATCTAGTTATAGAATAATAATTAGAGCTATATATTTGGTAAACATGTCTCTTGAAGAAGTGGCGTATAGATATCACCATACGTATAGAACAACACAAAGAATTCATAATAAAGCATTGAGAGAGATATATAAAATAAAGTTTTCAAAAAAAATGTCGTATGATGTCGTATAATGTCCTATAATGTCGTATTGTGCTTCATTTCAAAGATGTTATAATTATACTTGTCAAAAAAAGACGAATGTCCCTTAGCTCAATGGTTAGAGCCTTCGGCTTATATCCGAGTGGTTGTCGGTTCGATTCCGACAGGGACTACCAGTTTTAATATATATTAAGTATGCGGGAGTTAATCTATATTTAGGATTAACTCTTTTTGTTTTATAAAAGGAGTTTTAAGTAAAATGCTTAACAATAGGAAAAAATATCTTTTAGTAAAAGTAATAGAAGCAGAACCAATGACACTGGGTGAATTTTATAAAAAACAAGGATATAATATACCACCTTTAGCAAATGTATATAATATTGATGGATATATTGTTTATCATAATGGAAAAACAGAATGGTATAGTTTAGAAGAATTTAACCCATATACTAGAGAACTTTCTAATGGTTCTGAAATAGAAGTTAATATAATTGATAAAAATGTTTGTAAATGCGAATTTTATTCATTTATTGAGTGATTTTGAACGATAAAATGTACAATAAATAGAAAGAAGGAATAGTAATGCAAGAACAAGCAAGAAAAATTGTAATGGAATACTTTAATTCTCACGTAGATAAAACAGATAATAAGCAAATTACATTAGATGATGTTTATGTAGTTTGGTTTTCCAAAACATTGCAAAATTGGAAAGCATTAGTTAGTACAAATGTTTCAGACGGTCAATATTATGAGATTACTCATAACGGAGATAAAAATGAAACTTACGTAGATGTTTATAAAAAATGGGAAAATTACACTGTTAAAGGAGGTAATTAATTATGGAATTGAAAGATACTGTAAATATGATGCTAAGCGATGATTACAAAGAACACTTTAAAGCAGAGTATATTCAAGAAAAAATTAGAGCTGTAAAATTAGAAAATATACTTAAAGCATATAAAGATAATAAATTAAATTATAAACTAAAATGCCCATATGAACTTCTTTATGAACAACTTGTATTTATGAAAAATAAGTTACGTATTTTAAGTGAAAGAGCCAAAATAGAAGGTATTGAATTAATTATGGATTTAAAGAGAGGTTAAAGAAAAAATATGGATATTATGTTGATGATGTTAATTGCTATTATTATGGTCCCAATTAGCATTGCTCTTTTTGTTATTGTCGCAGGTTTAATTGTTAGATATTTTATTGTTAAGAAATTTAAGTTAAAAGAAGATAAACAAATAAATAGGATATTCTAAAAATATAAGGTGGGGAGGAAATGTGTCCAATGAAAACATAAGAGAGTTAGCATATGAAGATTATTGTGCAGGACTGAAATATAAAGAAATCGCCGATAAATATAATGTAAAATTATCGACTATAAAATCATGGGCAACTCGATATTGGAAAAAGAAAAAGTTGCAACCAAAAGAAAAAGTTGCAACCAAAAGTATAAAAAGGTTGCAACCTCAAAACGAAGATACAAGTCATAAAATAGTAAAAGAATTAAAAGATGCAGTAATGTCTGATGATAGTCTAACTGCCGAACAACAAAAGTTTTGTATATATTATGTGATGAGTAATAATGCATTACAAAGTTATTTGAAAGCCTATAGATGCAGTTATGAATGTGCCAGTGCATCAGCTTATAGATTGTTAGGTAAAGTTAGAATAAAAGAAAAAATAAATGAGTTAAAAGAAATCATGCGTGAACATATACAGTTGGATGTTAACGACATGGTTATTTTTTTATCTAAAGTTGTTAAATCAGACATACGAGATTATTTAAAGTTTGGTAGAAGAACGATTGAGTTGTCTGAGGGCAATACAATTACAGTAAATTTTGTTGACTTATTAGATAGTGATACTGTAGATACATCATTAATTCAAGAAGTTAAGCAAGGGAGAGATGGTGTTTCATTAAAATTAGTAGATAAGCGTTGGGCTTGGGAAAAATTAGAAAAATTATTAGGATGGACCACACAAGAAGAAGCATCAGAAGAAGTAATAATTATTGATAATATTCCAGAGGTATCAGATGATGAGTAAAAAGCGAATAGAATTAATAAATTTAATACAACCTGCTTTTTATAAAATACATCGTCAAATACACAATCATGAATTCACACATTTTTGGTTTGCTGGTGGTCGTGGCAGTACTAAATCGTCAAAGGTAAGTATAGATATACCTTTGTTACTTATAAAAAATCCTAGTTGCCATGCTGTTGTATTAAGACGTGTAGGTAATACATTAAGAAATAGCGTGTATCCTCAAATTAGCTGGGGGATTAATAGTTTAGGGTTAAGTAATAAGTTTGATAAAAGTATATCGCCATTAGAATTTACTTATAAAAAGACTGGCCAGAAAATATTTTTTCTAGGTTGCGATGATGAGATGAAGATAAAATCATTTAAACCACCGTTTGGATATGTAGGTATGGTATGGTTTGAGGAATGTAATCAGTTTGTTAGTATGGAACAAATACGTTCACTTCTGCAGTCATTATTGCGTGGTGGTTCGAAATACTGGGTATTTTATTCATATAATCCACCCAAAAGCAGAGATAATTGGGTAAATTTAGAAGTATTGCATGATGAACCAGATAAAATAGTAAATCATAGTTCATATTTAACTGTTCCGAGAGAATGGTTGGGAGAACAGTTTATTTTAGAAGCTGAAAAGTTAAAAAATAAAAATTATGACCGTTATAGGCACGAGTATTTAGGCGAAGTTACAGGTAACGGTGGAAATGTTTTTGATAATGTAGAAGATATTAGGTTAACAGATAAACAAATTTATGAATTTGATAGATTGCGTTATGGTATTGACTTTGGTTTTAGTATTGACCCATTAGCTTTTACTGCGATGCAGTTTGATGCTAAACATGAAAATTTATATATTTTTGATGAAATATATCAGCAAAAATTAAAAAATAGTACATTAGCTAGAATGATTAAACCTAAATATAAAGGAGCATTGATTTATGCCGATAGTGCAGAGCCTAAATCAATAGCAGAATTAAGGGATTATGGACTAAACATTATAGGTGCCAAAAAAGGACCTGATAGTGTTGAATATGGTATGAAATTTTTGCAAGATTTAAATCGTATATATATCGATCGTAAACGTTGCCCAAATACGTACAATGAATTTATAAAGTATGAGTATGAAGTAAATAAAAATGGAGAGTTTATTTCCGCATATCCAGATAAAAATAACCATGCTATAGATAGTGTTCGTTATGCATTAAATGATTTAATTACTAAACGTAAATTAAAAGTAGCTAATAAATCTATGTTAGGTTTATAGGATAAAGATTGGATGGAGGAATTAATATTTTTATTCAAGCTGATATAAACGAGCTATCTAATAATGATTTGAGAATATTATTAGGTAGACATGAAAAAGAAATAAAAGAATTAAATAAATTATATGATTATTATTTTGGTGAAAGTAAAATAAAACACAAAAAAAGGGAAGACCCTTCTGCACCTAATAATAAACTGGTTAATAATTATTGTTCATATGTTTCTGATATGAGTACAGGTTTTTTTATTGGAAAACCAATTAGCTATACGTCTGAAAATGAAGATGCTTTAAAAAAGATAAACGAAATTTTTAAATATAATGATGAGTCAGCTCACAATATGGAATTAGCTGAAACTGCAAGTATATGTGGTTGTGCGTATGAATTATTATATCTTGATGAAGATGCTAATATAAGATTTACTTCTCTAGATCCTAGAGAAGTTATTTTGATAGCTGATGCTACAGTTGGGCAAAACATAAAATTCGCTATACGTCATTATCGAATATATAGTTTGGATGGAACATCATATATCACTTATATTGATGTGTATGATAATGAAAAATGTAAAAAATATAAATATGATAGAAATAAATTTGAATTATTAAGTGAGAATTATCATATGTTCGATTCTGTCCCTATTATAGAGTATAAAAATAACAAATATTCTATAGGTGATTTTCAAAAACAAATATCTTTGATTGATGGTTATGATAAAACACAATCACTAACTTTAGATGATATGGAAGATTTTACAAATGCATTTTTAATATTAAAAGGTTTTGGGTATGGTGAAGAAAATGTTAATGAAGCTAAAATGATGAGAAAATTAAAAATGCTTTTTTTCCCAGATGGTGAGTGTGGAGCAGAATGGTTAACAAAAACTATTAATGATACATTCATTGAAAATATGAAAAACAGATTGAATGCAGATATTCACAAGTTCAGTTTTGTTCCTGATATGACAGATGTTAATTTTGCTTCTAACGCTTCTGGTGTGGCTATTAAATATAAACTTATAGGATTAGAACAAATACGTAGTAGAAAAGAACGTTTTTTCAAAAAGGCAATCCAAAGAAGAATTGAGCTTATTTTTGGGGTTTTATCAATGTTGGATAATGATTTTGATTTTAGAGATATTGAACTTACTTTTAGTGATAATATACCTGCTAATATTAAGGAACTGTCTGAAATAGTTAAATCACTAACAGGCATTGTATCACAAACAAAATTATTAAGCTTATTACCTTTTATAAATGATCCACAAAAAGAAATGGAAACTATAAATAAAGAAAATGAAGATAGTTTAGAAACACAGCAATATATATTAAATGCTGGTGGTGAAGGTGATAATGAATAATGAGCAATATTGGCAAAAAAGAGCAAAAGAACGTGAAGAAAAATGGCTAAATAAATCTAAATCAGAAATAGAAACAGAAATAAAAAATTTGTATATAAGAGCTTTAAGAAATATAGAAAAAGATATAAATGACCTTTATGAAAGATTTTCAGATGAAAATGGCTTAAGTCTGGCGGATGCTAAAAAATTAATTACAAGTAATGAGTACTCTGTATGGAGAATGGATATAGAAGACTATGTAAAACAAGCTAATATAGATAAAGAAATCTTAAAAGAATTAAATACTTTAGCTATGCGTTCTAGGATAAGTCGTTTAGATAAATTACAAGCAGAAATTCTTGTAGAATTATCTAAAATGGCAGATGGATATGATAGTAAGTTAACAGAATACTTAAAAAAAGCATTAACAGATAATTACTATCAATCTGTTTTTGATATTTGTAAAGGAATTAATATCTTAATGCCAGTGTCTATCTTAGACCAAGAAGCAATAGAAGATATTATTCGTACTTCTTGGTCTGGCAAACAATTTAGTAAACGTATATGGAATAATACAACTAAATTATCTAAAGTGCTAAAAAAAGAAATAAGCGATGCTATTATTAGAGGTATTAATGCTCGTGAAATGGCAACTGTTATATCTAAAAAGATGAATTCTGGATACAAACAAGCGATTACATTAGTTCGCTCGGAACTTAATTATGTAAATAATCAAGCTGGGCTAAAAAGTATTAAAGATTCTGGCGGTCAAGAATATAGATTTATTGCTACTTTAGACCGAAGAACATCAGAAAAATGTAGGAAACTTGATAATACTATTCATAAAGTTGATGAAGGTGTTCCAGGAAGTAATATGCCACCTATGCATCCACGTTGCAGGTCCACAATTTCAATAACCAATTTGACTACAAGTACTGTAAGAAAAAGAATTTCAAGACTTAATGGAGAAATAAAATATGTTCCAGCAGATATGAACTATTCTGATTGGGAAAAAATATATATAAAAAAATCCATGACATTAAATGAATGGGAAAATAATAGTAACAATATTAAATTAAGCTTAAAAGAAAAAATAAGTAATATTGATTTAAAAACTTGTACTAAAGATGATATTATTAATATAGGAACTGAAGTATGCAATAGATTTAATATTATTGATAATATAGGAAATAAAGAAAAACTAAAAGAAATTTTTAGTAATTTTAGGGAAATGGGAGGAGAAGTAGGGAAAAATCAATGGGCTAAAGGCTGTAATACAATTACAAAGCAACAATTAAGCGAAGCCTTTTCGTACTATCCAAAAGATTGGGCAGAATATCTAGTTAATAACAATAAAAAATTATATACTTCTATTACACCAAATAGAGGATTTTTTACTAAAGGGGCAGTAACACCTAGTGGTAGATATTATGCTACTAAGTATAAAAATTATGAGGAAGATTATATATCCATTCATATGACAGGGCAAAGAAAACAAACGCCTTATCATGAATTAGGACATTATGTAGAATTTTTTAATAAAGATGCACTTAGAATTTCAAAAGAATTTATAAAAGCTCGTACAAAAAATGAAAATTATATAAAACTAACAGATTTATTTCATGGATTGGGTTTTAGTAATAAAGAGATAGTTAAACCAGATGATTTTATTACTCCTTACATTGGTAAAGAATATAAGGAAGCTTCAGAGGTATTAAGTATGGGGTTAGAGGTATTATATGAGCCTAGTGAAATACTTAAAAAGATTGAAGTTGTTGATGGAAAATATCAACCTATTTATGCTAAAATAGAAGATGATATGGAGTTTCTATATTTAATAGTAGGTTTAATTCTTAAAGCCTAAAAGGGGTAGTTGATAGAATGACAATTATTGAAAATGATATGTCTAACGTAATACAATTATTGAATGATAAAGTTGAAGAATATAAGAATATGTTTGGGAAAAATTCCCTTGACTATGTTATTATTTGTGATCCAAGATTAATGGACATTGATAATTTTAATAGTGGAATAAAAAAACTTGAAGAAGCAATAAAAAATAATAAGCCCATTGAACCTATTCCAAAAGAAATATGGGAAAACTTAATATTTTAGAAAGAACACTTACAATTTTGTAGGTGTTTTTTTATTGATAGGAGATGTTACTATTTTTAATGAATATGCTTATTTGAAAAAAGAAAATGAGTACCTTAAACAAAAACTTAGGCAACGACAATATCAATTACACATTCCGATAGAAAATATTGCTTTTTTAGATGAAAAGAAAAATAACTATGCTAAAAAAATCGCTAAAGAAAATAGAGATGATATAAAACGGTTTTTATCAATTATACAATTTTTACTAGATAAGCATAATAAAACTATTATGTTTGATAATCAAATTAGTAAAAGAGTATTTGAGTATTCCAAAGAAGAACTGTTAAAAAGGGAAAATATTATTCTGGCAAAACGTCTTAAAGAACAGGATTATCAGTTACATGTTCCATTAGAATGTATAATTTTCAACGATGTGATAAAGAATGAGTATGTAAAAGAAATACTAATTACACATAATTATGAAGAAATTGAGAAATTTTTACTATATTTACAATCTGTATTTGATGATGATATGGCATTGCATTTTGTATATTAGTTGAGGTTTGTATGATAAAAATAATTATAAAAACAGATGAAGATAAAATTATTGGCTATAATGTGTTTGGTCATGCTAATTTTGCTCCTAAAGGTAAAGATATAGTGTGTAGTGCAGTATCTAGTATTACACAAACAGCCTTATTAGGTTTAAAAGAATTGTTAAAAAAAGATATTGAATTTGAACAAGATAATGGTCTTTTAAGGGTGCAGATTAATAATCCAGATAAAGACTCAAATCTAGTATTAGAAACTATGCTTTTAGGTTTAAAAGAAATAGAAAAAATATATCCTAAAAATGTATTATTAAAATTTAATAAAGTTTAATCAAACGTCTGTAAATGCAGGCGTTTTTTTATTTATAAAGTGAAAGGAGTTATTTTATTATGGATTTTAAATTTATTTTTAACTTACAGTTATTTGCTGAAGGAGAAGAAGGTAAAGGTGACCCTTCTGAAGGAGGTGAAGGAGGAAAACCACCAGCAACAGATCCAGAAACAAAAAAAGTGGATGTTGATTCAGAAGAATTTAAAAATGAACTTAACAAGCGATTAGAAGCTAAATTAGCAGAATGTATTAGTTCTGAAAGATCTAAATGGGAAAAAGAATTTAAGAAAAAAGCTGAGAATGAGAAAAAAGAGCAAGAGCGTTTGTCTAAGTTAAGCGAAGACGAACGTAAAAAAGCTGAATGGGAACGTAAAGAAGCTGAGCTTACTGAGCGTGAAGAAGCTTTAAAACTAAAAGAACAAAGAGCTGAAGCTGTTGCTGTATTAAATTCTAGAGGTATTCCTATTGAATTTATGCCATTTTTAGTTACAGGAACTGACAATGATAAAAATATGGAAAACATTACTACCTTTGAAAAGGGATTAAAAAAATTAGTTGATGAAAAAGTTAAGGAAAAATTAAAGGGTAAAGTGCCTTCTGCTGGTGGTGCAAGTAGTACAAAAACTTCAACTAAATTTAATATGGCTGATATTATCAAACAAAATCAAGTAAAAAGATAAAGGAGAATTATTATGAATTTGATATTTGATTTACAATTATTTGCGGATGAAGAATTTTTAAAAGATAATTTAGCGGGATTTGTTCCAGTACAGAAAGTTAATGAAATTATTGCTTTAACAACTAGAGGGTCTTCTATTCTTAGATTATCTAGAATAGAACAAATGGATTCTGATACAATGCAAATACCTTTAATGACAGATGGACCAGGAGCTTATTGGGTAGGTGAATCTGAACGTATTAAAACAGATACTGCAGAATGGATTTTCCCACAACTTAAGGCTAAAAAAATAGCAGTAATCATTCCAGTAACAAAAGAAAAAATAAATGATACAACCATTGATGTATTTGAGCAAATTAAACCTCAAATTGCGGAAGCGATTGCTAAAGCTCTTGATGCTGCATGCTTATTTGGAACAGGTAGCCCATTTGAGAAAAATATTTATGGAGTTGCGAATGATAATGAACATAAAATTGTTTTAGGCACAAATGAAAATGCATTAGATTTAGATTTATCTGATGTAATGGCATTAGTTGAAGACTCTGGAGAAGATGTTAACGGATTTGTAGCTTCTTATAAATTAAAAAATAGTTTGAGAAAACTTCGTAATGCAAATGGAGATAATTTATATGTTCCTGGTGTAGATCAAAACCAGTTATACAGTAATCCAATTGAGTTTGTAAGAAATGGTGGTTGGGATGATAAAAAAGCTATAGCTATTGCTGGAAATTGGAACTATGCTGTAGTTGGTATTCGTGATGAAATTTCTTATGAGGTATTAAAAGAAGCTACACTCAATAATGTTACTATGAGTGATGGTAAACCATTATCTTTAGCTGAAAATGATATGATTGCAATAAAAGCTACTGCTCGTTTCGCTTTTTTACCAGTAAAAGAAAAGGCATTTGCAATGCTTGTTCCAAGTGATGCTGATGAATTAAAAGCTAAAACAGATGAAGCACATACAGATGAAAATGAAGTTGCTTAGAGGTGTGTTTAATGTTAAATAAATATACTAATGGTAAAAATATCATATATGCTACAAGAAAAGCCTTTAATCTTTTATATAAAGATAGGGGCTTTTTCTTATATGAAGAAAGCGAGAAAAAAAATGGATTACAAAAAAAATCCAATATTAAAATCACCAAAAGAAATAGCATCGGAAATAGTGGAACAAATCAAAAAACTACTTCCACAAGAAAATCCGCTGGTAATAAATGAGAATTTATTAAATTTTAATATCGAAGCTCTTGTAAGACGTATTTTGAATTATTGTAATAGAAAAGATTTACCAGAAGCTGTAAAGATGAGTATTATAGAACAGTTTTATAATAAAATTATTTCTGATAATGAATCTAATAATTTAAGTGAAGTAGATATAAGAAATTTAAAAAGATTAAAGATGAATGATACTGAATTTGAATTTAATTTCCAGGAACAAGTAATAGTTGAAAAAAATTCTATTTACTTTTTTGAGCAATTAAAACCGATGTTAAATATTTATAGAAAAGTTAGGGGATTTTGTTGAAAATATCTAGTTTGCAAAAATATTTAGATGCACTTATGTATAAAGATAAAGTTACTATCAAACGGTCCCAAATAGTATTATTGGAAGATGGTTCGGATAAATATAATCTGGCTGAGATATATGTAGATATACCATGTAAATTATCTCAGAATAATCGAAGTATATTATCAGATAAAAACGATAGAGCAACTAGTATATCTGAAGATTATATACTCACTTTATCTCCAAACTATGAATTAAAACCAAATGATGTGGCTATAATAACAACAAATCTTAATCAGAAATTAATTTTAGATATAATTAAACCCTTTAAATATCCTACGCATATGGAAGTAAGTGTAAGAAAGAAGAGTGATGCATGAAGTTAGATGGTTTTGATGAGCTAAATAAAAAATTAGTTCAAATATCTAAAAATCAAGCTATTCAACGTAATAGATTTGTAGCTCGTGAAGCAGAGAATTTATTATCTAACACAAAAAACTATACTCCTGTTGCTGAAGTTGATGGCGGTACTTTACGTGAAAGTTGGAAAAGAACACGAGCAAAAGAAGGTATTGTTCATGTATATAATAATACAGATTATGCTCTTCATGTAGAATATGGTCATCGTCAAAAAAAACGTTGGGTTCCAGGCAGATGGGAAAATGGACACTTTGTTTATGACCCAGATGAGAAAGAATCTGGTATGATGTTAAAACCTAGATTTATTAAAGGGTATAAAATGCTTTCTAGGGGACTTTTTGATATTAAACAAACATTTATACAAGATGCCGAAGCAATATTAGGAGATTTATTTAAGTGATTACTTTAGCAGATATTAGAAAAGCTATAACTACAGCATTAAAAAGTAAATTTCAAAATATAAAAGTATTTTTTGATGATGTAGAAAATAGTACAGATGATTATTTTTATATTGAATTTACACCAAAGTCAAAAACTATAGATGATATTTATACAAATAAAATTATTAAAATAGATATAGATTATGTATTGGCTTTAGATGAAAACAAAAAAATTGATAGGCGAAAATTGCAAGATAGTATTTCTAAAATTGATATATTATTTAGACCTGTATTTAAAGTTAAAGATAGAGCTTTTACTATTCTAGAAACATCTACTACTATCGTGGACGATATTCTTCATTTTAGCTTTGAATTAAATTTTGTAGATTGTTTAAGTGATGAAGAATTTGGTGGCATTAAATATGAGTTAATGAAACATTTAGAAATGACATGGAGGTAATAGAGTATGAGTTATACGAAAAAAACATGGGTAAGTAAAGAATTGATAACTACAAATGCAATGAATAACATTGAAACTGGTATTGAGAATGCGCATAAAGATATTGCAAGTTTAAATACTGAAATTAATAAAAAATTAACTAAACCAATAGAAGATGGAACATCAGGACAAGTTTTAAGTTTAGGAGAAGACAATAACTTAATATATAAAGATATGCCTAAAAATGGAACAGATGGTAAGAATGCAACAATAACAGAAGTTACTGCAACAGTTGATAATAATACAGGAACTCCAGAAGTAGAAGTAAGTTTAGGCGGTACAGAAGAAGCCAGAACGTTTAGTTTTTCTTTTAAAAATTTAAAAGGTAGCAAAGGCGATAATGGTGATAAAGGCGATAAAGGCGATAAAGGCGACAGTGGAGCCAAGGGTCAAGGAATTTTTACAGCAAAAGAAGCATTAACACCTAGTGGAACTACTACTGCAGATAAAATTAACAATGGAGAAAACATTGCTCAAAATGATACTATTATAGATATTAACGGTGATGTTTTTACTGTAACATCTATTAGTGACTCCACAATAAATTTATCCGAAAAATTATTTAGTTTAAAAACCGCATAATATGTAGAAAGACGCTTTTATAATAAAAGCGTCTTTTTTATTAAATTTCTGTAGGAGGTAAATATTTTGAGCTATAAGCCTCGAGTATGGAAAAGTAAAGAAGCTATAACAGCTCCTAAATTAAATAATTTAGAAGAAGCTGTAGCTAATTTATATAAAAAAATGGAACAAACAAATGGAGAAAATGTTATGCATATTGCTAATATAGAAATTAAACCTAATTCATCAGTAAGTAAAACAAATATTCCAGGAGCAACAGAAATATTAGTAGGAGATTTAATTTGTGATACAACAAACTCTATTTATCGAATAGAAAAAGTATCTGAAGATAATGTTAATGTTGGTGATAAAATTCCTTATTTAGATAGTGATAATTTATCAGATATGGAATTAACAGCAATTACAGATTCTAGTGGAAATCTTAAAGGATTGTCTGGAACGTATAAAACTAATGATAATAATATAAGAAAAATTTCATTCAAAATAACTCAAGAATAAGGAGGTTTAAATTATGGCTAATGAGGCAGAAGTTTTTGGATTACCTAAGGTGCAAATAACCTTTAAAACTAAATCTACAACAGCAATATCTCGTTCTGCTAGAGGAATTGTTGTCATGATTTTGAAAAACGAAACATCAGATATTATGAAAAGCTATAAAATTTCTGATGTAACAGATATACCAACAACTACTCCAGAAGTAGGATTAACATCTAAAAACATTGATTTAGTAAAAAAATGTTTATTAGGAACACCTTTAAGGGTTTTGGTATATACCATACCTAATGATGATGTAGAAGATGCTACTATAAATCAGAACAGTGTCTTAAAAGAAATTGCCAATATTAAATGGAATTATATCTGTGCTCCAACATCTACCGAACAAGAACAAGAAGATTTAGTAAGTTGGGTTAAATCTCAACGTAACAATAAAAAGAAAACTTTCAAAGCAGTTTGTGCTCATCAAGAAGCAGATGATAAAGGAATTATAAATTTTTGTACGGAACAGATAAAGGTAGCTAATCCTAATTATAAAGCAGACGATGGTAATTCTGAGGGAATTGGATATGTAGATGAAGCATATACAGATATATCTTTTGTAGCAGAAGATGAGGTTCAGAAAGAAGAAAAGGAAGAAGAGTATATAATTTATACAGCTAAAGAATATACTGCACGTATAGCAGGTATTTTAGCAGGATTGCCTTTAGATAGAAGTGCTACGTATTATCAATTGAGCGAAGTTGTTAGTGTGGAAACATATGAAGATATTGATAGCCTTATTGATAAAGGACAACTTTTACTTATAGACGAAGGTGATGGCGATGGTGTTAAAATAGCACGTGCATGCAATTCTCTTACAACATTTACTACGGATGTAGGACAAGATTTTCGCTTTATTAAAATTGTTGAATGTGTCGATATGATACAAGATGATATCAGAGATACTTTTAAATCTGATTATGTTGGTAAAGTAATAAATGATTATAATCATAAAATGCTATTTATTTCAGCAATTGGTATATATTTTAATGGATTAAAAGGTAATGTTTTAGATAATAGTCCTACAGCTCAGAATACGATAGATATAGATGAAGAACAACAGAAAAATTATGCGATTTTAAAGGGCGAAGATGTTGAAAATATGACTGCACAACAAATTCGCGAATATAATACAGGTACTAATGTTTACTTAACAGGACGTATTACACCAGTTAATGCAATGGAAGATTTAACAATTGATTTTAGTATGTAATGGTGGTGAAAATATGAAAAATATAATTCCTACAACAACAGAATATTTAATAAAAAGTCGTTTATTTAATTTGCAATATTTTGCTAGAGAAGAAGAAGCATATAAATATCGTGGTAATAAACGATGGAATGGTTCACATGGTAAAGCATGGTGGGATGGAGAACTTTTGTTCGAGATTGTAAAGTTTGAAGCAAAAGTTACTGCTAATCGTGAAGATGTTCTTATTGGAAATAGTGTAGATAGTAAGATTGTGTCTTTGAAAGGAGATATAAATTTTACACTTAAAAATGTTATAAATAGAAACATAAATAAATATTTAGAAGCATGGAAAAATGGAACAGATCCACGTGCTGTTTTTATTGGATTGATTGATGATCCTGATGCAGTAGACGGACAGAAGGAACGAATTTCTATTGAGAATATTTGGTTTAATGAATTAACCTTAATGAGTTTTGAAAAAGGAAAAGTTGTTGAAAAAGAATATACTGGTGGATTTACCCCAGAAGATTCAACATTCATCGAAACAATTGCATCATAATAATTATTGCGTCACTTTAGAGATGTTTTTTTAGGAGGAAAAATTTTATGGAAAATAAAAAAATCGTTAGTATTCAGGATTTGATAAAGAATAAAGAATCTATTCAAGAAAGAAAAAATAAATTATATGATATAGAAATTCCAAATTTCGGTGTGGTTACTGTAAAACAACCAACAATGGGATTGATTGCAGAAGCCACATCAATGGATAAAGACAGTGACCAATATTTGATTTATGAAAGTTTTGTTAAACCAAACTTAAAAGATTCTACCTTATTGAAAGAATATGCATGTACTGAACCTACAGATATAGTTAATAAGATTTTTAAAGCAGGTGAAATAGCTTTTCTTTCTAAGGCTATCATGTCTAGTGCAGGTTATGGGAATGAATTAAAATTTAAAGTACATGATGAATTAAAAAACTAATAGAAGAGGACTGGATGGCATCAACATGTGCTTATTTGGTCCTCAAAGGTCATAAATTAGATTATTTTTTTTCATTATCTAATTTTGAAAGATTATTTGTATACACAGCAATGATAAAAGAAAAAGAACATGAACATCAAAAATTAGATATGATATTAAAAACATTAGCCAGCATATTGGGTTTGAAAGGAGTTTAAAAAATGAATAATTTTATTTTAAGTGCTACATTAGAATTAAAAGATAAAATGACTGCTGGTCTTAAGAAAACCCAATATGCTTTATCTGGTATTGCTGGAGAGTCTTTAAAAGTTACCAAGTCTACTGAAAAATTAAAAGAAAGTTTAAATAAAATAAAAGGCGATTATTCGGCGACAGTATCATTAAAAGACAAAGCGTCTCAAACCGCAAAAAACTTAAAATCAACATTAGAGCAATTTAAAAATAAAGATTATTCAGCAATAGTATCATTAAAAAATAAAGCATCATCACAAGCAAATAAAATTAAAAACGAATTAACTAGTTTATCAAATAAAGCTTTTACAGCATATGTAAATATAAAAACTAATATGCCAAATAGTGGATTTAATTTTAATAATAAAATGAATAACTTTGCTGATGGTATGTTAATGGGAACTAGTTTACAAATGGCTGGTATGGCAGGGATTGGATATACCGTTTATGATACTATAAAAACCCCTATGGATTTTGATACACAATTATCTGCAATAAAAGCTTTAATCCCAAAAGATGGAGTAGATGGACAAACACGAGATGAAATAATGTCTCAAGTTAGAGCTCGTGCTATGCAACTTGGGCAAGATACTGTATTCGGAAATACAGAAGTTGCAAAGGGAATGACTGAATTAATAAAAGCAGGTGTACAATTAAAAGATGTGTTAGGCGATGCATCTGAAGCAGCACTTAATTTGGCTACAGCAGGTGGTTTGGATTTAGCTGAATCAGCTGAAACGATGAGTACTGCTATGAATGCATTTAAAGTAAATGATGCAACTCATGCTGCGAATATTTTAGCTGGTGCTGCAAATGCTTCTGCTACGGATGTTCATGAATTAAGATATGCATTATCCATGTGTTCAGCTGTTGCTTCTGGTGCAGGTGTTAGCTTTGAGGATACAAATACTACATTAGCTGTGTTTGCACAAAATGGCTTAAAAGGCTCAGATGCAGGTACTTCACTAAAAACAATGTTATCTAATTTAATACCAAAAACAAAAACACAAATTGAAGCTTTTAGTAAATTAAATCTTATTACAGAAAAAGGAACTAGTGCTTTTTTTGACCAGCAAGGTAAGGTTAAAACATTAGCAGAAATAGCAGGTCTATTACAAGATAGATTAAAAGGAATGACAAAAGAAGAACAACTTGCTACATTGTATGATATGTTTGGTTCTGACGCTATTCGTGGTGGTATGATTTTAATGCGAGAAGGTGCCGAAGGTGTAACTAAAATGTTTAATGAAATGAATAAGGTTACAGCTAAAGATGTAGCAATTACTATGTTGGATAATTTAAAAGGTGATATTGAAGAATTATCTGGTGCTTGGGAAAATTTTCAAATCACTTTAATGTCTGGAAGTGCTAATTCTGGACTTAGAGGATTAGTTCAAGAACTGACGGATATTGTAAAAGTAGCTACAGATGGATTAAAAGATGGATTTGGATTAGATGATGTATTTACTTTAACTAAAAAAGGTATTGTAGATTTAACAAATAAATTTATAGCATTTGATGGGATTGGTTCTGTTTTAGCAGGTGGAGCTTTATTTTGGGGATTAAAGAAAATTTATGGTATTACAGTTGGAACTATTACCAAAATAAAAGATATAGTTAATATGTCAAAAGGTCTTTCTGATAAATTGCCTACAGGAACAGATAAGATAGCATCTGCTAAAGATTTAGTAATAAATGCTCAAAATGTTTATGTAAATGGGAAAACAACATCCGCATCAAAGCCTAATAATAATTCATCAACTATTTTAGGTCCAAATGGTAAGCCATTACCATCAAGTAGACCACAGCCTCCTATTTCTAAACCTCCTGCTCCTTTAAGTTGGAGGGAACGATTAAAAGGTATTTTTAGTAAAGGTTTAGAAAGTAGTAAAAAATATAGTGCAAAACTAGGTAAATTAGGATTAGGTATTGGAATTCCTCTAGGAGCATATAGCATATATAATGCTAAAGAGGGAGAAAGAGGTTTAGAAACTGCACGTGTTGCTAGTAGTTTAGCTGGCGGTTATGTAGGAGCTAAGGCAGGATCTATTGCAGGTGGAACAGTTGGTTCTATTATTCCAGGTATAGGAACTGGAGCAGGTGCGATTATTGGTGGTGTTTTAGGTGGTATTAGTGGAAGTATTATTGGTGAAAAATTAATCAACGATATTAGAGATAGTATTATTAATGGATTAGATGAAGTTACTACTAGTATAACGGAAGTAGGTAATACATTATATAATAATTTGTTAGCACCTATTGGCAATTTCGGAATAGATTGTATTAATTTTATTGTTGGTAGTGTATCAATGATGGGAGATATAATATCTCCTTATGTAAGTGCATTAGGAAACGGAATAAAAGATATGTTGATAGTACCTGTGGTTTCAGGTGTTTATTGGTTAGGTGAACAAATAGCTGTTAAATTTGGAGAGGCTAGTAATAGTATCCAAGAAATATTTAGTGGCATTGGTGATTGGTTTAGTCAAAATGTATTTGAGCCTATATCTAGTAAAGCATATTCTGTTTGTGAAGCTATTAGTGAAGCTTTTAATAGTGCTTCAAATAGAATAAAAAGTGTATTTAGTGGAGTAAGTAGTTGGCTTGATGCAAATGTATGGTCTCCTATATCTAGTAAAGCTAGAGGTGTTATGGATAAAATTAGTGAAATTAGAGAAAAAGGAGCTAATATAACAGGTTTAGAATCTAATTTAGGACATAATGCTACTGGAACGATGTTTTGGAGTGGTGGTTTAACGGAAATAAATGAACGTGGCGGAGAAATTGTAGATTTACCTACAGGTAGTAGAATATATCCTGCTCAAACAACCGAACGTATTATAAAAAATGAACTTACAAATAATTATTCTAAAATTAATGGTGAGAATATTACTATTACAGGAAATACTTTTATTGTACGCAACGAGCAAGATATTGATGAAATAGCATATAGATTAATGTCTCTTATGCGTCAAGTTGATGCTAATTACGGAGGTGTATATTAATGAGCCTTGATAGTTTCATGAATAGAACAAATAATATTGTCAACATACTATCTTTAGCATTAGGTAAAGATAGTGCTAGTAAAAGACAGATAATATTAAGCGTTAATAATGAGAAAGCTATACTTCCAGTTACACCACCTCAAGGTTATGAAGTTAAAACAGCACAAAATAATGAAACAATAGATATTTTAGATTTTGGAGAAGCTATGTTTTTTGGTAACGCAAAACTAAAAAGACTTAGCTTCTCTAGTTTTTTTCCGCACCCTAAACATAGTTATCCATTTATCGTTGGTGATATAAAAACTCCAAATGAGTGGGTTGAACTTTTAATAAAATGGAAGGAAGCTAAAAAACCTATAAGAGTAATTATTACAGATAGTCCTGTAAACTTAATGATGGGATTAAAAGAATTTACTTATCGTGAGCAAGATGGTTCTAGAGATATTTATTACAAATTATCTTTTATTGAATATAAAGAGCTTAATACACCAAGTGCTAATAATGAAAAACAAATAGACGAAACCACAGGCTTGAAAAAACGAACTGATGAGCCTGAAAATCCAGAAAGTTGGGTAGATAAAGCTGATGATATTTTAGATGCTTCAAAAAAAGTCTATGGTGATTATAGTCATTGGCGAAATATTGTGCAGTCTAATGACTTAAAAAATTTAGCTATAAACAATGTAACAAAATTAAATTTGAGGAAGAATCTAAAATGAAAATATTTTATAAAGGTAAGGATATTTCTACATTAGTGAAAAAAGTTACATGGAGCGGTTCACGACTTCAGGTGGCAAGAAAATTAGTATTTGATTATGTACAAGATGACAGAGACCCTAATATTCCAGTGTTAACAATAAATAATGGAGAAACTATTTTTGGATATGACGAAGAAAACAATATTGTCTTTCGAGGTAATGTTTTTGATGTAGAGAAAAATAGACAAAATTCCAATGTACGAATTACTACTTTTGATAATTTGTTTATTTTAAGTAAATCTAAAACAACTAAAAAATTTGTGAATATAACAGCTGAAGATATTACAACAGTAATATGTAAGGAACTGGGTATAAAAGTTGGTAATTTAGTAAAAACAGGTATTCCTGTAAGTTTTATTGCGGACCGTAAAACAGGATATCAAATAATTATGATGGCTTATACGGAGGCAAGTAAAAAAACAGGTGAAAAATATCACCCTGTTATGAATAATGATCAGTTGGATGTTATATTAAAAGGCACATTAATTGAAGGTTATATTGCTGATAGTAGTAGTAATATGACTCAAAGTACTTATAAAGAAAGTATCGAGAATATGGTAAATCAAGTGATGATTACGGACCAACAAGGAAATATGATAGGATATAAACGTAATGATGAATGGATCAATAAGTATTCTATGATACAAGATGTTTATAAAACTGACCCAAATAAAGATACTAATAAAGAAGTTGAAGCAATGCTTAGAGGACTTACTCGTAGTGGAAGTTTAACATTAATTGGAGATTATCGGGTAAAGTCTTCATATTCCATAGAAATAAGAGATAGTTTAAACGCTGGTAAATTTTGGGTAAAAAGTGATGTGCATACTTTCCAGAATGGAAATCATATTATGAAAATCGAGCTTGAATTTGAAAATATGATGAATGAAGAACAAGCTCCGCAAGAAAAAACTAAAAAGTAGGTGATTTAATGGCACAAATTCCTAGTGCAGAGTCAAGTGTTGAAAAAATAGTTGATATAATGCATAGCGTTGCACAATCTTATGTTCCACGCAGTGCTTTTATAGGTATTGTAAAAAAACCTCCACCTAATTTTGTTATTAAAGCAAATAATATTGAGTTAACACCTGAAAATGCCTATATATCTAAGCGGTTGCTTGTAGGTTATGAAAGAACAGCACGTGGTCATTTGGTTTCTGCAACACAAAATCGTAGTGGTGGTAGTGGTGATGCAAGTTTCGAAAGCCACAATCACGATATTGATAATGATTATACTGAAAATTTTATTTATACAGATACACTAAAAGTTGGTGATTGGGTAAGTGTTTTACCATGTGAAGGGGCTGAAGGTCAGCTTTATATAATAAATGAAGAGGTAGTAAAATTATGAATGAAGCATTTCCATTTATTAGTACAAATACTGCTACTTTAGAAGCAGAGTTGCCATTATATAGGGAATATGCATGGAATTTTGATACTGACCATTTTATTTATGACAGTTCTGGGAAACATGTATTAGTAGAAGGTAATGAAGCTTTAAAAGTATGGATTTATAAGGCTTTAAAAACAGAACGCTTTAGATATACAGCATATAGTTGGCAATATGGAATAGAACTAAAGAAATTTATTGGTAAAGTTATGACTGTAGGTGAAAGGATTTCTGAGTTTAAAAGAACCGTAATTGAATGTTTTATGGTTAATCCGTATATAAAATCTATAAATTCCATATCAATAACACGTGAGAAAACAAAACTTAATTGTGAAATTAATTTAACTACGGTTTATGGGGAGTTGATGATTAGTGTATAGGGCAAGAGAACAAAAAGAAATATTGCAAGAAATGATTAATAATTCTAAAGCGAAAACAGGATTATTTGAGGGAACATTTATGTATGATGCTCTTTCTAGTAATTCTATTGAAGTTGCTAAAAATGAAGTTGAAATTGAAGAAGCATATAAAGTTGCTTTTGCCGATACAAGCTATGGTGAATATTTAACTATGTTAGCTAAACAATCTGGTGTTATTAGAAAAGAAGCTACTAAGGCTGTAGGAGTTTTGACCGTAAAAGGAACAGGTAAAATTTATGCAGGTGCTACTTTTGCAACAGAAAGTGGTATACAATTTGTAGCTACAGAAGATAAAGAAATAAAAGAAACAGGACAAATAAATATTGAAGCCAATATCGAAGGTACTATTGGAAATGTGGATGCTGAAACTATAAATACTATTTCTGCATCTATTCCTGGAATTAATAGTGTAATAAATGAAGTAAAAACAACAGGTGGATATGATGAAGAAACAGATGCAGAACTCTTAGATAGATATTTATTTAAAGCACGAAATCCAATAACAAGTGGAAATAAAAATAATTATGTATTTTGGGCTCGTGAAGTTGAAGGCGTAGGTGGTGCAAGATGCATACCGTTATGGAATGGTAATGGCACTGTAAAAGTAATAATAATTGATGCTAATTTAGAAGTTGCTAGTGAAGAACTTTTAAATAAAGTAAGAACACATTTAGAAGAAAGACCTATTGGTTCAGATGTAACTGTAGTATCTGCTGAAGCTGTAAATATAAAAATATCTGCTAATATTTATGGCAATATAAACACAGATGAGTTTAAAGAAAAAATTGATAATTATTTTAAAGAAATTGGCTTTAATAAAGTATATGTATCTTATGCACATATTGGTAAGGCTATTTTAGAATGTAATGGTGTTATTGATTATGATAGTTTGACTTTAAACGGAGAAGCTAAAAATATAACACTTACAGAAGAACAACTTCCTATTTTAGATGATGAGGTGGATTTTAATGTTATATCTACTTAGACGAACACCAGTAAAAACATTAAAACACTTACCTAAATTTTTACAAAAAGATAATGATTTTAAAAATACAGCTTTAATATGTGATGATGAACATGAAAAATTAAGACTTGCTATCTTGGATGTTAAAGACCAGTTTTTTGTAGAGACAGCAACATGGGGTCTTTCTGATTGGGAAAGAATTCTCAGTATATCAGTAAAATATGGTGCTACAATAAAGGATAGAAGAACACAAATACTTTTAAAACTGCAAGGAGCGAATGTTGTATCTGAAGCCTTTATTATAAATTTAGTAAATAATTTTTTAAGTGATAATTCAGGTAATATTGTACAGCATAATAAGGATTATTATTTTGATATTTGCTTTAATAATGGTAGTTTATTCGATTGGGAAGGCTTACAAGAAGCTATAGAAACTTATAAACCAGCACATTTGGGCGTAAAATATTTTGCTTTGCAAAATGTTGATTCTAATATATATGTAGGTGGTGCTGTAAATAATATAGAACAAATAGAAATAGGAGCAGAAGAAGATTATAGTATAGATCCAATAACTGCTCCTATTTCTATTTATAATGTTGCTACTGTTGCTGAACAAATAGAAATAGGCAGTGATAATGTTATTGATGATACTAATATAAATATTGATACCGATAATATTATTTATGGATTATTTGATGTTGTGGACCAAATAGAAATTTAATATTTAGGAGGGATAATATGGCTAAATTTCCAAATATAACCATGACAAGTGCAGGACTTGAAATGTTAGCAAGAGCTGCTAGCGGTCAAACTGCAGATAGATTTATAGTAACCAAAGTAAAACTTGGAGATGGAGTTAGTGAAGGTAATATAAGAGATTATACGGATATAATAAGTTCTAAAAAAGAAGTAACTTTAGCTTCTTTTGAAGATAAAGGAAATGGTACGTTCCGATATACTTTTACTTATAATAATGAAGGTGTGAAAGTAGGTTTTTACCATAGGGAAATTGGTCTTTTTGCCAAAAATGGTGATAGTGGTACAGAAAAACTTGTAGGATATACAAATGCAGGAAATTATCCAGGATGGATTGATGATGAGACAAGAATACAACCATATACTAGATTAATGATTAATGTTGGTATTGGAGATACTGATAATGCTAGTGGTATGGTTGATGTAGGGAATACAGTTACCATTGAAATGTTAGATGAGCATAACAATGATGAAAATGCACATACTAATTTAATTAAACGATTGTTTGGCTCTGCTACTGCTACAATGGAAAGCGTAAAAAATAGCGTACAAGGATGGTGCAAAGAAAGTATTGCTAGTATTTTTGGTATAGATAGTGCTACACAAACAAATGTAAAAAATAAAATGTTGGAATATGCTCAGGAGCAAATAGAAAGCTGGTTAGAAACATTAGGTATTAGATACAACATCGCTCAAAACGGGTATATCTGTCTTGGTAAATTATTTGGGGACGCAATTATACAGTGGGGA